>Ga0209048_10000005_pt1 | contig 191356 bp, 175 predicted proteins | sample FrelakmetCRP12CR_FD_187146 | JGI IMG/M metagenome (GOLD analysis project Ga0209048, IMG submission 187146) | Freshwater lake sediment microbial communities from the University of Notre Dame, USA, for methane emissions studies - CRP12 CR (SPAdes)... | ecosystem: Environmental > Aquatic >...
ATGGCGCTTTACATCCCGCTCTACGGGTCGCTGTGGTGTCTGGGCATCGCCAGCGACGGGGTCAACCCGCGGCTCCTGTCGAGCGAGTCGGTGGCGCAGCGGATGCGCGAACGCAAGCTCGGCGGGCTCAGGTATTACAACGCCGAACTGCATCCCGCGCTGTTCAGCCTGCCCACGTTTGTCAAGGAACTGACCGACGCAACGCCCCCCGTGGCAACCAAGCTCGCCGCATAGTTCGCCCGGCTGCGCCGCCGAGCGATGAGGCGATCCGATGGCGGCAGCGCGCTTCTTCTTCGATGGGGATCTTGCCGCCGGCTCGCGCGTGCACTTGACCGATGCAGCCGCCCATCACGCGCGTCGCGTACTCAGATTGCGCGCCGATGATCTGATCACGCTCTTCAACGGTCGCGGCGGCGAGTACGCGGCACGAATCGGTGCCGGCGCGCAGGTGCAGCTCGAGCGGTTCGATCCGATCGAACGCGAGTCCCCGCTGACGTTGACGCTGATCCAGGCATTGATCGCAAATGACAAACTCGACTGGGTGATCGAGAAGGCGGTCGAACTCGGGGTGGCGCGCATCATCGTTGCGCCGCTCGCGCGCAGCGTGATCCGCCTCGAGCACGAGCGCATCGAACGCCGACAGGCGCATTGGCGCGACATCATCATCGCTGCCTGCTGCCAGTGCGGCCGCAATCGCCTCCCGGCGCTGCGCTTCGAGACCTCGTTCGAGGCGGCGCTGGCCGCGAGCGCTGACGTGCCGCAACGATTCGTCCTTGCCCCCGACGCGACGATGGGACTCGCCTCCGCCGTTTGCACGCCAACCGCCGTCGCCGTCGGCCCCGAAGGTGGCTTCTCGGACACCGAGTTGAAGCGCGCGATGCAGAGCGGATTTGCCCTCGCTCGCTGGGGCCCCCGTGTGTTGCGCACCGAGACCGCGGGTTTGGCCGCAATCGCCGCGCTGCAGACACTGCATGGCGACGGCGCCCGTCCCGGAGTCGCTCACCCCGGGAACGGCGCACATCCAGCCTGAGAAACGGGTTACCGAGGCACTGCAGGGCGTCACCCGTGGCGCGTCGGCGCTGGGCGGCCGCCCACTCGCGCAGGTCGTCGCCTCGCTGCTGAACAACCGCCAGGGCGACGTCCTCGCGGGGTTGATCGAGCCGTTCCGGCGCTCGGGACTCGGGCCGCAGCGTCCCTCGTAGATCTGCACGGGGCGGAACAGGCCGATCTCGGCGGATCCGCTGGCCCAGGTTGTCGGTCAGGGCCGCATGCGGCAGATGGCTCAGCTCACCGGGACGAACCCGCCGCCGTCCGGCGGCCCCACGGCAGAGAGGTTGCCGCAGGTCGTCGACCGGCTCACTCCGCAGGGCCACCGGCCGCGGGGCGGCATCGACGCGGCCCTCGGTGCCCTCGGCCCGTTGATGGGTCGCGGATCGGCTCTCAGCGGTAGTAGACGCGCAGCGCGACGCCGACTTCGGAAAACGGCTCCAGCGCATCGCGAAAGACATCGAGCAAGCGCGCGCGTTGGTCGTTGTCGAAACGTGGGGTACGCGGCAGGCGATCCAGTACGACCACGAGGCCCGGCGCGCCGGGCTCCGCCAGGTCGGTCAGGCAGTCGTACAACCCATCGAAATTGGCGCCGTACCACTCTGGAAACGCAAACGCGCGCCCGAGTTCCTTCAGCACTGCTCTGCGGTCTTCGCAGGCAGAAAAATCCGCCAGCACGAAACGCTGCCCGGCTTCGTCGGCCCAGCGCCGCAGTTGATCGATGTCGAGCGCACTGCGTGCCACGACGCTATGCGCCGGCAGATCGGCAAGAGACGCGGGCGAACGCTTGTTCATCATCGCTAGAGGATTCTCGGCTACTCGCGAATGCGGCGAAATGTCCCGTAATGGTCGTCCGTGTAGTAGTACTCGCCGCTCGTTGCCACGTCGCCGGTCGCGCCCTTGCCGGCAATGATGCGGCGCGGGCCTCGATCGCGTGCGCCCGGCGCGCGCACCGTGAACTCCGAGTAGTAGCCGCGCTTCTGGACCGGCAAGCGGCGCTCGCGATTCTGGAATACGGTGCCGTCCTTGCGATAGGGAAACGGTCCGCCCTGTCGAATCAGCGCCAGCGTATCGCGGACCTCGGGCGGCAGCTCGGCCACGGTGACCGGCCCGACCGCCACGTGATTGTGCTCTTCGCGGGCGTCGACGCCCGAGACCATCGCCGACAGCGCGATCAGGAGCAGGACGGCGAGGCGCTCAAACCGCCGCATCGGATTGGATCGAACCCGTGGGTTCGCGTTTGAACAGAAGGGCTCGCACTTCGTCGCTTCGCGTCAGGGTATCGGCGCAGCCGCGCTCGATCCATCGACGCGTGTATTCGCCCTCGAAAAGCAGGCAGCTGGCAAGCGCCGCGGCATCCTCCAGCACGCCGACCGCAAATGCGGCACGGGCGCCGCCGCCAAGCAGCACCCGCCGGCCGGGTGGCGAGCGAAGATGCGCAGGGCCAGGCGCTTCGATCATGCGCGCATTGTGCGGTCCGGGCGACCGCTGCACCAGCCCGACTGGCCGGCCGTTGCGCCGACGCGCCAGGTTGAATCTTCATGCGGTCGCGGGCGTCCCGGCGGTTTCGCCGCCTGTGCGTGGCGCTTATGATGTCTATCCTGGCGCGTTTGCGGCGTGCCACCCGACCCGTCCCAATGAAAACCCGCCTTGCCCTTGCCATCATCTGCGCCGCTGCGGCGGGGTGCCAGACGCCGTCCGACTCCTCCAAGTCGCAGTCTGGACCGGGCACGGTTTCTTCTGCCGGCGCGGGTCAGCCGCAGGCTCCCGAACCGAAGATGCCCGAGGGTCCGGCCCCCGGCTCACCTGCCGCGAAGTCCCAAGCGCAGGCCTTGCTGAAGCAGGCGGCGGAGCAGCTCAACGAGGGCAACGAGGAGGCGGCGCGCGAGGAAATCACGCAAGCACTCAGCCTCGACCCGGGCAACAAGACGGGAACCTGCCTGCTGCGCGGTTTGACCGCCGACCCGGTTGCGGCCCTTGGACGAGACTCCACGAACTACAGCGTGCGGCCGGGTGACACGCTGGGTTCAATCGCACAGCGTGCGCTGGGCGACAGCTGCGAGTTCTACCTGCTGGCGCGTTTCAATCAGGTGCGGGTCCCGAGCAGGCTGTACGTCGGTCAGGTGCTGAAGATTCCGGGCAAGGTCGCGCTGACTGCGCCGGAGCGGACCGCCAAACCGATCGAACCGCCGAACCCCGACAGCGCGGCCAAGCCACCGACGCCAAGCGAAGGCACGCCATCCAATTTCGGCTCTTCACGCGGGGCGATGAAGTCGGCTGAGGTCAAGGCACAGATCGAACGCTATCAGCGCAACGCCCTCGCGGCCTTTCGCAAGCAGGATTTGACGACAGCGATCAAGGAGTGGGACAAGTTGCTCGAGCTTGATCCCAACAACGATCTGGCCAAGGCACGGCGCCAGGAGGCGATTGAGCTGCAGCGCCGCCTGGACCAGGTCAAATAGCCGGACTAGCGACGCGGCGGTCGCGTTCCGCTGTCCCCGTTGGCCGGTTTTTGCCGCTGCATGTAGTCCGACTCCAGCTCAACCGGTGCACTCGGATTTCCGGTGATGATGCTGAGCACCGCGCGCGGTGGGCGGTTCAGATAGGCACGCCGGGTCCGCTCCCGTTCGATTTCACGCAAGCCCTGCGCCGCGGCGGTGTTTTCGCGGTCGGCAGCGAGCGCACGAAGATACTGATTGGTTGCCAGCTCGAGGTCACCGCGCCGGCGGGCGGCGGCAGCATGATCGATCGCCTCCGCGGCCGTGTCGGCAATATGTTTGTGTGCGACCTCCCACTGCGTCCGGTATTCGGCCGACCCGGGGCGCAGCAAGAGCAGCAATTCCCATTGCACCTTGGCATCCGCCCACCGAGCTTCGTGCATCAACGCCGTCGCGTGCGCGCGATAGTCGCGCTCGAGTGTCTGCTCGCGCGACGGCAGGGTTGTCCGAACGGGCTCCGGCGGCGTTGGACCCGATCCGGGCAGCATCACGCAGCCGACGAGCAAGAACGCGAGGCAGGCCAATGCCAAGCATCGGACAGAGGTCATTTGAGATTGACCTCGCGAAACACCTGCAGCGCGGCCTTGAAGGCCGCGAGGTCGTGCTCACCGAACACCATCGTCCGCCGCAGCATCAGCGGATGGGCAAAGAACGCATTGCCGCCCGGGTTGACGGTCAGACCCAGCTTGTAGTTGCCGGCCTGCGTGAGTCGATCAAGTACGGTTTCGTTGGCATCGCCGTACGGATAGGCATATTCGGTGACACGCGTCGGCAGATTGCGCTGGATCAGATCGCGCGGCTGGCGGATCTCGATATCGAGCCGATCACGGTACCGCTGCTCGGATTCGTCGGCGCCCCTGAGCATCAGGTTCGAGTGCGTCTTCGAGTGCGCCTGGAAGTCGATCAAGCCGGACTCTTCCATCTCGCGGATCTGCGCCCAGCTCAGCGCATCGCGTGCGCCGAGAAAGTCCGTATACAGAAAATAGGTCGCGTGGAAGCCGTACTTCTTCAGCAGCGGAAAGGCATGCTGGTAGGAGGAGATGTGGCCATCGTCGAACGTGATCACGACCGCGCGCTTGGGCAGCGGTCGCCTGCCCTCGAGAAAATCGGGTAGATCGGCCAGACGGATCACGCGGTAATCATTGCGTTTCAGGTAATCGAGTTGCGCCTCGAATGCTTCCGCTGCGACGACCATCCGGCTCAAGGGCGGGCCGACCCGGTGATAGGTGAGGATCGGAATCGTCTGGTAGCCGGCCGTGGTCACGCCCTTCGGATTGACGGGCCTGAGGGGAATAACGACCACATGCCCGCGCTCGATGCGCGTGATGCCGTTGAAGTCGGCGATCTCGAAGGAACGCTCCTCGGTGCCAAGAAACCGTCGCGCCAGCGAAGCAAGGGTGTCGCCGTCGTCCGGCGCATAGATGATGAAATCTTCGTTGCGCGCGATGATCGCATCGGGTCGAACTTCCGGCGCCGGCGCCTGTGTCGGCGCCGTCGGCGTTGCGCACGCGGCCATCAGCACGACGCTCGAGGCAACGGCCGCACGGCCGGCGCGCACAAGGTGGGACATGCGCACGCTCATTGCGCCGATTTCCCGGCCGGTGGCAGGCCGGACTCAACCTGACCCGGCGCGTCGTGCTCGAGTCGAGCAGCCAAGGCATCAAACGCGGCATAGACTTCGCCAAACTCATCGGTGCGCTTCTCCGAAATCCGATAGCCGTAGCGGCCATTGCGGATTTCATCCAGCGATTCGCGCAGCAGTCGCAGTGGCTTGGCGTAGTGCTCGGCCAGGACGTACGTGGCCAGGCCCACGGTGGCCGCGGTGATCGCGAGCAGCAGTCCCAGCAGCAGCAGACTCTGCCGTGCCGCTCCGGCAAGCGGCGCTTCGGGCAGGCTCAGGCGAACTGCACCGACGCGTTTCTGCTGAAAGGTGATCGGCGCTTCGAAGTCGAAGACCGACTCGCCGCTTCGTGCCGACGTTCGATGGACCCGAACCCCGCGTTCGGCCGTCGTCAGCTCCTCCCCCTTGGGCGCCGTTGCAACCTTGCCGACCTCGGCATCGTTCGCGCTCACTTGCACGACGCCCGCGGCGTCGCTCACCGCCAGCGACTTGAGCGCGAGCGCACGCGCCACTTCCTGCACAAAGACGTCGATACCGACCCAGTCTTCCGAGAGCGCCGATGCGGCGCTTTCCACCGCGATCATCTTGGTGAGTGAGGCACCGTGATCGAGTGTCTGCGACAGCATCGTCTGGTACTGGCGCTGTGTCACGAACGCCGAAGTGACCCCCATGGTGAGTGCGACCAGCGCCGCCATGCCGAGCGCCAGCCTGAACTTCAGCGGAACGCGTCGCGGCCGTCCGCGACCGTCGGCCTCTGCATCGATCTCCTGCCACGCCTTGCTCAGCGCGTCGGCGACTTCGCGACCGGTCCGGAAGCGTTTGTCCGGCTGTTTCCTCAAACAGCGCTCGACGATGCGGCGCAGCGCTGGCGGCACGTCTTTGCGCAGCTCGTCGATCGCCTGCGGCTCTTCGCGCGCGATCCGATGTGCCAGCGAGACCATGCTGTCGGCTTCGAAGGGCCGCGCCCCCGTCAACAACTGATACAGCACGACCCCGAGGGAGAACAGATCCGAACGCCCGTCGATCTTGGCCCCCATCGCCTGCTCCGGCGACATGTAGTGCGGCGTGCCGATCACGGCACCGATCCGCGTGCGGTCGCCGGCTTCCTGACCCGCCATGTGTGCGATGCCGAAGTCCGCCACCTTGACGGTGGCGATGTCATTCAGCACAAGCAGATTGCTCGGTTTGATGTCGCGATGAAAGACGCCACGGCTGTGCGCGTAGTCGAGCGCATTGGCAACCTGTACGCCGATGCGCGCGACGTCGCGGAAAGGCAGCCCCTCGCCCTTCTTCAACTGATCCGACAGCGGCCCGCCCTCCACGATCTCCATGGCAATGTAGGGGCGGCCCTCGATTTCGCCCACGTCGAACACCGTGACGATGTTTGCGTGCGAAAGTGCGCCGGCGGCTTTCGCCTCGCGCAGGAAGCGGCTGCGGTACTCCGCGTCAACGCACAGATCTGCATGCAGGAACTTGATGACCAGCGGGCGCCCGATACTGGGATCGAAGGCCTTGTAGACGGTGGCCATCGCACCTTCGCCCAGCTTGGCAATGATCTGATAGCGGCCGACCTCGCGCGCCGGCACGTCCTCGCCCTTGGCATCGCCGGACTGCAGCGTGCGCCCCGGCAGCGAATGTCCGACTGCATGGTGCGCCATCACCGTGCGTTCGCCCTGCGTGGCATCGCCGTCGATACTGTTGCTCGACGGCAGCGTCGATTTCGCTATTGCGCCCTCGTCCTTGTTCACGATCTGTCCCCGGCCAAGCGCTGGTACGCCTGACCTCGTTGCACAGGATCAGATGGTATTCGAAGCCGGCGTGCCGGGCGACCATTGCGGTCGCCTGAGCCGATCAGCCAAACGGCTCAGCCGTTCTCCTCAGCGCAGTCCAGCAGGCGCAGGAGATAGGGCAACTGCTCCTCCGCGGCGCGCTCTCCATCTTCGATGATCGCCGCGATCTTGCCGGTATCGAACAGACGGATTCGGCTCCGGAACTCGGGCAGTATCGGAATGACCTCGGCGTGGTGCGCGAGGCCGTGGAACGAGAACTGCGACTTGAGCAGGTTATTGCTCAAGATCGAACTGACCTGGAAGGCGAAACGGCCGGCGGAATTGATGTGCTCCTGATATGGGCTTTCGAAACCCATCGCGACGATGACGTCGGCGCCCTCCTTGATCGCCACACCCACCGGCAATGGATCGGACATGTAGCCGTCGACATACAGTTTCCCGTCGACCCGCCACGGACTGAACATGAAGGGCAGGGCCATGCTGGCACGGATCGCGTCGACCACCGGACCGCTGGAGAAGACGAACTGACTGCCATCGGCGAAGTCCGTCGCCGCCAGATGCAACGGTATCTGCATGTTCTCGATGCGCTGATCACCAAACGCGGTGCGCAATCGCTCCATGATGAGGGAATCGTCACGCAGCCCGAAGGCGGCATCGAAACCGAACATGCCGGGCAGAAGCGCGCGCAGCAGCGACGTGCGGTTGGGCCGGCTGGTGATTTCGCTGGTCCAAAGGCGCGTGGTCATTTCCGCGGCCTCAGCCACGCCGCGGCCCGATGCGATCAATGTCGCATACAGGCAGCCGGCGCTGCAGCCGACCAGCATGTCGATGTCGATACCCTCACGCTGCAGTACCTTGATCAGGCCGAGCGAGGCAGCGCATTTGACGCTGCCCGAGCCGATGACAACGGCAACGCGCCGCCGATTGACGGACGCAGGATTTCCGGCACCCGGCGACATTTGATTCAGCCGAAGCTCGCCGTCGCTTCTTTGACGTCCGGAAAGTGCTTCAGGATCGACGTGAAACCCGACAGTTCCAGCACCTTGAGCACCGGCGCGCGCACCGCCGCGAGTCGAAGATCGCCACCTTTTTGCCGCGCCTGCTTGACGGTTCCCAGAAGCGCTCGCAGCCCGGCACTGCTGGTGTAATCCAGTCCTGCGCAGTCGGCGACCAGCCGTGTATTTCCCTTCTGAACCTGCTCCGTCAGGGTCTGCATAAGCTTGTCCGCGGTCAGGCCGTCGACACTGCCTCGAATCTCGACGACGATGACGTTTCCCGCGGGTTTGACAGACAGTTCCACTGGCGTCTCCTCATGCTTGCTGGCGCGATCGCGCGCTACGTTTTGTCAGAGTCAACACGTTGCCTCGCCTGGGATCCGATCGATAGTCGAGTTTATCGACGGAACGCCGCACCAGGTACCAGCCCAGGCCGCCGATCGGCCGCGCACCGGCGTCGGAGGTCAAATCGGGCCCGGGAGCCTGCACCGGGTCGAACGGTCGCGCATGATCGCGAATCTTGACGGTGATGCAATCGCCCCGCTGATCGAACGAGACGCGGATCGTGCCCGGTGTCATATCCTTGTAGCCGTACTGAATCAGATTGATACACACCTCTTCGATGGCCAGACGCAGTGCGTACGCCGTGTCCTCATCGGCGCCGGCGCGCTTGCAGGCATCATCGATGAAGGACATGAAGCGCGGCAGATTGTCCAGGTTTGCGGCGTGCTCGATCGCCAGTGCGGTGCCCATGACGGCCGCAATTCAGTCAAAAGTCACAGTCAGCAGCGAAAAATCGTCATCGAACCCGCCTGGCCGTGCGACCTGCCTGACACGTGCGTGCAGACGCTTGGGCTCGCTCATGCCCGGCACTGCAGGCACGGAGATCAGGGAAAGAAAATTCTCCAGCTCCCACCGCTCGCCGTTGGTGGTGATGATTTCGAACACACCGTCACTGAACACATACAGCGTTGCTCCCGCGGGCACCGGCGCGCTGCCGGCCGTGAATTCGGTATCAGGCATCACACCCACGGCCAGATTCGGGGTGCGCAGTTCGGACAACTGCAGCCGGTCCGACGAGAGCAGATAGGCCGGATGATGTCCGGCCGAGCAGTAATCGATCACGCGCCGCTCGGCATCAAAGACACCATACCAGATGGTGAAGAACATCGACGCGTGCTCTTCCATGGGAAACATCGCGTTCAGACGCTTGACCACCTCGGCAGGGCGTTTGAAGTCCGTGTCGGCGAGCGCGCGCTGGCGCAGAACGTTCATCACACCCACGGCGTGCATCGCTGACTCGGCGCCGTGCCCGGAGACATCGACGAGGTAGACGGCGAAGGTGCGTGCATCGAAGGCGTGATAGCCGAAGACGTCGCCGCCCAAGCGCGCCGATGGCAGATAGATCCAGTCGGTCGTGATCGGCCCGCTGGTGATCGGCGCCGGCAGAAGGGACTGAACGTAGCGCCCGGCGCGGTCGAGGTCGCGATTCAGTTCCTCCGACGCCAGTATTTCCTTCCGGCTTCGGCGTTCGTACTTGAGCAGCTGGCGGCCGATCTGCAATAAGGATCCGACCGGAACGGTGGCCACGCTGTTGATGGGCTTGCCGTCGATGAAGGTCCCGTTGGTTGACTTCAGGTCCGTGACGATGACCTGGCCCATCAGCACGCCGACGGTGCAGTGTCGCCGCGACACCTCTTCGTCCTGAAAGACGATGTCGCAGGGGGGAACGCGGCCGATCGCGAGCGCCGTTTCACCCACTTCAATGCGCAGTCCGGGCTCGGTACCGTCGACGACAATCAGGTAGTGCCCCATGTCGCCGTTGGCCGTACTTGCCACGGGATCGAACACACGGTCCAGCAAGGTGGTGCGGCCCTCCCAGCTGGTGGTGCCGCCCGGGATTTCACTCACGGAGTCATCTCTGAATCGATCGCAGGGGTGTTGAGATTAGGGGCAACGTGGCGCCCGCGCAAGACCGCGGCGCCATCTTTCGCCATGTGCACCCGTCAAGTGGGCGCGAGCCTTGGCGTGGTCGCCTTCGGTTCGGGTCCCATGACCACGATGACCGAGCCATTGACAAAATGCCGCGCCAGCGCCCGCCGGATGGCGTCGATGTCGCGATCGACATCGCCGACGCGCTTGTCCGGATCGAAGCCAAGAAAGATCTCGATGAATGCGTGGCTGCCCGAGCGGCGCGAGCGCACGCCGTAAATCATGTCGTAGCGGTCGAAGTTCTCCGCCAATACGCGCATGATGAGCAGCTTGTCCTCCTCAGCGAGTGCGCCGTCGAGAAGGTCATAGCATGAGGTGGTAAACACTTCGATGACCGCCATGACAATCGTCGCCGCCACGACCAGTGCAGCCAGCGGGTCGATGTAGACGCTCCAGTCGAAATTGTGCAGCACGAGGCCGAGCGAGACCGTGCTGAAGATGAACACGTTGCCGAAGAACATGGCGAAGAACATCTTCGCCTGCGAGGCCATGATCGGCGAGTTCTCGTGCTTTGCCGCCTGCGAGGCGCGGCGCATCAGGTAGCCGTTGATCGCCCCGTAGACGACCTGATCCGTGAGGCTGATCCAGATCCCGATACCGGTGGCATGGGAGGGACTGATGAGGTTGCGAATGGCCGCAAACGAAATGACGGTCACACCCAACACCATCAGCGAGCCGATGACGAGGCTGGCGAGGTTTTCCAGTTTGCCGATGCCGAACTCGAAGTCCTGACCGCCGCCGCGGGTGATGCGCCGGATCGACAGCCAGGCAAGCAGAACCGCAATGAATTCGAACCCCGTCTTGAGTGCGTCGGCCAGCAGCAGCGATGAGTTCGAGGTCGCTGCCGCGACCGAGCAGACAATGGTGTCGCTCAGTCCGCACAGTGCCGCGATGCGGACGGACGACTCCTTTTGGTTATTCAGCATGCAGCTCGTCCTCGCCTGCCCGTGTGCGCACGCGTCGCGCCGGCTGCGCATTGTGCCCGCGCCAGAGCGGTCCGACCAGTGACCTGTGGCAGGCGATGCGAGAGGCAAAGGCGCGCCACAGCGCGAGCCGAGTGCACGAAGCGAGCTGTCGCGCGTAGCCGGCGCGCGCAGGGCACGCGCGGATTGCCGGTCACCGGCCACCCGCGCCGGCAGCGCCTTCGTCAGCGCGGCGAATTGGCGTCCAGCACTGCCAATGCCGTCATGTTGACGATGCGTCGAACGGTGGCCGACGCGGTCAAGATGTGTACCGGCCGCGCGGCACCGAGCAGAATCGGTCCGATCGCGACGTTGTTGCCGGCGGCGGTCTTCAGCAGGTTGTATGCAATGTTGGCCGCGTCGATGTTCGGGCAGACGAGAAGATTGGCGTCACCCTGCAACGTCGAGTACGGCATGATCGAACGCCGGATCGACTCGTCGATCGCGCAGTCCGCGTGCATCTCGCCGTCGACTTCGAGGTCGGGCAGCTTGCTGCGCAGTATCTGCAGCGCGCGGCGCATCTTCTCTGCACTGGGCACCTTGCTGGAACCGAAATTCGAGTGCGAAAGCAGCGCAGTACGCGGCGTGATGCCAAGACGGCGTAGTTCGTCGCTGGCCATGATCGTGATCTCAGCCAGCTCTTCAGCGCTGGGATCGACGTTGACGTGCGTGTCGACGAGCGCCACCTGGCGCCCCGGCAGCATGAGGATGTTCATTGCGGCATAGACATGCGCTCCGGGGCGCCGTCCGATGACGCGATCGACGTAGACGCGGTGCATATCGTGGGTGCCGAACGTGCCGCAGATCATCGCGTCGGCATCGTTCTTGTGAACCATCATGGCGCCGATCAGCGTGTTGCGCCGGCGCATCTCGATCCTGGCCAATTGCTCCGTCACGCCTTCGCGGGCGGTGAGCTGATGATAGGTCTGCCAGTAGTCGCGGTGGCGCGGATCGGACTCCGGGTTGACGAGGGTGAAGTCGCTTGCCGCTTTCATGCGCAGCCCGAATCGCTCGAGACGACGGGCAACGACCGCGGGACGGCCCACCAGGATCGGTTTGCCGATCGCTTCGTCGATAACCACTTGCGCGGCGCGCAGCACGCGCTCGTCCTCGCCCTCGGCAAACACGACGCGGGCACGGGCGCCGCCGGCCACCGCCTTCTTCGCCTTGTCGAAAATCGGCTTCATGAACGTGCCGGAGTGATAGACGAACTGCTGCAACTGGTCGCGGTAGGCGCGCAGATCGGTGATCGGCCGTGTCGCCACCCCGCTTGCCATCGCCGCCTCGGCCACGGCGGGGGCGATGCGCATCATCAGGCGCGGATCAAACGGTTTCGGAATCAGATACTCCGGGCCGAAAGTGAAGTCACTTACACCGTACGCGCTGGCGACGATGTCGCTGCCTTCTTCGCGCGCCAGCTGCGCAATCGCCTGCACTGCGGCGATCTCCATCTTCTTGGTGATCGTGGTGGAACCGACATCGAGCGCGCCGCGAAACATGAAAGGAAAGCACAGGACGTTGTTGACCTGGTTCGGATAGTCGGAGCGGCCGGTCGCGATGATGGCGTCATCGCGCACGCTCTTGACCTCCTCCGGCAGAATTTCCGGTGTCGGATTGGCCAGCGCGAGGATCAGCGGCCGCGCCGCCATCTTCGCCACCATGTCTTTCTTGAGTACGCCCCCCGCTGACAGACCGAGAAAGATGTCGGCGCCGCCGATGATGTCGCCGAGCGTGCGCGCCTTGGTCTGCTGCGCGTAGCGTGCTTTTTCTTCGTCCATCAGAACGGTACGGCCCTCGTAGACCACGCCTTCGATGTCCGACACCCACACGTTCTTGCGCGACAAGCCGAGTTCGACCAGCAGATCGAGACAGGCGAGCGCGGCAGCGCCGGCCCCGCTGCAGACAAGCTTCACGTCGGCGATTGCCTTGCCGACGACCTTCAGGCCATTGGCGACCGCGGCGCCGACGATGATCGCGGTGCCGTGCTGATCATCGTGAAAGACCGGGATCTTCATCCGGTCGCGCAGCCTGCGTTCAACGTAGAAACATTCCGGCGCCTTGATGTCTTCGAGATTGATGCCGCCGAAGGTCGGCTCGAGCGCGGCGATGATGTCGACGAGCCGGTCCGGGTCGAGTTCGTTTATCTCGATGTCGAAAACGTCAATCCCGGCGAATTTCTTGAACAGGACGCCCTTTCCCTCCATCACTGGCTTGGCGGCAAGCGGGCCGATCGCGCCCAGTCCCAGCACCGCGGTTCCATTAGTGATGACGCCGACGAGATTGCCGCGCGCGGTGTAGCGAAAGGCCGCGGCCGGGTCCTGGTGAATCGCTTCGCTGGCAGCCGCTACCCCCGGCGAGTAGGCCAGGGCCAGGTCGCGCTGATTGCTCAGCTGCTTGGTCGGCGTGACCGAGATCTTTCCGGGGCGCGGAAACTCGTGGTATTCGAGAGCCGCGGCGCGAAGCTCGGCGTTGTCTGGTTGGGCCATCGGGATCGCCTCGATCGGGGGGGCGTGCATTATGACGCCGGTGTCGAACTGGCCACCGCGGCCCGCGCGAGCCGTTTCGGCGATGATGTGAGAGCTTTCATCAAGGACGGCGCGTCAGGTCCAAGTCAACGTCATTGGCTTCCAGCCGACCGTTTGCATGCGGAAGCCTCGAAACTTTGTCCAAGACAAAACTTGACATGTCGAAACGTGGAGGTAGACTAAGAGTGGTTTTTTCCTGGGCCCGTCAAGCCCGAGTGCGAAAAGCCCTTAGTCGGTGCTTCTCCTCCCTCCCTCCTCAACCGAATATGGGTGCACTTGGACGACGGGCCTTTTTTTCGTCCCTGGTTCCAAACGAAGCAATTACTCACTTTCGCACTGGATCCCAGGACGGCCGGGACAGCGATGTCTAGATCAAATCCACGCGCCGAGGCGATCGAACCCTTCTATGTGATGGAGGTTGTCAAGGCGGCCGAAGCGCTTGCGGCGCGCGGCCGATCGATCATTCACCTGAGCATCGGCGAGCCGGATTTCACCGCGCCTGCGCCCGTGCGGCAGGCGGCCCGACAGGCCATCGAGCAGCGTCAAACGAAGTACACCGCGGCGGCGGGCATCGATGAATTGCGCGCGGCCATCTCACGTTATTACGCGCAGAGATTCGACGTTGCCGTTCCGGCCGAACGGATCTTCGTCACTGCCGGTGCGTCAGGCGCCTTGTTGCTCGCCTTTGCGGCACTGCTGGAACACGATGCCGAAGTCCTGATGCCGGACCCGTGTTATCCATGCAATCGACACTTTGCGACGATTCTCGGCGGCCGGGCGCGGCTCATCCCGACTGAGGCGCGGCAGCGTTTTCATCTCACGGGCGATGCGGTGGCCGCCGCCTGGTCGACTCGCACCGCGGGACTGCTGCTCGCTTCGCCGTCAAATCCGACCGGCACCTCGATCCCGCGCGCCGCGATGAGTGATGTCCTGCAGGTTGCTCAGACGCGCAGAGGATTTGTCATTGTCGATGAGATCTACCAGGGCCTCACTTATGAGGCAGCGCCGGTGACCGCACTTGAACTGAGCGATGAAGTCGTGGTCGTCAACAGCTTCTCGAAGTTCTTCAGCATGACCGGCTGGCGGCTCGGCTGGCTTGTCGTTCCGGCGGCACTTGCGGCGACCATCGAAAAGCTGGCCCAGAATCTCTTCATCTGCGCATCGGCGATCGCACAGCACGCTGCCCTCGCCTGTTTCTGTGACGAAGCGATGAGCACCTATGAAGCACAGCGTCTCGCGTTTGCGCGGCGCCGTGACTTCCTCGTGCCGGCGCTGCGAAATCTGGGCTTTGATGTGCCCGCCGAGCCGGACGGCGCTTTCTACGTGTACGCCGATATCGGTCGATTCGCCGTCGACAGCTGGGATTTTTGCTTCGACCTACTGGAAAGAACGGGGGTTTGCGTCGTGCCGGGCCGTGACTTCGGGCGCGCCGCGCCGCATCGATACGTTCGTTTTTCCTATGCGACCGACATGGCGCAGTTGGAGGAGGCCGTGCGTCGCCTCGGCGAGCACCTAGACCGCGGCCGATAGCCGAACCGGCCTAGGTCGCATTGGCCGCATCTTCCTCCGTCATCGGGGGCGTGGGGGTCAAAGCTCCCTGCGTGGCAGGCGGGGCGGCACTCGACTCGCTGCGCATCGACTTGCTTTCGACATTCGTAGTCGGTGCGCGGCTGGCCGCCAGCGCACGCTCCACGCGACCGGTTGCCGCGATGCACAGGCGGGCATGTTCTGCCATCACACGCGCCGCATAGCCGGCGTCGTCCTGGAGGTTACCGGCGCCGACATACAACTGCAGCCCTCGCTCAACGGAGCCGCCCCGACGGACAAGGTCCTTCAGGATCAGCGAGCCCACTTTCAGATTCGCAACCGGATCCAGCGCGGCGAGATCACCGCCGTGTTCCTCGAACTTGTCCGCATGCACGCGCGTCATCACCTGCATCAGCCCCTGGGCGCCTACTGCACTTTCAGCAAACGGATTCATACTCGACTCAACCGCAGTCACAGCGAGAATCAACAACGGGTCCAGACCCAGCGAACGGCCCGTATCAAAGGCGGAAACGACGATGAGCCGTACGGCCTCGTCGGCAACGCGATAGCGCCGAGCAAGATACTGCGCGACATATTGCTGCTGTGGTTCGAGCGATTCCTGCGACGGTACAACCGCCAGCCCTTCGATGGCGCCGAAGACGCTGCGCGGAGCCGCGGACACACGGTCAGCCACATCGATCGCTGCCGCCGGAAGTGCGGTAACGATTTCGATGACGCGTTCGATCAGCCGTCCGCGCGCATCCCCGCTGACGGCCAGCGTACCCCCAACGAGCAGCGTGGCGCAGCCCGCAAGGATGACCACGAGTTTGAAAAACACCAGCCCGCCGCGGACGAGATCACGCGCGATTTCGGACCAGATTGCGGCCGGATCGCCATCGCGACGGAGCGCATAATTCGTGGCGTTGAACATGCGTACCTCCTTATGCTGAGCGGCCGCCGGCAAGAAGGGCTGGCGAGTCGTCACTCACAGGTTGGAACGGTGACCGGACAGCCCACGTCTCTATCCGGCCGCGTGTCGGTCACGGAACCTCCCCGCCAAAGCGGGTCGGTCAGCAACCTCGGTGGAAGGGCCACCCTGAATCCCTTGGGAGCACGCCCCCATGACCGCCTTGTCTTGCCCTTCTATCCGTCTGGCCACCCAACTGATGCTAGCCCGAATAGTGGAGCCAATTGTATTGAAGCCTCCCGCGTCGTCAACCTGATTGATCCCCGGATTTCTGCGATGCGTCAGCCTCAGGGCCTGAAGAACGGGCCGACGGGATTTTATGGAATTCGACCATTTTGAGGGCAGATGAGCCACGGATCGACACACTTGACGAGGCTATCGTGCGACTCCGGCGGGTCAGCGAGGGGCGATTTATTGCAGTGCGGAAACGACGGAAGGTAGATGAAATACTCTGATCTGCGGGGTTTTGTTGCCCAGTTGGAGCGAGAAAACGAGCTCAGGCGAATCGCCATTGGGATCTCGCCCCGCCTCGAAATGACCGAGCTCTGCGATCGGGTATTGCGGGCCCAAGGTCCTGCACTGCTGCTGAACCGGCCGATCGGGTATGACGTTCCGGTCCTGTGCAACCTTTTCGGCACGCCCAAGCGTGTCGCGCTCGGGATGGGAGCGACTGGCACCGATGCCTTGCGGGACGTCGGCGAATTGCTCGCGTCCCTCAAGGAGCCCGAAGCGCCCAAGGGGTTTCGCGACGCGCTCGACAAAGTCGCGGCGCTCAAATCGATTCTCTGGGACATGGCGCCAAAGGAGGTCCGCGGCGCCGCTTGCCAGCAGATCGTTCAGGAAGGCGCCAACGTCGATCTCGGCCGATTCCCGATCCAGACCTGCTGGCCGGGCGACGTTGCACCGCTGATCACGTGGGGGCTGGTCGTGACTCGCGGCCCGTTCAAGTCGAGGCAAAACCTTGGCATCTATCGCCAGCAGGTCATGGCACGAAACAAGGTCATCTTGCGCTGGCTACCCCATCGCGGCGGCGCCCTGGATTTTCGCGATCACCGACAGGCAGCGGCGGGACAACCGTTTCCGGTTGCTGTTGTCCTGGGCGCGGATCCGGCAACGATCCTGGGCGCGGTGACGCCGGTACCTGATTCGCTATCGGAGTATCAGTTCGCCGGACTACTTCGCGGCGGCCGCACCGAAGTCACCCGGTGCATCGGCAGCGACTTGCAGGTTCCCGCGCTCGCAGAAATCGTGATCGAAGGCAACATTCATCCGGACCGCGGCCAGGATCGAGGTACCCAGGATCCGTCCGCGCCGCCGCGACCCGATATCGGCTACGAGATTGCTCTTGAAGGCCCGTTCGGGGATCACACCGGCTATTACAACGAGCGCGAGTGGTTCCCGGTGCTCACCATTGATCGCATCACGACTCGGCGTGATCCCATTTATCACTCGACCTACACCGGCAAGCCCCCGGACGAGCCGGCGATCCTCGGCGTTGCCCTCAACGAGGTGTTCGTACCGATCCTGCGCCGCACGTTTCCCGAGATCGTCGATTTCTACTTGCCGCCGGAAGGCTGCAGCTACCGCATGGCCATCGTCTCGATGCGCAAGCAATTCCCGGGACACGCCCGCCGCGTGATGTTCGGTGTGTGGAGCTTTCTGAGGCAGTTCATGTACACCAAGTTCATCGTCGTGGTCGACGAGGACGTGAATGCGCGCGACTGGAAGGACGTGGTGTGGGCCATCACGACGCGCGTCGACCCCACGCGTGACACGGTCCTGGTTGACAACACGCCGATCGATTACCTCGATTTCGCTTCGCCCGTTTCAGGCCTCGGCAGCAAGATGGGCATCGACGCGACCAACAAGATGCCCGGCGAAACGATGCGTCAGTGGGGACGGCCGATCACGATGGACGCAGCGGTCAAAGCGCGCGTCGATGCAATCTGGGGTGAACTGGGATTTTAGGAGCAGCGAATGCCGATCGACCGCAAACCTATTCGTCGCGGCGGCATCAAGTCGGCCGGCTATGACCGCGGTAACCGGGTACTTGAAATCGAGTTCGATGATGGATCGGTCATTCAGCACACTGCCGTCGGCGAGGAAATCGCCCGCCGATTCCTTGCCAGCAGTTCGCCCGCCAGTGTCTACAAGGACACCATCCAGGAAGAGTTCACGATCCGCCGCCTCCGCTGAATCGAACCGTTCCGGATCTCGCGCCGCATCGGCCGATCGGCGTGGCCGACAAGGTGTTTCAGAGGCCGTCGACCAAGGAGCGCGCGCGATCGGCCAGTTCGCCGGCATCGAGTTTCTGCGCGGTCGCGACGAGCGCCGCGGCATCGATGGATGCGATCAGGGATTCGCGCTGCGCTTCCTCTGGGTCGCGCGCCTGCCTCACAGCGCCCGTCGGCAGCGGCATGCGGTGCGCTCGAACCCGCGCTCATGGCGGCCGCGATTCAGGCGCGCCCGGCGCCGCTCAAGGCACTTGAGCGTCGTTGATGTAGCGCAGGATCGCATCCGTGCGCCGCGCGAGGAAGACCGAGCTGCGGTTGCGGTCGTAGAACTTCGGTCGCGGCAGCATCGCCGCAAGGCGCGCGGACTGCTCGGCCCCGAGCTGCGCGGCCGGGATCCCGTAGTAGTGACGCGCCGCGGCTTCCGCGCCGAAGACGCCTTCGCCCCACTCGGCCACGTTCAGGTAAACCTCGAGGATGCGGCGCTTGTCCCAGACAAATTCGATCAAGTAGGTGAGGACGAGTTCCTGCCCCTTGCGCCAATAGCTGCGCTCTGAGGAGAGGAACAGGTTCTTGGCGAGTTGCTGCGTAATCGTGGAGCCGCCGCGCGCGGGACGGCCGCGCTTGCGATTGGTCTCGTAGGCCTTCTGGATCGCCTCCCAGTCGACGCCTTCGTGCTCGCTGAAGCGGGCGTCTTCGGCCGCGATCACGGCGCGCTTGAGCTGATTCGAGATATGGTCATAGGCAACCCATTGCTGCCGCAATACCGTCTGCGGCCGCGTCTGCTGCAGGCGCGCCAGCTCATGCTGCATGAAGGCCGTGTTGCCCGGGTTATGCCAGCGCCACAGCACGATCCACCCGAAATACCAGAGCTGCAGAGCCAGCCCGGCAAGCAGCGCTGCAAGCAGCGCCCAGCCGATGATCCGGCCGATGCGACGCGGCACGCTCATTGATCGATCCGAAGCGACAGCACGCCGGCGCAGACGGTGCGGAATTCAGCGAGCGGCCGCCACTCCGGTGGCGTGCTCGGCATCGAGCATGCGCCGCATCTCCTTGTACGCCGGGGCACAGTGCGGATGGACTCCGCGCCACAGCGCGAAAGATTCCGCCGCCTGTTCGATCAGCATCCCCAGGCCATCGCTGACCTTTTGCGCTCCGCCTTGCTGCGCCAGCCGCATGAACGGCGTCGGACCGCTGGCGTAGACGAGGTCGTATGCAAGCGTGCAGTCGTCGAAAGACTCTGGGTCGATCTTCGGCGCATCCTGATTGAGGCTGCTCGCGGTGCCGTTGATGATGAGGTCGAAGTGTTCGGCCGGAATCTCGTCGAAATGAATTGCCTCGACACCGAACTCGTCGGCCAGTTCTTCCGCGCGCCCGTGCGTGCGATTTGCCACCGCAATCCACTTGGGCCGCTCTTCCAGCAATGCGCCGATCAATCCGCGTACGCCGCCGCCGGCGCCCAGTATCAGCACGCTCGCGCCCTTGATCTGGAGCTTCAGTCTCTGCTGCACGTCGTGGACGAACCCGATGCCGTCCGTGTTGTCGCCAATGATCTTCTCGCCGTCGAACTTCAGCGTATTGACCGCACCCGCGAGTCGGGCACGGGGGGTCAGGACATCGGCGAGCTTGGCGGCATCGAGCTTGAAGGGGATGGTCACATTCAGGCCCAGATATCCACTGTCGCGCAGCCCGAGCGCAAACTCCTCGAAGCCATTGAGCGGTCCCTCGAGTTTCTCGTAGCTGATCGGCTGCCGGGTCTCCTTCGCGAACAGGCGATGAATCTCCGGCGATCGGCTGTGTGCGATCGGATTGCCGACGACGGCATACAGGTCAATCTTGCTGCTCATGGCTTCACGTTAGCAGACCCGCCGCCGCTGCGGGTGGCAAACCGATCGTTCGTGAAAATCCACGTCCGGGTGATTTCCAGGACGTCGGTGTCGCGCGCGATCTCGGGCGGGAACGGCGGGAACGGTGCCGACAGTGCGACGATGCGGCGCGCGGCGCGATCGAGCACCTTTGACCCCGAGCCCTTTTCGACGATCGCCTCCACGAGCGTGCCGTCTTTCCGGATCACGACCGTCATGCGCAGCGCGCCGTAGAAACGTCCGCGCGCGTCATCGGGATAGTGCTCATTGCCGACCTTCTCGACCCAGGTACGCCAGTCCTCGACGTAGCGTGCGTAGCGGTATTCCGAAGTGCTCGGCATGAAATGATGCCGCCGCGGCCGCTTCTGATAGTCGGAAATCTGCTTGGCGATCTCAGCCTGCATGCGCGCGAGGCGCTCGCGCATCTCTTCCTGCGTGCCGGAATCCGGCTCGACCGCCACCGTTTCCTTGCGCGGTGACAAGGCAAGCGTATCGCCCTCGCCGGCCAGCGCCAGCGTGCGCTTCTGTTCGTCCTCGACCGGTTGCGCCATCCTGCGTGCCGCTTCGAGCGCATCGCCGTCGCGGTTGTCGAACAGGTTCGGCAGCGGCGAAGTGCGGCGTCCTTCTTCGTTGGCGCCGCCGCCATCGAGGTTGGCCTGCGCCAACACGTCGGCCTTCATCGGTCGCGTTTCGCTGCGGGCGTTGACGAGGATGATCTCCAGCGACGGATCGCTCGACCGCACGCGCAGGAACTCCGGGTCGACAAATCGCACGGCGAGGACGACGACATGGGCGGCACACGAGACCGCCAACGCCGTCATCAGCGTGCGGTTGCCCATCGTATTCGCCAGAGTGTGCATCGGTCGGCAGCGGAAGCGGCACGGCGATTGTATCCAGCGTGCTGCGCATCTAACTGCGCGGATTAGCTGCCCTGCGGGACGGACGCAACCGGGGTGTCGCCGGGAGCCATGCGCGCCGGATCTTCGAGCGCAGCGGCATCGTCGTCCAGCACCTCTTGCGTGGTTTCCCCGAGGACACGATGCAGCCGCAGTTCAAGCGTCGTATCGACCTCATCGGCGCCGAGCAGGTCGACTTCAATCCGACGCCCGCGCGCCAGCAATGGCATGCCCGGCAGTCGCGCCACGAATGGCATGTGATCGAGCCGCACAACTTCGCCCCTGAGCACCGTCGCGCCGATGCGCGTGATGTTTTCCTGCCGCAGCCAGCGCAGGCACCAGTACCGCTCCATCTTGTTCTGGAAGTCCGCATAGGCGGTGTACGCGGCGTCGAAGGCTGAAACGGTCGCGAAAAGTTCGGCGTCGTTCGACGCGTAGGGTGAGGTTTCGCCGCGCACCGCGGCGATCAACTGCCGCTGGTTGACCAGATCAACATAGCGTCGCAGCGGCGACGAACTCCACGCATAGTGCTCGACCCCGATGCCGTCGTGCGGCGAAGGCGTTGTGCTCATGCGCACCCGGCCCAGGGACTGGGAGCGATAGATGCCGGCACGACCTTCGCTGGCGAGCCAACCACCCCAGGTGCTGTTGGCCAGAATCATCAGTTCGGCGACGATGAGATCGAGTGGTGCTCCGCGAACGCGCGGACGGATGTCGACGTGCGCGTGCTCGCCCTCACCGTCAAGCACGAAGCTGTAGTCGGTGCGGCCGAGCGGTTCCGGACTGCCGCGCACGGCCTCGCGGCGCGCATGCAGCGCGCGCGCAAACTGCCACAGGGTGGACAACAGTGCACCGTGCGCGATGTCGAGCGCGCCGCCACCGATGCGTTCCTCGGTCACGATCCCATCAAGCTGGTCATGGCGCAGATTGGCGCAGATGCGCGCGCGTTCGAGGCGCGTTTCGTAGGCCAGAACGTCGAACGAGGCCGGATCGACATCCACATAAAGGGACAGCACCGGCACCACTTGACCTTCGTTCAGCGAAAACGCATCGATGAATGCCTGCGGCAGCATCGTGTACTTGAGGCCCGGTGCGTACACCGTCGACATGCGGCCGCGCGCAATCCCGTCGAGCACATCGCCGCGCCTGAGCGCCACCGCCGGCGCCGCAATGTGGATGCCGATGCGCAGGCCACCTTCGTGAGTCCGGACTGAAAAGCCGTCGTCAATCTCGGTCGTCGCACTGTCATCGATCGAAACGACCTGTGCCTCGGCGAGCGGCAGATCGTCGGGCAACGCCGGCAGGGCGAGATCAGTCGCAAACCCCGTGCCTCGCGGAAAGGTCGTCGACGTGAAGCTCTCCAGGTGCCAGCAATAGGCAGACGCAATCGCACCCAGTTTCAGCAGCAGGCGCAGGGGCGATACGTGCGCCGCAGCGGCAGCATGCTCCAGCGCCCTGAACTCGATGCTGTTGCGATCGGGCGTCACCAGCATGGCAATCGCCTGTCGCGCGATCGGTTCCGGCACGCGGCCGGCCGCCAGCTCGTCAACATACTGCTGCCTCAGGGTCTCCTGCTGCCGTTTGCGCTCCACGGCGGCAAGCGCGGCCTTTAGGACGTCCGGCGGCGCCGGCCGGAATCGGCCGCGGCCCTTGCGATGGAAGTGGACCGGCGCGCCGTGCAGGCGCAACAGGATCGCGGCGGACTCGGCCGCGCTGGGCGCATGGCCGTGATAGTCACGGGCAAGCTCCTCGAATCCGAACTCCGCCTGCGGCGCGCACTCCCACAGGAAGTCAACGTCGATTGCCTCGGCTTCGCGTTGCGCGCTGGCGAGCAATGCCGACGGCGCCGGCTGCTCGAATCGCAGCAATACGTGCCCCGCTTTGACCTTCGTGCGCTTGCCGGTCGACAGCTCGACCTGAAACGACGCATCGGTGCCGCTGAGGATCGTGCCGGCCTTGAATGCGCCATCCTCTTCGAACAGCAGGTGCGCCATCGGCTACAGGCTGGCCATGAAGGCGCGGATGCCGCGCAGCATCAGTTCGACCGCTATTGCAGCGAGAATCAGACCCATCAGGCGCTCGAAGGCGACGGTCGCGCGCTCACCGAGCAAGGTCTGCAGTTTCTCGGCAAAAGCGAGTATGAGCGCGCTCACCGAGAGCGCGAGCGCGATGGCGCCGATCCACTGCCAGGTGCGCCCTGGGTCACGCGACACGAGCAGCAGAACGGTTGCCAGAGCGGAAGGCCCGGCGAGCGCCGGCACGGCAAGCGGCACGATGAACGGTTCGCCTCCGGGCGTCCGTCCGTAGACGCCTTCACCGGTCGGGAACACCATGCGAATTGCGACCAGCATCAGTACGACGGCGCCGCCGATCTGCAGGCTTTGCTCCGACAAACCGAGCACACGCATGAAAGGCCTGCCGAGAAACACGAATACCACCAACACGCCGAACGCGATGACGCATTCGCGCAGGACCACCGCACGCCGCCGTTCGGGTGCCACTTCACGCAGCGCGCCGACAAAGACCGCAATGCCGCCGAACGGATCGAAGACCAGCAACAGCAGCACCACGGCGGAGAAGAATGACTCTTCCATCGGCGCGGCCCGTCAGGCCGTTTCCAGTTCGATCGCACGACTGGCGCGCGCCAGATCGTCGGGCCGGATCGGAAAGACGCAATGCGGTGTCCCGCCGGCGGCCCAGACGATGCCGAAACGACGCAGTGAGCGATCAACGAACGTCACCATCGGTTGCGCATGTGCGACCGGAGCCACACCACCAATCGCGAAGCCGGAGTGGACGCGGACAAATTCCGGCGTGGCGCGTGTGATCGGCTCGCCGAGCTGCGCGGCGATCTTGGCTTCGTCGACGCGCCGATCACCGGCCGCGATCACCAGTACCGCGCGACCCGACAGCGCGGCGCGAAAGATCAACGACTTGGCTATCTGCCCGACTTCGACGCCCAGCGCGTCGGCGGCCTGCTGCGACGTGCGCGCGGCCATCGCGAGTTCGACCACCCGTGCATCCAGGCCGAGCACGGCGAGGGCATCCTGGACGCGCTGCGCCGAAGCCGGAAGCGGTTTGACCTCCGCCGGCATCAGACCGTCATTCCGCCAGCGACTTCGATCACCGCGCCGTTCACGTAGCTCGCCTCGTCCGACGCGAGAAATGCGTAGACGTTTGCAATCTCCTCCGGCCGGCCAAGGCGTTTCATCGGCACGCGCTCGGTCATCTGTGCCATCACCTTGTCCGGAATCGTGTGCAGAATCGGCGTAGCGATGAAGCCCGGCGCCACCGCATTGCTGCGAATTCCTTTCGGCCCCAACTCGCGCGCCCAGGTCTTGGTGAAACCGATCACGCCAAATTTGCTTGCCGCGTAATTGGACTGCCCGAAATTGCCATAGATGCCGACCACGCTCGACGCATTCAGTATCACGCCGAAGCCCTGATTCACCATGGTGTCGACGACCGCCTGCGCGCAGTTGTAGGTGCCTTTGAGGTTGACCGCGATCACCTTGTCAAAGTGCTCGTCGGTCATCTTCTGCAGTCGTGCATCCATCGTGATGCCGGCATTGTTGACCAGTACGTCGATGCGCCCGTAGCGTGTCTTCAGCGCCTCGACCATGCCGTCGATCTGAGCGCGCTTGGTGACGTCGACCACGAATCCATCGACATGGCCGATGCGCCCGGAATCTGATGCCTTCAGTTCATTGACTGCAGCGTCGACCGCTTCGCGCCGCAGATCGCAGATGGCAACCACCGCGCCTTCGTCGAGAAATTTCTGCGCGGTCGCAAAGCCTATGCCTTGCGCGCCACCGGTGATGACGCTCACCTTGCCTTTCAATTTCACCGCTCTTCTCCCCTGCCAATGTCACAGAACGTCAAAACCTCGTCCAGGTACCGGGCGAAATCCGACATCTGGTGATCCGAGCCGTCGATCACCCGCTGCCGGCAGCCGGAATACTTCGCGACCATGGTCCGATAGTCGATCAGCTCGTCGCCGGTGGCGGCGAGCAGGAAATACCGCTCCGGCCGCGTGATGCGCGGCGTGTCGAACGCCAGCAACTCATCCAGGTATTCCGGCTTCATGTCGATCGTTGCCTCGGAAAAGTACACGGTTTGCCGGCCCGGATATGCACGCAGATCATCGACGGGCCTGATCGCGGGGTTAAGCAACACGGCGCGGCAGCCCATGGTCTCGGCGAGCCAGGTGGCGTAGTAGCCGCCGAGCGACGATCCGATCAAGCGGACGCGCGCGCTGTCCATGCCCGTGACAGCCGCCTCGGCCGCCGCGATCGCCGCACGCGGCGATGGCGGCAGCTGCGGGCAGACGAACTCCGCGCCGCGCCCCTGAGCGGCAAGCGCCTCGCGCAACTGAGTCGCCTTCTTCGACTGCGGCGATGAGCGAAATCCATGCAGATACAGGATCACGCGCCCCCCGCGTGCCGATCGCCTCGTGCGAGCGCGCGCAGCAGCTTGTCGTGCACACCCTCGAAGCCGCCGTTGCTCATCACCAGCACGTGATCGCCTCGGCGCGCTTCGGCGACGACGGCTGCGACCAATGCGTCGATCTGGTGGAACGAACTCGCCCGGGCGCCGAGCGCAGCCAGCGCCTCAGCCGGGTCCCAGCCCAGCGCGTTCCTGCCTTCGCGCGCGCCAAAGCAGAAAACCCGGTCGGCGTCCCGCAGGCTGCCCGGCAACGCAGCCTTGACCGCGCCGAGCTTCATCGTGTTCGAACGCGGCTCCAGCACGGCAAGTATTCGCGCACTCCCGATCTTGCGGCGCAGTCCGCCGACGGTGGCCTCGATCGCGGTCGGGTGATGCGCGAAGTCGTCGTACACGGTGACACCGGCGCACACGCCTCGGACCTCAAGGCGCCGTTTCACTCCCTTGAACCGGGCGAGCGCTTCGAGCGCGGTTTCCGTCGGGACGCCGACATGGCGTGCCGCGGCGATGGCCGCCAGCGCGTTGGCGCGATTGTGCGCACCGGCGAGCGGCAACGTCATGGCGCCGAAGCTTCGATCCGCCAGCCGAACTTCGAAGCGATGCTCGGCGCCCTCGACCACATCAGACGCGTGCCAGCCAGTGGCTACGTTGAACGCTTCGCGCTGGGACCAGCAGCCGCGGGCCAGCACGCGCACCAGCGCCTCGTCGGTTCCGTTGACAATCAGCCGCGCCGACGCAGGCAGGCAGCGGACGAGGTGGTGAAACTGTGTTTCGATCGCCGCCAGGTCGGCGAAGATGTCGGCATGGTCAAACTCGAGATTGTTGAGCACGGCGGTGCGTGGAAAGTAGTGCACAAACTTGCTGCGCTTGTCGAAGAACGCCGTGTCGTATTCGTCCGCCTCGATCACGAAGAAACGCGAATCGCAGCTGCGTGCCGACACGCTGAAGTCCAGCGCTACGCCCCCGATCAGGAACGACGGCGACATTCCGGCCTGTTCGAGGATCCATGCCAGCATCGCGCTCGTCGTCGTCTTGCCGTGCGTGCCGGCGACCGCGAGTACCCAGCGCCCGTGCAACAGGTTCGTGCCAACCCATTGTGGACCCGAGGTGAACTTCGCCCCCGCGTCCAAAATTGCCTCCATCAGCGGGTTGCCGCGGGTGACGACATTGCCGATCACGAAGAGGTCCGGGCTCAGCCGTAACTGGCCGGCGTCAAACCCCTCGATCAAGTCGATCCCCGCCGCCTTCAACTGATCGCTCATCGGCGGATACACATTTGCATCGCAGCCCGTCACGCGATGGCCGGCGGCGCGCGCCAGCAGCGCCATGCCCCCCATGAAGGTGCCGCAGATGCCAAGAATGTGAAGATGCACGGGACTCGTGGTGCCTGAAACCAAACCCGCGATTCTACGGTCCCATGTATAGACTTTCATGTTTGACGCTGGCGCCTACTCATGATCCACCCAGATCGCGATGACTTGCGGGCGGAAATTGCCGCCGCGGCCGCCCGGCTGATCGCCGAAGACGGGCTCGACTACGCGTCGGCGAAACACAAGGCCGCCGGGACGGTGTTCGGTGACACCCCAGCGGCCCGCGGCGCGTTGCCTGACAACCCGCAGATCGAGATCGAATTGCGCCGCTACCTCGGCACCTTCGTGCCGCAGCACGCGGCACGACTGGCAGCACTGAGGCAACTGGCGCTGCAACTGATGCGGCGACTCGATCGCTTTCAACCCCACGTCATGGGGGCGGTTCTGAATGGAACCGCCACCGAGCATTCCGACATTCGCCTGCAGCTGTTCGTCGACAGTGCGAAGGAAGTCGAGTTCTTTCTCATTGAGCAGGGGGTCGAGTTCGAAGTCAGCGCGGGCGGCCGTGGCCCGGGTGAACCGATGGAAGTCCTGCAATTCGTCGTCCAGCCGGCGCGGACCCGCGGCATGCCGCCGCGCGTGGGCGTCGTTGTCGATGTTCACGACACCGACGCGATACGTGTGGCGCCGAGAAACCGCTCGGTCGCCCCCGACCTGCACCCGGTCGAGGCCGCCGGGCGCGCCAACGCGGCCATGCTGGCGACGCTGATCGCCGAACGCGAGCCCGAGGTCTAGTCTGCAGCGCCGTCACGCCACCTTGATGTTTGTCACGGCCGCAGTCGCGCTCGCGCTCGGCGCCGGCGCAGCCTGGTGGCGCGGATCCATCCGGCGCTCCGCAACGAGCGAGGCCAATCAGCTGTTCGAGTTGACTTTCGAGGACGCCGACGGCGTGAAGCAGCCGCTGGCGCAATGGCGCGGAAGGCTGCTGGTGGTGAATTTCTGGGCCACGTGGTGTGCGCCTTGCGTGGAGGAAATGCCCGCGTTGAATCGCGTGCGCAACGACTATCGCGGCCACGGCGTTGAAATCGTCGGCCTCGGAATCGACAGCGCGGAAAGGATTCGCGCCTTTCGCAAGCGGCTGGACCTCGGGTTGCCGCTGCTGGTTGCCGGCGCGGGGGGCAGCGAATTGGCGCGCGCGCTCGGCAACGTCGCCGGGGTGCTGCCCTACACGGTGCTCGTCTCGCCTGCGGGGGTCGTCGAACAGCGACACATCGGGCAGATCCAGCCCGACGAGCTCAAGGCGTGGCTCGATGCGCACCTGTCGACCTCCCTGCGTTCCACATAGACAAATCCGCACGATCCGGGGACAATCGGATCCCATTTATCGGCAACATCAGCGAACTCGGCCCAACTGTCTTGGCCGGTGCGGCAATTCTCGATCCGGTTCACCGTAGGTCCGCTTGATGAACCCGCAAGGGTTGGTAGGAGTCGGCATGGATCTTCGCAAGCTCAAGACACTGATTGACCTCGTTGCCGAGTCCGGCATTGCCGAGATCGAAGTCACGGAAGGCGAGGACAAGGTCCGGATCGTCAAGCACGGCACCTCCGCGCCGATCAGCGCGGTGGCGCCGCCCGCGGCAGCATCGGCAAGCAGCTCCAATCCCACGCCGGCTGCGGCCGGAGCAGCACCGGGGACGCCGGCGGCTGTCGAGCCCGTCAAGGGGCACGTGGTCAAGTCACCGATGGTTGGCACGTTTTACCGTGCGTCGAGCCCGGGCGCCAGCCCGTTCATCGAGCTCGGCCAGACCGTCAAACCCGGCGACACGCTGTGCATCATCGAGGCGATGAAGCTGCTGAACGAGATCGAAGCGGAGGTCGCCGGAACAGTGAAGGAATGCCTGGTTGAGAACGGCCAACCCGTGGAGTATGGACAACCACTGTTCGTGATCGAGTAGCGGCGATGTTCGGCAAGGTTCTGATCGCGAACCGCGGCGAAATCGCCTTGCGCATACAGCGTGCGTGTCGCGAACTCGGTATCAAGACCGTGGTGGTGCACTCGACCGCTGATACCGATGCCAAGTACGTGAAGCTCGCCGACGAGTCCGTCTGCATCGGCCCGCCGCCGTCAAAGGACAGCTACCTCAATATTCCGGCGATCATCAGCGCCGCAGAAGTGACCGACGCCGAGGCGATTCATCCCGGCTACGGCTTCCTGTCCGAGAACGCTGATTTTGCCGAGCGAGTGGAGAAGAGCGGCTTCGCGTTCATTGGACCGCGCCCGGAATCGATCCGCATGATGGGTGACAAGGTCTCGGCCAAGAAGGCGATGATCGCGGCCAACGTGCCCACGGTGCCGGGGTCCGAAGGCATCCTGCCCGAGGAACCGCGCGAGATCGTCAAGATCGCACGCGCTGTCGGCTATCCCGTGATCGTCAAGGCCGCTGGCGGTGGCGGCGGGCGCGGCATGCGCGTCGTCCACACGGAGGCTGCGCTCGTCAACGCGGTGAACATGACGCGGCAAGAGGCGCAGGCCGCGTTCGGCAATCCGGCGGTGTACCTGGAGAAGTTCCTCGAGAACCCGCGCCACGTCGAGATTCAGGTGCTGGCGGACCAGCATCGCAACGCGGTGTGGCTTGGCGAGCGCGATTGCTCGATGCAGCGACGGCATCAAAAGATCATCGAGGAAGCACCCGCGCCTGGCATCGCGCGCAAGCAGGTCGAACGCATTGGCGATCGCTGTGCGGAAGCCTGCCGCAAGATCGGCTATCGCGGGGCCGGCACTTTCGAGTTCCTGTATGACAACGGCGAGTTCTACTTCATCGAAATGAACACGCGCATTCAGGTCGAGCATCCGGTCACCGAGCTGGTGACCGGGATCGACATCGTGCAGCAGCAGATCCGGGTTGCCGCCGGCGAGCGACTCGCACTTCGCCAGCGCGACATTGTCGTGCGCGGCGCGGCCATCGAGTGCCGCATCAATGCCGAGGACCCGTACAAGTTCACGCCAAGCCCGGGGCGGATCACCGGCTGGCATCCACCGGGCGGACCCGGCGTGAGAGTGGACTCGCACGCCTATGCGGGCTACTTCGTGCCGCCGCACTACGACTCGATGATCGGCAAGCTGATCTGCTACGGCGACACGCGCGAGCAGGCGCTGGCGCGGATGCGCATCGCCCTGTCGGAATTGATCGTCGAAGGCATTTCGACCAACATCCCGCTGCATCGCGAACTGATGGTCGACGAGAAGTTCGTTCTCGGCGGCACGAGCATCCACTACCTGGAAAGAAAGCTCGCCGCGCGCCCCGTCAATCCGTCGTGATCCAGCGCTGACGGCCGGCGTGCAGCGCGAAGTCGAGGTATACGTAGACGGCGTGGTCGCTGACGCGCTGTCTGATGCCCTGATCGAAGCGGGCGCCCTGTCGGTGGCGGTCGAAGACGCCGACGCGAATCGTGAAGGCGAGCTACCCCTTTACGGCGAGCCCGGCCTCGGGCCGGTCGGCAGCGCCTGGCGCCGGAACCGACTCACGTTCATGACGGACGCGTCCGCCGACGTGACGTCAATGCTCGCCGCGGCCTCCGCGGCCATCGAGCAACCGGCGCCCGCGATCACTGCCGTGCGCGATGTGGGTGCCGCCGACTGGGTACGGGTGACCCAGGCCCAGTTTGCACCGACGCGCATCGACGACCGGCTGTGGGTCGTCCCAACGTGGCATGAACCGCCCGATCCGGCGGCCATCAACATCCGGCTCGATCCGGGCGTGGCCTTTGGAACCGGCACGCATCCGACCACGCGCCTGTGCCTGCAATGGCTCGCTCGATCTGACCTGGCGAATGCGCGTGTGCTCGACTACGGCTGTGGCTCGGGCATCCTCGCGATCGCCGCGGCGAAGCTCGGTGCCCGCACCGTCGACGGCACCGATATCGACGCCCAGGCCCTGGAAGCGGCGCGCGCCAATAGCGCGATCAACGGCGTTGTCGCCCGCTACACTGTGCCGCAGGAACTCGGCAGCGGAACGTACGACGTCGTCCTCGCCAACATACTGGCCACTCCTCTGATGGTTCTTGCGCCCGCGCTCGTTGCTCGGCTCGCCGCGGGTGGGAGCATCGTGCTTTCCGGGATTCTCGATCGTCAGGTGCCGCAGATCATCCGTACCTATGCCAAGCTCGGTCACGAGCTGTCGCTCTCGGTCTGGGGTCGCGAAGAGGGCTGGTCCTGCGTTGTCGGCACGCGCCGGCGCTGAGTTGTCTGGCTAGCCCATGGCCCTCGCGACACGATGCCCCAACTGCCATGCACTGTTCCGCGTCGTCGCGGATCAGCTCAAGCTGCGCGCCGGCCTCGTGCGCTGCGGCGCGTGCGGGCATGCATTCGATGCCATCGGCACACTGAGCTATCTCGACGACGCGTCGCTGCGGCCGGTAACCACGCTGCCGGCCACGCTGGCACCGGATGGCAATTCGCCGCTCACGCTGCGGATCGCCCCAAGCGGCTCGCAGGCAGATCATCCCGGCGATGACCCCGTCGGGAAATTGGAGTCGCAGGCGCCGGCCGGCGCCATCGCGTGCGCGACGGACGAGGATGCGCGCGCGGTGCCGGACCCGGCAGGAGCGCTCGACGCGGCAGCTTCCCGCGACGCCCCGTCGACGGCGGGCGCGGATGGACCCGTTCAAATCGCCCCTGCCGCGCCGACGGCCGGCACCGGGCAGGAACTGAACGAAGGCGCTGCGTACGCGCAGCGCCGAGGAGCGCCGGAGCCAGGCGCTCAAGTCATGCCCGATGCGCCGGACGGCAGCGCCATTCAGGAGCAGGTGGCCGAGGCGATCGACGCCGGCTCGCCGGAACCGGGCGTGGATGCGGCCGCCTTTCTGCAGGAGCGGCCGGAACCGCGGCGAAAAGGCCTCGCGATTGCCATGGCGGTCGGCGCACTGTTGCTGTCCGTCGCGCTGTTGGCGCAGATCGTCTTGATCTATCGCGCCGAGATCGTCGCCCAGTGGCCTGCGACACGACCTGCGCTCACGCAAGTGTGCCGGGCGATGAATTGCACCGTCGGCTGGCCGATGCGCGGAGAGATGCTCGCCGTCGTCGGCAGCGAATTGCAGTCCTTGCCCGGAACCAGCGCCTTCGAGCTGACGGCCGTGGTGCGAAATCGCGCGTCAATCACGCTTGCCTTGCCAGCGATCGAAGTGACGCTGACCGATACACAGAATCATGCGCTCGCGCGCAAGGTCTTTGCGCCTGCCGACTATCTGGCCGCAGGCGAGGCGGCGGCGCGACTCGGCGACGGCATCGAAGCCGGCGCTGACATGACAGTGCGCATTGTTTTTGAAGCGCGGGGGCTGAGCGCCGCCGGCTTCGTCGTCTATCCCTTCTATCTCTAGGAGGTCAAATGAGCACCGTGACACTGGGCGGCAGCCCCGTCGATGTGGCGGGAAACCTGCCCGCAGTCGGCAGGAAGGCGCCGCCGTTCTTCCGGGTCAACAAGGATCGGCAAGACGTATCGCTCGCCGATTTCGCGGGCAAACGCAAGGTGCTGAACATCGTGCCGAGCCTCGATACGCCGGTCTGCACAACATTGACGCGCAAGTTCACAATCAGCGCGCCGGGACGTTGCCGAATACCGCCGTGCTCGTCATTTCCGCCGACTTGCCTTTTGCAATGGGCCGGTTCTGCACGACCGAGGACCTGGACAATGCCACGCCGCTTTCGACGCTGCGCGGACGCGACTTCATGCGCAACGATGGCGTGGAAATCGCTTCGGGTCCGCTGGCGGGGTTAACGGCGCGCGCGGTCGTGGTGCTGGATGAAGACGATGTTGTCCGACACGTCGAACTCGTCCCGGAAGTCAGGAACGAGCCAAACTACGACGCGGCGCTGAAAGCGCTCGCGCAGGTTGCACGCAAATTCTTCCACCGCCCTGGGATTAACGCGGGGCCCACAAGGCAGCGCTCATGTCGATTCTGATCTGCGGTTCGATCGCCTATGACTCGATCATGGTCTTCGAAGGGCGATTCAAGGACCATATCCTGCCCGATCAGGTGCATATCCTGAACGTGGCGTTTCTGGTTCCCCAGTTGCGCCGCGAATTCGGCGGTTGCGCTGGCAATATCGCCTACAGCCTGAAGATGCTGGGGGGCGCGCCGCTGCCGATGGCGACCGTCGGCGACGATGCGCAGCCGTACCTCGAGCGCCTGTCTGCGCTCGGCATTGACAAGCGCCACGTGCGCCACGTTCCGGGAACCTTCACTGCGCAGGCGTTCATCACCACCGACTTGGACGACAACCAGATCACGGCGTTTCACCCCGGCGCCATGTCGCAGTCGCAGCTGAACGCTGTCCCGGGCGACGGCACGGTGAAGCTCGGCATCATCGCGCCGGACGGTCGCGACGGCATGTTGCAGCATGCACAGCAGTTTGCCGATCACGGCGTTCCCTTCGTTTTCGATCCGGGCCAGGGTCTGCCAATGTTCGACGGCGACGAACTGAAGCATTTCATTGCTCGCGCCCATTACATGGCGGTGAACGACTATGAGGCCCGACTGCTGAGCGAGCGGACCGGTCTCGGAATCGACGAATTGGCGCGCAAGGTCGAGGCATTCATCGTCACGCGCGGCGGCAAGGGCTCCGACATTCACGCCGGCGGACGGGTGCTGAAGATTCCGGTGGCCACACCACGCAAGGTCGTCGATCCCACCGGGTGCGGCGACGCCTATCGTGCCGGTCTCCTGTTCGGCCTCGAACATGGGCTGGACTGGGAGACCACGGGGCGCCTTGCCGCCCTGATGGGCACGCTCAAGATTGAGCACGGCGGCGCACAGAACCACAGCGCCGATCGCACGCTGATCGCGGATCGTTTCTTCGACGCCTTTGGCTACCGGCCTTGGTAATCCAAAGAGCGGCGCCCTGAGTAACGGCTGGATACAGTCGCTGGCCCCATAATCACTCGACCGATCTGAGCCATCGGGCCGGGTGACGGCTGCATCACGGCGAGGACTTCAGGAGGTCCAACTGAAAGCGGATTTGAGTGCGGCGCGGCGCGCGGCCGGAGTTGCCGCGCTCGCCGTCATGACCTTAAGCGGCTGCGCGACGGAGCAACGATCGGCGAGCGTGTATCGCGTCGGCGACGCGCAACGTGAACAGACCGTCCGGCTGGCCACGGTGGAAAGCCTGCGCGAGGTGACGATCGATCGTGGACAGACCGGCGTTGGAACCGGCGCCGGCGCGCTCATCGGTGGAGTCGCGGGCAGCAATGTCGGCGGCGGCAAGGGTGCGGTGATCGGCGCCGTTGCCGGCGCGGTCGCTGGTGGCAGCGTCGGCCAGACGATTGAGGCCCAGTCATCGAAGGTCCCGGGGCTTGAGATCACCGTGAAGTTGAACGACGGCGAACTGCGCGCCATGGTCCAGGATATCGATGGGCAGCAGTTCAAGCCAGGCGACCACGTGCGCCTGTTGAGCGAAGGCGGGCTCACGTGCGTGTCGCGATAGGAGCGCGCTTGCGTTGCCCCAAGAGCGGCCCGGCGAGCCGCTCTTTGTCTGTTCTAGAACCCGGCGCGCGCAAAGACCAGCAGCATGACGTTCACGACCAGGATCAGCAGCACGGGCGATAGATCGACGCCGCCGATGAGCGGCACAACGCGCTGAAACGGCGCCAGGAAGGGACGCACCAGCATCGCCACGGCGGGCGCCACCGGCGCGTAGGGATTGACCCAGCTTAAGACGACGTGAATGATCGTCAGCCACATGACGAGATACAGCCCCCAGCGCAACAGTTGCGCAAGCGAGACCAGCAAGACCTTGACCCACGGCCAGTCCGCCACCCCGGCGCCGATCAGCACGAAAATCAGCACGAGTTGCAGCATGGCGACCAGATAGGCGCCGACCAGAGAGGCGGAGTCGATCCGCCCGACCGCCGGGACCACGCGTCGCAGCGGTACGACCATCCAGTCGGTGAGCGCCAGGACAAACTGCGCCAACGGGTTTCGCGCCGGCATGCCGAGCCAATTCATGTACGCACGCAGCAGCAGCGTGACGCCCAGCAGCGCCGCCGCCGACTCAATGAGCATTCGTGCGATTTCTACGAACAGCATGGTTCCGCCCGTTGCCTCGTGCCGCGACTCATTCTAGCGAGCCGGGCAAGATCGATCGCCCAAGAAAAAAGGGCGCTGAGAATCTCAGCGCCCCGAGCTTGTGTGCGAAGCGTTACGGCCGGCTGCCCGTTGGGAAGGGCCAGGCCGCGGCAGGGTTGAGCGCAGTCTTCGCGCCCGGCGCCGCTGCCGTCGACGGCATCGCTGCCGCCGGAGCCGGTGCCGCTGCTGCAGGCTTTGCCTCAGGCGCAGCGGCTTTCTTGGGAGCCGGCGCTTTGGCCGGCTTCTTAGCCGCCTTCTTCTTGGCTGCCTTCTTCGCAGGTTTTTTCTTAGCTACTTTTTTTTTTGCCGCTTTCTTAGCGGCCTTTTTTGCAGACTTCTTCTTTGCCGCTTTCTTGGCAGACTTCTTCTTCGCCGTCTTTTTCTTGGCGGTTTTTTTCTTGGCGGCTTTCTTCGCCGATTTCTTCGCAGCTTTCTTGGCTGTTGCCATTTGTTGCTCCTTTAGGTCAGTCAGAGTGGTTGAGAATGAAACCCGCGCGATCCGGAAGAGTCGTTCGGGCTATTCATCGGCGCACGCAGATGCTCTGTCGCCGCATCAACCCCAGAAAAGCGTTTGAGGCGCAGATCCGAGTGGAGCGCGGAACGGGCAGCGCACTGACCGCTGACGCTGATGAATTCGGTAACGCACGCTGCGGCCCGCAAGGCAGGGCAGGTGCGGAATGCGGAAGCGCGGCTGTTGGCAGCAGCAAAAGAAAACGCCGGCGCGGCGCCGGCGTTGCTGAATACGGAGGAAGGAAACTGCTGCTCCGAACCCAGGTTTTTCGGAGAGGGAGCGACCCCACAAGACTGCAGCGTCCTGTTATCGACTCGTCTCCCAGATCTGACGATGAGCTTTGACCTATGACCGTCTGTGTTCAATTCAGCGATCGATCGCGTTTGTTAGACCTACTGATCGAGCAACCAAACTGAGGTCGCTTTTTACTCTCAATCAAAACGAATCGCAAGAAATTTTTCGGATGAGTGCACAGTGTGTTGCGTGTTGTGCGCGGATTCTTCGCTTCATCACGGGCGCTGCGAACGAAAAGATCCGCGCGCATTTCATTCCCACGACAAAGCACCGCCCGACTGATACTCGATCACGCGCGTTTCGAAGAAATTGCGTTCCTTCTTCAGATCGATCATCTCGCTCATCCAGGGGAACGGATTTTCCTCGACCGGGAAGAGCGCATCGATACCGATCTGCTGGGCCCTGCGGTTGGCGATGTAGCGCAGGTACCCCTTGAACATCGGCGCATTCAGACCCAGCACGCCGCGCGGCATGGTGTCCTCGGCATAGGCGTACTCGAGATCGACCGCGGTTTGGAATAGCGCGCGGATCTGGTCACGGAATTCCGGCGTCCATAGCTGCGGGTTCTCGAGCTTGATCTGGTTGATCAGGTCGATACCGAAATTGCAGTGCATCGACTCATCCCGGAGGATGTACTGGTATTGCTCCGCCGCCCCGGTCATCTTGTTCTGCCGCCCGAGCGCCAGGATCTGCGTGAACCCGACGTAGAAGAACAGGCCTTCCATCAGGCAGGCAAACACGATCAGGCTCCTGAGGAGCGTCTGATCGGCCTCGATCGTGCCGGTCTTGAACGTCGGGTCGGTCAGGGTGTCGATGAACGGGATCAGAAACTCGTCCTTGGCCCGGATCGACGCCACCTCGTGATAGGCGTTGAAGATCTCGCCTTCATCGAGGCCCAAAGATTCGGTGATGTACTGATAGGCGTGCGTGTGGATCGCCTCTTCGAAGGCCTGGCGCAGCAGGAACTGCCGGCACTCCGGCGCCGTGATGTGGCGATACGTACCGAGCACGATGTTGTTGGCCGCCAGTGAATCGGCGGTGACGAAGAATCCCAGATTGCGCTTGACCAGTCGGCGCTCGTCGTCGGTCAGACCGTTCGGATCCTTCCAAAGCGCGATGTCGCGCGACATGTTCACTTCCTGCGGCATCCAGTGGTTGGCGCAGGTCGACAGGTACTTGTCCCACGCCCATTTGTACTTGAACGGCACCAACTGGTTGACGTCCGTGGCGCCATTGATGATGCGCTTGTCGGCGACATTGACGCGCCGAAGATCGGGCGCCTGCTTCGCGGCTGCCGGCGGCAAGTTCGGCACCGGCTGCAGGCGCGCGGTTGCGGCGGTTTCCGTCGGGTCGTCCCAGGCCAACATGCGGTTCTCTCCTCTGTTTCTCGGTTCGTGTTCGGGGTGTCTACTGGCAGGCCTCGCACTCAGCAAAGCCTGCGTCGCCCGGCTTGAGCATGCAGACCTGGCCCCCCGGTTCGGCCGCCGTGGCAGCGGAGCGCAGGCCGCCATCCGACGGGACCGCATTCAGTTGACCGGCACGGGTGGAGGTGGACTTTTCCGCATGAGTGGCGCCAACCGTGCGAAGGTAGTAGGTGGTCTTCAACCCGCGCTGCCAGGCGAGTCGGTAGGTCTCATCGAGCTTCTTGCCCGAGGCGCCGGACATGTAGATGTTGAGCGACTGCGCCTGGTCGATCCACTTCTGGCGTCGCGCCGCGCATTCGATCAGCCACCTGGGTTCTATCTCGAAGGCCGTTGCGTACAACTGGCGCAGCTCAACCGGGATGCGATCGATCTTCGCCAGACTGCCGTCGAAGTACTTCAGATCGGCGACCATCACCTCATCCCACAGGCCGAACCGCTTCAGGTCGCGCACCAGGTGCTCATTGACCACCGTGAATTCGCCCGAGAGGTTCGACTTGACGAACACATTCTGGAACGTCGGTTCGATGCATGCGTCCACACCGATGATGTTGGAAATGGTCGCGGTCGGGGCGATGGCCACGCAGTTGGAGTTGCGCATGCCGTGCTGTTTGATACGGGCCCGCAACGCATCCCAGTCCATCGACGTGGACATGTCGACCTCGACATAGCCGCCGCGCTGGTCGGCCAGGATCATCAGAGAGTCCTGCGGCAGGATGCCGCGATCCCACAGCGAGCCGGCAAAAGACGAATAGCGTCCGCGCTCTTCCGCCAGCTGCGTTGACGCCCAGTAGGCGTAGTAGCAAACCGCCTCCATGCTGCGGTCCGAGAAAGCGACTGCCGCCGCCGACGCATACGGCGTGCGCATCATGTGCAGGCAATCCTGGAAGCCCATGATGCCGAGCCCAACCGGGCGATGGCGGACATTCGAATTGCGCGCCTTCGGTACCGCGTAGTAGTTGATGTCGATGACGTTGTCGAGCATCCGCATCGCGGTGGCGATCGTTCTGGCGAGCTTGGCGTGGTCGAGCACGTAGCCCTGCGCACCGTCCGGCTTCATGTGTGCGGGCAGATTGACCGAGCCAAGGTTGCACACGGCGATCTCGCTCTCCGACGTGTTCAGCGTGATTTCGGTGCACAGATTCGAACTGTGGATCGTGCCGACATGCTGCTGCGGGGAGCGCAGGTTGCAGGCATCCTTGAAGGTGATCCACGGGTGCCCGGTTTCGAACAGCATTGACAGCATCTTGCGCCAGAGCTGCAGCGCCGGCACTTTCTTGAAAAGCTTCAGTTCGCCGCCTGCGGCCTTGGCCTCATAGCGCAAGTAGGCCTCTTCGAATGCGCGGCCGGTCTTGTCGTGCAGATCGGGGCAATCGCTGGGCGAAAACAGCGTCCACTGGCCTTTGCTGGCGTCCTGAGGATGCGCGGCACCTTCGATCACCCGCTTCATGAACAGGTCCGGAATCCAGTTCGCGGTGTTCATGTCGTGTGTGCGCCGGCGATCGTCTCCGGTGTTCTTGCGCAACTCGAGGAATTCCTCGATATCAAGGTGCCAGGTTTCGAGGTAGCAGCACACCGCGCCCTTGCGCTTGCCGCCCTGGTTGACCGCCACAGCGGTGTCGTTGACGACCTTCAGAAACGGCACCACGCCCTGGCTCTTGCCGTTCGTTCCCTTGATGTGGCTGCCCAGCGCGCGAACGGGAGTCCAGTCGTTGCCCAGCCCGCCCGCATACTTGGCAAGCAGTGCGTTCTCCTTGATCGCCTCGTAGATGCCGTCCAGGTCGTCATTGACCGTCGACAGATAGCACGACGAAAGCTGCGAATGACGGGTGCCGCTGTTGAACAGCGTCGGCGTCGAGCTCATGAAATCGAAACTCGACAGAACCTCGTAGAACTCAATCGCGCGCGCCTCGCGGTCGACCTCGTTCAGCGCCACACCCATGGCGACGCGCATGAAGAAGATCTGCGGCAGCTCGAACCGGCGACCCTCATGGTGCAGGAAATAGCGGTCATACAGTGTCTGCAGACCGAGGTAATTGAACTGCAGGTCACGTTCGGGCTGCAACGCACGCGCAAGCTTCTTCAGGTCATACAACGCAAGTTTTTCGTCCAGCAGTTCGGCTTCGATGCCGTACTTGATGAACTTGGGGAAATACTCCGCATAGCGCAGCATCATCTGCGCCTGGGTGACCTCTTCGCCCAGCACCTCGCGCCGGATCGTGTGCAGCAGCAGGCGCGCGGTCACATACGAGTACGCCGGGTCGTTCTCAATCAACGCGCGCGCCGCCAGAATTGCCGACTTGTAGACCTCGTCCAGCGGCACGCCGTCATAGAGGTTCTTGACCGTCTCGGCCAGGATGGCATCGGACGAAACGAAGTCGTTCAGGCTGACACACGCCGACTCGATCAGACCGCGGATGCGCGGCAAATCGAGCGGAACGCGGTTGCCGTTCTCCAGCATCGACAGCAGCGGCGCCGCCGGTGCCTGCTCCTTCTGTTTTGCCGCCCGTTCCTGCGCGCGGCGCTCGCGATACAGCACATAAGCGCGGGCAACGTCATGCGCGCCGTCGCGCATCAGGCAGAGTTCGACCTGGTCCTGGACGTCCTCGATGTGGAAAGTGCCGCCGGCGGGCTGGCGCCGGAGCAGCGCCGCGACGACGCTGGCCGTCAGTTTCTCGACCTGCTCGCGAATCGCCGCCGACGCCGCGCCCTGCCCACCGCGGACCGCGAGAAACGCCTTCGTCATCGCCACCGCGATCTTCGACGGCTCGAACCCAACCACCGCGCCGTTGCGACGGATGATCTTGTAGTCCGCAAACGAAGTCGCGACCACGTTGCCGGCAACGATGCCGGCCACGGGACGTACGCCGGGCTCGCGTCCGGCGCCGAGGGTCGCGCTCGTTTCCTGAAAATGCATGTTTCCTCCGGATGATTGATGACCCGTCTTGCCTGTCGCGTCCGGCGCGGTGCAGCCCGGCCACAACCTGTTGTCTGCTTCGCTGCGCGCGGCCATGGGAGCGCCGCGCGGCATGCCGGCGGCCTCTGCGAGCCATCGGGACGGCGGCGAGCACCCAATATATTGTGGTTCTATCGCCGGCCCGCACAACAACTAGTAGCGGGGCATCTTAGGCAGAGTCGCGCCAGAACGCAAGCGCGGAAACGCCGCTGCGCGTTTTCCAACCACGCCCGAGCAGCGCAGACGCTTCAGCCAACGGGAGTGGGCAACGAAGCGGGGGGCAAAGCGGCATCGATGGCGAGACGCTGCCAGTCGAAGAACGGGCCGGGATCGGTCTTGCGATCGATCGCGACGTGCTGATGGCCGCGCACTGCGCGCAGCGCAAAGCGGTTACACAGCGCGCGCACGAGCTGCGCCAGGGCCTGGTACTGCGCCGCTTCGTACGGGCCAAAGTCGGTGCCCTCCAGCTCGATGCCGATCGAGAAGTCATTGCATCCGGATCGACCGGCGAACGACGATGCGCCCGCATGCCACGCCCGCTCGAGGCAGGAAACGAACTGGGTCACGCGGCCGCCGCGCTCGATCAGGAAATGACTGGATACGCGCAGCCCGGCAAGTGCGTTGAAGAATGGGTGCGCGTGCGCATCGAGTCGGTTGGTGAACAGACGCTCGATGTCGCCGCTGCCGAATGTGCCGGGCGGCAGGCTGATGTTGTGAATGACGAGGAGGTCGATCGGCGCATCGGGCGGCCGCGCATCAAAGTTCGGTGACGGCGCATGGCGCACGCCATTGACCCAGCCGCGCTCGTCAAGACGGAACGCGCCGCCTTCGCCCAGCCCGTCGGACGCCTCCTTCATTTCACGCCGAGCCGCTGCATCCGGTAGCGCAACTGACGAAATGTCAAACCGAGCAACTGCGCCGCAGCCGTGCGATTGGAGCGTGTCTTTTCGAGCGCCGCGCGTATGGCGTCGCGTTCCAGCTCATCGACGTAGGCTTGAAGGTCGCTTGGCACGCCTTCGACGAGCTCGAAACCGCGCGTCGGCCCCGGTGCGGCCTCGATCGGTGCAACGTCCGGCGCATTCTCGGCCCTGGCGCTGTCAACGATCGTCTCCGCCGGGATCGCGGGCGCCGTGCCCGTAACCGGCAGCATCAGGTCTTCGGGCTGCAACTCGCCCTGGGCCGCGAGCGCGACGGCCCGCTCGAGGATGTTCTCCAGTTCACGTACGTTGCCGGGGAAGGAATACTGGCGCAGCACGTCGAGTGCGCCCGGTGTGAGCGACGCGGGTGCCGCGTGGTTGCGTTCCCCGAGCCGCCTGAGAATCGCGTCCGCCAGCACCGGCACGTCCTCGACCCGCTCGCGCAGACTCGGCACGTGCAGTTCGATCACATTGAGTCGATAGTAGAGGTCCTGGCGGAATCGCCCCTCCGCGACCCGGCGCGCCAGTTCCTGGTGCGTGGCGCTGAGGATACGGACGTCGACCGGCTCTTCGTCGGTCGCACCCACTTTGCGCACGCGTCGCTCCTGAATGGCGCGCAGCAGCTTGACCTGCATCGCCAGGGGCAGCTCGGCCACCTCATCGAGGAACAGCGTGCCGCCACTGGCAGCCTGAAAGAATCCGTCGCGATCGCGCTCGGCGCCCGTGAAAGCGCCCTTGCGATAGCCGAAGAACTCGGCCTCCATCAAGGTTTCCGGGATCGCGCCGCAGTTGACGGCGACGAAAGGCTGCCCCCGCCGCGCCGACGCATCGTGAATCGCCCGAGCCACCAGATCCTTGCCGCTGCCCGACTCGCCATAGACCGCCACCGGAGCCATGCTGCGGGCGAGCCGATCGATCATCGCGCGCAGCTGAAGCATTGACGGTGCATTGCCGAGCAGGCGCGCCGCCGGGCGATCGATATCCGCAGTTCCAGACCCGGCGTTTCCTGCAGATTCGCCGGCCAGTGCGGAACGCACCAGCAGCCGCAGCTGCTCCAGGTCCACGGGCTTGGTCAGGTAGTCGAAAGCGCCGGCCTTCAGGGCGGCGACCGCGTTTTCGGTGCTGCCATAGGCGGTGATGACCACGATCGGAAACGCTTCCCCGTAGCGGCCCTGCGCCACCTCGCGCACGAGATCGAGTCCGACACCGTCCGGCAGCCGCATGTCCGTAAGACACAGCGCGTAACGATTCGCGGCCAGGAATTCGCGCGCGCGCGCAACCGTCTCCGCCGCATCCACATCGAGCCCGAGTCGCACCATCGTCAGCGCAAGCAGCTCGCGCAAATCGGCCTCGTCGTCCACAACGAGCACCGCGGGCGCGCGCCGCGACGAGGTATCAGGCAGATTGACCGGTTCGCTCATGACGCCGGCATGGTATCGAGAAAGCCCGCGGTGCCGAGCCGCGAAATGGCATCGACCGGGAAGCGGATCAGGAAACCGGTGCGTTCGCCGGCCTTGTCGCGTCGCACCGCAAAGCTGAGTTCAGCGCGATTGACGACGCAGAACTCGCGCGCCATGTACAGGCCGAGACCCGTGCCGCGCGCGTTGGTCGTGTAGAACGGTTCGAACAGAGCCGCGCTCGTCTCGACCGCGATCCCGGGCCCGTCATCGAAAACCCACAGCAGCGCCGACGCGCGTTCGTCATCGGCGGGCTCCGCCTTGATGACCACCGAGCCTGGCTGACCCGATGCAAATCGCAGCGCATTGTCGAGCAGGTTGTAAAGCACCTGGCGCAGATGCGACTCTTCGAATCGAACGCGGACCCCGCGGGCCGCTTCGAGAACGGCAATGGACTGATTCAGGCCCCGGTCCCGGGTGAATTCCGCCAGCCAAGCGGCGAGAAACGCGGCAAGATCGATGTCGTCGCCCAGCGGCGCGTCGCGTCGTGCGGCCCGCAATACATCGTCGACCAGCCGATTGAGCCGTTTCGTGTTTTCGCGCACGATGGCGGCCAGGCGCTGCGCCGTCGGTTCGTGTACGTCCTCGCACAGCAGCTGCGCCGCGTGCCCGATGGCGCCGAGCGGATTACGGATCTCATGCGCGATCGACGCAGTCAACCGTCCCATCGCGGCCAGTTTCAGTTGCTGCGCGCGCTCCTCGACCTGGTGCATGTCCTCCAGAAAAATGGCGAACTCATCCGAGGTCGTCGTCTGCGGCCGGACAAAGCGCGCGCGCAGTTTCAGCTCCGGCAACGGCACCGTCGCCTCGCTCCGGCCGGCGCCGAAATGCGCAACCTCCGCGACCCAGCGCTGAAACGATGCCGAGAGCGACGCCAGCGCGGGAAACTCCGTCAGGCAAAGACCGGTCAGCTGCGCCTCGGAACCCAGGCCGAGCAGCACCCGCGCGGCGCGATTATTGGCACGCACGCGCGTGAGGGAGTCGAGAACGATCGCACCCTGCTCCATCTGCGCGATCACGAGCCGGTTTATCTCGAGCTGATTCTCGATCATCCGGCCGCGGCTCTGGGCCAGGCGTTCCTGCGCCGCGAGACGCGCGGCGAGAAAGCGCAGCAACGCTGCCACGGCGAACAACGCGGCACCATACAGGCCCGCTTGAAACACGGTGGCATCGGTGCTTTCGAGGCGCAACGAACGCAGAGCGGCGTCGCCGAGCAGTGCCAGCACCGCGAGCGCACACACGAAGTACACCGCGATCGTCGGCAACAGGAGCGACGCACCCGCCAGCGGCAGCAGGTAGAGGATCGTGACGCCGGTACGACTGCCGCCGCCGAGAATCAGCAGGCTCGAGATCACGATCAGGTCCACCGCAATCTGCGTTGCGACCTGGGCGAAGAAGCGCTGCCGCAGGTAGATCGTGATCACGGCCAGTGCGGCCGACAGGACGAAGTAGACGACGCTGCCGACCGCGACCGGCGTCGTTTGCCATCCCCCCGGGCCCGGACCGAGGGCGACCACGGCCAGCACCAATGCGCTGGCGATCAGGGCGCGTGTCAGCGCAAAGTATTCGAGCGTGCGCCAGGCCGGCTCGTCGGCATCGAGCGAAGTCACTCGCGCCGGCTCACGTGGCAGCGTGTTCAATCAGCCCCCGTTGTGTCCAGCACGGCGGCGATGCTCATCACCGCAGTACCAGCGTTCGCCTGCCCGCAGCGCTTCGGACTGCGGCAGGGCAAGCCCGCAAACCTCGCAGCGAACCATGGTCTCGACCAGCGGCCGATCGGTTGCATCGCGCGAGACGACTTGCTGCTGCTTGATGCGCCACCAGCGGTAACCGAGATAAGCCGCCGCGGCCAGCAGCAGCCAGAAGAGGATTCGTCCCATCAGACTCTCCGCAGAATGACCTCGAGCACGAAACGGCTGCCAACATATGCGAGGAGCAACATCAGGAATCCGGCCAGCGTCCAGCGCAGGGCCTTGCGTCCGCGCCAGCCGAAGACGAAGCGCCCGGCCAGCAGCCCGGCAAATACGAACCACGACGCAATGGTGAACACGGTCTTGTGATCGAAGCGCAGCGCGCGCCCGAACAGCGCCTCGGAAAAGAAGATGCCCGAGACAAGCGTCAGCGTCAGCAACACGAAACCGGACGCGATCAACCTAAACAGCATGCGCTCCATCGCCAGCAAGGGTGGCATCTGCGCCAGCCAGCGCGAGGACGCACGATCCGGCGCCCCGAGGGCGGCATGCAGCTGCCGGTCGATCGACGCCATCAACAACGCATGCAACGCGGCAATTGTCAGAAAACTGTAGGCCGAAATCGCCATCAGCAGGTGCAGGCGCAACGCTCCCGTGTCGGCCGCCGCAGATACGGCGGCGCCGTGAAACACGGACGGCAACGGCACGCAGACCGCGGCGATCGGAAGCACGACCATGTCGAGACCGCGCATTGGCACGAAGAAGCCTTCAATCCAGATGATCAGCACCGCCAGCAGCAGCGTGGCGGACAGCGCGTGCGCAAACCCGAAGCGGAACTCGCCGCTTCCAATCACCGCGTGCGCCAGCACGAGAAGATGCCCGGCGGCGATCACCGGAATCAGCAGGCGACGCCAGTTGCTCCAGCGCGCCGCCTCCTCGCTGCGCAGCGCGCGCCACGTGATCGCAGCCATCACCAGGTACAGCGCGGCCACGGTCGTGTGGCCCAGAACGTAGAATGCCGCTGATTCCATACCTGTTTATATAGCACGCGGACCGCGCGGTCTGCGCCTCGCCCGAATGCTCGAATCGCTGACCGAAAAACTGAGCCGCGTCGTCAAGCAGATGCGCGGGCAGGCGCGCCTGACCGAGGCCAACACGCAGGAGATGCTGCGCGAGGTGCGCGTGGCCCTGCTCGAGGCCGATGTCGCGCTGCCCGTCGTGCGCGACTTCGTCGCCCGCGTCAAGGAAAAGGCGCTCGGCGACGAGGTGGTCGGCTCGTTGACGCCGGGGCAGGCGCTGGTCGGCGTCGTGCAGCGCGAACTGACGCGGCTGATGGGCGGCGATTTGCCCGCGAACGAGCGCGAACTCAGTCTCGCCACGCAGCCGCCGGCGGTACTCCTGCTGGCAGGACTGCAGGGTGCCGGCAAGACGACCACGGCGGCCAAACTCGCCAAGTGGCTGCGCGACGAGCGCGGGAAGAAGGTGCTGACGGTATCGACCGACGTCTATCGCCCGGCCGCGATCGAGCAGTTGAAAACGGTGTCTGCGCAGGCGGGCGCGGAGTTCTTTCCGAGCCTCGGCACCGACAGGCCGATCGACATTGCCGCCCGCGCCTTGGAACACGCGCGTCGGCAGTTCTTCGACGTGTTGATCGTCGATACTGCCGGACGGCTGGCGATCGACGAGGCGATGATGCAGGAGGTCGCGGCGCTGCACGAGAGTCTGCATCCAATCGAAACGCTGTTCGTGGTCGATGCGATGCTCGGCCAGGACGCGGTCAATACGGCCAAGGCGTTCTCTGAGCGTTTGCCGCTCACGGGCGTGATTCTGACCAAACTCGATGGCGACGCGCGCGGCGGCGCCGCGCTGTCGGTGCGCCAGGTCACCGGCAAGCCAATCAAGTTCGTGGGCGTGGCCGAAAAGATTGGCGGGCTCGAGCGATTCGACCCCGAACGCATGGCCGGACGCATCCTCGGCATGGGCGACATCGTCGCTCTCGTCGAAGACGTGAAGAAGTCCATCGATGTGCAAGCGGCCGAGAAGTTCGCGCGGCGAATGCAGTCGGGAGAGCGCTTCGACCTCAACGATTTCCGTGAACAGATCGGCCAGATGCGCAAGATGGGGGGGCTCTCGAGTCTGGTTGACAAGCTCCCTGCGCAGTTCGCCCAGGCCGCCGGTCAGGTCAACGACAAAGATGCCGAGCGCCAGATCCGACGCGTTGAGGGCATCATCAGTTCAATGACGCCGCAGGAGCGCGCCAAGCCGGACTTGATCAAGGCCTCGCGCAAGCGCCGGATTGCCGCGGGCGCCGGCGTGCCCGTGCAGGAGGTCAATCGCATGCTCAATCAGTTTGAGCAGATGCAGGTCATGATGAAGCAGATGAAGAAGGGAGGTCTGGCGAAAATGATGCGCGCGATGGGCGGCATGAAAGGATTCGCAGGCCTGCGCGGCGCGCCCAAGCGTTGAGCCGGTATGAACGAGCGGCGCGGGCGATGGACTGCCCGTCGCGTTCCAGACCCTCAGGAGCGATGGCCGACGCCGACCGAGCAAAGATGCGGGCCGAGGTTGATCTTCAAGACCACGGCACCCGAGGCCTCGACCATGGCCTCGCGGAGCTGAATCGGCGCGGTGAGTCTGCTTGGCGCGCACCCGCTTCGATCTGAATTCGATCAGCAGCGTCGGCGTATCGGCGGCGGCGCCTGCTTAGCGATGCGCCCCGGGCGTTGCGAATGAAAACGAGAGGGCTCCATAGACACCGGGCGGCAAGGAATTCAGGATTTGCGCGGTCGCGCGCCGGGTTCGAACTGCCACTGGGTCTTCCAGACCGCCAGCACGGCATGGGGATACTCCGAGCGACCGCGGCTGCCGTTGTAGCGGCCAAGTGCGTGATACAGGTCGCCCCTTTCGAGATCGAGATAGTGCCGGAGGATCACGCAGCCATAGCGAAGGTTCGCGCGCATGTCGAATAGTTTCTTTGTGTCGCCGTCGCCGATGATCTGCGTCCAGAACGGCATCACCTGCATATAGCCGCGCGCGCCGGCGGTTGAGATCACATATTTGCGGAAATTGCTCTCCACCTGAATCAGGCCCAGCACCATTTGACGGTCGAGTCCGGCACGAATCGCCTCGTAGTCGAGCGTGCGCAGGAACTCGATGCGGTTCTGATAGTCGGGGTTGCGCCCCTTGAGTCTTTCCGACATTTCGCCAAGCCAGTCGAGAAACGCGATCCGCTCTTCAATTCTCGCGAAGGTGCGCGAGGGAGGCGTGCGATCAGCGATCTGCGCGGCGAGCGCAGCGCGCACGGCATCCGCGAGCGGCTCATATTCCTGCGCACCGGCGAGCGCACGCGACGGACGCGCAAAAGCGAGTGGTGCGATCAATGCCGCGACCGCCGATCCGGACAGGCGCCGGCGTTTCGGGTCAGGTGCGCGCGCTGGCAAGCTGGCGCTGAACGAATGCGTAGGCATCGGCCACTGGCACGGCGACTGGCTCCAACGTGCGCCGGCGCACGTACTCGAGTTCGCCGTTCTTCAACCCCCGCTCGCCGACCGTGATTCGATGGGGCACGCCAATCAACTCCCAGTCGGCAAACATCGCACCCGGGCGCTCGCCGCGATCGTCCAGAATCACATCGACACCGGCCGCGATGAAATCGGCGTATAGGCTGTCTGCCACCTGTCGCACGTGCTCAGACTGCCGGTAGTTGACCGGGCAGATGACAACGGAAAACGGCGCGAGCGCATCCGGCCAGATGATGCCTTTCGCGTCGTGGTTCTGCTCGATTGCCGCGCCCAGAAGCCGCGTGACGCCGATGCCATAGCTGCCCATCCGCATCGGCGTCGACGCGCCGTTTTCGTCGGTAAACAGGACCTTCATCGACTCTGCATACGGCAAGCCGGCGAACACGTGGCCGACTTCGATGCCACGCTGGATCGCGAGCACGCCCTTGCCATCCGGCGACGGATCTCCGGCAACCACGTTGCGCAGATCGGCGACGATCGGCTCGGGCAGGTCGCGCCCCCAATTGACCCCCGTGAAGTGGAAGTCCTGTTCATTCGCGCCGCAGACGAAGTCGCTCATCAGACCGACGGTGCGGTCGGCGACCACGTTGACCGGCTTGCGCATGTTGATCGGTCCGAGATAGCCGGGCCGGCAGCCAAACGCACTGCGGATCTCGGCTTCGGTGGCGAAGCGAAAGCCGTTCTTCAGCCCCGACACTTTGCCGGCTTTGATTTCATTCAACTCGTGATCGCCCCGGACCAGCAGCAGCCAGATCGATGCGTCGACGGTCTCACCCTTGCCATTCTTCTCATCCACGGCGAGCACGATCGACTTGACCGTGCGCGCCAAGGGCAGGCCGAGGAGTTGGGCGACGTCCTCGCATCTTGCCTTGCCGGGCGTGGGCGTCCTTTTCATCTCCTCGGCCGCCGGCGCGCGATGAGCGAGCAGCGGCAGCGCCTCGGCCATTTCGATATTGGCCGCGTAGTCGGATGCCGGGCAGTAGGCAATCGCGTCTTCACCGGTATCGGCGATCACCTGAAATTCGTGGCTGGCATGGCCGCCGATGTTGCCGGTGTCGGCCGCGACCGAGCGAAAGGTGAGCCCCATGCGCGTAAAGATACGGACATAGGCGTCGCACATCGCCTGATAGCTCTTCATTGCGCCGGCTTCGTCGCGGTCGAATGAATACGCGTCCTTCATCGTGAATTCACGCCCGCGCATGACGCCGAATCGCGGCCGGCGCTCGTCGCGAAACTTGGTCTGGATGTGATAGAAGTTGATCGGCAGCTGCTTGTAGCTGCGGATCGACTCGCGCACGATGTCGGCAATGACTTCCTCCGATGTCGGCTGAATCACAAAATCTCGCTCGTGCCGGTCCCTGAGGCGCAGCAGTTCGGGACCCATCTTGTACCAGCGACCCGACTCCACCCACAACTCGGCCGGTTGCACTACCGGCATCAGCAATTCAATCGCGCCGGCGCGGTTCATCTCCTCGCGAATGATCGATTCGATGCGGCGAATCGATCGCAGGCCCAACGGAAGGTAGCTGTATATGCCGGCCGCAAGCTTCCTGATCATGCCGGCGCGCACCATCAGCTGGTGGCTGACCACCTCAGCGTCGGCCGGCGCTTCCTTCAGGGTGGAGATAAAGTAGTTTGAGGCGCGCATCGCTTGGAAGTCGGGTCGAAAATCGACGCAATCGGCGTGACCGCAGCGTGAATCGCGGTCCTATAATCGGCCGCAGATGATATAGGTTCAGGTGTTGGCATGCTGGACAAAGACGGCTATCGCCCGAATGTCGGCATCATCCTGCTCAATCAACGTAACGAGGTCTTTTGGGGCAAGCGCGTTAGGCAGCATTCCTGGCAGTTCCCGCAGGGCGGCATCAAGCACGGAGAGTCTCCCGAGCAAGCGATGTTTCGCGAGCTCTACGAGGAGATCGGGCTGAAACCCGAACACGTGAAGATCGTCGCCCGCACGCGCGATTGGCTTCGGTACGAGGTTCCTGAGCAGTGGGTGCGGCGCGAGCTGCGTGGCAATTATCGCGGACAGAAACAGATCTGGTTCCTGTTGCGCATGGTCGCGCGTGAATGCGAAGTTTCGCTGCGCCGCTCGGAGAAGCCTGAATTCGACGCCTGGCGCTGGCACGAATACTGGATCCCGCTTGAAGCGGTAATCGAGTTCAAGCGCGATGTCTATCAGCAAGCCTTGGCCGAACTATCACGCTTTGTCTTCCGCCCGAGCCGGCGCGCATTTCACGCCGGGCACCGGCGCGATGAGCGTGCCAGCGCCGATCCAATCGAGCACGGCCATATGCCAACCGACCCGTCGGTCCAGGATCGGGACTGATCAGCCGGTTCAAAAGCGCCTTTCCTCGACACGGTGCGGTGTCGCGCTCGGTCCAGGCGGCCACCAAGTTGCCGCTCCCGGCCGCCGCCGCGCGGCGTTGCCCGCTGCGCAGGTGCGCCTTCGACGCAAGCTCGTGCCGAGCTTCAGCTCAGCACGAGATTGTCGCGATGAATCAGCTCTGGCTCGTCGAAGAAGCCCAGCGTTGATTCGATCTCGCTGCTGGGCTTGCGGGCAATCTGTCGCGCTTCTGCGGCGCCGTAATTGACCAGCCCCCGCGCAATTTCGCCGCCATCGGGTCCGATGCAGGCGACGACGTCACCCCGTGCAAAATCCCCGATCACCTCGACGACACCGATCGGCAGCAGGCTCTTGCCCTCGTCGCGCAATGCGCGCGCCGCGCCGCGATCGATCACAACCCGGCCCTTCAGCTGCAGATGATCCGCCAGCCACTGCTTGCGCGCGGTGAGAACCGCCGTAACCGCGGTCAATTGCGTGCCGATGCGCTCGCCGCGGGCCAACCGAACCAATATCTCCGGCTCGCGTCCGCTGGCAATCACGGTGTGCGCGCCGCTGCGTGCGGCACGCTTGGCGGCCAGCACCTTGGTGATCATGCCGCCCCGCGCGATCGCGCTGCCGCTGCCACCGGCAATGTGCTCCAGCGCCGGATCGCCGGCCAGCGCGGATTCGATCAGCGTTGCGGACGCTTGACGGCGTGGATCGGCACTGAAGACGCCGCGCTGGTCGGTAAGGATGATCAGCGCGTCGGCGTCGACCAGGTTCGCCACCAGGGCGCCCAGCGTGTCGTTGTCGCCGAACTTGATTTCATCGGTGACCACGGTGTCGTTCTCGTTGATGACCGCAACGACGCCGAGTTCCAGCAGCGTCAGAAGGGTTGACCGAGCGTTCAGATAGCGCGCACGGTCGGCAAGATCAGCGTGCGTCAGCAGGATCTGTGCCGTTTGCCGACCTAATACGCGAAAGCAGCTTTCATAAGCTTGGGCGAGCCCCATCTGCCCGACCGCGGCGGCAGCCTGCAGTTCGTGCATCTCGCTCGGGCGACGTTGCCAGCCGAGACGCTTCATACCTTCCGCGATGGCACCGCTGGAAACCAGCAGCACCTGCTTGCCACCTTCATTGAGCCGGGCAATTTGTGTCGCCCAGTTCGCGATCGCGTCGAGGTCGAGCCCGCGTCCTTCGTTGGTGACCAGACTGCTTCCGACCTTCACGACGAGACGGCGCGCTGCGGCGATGACGGACGGCGCGGTCATGATGTTCACACCGTCCGCGCGAACGATCGCGCCGCTTCGGTCTCGACCACAGATCGTTTTTCGTCCGAATCGATCAGGAAGCGGTGCACCGCCCACATCAGGTCCCGACATCCTTCTCCGGTGACTGCAGACACGGAGAAGACCGGCGCTTTCGTCCGCAAACGGCGGCGCAATTCGGCGATCAGCGCGGCGCGCTCTGCCACGGGAACCAGGTCAACCTTGTTGAGCACCAGCCAGCGCGGTTTGCGGGCAAGTTGCGGATCGTATTTCTTCAACTCCGACGCCAGTGCTCGAATACCTTTGACCGGATCGATCGATGAGTCGAGCGGCGCCGCGTCGACCACGTGCAGCAGCAATCTCGTACGGCTCAAGTGCCGCAGGAACTGGTGCCCGAGCCCGACGCCCTCAGCCGCGCCCTCGATCAGCCCGGGCACGTCCGCGATGACGAATCCCGCCTCGGGCGCGAGTCGCACCATGCCCAGATGCGGATGCAAGGTCGTGAATGGATAGTCTGCGATCTTGGGCCGCGCGTTGGAAACCGCGGCAATGAGCGTGGACTTGCCGGCGTTTGGCATTCCCAGCAGGCCGACGTCGGCGAGCACCCTGAGCTCGAGCCGAAGCCAGCGGTGCTCGCCCGGCTCGCCCAGCGTACGCTGCCGCGGCGCGCGGTTGGTGCTCGACTTGAAGTGAAGGTTGCCGAGTCCGCCGCGGCCGCCCCGTGCCAGCAGGGCGCGTTGGGCATGCGCCGCGAGATCCGCCACCGGCGCACCGGTCTCGTCGTCTGTGATCACGGTTCCGACCGGTACCCGCAGTTCGATATCGTCGCCACCCGCGCCGAAACAATCGGCACCACGTCCATGTTCACCATTGCGTGCGCAGTGCTTGCGCGCGTAGCGATAGTCGATCAAGGTGTTGATGTTGCGGTCGGCCGCGGCCCAGACGCTGCCGCCTTGGCCACCGTCGCCGCCGTCGGGGCCCCCCTTCGGAATGAATTTTTCGCGGCGAAACGAGGCGCAGCCGTCACCTCCATGGCCGCCGATGACTTCGATTCTTGCCTCGTCGATGAACTTCACAATGAAAAAGCCCTGCCGTTGACGGCAGGGCTTTCGCGAGAAAGTGTCGACTGCCGCGGGTTTGACTAGCCGCGCGGGAGCACGTTGACCGTCTGGCGACTGAGCGCGCCCGTGACGTCGAACTTGACGACCCCGTCCACGGTGGCGAACAAGGTGTGATCGCGACCGATTCCGACATTGTCGCCCGGGTGAAACTTCGTTCCGCGCTGACGAACGATGATGCCTCCCGCATTGATCGCCTCGCCGCCGAAAACCTTGACACCCAGTCGCTTCGACTGGGAGTCGCGGCCGTTGCGGGATGAACCGCCTGCTTTCTTGTGTGCCATTCGTTACCTCGTTGCCGGATCTGGATGGTTTGACCCGCTCAGCAATTCCGAGTCAACCGATCGAGTCGATCCTGAGTTCGGTGAAATTTTGCCGATGCCCGGCGTGTTTCTGGAAATGCTTGCGGCGCTGCATCTTGAAGATCCTGACCTTTGGATGCCGACCCTGGGACAGGACCGTCGCCTTCACGGTCGCACCTGCCACCAACGGGGTGCCGACCTTGACTTCCGCCCCGTCGCCGACTGCGAGCACCTGATCGATCGTGACCTGAGCGCCGACGTCAGCAACCATCGATTCGACCTTGATCGTCTCTCCATTGGTGACCCGGTACTGCTTGCCACCCGTCTTGATCACTGCGTACATGGTTCCTGCTCCTGCCGCGCTGATGCGGTTGACAGCGAGATAACTTCTTCGACGCGGCGTTGCGTTCGTGAAAGCTTTGAATTTTCTCACGTTTGGTTACCGAAGGTCAAACTCTGCAGTGGCGCTGGGTACAGGCTGCCGTCTTCCGGTCGGCCATCTGCTTCGCCCTCCTATAATCGCTCGGATTCGCAAAGGTATCCGCGTTGCAAACATTGACCGAAACACAGTCCTCAGACGTCGGACTCGTTCGAATCCTGGCCCCGGTGGCCGACGATATGAGTTCGGTGGACAGCTTCATTCGCGATCGGCTGCGTTCGGATGTGTCGCTCATCGGCACCATCGCCGATTACATCATCGGCGCAGGTGGCAAGCGCCTGCGCCCGGCGGTCCATCTTCTGGTCGCGCGCGCGCTGGGTTATCGCGGTTCCGCGCATGTTGCCCTGGCAGCGGTCATCGAGTTCATTCACACGGCGACGCTCTTGCACGACGACGTGGTCGACGAATCTGACCTGCGGCGCGGCCGACAGACGTCCAATGCGCTGTTCGGCAATGCCGCCAGCGTCCTGGTCGGTGACTTCCTGTATTCGCGATCGTTCCAGATGATGGTGGACGCGGGCAGCATGCGTGTGATGCGAATCCTGGCCGACGCCACCAACCGCATCGCAGAAGGCGAAGTGCTGCAACTGATGAACATCCATGACCCGTCTGTTGACGAGGCGCGCTACCTGAGCGTGGTCGAGCGCAAGACCGCAACGCTGTTTGAAGCGGCAGCGCGCATCGGTGCGGTACTGGCGGGCGCTGAGCAGCAGGTCGAAGAGCGCGCAGCCCAGTATGGTGCCAGCCTCGGTACCGCCTTCCAGATGATTGACGATTTGCTGGACTACTCCGGCAACATCTCGGAAATCGGCAAGCGCCTGGGAGATGACTTGCGCGAAGGCAAGGTGACTCTGCCACTGATTCACGCGCTGCGGCTGGCTTCTCCGCGCGAGCGCACAAAGATTGAAAATGCCATCCGCGACGGCGGCGGCGACTTCGATCAGATTGCCTCGATTGTGCGCGGCAATGGCTCGCTGAACTACGTCCGCGAGCGGGCGTCGGCCGAGTCAAGCACCGCGCAATCCGCAGTCGAGGCGTTTCCGAAGTCAGCCTATCGCCAGGCTTTGTTAGAATTGAACAGTTTCGCGATGCGCCGTAATCGGTAGGCTCCCGCATTCGAAAACCGTTCAGCGGCCGATCTTTCGGCAACTGATCTCACGTCGGGGTGTAGCTCAGCCTGGTAGAGTACTGCGTTCGGGACGCAGGAGTCGGAGGTTCAAATCCTCTCACCCCGACCATCGTTTCCATCTGCATAGCTCGGCGCCGTCCGGCTGGAACTGACGATTGGAAGGCATCCCGCTCTGGGCGCAGCTTACCGCGCTCGTCGTACTGCTGATACTCGCGGCGTTCTTCTCGCTGGCCGAGACCGCGATGATGGCGACCAGCCGCCTGCGCCTGCGTCACCTGGCACGCCAGGGTAGCCGCGCCGCGCGCCTGACGCAGTCATTGCTCGATCGTACCGATCGGCTTCTTGGCTTCATCCTGCTTGGCAATACGCTTCTCAATGCCGCCGCGACGGCACTTGTCACCGCGCTGACGATCTCCTACTTCGGCGACCGCGAGTGGTCGCTGCTGGTTGCCACCGGCTGTATCGCCTTCCTCATCCTGGTGTTCGCTGAGATAACGCCCAAAGTGATCGGGGCAACCTATCCGGAACGCATTGCATTGCCATCGAGCTACGTCATCGCGCCATTGCTGCGACTCGTCGCGCCGGCAGTATGGTTCGTCAACCTTTTCGTGCGTGGGTTACTGCGGATGATGCGGGTACCGCGCACCGCCGGGCCGGAATCGCAACGACTGAATCCGGAGGAACTGCGATCGATCGTTCTGGAGGGCGTGAGCTTTGTCCCGGGCAAACACCGCACCATTTTGCTGAACCTCTTCGATCTCGAGCGGGTCACGGTTGACGATCTGATGACCCCGCGGGCGCGCGTGGAGTCGCTCGATTTTTCCCAGCCGGTCGGGGCCATCCGCCAGCAGCTCGCGACCTGCTATCACAACAAACTGCCGGTCGTCGACGGTGACATTACGCGCGTGATCGGCGTGCTGCACATTCGAAAGCTGGTGCCGCTGCTCGATGCCAATGCGCTCTCGCACGAAAGCCTCCGGGCCGTGCTCGTCGCCCCGTACTTTGTTCCCAGCGGCACGCCGATCCTGCAGCAACTGCAGATGTTCCAGGACAACCAGCGTCGGCTCGGCCTGGTTGTCGATGAGTACGGCGAGGTCCAGGGTCTCGTCACGCTGGAGGATATCGTCGAAGAAATCGTCGGCGAGTTCACCACCCAGGCACCGGGCCTCGGAACGCGCGGTCTGCGCTGGGACGCAAAGGGACAGGCGATCGTGGACGGGAGCACCCCGCTGCGTGAACTCAATCGTCGCTTATCACTGCGGCTTCCCCTGGCCGGCCCCAGAACCGTGAACGGCCTTGTGCTCGAGGCTCTCCAGGAGATCCCGAGCGGGCCATGTTGCGTCCGATACGAAGGATGCATCGTCGAGGTCATCCAAATTCATGATCAAGCGGTTCGCAGCGTGCGCCTGATCCGCGCAACTTGAATGCGCTCGTCATCCGACCGCCCGGCCGAAAACCGTTACCGGTAATGCATCGGTTTGCTTTACAAATCGAGGGGTTGTCGGCAGTATCCTGAGCCTCGACTTGAGGTTCCTGCGCCCGACCGCTCGGTTCGACCGTCACAAGAAAAGCGACCTGAATGTCCGCCGTGAGTCAGAGCCCCGTGATGACCACGTCACCCTTGACGGGGCTGGCGCGTGCCCTTGTGCAGCAGGGTCGGCTCAGACCGGATCGTGCCGAAAGCCTGGCGCGCAAGGCCGTCCAGAGCAATGTTCAGTTCATCGACGAACTCGTCGGCGCGGGCGAAACGACCGGCTTGTCTGCGGCGCAGATTGCCCGATTTGCGGCAGACACGTTCGGGCATCCATTGCTCGACATTGCGTCTTTCGATGCCGATCAACTCCCACGCGACATCATCGATCGGAAGCTGGTTGGCGGATTGCGCGTTCTTGCGCTGCGCAAGCGCGGGAACCGGCTCGCCGTCGCCGTTTCCGATCCAACCAACTTCCAGGCGCTGGATCAGGTCAAGTTCCAGACCCAGCTGGCACTCGACGTTGTCGTCGTCGAACACGACAAGCTGCTACGCCTCCTCGACGCGTCGGCGCAATCGGTTTCGCAATCACTGGAAAAGCTCGTCGATGACGATGTCAATTTCGACGAGCTATTGTCGGATGCCCCCGACACGCAACAGGACGAGGCCGCCAGCGCCGAGATCGACGATGCGCCGGTCGTGCGCTTCCTGCAGAAGCTGCTGCTCGACGCCATTACCGACGGCGCTTCGGATCTGCATTTTGAACCGTACGAAAAGTTCTATCGCATCCGCGTTCGCGTCGATGGCATTCTGCGCGAGGTAGCACAGCCGCCGCTGGCGATCAAGGAACGGCTGGTTACCCGAATCAAGGTCATCTCCAAACTCGATATCTCCGAAAAGCGCGTCCCGCAGGACGGCCGGATGAAACTGTCCTTGAGCGGGCAGCGCGCGATCGACTTTCGCGTCAGCACGCTGCCGACGCTTTATGGCGAGAAGGTCGTGATGCGGATTCTCGATCCTTCGCAGGCCAAACTCGGCATCGATGCGCTCGGATACGAGCCTGAACAGAAACAGATTCTGCTTGATGCGATTCAGCGCCCCTATGGCATGGTGCTGGTCACCGGGCCAACTGGCAGCGGCAAGACGGTCTCGCTGTACACATGCCTGAACATCCTCAATCAACCTGGAGTCAATATCTCGACCGTGGAGGACCCGGCGGAGATTCAGCTGGCGGGGATCAACCAGGTCAATATGAACGAAAAGGCCGGCCTGACCTTCGCGAACTCGATGCGCGCGTTCCTGCGTCAGGATCCGGACATCATCATGGTTGGCGAGGTTCGCGACCTGGAGACCGCGGACATCGCCATCAAGGCGGCCCAGACGGGTCATCTGGTGATGTCAACGCTGCACACGAATGACGCGCCGTCGACACTCACGCGACTTTCGCATATGGGGGTGGCGGCCTTCAACGTAGCGTCGTCGGTGATACTGATCACGGCTCAGCGGCTGGCGCGAAAACTCTGCACCTGCAAGCAGCCGACCGACGTGGCCAAGGACGCGCTGCTTGACGCGGGGTTCGATGCGGTCGATCTCGATGGCAGCTGGGTTCCCTACAAGGCAGTCGGATGCGAACGCTGTAAAGGCTCGGGTTACAAGGGCCGTACAGGCATCTACGAGGTCATGCCGATCACCGACGAGATCCAGCGCATGATCTTGAGGAGCGCGAGTTCCGTGGAGATCGCGGAACAGGCAAAACGCGAAGGTGTAAGGGACCTCCGGCAATCCGGACTCCTCAAGATAAAGCAGGGCATCACGTCGATTGAAGAAGTACTTGGTTGCACCAACGACTGAACATCGGAGCACACGAAAAAATGGCAACTGGCGCGTTGATCCGACCCCGGGCGCCCGCACGCGAGGCGCTTTTTGTCTGGGAAGGCCGCGACAAGGCGGGCAAGGTCATTCGCGGTGAGATGCGCGCCGGCGGCGAGTCGGTCGTTGCTGCATCGCTGCGCCGCCGCGGAGTGTTGGCGACGAAGATCAAGAAGCAGACCTTTTCGCGTGGACGCAAGATCACGGAACGCGACCTCGCGATCTTCACGCGACAGCTTTCGACCATGCTCCGTGCCGGGGTTCCGCTGATGCAGTGCTTCGACATCGTCGCGCGCGGACACGGCAATCCGTCGATGGCGCGGCTGTTGAATGACATACGCACTGATGTCGAAACCGGTACCAGCCTGAATCAGGCCTTCCGCAAGTTCCCGACCTATTTCGACCCGCTGTTCTGCAACCTTGTCGCCGCCGGTGAGCAGGCCGGTATTCTGGAAACGCTGCTCGATCGCCTGGCCAGCTACAAGGAGAAGACGCTCGCGTTGAAAGGCAAGATCAAGAAGGCGATGTTCTATCCGCTGACGATCATCCTGGTCGCGATCCTGATCACCTTGATCATCATGTATTTCGTGATCCCGACCTTCAAGACGGTCTTCACGAGCTTTGGCGCGGACCTGCCTACCCCGACGCTCGTCGTCATTGCAATGTCCGACTTTGTGGTCAATTACTGGTACATCCTGTTGATTGCAATTCTCGGTGTTCCTTACTTCGTGTATCAGGCGTGGCGACGGTCGCCGAGCTTCCAGATGCTGGTCGATCGCATGCTGCTCAAGCCGCCCGTGATCGGCGAACTGCTGCAAAAGGCGTCGATCGCGCGCTGGTGTCGCACCCTGGCGACGACTTTTGCGGCTGGTGTGCCACTGGTCGAGGCACTGGACTCAGTCGGCCCGGCGTCCGGGAACTCCGTTTACCGCGAAGCGACCAAACAGATCCAGACCGAAGTCAACGTCGGAACGAGCCTCGCGCAGGCGATGCAGAATACGTCCGTGTTTCCCAGCATGGCAGTGCAGATGACCTCGATCGGCGAGGAGTCGGGCTCGCTCGACTCCATGCTATCGAAGGTCGCCGACTATTATGAGCGCGAGGTCGACGAAACCGTCGATGCCATTTCCAGCCTGATCGAGCCGATGATAATGGTCGTTCTCGGCGTCATCATTGGCGGCATCGTGATCGCGATCTACCTGCCGATCTTCAAGCTTGGAGCGGTCATCTAACTGTTTTGCCTGGCGACCAGCTCGTCGCGGCGCACTCCGTCGGCCCTGCCGTGTCCCCCGACCTGCTGTTTGTCGTTGTCGTCTTAGTCGTCGGGCTGGCAGTCGGATCGTTCCTGAACGTCGTGATCCATCGTTTGCCCCGAATGATGGAGGCCGAATGGCGCGCGCAATGTGCGGAGCTGGAGGGCAAAGAGCCGCCAGACGCCGACTCATATAACCTCTTCGTTCCTGCCTCGCATTGCCCCGCTTGCAAGGCGCGGCTGCGCGTTCGCGACAACCTACCGCTGATCTCGTATTTGCGGCTGCGCGGCAAGTGTGCGGTGTGTGCGACCCGCATCTCGCCGCGCTACCCGATCGTGGAAGCGCTGACTGCACTGCTATCCGCATGCACAGCGTTCAAGTTTGGGCTCGGGATCCCCGCGCTGTTTTCCTTGTTCTTCGTCTGGACCTTGATTGCATTGACGTTCATCGATGTGGATACCACGCTGCTGCCGGACAGCCTCACCCTGCCGCTACTCTGGCTGGGCCTGCTTGCCAACACGGTCAGTACCTTCGCACCGCTGCGCGACGCCGTGATCGGCGCCGTGGCAGGCTACCTCATTCTTTGGACGATCTACTGGTTGTTCAAGCTGCTGACGGGCAAGGAAGGCATGGGCTACGGCGATTTCAAGCTGCTGGCAGCGCTCGGCGCCTGGTTCGGATGGAAGATGCTGCTGCCGATTGTGCTGTTGTCGTCGGTCGTCGGTGCGGCCGTCGGCGTCGTGCTCATGGTGCTCGCGCGGCGCGGCAAGGATATTCCCATTCCGTTTGGACCCTATCTGGCCGCCGCGGGATTCATCGCCCTTCTCTATGGCCACGCCCTCGTCGCCCGCTTCGTACCGATCTGATCCATCCGCCGCCGCGAAATCGATGACCCGATTCCGCGTTGGCCTCACTGGTGGTATCGGCAGCGGCAAGTCGTTAGTGGCCGAGGAATTCGCGCGCCTCGGTGCGCATGTCGTCGACACCGACGCCATTGCTCGCGCAATGACCGCACCCGAAGGAGACGCCATCGAGCCGATCCGAGGTCGGTTTGGGTCCGAATTCATCGACCGGAGCGGTGCGCTTGATCGCACCCGAACGCGCGAGCTTGTCTTTCGCGACAAGGCTGCCAGGCGAGCGCTCGAAGACATCCTGCATCCCCTGATCCATGCCGCCGTGGAGGCGCAGGTGGAGAAAGCACCTCCGTTGGCTGCCTACCTCGTACTCGTGGTTCCGCTGCTGGTCGAGTCACGGACATGGCGTTCACGGGTCGACCGGGTGCTGGTGATCGACTGCGCGATCGATTCCCAGGTGGCACGTGTGAAGCGCCGCAGCGGCCTGGATGAATCTGCGGCGCGGGCGATCATCGCGAGCCAGGCGACGCGTGCCGAGCGTCTGAAGGCAGCGGACGACATTCTGGTCAACGAAGCCTCAACGGCTTCGGCGCGCGTGCGCGCCGTGCGGCTGCACGCGCTATACGACCAGCTAGCACACCTGGCGCAGCGACGTCCTGATCCACGCTGATCGCTGTGATATCTTCGCGCCGAACCACGCGTCGCCATGAACAACGATATCAGGCAGATCCTCTACGAGTACCCGTTCAGCGAGCGCCTGCGAACCCTGCTGCGCCTGGAAGATCTGTTCGACAAGCTCGATTTCTTCGTCGGCCAGACACATCCGCATTGTCATCACACGGCGCTTCTGACGCTGTTCGAGATTCTCGAGGTCACCTCGCGCGCAGATCTGAAAAGCGACCTGCTGCAGGAACTCGAGCGGCACAAGCAGAGCCTGCTTGCCTTGCGCAACAACCCGCAGGTATCCGAATCCGCGCTCGCGGCCATTCTCGGCGAACTCGAGAACGCCCAGCAAGCACTGAATGCCACGCCGGGCAAGGCGGGTCAGCAGCTGCGTGACAACGAATGGCTGACCAGCATCCGCAGCCGCGCCGGAATCCCCGGCGGCACCTGCGAGTTCGATCTGCCCTCCTACCACGCGTGGCTGATGCGTGACGCCGAGGCGCGCGCGCAGGACCTGCAGGCCTGGATTCGACCGATGCATCAGTTCAACTTCGCACTGTCAATCGTGCTCCGGTTGCTGCGTGAAGCGGCGCACCGGAGCGCACAGGTTGCGGTGCAGGGCTCGTTTCAGCAGACGCTGCAGGGACGGAGCTACTCGTTGCTTCAGGTTCGCGTTGCGGCCGATTTGGGTGCGATACCCGAAATCAGCGCGAACAAGTACATGCTGTGGATTCGGTTCACCGCCGCCGATCGGGACCTCAAACCGCGCGCAATCGATCGCGACGTGCCTTTTGAACTGTCGCTTTGCGCGTTCTGACCCGCGCGCGAATCCGCAATGCCGAAGATCGTCGCCTGCCCGGTTTGCGGCGTTGCCGTGCCTTGGCACGCAGGCAGCGCCTGGCGGCCGTTCTGCTCGGAGCGGTGCAAGGCGATCGATCTGGGCGACTGGGCCGCAGAGCGCCACGCGATTGCAGGCCAGGTCCAACCCACCGACGAAGCGACCGTGCCCGACGCGAAACAGCAGTCGAAGCGCTGAGCAGCCGGTCCGCCCGTTCTACCCGCTCCAAGCAGCGCGCAGCAGAGCGACACCATGCGCGCCGGCGCGCCAGCCCTCCTCAAGATCGGCGGCACACAAACCCCCGATCGCGTAGAGCGGCATCGGCGTGTCGCGCGCGATCTGGGCAAATCCGCGCCAGCCAAGGGTTGCCGCCTCGGGATGACTGGGCGTGGAATGTACCGGTCCGAGCACGGCGAAATCGCAGCCGAGCCGGCGCGCACGGTCAAGTTGATCGTGATCGTGCACGGAGGCAGCGACCAGCGATGCATCAGGTCGTCGCTCGGCGTGGGCCAGATCACGCGCCGTGAGATGCACGCCGTCAAACATCTGCCACATCGCCTTGTCGTGACGGCTGCTGACCAGAATGCGTGCACGCCCCTTTCGCGCGAGCGAAATTACTGCGGGTGCCAAAGCAGCCAGCTCGACGTCACTCAGGCCAGGCTCGCGAATGACGAGCAGACGCAAACCGCGTTCCAACGCCTCAACCAACCTGCACGCGAATTTCTCAAATCCCATCGCGCCGATGTTCGACACGGCGTATACAGAAGGCAGGGCCAGCCATCGCATCGCCGGTATGGCCGCCGGAAGCATCGGGGCGGGCGCGCTTTGTCCCGGAGAAAAGTATTCCACGCGCTGGCCTTCTCGCGGATGAGGCAGACCGCGCCACTTGAACACGCGACGAAAATGCAGTCGTACGTAAGCGTGCGGGTAGTCATGCTCGAAGACGATCCATGGGACAGACGGACCGATGTCGATACCCAACTCTTCGTGCAACTCGCGCGCGAGCGCCGCCTCGACCGTTTCGCCTGCCTCGATCTTGCCGCCCGGAAACTCCCAGTAGCCGGAATACGGCTTGCCGACCGGGCGATCCGCGAGGAGCACGGCGCCATCGTCGCGAACCAGCACACCGACCGCGACCTGCACGGTCTGTCGAAGCGAAACGGCCGCCGTCATCGCCGTGCCGGCGACGCGCAAAGCGTTGCACGCCCGGAAAAATCACGCGCGAACTGCAACGCCACGCGTCCCGAACGCGATCCGCGTTGCAGGGCGAACTGCAGCGCCTCCTCGCGCCAGCTTGCATGCTGCGGAACCGACGCATCGATGCCGAGACGCAGCAACCAATGTCTTGCGATGTCCAGGTAGTCGTCCTGCCGGAACGGATAGAACGACAGCCATAGACCGAAGCGCTCCGACAAGGAAATCTTCTCCTCGACCGTCTCGCCCGGATGAATTTCGCCGTCGTCTTCGTAGTGCGTCGCGAGGTTCTCGCGCATGTACTCGGGCATCAGATGGCGCCGATTCGAAGTCGCGTAGATCAGCACGTTGTCACCCGGCGCTGCAACCGAGCCGTCGAGCGCGGCCTTCAAGGCCTTGTACGAAGCCTCTCCCTCTTCAAACGATAGGTCATCGCAAAAGAGGATGAAGCGCTCGCTGCGTCCGGCGATCTGCTCGACCAGTTCCGGCAGATCGACCAAGTCGCGCTTGTCCACTTCGATCAATCGCAACCCTTGATCCAAGTAGGCAACGAGACAGGCGCGGATCAAGGAGGACTTGCCGGTGCCGCGTGCGCCCGTCAGCAACACATTGTTGGCTGGCGCCCCGCGCACGAACTGCTCGGTATTGCGCAGGATCGCGCCCTTCTGTGCATCAATGTGCTGCAGGTCTTCCGGTGCGATGCGTGCGATGCGGTGAATCGCTTCCAGCCGCCCAAGCGTGGCGCCGAGGCACTGGCGCTTGCGCCAGCGATACGCCGGTGCGGTCCAGTCGACCGGTGTTGTATCCGGGAGCAGCGGCGCAAGTCGCTCGAGCAACTCAAGCAGCCGCGTCTGATTGCGCGCAGCGCTCATCGACCACTCCAGTCAGGACCGGTAGTCCGCATTGATCGACACGTACTGGTGCGAGAAATCACAGGTCCACACCGTCGCCTGCGAACGACCTCGGCCTAAAGCAACACGCACCCGGATTTCTTCGGCCTGCATCACGCGCTGTCCGTCTTCTTCGCGATACTCCGGGTGGCGAGCGCCATCGCGCGCGACCCAGACGTCGCCAAGCCACAATTGGACCTGATCCGCATTGAGGTCGGCCACTCCGGCCTTGCCGACCGCCGCCAGGATCCGCCCGAGATTCGGGTCCGACGCGAAGAAAGCCGTCTTCACGAGCGGTGAATGGGCGATGGAATAGGCGACCTGAGCGGCTTCCGCCGCGGAGCGCGCCTCCTGGACCACGATTTCGATGAACTTGGTCGCGCCTTCGCCGTCACGAACGATCGCCTGCGCAAGCCGCTGCGCAACGCCGGTCAACTCTGCAACCAGCGGGGACAGACGGGGATCGGTTTCGTCCTGAATACTCGGCGACTGCGCTCGCCCCGTGGCGATCATCACGAACGAGTCATTGGTCGATGTGTCGCCATCGACCGTGATGCGATTGAACGATGCATCCGCAACCTGTCCGACGACACGCCTCCAGATGCGCGGCGCGACACCGGCGTCGGTGGCAATGAATGCCAGCATCGTCGCCATGTCGGGCCGGATCATGCCAGCACCCTTGGCGATGCCGGTGATCGTGGTCGGCGCGCCGGCCAGATCGAAACGCAGCGAAGCCGCTTTCGGGATCGTATCGGTCGTCATGATCGACTCGGCCGCAGGCAGCCAGTGGTCGCGCGCTAACCGCGCGGCTGCCTTTGGCAGCCCGGAGAGCAGCCGATCGATCGGCAGAGGCTCCATGATGACACCGGTGGAGAACGGGAGCACCTGCACCGCGGCACAGTTCATCAGATCGGATACGCCTTCGCAGGTCTGTCGCGCGTGCGCGAGGCCCATGGCGCCCGTGCCGGCGTTCGCGTTGCCTGTATTGACCACCAACGTCCGTATCTCCACGTTGGCTGCCAGATGCTCGCGACAGACTTGCACCGGCGCGGCACAGAAGCGATTCTGGGTAAAGACACCAGCGACGCTTGCGCCTGGCGCGATGCGAATGATCAGCAGATCCTTGCGCTCGGGTTTGCGGATGCCCGCTTCGGCCCAGCCGAGTTCGACACCGTCAACCGGTATCAACTCTTCGGCGCGCGGCGCATGGAGCCCGACAGCCATGGCGATGAGCAAGAGCGCGTGTCGATCAGGCCAGCTTGCCGTGGCACTGCTTGTATTTCTTGCCCGATCCACAGGGGCACGGATCGTTACGGCCGATCTTGTCGCCGAAGCGCTTGAAGGGTTGCGCCTTCGGCTCTTCCGCCGGCGGTGCGGGTTCGCTCAGGTTCTCAGCCGCGGATTGGTCGCCGCCAAAGTCCGGATGCTGCGCCTTTGCCTGATCGAGTCGCCGCACGCTTTCTTCCTCGATCTTCTGCTCCGCCGCCGCGATCTCTTCCTGGGTCTGGATCCGGACGTTCATCAGAATGCGGACCACGTCAGCGCGTACCCGATCGATCAGCGTGCCGAACAGCTCAAACGCTTCGCGCTTGTATTCCTGCTTCGGGTTCTTCTGCGCATAGCCGCGCAGATGAATACCCTGGCGCAGGTGATCCAGTGCGGCCAGATGCTCGCGCCAGTGCTGGTCCAGCACCTGGAGCATGATGGAACGCTCGAACCCGCCAAACGTCTCTTCGCCGACCTGTGCGACCTTGGCGGCATAAGCCTCGTCCGTCGCCTTGAGAACTCGTGCCAGCAGATCGTCGTCGCTCAGATCCTCCGCGTCCAGCCACTGCCTCAGCGGCAGATTCATCTGCCAGTCGCCGGCCAGGCTGCGCGTCAGACCATCGATGTTCCATTGCTCCTCGACCGATTCGGCCGGAACGAACTCGCGAAACATGTCGGTGAAGTAGCCGCGGCGCAGACCGGCAACCATGTCGCGCGTGTCCTTGGCCTCGAGCACCTCGTTTCGCAGGCGATAGATCTCACGCCGTTGGTCATTGGCGACATCGTCGTACTCGAGCAGTTGCTTGCGAATGTCGAAGTTGCGCGCCTCGACCTTGCGCTGCGCCGATTCGATCGAGCGCGTGACCATGCCGGCCTCGATTGCCTCACCCTCCGGCAACTTAAGCCGGTCCATGATCGCGCGCATGCGGTCGCCGGCGAAGATGCGCAGTAATGGATCGTCCATCGCGAGATAGAAGCGCGATGCGCCGGGATCGCCCTGCCGACCCGAGCGGCCACGCAACTGGTTGTCGATGCGACGGGATTCGTGCCGCTCGGAGCCGATGATCTTCAGCCCGCCCGCAGCAACGACCTGGTCGTGCAGAGACTGCCATTCGCCGCGCAGCGTGGCGATGCGGGACTGCGCTTCTTCTTCCGTGAGGGACGCGTCGGCCTCGACGAACTGGACCTGCTTTTCGACGTTGCCGCCAAGGACGATATCGGTACCGCGACCGGCCATGTTGGTTGCAATCGTGATCACGCCTGGCCTGCCCGCCTGCGCCACGATTTCTGCTTCCTTCGCATGCTGTTTTGCGTTGAGGACCTGATGCGGCAGCTTCTCCTTTGTCAGCAGGTGCGACAACGCCTCGGAGTTTTCAATCGACGTGGTGCCCACCAGGGTCGGCTGGCCGCGCGCATGACAGTCCTTGATGTCGGCCAGGATCGCCGCGTACTTTTCATTCAAGGTGCGGTAGATCTGATCCTGCTGATCCAGTCGCACCATCGGTCGATGCGTCGGGATCACCACCGTTTCGAGGCCGTAGATCTCCTGGAACTCGTACGCCTCGGTATCGGCAGTGCCGGTCATGCCCGCCAACTTGCCGTACATGCGGAAATAGTTCTGGAAGGTGATCGACGCGAGCGTCTGGTTTTCCTGCTGGATCTGCACGTGCTCCTTCGCCTCGACCGCCTGGTGCAGTCCCTCCGACCACCGCCGTCCAGCCATCAGGCGACCGGTGAACTCGTCGACGATGATGACTTCGTTGTTCTGCACCACGTAATGCTGGTCGCGATGGAAGAGGTAGTTCGCCCGCAGCGCCGCGTTCAGGTGGTGCATCAGGACGATGTTCTGCGGTGCGTACAGGCTTTCGCCTTCCGCGAGCATGCCCATCTTCACGAGGATGCCCTCGACTTTCTCGTGACCCTGTTCGGAAATGTGGATCTGGTGCGCCTTCTCGTCGACCCAGAAATCGCCGTCGCCCTTTTCCTCCGGCTGCCTCGTCAGCAGGCGGGGCACCTCGTTCATCCGCACGTAGAGTTCCGTGTGGTCTTCCGCCGGCCCCGAGATGATCAGCGGTGTCCGCGCCTCGTCGATCAGGATGGAATCGACTTCATCGACGATGGCGTAGCTGAGCCCTCGTTGACGCTTGTCGGCGACCGCGTACTCCATGTTGTCGCGCAGGTAGTCGAAGCCAAACTCGTTATTGGTGCCGTAGGTGATGTCGGCCGCGTACGCGACACGCTTGTCCTCGGTCGATTGCTGCGACAGGATCACGCCAACGTTCATGCCCAGGAATTGATAGACCTTGCCCATCCAGTCCGCATCGCGACTGGCGAGGTAGTCGTTGACCGTGACGATGTGCACACCCTTGCCAGACAGCGCATTCAGGTAGGCGGACAGCGTCGCCACCAATGTCTTGCCCTCGCCGGTGCGCATCTCGGCGATCTTGCCGTCGTGCAGGACCATGCCACCGATCAATTGCACATCGAAGTGCCGCATGCCCAGCGTGCGCCGTGCCGCTTCACGCACGACGGCAAAGGCTTCGGGCAACAACTGATCGAGTGTTTCGCCGTTGGCAACGCGCGCGCGGAGTTCCGGCGTCCTGGCCTGCAGTTGGGCATCGGTCAGCGAGCTCACCTGCCCCTCAAACGCGTTGACCCGTTCAACGACGCGCTGATATTGCTTGAGAAGGCGCTGGTTGCGGCTACCAAATATCTTGGTGAGGATTCCGGAGATCATCAGGATGGGCGTGAAGGCGCGAACCGCGGCGCCGTTTCACGACGGCTCGACCGGCGCAAGCGCGTCGCGCGCCTGAATGCAAAGCGGTGGATTATCTCACGGGCCGAAGACCGACCCGGACGATGCGCCTTATCTGGTGGCGTTTGCCGCGGCGGCAAGGCCGCGAACGTCGACCGATCGGCCGCTCGTCTTCACGGATCTCAATGAGGCGAGCGGCGAGTCCTTCGCCTGACCGGCGAGGAAACGCGCCGGGTTTACCGGCGTCCCGTTGACGTGAACCTCGAAGTGCAGATGGGGGCCGGTCGATCGGCCCGTGGTACCGACCTCCGCGAGCTTCTGTCCCTTGCGAACAATGTCGCCTGGCTTGACGTTGATGCGGCTCGTGTGGGCGTACAGCGTGCTGAGCTGGTTGCCGTGATCGACCGTCACGGTGTTGCCGAACATCGCGTGGTACTCCGCCGAAACCACCACGCCACCGGCTGCCGCAAAGATGGGCGTGCCAATGGGCGCGGCGAAGTCCAGGCCCGCATGCATCGTGAGTTGGCCGGTGATCGGATCGGCGCGCATGCCATAGCCCGAACCCACAAACCCTTCGGCGACCGGCGTGTTCTCGGGCAAGAGCGCGTGGCGCACGCGGGCGGACATCAGCTCCGACTCGATCACATCCATGTAGTCAGCCCGATTCTCCACGCCGCGAGCGACGCCATCGAGCTGGGATTTCAGTTCATCCATGGTCAGCGGCCGGCCGCCGACCTCCACACCGCCGCGGCCGGGAAGCTCCTTGAAATTGAACTCCTCGGGCCGGATCCCGGCCAGCCGTGATACACGCTCGCCGAGCGCATCGAGCCGCATGAGTTGTGCCTGCATCTCGCCCAGCTTGCGTGCCATCGCGCTGACGTTGTCGCGGACAAACTGTTCATTACGAGCAAGTTCATCTCGCATCAGGCCGGCGGCAAGATCCTGCACGAACGGAATGCGGAACTCGCTGGCCGCCTTGAACGTCGCGACGTACAGACCGGCGACCGAAAGCAGCAGCGCCATGGCGATTGCCGATGCCGCGAGCCAAAGTGCGCGCGGATTCAGGGTCAGCGTGATGGCACGCGCGAGCCGCCGGTCAAGGACGATAATCTGCACTATCGCTTCTCCCGCACATCAATGCAATCGGCGGATCGTGCTTCGCGCCGGTGACTTGATGTCTCGATTCCAATCGCTCCAAGATGCACCCGGGCAAATCCCTGTCACAGGCACTGGCCGAAACGCCGGCCGCAGCCCTCATCGCGCGCTCCGAGCGCGCTGAACTGGCCGCCCGCCTTGTCGCTGCGGCCCTGGGCGACACCCCCGCATTTTCCGGCCAAGCCCTGAACTGCACCTGTCAGATCAGGGAGCACATACTTCTCGTTACTGCCTCGTCGGTCGCGCAGGCGGCCAAATTGCGGCAGGCTCTGCCTCGTTTGCTTGCCGTACTTCAGGAACGCGGATTGAACCTTAGCGAAATCCGGGTCCGGGTTCAACCCAACCCCTTGGTCGAGACCAATTCAGGGGGTGGGCCGAACGGCGTATCGTTGGCGTCCAATGTCGTGAAAGCCCAACCGGTGCCAGCGGGCGCGCTTCATCTCGCCGATAAGCTCGCACTTACTCTGAGACCATCTCCGTTACGAGACGCAGCCGAGCGTCTGGCACAAGCATTGCGTGCGGTTCGAGCTAGATAATCGTCTGCAGGACGAGAATCGCGAAGAAAATCACCGCGGCCCCCAGTCCGATACCAAACAGTCGCCCGGCCCAGTGCAGGTATTTTCTGTTGCCACTGAACAAGAACAGTCCGACGAGAACGGCAACGGCCACGCCAAAGGTGAAGAGCAGCGCGCGAAAGTAAGGCACCGGAACCGCGGTTCACGCCATCACGGTCTGCAACAACCCGGCCGGCGCAGCGGCGGCGTCCTCGAAAGTGACGACATCGTACGCGCTTTCGTCAGCGATCAAGGTGCGCACCAACTGGTTGTTCAACGCATGCCCGGATTTGTGCGCGACATAGGCCGCAATGAGCGGCTTGCCAAGAACATAGAGATCGCCTATGGCGTCAAGGATCTTGTGCTTGGCAAACTCGTCACCCGACCGAAGCCCGTCCGCATTCAACACGCGGTATTCATCCATCACGATTGCGTTCTGGAAGTTCCCACCCAGGCCGAGGCCGGCAGCACGCAGCGCTTCAACTTCATTGACGAAGCCAAAGGTACGTGCGCGCGCCACGGACGACACGTAGGACTCGCGCGCGAAATCGACCTCGACATCCTGATCGGTCACGTCGATTGCGGGGTGATTGAATGCAATCGAGAAGCGCAGCTTGAAGCCGTCGAAGGGTTCGAGCCGTGCCCACTTCATGTCCGCACCCGTGCCGCTGCGCACCTCGACCGACTTGCGCAGGCGAATGAACCGCTTCGGGGCATTCAGTTCGGCGATGCCGGCCGACTGCAGAAGGAAGACAAAGCTCGCCGCGCTGCCATCCATTATCGGCACTTCCGCCGCATCGACATCGACATAGGCGTTGTCGATACCAAGCCCAGCCAGCGCACTCATCAGATGCTCAATCGTCGCCACCCGCGTACCGTCCTTGACCAGCGTCGATGCCATACGGGTGTCCCCCACGGACTGCGGGTCGACTCGAATATCGACGACTGGATCCAGATCGACGCGCCGGAACACGACGCCCGTGTCCGCGGCTGCCGGTCGCAGGATCAGTTCGACCTTGGTGCCGCTGTGCATCCCGATGCCGACCGTGCGCACCAGCGATTTGAGCGTTCGTTGCTTCAACATAATGAGGATTCTAAAGGTCCACGGCTCGGGCTACTCTTGGTCCTGCAACGCCGGAAGAATGTCGATCACCGATCATTGATGCCGGGAGCAAGGGATGATTGAGCCAGAGGCAAAGATATCCGCAGCTGCCCCGTTCCCAGCGATCAGGACGGTCGCGCTGACGGCGCCGCTGCGCTGGATAGCAAAGGGCGCTTCCGACCTGCGTGCCGCATCCGGCGCCAGCCTGTTCTACGGCGTCGCGTTCTCGGCCATGGGCTGGATGATCTATCTCGTACTCCAGCATGCCTATGAGTACACCTTGGCGCTCACGGCAGGGTTCTTGCTGCTTGGGCCGTTTCTATGCACCGGGTTGTACGACGTTAGCCGGCGCATCGAGAGGAGGGAACCGACGGCGCTCGCGCCGAGCTTGTCGGCCTGGCGTGCCAACCTGGGGGCTTTCTCGCTGTTTGCGCTGATCCTGACAGTCATCATGCTGATCTGGGCCCGCGCTTCGCTGGTGACGTTCGCTCTGTTCTTTTCGGGCGGGATGCCGACCTTGGGCGGTTTCCTGGAGCGGGTCGTCAGCTTCGAACATTGGGATTTCGTGCTGACCTGGTTCGTCGTCGGCGGCATCTTCGCGGTGATCGTGTTCGCGATCAGCGTTGTATCGGTGCCGATGATGCTCGATCGCGGCACCGACACTGTCGTTGCCGCGTTGACGAGCGTTCGCGCGCTGCTGGCCAACCCCGCGCCGCTGCTGCTCTGGGCCGCGCTGATCACACTGCTGATCGGCCTCGGATTCGCCACACTGTTCATCGGCCTGATTGTCACCGCGCCCATCGTCGGTCATGCCACCTGGCACGCTTATCGCGACATCGTGCTCCGCGATCCACTCGAGGCAACCGATCACGGATCACAGAGCGCAGAGCAAGAGCTCTAGTCCGCCTGCTTGCGCAGGAACGCCGGGATATCGAATCGATCGTGCCCCGCGTCCTCCATCGCTGAGACGCGCGCCTGCGCGCTTTCGCGCGAACGCCACACCGCGGGCGTGTCGAAGTGGCTGTAGTCGCCGCTCGAGGCACTGCCGTTCGCCTGCACCACCGCAGGCATCACGACCGGTGCATTGTCGGTGCCGGACTTGATGATGGTGAAGGGCGCCTGCTTCTTCGCGGTGGTGCGCCCCAGACCCGTGGCAACGACGGTAACGCGCAGGTTCTCGCCCATCGATTCGTCGCAAACGGTGCCAAAGATCACGGTCGCGTCCTCGGCGGCAAAGGCACGGATGGTGTTCATCACTTCGCGCGTCTCCTTCATCTTCAGAGAATTGCTGGCGGTGATGTTGACCAGCACCCCGCGGGCCCCGGAAAGATCGACGCCTTCAAGCAAGGGGCTGGCAACCGCCTGCTCCGCAGCGACGCGCGCACGATCCAGTCCGTCCGCCACCGCGGTTCCCATCATCGCCTTGCCGTGTTCGCCCATCACCGTCTTCACATCCTCGAAATCGACATTGACCAGGCCCGGAATATTGATGATCTCGGCGATACCGGCGCAGGCGTTGTGCAGCACGTCGTCGGCGGAACGGAAACACTCCTCGAAGCTGGCGTCCTCGCCAAGAACCTCCTCCAGCTTGTTGTTGAGGATGACGATCAGCGAGTGCACACGATCTTCGAGCTCCGAGAGCCCCTGCTCGGCCACCTTCATGCGCCGCGGTCCTTCGAATTCAAAGGGCTTTGAGACGACCGCGACGGTAAGAACGCCGAGCTCTTTCGCAATTTCCGCGACGACCGGCGCCGCGCCTGTCCCCGTGCCGCCACCCATGCCGGCGGTGATGAACACCATATGCGCTCCGCGCAGCGCATCCGCGATGCGGTCACGCCCGTCGATGGCGGCCTGGCGCCCCGCTTCCGGCTTGCTGCCGGCGCCCAGACCGGTGCTCCCGAGCTGGATGATGTTCTTGGCCGACGCGCGCGCGAGCGCCTGATGGTCCGTGTTGGCGCAGATGAACTCCACGCCCTGCACGCCGCGACGGATCATGTGCTCCACCGCGTTGCCGCCGGCGCCTCCCACGCCAATCACCTTGATCACCGTTCCTCGTGTTTCCGTTTCGAGAATTTCAAAGGCCATGCTGTCCTCCAGAGTTGCTCAATGCACCGATACCGAAACGCGCAATGTCAATGACGACCAGAGTTCCGATTCAGATTCGTCGTTGACAATGCACGCTTCCCAAGTGGCCGCGCGTAAGCGAGGCGCGAAACTACCGTCCCCTTGCAGGGGACGGGAAAAGCACGGTCGCCGCTGCGCGGCGCCTTCAAAAGTTGCCGACAATCCATTCCTTCATCCGCTTCAGCGTCTGCTTGAACGATCCGGTCTGCGCCGCCACCTTGCGGCCGCGGACGCGCTGCAGGTGCGCCTCGGTCAGCAGGCCCATCACGGTGGCAAAGCGCGGATTGCGAATTACGTCCGAGAGCGAGCCGTCGTACGTCGGCCAGCCGATCCGTGCCGGCTTCAGAAAGACGTCTTCGGCCAGCTCGCCCACCCCCGGCAGTAGACCGGTGCCGCCGGTGAGCACGACTCCCGACGACAGGAGCTCCTCGTAGCCCGACTCGCGAATCACTTGCTGCGTCAGCGTGAAAAGCTCCTCCACACGCGGCTCGATCACCGCGGCGAGCGCCTGGCGCGACAGCAACCGCGGCGCGCGATCACCAATGCCCGGGATTTCGATGCGATCGTTCGGGTCGGCCAGTACCTCCTTGGCGACGCCATAGCGCAACTTGATTTCTTCCGCATCCGGAATCGGCGTGCGCAGCGCCATGGCGATGTCGTTGCTGATCTGATCGCCGGCGATGGGAATTACCGCGGTGTGACGGATCGCGCCGCCCGTGAAGATCGCGATGTCGCTGGTGCCGCCTCCGATGTCGACCAGCGCGACGCCGAGCTCTTTCTCGTCCGATGTCAGCACCGACAGGCTCGAGGCGAGCGGCTGCAGGATCAGGTCCTGCACTTCGAGCCCGCAACGGCGCACGCACTTGATGATGTTCTGGGCAGCGCTGACCGCGCCGGTGACGATGTGCACCTTGACCTCGAGCCGCACACCGCTCATGCCGATCGGCTCGCGGATGTCTTCCTGGCCGTCAACGATGAACTCCTGGGTCAGCACGTGCAGCACCTGCTGATCGGTGGGAATGTTCACCGCGCGCGCGGTCTCGATCACGCGCGCCACATCGCCGGCGGTGACCTCGCGGTCCTTGATTGCCACCATGCCGCTCGAGTTGAAGCTCTTGATGTGACTGCCGGCAATGCCGGTGAACACGTTGGTGATGCGGCACGCCGCCATCAGTTCGGCTTCTTCGAGCGCACGGCGGATCGACTGCACGGTCGCCTCGATGTTGACGACCACCCCCTTGCGCAGGCCCTCGGAGCTCGCCTGTCCGAGGCCGATGACCTGGAAGCGTCCGTCCGGCAGGACTTCGGCGACCGCCACCACGACCTTTGACGTGCCGATATCGAGTCCGACGATCAGGTCCTTGCTCTCGTTCTTCATGGTTTCCTGTGTGATGCCGGCTGAGCGACAGCAAATCCATTCGCGTAGCGCAGGTCGAAGCGCGGCGGCACGCCGCCCGTTCTTGCAAGGACGAGCGGATAGCTCTGGACGATCGCTGCCAGCTGCTGCGCGATGCGTCCGCCGGGGTCATCACGGCCCAGCTCGAACGTCTGGTTGGTATCGGTGCGCAGCGTCCAGGAGGCGCGCTCGGATACCTCGATTGATTCGATGGAGATTCCCAGCGGCGCCAGCGCCACAGAGAATTCATGAAAGCGCCGCGCAGCCTCCGGCGCAAATCGATCCGGACCATCGAACTCCGGCAACGCTCCGTCGACCTCAGCCTCAGCCGGATTGGCGACGAAGAGCGCGCCGGTATCAGATAGCAGGCGGCCATCGCCCCAGGTGCCAAGCGCCCGGTGCTCGGTGAACGTCAGGATCAATTTGTTCGGCCACGCCCGGCGCACCGAGACTGCGGCAACCCAGGGAACCGATTCGAATAGGCGCCGCGCTTCGTCCAGGCGCAACGTGAAATAGCTGCCGCGCAGCTTTGCCCGCCCCTCGCCGCGCAGCGCAGCGCGAACGGCCGCGATCGATACATGCTGCAGCTCGCCGCCGGCTCCGCGCAGCTCGATGCGCCGGATATCAAACATCGGTCGCTGCGCGAGCCATAGCGCGGCCGCGCCACCGACGACCAGCGCCGTCGCGGCGATGAGGACGCGTGTGATCCGCTGCATGGCACGCACCCCGGTCATGAACGCACCTCCAGTCGCGCGGACGCGAGGATCTCAAGCACCAGATCCTCGTACGAAAGGCCCACCGCCTTGGCCGCCATCGGCACAAGCGAGTGAGCCGTCATGCCGGGCGACGTATTCAGCTCGAGCAGGTATGGCCGGTCACCGCGCGCGTCCTGATGCAGCATCAGGTCGATGCGGCCCCATCCACGCGCAGCGAGCGTGTTGTAGGCGCGCACACAGAGCTGCTGCAGTTCCTCGGCCAGCCTCGGCTCGACGGGCGCCGGGCAGAAGTACTGCGTCTCATCGCTGAAGTACTTGCTGTGGTAGTCATAGTTTTCCGCGGGCGCGCGGATCTCAATCAAGGGCAGTGCGCGCGCGGTCCGCCCTTCACCCAGGATCGCGCAGGTCAGTTCCCGACCGCGAATCAGTTCCTCGACAATCACGCAGTCGTCGAACCTGACCGCTTCCTCGAACGCCAGCGCCAGCTCGTTGCCGTCGTGGCGCGTGACCTTGGTGATGCCGATCGTTGAACCTTCGCGCGCGGGCTTGACGATCAGCTGATCGCCCAGCTCGGCAACCATCTGCATCCAGTCTGAATGCGCGTGCGCCAGACGCCACGCCGGCGTCGGCAGCTCCTCCGCGAGCCAGATCTTCTTGGTGGTCAACTTGTCGATGGCGATCGCCGAAGCCTGGACGCCGCTGCCGGTATAGGGAACGCGCAGCGTTTCGAGCACCCCTTGAATCGTGCCGTCCTCGCCGAACCGACCGTGTAACGCGATGAAGACGCGATCGAACTTCGCTGCCTCGAGTTCGCCGATCGACTGGGTCCCAGGATCGAAAGCGTGCGCATCGACGCCGCGAGCCTTCAGTGCGTTGAGCACACCGGTTCCGGACATCACTGACACTTCGCGCTCGGACGAACGGCCGCCGAACAGCACGCCGACGCGACCCAGACCTTTGGGATCGACGGCCAACGTCATTGACCACCTCCGGCCTGGGTCAGCTTCGCCGGCACCGTGCCGATCGACCCGGCGCCCATCGTGATCACGACATCGTCGGGCCGCGCCGCATCGAGGATCGCGGCCGGCATGTCGTCGATGTTCTCGACAAACACCGGTTCGACCTTGCCCGCGACGCGCACGGCACGCGCAAGTGAGCGCCCGTCAGCCGCTACGATCGGCACTTCGCCCGCCGGATAAACCTCGGCCAGCAACAACGCATCCGCCGTCGACAGGACCTTGACGAAATCCTCGAAGCAGTCGCGCGTGCGCGTGTACCGATGCGGCTGGAACGCCAGCACGATGCGGCGGTCCGGATACGCGCCGCGCGCCGCGGCCAGGGTCGCCGCCATCTCGACGGGGTGATGGCCATAGTCGTCGATCAGCGTGAAGCGCCCGCGCGCAATTTCAATGTCGCCATGCCGCGCAAAGCGACGGCCCACGCCCGTGAACCTCGACAGCGCCTCGCAGATCGCCGCGTCCGGCACCCCGAGATCGGTCGCCACTGCGATCGCCGCCAGTGCATTGCAGACGTTGTGACGACCAGGAAGGTTCAGTTGGACACCGAGCGAAGCCGCACCTTCCCGCACGGCGGTGAAACGCATCGAGGTGCCGTCGGCGACGACTTGCACCGCGCGAAACTGCGCCTCCGGAGCGAAGCCGTAGGTCGTTACCGGCTTGGAAACGAACGGCAGAATCTCGCGCACGTTCGCATCGTCGATGCACAAGACGGCGCTGCCGTAGAACGGAAGCCGCGACAGAAACTCGACAAAGGCCTGCTTCAGTCGCGCCAGATCATGGCCGTAAGTCTCCATGTGATCGTTGTCGATGTTGGTCACTACCGCGATCACCGGCGCCAGATTGAGGAAACTGGCGTCGGATTCGTCGGCCTCAACCACGATGAACTCACCCTGCCCGAGCCGCGCGTTGGCACCGGCCGCGTTCAAGCGGCCGCCAATCACGAAGGTCGGGTCGAGGCCGGCGGCCGCCAGCACACTGGCGACGAGACTGGTGGTGGTCGTCTTGCCGTGCGTGCCGGCAATCGCGATCCCCTGCTTCAATCGCATCAACTCCGCCAGCATCACGGCGCGCGGGACGACCGGCACATGTTTCGCCCGTGCCGCGCGCACTTCCGCGTTATCGGCGCCGACTGCAGTGGACACAACCACCGCGTCTGCGCCCGCGATGTTCTCCGCCGCGTGGCCACGCATCACGCTTGCGCCGAGTTTTGCGAGGCGCCGCGTGACACCGGTGTCGGCGGCATCCGAACCGCTGACGCGATAGCCGAGAGTCAACAGCACTTCGGCGATGCCGCTCATCCCCGAGCCGCCGATGCCGACGAAGTGAATGTGTTTCACGGCGTGCTTCATGGAGACACAACCCCTGAAACGCGCGCCGCCTCCGTGGCGATGTGCTCAATTGCATCTGCCACAACGCGCGCCGCGTCCGGCCGCGCCAGTGCATGTGCCCGGCGCGCCATTTCCGCGAGCTGCGCCCGCGACAACTCGCGCAACAAGTCGGCCAATCGATCGGCCGACAGGGAGTCCTGCGCAATGTGGATCGCGGCACCGTGTTGCGCCAGGAACTCGGCGTTGGTCCGTTGATGCGACGTGGTCGAAACCACGAACGGCACAAGGATCGAGGCGATGCCCACGACGCATAGCTCGGTCACGGTAATCGCGCCAGCACGACACAGCACGACGTCGGCGGCGGCGTAGCGCGCAGCGATGTCGTCGATGAACGGGATTACCTCGGCGTCGACCTTCGCTGCCGCGTAGGCCGCGCGCGTCGCTTCGAAATGACGTGCGCCGCATTGATGCACGACGTGAGGGCGTGCGGCAGAGTCAAGACAGCCAAGTGCGCAAGGCAGCGCCTCGTTCAACACCTGCGCGCCCAGGCTGCCGCCGATCACCAGGAGCCGGAGCGGCCCCTGTCTTGTCCGGTACCGCCCCTCCGGCGCAGACACGCGTGCAATCTCTTCGCGTACGGGATTGCCGGTCACCAATCCCTTGTCACCGGCGAGCCGCGCCGCCTCGCCATCGAAGCCGCAGAAGACCGCCGAGGCAAACGAGCGCAGCAACTTCGTCGACAGCAGTGGCGCCGCATCAGCGTTCAGCAGCGCCAGTGGTGCACCGTGCAGCGACGCCGCCAATCCCGCCGGCACGGCAACATAGCCGCCGGTGGAGAAGACGAGCGACGGCTGGCGCACCTGCATGACCGCACGGCTCTGCCAAAGCGCGCGCAGGAGCTGGAACCCGCCGAGGAGAAGCGTCCCCAGTCCCTTGCCGCGCAGACCGCTGAAGTCGAGCGCATCGAAGGCGATGCCGCGTGGCTCGACCAGCTTGCGTTCCATCCCGGCGCGCGTCCCGAGCCATGACACGGTCCAGCCACGGGCGCGCAGTTCGTCCGCCACTGCGAGGCCGGGCATCACATGACCGCCCGTTCCTGCAGCGACAACGACGAGATGCTTCATGCGCGGCCTCCGCGCATCAGAACCCTGTTTTCGTAATCCACCCGCAGCAGCAGTCCGAGCGCGGTCACGGTCGACATCAGCGCCGAACCCCCGTAACTGACCAGAGGCAGGGTCAGTCCCTTGGTGGGCAGAAGACCGGTGGCGACACCCATGTTGACGAATGACTGCACCCCGATCCACAGTCCCACGCCCTGCGCCACCAGGCCGGCAAAAGTCCGCTCGAGCGCGACCGCCTGCCGGCCGATCTCGAAGGCGCGCTTCGCAAGCCAGTAGAACAGGACCATGACCGTCAGAACGCCTGCGAGCCCAAGCTCCTCGCCGATCACTGCGAAGATGAAATCGGTGTGCGCCTCGGGCAGGTAACTCAGCTTGACCACGCTGCCGCCCAGGCCGACACCGAAGAGTTCACCGCGCCCGAACGAGATCAGCGACGTGCAAAGCTGATAACCCTTGTTCAGCGCCTGCTCTGGTGCGCAGGGATCGATGTAGGCAAAGATCCGCTCGCGCCGCCACGGGCTGAGCCAGATCACGGCAACGAACGCAGTCGCGAGCGCGGCGGCGATGCCGGCGAATAGACGCCCATTCACGCCCCCCAGGAACAGGATGCCCATGCTGATCGCAACGAGCACGCCGAATGCTCCGAGATCCGGCTGCAAGAGCAGCAGCGTGCCCAGCAGCGTCATCACCGCAGCCATCGGCGCGAACCCCTTGCCGAAGTGATGCATGAAGTCCTGCTTGCGGACGGTGAAATTGGCCGCGTACAGCACGCAGGCAATCTTCATCACTTCGGACGGTTGCAGGTTCAGAACGCCCAGGGGAATCCAGCGCCTGGCGCCGTTGACCCCCTTGCCAATGCCGGGCACGAGCACGATCACCAGCAACGCGAGCCCAATGAGAAACAGCCACGGCGCGAGCCGTTGCCAGGTCGCCAGCGGAATTGAGAAAGCCGCCAGGCCGGCGACCAACGCGACACCGAGCGCAAAAAGGTGCCGTACCAGGAAGTGGGTTGCCGTCACCGTGTACTTGGACGAGTCGGCCAGCGAAATGGAGGCCGAATACACCATGACCACGCCGATCAGGATCAACGCGACGGCGACCATTGCCAGCGGCACATCAAAACGCTCAAACGCACTGCGTGGAGCGCGCGCGTTCACCGGCATGCTTCCGAGTCCGGCGAACGCGAACATCGAGCTCGAAGACGCGTCGGCGCCGCGTCCACTGCGGAACGAAGACCCTTTCCGCCGCAGCCGGCCTAGCATGGCTGACCCGCCTCCATGCCGATGTCGTGCACCGCTTGTGCGAATACCTCGCTGCGGTGTTCGTAGTTGCGGAACATGTCGAGGCTTGCGCACGCCGGCGAAAGCAGTACGGCTTCGCCCACGCGCGCGTGGCGCGCGCACAGCTGCACGGCATCCGGCAACGACTCGCAACGCTCAATCGGGAAGCCGGCGTCGCCCAGAGCGGCGCCGATGCGCTCGGCGTCGCGGCCGATCAGCGCCACGGCACGCGCATGGCGCCGCAGCGGCGCAGCGAGCGGGGCAAAGTCCTGGCCCTTGCCGTCGCCGCCGAGGATCACCGCGAGCCGTTTCCCCTCGGCGCCCAGACCCTCGATCGCGGCCACCGTGGCGCCGACGTTGGTGCCCTTGGAGTCGTCGTAGTACTCGACCCCGGCGACGGTTGCGATCAGTTCGACACGGTGCGGCTCACCGCGATACTCGCGCAACGCATGCAGCATCGGTGCGATCGGAAGGCCGGTCGATCGCGCCAGCGCCAGCGCCGCGAGCGCGTTCATCGCGTTGTGCCTTCCGCGCAGCGGCAGTGCCTCGGTCGGCATCAGCCGGTGCACGAAGACCGACGCTTCGGCGTGTGCGGCGTGCGCGGACGCATCGGCGGCGACCCGGCGGCGCCGCTGCGGCACCATCTCCTCGGCGAAGCCAAGCCACGTCAATGCGCCGTCCCGCAGCAGACCGTACTCATCGGCGTGCACCGGCGCGCTGGTGCCGAACGTGAATACGCGGGTGTTCTTGCGCGCCATCGCCATCACGATCGAATCGTCGCGATTGAGCACCTGCACGGTGTCCCTGGTGAAGATGCGTGCCTTTGCCTTCGCGTAGGCGTCCATCGACCCGTGCCAGTCGAGATGGTCCTGCGTAATGTTGAGCACCGCTGCCGCATCGCACGCGAGCGAGCTCGTGGTGGCAAGTTGAAAGCTCGACAACTCGAGCACCCAGACCGCGGGAAGATCGTCGGCCTCGATCCGTTCTCGCAGCGTGTCCAGCGCGGTGGGCGAAATGTTGCCGGCCACCGCGACCTGCTTGCCTTTGCTGAGTCCTGGCGCAGATCCTGTCTTGAGCCCCGCCGAAGTGCCGGCGCGCTCGATCAGAAGCCCTGCCAGGCGGGTGGTCGTGGTCTTACCGTTGGTCCCGGTCACGCCAAGCAACTGCGGTCGATAACCGCGCTCCGCTCGCAGTCGCGCCAGCGCGCGCGCAAAGAGCTCGATCTCGCCGACGAGTTCGATGCCGCGCGCCTTGGACTGTTTCAGTAACGGTGCCGCCGGCGCTGTCGCGGGCGACAGGCCGGGACTGATCGCCACGCGATCGACGCCGTCCAGCAGCGAAGCGGTAAACGATCCGCCGGCAAACTCTGCCGCCGGCAGGCAAGCGCGCAGTGCATCGAGCATCGGCGGCGCTGCGCGGGTGTCGGCGATACGCACCGTCCAGCCTTCGCGCGCCAGCCAACGCGCCATCGCCAGACCGCTTTCACCGAGACCGAGGATCAGCACGCGCATGAGCTCATCTACCGGATCTTCAGCGTCGACAAACCCACCAGCACCAGCATGATGGTGATGATCCAGAAGCGAACCACGACCTGGTTCTCCTTCCATCCGGACAGTTCGAAGTGGTGGTGCAGCGGCGCCATGCGGAAAATACGGCGCCCGCCGGTCCACTTGAAGAAGCCCACCTGCAGCATCACCGAAACGGTCTCGGCGACGAACACGCCGCCCATGATGAAAAGCACGATCTCCTGGCGCGTGATTACCGCGATCGTCCCAAGCGCGGCGCCGAGGGAGAGCGCGCCAACGTCGCCCATAAAAACCTGCGCCGGGTACGCGTTGAACCAGAGAAACGCCAGCCCGGCGCCGGCGATGGCGCCGCAAATGATTACCAGCTCCCCGGCGCCGGGGATGTAGGGAAACAGCAGGTACTTCGAGAAGTCGGCCCGGCCGACCACGTAGGCAAAGACGCCAAGCGCGGCGCCGATCATCGATGCCGGCAAGATCGCCAGGCCGTCGAGACCATCGGTGAGATTCACCGCGTTGCTGGTGCCGACGATCACCAGGTACGAAAGCAGCACGAAGCCGAAGACGCCCATCGGATAGGCGAAGTTCTTGAAGAAGGGCACGATCAGATCCGATCGCGGCGGCAGATCGATGTCGAATCCGCCTCCCACCCAGTGGCCCATCAGCACCCAGATCTTGTCGGTCGATGGCGCCGCGATCGCGAACGCGAGATAAAACGCCGCGCTCAGCCCGACCACCGACTGCCACAAGTACTTCTCCTTCGCGCTCATTCCCTTTGGGTTGCGATGCACGACCTTGCGGTAGTCGTCCACCCAGCCGATCCAGCCGAAGCCGAGAGTGACGAGCAGAACGACCCAGACGAATCGATTGCTGAGGTCGGCCCACAGCAGCGTGGTGATGCCGATCGAGATCAGGATCAGCGCTCCGCCCATCGTCGGGGTGCCCGACTTGGTCAAATGCGACTGCGGGCCCTCGGTGCGCACCGCCTGACCGATCTTCAGTTCGGTCAGCTTGCGGATGACGCGCGGTCCGGCCAGAAGCCCGATCACAAGAGACGTCGCCGCCGCGAGCACCGCACGCAAGGTGAGGTACTCGAACACGCGAAACGCGCGAATCTCCGGGGTCAGCCATTGAAAGAGTTCGAGCAGCATCGTCAGTGCACCCCCGCCGATTCATGCGCGAGGGCCTGCACGACGCGCTCCATGCGCATGAAACGCGAACCCTTGACGAGCAGGATCGTGTGCGCGCTTGCCACGGCCCGGCAAGCGTCGATCAATGAATCGATCGACGTGAAATGCTGTGCCCCGCTGCCGAACGCGGTCGCCGTCGCGCGCGTGGCAGTCCCCAAGCAAAGCAGCTGGTCGATGCCGCGCGCGCGTGCGTACGCACCGATTTCCTCGTGAAACGCGGGTCCCTGCGCGCCGACTTCGCCCATGTCGCCGAGAACGAGCACACGCGGGGCCGGGGCAGCCGACAGCACATCGATCGCGGCGCGGACGGAGTCCGGATTGGCGTTGTAGGTGTCGTCGATCAGCGCCGCGCCCGATGCAAGCGCCACGCGCACACCCCGTCCACCGGGCGGGCTGAAGCCAGCGAGCGCGGTGGCGATGTCCGTTGTCGACACGCCCACCGCCAGCGCCGCAGCGGTCGCCGCCAGTGCATTGTGAACGTTGTGTTGACCAGGCACCGGCAGCGCGATATTGATCTCCCCCGCCGGTGTGGCCAGCGCAATGCGGCTGCCGGCCGCGCTGAGCTCGTACTGCGCGGACAAGGTTGCGAATCCGCCCAGCGTGAAATCGAGCACGCGTCGAGTTCCGGCAAGATCGCGCCAGATACCGGCACACGCATCGTCGGCAGGAAAGATGGCGACGCCGTCGGGCGGCAGCGCTGCAATCGCAGCGCCATTTTCATGCGCCGTCGCCTCGACGCTGGCAAGAAATTCCTGATGCTCGCGCTGGGCGTTGTTGACCAGAGCGACGGTGGGCTTTGCCAGTTCTGCGAGGTATGCGATCTCGCCCCGGTGGTTCATGCCGAGTTCAAGCACCGCGACCTTGTGCTGGGTGTTGAGTTCAAACAGCATCAGCGGCAACCCGATGTCGTTGTTCAGATTGCCGCGTGTGGCCAGCCGTTTCTTCTCACCGAACGCGCGCGCAAGGATCGCGGCAATCATCTGCGTCACCGTCGTCTTGCCGTTGCTGCCCGTGACCGCGATCAACGGCATCGTGAAACGCACGCGCCATGCGGCAGCAGCCATTCCCAGCGCGCGCTTGCTGTCGGCGACGATCACCTGCGGCACCGCGACCTCGAGCGGACGCTCGACCAGTGCGGCAACAGCGCCGCGCGCGATCGCCGGCGCGACATGGTCGTGGCCGTCGAACCGGTCGCCGCGCAGTGCAACGAACAGCGCCCCCGGATTCAGCGTGCGTGAATCGGTCGCCACCGAAGTGAAGCGGATGCGCCCGTCACCCTGCACCGTCGCGCCGCGCAGCGACTGGGCGAATTCGGCGACGGTCAGCATGCCGACTTCACTGCGTAGGTGCCGCCGCGCAGCGCTGGTCCGGACGCGGATCGGCGCTCAACCGCGCTGTTCGGACCGCGGCGCGCCGCCAATGCCGCACGCGCCTCGCCGACGTCCGAAAACGGTCGCTTGACGCCGCCGATGTCCTGATATTCCTCGTGCCCTTTCCCGGCGATCAGCACAATGTCTTCGACCGCCGCGCGCTGAACCGCATGCGCAATCGCCTGCGCACGATCGACGAACTCCTCCTTGTTCGTCCCGGGAGGGAACCCGAGCGCGATGTCGGCGATGATGCGCAGTGGATCCTCGCCGCGGGGATTGTCACTGGTCACAATCACGTGATCAGCGCCGAGCGCGGCTGCGCGCGCCATCGGTGCGCGCTTGCCCGGATCGCGATCGCCGCCAGCACCGAACACGACCCAGAGTTTGCCGCGTCGCGCGTTCGCCATCGGTCGCAACGCGCCGAGCGCCTTTTCAAGCGCATCGGGTGTGTGCGCGTAGTCGATCACCACCAGCGGCGCGCCGTGGCCGCCGAACCGCTGCATGCGACCGGGCGGCGGCAGCAACCGCGGCAGGAACGAGCATGACTGCTCGAAATCGACTCCGCAGGCGAGTGCGGCGCCGACCACACCAAGAAGATTCGATACGTTGAACTCGCCCACCAGCGGCACGGATACCGCTTGCGCGCGTGTGCCATTGCGAACGGCGAAGGCGAGTCCTTCGGGTGTGGCGCGTACATCGTCGGCGGACAGCACTCGCGCGACGGTATCGGGCGCCGGCGCGCCGCACGCCGTGTAGCCGGTAATGCGCATGCCGCTCGCGCGTACGCGGCTCGACAGCCGTTGCACCAGTCGCAGCCCGGCGGCGTCGTCCAGATTGATCACGGCATCGGTCAACGTCGGCCAGTTGAACAGGATCGCCTTGGCTGCCTCGTAACGCTCCATCGTGCCGTGGTAGTCCAGGTGGTCACGCGTCAGGTTGGTGAAGAGCGCCACGTCGAACTTCATGCCATTCACGCGGCCCTGGTCGAGGCCGATCGATGAGACCTCCATCGCCAGCGCGCGCGCGCCTTCGTGCACGAAGCGCTGGACCGCCCGCTGCAATGTGATCGCATCCGGCGTGGTCAGCGTGGCGTCGGCCTGCAGTTCCCCCGGGAAGCCGCTGCCGACCGTGCCGATCACAGCGCAGCGCGTGCCTGCCAGCGTCAGCAGTTGCGCGAGCCACTGGCTGCACGAAGTCTTGCCGTTGGTTCCTGTGACACCGACGCCCACCAGGCCTTCGCTCGGCAGCCCATAGAAACGCGCGGCAAGCTGACCGACCACGCGACGCAGGTTGGTGATCGGAAGCACTGGCACGCCGATCTCGCGTGGCTGCCAGGCTTCCGCTTCAACGATGACTGCCGCGGCACCGCGCGCCACCGCCGTGTCGATGAACGAGCGCCCATCCGCACTCTTGCCAGCAATCGCACCCGGCAGTGCAATGAACACATCGCCCGGTTCGACGCGGCGGCTATCTAGCTGCAGGTTGCGCGACGGTGCGGACGGCGCGTGCGCGCGCAGCCACGCGAGGATTTCCATCGCCACGGCGTGCGGACCGGTCACAGCGCCTCCGGCACGGGCTGCGCGGGCAAGACGGGCATGTCAATCGGTCCGTCCGGCGGCACTTGCAGTGTGCGCAGCGTCGCCGCAGCAATCTGCGCAAACACCGGAGCCGCGACCTGGCCGCCGTAGTACGCGGCACCGGTCGGTTCGTCGATCATCACCGCAACGACGATGCGCGGATCGGACGCGGGCGCGAAACCGGAAAACGAGGCGATGTAGGCGTTCGCATAGCGCCCATTGAGCAGCTTGCGCGCGGTACCGGTCTTGCCGGCGGTACGGTAGCCGGCGATGCGCGCAGCGGGGGCGGTGCCTTCGTTGCTGACGGCCAGCTCGAGCATCCGGCGCATGGCGTGCGCGGTTTCGGGCTTCAGCACGGGCACGCCGGCCACCGGTCCGTTGGCCTTTAGCAGAGACAACGGCACCACGTCGCCATCGCGCGCAAATACGGTGTACGCGCGCGCGAGCTGAATCAGCGAAACGGAAACGCCGTATCCGTAGGCGATCGTCGCCTGCTCAATCGGCCGCCACGTCCTGTGTGGCCGCAGGCGCCCGGCGACCGCGCCCTGCAAGCCGATTCGCGGCGCCTGGCCAAAGCCCACGCCGGTGTATGTTTCCCAGAGGAGTTGAGCCGGCAGATCGAGCGCGATCTTCGCGGTGCCGACGTTGCTCGATTTCGCGACGATCTCCTCGACGGACAGCACGCCATGCGGATGCGCATCGCCGATCGTTCGATCACCGATCGTCAACTTGCCCGGCGCCGTGTCGATGCGCATCTGCGGCGTGATGCGGCCAGCGTCGAGCGCCGCGGCGACCGAGAACGGTTTGATCGTGGACCCCGGCTCGAAGGTGTCGGTCACCACGCGATTGCGCAGCGCATCGCCGCTCCATGAACCGCGCACATTCGGATCGAAGGAGGGCCAGCTCGCCAGAGCCAGCACTTCGCCGGTTTTCACGTCGAGGACAACGACCGAGCCTGCCTTCGCGCGATTGGCGTCAATCGCAGACCGGAGTGCCGAGTGCGCGAGGTACTGAATGCGGTTATCGATCGACAGCGTGACGTCACGGCCATCGACCGGATCGAGAAGCCAGTCATCCTCGACGATGCGTCCCATCCGATCCTTGATCACGCGCCGATGTCCGGTGCGGCCCGCAAGCGTGGAATCGAGCGCCAGTTCGATACCCTCTTGGCCGCGATCTTCGACGTTGGTGAATCCGATCAGATGCGCAACGGTGCTGCTTTCCGGATAGTGCCGCCTGAATTCTCGGGTCTGGTGAATGCCGGAAAGCTTGAGGTCCTCGATCGTGCGCGCCACGTCGAGATCGACTTGCCGGCGCAGGTAGACGAACTTGCGGTCATCGTTAGCCAGGCGGCGCCGCAGTTCAGCCACGGGCATCTGCAGCAGTTGCGCGAGCTGTGCGAGTTGCTGCGGCGTGGCGTCGACATCATCGGGAATGGCCCAGATGGCCTTGGCCGGAACGGACGCAGCGAGCACGACACCGTTGCGATCCATGACCTTGCCACGGGTGGCAGGCACATCCAGCGTACGGGCATAGCGCACTTCGCCCTGGTGCTGGAAATAACCGGTAGACACGCCGCCTTGCAGATAGACGGCGCGCCCGGCAAGCGCCAAGAAGCCACAGAACAGCAGGAACAGCAGAAGCTTCGATCGCCACGCGGGCAGCTTGACCACAAGCAGGGGATTGGCGCTGAATGCGACACGATCACCGCCGCGCGCCGCGGCCGATGCACGTCGTCCGCTGATCACACCTGATCGGACTGCGGCCGGCTGCTTCATTGGGTGACCACGGCACGCGCACCCGGTGTCGGCAGGAAGACCGTGTGTGCACTATCGACGGGGCGCAGATTCAATCTTCGCGCGCCGGCTTCCACACTCGCGGGCTGCGACGCGCGTCCAAGTTCCACTCTCAGGCGACTGCCTTCCGCTTCAAGTTGCTGCGCCAACTGCTGCGCACGCTCGAGTTCGACGAACAGGCCACGCGCCCGATGCTGGGACGTGATCAGCGACAGGCCGCACGCCATCAGCGCGCCAACCAGCGCGAGTACGACCCAAAGGCTTGGTGCCGGCCGCGTCAACCTGCCCTCTCCTGCCGCAAGGGAACATCGGTACGTTCAGCCACGCGCATCACGGCGCTGCGCGCCCGCGGATTGGCAGCGACTTCGGTTTCCTCCGGCCGCACCTTGGCGAGCGAGTGCAACGTCGGGCGCGGGAGCTGTGCGGCTCGCAAAGGCAAGCGCCGCGCATCCCGGCCAAGGTGGCGCTCGGGATGCGCGTGCGTGTCGATGAACTGCTTGACGATCCGGTCCTCAAGCGAATGAAAGCTGATCACGACCAGGCGACCGCCCGGGTTCAGCACGGCGAGCGTCTGGGGCAGCACTAGCGCCAATTCCTCAAGCTCTTGATTGAGGAAAATCCGTAGAGCCTGAAAGGTCCGCGTGGCCGGATGCTGGCCGGCGTCCTTGCGACTCTTGACCGGGATCGCGTCCGCCACGACAGCGGCAAGGTCGGTGGTCGTTGCCAGCGGCCGGTCCACCCGCTCCCCATCCAAGCGGCCAGCCACAATCGCCTTTGCAATCGATGCAGCAAACCGTTCTTCCCCATACTCCCGAATGACCCGCGTCAGTTCTTCAACAGTTGTCGAGGCCAACCATTGCGCGAGGGTCGGACCCGTCGTGGTGTCCATGCGCATATCGAGCGGACCCCGGTGGCGCCACGAGAACCCGCGCGCCGCCTCGTCGATCTGCGGCGACGACACGCCCAGATCCAGTAGCACGCCGTCCACCTTCGAAATGCCAAGGGTCGCCAGTGTTGTCTGCAACTGTGAGAACGCGGTGTGTCGAAAGTGAAAACGACGGTCGTTGATCGTGGCGGCAATCTCGATGGCCCTCGGATCGCGATCGAGCGCAATGACACGCCCTGCTTGCGACAGGCGCGCGAGCAGCGGCCGCGCGTGCCCGCCGCGGCCGAAGGTGGCGTCGACGTAGATGCCATCCGTCGTCGTGACCAAGTATTCGACGGCAGGGGCGGCAAGAACGGTGCGGTGCTGCAAGGGCAACTGCTGGAGGGAGATCGACCTGATCCACCATCAGAAGGTGAATCCGGCCGCGGCCTCGAGGCCGGTGGCAATCTGCGTTTGTTCCGTGGCGGCGTGGCGCTCGGCGTCCCAGAGCTCGAAGTGCTCTCCCATGCCGAGCAGCATGGCGTCGCGCTCCAGGGCAGCGGCGGCGCGCAATTCGGAAGGAACCAGCAAACGCCCCGCCGCATCGAGTTCAACATCGATCGCGCTACCCAGCAGCATGCGCTGCAGTGCGCGTGCGGCGAAAGGCATGCGCGCGATTTCCTCGCGTTTGGATTCCCACCGGGGGCGCGGATAAACGAGCAGGCAACCGTCCGGATGGCGCGTCAGCGTCAGACGCGCATCGCATAGCGCCTGCAGCGCATCGCGATGCCGTGCGGGCATGGAGAGCCGGCCCTTGGCGTCAAGCGTCAGCTGCGATGCGCCCTGAAACACGATCCCCCGTCTCCCCCGATCGTGGATCTAGTGAGGCTTTGCTGTTATGGCACATCAGCGAAGCGATCACTCACTAATCCACTGTTTCCCACTTTTTTCCACTTCGCACTGTAGCGAAGCGAACTGGGACGGTCAAGCACTCGGAGGGAGATTTCTCAATCGCGACAAGGACTTAGGGCAAGTTCGCCGGGCTCGCTCAGAAGAAAAAATTCCGTTGAATGAAGGAGATAAGAGAACCACTGCAAGTGAATTCTCAGAAGCAGATCAACTCGTTGTCCCGACTTCAAAGAAAAGGCTGCAAAGCCCGCCTATACGCCGGATTCTGTGCGGTGCGCAGAAAAGACTGCGTACCGTGGCGATCATTCCTCTAGGTCGACACTCGCGCACCGACTCGAGCCACCTACCCGCAGCCTCTCCGAGCAGGATCGCAGGCTGCCTATTTGGTGTTGCTCCGCGTAGAGATTGCCCGTTTCACCCGACGAGACCTTGGCGACGCGCTTGCGCGCGTCGCCCGTCCGTCGACTCGTCTCTGTTGCTCTGATCCTCACCTCACGGTGGACAGGTGTTACCTGCTACGCCGCTCCGTGGAGTCCGGACGTTCCTCCCGCACGCAGTGCGTGCCGGCGATCGCCCAGCGGGCTTTGCAGAGGTGAATGTAGGGGCGGCGAGGACTCGCCGCAAGTCAGCGACGCAGGTCGAACACGCCACGTCCGTCCGGGCCCTTGAGGGCTGCAGCAATGCGCGCGCGCGCCTGGATGAACGGCGAATGCTTGGCCTCGGCGCCGAGGTAGACGTCGAGATCGCCGACCTCGCGTTGCAGGCGCGGAACCAGCGCCATGAAAAGGTCCGTCACTTCCGGATCGAACTGAATGCCGCGCAGCGAACGGATTTCCTGTATCGCCTCCGAAATTGGCCACGCATGCTTGTACGGACGCACGTGCGTCAATGCATCAAAGACGTCCACGATCGCCGTGATGCGCGCCGCCACCGGAATTGCCGTGCCGGCCAGGCCGTGGGGATAGCCGCGACCATTCCACCACTCATGATGGTGGCGCGCGATCTCCTCCGCAATATGCATTTGCGGAATATTGCTGCGCGCGAGAATCTCCGCACCGGCGAGCGTGTGGTGCTGCATGATCTTGCGCTCGCCGTCCGTGAGCCGTCCGGGTTTCAGAAGGATCGAATCCGGCACCGCGAGCTTGCCGATGTCGTGCATGCGCGCGGCGAGGTCGATCATGAAGCACACGTCGTCCTCGAGCCCGTATTCCTTGCCGAGGATCGACGCAAAGCGGCCGACGCGATAGCAGTGTTCGCCGGTCGTGTCATCATGCAGCTCGGCGGCAACCGACTGCTGTTCGAGCATCGCGATACGCGATTTCATCAGTTCGCGCTCGCCGAGCTGGACGCGCAGATCGCCCAGATGCTTGTTCAGGTTCGCGTCTGCCGACGCGTTTTCGGCGACACTGGTGTAGGTCTGCTCGACCTGTTGCAGGTGCCGCTGGTGATGCATCAGAACCTGCTGCTGCTTCGCGTCCTGGTTGAGCTTCAGCAATTCGTGCAGATAGATCAGCGCCACATCGGGCTGGCCGGCAATTTCATAGCCCTTGACGGCCGCCGACATGGCATCACGCAGGAAGCCGCGCACGGAACTTCGCGCCTTTTCGAGCGAGCGTTTCAGGCGCGTCAGGCCGACATCCGTGGTGCCGGCCTGAACCTCGGTCAGGCCTTCCGCAACTGCGGCGGCGAGTTCGGCGCGCTCCAGACCCGACTTGGCGGCGTATTCCTTGGCCAGTTCGCAGCGTTCCTTCGCGCCCTTGATGTCACCGGTTTCGAGCAGAAGTTGCGCAAAGTGATTTTCGGCGAGCGCTCGGTACATGCATTCGGTGGGGTTGCCGGGGTCTGCATACAATTCGACCGCGAGGCGCACCGCGCGCAGACCTCGGCGCAGATCCTGAATGTTGAGGCTGGCATACGCAATGTTGCTGAGCGCCAGGCCCTTCACTTGGCCCGTCGAAGTCGCTTCGCCGGCAATCGCGATGGCGCGCTCGTAGCAGCGAATCGCGTCCGCGTAATGCGCCGCGTATTGAAGTGCCAGACCCAAGTTGTTCCAAAGCGCGACTTCTCCAAGACGGTCGCCCAGTTCGCGCGCCAAGTCGAGCGCTTCGGCAAAGTTTTCGGTCGCTGCCGGGAGGTTGCCGGTCTCCATCTGCAGCACGCCGCTGAAGGTCAGCGTCTTGCGCAGTAGTTGCTTGTCGCCGACCAGCCGCGCCGCCGCAACGGCATCGGTGGCCGGGCCGACACCGTGCTGAGCCTGCGCGCTGACGTAGGCGTAGTGGACCACCAGCAGCAGGCACTCGACACCCGCGGCAGTCACCAACGCCGGCGGGACCGCGCGGAAGGCGTCGTAGGCGTCACGGAAAAGCTGTGCCGTATTCGCGTCCGGCGAGGCTAAGGCCGATTTCAGGCGCGCCTGGGTCTTCTCGAAGAAATCCGTCACGTCGCCCGCGGACAGTGACAGAGCTTCGCTCACAGGCGAGGCAACAATGAATGGCGTGCCCATGTCCATGCGCGTGACGTTAGCAGATACCTTGAACGCGTGATAGCCGGAGTTTGGTACCAAGTATGGATTAATCCCCGTCTTCTGGGGACTATTGGCCTCGTAGGCGAGAGGCTTCCGGTTTCCCCGGGGCGTCGCCAAGCTAGGTGAAATGCCAACTTTGGAGGGCGTCATGGAAACTCTGGTTCAAGAAGTCAAAGCGGAAGAACAAGTCGTTGAATTGAGCCTGACCGAACTGGCCCAGGTCGGCGGCGGAATGGGATCTGCGGCGCTGGTTTGACGCGCTGAATCGAACGAAGGAACCGGGGCTGCGCGCCCCGGTTTTCTTTTTTGGATCAGATACTTGCGTTTCGATTCAAACGCGACGCGCTACCCCGCCAAGTCCGACCGGTTCTTCCGGTCGCTGCCCCGCCATCCGGGTTACACCGAGCGCTTCATCCACGCCGTCCCCGGCAATCGCCCCTGCGGGCGTCCGAAGACCGCACAACTCGCCTCGTCCTGGGCGATCTTGAATCCGCCCGCCCGCTTGCACTGCGGTATCGCGGCTGCACCGTCCTTGCACATGCCGGTGCGCCCCACGCCCAGCGCCTTGCGCCCGGTCAGCGCGGCGGCGGAGTGGAACAGCGCCTCGACCGACGGCATGTGGCGGTTTACCGGCGGACCGTCAGCGAGTGCGATCGCACTGTTCGCGCCGCGTTTCTACCAGCCGCGCAGGTGCGGGTCGCCGGGCGCAATGCAAGCACGCGCCGACGGCACGCGCTCGCTGTCCACGGTTTCGGTGACGGTGATCTTGCACCGACGATCGGGGGGGGGCCGCGGCAAAGCGCCAGGTGAATCCGGGCGGCATGGGCTGCGCAAGCAGGACCGTCGGAGCATCCGCCGGGAATCGCGAAGGGCCCCGGCACGGTCGGTCAAGGCCCCAACGATGTTCGGCTCTTCGGATGAGAGCCGGCTAAGGCCGCGCGCCGCGCCCCTTGGGCAACAAGGACCCGTTGACGGCGGAGTCGGGACCGCCCGCTGGCCGATGCATGCGGGCCCGCGCGGCGGCGCGGCTCGCTTCGCAGATTCGGCGGCCGGGGCCCTGGCCTCCGGCGGTGATACCGATCTTCGGTTCTGAAACGAAGTCGATCGCTCCAAGTCCCGCCGCGCGAATCGTGGTCTCGGTGAGCATCCTGCGCCGCCGTGCGGAATCGTCAATGATCGGCACGCGTGTTTGTTCGGCACGGTCTGCCGTCGTGCGCGCATGACTTCATCGACCCCTGCGCCCCGTATTCCGACCGCATCCCCGGCCGGCAGGTCCGCTTTGCAGGCGAATCGGCGAGAATCCGCCCCGCATGAGTACTCCTGCAGAAGTCTCCGCGCTGCGCCTGCTGGTTGTCGAGGATTCCGAACTCGACTACGAACTGCTGCTCGCAACGCTCAAGCGCGACGGGACGATCGCCGGCCGGTCCTTGCACGCCCAACGTGTCGAGGACGAAGCCGGCATGCGCGGCGCCTTTGCACGCGGCCCGATCGACGCCGTGATCACGGACCACAATCTGCCGCGCTTCAACTCGTTTGCTGCGCTCGGCGTGGCCAAGGAGATCGACATCGACCTGCCGGTACTGGTCGTTTCCGGTGAAATGTCGGAGGATCTCGCGGTCGCCACGCTGCATGCGGGCGCGGACGACTTTGTCCTGAAGACACGCCTGTTCCGCATCGGCCCGGCTTTGCGGAAGAGTCTTGAGGCAGCCGCCACGCGCCGCGAGAAGCGCGCGCAGGCGTTACGCTTGCACGAATTGACTGCTCACCTCGAAAATGTCAAGGAAGAAGAACGACGCGCCATTGCCCACGAGATACACGACGACATCGGCGCCACGCTCACCGCACTCAAGTTCGAGCTCGCGCGCCTGGCGACGCACGTCCTGCCGGCCGCGGCGATGGCACACCTCCACGCCATGCAAGAGCTGATTGCAGACGCGGTGACGGCGAGCCACCGCATTCAGCACGCCCTGCGGCCACCGGTGCTCGACGCGGGACTGGTGGCGGCGCTCGACTGGTTGGTGAAGAGCTTCCGCGCGCGAGAGGGGATTGCGGCTTCGTTCGAGGCGAATCGGGAAGAGATCAACCTGCCGGCGGTGCACGCCGCGGCGCTGTACCGCGTGGCGCAGGAGTCACTGACCAATGTGGTCAAGCACGCCGGTGCGGGCCACGTGAACGTCACGTTGTTCGAAGCGCCGCAGGACGTCACGCTTGAAATCGCCGACGACGGCGCCGGTTTCGATGCGCGCGTGCTGGCGGCCACACCTGGGTTCGGACTGCGCGGGTTGGTCGAGCGCGCACGGGCATTGGGCGGGTGGGCCGAAATCGACAGCGGTCCCGGACAAGGGACAACCATCATGTTCTGCGTGCCTCGTAACGGTGTCACCGCGCCGCCCGTGCTGGACGAATCCTGACCATGGTGACGCGCACGCTCGTCGTCGATGACCACGCCATCGTCCGGCGCGGCATCGTGCAGATTCTGTCCGAGCATCCGGACATCCAGGTCGTCGCCGAAGCGGGTGATTACAACGAGATGCGCAGCGCGCTGCGCCAGCATCCGGACATCGACCTGCTGGTGATGGACATCGGCTTGCCGGGCAAGAACGGCATCGACATACTCAAGACGCTGCACGAAGAGATGCCGAAGCTGCGCGTTCTGATCGTCAGCATGTATCCGGAGGATCAGTACGCGTTGCGCGCATTTCGCGCCGGCGCTGCCGGCTATCTGAACAAGACGAGCGCACCGGAAAAGCTGATCGAGGCGGTGCGCGAGGTCATCGCCGGCCGCAAGTTTGTCACGCCCGAGATTGCCCATGCACTGATCGAGAACCTGCACGCGCCGGAACAGACCGCGCCGCATGAGCGGTTGAGCGACCGCGAATTTCAGACACTGAAACTGATCGCGTCAGGCAAGCGTCTGTCGGACATCGCCCAGGCGCTCGCGCTCAGTCCGAAGACGGTAAGCGTCTATCGCGCGCGCATCCTGGAAAAAATGGCGCTGAGCAACAACGCGGAGCTGACGCACTACGCGATCAAGAATGGTTTGGTGGAGTAGTTCGGTGCTCCTTCCGGGCAGCCGTGTTCCCGCACTGCGCGTGCCAAGAATCAGGTTTCTGCAAGATTGAGACAGCGCTCTGCACCGGGCGCGCGCTCACTTCCCTGGGCGAGACAACAGAAGCAATGGCCGCGCGGCCCGAGTCTCAGCGCCATGCGCACCCGAGAGCGCCAACGTTTGCACGACACACGGTGCGACCGCACCCGGCGCGCGGGATCGATCGCTATTGCGCCTCTTCGATTCGGTCCTTTCCCGCCCGCTTGGCGCGATACATCGCTGCATCGGCACGCTCAAGCCATTGCTCGAGCGACTCTCCGCCGCGCCACTGTGCCAGCCCTCCCGAAAACGCGAGCGGACAGGGTTTGCCTTCAAACTGGAACGCCCGTCGCGCCAGCTCCCGTCGCAAACGTTCGCCCACGGCCTTGGCGTCGGCGAGCGATGTTGACGGCAGCAGCACGCCGAACTCCTCACCGCCCAGCCGCACCAGCACGTCGGTCGGTCGCAGCGTGGCGTGCAGCGTCTGCGCCAGATGCACCAGCGCACGGTCGCCACCCAGATGACCGAGCGAGTCGTTGACCTGCTTGAAATTGTCCACATCGATCATCAGGAACGACATGTCCGATCCGTACCGTTGCGCGCGCGAAACTTCAATCCGGAACGCTTCTTCCAGTCCGCGACGATTCATCGCGTGCGTCAGCGGATCGCGCTGCACCAGGGTAGCGACCTGCGACAGCTCGCGTTCGAGCTCTCGTACGCGCGTCTCGTAGGACTCGACCTTGCGTCGCGCATCGAGCAGCTCATTGTGCGACGACTGGATATCGGCGCGCATGGTCTTGGTATCCGCCAACAGGCCGCGGATCACGGTCGACAGCGTTTCAAAGTCGTTTGCGCCTTCGAGCTTGATCTGGTAGCTGCCTACCTGCTGGTAGAACTTGCCGGTGGAGTCGCCCATCGTGCCGATGCGCTCGATCAACGTCGCCAGCATCTCTTTCAGCGCGACCTTGGCATCCTGCAGGCTTCGCCTTGCGTTGGCCTGACGTTCGATCACCATGGCGAGTGAGTGCTCCGCTATGGACAGATCGTCGGCCGACAGCGGACCGCTGAGCAGTGCGCGGATCGGTTCAAGTTGCCCGGCGAGCCACGTTTCATCCGGCGTGAGGCTGCGCATGTTGTCGCACAGGAGCGCCAGCATTCGCGCGAGGCCGGCCTTGATCTTGTTCTGTTCCTCGAGGCGCCGCTCGACCGATGCGACGACATCGGTGAAGCGCGGCACCAGTTTGCCGAGCTCGTCGACCGCGACGCGGGCATGCTGCCTTTGGTACTCGCGCAGCTTGCCCGTCGCGGGCACGCCGTCGCCACACGATTGCTCAAGCAGGCGCAGTGCGCGCTGCGCAACCTGCTGCCACGCCTCGGCCGCTGCGCGTGCGTTCTTCAATGCCTCATCGGCGATCGTGTCAATCGGGCGCGCCGCCGGCTTCGTTACCGCAAGCGGCGCCGCCGGCGGCTCAACGATCGGCTCGGGTGGCCTTACGGTCGCCAGCGCCGGTCCCCAGGATTCGATCAGCTTGCTCAGCCGCTCGAGCGCCACATCGGGCTGGTCGCCCGACGCATCTATCACGCGGGTCACGGCATCGAGTTTGCGCGCACGGGTCCAGTTCGCGTGCAAGCCATCGGCCTGCTTCAGCAGGGCAAGCGTGGTGCTGGGCCAATGGGTGCCGACCGCGCCGACCCGGCGTTCGATCGCCTGGGCCAGGGCTTCATGCACCGCACGCCAGTCGTTGTCCTTCGCGCGCTGCAGCGCCTGCGCGGCTTCTTGCGAAGAGACACGGCCGCTGCGTACAAAGTCGCGCAGCACTTCCTTGATCACCTGAGCCGCCACGCCACTGCCGCGGCCCGTGACTTCCTGATAGGCCTCGGCGAACGATTCGGGTGTGGGTGTCTGACGGCGCTCCGCGAGAAGCTTCAGCGTGCGCCGCGCGGCCTCCGCCGGGCTGAGTGCACCCTGGGGTAAGTCGTTCATCTTCATGCGCGCCCCCCGGTCGAGCCGACGATCAGCCCCGGCGTCGCCGCCGCGAGACCGGCATCTCCGTGTGCCGCGCCGCGGCGCGGCGCCGTGTCCACCGCATCCGCGCCGGCGCGCCAGTGCGGCGGCAGCGGCTCGCGCATCAGGCGCACGAACTCGTCCGGCGCCAATGCCTTGGCGAAGAGCCACCCCTGTTGCAAATCGCAGCCCTGTTCAAACAGCCTCATCATCTGCCCCTGCGACTCGACACCCTCCGCCACCACGCGCAGTCGCAGGCTGCGGCTCATCGCGATGATGGCGGCGACGATCGCCGCGTTGTCCGCGCTCGATTCAAGATCGCGCACGAAGGAGCGGTCGATCTTCAACGTATCGATCGGCAAACGCTTCAGATACGCCAGCGACGAATACCCGGTACCGAAATCATCGATCGAAATCGACACGCCGATCTTCTTCAGCGCCCGCAGAAGGTGCTGCGCGGAGTCGAGGTTGTGCATCAACACCGTCTCGGTCAATTCGAGTTCGAGCAGCGAGGGGGCAAGGCCGGCGGCAGCGAGCGCCGATTCGATCGGCAGCACCAGACTTGCGCGCTGCAGGTGCCGGCTCGAAACGTTGACCGACACCGGCACTTCCGCGGCACCGGCGCGCCGCCAAGACAGGATCTGGCGGCATACCTCGTTGATTGCCCATTCGGTGATCGGAACGATCAGTCCCGTGTCTTCGGCCACGGTTATGAATTCAGCCGGTGGCACCAGCCGGCCATCGCGCATCCAGCGCATCAGCGCCTCGGCGCCGACGATGCGCCCGCTCGTCACGTCGATCTTGGGCTGATAGTGCAGCACCAGTTCCTGGCGCTCGAGCGCACGATGCAACGCCGTTTCCAGCTGCCAGCGCTCGGCCGATGCGGTATTCATCGCATTGTCGAACTTCTGCCAGCCATTGCGGCCATTGTCCTTGACCGCATACATCGCGATGTCGGCCTTGCGCACAAGCGTCTCGACGTCATTGCCGTCTTGCGGATACACGGCCACGCCGATCGACGCGGTGGCAAAAACCTCGTGCCCCCCGCAAGAGATCGGTGCGCGCAGCGTTTCGAGCAGGCGTTGGGCAACGCGCGCGACGACTTCACCATCGGTCAGGTCGGTGAGCAGGATCGTGAATTCGTCGCCGCCGAGCCGCGCGACGCTGGCCCTGGCAATGCCGCGAAACGAGGCCGCCTGGCCCGCTGACCCATCCTGCGCACGCGCCACCATGTCGTTTTCCCGCACCGCCAGGTGCAGACGCTTGGCGACTTCGCGCAGCAACTGATCACCGACCTGATGGCCGAGCGTGTCGTTGATCTGCTTGAAGCGATCAATGTCGATGAACAGCACCGCCACCTGGTTGCCCTGCAGGCGCGCGCGCTCGAGACTGGCGGCAAACTGGTCACGGAAGAAGCGACGGTTCGGCAGCGCCGTCAGGCTGTCGTAGTTGGCAAGCTGGCGAATCTGGTCTTCCGCCTGCTTGCGTTCGGTGATGTCCTGCAGCACACCATGCATCGATACCGCGCGCCCGGCTTCGTCGCGGTCCACTTCGGCTTCGATGTGCACCATGCGGATCTGGCCGTTCGGCCGCACCAGACAGCACTCGAACTGCACCTGGTTGTCGCGCAACAGCGCATCGCGCACGAGGGCTTCCACGCGCGGCCGATCGTCGTCCAGCAGACGCGTCCAGACGAACCAGTCTGCCAGTCCTTCTTCCTGCCGCACCAGGCCCGAGATGGCGAAGCATTCGTCCGAAACCCGCACCCAGTGTTTCTCAATGTCCCATTCCCAGCTGCCGAGGCGCGCGATGCGCTGCGCCTTCGTGAGCTTGGCCTGGCTTTCGGCCAGCGCATCGTGCATGCGCGCCGAGCGCAGCATGTAGCGCAAACGTTCGGACAAAAGTGTCCACTGGCTGTTGGTCTTGACGAAGAAATCTGTGGCTCCCGCCTCATAGGCGCGCGCAATCGACAACTCGTCGTCCAGACCGGTCAGCATCAGTACCGGAATGTGTTCGCCGTCCGGCAACCGCCGCAGGCGTTCGCACGCGACAAAGCCGTCGATGTCGGGCATCAGTGCGTCGAGCACGACCACGTCGGGCTTGTGCAGCACGAAGAACTCGAGCGCCTGCGCGCCGCCGTCGGCCTCGATCACCCGCCAGTTGCGCTCCGCGAGTGCCGAGGCGGTCAGCAGGCGCGCGACCGGGTCGTCATCAACCAGCAGCACACAGTCGCCGCCCGGCGACTGCGGTTGATTCGGTTCGAGCCGTTCGGCTGTCATCATCTTGGACTGCTCAGGAACATCATCACGTGGCCACACTGCAGCCCAGATCCTGCAGGGCGGCACGTACGCGTTCGAATTCGCTCTGCACCTGCGGCCACTGTTCGCGTGCGCGCGGCAGCTGTCCCTCGCGAGCCAGCACCTCGATCTCGGCGCAGTGGCGCGCCAGAGCCAGCGCACCGACGTTGGCGCTCGACGATTTCAAGGTGTGCACGGCATGTCGCAGCCCCACGCTGTCATCTTGTCCCAGCGCCGCCGTGCCATCGGCGAGCAGCTTCGACGCGGTGCTCTGGTAGGTCGCGATCAGCCGCTCCAGCAGGCGCACCGCGCCGCGGCTCTCCATCAGGCGGATTCGCTCGATAGCGGTCAGGTCGAGCACGTGCGCGCCGGCGTCTTCTTCGCGCCCGGTCCTGGTCGACGTCTGCGGGATTGTCATCGGCCGTTGCGCCACGGTATTGAATTCCTCGTTCCTCCCCGCCAGAGCCGGCGTCGCGCGCCGATCGATCGCCCAGCGGCGGACGAGATCGATCAGCTGCTGCTGCTTGAACGGCTTGGCCAGGTAGTCGCTGAACCCCACCGCGCGGCAACGTTCGGCGTCGCCGGCCAGCGCATTCGCTGTCAACGCCACCACCGGCACATCGCGCGCTGTCGTGAACGAGCGCGAGACATTGTCGCGATTGCGCAGGCGACGCAGCGCTTCGAAGCCGTCCATCTCGGGCATCTGACAGTCCATGAACACCAGGTCGAAGCGCCGCAGCGCCATCGCGTCCAGCGCCACGCGGCCATTGGCGGCGACATGCACCTCGCAGCCGACCTCCTCCAGCATCACGCGTGTGACTTCCTGGTTCACGGGGTTGTCTTCCGCCAAGAGGATCGACGCGCCGTTGAAGCGCTGCCCCGCAGCACGCGCCACATCCTCGTTCGGTCGCGACCCGAGCACGGTCGCCAGCGCATTGATCAGCTCCTGCTGTCGCACCGGCTTGGCCAGGTGCACTTCGATGCCGCTCGCGTGCGCAAGCCTTGTCTCGTCGCTGTCGGCGAGCGAAGTGAGAAGCACGGTGCGAATCGCCGCCAGTTGCGGATCGCGCCGCATTTCGTTGGCAAGCGCCAGGCCGTCCATCACCGGCATCTTCATGTCGATCACGGCAACGCCGAACGGCGTGGCTGCGCGCGCGGCCGCGCGCATCAGTTCGAGCGCCTGAGCCCCGTTTTCCGCGGTGGCGACCTGCATGCCGAAGGCATGCAACTGCGCCTGGACAATGCTGCGACTGGTGCGGTTGTCCTCGACCAGGACGGCGCGCGTGCCGCGCAACCGCTCGTGCGGCAAGGGCACGTTCACCTCGTTCGGCTCGCCGCTTGCCATCGCCACGTCGAAGCGGAATACCGATCCCTCACCGACGCGGCTGTCGACACTGATCGTTCCCCCCATCATCTCGACCAGCTGGCGGCTGATCGCCAGGCCAAGCCCGGTGCCGCCATAACGGCGCGACATCGTCTGGTCGGCCTGCATGAAAACGGTGAACAACTTGGCCACCGCTTCCGGCCGCATGCCGATGCCGCTGTCACGCACTTCGAAGTGGAGGCGCTGTTGCGCGCCCGGCTGGCCGGCACCGACAGTCACGACGACTTCGCCGCGTTCCGTGAACTTGATTGCATTACCGACCAGGTTGATCAGGATCTGGTGCAGCCGCGTCGGATCGCCGATCACCACCGCCGGTACCTCCGGACCGATCCGGCAAGCGAGCTCGATACGCTTCTCATGGGCGCGTGGCGCCAGCAGCTCGAACACGTCTTCAACCAGCGTGCGCAGATTGAAGTCGACCTTTTGCAGCTCGAGCTTGCCCGCTTCGATCTTCGACAAATCCAGGATGTCGTTGATGATCTCGAGCAGCGTCTCGCCCGAGCGATACACGGCCTCGGCACAACGCCGCTGCTTCGACGTCAGGTGCGTACCCAGCAGAAGCTCCGTCATGCCAAGCACCCCGTTCATCGGCGTGCGAATCTCATGGCTCATGTTGGCCATGAACTGCGACTTGGCGCGACTGGCGGACTCGGCGGCCTCCTTGGCGTCGCGCAGCGCCTGCTCGTGGTTGCGCGCGGCGGTGATGTCCTGCAGTACACAGAGCCGCGCAGCGCTGCCACCACGGTCCGCAAATCGGATCACTTGCAGCCGGGCCCATACCACCTGACCGTCGCGCCTCAGATAGCGGCGCTCGAATACCTGTGGCCCGGCATTGGCATCGCCCAGCGACTCGCTGCGCGCTGCGAGGAGCGCCGGCACATCGTCGGGGTGCACGAGTTTCATCGCATCGATACCGACGACCTCATCCCGGCTGTATCCGAGCAGCCGTTCGAATGCCGGGTTGATCTGGCGAATCCGGAATTCGGCGTCCTGGATCACGCAGGCCACCGGTGACTCGTCGAAGAGCGCGCGGAAATACTCTTCGCTTGCGCGCAGTTCGGTCTCCGCGCGCTTGCGTTCGGTGATTTCGCTTTCAATCGAGACGAAATTGGTCAGCGCACCGTGCACGTTGAACACCGGCTGCATGTCGATTTCAACCCAGTACGGCGTGCCGTCCTTGGCGTAATTGAGGATCTCGACGCCGCGCACACCGACGCCGGCGCGCATCGCTTCATCCACGCGCGTTGCGGTCAACGGATCCGTAGCGGGACCGCGCAGCAGTTCGCTTGCACTGCGGCCGATGACTTCTGCGAGCGCGTAGCCGCTCACCCGCGTGAAGCTGCCGTTGACCCATTCGATCCGCTGTGCCGGATCGGAGATGATGACGATGCTCGCGGTGTTGGCCGCCACCAGGGCCAGCCGGCGTGATTCGTGCGCGCGCGACTGCAACTCGCGGTCGGCGCGATGGCGCTCGGCGATGCGCGCCACTTCGGCAGAGATCATATCGAGCAGTTCGCGGGTGGCAGCGGTGGATTCCACACGCTGTTCGCTGAAGAACTCGATGAACGCGGTGACGTGGCCCTGCGCCATCACCGGCACCACGATGCCGGTCTGCAGCCCTGTCGCCAGCGCGATGTCGCGCCGGTTCCATTCGCTGAGCGCCGACAGATCGTCGACCCATTGCGCGCGACCGGTAACGAAGGCGCGTCCAATCAACTGCGTGGACGAGCGCGCCACCGGCAGTCGATCGGTCGCCGCGATGAACTGCGCGTGGCGCTGCGCGTCGCGCGCGTACCAGTACGATCGCTGCTCGCCGTCGGCGCTGCCCTGTACCAGGATGGCGACGCGCCCGATCGACCAATCCAAGTAGTCGCCGATTTCGCGCAGCGCGCGCTGCAACGCTTCTTCAACGTCGCTGGTGTCGTTGGCGGCTGCGGCCAGCCCGCGCAGCAGGCGCATCAGCGCATATTGGCGCTGCAACTCAAGACGGTTTTGCAGTTCAACCGCATGCGCTTCCTGCAGCTGGTCCGAGTGCACGACCAGGGTTTCCTTCATCGCATCGTATGCGGCCAGCAGCGCATCGACCTCGCCGCGACGTCGCCGCCCGGGGCGTCCGGGAAAATGCCGTGCCAAGGCCTGTGCCCGGTCGGCCAGACGGCGGATCGGCACGAACACACGACGGCCGAGAAACGCTCCCGCCGCTGCGGCGAGCCCCATCGACGCGACCAGCGCCACCGCGAGCGGCGCCGCCACGCCACTCGCGACCGGCGGCGCCACAAACCAGACTGCGAGGCCAAATCCGGTGAGCGCCGCGGCCACCGCGACGGCCGCCAGAGTCGCCAGCACCTGGCGCGCCACCGACGGCCGGCGGACCGCCAGCGCCAGACGGCGCAGCCGGACGCGGCGAGCCGGCGCACGACCGGATGATCGTGCGGCGTCATCCGACGCCGGCGACGGACAATGCTCGGTAGTAGTACGCAGCTTCATGTACAGACGCAGGAAGTTCGTCGCCCGATCTTTGCGCGGCCGACGTCTTTTCCCTATGTCGGCATACGGTGCCGTAACTTGACTCGCCTGTACCCTCGGAAAAAGGGCGCGCTGACCCGACTTTTCCGCCCCTGACGATCAACGATTCCCGCTTCGCGATCGCGCTGGCACAATCGCGGCGTGCGCACGTGCCGATTCCTGCAGTCAGACAGGCGATGGGTTGCCTGTCGTCACGCCGGTGCGGCGACGATTGCAGGCCTCACGGCACCGGCCGTGCAGGCCGCGACAGGGGCCGGCGAATCGCTGGCGCTGCTCGGTGCCGCGGGCGTCGGCGCGCTGATCGCCATCGGCGCCGTCGTCGTCGCCCAACGTGTTCGCGGCGAACGCGAATTGAACTCGCTGAGACGGACACTGGCCGCCTCCGCTGACTGGTGGTGGCGCACCGATGCCGCGCTGAAAGTGATCGAAGTGGGGACCGGCCAGCGCCGCCTTGCGGAAATCGATCCGCGCCAGCTGATCGGACGTGCGCCGTGGGAAATCGGCGACCGCAATGAAGCACCGGCCTCGCTCGCGCGCGCGCTCGATGCGCGTGCGCCCTTCTTCGACCTGCTGCTCGACCAGCGCTGCGACGGCACCATGCACACCGTCGCGCTGAGCGCCACGCCGCTGTTCTCGGCCGGGGCGGATTTCGACGGCTATGTCGGCGTCGCGCGCGACGTCACGGCCGAGCTCGGCCATGCGCTCGGGCGCAATCGCGAAGAGTCCGAACGGATCGCACAGCTGCAGGCCGAGTCCGCCGAGCGCAGCCGCCAGCACGAACTGGCGGTCAAGGACCTGGAGAGCTTTGCACATTCCGTTTCGCACGACCTGCGCGCGCCGCTGCGGGTGGTGGACGGCTTCGCCAACATCGTGCTCGAGGACTACGGCGGGCGACTCGATGACCTCGGGCGCGAGCACCTCAAGCGCATCATCGGCGCGGGCGCGCGCATGAACTCGATGATCGATACGCTGCTCGACATGTCACGCACGATCAGCCGCGCGCTCGAACGCGAGCGCGTCGACCTTTCGCAGCTCGCGCGCGATCTGGCCGAGGAACTCGCCGCGCAGCGCGACGTGCAAGTCGGCCCGCGCAGGGTCGACTTCGCGATCAAAGAAGGCGTCGTGGTCGACGGCGACCGCACGCTGCTGCGGCTCGTGCTGCAGAATCTTCTTGCCAACGCCTACAAATTCACCAGCCGTCTGCCCGCAGCGCGAATCGAATTCGGAACGACCGAAATGCGGGGCCACACCGCCTATTTCGTGCGCGACAACGGCGCCGGCTTCGACATGCGCTTTGCCGACAAGCTGTTTGGACTCTTTCAGCGCTTCCATTCGCAGAATGAGTTTCCCGGAACCGGCGTTGGCCTCGCAACGGTGCAGAGGATCGTGCGCAAGCACGGTGGCCGCATTTGGGCGGAGTCGGAGCCGGGAAAGGGTGCAACGTTCTACTTCACGCTCTGGGAGCAGAAGTGACTTTGCGCTGCGTGTCTCGCCTCGTGCGCTCGCGATGCGCCGACGCTCGAGCCGCGGGGCCGTGACTGCTCCCGTATCGCCCAGAGAAGTGACCGCCGGCGCGGCGGCAGGCGCAATGCCTAGGTCGTGGAAGACACCACGCATCGACCCAGCCCGCCGTCCTTCCCACACTTCGAACACGTCAGCCTGACTCAATGGGGCCGTCCTGCCTCCGGCGGATCATCGACCGGCTCGCTCCGCGCCGGCCGCCCCGAGAATTTCCCCCGTCGCTTGCGCGACGGACATTGCGCGCCGCTGGCGAATGGCTTGGCACGCGCCGGCAGCACGGTGAAGCGTTTCCACGCGACGGATCGGCCGGTGCCGGCGGCCGCGGCCACGATGTTGACAAGATGGACGAGCGGCGTGCGAGGCCGAGCACTTCGATACCCGACGGCAGCAGGATCAGGCCGAAGAAGCCGCCGACCAGATCGACATGGCTTTCAATCGGCTGCCGCTGGTACCAGCGACGTGAGCCCGGCCGACTGATCCCGTTCGCGGCTTTCCTCGACCGTCGGCCGGGATGGAACAGGTCAGCGCGGTACCGAGTTCAGACGGTTGGCAGCATCGACCATGTGGGCGGCGAGTTCGTCGACATTGCGGCCCTCGGCGCGTGCCTGCGCGCGCAACACGTCGAGAGCGCGCGCATGGTCCAGACGCAGGCGCTCCATCAGTATCCCGACCGCCACACTCTGGTCGCGCAGCGCATACGCGCCGGCCGGCGAAGTCGGCGGCGCCGGCGCTGGCGTCACGGCCGCGGGTCGCTCCTCGAGGCGCAGTAGTGCGGCCCGCACCGCGGGAACGATCTGCTTTACGTCGAGCGGCTTGACCAGATAACCGAGTGCGCCCAGCCTCATCGCGTCCTCGATGATGTCGCGATCACCGAACGCAGAGAGGAAGATGAAGCCGGTATTGGTGTTCGCGGCCAGATAGCGCGCAACGTCCATGCCGGACTTGCCCTGCATGCGCATATCGAGGACCGCCAGTTTCGGCCGGTGTTTGCGCGCGAGCAGGATCGCGTCGTCGCCGTTGTCCGATTCGATCACGTCGAAGCCCGCCTGCTTCAGCCCGGCGACCACGGTCGCGAGCACCAGACGGTCGTCGTCGACGACGAGGATCAGCGAGGAGTCATCCATGGCGGCATTATGACTGCGATGCGCGGCGGACGCGCAGACCGTGGCTCTACGCTGCCTCCTCGCGGATTGCCGGCGGACCGAGATCGAGGCGCGAGATCACGAGCGGTCCCAATTGCCTGATCGATAGCCGCGCACCCCGTCGCGGCAGCAGCGCCTTGACCAGACCGAGCCCCGAAACGCCCGAGGCAACGTGCGCGAGGTCGAAACCTTCGGCAAGGTGGCCGGTATTCTCGATGCGCAGCTCGATTCCGTCGGCCCGCGGCAGCATGCGCACGGCAATGCCGTGCTCGCGACTGCCGCGATGCTTGATGGCGTTGGTGCCGAGTTCGTTGATCACGAGCGCCAGCGGCACCGCTTCATGCTCGGGCAGGCCCCAGCGCCAGAGAGCCGACGCGGACGCCTCGAAGTTCACCGCCACGCCGAACATGCCGCCGAGGTTGTTGAAGATGCCCTTTGCGACGCCCAGCATCGGCAGCGTGCCGGTGGCGCGCAGCTGCAGCCCGTGCACCTGGGCGATGGCCTGGATCTGAGCGGCGATCTCGTTCAGCGTCTCCGCAAGCTCCGGCTTGGCATTGGCCTGATGCTGCAGCAGGCCGGCCACCCCCTGCAGGTTGTTCTTGATGCGGTGATGCACCTCGCGCACCAGCAAGTCGCGCTGACGCACCGCCTCGTCAAGTCGCTTGGCCTCGGCCGCGATGCGCTCCGTGATGTCCTCGGCAATGCCGAATACGCGAATCGATCCGTCGAACATCCGCACCGGACTCAGGCGCGCGTGCAAGGTGCGCACGCCGTGCCGGGGATGATCGACACGCAACGTGGTCTCGGCGCGGCGCCCGCGCCGCATCGACGCGATCAGCCGCGGCAGACGGCGGTTCAGCTCCGGCATGTCGTCGCCATGCACGCGTTCAAAGACCTTGCGCACGTCGTCCAGCGCCTCGGCCACCGGCGCGCCGAACAGGTCCGTGTAGCGTGGACTGACGTACAGCACGCGCGCAAAATCATCGGTCGCGATGAACACCAGCTGATCGATGTTCTCCGCCAGCTGCCGGAAGCGCGCGTCGGTCTCGCGCAATGCGGCTTCGGTGCGCACGGTATCGGTCAGATCATCGATGATCGACATCACGTACTGCGCCTGGCTGTTTTGCGCCCCTGCCTCGCGCGCGCCGGGCTCGTCCTCGAACAGTGGCATCACCCGCTGGTGCACGGTAAGCAAGCGACCGTCGGCGCGCGGCAGAACCTCACGTGCGCGGTCGATCAGTTGCCCGCCTTCGAGCGCGGCGCGGTCAAACTCGGCAAACCTGTCCGCGAGTGCCGGCTCGTAAAGTTCGTGCCAAGTGCGGCCGATCACTTCCTCGCGCGGCAGCCCGGCAATCGCCTCGCCAGCGCGGTTCAGGCTGACGAAGCGACCGCTCTCGGCTTCGCGCACGGACACCAGCACCGGCAGGCTCTCGACGATCAGGTCGAGGTAATTGCGCACCCGTCGCAGTTCCTGCTCGGAACGCTTGCGCGCATCGACGTTCATCAGCGCGACGATCATGCCGCGCTCCGGCGTACCGGCATCGAGCAGCCGAACATTGCCGGCGGCCCAGAACGTGGTGCCGTCGGCGCGCTTCAACTCGTGCTCGAAATTGACTTCGCCGATCGCGGTGGCGCGCGCGCGCACGTCGTCCCACTCCGGCGCTTGGGCAAACAGCGCGCCAATCGGCAGCTGCTTCAGCTCATCGACGGCGTAGCCGAACATCTGCACCGTCGCGGCGTTGACTTTCACCAGCGTGTCATTGGCCGCGTAGGCCACGCCCACCAGGGCGTTGTCGAAGATGCGCTGCAGTTCCGCCAGCGCGTCGCGCAGCTGCGCTTCGGAGCGCTTGCGCGCGTCGATGTCGACGAAGGCGAAGATGTAGCCTTCGTGCGCCGCACGCGCGGTCACTGCGCGCCCCTGCACCGCGACCCAGGTCGGATTGCCATGGTGGCGATACAGCCTCGTTTCGAAATCACACGTGCCGCGCTGATCGATCTCTCCATAGTGCTCCGCGAGGCTCGACATCAGCAGGTTGTCAGCCGGGAGCCCGAACAGTTCGCCGTCGCGCGACAGCGCGCCGCGCTCGCAGCCGAGCATTTCTTCCATCGCCGCATTGGCGCGCAGCGGGCGCCCGTCGCGCACGAACAGCAGGCCGACAACGGCCGTGTCGAACAGGAGCTGTGTTTCGGACGCGAGGGACTCGAGTTGCTCCTCCTGCCGGCGGCGCTCGCTGACGTCAAGGATCGACGCGACCTGGGCGTCCTCGGGCCGCGTGGCATCGACGGCGCGCAGCGACACCAGTGCCCAGAAAATTCCGCCGTCCGCGCGCCGCATGCGTGCCTCGAACGTCCGCGGCGCGCGCGGATCGGCAACTCGCTGCCGCCAGTTTTCGCCCGGCGCCGGCGGATCGGCGAAGAGGTTCCCGAAACTGACGCCCACGGGCCCCGCGGCATCGCCGCCAAACATCGCCGCCGCCTGCACATTGCCGCGTACGATGCGGCCGTCCGCCACATGCAGCACCGCGGCGGCCGCGGTGTCGAGCACCACGTTCAGTTCCAGCAGTGAACGCCCCAGGACCTCGCGCTGGCGTCTCTCCTCGGTAACGTCGAGGAAGGTGTAGATCACATCGGTGCCGAGTTCACGGCTCGCCTCGCCACCGCCCTCGCCAACCACGCGCGCCTGCACGAGGCACCACACGGGCGTGCCGTCCTCGCGAAACAGCACCACCTCGGCGTGCGACGGCTCGCCCGCCCGCGGCGCCGGCAGCATCGACACTTCGTCCGGGAGCTGGTTGGCGCGATCGTGCGTCAGCTCTTCAACGGCCAGACCCAGGGTCTGCGCTTCCGCATAGCCGAACAGCCGCGCGAACTCACGATTGGCGAGCACAATCTTGCCGTCGAGCACCTGTGCCACCCCGACCGACATCGTTTCGAGCAGGGTGCGACTGCGGCGCAATGCCTGTTCGAGTTGCTCCGCTGCCGCGCGGCGAGCGGAAAAGTCTTCCAGCACGAGCACATAGCGGCGCGCGGTTTCGCTGATCGCCCACGCGCGCACCGTCAACCGGACCCAAACCGTGCGACCGTCACTGCGAACCATGCGTCGATCGCTTTCGGCCGACACCACGGCGCCGCGCGCCAGATGCATGCGCAGACGAAGCCCGTCTTCGACTTCATCGGGATGCAGGAGCAGCGCCGGGTCGCGGCCGATCAGTTCGTCGCTCGGGTACCCCAGCAGCGCGCAGGCGGCGCGATTGACCTGCACGATGCGGAAACTCGCATCGAGCAGCAGCTCGGAGATCGGGCTGTCCTCGAACAGCGAACGGAAGCGTTCCGCCGTTTCCGTCAGCGCCGCTTCGATGCGCTTGCGTTCGATGATTTCGCGCGCGATGACGAAGCAGCGTTCATGCCCATCCGCATCGATGCGCTGCGCGATGACATCAACCGGGAGCAACGCACCCGCGGCGGTTCGATAGCGCGTCTCGGCGCGCCAGCGGCGGCCGCTCGCGAGTTCATGGAACAGGCGCGCGACGTGCTCAGGTGCGGCGTCGGCGTCGATTGCGGCGAGCGGACGTCCCATGAGCTCGCCGCGCGTGAATCCCAGGAGCCGGCACGCGCCTTCATTTGCATCGACGAGCGTGCCATCGCGGCGGATCTCGAAGACGATTTCCGCAGAGGACAGCAGGGCCTGCCCCAGTGCAGCGGCAGATGACGCGGCAAATCCCATGGGTTCCAGCTGGGCGGGCTGCGGAACGTGCACGGGCAAGGGCCTCGCAGAGCAGAAGTCGCGCCGCACATCGGCGCGCCCGAAGAATAGCTGCGCGCCTGAATCCGCGTCTACAGAAAATCGAACCGCGACCGTCTGGAGATCGACGAATAGCGGTTGATCCCCGCTTCGAAGATGGCCTGCCGGCGTGACAGTTCGGTGGCAGCGCTCGCGAAATCGATGTCCTGGATGTCGGACCGACGCCCCTGGCACGCCACGTTGCGGGAACTACTTAACTGTTGATCCCCGTCCGGTTGGTTGGGCGCGGGGCCAATCCGCCCGCGCTTGCCGAGGAGAGATGAGCGAGCGCCTCGTTCGCCGCGATGGCACGGCAGCGCCGAGCCTGGGCCCGGCGTCGTCAGGGCCGCAACGGCCTGTGCCATCGTGTCGAAGATCGACGGATAACCGGCCGGCTGGATCGCGGACCCGGCGCCCGTCGCCGGCGCGCCGCAGGAGCGTGCGTGCCACTGAAACGACGTCTAAAGGTAATTGAACAGCGACAGCTTGGAGATCGATGAATAGCTCTGAATCGCGGCCGTATAGACGAGTTGCTTCTGCGTCATTGCGCTGATCGCCTGGGCCATATCGGCATTCTCGAAACCGGACAACTGCGTCTGCAGATCGACCGTGCGCGACGCCTGCACCGACGCATATCCACTCACTTCGTCAAGTGCCGAGCCGAGTTGCGCGCGCTCGGTCCCGACATGGGCGATCGCCTGGTCGACCGAAGCCTGCGCGCTGCCGAGCGCCGTATTGACGCGGGCGAGCGCCGCCGAGCTGCTGGTCGGGGTGCGCAGCGCCGCAATCGCCTGTGCCATCGTGTCGAAGATCGACTGGTAGCCCGCCGGCTGGACCGTGAAGCTGTCGCCCGCCGCCGGGGTGCCGTTGATCGCGATGCTCATCCCGTCGAATTGCAGGCTCGTCGTGCCGTTGCTGCCCGGTGTGAAATTGAACTGCGTGCCGTCGCTGCTGCGGGTGACGACGTACTTCGAGCCGTCATATGCGATTGAGTAGCCGCTGCCGGTGATCTGCGACGGATCGACGACGCCGCCGGGGTCGATCACTCCGGTGCCGGTGTTCGTGGCCGCCGCCGCCGTCGTGAACGTGCCATTGCCAGCACGGATGCGCAGGAAAGCCTCGTCGCCGGTGAGCTTCGTCTGCAGGAAGCGGTTGTCTGAGACCTCCAGGCGCTGCGTATTCGCGTCTCCACCGTAGCTGATGGTGGTGCCGCTTTGCGCGAACGGCGCTGCGCCGTCACGCGTCCCCGCGAAAAGATACCCGCCGGCGCCGTCAGACGTGTTGGCCAGGCCGACCATTTGCGACAACAGGCCTTCCAAATTGGTGGCCAGCGCCTGCCGGTCCGCATCCGTATAGCCGCCGTTTCCGGCGGCCACAATATTCTGTTTGACGGTCGCCAGCACGTCGCCGAATTGCGACAGCGCGTTGTCGCTCTGGTTCAGCGTGTACTCGGCCTGGTTCTGATTGCTCTTGTATTGATCGAGTTGCGCCAGGTTCGACCGCAGCGTCACGCTCTCGCCTGCGCCGCCGGGATCGTCCGACGGCACCGATATGCGCTTGCCCGATGCAATGCGCGCCTGCGCCTGCACCATGTCGCTCTGGGTGGCCGACAGCGATTGTTCGCTGGCCATGAATTGCATCAGGGTCGAGACTCGTTGCATGACGATCAGGGCAGGTTGAGGATGGTGTCGAACATCGTCTTCGCGGCGGCAAGCAGCTTGGCCGCGGCCTGGTACTGCTGCTGATACTGGATCAGGCGCGAGGCCTCCTCGTCGAGGTTCACGCCGGACATTGAGCTCTCGGCCGTTAGCACCGAGTTCAGGATGCCCTGTTGCGATGTGCTGCTGACCTGCGCACCCTGCGCCTCGTCGCCGACGCGCGCCACGATCGTCGCGATGGCTTGCGTCGGCGTCGCGCCATTGACGAGCGCCGCCTTCTGCAGCTGTGCCAATTTGAGCAGATTGGTGTTGTCACCCACGCCGCCCGCGTTGGCACCGATATTGACCACGTCGCCCGCCTTGGGCACGCCGTGCATCGTGATGCTCCAGCGGCTGTCGAAGCTGATGGGCTGACCGGCTTGATACGTGCCCGACTGGGTCACCGCGCCCGACGTGATCGTATACGTGTTGCCGGCGCCGAAGGTGATCGACGTCGCGTTGGTGAGATTCGCCGCACGCGGCCAGAGCACCGTCAGGTCGTCGATCGCGATCGTGCCCGTGTTGGCCGCCGGCAATGCGCCGGCAATCGGCGAGGCGGCGGCGATTTCGGACGGCTGAGTGATGGCGAGCGCCAGGTCGCGCGCCGCCGCGCGTACCGGCTGGATCGTGAACGAGTCGCCGCTGGCCGGCGGCGCGTTCGACATCGTGATCGACAGTCCGTCCTGCGTGAACGATGGCGACGCCGATGTCCACTGCTTGCCGTCGGAAAGACGCGTCAGCGTGTATTGCCCGCCGCTGTAGACGAGGCGATAGTCGCTCGCTTGCAGTTGTGTGGTGTCGCTGAACGTGGCACTGACCTGGGTCGCGGTATTGCCGTTGGTCGACGCGGCGAAGGCGGTCGGCGCCAGCGGCGCGAACACGTTGCCACCCGGCGATCCGTTCCCGTCGTTGCCGAGCTGATTCTGCGTATTCACGGCCGCCGAAAGTGATGTCGCCAGCTGGCCGAGATCGTTTTCAAGGGTGGGCACGTCCTGGTTGACGAACTGGATGAGCCCTGCGATCTTGCCGCCGCCGAGCTGGTTGGACTGCACGGGGTTGAACTGTCCGCCGACGTAGACGCCAACCTGCGGCTGCTGCGGATCGGTGACCGATGTGGACAGGCCGATCTTGTTCGCGGCGGCGCCGACCACCAGCGCCTGCCCATTGGCGAGAAACAGGTTCACCGAACCGTCGTTTTGTGGCACCGCGGAGACTTGCAGCGACTGGTTCAGCGTGCGGATCGCCGTGTCGCGCTGGTCGAGCAGGTCGTTCGGCGTCGTGCCGTTGCCCAAGGCAAAGGCGATCTGGCTGTTGAGTTTCGCGATCTGCTGCGCGGCGCTATTGACGTTGACCGTCTCCTGCTGCAGCTGCTGTGATGTGCTGCTACGCATGTCCTGCAACCGGCTGCCCGCCTCGTTGAAGCGAGACGCGAGCTGGCCGGCCGCCGACAGCAGCGCCTGCCGCGACGCCGGATCGGTCGGATGCTGCGACGCCGCCTGCACCGCGCCGAAGAACTGGTCGATGCTCGCGCCGATACCCGTCGTCGGGTCCGAGAACATGGTCTGCAGCTGGTTCATCAAAGTCGAGCGCGCATCCGCTGCGCTCGACGACGCGGTCGCCTGGTTGGCTTGCTGGGTCAGGAACGCGTCATACACGCGCCGGACCTGGGCCACGGCAACACCTTCGCCGAAATAAGTACCGGCGCTGCTGCTGCCGACCTGGGGCACCAGGTCGACGACCTCGCGCGTATAGCCGGGCGTGCTTGCGTTGGCGATATTGTTGCCGGTCGTGCGCAGCGCGGTGTAAGCGGCGGACAGCGCGCTGTTGGCGATGGACAGGATTCCGGTCGACACGGTGCGGACTCACTCGTTGACGTTGTATTACGGCACATTCGAGAAATTCTTGATCCCGGGAAAAGCGCGGCCCGGGCCGGCCTTCCGGTTCGATCGCGCACGCGTCGGTCGCCGCCCGCGTCGGTGTCAGGCCGATGAGCGCAACGACGCAGCGCTCCTGATCACCTGCGTGAGCTTGCTCGCGTAGGCCGGGTCGGTCGCGTAGCCGGCGCGCTGCAGCGCTGCGGCAAAGCCGCCCCCGTCCGGTGCATTTCCCGCACTGGCAAGCACGCCCGCGTAGCGCGGATTGCGCACCATCTGCTGCGCCCAGTCGAGGAACGACTCCGCGTAGCTGCTGTAAGCGCGGAACGTCTGCACTTTCTTCTGTGCGACGCCGTTCACGTATTCGGTCGTGGCCACGTCCACGGTGCGGCCCTTCCAGTTCGCGCCGGCCTTGATGCCGAACAGGTTGTAGCTCGGCGCACCATCTGCGCCGCGGATCTCCTGCTTGCCCCAGCCCGATTCGAGCGCCGCCTGGCCGAGGATGAAGCGTGCCGGAAGTCCGGTCGCGCTCGCCGCGCTCATCGCGTGGTCCCACAGTTTCGATACGAAACTGTGCTGGTCCGACGCCGCCGGCGGTGCCGACGGGGCGACCGCCGCTGCGGAGCCGCTGCCGGCCGGCGGCGCGTTCGCGGGCGCGGCCGCATCAGCACTGCCGTCGCGCGGCGACTTGATGTACCGCGTCAACTGCTTGGCGATCATGTCGGCCAATCCGGTGCCGGTCGCGGCGATCTTGCCGGCGAGCTGCTGGTCGAGCATGCCGGTGTACATCTCGTTGGCGCTGGAATCGAGCATGCCCGACTTCGGCGTGGCATCGCGCATGCTCTTCAGCACCATCTGCATGAACAGCGCCTCGAACTGCTGCGCGGCTTTCCTGATGGCGCCGCGCGGATCGTGCGCGGCGTCGCGTTTCAGGCTATCGAGCGCGCGGCTGTCGACCGCCAGATCGGCAGCGGCCTGCGATAACCGCGGATCGTTCGACAGCGCATCCATCAGATCACTTCAAGCTCGGCGCGCAGCGCGCCCGACGCGCGCAGCGCCTGCAGGATCGCGAGCAGGTCCTGAGCGTTGGCACCCAACGAATTCAGTGCCTTGACGACGTCGGCCAGGCTGGCGCCGCCATTGAGCTGCATCAGGTTGCCGCCGTCCTGCTTGATCTGGATGTCGGTCTTTTCCGTCACCACCGTCTGTCCGCCCTGCGACAGCGGCCCGGGCTGCGAGATCACCGGCGTGGACGTGATCGTCACCGACAGGTTGCCGTGCGCGACCGCAGCCGGCTCCAGGGTCACCGTGCGATTCATCACGATCGACCCGGTCCGCGCGTTGATGATCACACGCGCGGTCGGCGCGACCGACTGCACGTCGAGGTTTTCGAGCTCCGCCATGAAGCGAACGCGTTCGTTAGGCACCGCGGGCGCGATCACTTCGATCACGCGGCCATCGACGGCCATTGACGCGTTGTCACCGAAGCGCTTGTTGATCGCGTCCGATACCGCGGTCGCGGATGAGAAATCCGTGCTGTTCAATTCCAGACGCAGCCGATCGGACAGCAGAAACGGCGTGGCCACCGCGCGCTCGACCGTGGCGCCGCCCGGCACGCGACCGGCGCTCAGATGATTGATCTGCACTTTCGATCCGCCCTGCTGCGCACCGGCGCCGCCGACAAGCACGTTGCCCTGCGCGACGGCATACACCTGGCCGTCGGCGCCTTTCAGCGTCGTCATCAGCAGCGTGCCCCCGCGCAGGCTCTTGGCATTGCCGAGCGACGAGACGGTGACATCGACCTGCTGGCCCGGCTGGGCGAACGCCGGCAGGGTCGCCGTCACCATCACCGCCGCCACGTTCTTCAGCTGCGGATTGGTACCGGGCGGCAACGTGATGCCAAGTTGCGTGAGCATCGAGTACAGGCTTTGCAGCGTGAACGGGGTCTGTGTGGTCTGGTCGCCCGAGCCGTCCAGTCCGACCACCAGCCCGTAGCCGATCAGCTGGTTCGGCCGCACGCCCTGGATCGAGGCCAGATCCTTGATGCGCTCGGCATGGACCGGCGCCGTGACCAGCGCGAAGGCAAGGACGAGCGCTCTGCACCACAGCGACACGCAGGATACGGCGCCAGGCGCCGCGCTCTGTTCTCCGTGCTCGCGGCGTCTGTGCGGCGTATTCATCGATGCATTCAAGATCAGAACGGAGTCCACGAATTGAAGAAGCGCGCCAGCCAGCCCTGTATCTGCGCCTCCTCGATGTAACCGCCGCCGCGGTAATCGATGCGCGCATCGGCCACCTGGGTCGAGCTCACCACGTTGCCCGGCTGGATCTGCGCCGGATCGACCACGCCGGAGACGCGCAGCACCTCGGAGTTCTGACGGATGCCGATCTGCTTCTCCCCGGCGATGCGCAGATTGCCGTTGGCCAGCACCTCGATCACGGTGGCGGTGATCGTGCCGGTGAACAAATTGCTCGATGTCGTCGCTCCCTTGCCGTCGAACGAATTGCTCGATGTCCCCTTGACGTTCAAGCCGTTGATATTGCGGCCGAAGACGCCGGTCGCGGCGGGGACCGTCGCTTCGAGGTTGCCGGTGCGTGCGGAGCTCGAATTTGCGGTCTGGCTCGCGTTGAGCTGTTCGTTCAGGGTAATCGTGAGCAGATCGCCGACATAGCGCGGCTTGCGATCCTCGAATAGCGGGCGATACCCGGCGGTATGGAAGATCGCACCGGTGGGCGCGCCGAGCGCCTGCGCCGGCATTTCGGGCTGGGCCGTGGTCTGCATGCCCATGGATACCGGCGCTCTCGGTGCGGCACAGCCGGCCACGAGAGCCGCAAGAGCGATGATTGCGGTGCGCAAGAAGCTCATCTTCTTTCCGACGCCGCTTACAGTTGTGTCAGGCGCGCGAGCATCTGGTCCGCTGTCTGCACCGCCTTGCTGTTGATTTCGTAGGCGCGCTGCGTCTGAATCATCGACACCAGCTCCTCGACCACGTTGACGTTGCTCGTTTCGACGTAACCCTGCTGCAGCGTGCCCAGTCCATTGGTGCCCGGCGTATTTACGCTCGCCACGCCGGAGGCCGACGTTTCGACGAACAGGTTCTGGCCGCGCGCTTCCAGGCCACCGGGATTGATGAAATTGGCAAGTTGGATCGTGCCGATGTTCTGCGTTGCCGCCTGGCCCTGCAACTTGACGCCGACGGTGCCGTCCTGCCCGATCGTCACACTCTGCGCAGCGGCCGGGATGGTGATCGCCGGCGACAGCGGAAAGCCGCTCGACGTCACCAGCGTGCCGTTGGAATCGATATGAAACGAACCGTCGCGCGTATAGGCTGTGCTGGCGTCGGGCAACTGCACCTGGAACAGGCCCAGGCCGTTGACCGCCATGTCGAACTGGTTCCCGGTTTGCTGCAGATTGCCCTGCGTCAACGTGCGCACGGTCGCGGTGGGCCGCACGCCAGTGCCGAGCTGCAGTCCGGTCGGTAGCTGTGTCTGCTGCGAAGAACTCGCGCCGGGTTGCCGGACCGTCTGGTACAGCAGGTCCTCGAAGGCGACGCGCACGCGCTTGAAGCCGTTCACGCCGATGTTGGCCAGGTTGTTCGATATCACGTCCAGCTGCGTCTGCTGCGCATCCATGCCGGTCTTGGAAATCCAGAGTGAGCGGATCATTGGTTGCTCCTTGATTAGCTGCCGGCGACCAGCGTGTTCGCCTTCTGTTCGTTCTGCTCTGCGCTGGAAAGCATCTTCATCTGCATTTCGAACTGGCGTGCGGCGGCGATCATGCCGACCATCGCCTCGACGACGTTCACGTTGCTGCCCTCGAGGGTCCCGTCAGCGAGGCGCACGTTCGGGTCGGCGTCGGCCGCCTCCCCGGTTGTCAGGCGGAACAGCCCGTCGAGACCTTTCTTCAGCTCTTCCGCCGGCGGATTGACGAGCTTCAGCTGGCCCACCGTGCTGACGGCCGTCGTGCCCGGCGTCTTCGTCGACACGGTGCCGTCGGCGGCGATCGTCACGGCGGCGCCCAGCGGGATCGTGATCGGCCCACCGTCGCCCAGCACCGGGTTTCCACTTGGCGATGTGAGCGTGCCGTCGACGCCGATCTGCAGATTGCCGGCGCGTGTGTAGGCCTCGCTGCCGTCGCTCGCTTGCACCGCGATCCAGCCGGGTCCCTGCACCGCGACATCAAGGGCACGGCCCGTTGACGTCATCGGGCCAGCCGCGAAGTCCGCGCCGGTCGTCGTTTCGATCGTGAACACGCGCGTTCCCGGCGTGTCGCCCTGGATCGGAACCGCGCGAAATGCAACGGTGTCGGCGCGGTAGCCGGTCGTGCTCGCGTTCGCCAGGTTCTGCGCCAGCGCATCCTGCCGGTACAGCAGGTGCTTGGCACCCGACATCGCGGTGTAGATCAGCTTGTCCATCGTGCTCGGTGGCGGGTGATCGGTGAACCGTCTCGTGGCCTGCGCCGTGATCGCAACGGATCACCGATCACGGATCAGGCGTTCATCAACGCAGGTTGACCAGGGTCTGCAGAATCTGGTCCTGCGTCTTGATCGTCTGCGCATTCGCCTGATAGACGCGCTGCGCGGTGATCATGTTCACCAGTTCCTCCGTCATGTCGACGTTGGATTCTTCGACCGCGCCCGACTGCACGTTGCCCAGGCTGCCCGCCCCCGGCGGACCGACCACCGGCTGGCCCGACTCCGAGGTCTCGGCCCACTGGTTGTTACCCTGCGGCGCCAGTCCCTGCGCGTTGATGAAGTTGGCCAGCACGATCTGGCCCTGCGCACGGCTCTGCCCATTGGTGTAGCGACCCAGGATCACGCCGTCGTTTCCGATGGAAAAGCCCGACAGACGCCCCGTGGTGAAACCATCCTGCTGCAACTGGTTCACCGCAAAATCGACGCCGAACTGCACCGCCTGGCCGGCTGGAAACGTCAGATTGAAGTTGAGCGGATTGGCGCCGTTGGTGAGCGGAATGTTCAGCGCGATCTTCGCATCGGCCGAGAGCGCGCCGGCGTTGTTGAAGTTCAGCGTGCCGATTGTGCCGGCGCCGATCGCAGTGCCGTTCAGCGTGCCATATACGTCCCAGGTGTTGGACGCGGTCTTGCGGAAATACATGGTCAGCGTCTGCCCGTTGCCCTGCGAGTCGTACACCGTCATCGCGGTCGACGAGTTGTACGTCGCGGGATCGCTGGCATTGAATGCCGCGGTGGGAGCCGTCGCACGCGAGTCGAGGTTCAGCGCCACGCGGGCGTCGCTGGTCGCCTTGGGCGGGAGATTGGCAAACGTCACTTGCAGATCCGACGGCGTCGAGGCGATGATCTTCCCGCTCGCATCCGCCCCGAACCCGGTCAGGCGCGCACCGTTGTTGGCGACGAGATATCCGTCCTTGTCGAGCGAGAACTGGCCGTTGCGCGAATACGAGACGGTGCCGTTGGTAGACAGGCGAAAGAAGCCGGCCCCGTTGACGGCCACGTCGAGCGGGTTCTGCGTCGTCACGATGTTGCCCTGCGAGAACTGCTGCCGCACCGCCGCCACTGCGGAGCCGATTCCGACCTGCGTGCCGGCGCTGCCGCCGGTTGCCCCGGCGAAAACATCGGTGAACTCGGCGCGTGCGGACTTGTAGCCGACCGTCGACGAGTTGGCGATGTTGTTGCCGATCGCGTCAAGATTCTTTGCCGCGACGTTCAGACCCGACAGACCTTGCTGGAAACTCATGCCTTGCTCCTTGTTAGAGGAATTGCTTGACGTCCGAATAGGCGACTGGCCCGATGCCGGCGAGGTTCAGTTGCAGATCCGTTCCGTTCATCGTCACGCCGGCGATGCGTGCGCTCGCGAGGGTCGCCGCCGTCACCGCGTTGCCGGCTGCGCTGGCTGTGGGCGCGAACGTGTACGTGCCAGCCGCCACCGCTTTGCCGGAGTCGTCCAGCCCATCCCACGTGAACGTCTGCAGTCCCTGGGCCATGCCGCCGAGGTTCATCGTGCGCACGACCTGACCGTCGGCGCCGGAGATCGCCACCGACACCGTGTCGGCCGCGGCCCCGAGCTGCAGACCGCCGGTCACCGCACCGGCGCCCGCGGTCAGCGTGTTCCCGCTGACCAGGACGCTGCGGCCGGTGAGCTGCGCCGCCTGCAGCGCCTGCAGGCTGGAGAACTGCGCGAGCATCTGGCTGATCGACGTCGACAGGTTGTTGATGCCGGTGACGGTGCTGATCTGCGCCATCTGCGTCGTCACCTGCGCGTTGTCCATCGGGTTCAGCGGATCCTGGTTGTTCATCTGCGCGACGAGCAGCTTCAGGAACGTGTCATTGATCTTCTGCGCGCTCGTCGGGCCCGACGACGAAGTCGTGGCCGTGGCCGAACTGCCGTTCAGCGTGGCGAGCAGCGCCGAGTTGTCCTGCGGCGACACCGGATTCACCGTTGCCATGTGATCTTCTCCTCTTATGAGCCGAGCTGCAGCGCCTTCTGCAGCAGCGTCTTGGCGGTATTCATCACGTCGATGTTGGTCTGGTAGCTGCGCGAGGCCGAGATCATGTTCACCATCTGCTCGACCACGTTCACGTTGCTCATCGTCACGTAGCCCTGCGCATCGGCGAGCGGGTTGCCCGGATCATGGATACGACGTGGTTCGGCGTTGTTCTCGGTGACCTGGGCCACGCGAACGCCGGCCGACGCGGGATCGCCGTCGACCTGCTGCGTCTGGAAGATCACTTCGCGTGCCTTGTATGGCTTGCTGTCCGGCCCGGCGATCGCATCGGCGTTGGCCAGATTGCTCGCCACCACGTTCAGCCGCTGGCTCTGCGCCGACACCGCGCTGCCCGACACTTCGAAGACCTTGAATAGCGACATCGCCTGCTGCCTCCTGATCCGCCGATAGCGTCGTCACTGTCCGTTGATCGCCAGCGTCAACGTCTTGATCTGTCCGTTCAGGAACCGCAGGCTGGCTTCGTAGCGCACCGTGTTGTCGGCAAACGCCGCGCGTTCCACATCCAGGTCGACCGTGTTTGCATCGAGCGAGGACTGCAAGGGTGTGCGGTACTGCAGCGCCGGGCTGGGGCTGCCCAGCCCGGCCGGTACCGCGTGGCCGGCCTGGGTGCTGGCCATTTGCACCGGCGCCGTGGCCTGCTGCAGGCCGGTCGCGTTCTGCAGAGCCTGCTGAAAATTGAAGTCGAGTGCCTTGTAGTTAGGCGTATCGGCGTTGGCCAGATTGCCGGCAAGCACACGGCCGCGCTCCGAACGCAGCAGCAGCGCGGCGCCGTTGAAGTCCAGCGTTTGCGTCAGACGGTCGATCATCGTCAGCCTCGCCCTAAAGGTTTCTTCATGCCTGCCGATTATTCGCGTGGGGGGTGAGGTCGATCGGCTGATAAGCCGTGCTTGCGCGCGCCTTCTTTGCGCTTCCACGCGCCCGCGTGCATTCAGACTTGCTCCCATGAAATACCTGCTTCCCGCCCTCATCGCCTTCCTGGCGGCCGCCGCCGGCGCGCAGACCACGCCGGTCGATCCGGTGCAGCAATTCGTGCAGCGCGAGGCCGCCGCGGTCGCCGCCAAGCTGGGAAACCAGCTGCGCCTGGAAGTCTCCGTCGGCGCGCTTTCCAGTGGACTGCAACTGGCTCCCTGCGCACGCATGGAACCATTCATTCCCAGTGGCGTGCGCATGTGGGGACGCACCTACATCGGCATGCGTTGCATGGAAGGGGCGACCTGGTCGGCACTGGTACCCGTCACCATAAAGATCTTCGGCCCCGCATTAATCGCGGCGCGGCCGTTGGCCGCGCTGCAGCCCATCACCCTCGATGATCTGCGCACGGCCGAGGTCGAGTGGACGCGCGAGACGCAGGGCGTCGTCACGGAAGCAGCGCAAATCGACAATCGCGTGCTGATGCGCCCGATCAGTGCGGGCCAACCCATACCCCTGGCCGCACTGCGCGCACCGCAGGTCGTGGGCCAGGGCGACCCCGTCAAGGTCGTTGGCCAGGGCCGCGGGTTCGAGATCCAGACCGACGGTATCGCACTGGCGACCGCTCTGGATGGGCAGACGGTCCGCGTGCGCACCGAATCCGGCAGAATCCTCACCGGCATCGCCCGCGCGGGCCGGACCGTCGAAGTGCAGTTCTAAAGAGTGAACGGGTTTTGCCGCTCTTCTTCGGATCATGGACCGCGACAATTCGCCCTAAAGTTTCCTCCGTATTGGCCGAAGAAACAGGCGAGTTGCTGGATTGCTGCCTGGAGGCACCATGAAGATTTCGAGCACGCCTGAACCGTTGCGCCCGGACCGGATCGTTCCGGCCGGCGACGCGCGCACGGCCGCTGCGCAGGAAAAGGTGACTGAGACCGAAAAAGTCCAGTTGTCCGACCTCGCTTCGCGCCTGAGCCAGCTGGAAACCCAGTTCGGACAGGGCAACTTTGACGCCAAGAAAGTCGACGAAGTACGCCAGGCGATCGCCGACGGCCGCTTCAAGGTCAATTCCGAAGCCGTGGCCGACAAATTGCTGTCGAGCGTGGCAGAACTGCTCGGGAAGAAATAGTCGATGGCGCTGGCCGCGTCGAATCCCGCCGTTGCCTTGCTCGATGAACTCGTGCGCTCGCTGCACGCGGAAAGGGATGCCCTGGTCGCCGGCGATCTGGACCGCCTGAACGAGGCGGCCGCGCGCAAGAACGATGTCCTCGCGCAGCTCGCGCCCTTGCTGCAGCACTGTGCGGAAGCCCAGCGCCGCCAGCACCACAAGGTGCTGCGCGCTGCCCAGCACTTCAACGCATGCAATGCCCGCATCCTTGCCCAGCGCATGTCGATGAATCGAGCCCGCGCCGAGACACTGCTGAACGCCGCCGGCAGCAGCCTCTATGGATCCGATGGCAGTGTCGTCGGCAAGCACACGACACACTCCGCGCGCGCGCGCGCATAGCCTTTCCCGCGCGGCCGGATCAGCCGGCGTCGAGTCGCGCACGAATGTGAAATAGCTCGGCGCTGCGCTCGACCTTCAGCTTCTCCATTAGATTGGCGCGATGCGCTTCCACGGTTCGAATGCTGACGCCGAACTGCTTGGCGATTTCGCGGTTCTGCAGGCCGTCGGTGACGAGGCGATAGACCTCGCGCTCGCGCTCGCTCAGGCTGGCGACACGCCGTTCGATCTCCGAACGCTCCTGCAGGCGCCGCACACGGCCTTCATCGCTGGCCAATGAACGCCGGACGACGTCGATCAACTCGCGGGCGTCGATCGGCTTGACCAGGAAATCCGCCGCGCCCGCCAGCAGCGTGCGGCGTGCGACGGCAATATCGGCCACCCCCGTCACGATCACCACCGGCAGACCCGGATAGTCCCGCTGCAGCCGCCTCTGCAACTGCACTCCGCTCATGCCCGGCAGTCCGACATCCAGGATCACGCAGGCCGGCCGCCGCAGCGGACCGGCGGCCAGCAGAGCCTCGGCGCTTTCGAATGCGAACGGCTCGCAGCCCTGCTGTTGCAGCATGGCGAGGATGACTTCCCGGTTGGCTTCGTCGTCTTCGACGACATAAACCGCCAAGGGGGTCCTGTTGCTGTTCTCCGGCGACATCGCAGCCTCGTCGTCGCACCGGGCGCCTGTATTGCGCGCCTTCTCAACACCATGCTATTCAAATTGTCACGCGGGCCGCATTGACAGCGCAATCGGTGCATCTGCCGGGGCCCGCGAACGACACGCCGGTTGACGAAACGCAATATCCGTTCATGACGGCCGCGCGCCTGCGTCGCCGCCAGCCAACACTCGACCGGCGGGCACCCAGCTCGCCGGCCGCGCCATCGAGGTGGGACTGATCGCCGCCGGGCCAGGCCGCGCCTGCAGCGAGCCCGCGATTCGCTTGCGCCGGCGCGCCGCTACCAAGTCTTCAGTTTCGCGCGCAGCCGTGCCACCGCCTGGCTGTGCAGCTGGCACACGCGCGATTCCGTGACGCCGAGGACGGCGCCGATCTCCTTCAGGTTCATGTCCTGGTCGTAGTACAGGCCCATCAGCAGCTTTTCACGCTCGGGCAGGTCATCGATCGCCTGCACCAGGGCATCGCGGAAGCGCATGTCGCGCAGGACGGACGAGGGGTCGCCGCCGTCGTCGGCGACATGGCGCTCGAGGTAGTTCTCGTCGTCGCCGTCGTGGCCGAGATCGTCGAAGTAGATGAGCTGAGCGCCGCGCGCATCGTTGAGCATCTCCTGGTAATCGGTGATGGGCAGTCCCAGTTCGCGCGCGATCTCGGATTCGTTCGGCGCGCGCTTCAGGCGCCCCTCCAGCCGATGCACGGCGTTTTCGATGTCGCGCTGGCTCTTGCGCGCGGAACGTGGCAGCCAATCGCTGGCGCGCAGTTCATCCAGCATGGCGCCGCGGATGCGGCTTGCGGCATAGGCTTCGAACGCCACGCCCTGCGACTCTTCAAAGCGGCCGATGGCATCCATCAGCCCCATCATGCCGGCCTGGATCATGTCGTCGAGTTCGACGTTGGCCGGCAGCCTGGCGATCATCTGATGCGCCAGCCGTCGGACCAGCGGCGCGTACTGCTTGATCCAGCCCTGCCGGTCGATCGTGCCGCGCGCGCTGTAGACGAACGCGTCGTTCTTCAAGTCGAGCTCTCCGTTTGCGGCTTCAACTGCGCCAGGTCCCAGGTGCTCACGGTGCGCACCACGCGTGCGAGATCGCGCGCGACCAGTGCGGCACCGCCAAAGCTCACCTCCGCGGTCGACCACAAGGCCGCCGAAGCAATCATTCGCCGTGACAGGGTAGCCGCGGCGGCATCTTCGATTCCCAGGAAAAGAAGGCGAAATTCAAGCTTGTCCGCAATTTCGCTGGCACGGCGTATCTCACCCAGCACGGCGGCGACATCGTTGCGCGTCGGCTGCACCGGCACCAGCACTTCGCCGGCCGGCAGGAGGGCAGCAAACGGGGCCGGCAGCAGCAGCAGCACCAGATCGAACGTGCGTCCGATGCTCAGACAGGCGCCCAGCAGCTGCTCCAGCGCCAGCCCGGTACGCACCGCATGATCGAGCGCCCGCGCGGCGGGCAGTACGGTAAGACCTGGCGCCGCATCGAGCAGTGCCGCGGAGGCCGCGCAGTCGCCGCGCAGCGCGTGCAGCAGGTCGTATCGGGCACGCAAGCCGATTGCCGCGGCAATCTGGACCCGCGCGGCGTCGATTGCCAACGTGCGGCTGCCGTGGCGTGCGAATCCCTCCGCCAGCTTGGTCAGCCACACCGCGCGCGATGCGCAGCGGGTCTCGGGCACCAGCACCGGCAATACACGCACGCCGCGTTGCGCGAAGATGCGGCGCAGGCCCGCCGCCTGATCACCGAGGTCGGAAGTCGCGAAGCTCATCATGGCATCCATGCGCGGCCTCACGCGGCAAGTGGCGTCATTGCACTTCGTTGGCTGCTGGCGAGCAACGCCGCTTCGTCTTCATTGAGCGCAAACGGTGCGTCGCCCGGCTGCAGCGCCGTGGCGGCGAGTTGCGGGCCGATGGCAGCCCCCCAGTCCTCCGGCACCCGCTGGCCGTGGGTCACGCCCATCAGTACCAGCTTGTTGCGCAGCACCGTGTCGAGCGCGCCGCCGATGCGCGCCGCCTCGTCAAGCTTCGTCAGGATGGCCGCGCCCGCTTCGCGCGCATGCCAGGCGCGTGCGACGGTCTCGAGCGTTTCGGCGTGGGAGGCGGCGTTGAGCAGGAGCACACGCTGCACCGGCTGCCTGGGCGTGCCGGCCTGCGCCAACATGTCGAGCATCTCGGCCAGGCGCTCATCCCGCTGCGACACGCCGCACGTGTCGATCAGCACCAGGCGCTTGTGGCCCATTGCCGCAAGGACCTCGGCCAGCGTGACTGCGTCCTGCGCCAGGTGCACCGGTGTGCCGAGGATGCGGCCATAGGTGCGCAATTGTTCCTGCGCGCCGACACGGTACGCATCGAGCGTCACCAGTCCCAGCTGCGCCGCGCCAAATCGAACCGCGAAGCGCGCGGCCAGCTTTGCCACCGTGGTGGTCTTGCCCACGCCCGTGGGCCCGACCAATGCGAATACGCCGCCGCGTTCGATGATGCCGTCGGGTTCCGCCGCACACTGAATGTTCAGTGCCAGCACGTCGAGCAGCCAGGGATCGCAGTTGGCGAGCGTGGTCTCGGCCGGCAAGTGGCCGGCGATCTGGCGTGCGATGTCCGCCGAAAACCCCGCCGACAGCAGCCGCGTCATCACGCGCACCTGCACCGGGCTGCGTTTCTGCAGCTCGGTGGCGGTCGCCGCTGAAGACATCGTTGCCATCTGTTCGAGCAGCAACGCGCGCATGCCTTGCAGTTCCTCGAGCAGACGCACGTCTGTCCTGACCGTGTCCTGCGTTGACGGCGTGAGCAGCGCCGGTTCCGGACGGTGGCGAAATACCGCGGGCGGCGCCGTTGCTGGCTCCACGTTGACGCCTCCTGCGGGCCCCGAATTCGCGGCCGGCCTCGGCGCGCTACCCGCCGTCTGCTCGACCTGCTGGTACATCTCGGTCCCCGCCGCGCGCGTGATCGTCATGCCGGCGGGCTGGCCGGCGTGCGCAGCACTCGCCGCTCGCGCCGGGTTCTGGCGGCGCAGGAAGTCGCTGAAGGACTCGATCTTCGGCGTCTCCTCGGCCGCGGGCACCGTCGCCGGCCGCGCCTTCGCATCGCGCGCGCTCTTGCGATTCGGCCGGACCTCTTCGACCAGCGCGTCCATTGCTTCGGCTGCGGCGGCAAGAATCTCGACCCGGCCGCCGGTCAGCACGCGGTTGGAAATGATCAGCGCATCGTTGCCGAGTTCGCGCTTGACCTGCGCCAATGCATCGCGGGCATTCGCAGCCGTGAATCTCTTGATGCTCATGTCCTAGTTCCTTGTCCGCGGGAATCGTTTCATTCAGGCACCACCCAGCACGGTGCTGACCCGAATCGTGCTGGTCTCGGGAATCTCGGTGTGGCCGATCACGCGCAACCGCGGCGCCGCACGCTTGAGCAGGCGCGTCAGCGGCACACGCAGGCGATCGGGGGCGAGCAGCGTCGGTGCCAGCCCCATCTCTTCCTGGCGCTGCGCGGCCGTGGCCGCGCCGCGTTGCATCAGATCGACCAGGCCGGGTTCGATTGCGGCATCGGCCGCGCCATTGCCAAGCGACTGCACCAGGACCTTCTCCAGTTCGGGATCGAGCGCAATCACCGCCAGCTCCTTGGTGGTGCCGAACAGGGTCTGGGCGATCGAGGCGCGCAGCGCAGCGCGAACATGCGATGTCAGTTCGGCCGGGTCGGTGGTGCGCTGGGCCGAGTCGGCAAGCGTTTCGACGATGGTGCGCAAATCGCGGATGTGCACGCCTTCGTCGAGCAGATTCGCCAGCACACGTTGCAGCGACGACAGCGAAACGAGCTTTGGCACCACGTCATCGACCAGTTTCGGCATCGATTTGCCGATGTGATCGATCAATGCCTGCGTCTCCTGGCGGCCAAGCAACTGGCCCGCGTGCGTGAGCAGCAGGTGATTGATATGGGTGGCAATGACGGTCGAGCAATCGACCACCGTGTAGCCGAGCACCTGTGCCGCATCGCGCGTGCGCGGCTCGATCCAGATCGCTGGCAGGCCGAACGCGGGATCCTTGGTCGGGGTGCCCGGCACGGTCTGCGTAACGCCGCCCGGGTTGATGGCGAGCAGCATGCCGTTGAAACCTTCGCCTTCGCCGATGACCACGCCCTTGAGCAGTACGCGATAAGCGCTCGGTTTCAGATCGAGGTTGTCGCGGATGTGGACCGGCGGCGGCAGGAATCCGATTTCCTGCGCAAACTTTCTGCGCAGTGCCTTGATGCGCTTGAGCAACTCGCCGTCCTGCGATTTGTCAACCAGCGGGATCAGCCGATAGCCGACTTCCAGGCCAAGCACATCGACCGGCACCACGTCGTCCCAGCTCGCCTCCTGCGACGGCTGCGCCTCCGCGGCGGCCGGCTGCGCTTCCGCTTGCGCCTGTTCTCGGCGCGCGCGCTGCGCAAGCCACCACGCTGAATAACCGGACATCGCCGCAAACAGCAGGAACACAAACCACGGCATGCCCGGAATAACGCCGAGAACGCCCATGATCGCGGCGGTGATGCCCAGCACGCGCGGCGCCTTGAAGAGCTGCCCGGCCATCTGCGCGCCAAGGTCCTCGTCGTCCTTGCCGACGCGCGAGACGATCAGGCCCGCCGCAATCGAGATCACCAGGCCCGGGATCATCGCGACCAGGCCGTCACCGATCGACAGCAGCACGTAGTTGTCGGCGGCATCGGCCACGCCCATGCCGTGCCAGATGGTGCCGATGGCAACGCCGCCGATCAGGTTGATGAACAGGATCAGGATGCCGGCAACCGCATCGCCGCGCACGTATTTGCTCGCGCCGTCCATCGCGCCATAGAACTCCGCCTCCTGCGAGATTTCGATGCGGCGACGGCGTGCTTCCTTGTCGTCAATGACGCCGGCGTTCAGATCGGCGTCAATGGCCATCTGCTTGCCCGGCATCGCATCCAGCGTGAAGCGGGCAGCGACTTCGGCGATACGGCCCGCGCCCTTGGTGACCACCACGAAGTTGATCACCACCAGAATCGAGAACACGATCAGGCCAACCGCGATGTTGCCGCCGATCACGAAGTGGCCGAACGATTCGATCACCTTGCCCGCCGCGGCCGGACCGGTGTGACCGTCCATCAGCACGGCGCGCGTCGAGGCGACGTTCAACGACAGGCGCATCAGCGTGGTCAGCAACAGCACGACCGGAAACGCCGCGAACTCGAGCGGCTTCCTTGTATAGACCGCGACCATCATCACCACCAGCGCGACCGCGATGTTGAAGGTGAACAGCAAGTCGAGCACGAAGGGCGGCAGCGGCAGGATCATCATGGCGAGCACCATGAAGACCAGCAGCGGAATCGCCAGTGCCTGCCAGGGCACGGCGCGCAGAACGGGATGATTGAAGGCGGCGGCGAGACTGTTCATGCGTCCTCAGGTCAGGCGGTGGCGAGCGGTTCGAGCGGATCCATCCCCGGCGGCACCGAAATGTCAGCCGGCTCGAGCGGCCGCGCGGCGCGCCCTTCGGCAAAGCGTTTCAACTGGAACACGTAGGCCAGGACCTGGGCCACCGCGCTGTAGAGTGCCGCGGGAATCTCCCCGCCGAGGTCGACGTGTCGATACAGCGCGCGCGCCAGCGGCGGTGCTTCGAGTTGCGGCACACCATGCGCACGCGCCAGTTCCCTGATCTTCTCGGCCACCGCGTCCGTGCCTTTCGCCACCAAGATCGGCGCGGCGTGACGGCCTTCGAGATACTTGATCGCCACCGCGAAGTGGGTCGGGTTGGTCACCACGACATCGGCCTTCGGCACCGCGGCCATCATGCGCTTGCGCGCCATCTCGCGCTGCACGCTGCGAACGCGCGCCTTGATATGCGGATCGCCCTCGGTCTCCCTGTTCTCGCGCTTGACCTCCTCCAGCGTCATCTTCAGCTTTGAGTGGTAATGAAAGATCTGGAACGGCACATCGATCGCCGCAGTCACGGCCAGCGTTGCGACCAGTGCTGCAAAACCGAGCGCGAGCAGGCGGCCGAAGTGCATCAGCGCCGACGTGAGATCTTCCTGTGCCAGCTGGGCAAACTCGTGCATCTGCGCGTAGACGTAGGCCCCGCCGACCGCCGCCAGCAGCAACGCCACTAACATCACCTTGGCCAGTTCAACCAGCGCGGAGACGGAGAACATGCGGTCGATGCCGTTGGCCGGACTGAGTCGCGCCGCCTTGAACGTCGCCATCGCCGGCACGAACATCCATCCGCCGACCGCCAGCGGCGCGGCAATCGCGGCGAGCAGTACCAGCGCCAGCAACGGCAGGAACTGCACCAGGCCCACGAGCACCAGATCGCCCAGGCGCGCACTCATGCGCGCCGGGTCAGCGAGAAGAGCCGCGTCGAAGCTCAGTCCCGACTTCATCACCGTCAGGGACGCGGTCGACAGTGGCGCGGCCAACACGAAGATCGCGGCACCGGCGCCGCCGAGCAGCAGCAGATGCGCCAGGTCGCGCGAGCGCGGCACCTGGCCTTCACGACGCGCGTTCGCCAGCCGCTTCGCGGTCGGCGGCAGATTGCGTTCCTGTCCGGTTTCTTCGGCCATGCGTGCCCTGCCTGCATGAAGGCAGGCGACATCCGGTGCGACATCGCCATTATTCGGCGACGCAGGCCGTGCTAACCGATAAATATCGGCACGAGTTCAGTCCACTTTAGGCCGGCGCCGTCGTGCCAGGCGCGGAATTGGGGGGTCATTCCATGCCATTTCGCGTGCGGCGCGCGCTCAAGCAGGGCCGGCCGGCGCCGATCAGTCAGACGACGAGGTCCGCACCCGTGGATCTGCGCTTCTCCTTCGGATGGTTCGGATGACCCGCGACGAGATGCTGCGCCGGCTGGCTGAAGATGCCACGCGCCCGCTTGAGGAGTTCCTGCATCAGCCAGCCGAATCTCCCCAGCAGCCGGCCGCAGCGACGGCCATGGCGCACCCGGCCACCGAGATCTTCGTCTGGTTCGAAGACACGAGCGCGCGCCGTCGCGATGGCCGGCGTGGCATCGCCGGTCTGCCCGAGTGCCTGCTGCCCAGCGCGAAAGGGCTGCGCGTGCTGGAACGCAAATATGCCGACGGCCACCAGCATCTGCTGACCGCCGCCCGCATCGAGTGCCGCACGCATTTCGGCGCGCGCATCGCCGCGCTCTACGCCGCGGCACTGTCGGTGGGAACGATCGCGTGGATTGGCACCGGCAGCCAGTACCAGCGCGCCTGGCGCGAGCTGTACCCGGATTAGCCGGCAGTCTCGAGCACTGGCCGCCGACTGCCGTCGGCCGAACGCTTAAGAACCGACGACTACCGAGTGCCGACTGCCCGCCGCCTTGCGCTGCTCGGCCTCGACGCGATTGATGAAGCGCTGAAGAGCCAGCCGCGCCTGCGGCGCAATGCGCACGAATTCGCATCCGATGCGTTGTTCGCCTTCGCGGTGCGACAGCTCGATCGAGCGCACCCGCAGGCCGACGGCGATCGTGCCGTCGCCGGGAAAGTCGAGCACGCAGTCCGGCAATTCCGTACCGAGTGAGAACGGCCGCTGCTCGCCGCTGCAGGCGAGCGCCACCCCGCCGCCGCCGATGTCGAGGACCCGCCAGGTGGTCGTTTCGTTCTCCTGGGTCGCCTGCACCCGGCAGCTGACCGGGCGGCTGGCGAGCGGACGAACGCGAAAGAATTCGCGCCGTTGCATCCGTATCACGCGTTCAGGCAGCCGCACGCGCAATGCGGCCCGGCCTTCGTACGTCGTGAGTTCGGCGCGCGGCGCTTCGAATTGCAGCTTCACCCCCTGCTGGAACGCGACGAACACCAGACGGCGCGAATCGAGCAGCCGGCGTTGCGCCGCCTCGTCGGGCGCGGTGTCGATCACAACCTCCTCAAAGTCCGGATTGACCGACAGCAGCGCGGTCAGAAAGAATCGCTCTGCCTGCTCGTAGTAGACGTTGATCAGCACGCCGTTCTCGATCAACTGCCGCAGCAGCGCCAACACCTCGACCCGCGAGTACACCGCAAAGCGTTCCAGCGTCGGCGAGTCCGGTTCGGGAAACGGCGTCGTCATGCCCATGCGCGTTGTCCCTCATTGTGTCTGGCGCGGTCGCCCATCGCCGGCTGACCGATGAGGCCCGTTCGGTTGCGCAGCAGCGATTCCTGCGACGTCATCGTCAGGCAGCCGTTGAAAGTACCGCGCGCCGCTGCGCCTCGATGCGCTCGACGTAGCAGCACACTCGTTCCAGCGCACGTGGCGTGATGTCGGCGTACGCGCACCCGTAGCGCCAGCCGCTGGAGCCGTCGGCCCGCTGGACGTGGCGCACGATCAGATCCGTCGTGAATTCCCCGTCCTTGCCCAGATTGAAACTGCAATTGAGCAGTCGTTCGCCGGAGGCGTACCTGTGGTCCGCGCGCGCCAGCAGTGCGACGCCACCGACCCCGATATCGAGCACGGGCAGTCGGTGCTGCGACGGCAGATTTGTTTCACCGCGCACCATGCATTCAAGCGGGCGGATCCGTGGTGGCTTAGCGCGACCATGCACGCGCCGCTGCAGGCGCAGGATCCTGGTCGGCATCGACAACCGAACGCCGACGCCGCCTTCGGTGGCGACACTGCCTTTGACCGTCCCTTCGAACTGGATTCTTACCCCGTGCAGGGACACGACCGCGGTCATTGTGCTTGCTGCCGACAGCATTTCGTGCTCGGTTGCGCTCACTGCCGCCAGAACCAGCACGTCGGCCGGAGGCGCAATCGCCTCGATTCTCGCTCCGGCCGGAATGACCCCCTCTTCGCTGAAGCAGGTCAACGTGGCCCTGGCATGACGAAGCTGCTTGAGCAGCCCAACGATTTCGTCGCGCGAGGTCAGAAGGTGCTGAACCAGCGCTGGTGATCTCGTCTCCGGCCGCGGCCGGGCCTTCATCATGACGTCCCTCCCTGGTGCGTCGCGGCCTGCGCCGCACGGCCTTCGATCCGGTAAACCCATGCCAGCACTTCGGCGACGGCAATGTACAGCGCCGGCGGGATGTGCGAATCCAGATCGACCTGCATCAGCAGGGATACCAGCTCGCGCGATTCGTGAATCGGCACGCCGGCGGCCTGCGCCCGCGCGATGATCTCATCGGCGAGCCGTGCTTCACCCTTGGCGACGACGCGCGGCGGCGCGCCGCGCTCAACGTCGGGTTGCGCGTACGCGACCGCGGCGGCACGTCGCCGCGGAACGATTGAGGTGCTCGCCATCGCGGACTCCGCTCCCCGGTCTCAGCGCAGGGCGGTCGCCCGCAGTGCCGCCGGTTGCAGCCCGCGAAGCTCGAACTGTGACGCCAGCCGCGCCAGCTCGCCTTCGATCATCGCGCAGCGCTGCGCCTGAACCGTGACCGCGACCGTCACCCCGACCAGGCGCAGTTCGATGTCAAGTCCGCCGAGTTGCGGCAGATCGAATTTGATTCGGGCGCTGAATGCGGTGGCAGCCACTTCTTCTGCGGTGCCGGTGCGGTCGTCGGGATCGATCGATCCTTCACGCCGCAACTCGATCAAGGCAGCCTGCCCCGGCCACGCAGGTCCCTGCAACTGCACCGCATCGCGCGCCAGAACGTCGAGCTGCGCCGCGGTGCGCGTGGCGATCGGAACGGTCGCCTCGCGGTGCAATTCGTCCGGTACCGCGGCGCGCCCGCGCGGCATGGGTTCACCGCGCGCCCAGGCCGCCAGATGCGACTCGAGGAACAGGCCGCTGCGCGCCACCGCTGCCTGCAGACGAACGGCGGTCGCCGTCCCGTCGGGCTGCGCGTCGAGCAACGGGGCACTGAACGTTGCGTGTGCATTTTTCGACACCTCGCGCGAGCTCCGCACAGGCTCACGCGCGACAAGGCGGGCGAGTTCGCCCGAGCGGGCGGCCAGCTGGGCGGTCTGCGTACTTGCGTCGATCAAGCGCGCGGTCGCGGCCGGATCGATCGACGCCGGGGCGGGAGACACCGAGGCTGAATTCGCACCCGGCAGGCGCGCGGCATTCGCCTGCGCAATCGACTGCTCGAGCGCAACGAGGATTGCGTCGCGCAGTGCGGCCGGAATCACCACCTGTCGCGGTCCGAGATCGACGCGGGCCTGACCGGACCCGGCGGGCAGGACGACGTTCACCGTATCGGTCGCGGCGCGCGTCCGCAGCTCGCGCGCCAGTTCCGGCGTGGCACCGACCGCCTCGACGATCGGCAGCAGCACGCGCAAACTGAGTGCAAGGCGATCGCCGCCCGCGCGTACGTCGGCGCTGCCGGGCACGCGCCGCGCTGCATTGACGATCGCGCCCAGGTCCATTGGCCTTCACTCCCCGGTCCGCTTGCGCGGCGCCGCCTTTGCGATCAGCTGATCCAGTTGTGCGAGCCACGGCTCCGCACGCACGCGCACCTCGGCATCATCGGCGAGGATGTCGCGCAGCAGACGCACGCGCATGCGCTGATCGTTGGCGTCGAATTGTTCCATCTGGGCGGCCTCCTTCAGCTGCCTGATCAACTCGCGGCAGCGATCCTCCAGCCGCGTCACCTCGTCCCAGTCGCCGCGCCGCGCCGCCGTCAGCATGCAGCGACTGGCGAGCGCGATTGCCTCGTAGCGACGAATCAGCCGCGGCACTTCGCCGCGAGCGGATTCATGGACGAAGAACAGGCCATCGTCGGGAGGACACATCCGGGTCATCCTGTCAGGAGTGTTCAGGCCACTGCGGCCAGACGGCGAGCCACCTGGCCCGCCGATACGGTGTCGGATCGGCCGGCCGCCGGCGTACTGCCGCCCGTGTGCGCGGCGGGTGATGTTGGCTCGATCTGCTGCCAGGCCGTGCGCAGTTCCGACAGCAGTCGCGCGACTTCATCCAGGGCCGCGGCATCGTTGCGCAGATTGGCCTGCAGAAGCCGCATCGTCATGTAATCGTATAAATCGAACAGGCGAAACGCCAAAGGGCCACCGGCGTTGCGGTCCAGACTGGCTTTCAGTCCCTCATCGACAATTCGCAGCGCCTTGCCGATCGCCGCACACTTCGCGGGAACGTTCCGCTCCCCGAGCTGCGCGACGGCCTGTTGAACCGCCGCGACGGCCCCGTCATAGAGCATCAGGATCAATTTGTGCGGGTCGGCCCGGTCGACTTCACTACCGACGCCGACCCGGGTGTAGGCCTGGGCCCCGGAACCGTGTGTTGTGCTGTTCACGCGCCTGCTCCTTTCGGTCTCGCATGAACTATCGGTTGGGCGCCGCGTGAGTTGAGCGCGCTATGCGGCAATAAAACCCGGCATTTCCGCCAAACGACATCGCCTACTTGCCGGTCGGCGCGGTCGTGGCCAGCTGCGCCAGCGAGTTGGTCAGCGAATTGCTGAGGTTTTGCATCTGCTGCAACTGCGCGTCCAGCGCGCTGTACTGCGCGATCAGTCGCTTCTGCGTCGCGGTCAGCCGGACCTGCCACGCGTCCTCCTGCTTCTTCAGGGCGTTGATCTGCGTCTGCAGTCCCTGCGTATGGGCCGGAATGAGGCCGTCGGTGCCGACCAGCGCGTCGGTCAGCGATTTGAGCCGCGCACCGAGACCGTCGGGCGAGGCGCCGCTGCCTTTCGCAGTGAAGAACAGCGCCAGCTTCGACAGGTCGCTCGCCGCGGCCTGGAACTTCGCACTGTCAACCTGCAGTGATCCGTCCTTCTGCACCGAAATGCCGATGTCGCTCAGCGTCTGCAGCCCGCCGGCGGAAGTCGGACCCAGGGCGGTGCTCAAGGCGGCGGCGAGCAGCGATCGCGCGCCGCGCACGGTGCTGTCGCCATTGAGCGGCCCGGCGCTCTTCGTGTTCGGGTCGTAGCTCGTCAGCTGCCGCGCGGTGGCGTTGAAATCGTTGTAGGCCTTGACGAAGGCGTCGATCGCGGCGCGGACCGATCCCGTGTCCCGAGCCAGCGTCAGCGTGTTGATCACGCCGACGGCGTCTTTTTTCAGATTCAGCGTCACGCCGTCGATGGCGCCGGTGATCTGGTTGGCGGCCGATGTGATCGTCAGCCCGTTGACGACGACGACGGCGTCCTGCGCCGCGCGTGTCTGCGTCAGATTGGTCACCGGACCGCCCGCGGCGCTCGGATCGTAGGCGAGTTGCCACAGCCCCGGAACGCCGCCGCCAGCCACCGGCGCATTGCCGGTCGTATCAGCACCATTGCTGTCCGTGGTGGTGATGCGAAATGCGTTGGCCGCGCCGGTGTCCTTCGACAGCAGGGTCAGCCGCGTGCCGGTGCCGTCATTGACCAGCGCCGCCGAGACCCCTGCGTTGGCGGCATTGATCGCATCGCGGATGCCCGCCAGCGTGTTGTTCGTGGCATCGATCGTGATCGTCACCGGCGGCGATCCGGCCGCCGCGGTGAAGCTATTGCCCGACCAGGCGCCTTTTTGCAGCACGAGATGCCCGGTCGTGAACGCCTGCGTCGCTGGCGGGAAGGCGGCCGAGGCCAGCGCCTGCGATGCCGCCAGTTTCTGCACTTCGACGGCGTACTGGCCCGCCACCGCGGTCGCGCTGCCGGTCACCGCCCCGGCCAGGCCGTCACCGGCGACGGAACTCGTCAGTGCCTGGAACGTCTTGGGGTCGGCCAGCGCCGCGATGGCCGTCTGGATCGACGACACGGCACCCTGCAGCGAGCCGACCGAGGTGATGCGCGACTGGATCGTCGCTTCTTTCCGTTGCAGCAGCTGCAGCGGTTGCTGCTCGACCGTCATCAGCTGGCTCACAATGCCGCTGACGTCGAGACCCGAGCTGCTGCTCGGAATCGGATTGGTGGCCATCGATCACCCTCATCAAGACTTCTTCAAGCGTCCGTGCGCATCCAAACGCCGCGCCTGGCTTCGGCGTCCAGCGCGTGCGCGATCGCAAGCATTTCCGGCGACGGAATCTGCCGTAGCACTTCGCCGGTTTCCTTGTCGATCAATTTAAAGATCGCGCGGCCAAGCGATGGGTCGAAATCGATGGTCAATTGGGTGTCTTTCTGCTGTAACTGGCGCCTGACCTCGGCGGCGGCCGCAATGGCCTGTTGCACCTTGTCGGCGGCATCGACGGCGGTTTGCGCCGCATCGGCGGCCACCGGCGCAACTGCGGTGGACGCGGCAGGCGCCGCATCAGCGCGCCCGCCGACATCCAGCGTTTGCCGGGACATGACCGAACGAATGGCCTCGATTGTCATGGCGGATGGTTAGCGAATTACTCGAATCGCCTTCGACGGATGAATCGGCATTCGCGCAGAGAACTTGAGTGCCGCAAATGCGGAAGGGGACGCGGTCGACGCGTCCCCTTTCCTTCTGCGGCGCCGCGGCGGCGAAACTGCAGCCGCGGCCCAGGGCTTTCGCTCAGCCTGTTACTTCAACAGCGCCAGCACGTTGTTCGGCAGCGCGTTGGCTTGCGCCAGCATCGCCACACCGGCCTGCTGCAGCACGTTGGCGCGCGTCAGTTTCGCCGTCTCGGCCGCGAAGTCCGCGTCCGTGATGCGGCTCTTCGACGCGGTCAGGTTCTCGCTGGCCGTCTGCAGGCTGCCGACGACCGCCGAGAAACGGCTCTGGATGGCGCCGAGCGCGGCGCGCGTGCCGTTGACCTGCGTCAGCGCAAAGTCAACCGTCTGCAGCGCCAGGTTGGCATTGGCCACCGTGCTCACATCGAGCGATGAAACCTGGTAGTTCGTCGCTGCGCCACCCAGGTTCAGGGTCGTACCCAGCGTCCCGGCGACCGTAACCGAGCCGCCCAGCTTGGTGCTGAGTTGCAGGCCCGCCGAGTACGTCTTTGCGCCCGTGCCAACGTTGGCGAAATCGGCGGCCGTGCTCGCTTGCACGGTGATGTCCCCACCGGTCGATGAATTCAACTTGATCGTCGCGCCGCTCGCATCAGCGGTGACGCCCGTCTGGGAAGAAACCGCGTTGATCAGATTTGCCGCCGCCGCCTTGGTCTCGCTTCCGGCGAAGGCGATCACCACGCCGTTGATGGTCAGCGTGTCGCCTGCGGTCGGCGCCGTCAACGCGCCCAGGTCGAACGAGTTGCTGGTCGCACGCGACGCGGTGACACCGGTCGTTCCGGTCGCCGCGTTAACCGCCGATATCACGTCGTTGAGGCTGGTGGCGCTGGCGGTGCTGATCGCCGTGCCGTTGATCGTGATACCGGAGGTCAACGAGGCGGTCGTGTCGTAGCCAGCCGTGCTGGTCTTGGCGGTGGCACCGAGCGACTTGCCGCGCGTGTCGGCAACCGACACCGCAATCGTTTCTCCCGCGTTGGCACCAACCTGGAACTGGCTCGAGTACGAACCATCGAGAATCTTCAGGCCGTTGAAGTTGGTCGTGTCGCCGACGCGAGTGATCTCGCCGACGAGCTGCGACACCTCGCTCTGGATCGCGGCGCGATCGGAGGCCGAGTTCGTGCCGTTGGCCGACTGGACCGCCAGTTCGCGAATGCGTTGCAGCGCATCGCCGATCGAGCCCAGCGCGCCCTCGGCGGTCTGCGAAAGAGAGATTCCGTCGTTGGCGTTGCGCACCGCCTGATTCAGGCCGTTGATCTGCGCCGCAAACCGCTCGGAGATCGCCAGGCCGGCGGCGTCGTCCTTGGCGCTGTTGATGCGCAGGCCAGACGACAGGCGCTGAATCGCCTGCGCCTGCAGTACCTGCGACGTGTTCAGGTTGCGTTGCGTATTCAGTGATGCGATGTTGGTGTTGATGATTTGTGACATTTGAAAGCTCCTGTCTACGTTTGATCAAAGCAGCCACTATCGGATCGGCTGTTTCACCCATCCCCCTAGCGGCTGCCATATCTTGAGTGGCACCCTCGGGGCCACGCGGTCCGCAAATGAAGCCTTTCGGTGCCGCGTTAGCTTGCTTATCGGAGCCCGTTGCGGCGAACTTTAGGCATACCTGCGCACAGACAGTCGCGCTTCAGGGGTCTGATCAGTTGAAAAGCGCACGCTGTGCGGCCTAATTCAATCGGACTGCGCACGAAATCTCTTCGCTCTCCTGGTGCATCCCGCTTGACTTCTCTATTAGTAGATAGGGACCCGGCCAGAACGAAAACGACCCCGTCGCCACCGGCAGGGCATTGCCGCGCGCTCCGGGTGGCGTGGGTGACTTGAACCTCGGTTCACCGCAGCTTCCGGATCCGCTTCGGGTCACCTTGGGCGCGCAGAAAACGGCGCCGCAGATGCCAGGACTTGCGCAAGAGCGGGGGCCGAGAAACCACCCGGCGATGCGCAAGACGTGCGTGCCGCAGCCATCGCAGCCGTTGGCCAACCGGCAGCCGCGTGCGCAACGCCGATCCCTCTCGGCCGCGGTGCGGAAATCTTGATTCGGCCGTGCGGACGAAACCGACGCCGCGCCGTTGTAGGAAGCAGCCCTACATGAATGTCGGCGCGTTGCCGACACAAGAATGAGCGATTCCCTGATTTGCGGTATTGGGTGGGCACCACAGAATGGTCTCACTTCGCAACGCTGCTGATCGGACCACCGCGCACTTTCTTCTCCTCATGGAGACATCAAAGATGACTGCCGTCGCCTTCCCCAACGAGCAACTGCTGGAAGAAATCCGTGAAGTCAACCTCGCCTACCTGGTGCTGGCGCAGCACATGATCCGCGCCGACAAGGCGCAGGCGCTGTATCGCCTGGGGGTCAGCGAAGAGGTCGCCTCGGTGATCGACCAGCTGACGCCGGCGCAGCTGATGCGCATCGCGGGCGCCAATCAACTGATCTGCCGCTTCCGCTTCGACGACGACATGGTCTGGAGTCTTCTGACCAGCCATAGCAAGGCCAAGTCGACCGGCACCGGCGCCGTCGCGGGCCTGCACGCCAATATCGTCATGGCAGGGCAACTGACCGACGGTCAATAAGAAAGACAGCGGAGGAACGCCTCATGCGCATCAAGAGCATTGTTTCCGAGAGCCGGCAGATCCAGCGCGCCATCGCGCTGATCAAGCTCGGCGCAAGGCTGCAGGTTCTGGAGTCCGAAACGGACCTTTCCTACGAACGCCTGCTGCGTCTCTATAAGGAAGTCCAAGGCGAGTCGCCGGCGCGCGGCATGCTGCCGTTTTCGACCGACTGGTTCATGACCTGGCAGCCGAACATCCACTCGTCGCTGTTCCTGAACATCTACGAGTATCTGAACAAGACCACCGCGCTCGAAGAGATCGACGCCATCATCAAGGCCTTCGAGCTGTATCTCGAGCAGGTCAAGGCGCAGGAGATCGAGCCGATGCTGTCGGTCACCCGCGCCTGGCGCCTGGTCAAGTTCGTCGACGCCGGCATGGTCACCCTGACCTCCTGCGGCAAGTGCAGCGGCAAGTTCGTCACCCATACGTATGACCTGACCGCGGATTACGTCTGCGGCCTGTGCGAGCCCCCGGCGCGGGCCGGCAAGGGCAAGGGCATCGTGCGCAAGCTCGAAGAGCCGGTGACGCACTGACCCAGGCACCCACCCCGTTTCCTCCGACCTCGCCCGGCCTCGCGCCGGGCTTTTTTTCGAGCCCAAGAGAAGCCGGCGCCTGACCGTCCAATTCGGCTCATCAGGCCAAGTACCCGTCGCACAACGGGAAATGCCGGCGCAACCGGCGCGGCCCACCGCGCCTGAGGTTCAAGTTGGCCCTGCGGGCTGCCGTAACAGGGGAAGCGCAAATACATCGGCACCGCGCGCCGCGCGCGCGCGTACTGAATCTGAAGGGTTGACGGGGAATGTTCGTCATCATCGGTTATGTCATCGTGCTTCTGTGCGTGCTCGGTGCGTACGCGATTACCGGCGGCAATTTCGGCGTGCTCGGGCATGCGGTGCCGCATGAGATGCTGGTGATCGCCGGCGCGGCCACGGGCGCGTTTCTGGTCGGCAACTCCAACAAGACGATCTCCGCCACCGTCAGGGCGCTGCCGCGCGTCTTCAAGGGCTCCAAGCAGTCGAAGGCGCGTTACCTGGCGCTGATGGCTCTGCTCTACGACATCCTGACCAAGGTCCGCAAGGAAGGGATGATGGCGATCGAATCCGACGTCGAGGACCCCAAGAAAAGCGCGCTGTTCCAGAAGCACAAGCTGGTCGCTGCCGACCATCACCTGCTCGAATTCATCACCGACTACCTGCGCATGATGGTATCGGGAAACATGAACCCGCATGAAATCGAAAGCCTGATGGACCAGGAGATCGAAACGCATCATCACGAAGCCGTCGCTCCGGCACATGCGATCCAGAAGATCGGTGATGCCCTGCCGGCGTTCGGCATCGTCGCCGCGGTGCTCGGTGTCGTGAAGACGATGGCCTCGGTCGGCAAGCCGCCGTCGGAACTCGGCGCCATGATCGCGAGCGCACTGGTCGGCACCTTCCTCGGCATCCTGCTCTCGTATGGATTCGTCAGCCCGCTGGCCGCGCTGCTGGAGCAGAAGGCCGACGAAGAAGGCAAGGAACTGCAGTGCGTGAAGGCCACGCTGCTCGCCAGTCTGCAGGGCTACGCACCGGCGGTGGCGGTCGAATTCGGACGCAAGGTCCTGTACTCGACCGAGCGGCCAACATTCATTGAACTCGAGAAGCATGTGAAACAGAAACGGTGATGCGCCAACCGTGATCTGTGATCCGCCGGATCGCAGCGCACGGAACGACGGCTCACAAATCACGGATCACGGATAACGGACCACGAACATGGCAGCACAGAGCGAAAAGGCAAAAAGCACCATCGTCATCAAGCGCATCAAGAAAGGCGGACACAGCGGCCACAGTGCGGCGTGGAAGATCGCTTACGCCGACTTCGTCACCGCGATGATGGCGTTCTTCCTGCTGATGTGGCTGCTCGGTTCGACCACCAAGGGAGACCTGAAGGGCATCGCCGACTACTTCAATTCACCGCTGCAGGTGGCGATGCTCGGCGGCTCCGGTTCGGGCGACGCCACGAGCGTGATCGAGGGAGGGGGCGAGGACCTCACCAAGTCCGCCGGCCAGATCAAGAAGGGCAGCAACGACACGCGCCGCCGAACGCCGGAGCACCTGCGCAAGGAGCTCGAAAAGGTCGAGCGCGAGCGGATGGGCAAGCTCAAGCAGCGCCTCGATGCGGCCATCCTCGCCACGCCGAAGCTGGCGGAGTTCCGCAACCAGATTCGGGTCGAGGTCACGCCGGACGGTCTGCGCATCCAGATCGTCGACGATTTCAATCGCCCGATGTTCGCGCTTGGCTCGAGCAGCGTGCAGCCTTACATGCGCGAAATCCTGCACGAGATCGGCAAGGTGCTGAACGACGTCGACAGCAAGGTGGCACTGTCGGGTCACACCGATGCGGCGCCGTATGCAGCCGGCGAACGCGGCTACTCCAACTGGGAGCTGTCGGCCGACCGTGCCAATGCCTCGCGGCGCGAACTCATCGTGGGCGGCATGAGCACCGACAAGATCGTGCGCGTGGTGGGTCTGGCGGATTCGAGTCTGCTGGTCAAGGACGATCCCCGCAGTGCGCTGAACCGGCGCATCTCGATCATCGTGCTGAACAAGCTCGCCGAGGACAAGATGAACCGCGCCAACGGCGAGATCGAGGCCGGCAGTGCCGAGGAAGTTGAACAATCGCTGCCGGACGCGGACGCCGCGATTACGGCCCCGGCCAACGGCGCGGCACAAACCGCACCAGCGGCCGCCGACGCGCCCCGGTAGTTCCCGCCGCGGCCGCCGGGGAGGCTGAGACGGGTGCTAGGTGTGTCCCAGCACCGGATGCGGCCGGTACGGCGCTTCCAGTTGCGCCATGTCTTCGGGCGCGAGCTTGACATCGAGCGCAGCCACCGCCTCTTCCAGCTGCCACAGCTTGCTGGCACCGATGATCGGCGCGCTGATGCCGGGCCGATGGAGCAACCAGGCGTAGGCCAGTCTCGCATTCGATACCCCGCGTTGGCCCGCCAGCGCGGCCAGCGCATCGACGAGCGCGAAATCCGCCTCCTGGTAGTAGAGCCGCTGCGCGATTTCATCCGTCTGCGCGCGTGAGGTCGCACCGCCTGACTTGTCGTCACGACCGCGATTGCCGGCCAGAAATCCACGCGCCAGCGGACTCCACGGGATCAGCCCGACGCCCTGCGCGCGACACAGCGGAATCATCTCGCGCTCTTCTTCGCGATAGGCGAGGTTGTAGTGGTTCTGCATTGACACGAATTTCGTCCAGCCGTTGCGCTCCGCGACCTGCTGCATGCGCGCAAACTGCCACGCCCACATGCTCGAGGCGCCGAGGTAGCGCGCCTTGCCCGCCTTGACGACATCGTGCAGCGCCTCCATCGTTTCCTCGACCGGCGTGTCGCTGTCGAAGCGATGGATCTGGTACAGGTCGATGTAGTCGGTGCCCAACCGCTTCAGGCTGGCGTCAACCGCGGCGAAGATGCGCTTGCGCGACAGCCCGCTCTGGTTGGGGCGCCTGACCGGCGCGGCGGTGTTGCTGTTGCCGCCCTTGAAGGCGAGATCGACCGGGTAGTAGACCTTGGTGGCGATCACGAGTTCGTCGCGCGGCGCGAGTTCGCGCAGCAGCCGGCCGGTGAGTTCTTCGGATAGACCCGCGGAATACATGTCGGCGGTATCGAAGAAATTGATGCCGAGTTCCGCCGCGCGTGCCACGATCGGCCGCGCCGCCCTCTCGTCGAGCACCCACGGCCGCCATTGAGACGTGCCGTAGGTCATCATGCCCAGCGCAATGCGCGAGATGGACAGCCCGCTCGCGCCCAGGCGTGTGTATTGCATCGATATCTCCCGAACGGGCGCGCCGACTACAGGCCGAGCATTCGCCCCAGACGGGACAGGTAGTCGCCGGCCTTCAGCGCGTCGTCGAACAATGTGTCGCCAAGCGTGTGCAGACGGTTGCGCACGCCCAGCAGTCCGCGCTGCACATCGACGTGGGCGACTTCATCAGCGGCCAGGCTGGCACGCAACTGCTCGACCTCGCCGCGCAACTGATCGAGATCGGTCTCGCCGCGTCGCGCCCGATCCAGATCGCGTTCCAGTGCTTCCACCAGCCGCTCGACCTCGTTCAGATCGATGTCTGTGGCCCGCTTGCCGTCTTCGTCCATGGCATTCCCGTACGTCGGTCTCGATCCAAGTCGACGGCATGCTATCAGCACGCCGGCTGATCCTTGCGCCGATCAGCGTGGCGTGGTTTCCGCGCCGGCGGGCAAGCGATCGATCACCGCCCGCAGCTGCGCCAGCGAAAATGGCTTGGCCAGGTAGCCGTTGCAGCCTGCTTCGATGCAACGCTCCCTGTCACCCGGCATGGCGTTGGCTGTCAGCGCGACGATGTGCATGCCGACGCGCCCCTGCTCGCTCTCCCAGGCGCGGATGCGCCGCGTCGCTTCGAGGCCATCGATCCCCGGCAACTGCCAGTCCATCAACACCAGGTCCCAGGCACCGGAGATCGCCTGGTCGACCGCTTCCAGACCCGTGACCGCCGAGCGCACCGTGCATTCGAGCCGTTTCAGCATCTCGCTCGCAAGAAGCCTGTTGACCGGATTGTCCTCCACCAGCAGCACGGACAGCGGACCCCTGGAAGCAGGCGGCGCGTCGTTCGACGTGACGACGGCCTGTGCATCGACCGGCGCCGCCGTTGCCCGTTTCACCGGCACCTCGATCGTGACTTCGGTGCCTGCCTTCGGTTGGCTTGCGACCGCAATCGTTCCCCCCATCAGATCGAGCAGTCGGCGCGCGATCGTCAGACCGAGTCCCGAGCCGCCATAGCGGCGTGACATCGAACTGTCGGCCTGCTCGAACGGCTGGAACAGCCGTGCCAGCGCATCGGCGGTGATGCCGATGCCGGTGTCGACGACGCGCAACCGCAATCGGCCCCCGGGTTCAGGCGCCGGCTCGGCGCCCCAATCCATGATGACGCGCACGCTGCCGCGCTCGGTGAACTTCACCCCGTTACCGATCAGGTTGCCGAGCACCTGCCGGATGCGGTGGCCGTCGGCAACGATCTGGACGTCGCCGCCGATCCGTGTCTCGCTTTCCAGCAGCACACCCTTCGCCGACGCCGCTTCCCTGAACAACGCAACCGTATCGGCAAGCAAGGCACGGGGCGCGAAGGCATAGCGTTCGATCTGCAGCCGGCCCGATTCGATCCGGGAGAAATCGAGGATGTCGTTGATGATGTGCAGCAGAATGTTGCTCGACTTGTCGATCGTTTTGGCATAGAGCTGCTGCTTGTCATCGAGCTGGGTCTTCAGCAACAACTGGGTCATGCCCATGACCCCGTTCATCGGCGTGCGGATTTCGTGACTCATCGTGGCGAGGAAGCGCGACTTCGCTTCGCTGGCCGCTTCGGCCCGCTCCTTCGCCACGCGCAGTTCTGCGGTACGCGCTTCGACTTCCCGCTCAAGCTGTTCACGGTGCCGCAGCAGCTGTTCCTCGGCGCGCCGGCGCGCCGTGATGTCCTGCAGCTGGAAGATCAGGCACGGTGCTTCAGAATCGGTCTCCGCGAAGTACCCGCTGGACAGTGCAACCCAGATCTCGGCGCCGCTTTGGTGCCGGCAACGAAGTTCCATCGCAAACGTGCGCGACGGCTGCTCGTCCGGAGATGCGATCCGCTCGGCCAGCTTGTATCGATCGGCCGGATCGACGAATTCGGCGAACCGACGGCCGATCAGTTCTCGGTCATCGTGGCCCAACAGCGCACACAGAGCCGGGTTGACCTGCAACATGCTGCCGTCGATGCCAATCAGCGTCATGCCGATCGAAGCGTGCGTGAATGCGCTCTGGAAACGTTTCTCGCTCGCTTCCAGTTCGCGCAGATGGCGCGCCGACTGCGCGGCCTCACGTTCGGCTGCTTCCACGCGCTCGCGACTGGCTTTTTCGGCTGCCTCCTGACGGGCAAAGTAGTAATGCATGGTCGTCAGGAACATCGCGATGATCGGCAACGCAACGATCAGCGTCGGCACGCCGAACTTCTGGAACGTCACGAACAGAAGGCCGGATATCGAGGCGCTGCCCGCGTATGCCACGCCGATCCAGCCGAAGTCGCCGAGCCATCCGGCGAGCGTCGGCCAGTGGCTGCGCTTCAGGTAGACGACGGCGCTGATCAGCGTGGTGTTGACGGCAAAGTAGGCGACCGCAAGCGCCATCAGAAGACCGAGCACGGTCCCGTCGCTGCCGAACCCGGCCCGGCCCAGCGCGGCGTTTGCCTGTGCGAACGCATGGCCGCAGATGAACATGGCCAGCGCCGCCGCCGCCGGGCTGGCGATGCGGCTGGTCCAGCGCTTTGACGTGCGCGACGAAGCGACCGCGGCTTCCGCCGTCGCCCCGATCACCGCCGCCGCCGGGCCGTACAGCAGCAGCAGCAGGTAGATGAAGATGTCCCCGGCCGCGATCGAGTGCTTCGAGTTGGGCAGGCGCACGGTGAACGAGCCGACCACTGCGGCGATCACCGCACCGATCAGCACATTGATGCGCACCGGCGCGGCCAGTGCGGCAACTTGCCACGCTGAGTAGCCTGCCGCGGCCGACCCGAGAAGCGCCAGCAGTACCCAATAGGCGCCGGATCTGCGGTCGTAGTCGAAGAAGTGCCGGCGCTGGACGTAAGCCAGTGCGCTTCCGATCGAATTGCCTGTGTCTCGCGTGGCGTTCCGGCTCATGGGCGACTCGCGGGCGCTTCGACTCGAATCCTGCGCCGCAGAAGCTTCGGGGCCCTCGGGCATGCTCATCGACTCACGCCCAGGCCGGACGGCACGCGCGCAGCTGCCGTCTGCAACCGCGCCATCGATAGCGGCCTGACCAGGCAGCCGTCAAGCCGGCGGCGATGCGCCGATCCCCGTCGCTCGCCTTTGTGTGGGCTTTGCGCGTGGCGCCGTGCATGCCGACGTGCTTCTGCTCGCGGCTCCAGGCACGGATTCGCTGCGACCGCACGCTCTGGTCGGTTTTCACTTTTTCCCCTGGATGGGACACGCCCGTCGGGCGCCCGCGCCAAGCGCGTGTCCGTGCCCTATACGGGCATGTTCATCACCTGCTCGTAGGCCTGCACGAGCTTGTTACGCACCTGCACCGCAGCCTGGAAGGTGAGCTGCGATTTGTTCATCGCGATCATGGTTTCTTCCAGGCTGACGTTCGGGTTTTCAAGCTGGAACTGGCGCTGCAGTTCGGTTGCGCTCTGCTGATTGCCGCTGACGGCCTTCAGCGCCGAATCCAGCGAGGCGACGAAGTCGGCACCGCTCTTGACCGGCGCACCGGGAGCCTTGCCCGACAGCGCGCCGACCGCACCCGCGATCTGGCTGTTGATTGCCTTGATGTCCATGTGACCCCCGGCATCCACTGAGATGAGTTCGTGGCAGGGTAAGGTGCAGACGATCGACCCATTGCACTGAAATGCGCGCAATTCGGCGGTCAATTCGGCACCGCGTCCACGTGTAGGGAAAAGCCTTACGCGGGTATGAATTGGGCGGCAATTTGGCCGCCTTATCCGCGCTTACCGACCCTCAAGTCACCGAATAATGCGTTGGTCGATGTCACTGGCGGCCGAATGCCGCGCCCGTCCTCAAGAGTCAGCACGTATGGACAACACCGCCGTCGTTCAAAGCACGTTGCAGCCCGCTGCGGGATCGGTTGGACGCCTTTCTCCGCGCGCGATCGGCATGCTGCTGCTGGGCGCCACCGCGCTGGTCGCGCTGGTCGCCGCCAGCTGGTTGTGGAGCGCGAGCCCCAACTACCGGGTGCTGTTCACGAACCTGTCGGACCGCGACGGCGGCGCCATCATCGCCAGCCTGTCGCAGTTGAACATCGCCTACAAGAGCGCCGACGGCGGCACGATCCTGGTGCCGGCCGACAAGGTGCACGAGGCGCGGCTGAAGCTTGCTTCGCAGGGCTTGCCGAAGGGCTCGATCATCGGTTTCGAAATCATGGAGACGCAGAAGTTCGGCGTCACCCAGTTCCAGGAGCAGGTCAACTATCAGCGCGGGCTCGAGGGCGAACTGTCGCGCTCGATCCAGGCGCTCGCACCGGTCGCCAACGCACGCGTGCACCTGGCGTTGCCCAAGCAATCGGGCTTTCTGCGCGACAAACAGCCTCCGACGGCCTCCGTGCTGCTGGCACTGCACCCGGGCAAAGCGCTCGACCGCACGCAGGTCGCGGGCATCGTGCACCTGGTGTCGTCGTCGGTCCCGGAGCTGAATCCGAAGAATGTGTCGGTGGTCGATCAGCAGGGCAACCTGCTCGCGAACCAGCGCGACAACGCCGCCGGGCTCGATGCTGCACAACTGGATTACGTGGCGCAGATCGAATCCAGCACGATCAAGCGCATCGAAGACATCCTCGAGCCCATCGTCGGTCGCGGCAATGTGCGTGCGCAGGTGACCGCCGATGTCGACTTCTCGCAGGTCGAGCAAACGGCGGAAACCTATGTGCCGAATCAGGGCGCGGACGCCAAAACAGTGATCCGCTCGCAGTCGAGCTCCGAGGCCGCACAACCGGGCAGCGCCACTGCCAGCGGTGTGCCCGGCGCTTTGTCGAATCAGCCGCCGGTGCCGCCGACCGCGCCGATCAATGGCGCCGCACCGCCGCTGAATCCGCCGCCGCCGCAGGCCGCCGGCAACACGCGCCGGGAAGCGGTGACCAATTACGAGATCGACAAGAGCGTGCGCCGCACGGTGGTCGCGTCGGGTCAGATCAAACGGCTCACGGCCGCGGTGGTCGTCAATCACAAGCTCATTGCCGCGGCAGATGCCAAGGGCGCAGCCAAAGGCAACGACGCGAAGATGGCCGCGAAGAGCGAAGCGCTGTCGGAAAAGGAGATGCAGAACATCAATGCGCTGGTGCGCGAAGCGATGGGCTTCAGCCAGCAACGTGGCGATTCGGTCAATGTCGTCAACGCTGTGTTCTCGCAGCCCGAGGTTTTCGCCGCCGCCGAAGCGGTCTCGTTCTGGAAACAGCCCGATGTCGTGACGATGACGAAAGAAACCGGCAAGGCGGTGCTCTTCCTGACGCTCACGCTCATCGTCGTCTTCGGCGTGGTGCGTCCCGCGCTCAAGTCGATCGCCAGCACACCGCGCGTGGTCGCCGCGCCGCCGCCGCCGCAGGCACCGGCCGCGCTGACGGCGGCACAGGGGTTCGCGTCGCTCGACCAGATGCGCCAGCTCGCGCGCAATGACCCGGCCACCGTCGCCAACGTCGTCAAGTCCTGGGTGGGCCAGGAAGGCAAGTAGCCAGAGCGCGGATCATGCTGACAGAAGAAACCGGACTCGATGATGCCGCCATCCTGATGATGTCGGTCGGCGAGGAACAGGCGGCCGAGGTCTTCAAGTTCCTCAGCCCCAAGGAAGTGCAGAAGCTCGGCGAACGAATGGCACGACTGAAAACCGTGCCGCGCGAGAAGGTCGAAGCCGTCGTCGAGAACTTCATCAAGGCCAAGGACGAACAGTATTCGCTCGTCGGCGATACCAAAGCTTTCGTAAGCCAGGTGCTCAAGCGCGCGCTCGGTGACGAGAAGGCCGACATGCTGCTCGACCGCATCCTGCAGGGTCGCGACGTCTCGGGCATCGAGAGCCTGAAGTGGATGGACGCCGCCGCCGTCGCCGAGTTGCTGAAGGACGAGCATCCGCAGATCGTCGCCTCGATCCTGGTGCACCTGGAACGCGATCAGGCCTCCGAGGTGCTGAAGAATCTTCCGGAACGCATGCGCAACGACGTCCTGTTGCGCATCGCCACCCTCGACGGCATTCAACCGCAGGCGCTGCAGGAGCTCAATGAGGTGCTGTCGAAGGTGCTGGCCGGCGGCGAAAGACGGAAGAAGGCCACGCTCGGCGGCACCAAGGCGACGGCCGAGATCCTGAACTTCCTCGGCGCACAGCTGGAAAGCGTGGCGGTCGAATCGATCCGCGAACACGATGCCGACCTGGCGCAGAAGATTCTCGACCAGATGTTCACGTTCAGCGACCTCGACAACCTCGACGACCGCGGCATCCAGCTGCTGCTGCGCGAAGTTCAGTCCGAAGCGCTGATCGTTGCGCTCAAGGGTTCCGAGGCGTCGCTGCGCGACAGGATCTTCAAGAACATGTCGACGCGCGCGGCGGAGATGCTGAAGGAGGACCTGGAGTCCAAGGGCCCGGTGCGCGTGTCGGAGGTCGAGGCCGAGCAGCGCGAAATCCTCAAGATCGTCCGCCGGCTGGCCGACGAAGGTCAGCTGCAGCTGGGCGGTGGGGGTGGGGATGACCAGTATCTCTGACACTGCGCCTGCACGTGCGACCCGCAGGTTCGCGTACGCGAGAAGCGCATAGGTTTCATGGGTGCCCCGGAGAAATTCGTCAGCGGCCTGATTCCGAAGGAGCAGGTCGGCGAGGCCGCGGCGTGGCAGTTCCGGCCGCTGGCGGGCAAGGTCGTTCGTACCGATCCGACGGAGGCGATGACGGGGCGCGAGCGGCGCGCTTACGAACTCGGGCGCAAGGAAGGCTATGACGAGGGCATGCGGGCCGCGATCGAGAAGGCCCGCCGCGAGCACGCCGGCCACGGGGCGCAGCTCGAGCGCGTGCTGCATGAGCTGCGCGCGCGCTTTGTCGAACTCGAGTCCGCCGGCGCCGACGCGTTGCTCGATCTCGCACTCGAAGTCGCGCGCCAGGTGATGCGGCGCGAAGTCGAGGTGCAGCGCGACGCCGTGCTGCCGGCATTGCGCGAAGCGATCGCGGTGGTGATCGATCAGCAGGCGCATCCGCGCGTGCATTTGCATCCGCGCGACCTCGATGCGATCCGCGGCGATCTCGATGCCGATGGTGCCTTCAAGGGTTGTCGCTTCATCGCCGACGCCGGCGTGGCACGCGGCGGCTGCCGGGTCGAGACGCACCAGGGCGAGATCGATGCCTCGCTCGCCACGCGCTGGCGTCGCGTGCTGGCGGCCCTCGGCATCGAGGCGGAGAAGCTCTGATGCATGCGGCACCCTTCGAACGATTCTTCGCGCAGTCGCGCGCCATCGTCGGCACGGCGACGCCGCTGGAAATTCGCGGCCGGCTGACGCGCGTTGCCGGACTCGTGATGGAAGCGGTGGGGCTGAAGCTGCCGGTGGGTAGCCAGGTTCTGGTCGCGCAGGACGAGAACATCCGCGTCGATGCGGAGGTCGTGGGTTTTGCCGGCGATCGCCTCTTCCTGATGCCGACGACCGAACCCTACGGCCTGCGCCCGGGCGCGACCGTCATTCCGCATGAGTCGGTCGCGCCGCGGCCGCGCCTGCACCGACAAAATCACCCCTGGCGCCGCGCGGAAGATCGCACGCGCCACCTGCCCATGGGTGACGCGCTGCTCGGCCGCGTGGTCGATCCCAACGGCCTGCCGCTCGACAAGCTGGGGCCGCTCGAACACGCGGAGATACGGCCGCTGGCGAAACGACCGATCAACGCCATGGAACGCGAGAAGGTTGCGCGCCCGCTCGATGTTGGCGTGCGCGCGATCAACGCGCTCGCCACCGTCGGCCGCGGGCAGCGGATGGGATTGTTTGCCGGCTCCGGCGTCGGCAAGAGCGTGCTGCTCGGCATGATGGCGCGCTACACCAGCGCCGACGTGACCGTGGTCGGGCTGATCGGCGAGCGCGGGCGCGAGGTCAAGGAATTCATCGACGACATTCTGGGCACCGCGGGGCTGCGGCGCGCCGTCGTCGTCGCCGCGCCCGCCGATACGCCGCCGCTCCTGCGCATGCAAGGCGCGGCGTACGCCACCGCGATCGCCGAGCACTATCGCGATCGCGGCAGGCAGGTACTGCTGCTGCTCGACTCGCTGACGCGCTACGCGATGGCCGCGCGCGAAATCGCGCTCGCCATCGGCGAGCCGCCGGCGACGAAAGGCTATCCACCGTCCGTGTTCGCCAGGCTGCCTTCGTTGGTCGAGCGCGCCGGCAACGGTGTGAGCGGCGCCAACGCCGGCTCGATCACCGCCTTCTATACCGTTCTTACTGAAGGCGACGACCCGCAGGACCCGGTCGGCGATGCGGCACGTGCGATTCTCGACGGCCACATCGTGCTCTCGCGCCAGCTGGCCGAGGCCGGCCACTATCCGGCCATCGACATCGAGGCCTCGATCTCGCGCGTGATGAACGCCGTGGCCGGCCCGGACCAGATCGAACTTGCGCGGCGCTTCAAGGCGTTGTACTCGCGCTACCGCCGCAGCCAGGACCTGCTCGCGGTCGGTGCCTATGTTCCCGGCGCCGATCGGCTGCTCGACGCTGCCATCGCCGTGCATCCACACATGGAGACTTTCCTGCAGCAGGAGATGAACGAACCGTCTTCGCTCGCTGAAGCACATGGACGTCTGGCGGCATTGATGAGCACCGTACCGATGACGACCTGAACGGAAGAAGATGCAATCACAAAGCCTTGCCATGCTGATCGAACTGGCGACCACGTCGCACGACGCCGCCGCGGCGCGGCGCGCCGAACTGCAGCAGCGCGTGCAGGACGCGCGGGCGCAGATCGAGGTGCTGCGCAACTACGCGCTCGACTATGTGCAGCGTGCGCAGGCACAACTTGCGGCTGGCTGCGATCCGGCCGCACAGCTGAACTGGCGTGCCTTTGCCGTGAAGCTGGATCAGGCGATTGCCGCGCAACAGATCGAAGTCCGGGCGCGCGAGCAGCTCCTCGCCGCCGGCGAACTGGCGTTGCAGCAGGCGATGCGCAAGCTCAAGAGCCTGCAGATGCTGGCCGAGCGCAGGCTGGCACAGGCACAGCAGCTCGCCCAGCGCAACGACCAAAAGCAGACGGACGAGATCGCGCGGACCACGCGCGATCCCTTGTCCACGACTGAATGGTAAAGCGGAGACCCTGATGCCCGACCTGAATCTTGCTGCGCTCAACATCGCTTCATCGAACAACACGGCGCCCGCGCGTGCCAAGGACAGCGGCCGGGTGGACGAATCCGAAGCGGCGTCGTTCGATAAGGTGATGACGCAGGCCGCGACGAACCCTGCGCAGTCGCAAGACGATTCGAAGACGGTTCCCGCAGGGCCGGACACGTCGCACAACGCTCGGCTACCGCACCCCGGCGTGCAAAAGGGCAAGCTCGCGAAGACCGATCAGGCACAGGAGAAGAAAGGGAAGGAAGACGCCGAACTCATCGTCAATCCCCAGACAGCCCCGGCGCCCTCGGCAGAGCGGCCGGCTGATGCAGCGTCGCCCGCGCCTGGCGCTGACACGAAGGGTCTGGAACACGCGGCGAATGTCATTGCAACCCTTGCTGCAGCTCATCCGGCCGCGACGACGGTGACGCAGGCAGCCGTGCCGCTCCCGGTCACCGACAACGGCGCCGCTGACGGGCGCCCCGAGGCTGACACCCCGCTCACTTCGATCGCCGGGAAGTCGGCGGCCCGCGCGCCTCGTGGCCGGCCCGCGGATACCGCCAGCGCGGCACTGCCTGATCGCGTGCCTGCGGCAGAAGTACCGGCGGCGGCGCACGCCGCACGCGAGTCAGCCCAAAGCCGTCAAACGGGCCGCGAGAGCGCCCCGAAGCCCGCCACGGTCGAGGGCAACCCTCCGACGCCCGTACGAGGCGCGATCGATGGCCAAGAAATCATCGCGGCGCGCGGCAACCAGACCGAAGCACAGCGCGATCGCCTGGCGGAAGATTTTCAACAGCGTTTCGAACGGTCGCTGACGGTCGCACCGTCGGCCAGCGCCGCAGCGTCGCCCGGCGAGGCCGGGCTCGTTCAGTCTGCCGCTGCGCCGGCAGCGGCCGGTGTGTCGCTTTCTGCAGCGGCCAACCATGTCATGCAGATCGCGCTGCCTGCACCGGTGGGTACCGTTGCCTTCACCGAAGACTTCTCCAATCGCGTAACGCTTCTCACGCGCGGTCGGATTCAGTCGGCGGAACTGTCGCTGACACCGCCCGACCTGGGACCTGTCAACGTGTCGATCGAAGTGCATGGAACCGATGCGACGCTGGTCTTCAGTGCGCCGCACGCCGCGACTCGCGCGGCGATCGAGGATGCAATGCCGCGCCTGCGCGAGATGCTCGATGCCCAGGGCTTGCAGCTTGCCGACGCGCGGGTCGGTTCGCAGGCCGGCCACGATGCCGCGCGCGACGGCAATCGGCCGCAGCGCCCACCCATGGACGCGACGCCCGCCCAGATCGACGCGGCCAGCGCGAGCCCCGTACCCCTCGCGACGGTGTCGGTGCGGTCAACGCGGCTCATCGACGTCATTGCCTAGTCGTGCCGAGCGTTGCGCGCGCAACTGCCGCAGTGCCGTGAAACAGCCGGTAATGCGGCGCGTATTCCGCTGATTCCCCACCCTCAAGTGCCCGAATAATCCTGCCGAAAGGCACCGCCCGTGCGGTGTCACGCAGAGTCGTGGAAGGCGGAGTTTTCGATGGCAACGAAGCAGGCGGACAGCGTGGGCGCCGACGCCAAGCCGGCGGACGGCAAGACGGCCGACCCCAGGCAGGCAGACAGGAAACCGGATGCGAAGGCCGGCGCAGCAGCGACGAAAGACGCTGCGGCGAAATCGTCTGCGCCGCGAAAGCCGATCAACAAGAGGCTCGTCCTGATGATCGCGGGCGGAATCGCGTTGCTCGCCGCCGGCGGTGGCGCTGGCGCCTATTTCATGCTCGGCCACAAGGCGGACGAGACCGATCAGGCGGAGAAGAAGTCCGAGCCGAGAAAGACGCCGGTGTTCGTCGATCTCGAAACCTTCACTGTCAATCTGCACGAACCCGATGATGATCGCTTCATGCAGGTCAAGCTGGTCGCGGAACTGAAGGACGCACCGAGCGGGGAAGTGCTGAAGACCATGATGCCCGCGGCGCGCAGCGAGATCCTGCTGCTGCTTGGCTCGAAGCAGGCAAAGGACCTCGCCAATCGCGAAGGCAAGGAGACGCTGGCGAAGGAGATCGTCGCCGCGGCCAACAAGGCGCTGGCCGGCACGCCGGCCGAAAATTCCGTCGAGAGCGTGAACTTCACGCATTTGATCATTCAGTAGGCAGTTGGCAGTTGGCAGAAAGGGTCCCTGCATGCAAGACGTCACGCGCCACGAACATGCGCCCCAGAGGAGTCACGTCCTGGACGCCCGCGCCGACGGCGACGCGTTGAAGACGGCCGAGCGCCGCCTGCCGACGGCAAACTGACACCATGGCCGACCAGTTTCTCTCGCAGGACGAAGTCGACGCGCTGCTCGACGGCGTGACCGGCGAGTCGCAAAAGCCGGACAAGGACGAAGCGCCCGCCGGCATCCGCGACTACAACCTGGCGAGCGAGGAGCGCATCGTCCGCGGCCGCATGCCGACGATGGAGATCGTCAACGAACGATTCGCGCGCAATCTGCGCGCCGGGCTGTTCAATTTCATGCGCCGCACGGTCGAGATCTCCATCGGGCCCGTGCGTGTGGTCAAGTACTCGACGTTGCTGCGCGATATCGCGGTGCCGACCAACCTCAATATCGTGTCGCTGGCGCCGCTGCGCGGCGCGGGGCTGGTGATCTTCGACCCCAAACTCGTGTTCTGCGTGATCGACAGCCTGTTCGGCGGCAGCGGCAAGTTTCACGTGCGCATCGAGGGCCGCGATTTCTCACCCACCGAGCAACGGATCATCCAGCGCCTGCTTGAGGTCAGTCTCGCCGAGTACACCAAGGCCTGGGGCGCGCTGTTCCGCTTCAACTTCGCCTTTCAGCGCGCCGAGATGTACACGCAGTTCGCCAACGTCGCCGCGCCGAGCGAGATGGTGGTGGCGACGACCTTCAATGTCGGGATCGCCGACAGTGGCGGCGAAATCCACATCTGCCTACCGTATTCGTCGCTGGAGCCGATCCGCGACATCCTGTACTCACCCCTGCAGGGCGACGGCCAGGAACCCGACAAGGGCTGGATCAAGCAGTTGACGACGCAGGTTCAGTCGGCCGACGTGGAGCTCACGGCGGAACTCGCGCAGACGCAGGTCACCGTCGGTCAGCTCCTGAAGCTGAAGGCCGGCGACTTCATCGACCTGCCGCTGAAGGAAGTGATCAACGCCAAGATCGACGGCGTGCCGGTGATCGAGTGCCGCTTCGGCACCATGAACGGCCGCACCGCGATTCGCATCGAGCGAATGCTCAAGTACTCGCGCTACGCCGAGCAGCGCAATCCGCGCGCCCACGAAGTCTGACCCAGCCATCCAGAGACGAGACCATGAGCGAAACGACGCAGACACCGGCCGCGGCCGAAGACGACTGGGGTGCCACCGTGGCCGAACCGCACTCAGCCGGCGGCGCGGTCGAGACCGCGGCGCATCCGGCCAACATCTTCCAGCGGCTGGCGCCTGCCGCCGCCGGCGAAGGGGGCGCCCAGGACCTTGACCTGATTCTCGACATCCCGGTCACGCTCACCGTGGAACTCGGGCGCACCAAGATTCCGATCAAGAACATTCTGCAGCTGGCACAGGGTTCCGTGATTGAACTCGACGCCCTGGCCGGCGAGCCCATGGACGTGCTCGTCAACGGCTGCCTGATCGCGCAGGGCGAAGTCGTGGTCGTGAACGAGAAGTTCGGCATCCGCCTCACCGACATCGTGACGCCGAGCGAGCGGATGCGGCGCCTGAGCAAGTAAGGATTGCGGATGCGCAGTGCAAGTGGCAGCGCGGAATCCGGCCGCCAGCACCGTCGGATCACGATCCTCGCCGCATTGACCGCACCCGGCGCCGCGCTGGCGCAGAACGCGGCTCCCGTGCCGGGTCCTTCCGTACTGCCGACGATCATCGCGCTCGCCCTGGTCCTGGCGCTGATTCCGGTTGCCCTGTGGCTGCTGAAGAAGTTCGGCGCCGGGCAGCCCGCCACGGCACAGGCCGCCGGGCTCAGGGTCGTCACGCAACTGGCACTCGGTCCACGTGAGCGCGTCGTGGTCGTCGAGGCCGGCGACCGCTGGCTGCTCCTGGGTGTGACCGCCGCGGCGATCAATCGTATCGGCACGCTGCCGCGACCGGAAAAAACGCACGATGCGGCCGGCGGCGCCGCGTCTTCCGCCACCCCGTTTCGCCAGCTCCTGCAGCAGATTCGTGCCGGCAAATGAAGCGCTTCGGACCGCTGCTGCTCGTCTTGCTTGTGCTCGCGGTCGAGCCGGCATTCGCACAGCAAAGCCCGATCCAGATTACCGCCGCACCCGCGCCCGGCGGGGGCACCTCGTATTCGGTGCCGGTGCAGACGCTGCTTTTCTTCACGCTGCTCACGTTCCTGCCTGCCCTGCTGCTGATGATGACCGCCTTCACCCGCATCGTCATCGTGCTGTCGCTGATGCGCATGGCGCTCGGCACGCAGACCACGCCGCCCAACCAGGTGCTGATCGGGCTGGCACTGTTCCTGACCTTCTTCGTGATGGGGCCCACCTTCGACCGCATCCACGACGCGGCCTATGTGCCGTACAACAACCAGAAGATCAACTTCGAGCAGGCCCTCGACGCCGGCAGCCAGCCGCTGCGCGAGTTCATGCTCAAACACACGCGCGCCAACGACCTGGAGCTCTTCACGCGCATGGCACGCACCGAAAAAGTCGATGCGCCGGAGAAGCTGCCGCTGCGTGTCGTGATCCCGGCTTTCGTCACCAGCGAACTGAAGACCGCGTTCCAGATCGGCTTCATGGTCTTCATTCCGTTTCTGATCATCGACATGGTGGTGGCGAGCGTGTTGATGTCGATGGGCATGATGATGCTGTCGCCGGTGCTGATCGCGCTGCCGTTCAAGCTGATGCTCTTCGTGCTCGCCGACGGCTGGAACCTGCTGATCGGCTCGCTGGTGGCGTCGTTCCAGACATAGGGAAGGCCATGAACCCGCAAAGCGTGATCACCCTGGGACAGCAGGCGCTGTACGTGATGCTGCTGATCGCCGCACCGATGCTGGTCGCCGCCCTAGTCGTCGGCCTGATCGTCTCGATCCTGCAGGCCGCCACACAGATCAACGAGATGACACTGTCGTTCATCCCCAAGCTCCTGGCGATGATCACCACGCTGGTGATCGCCGGCCCGTGGATGATTTCGATTTACGTGGACTATGTGCGGCGTCTGTTTGAGTCCATACCGACTGCGATCGGCTGAAGCCGATGGCGGTGCTCAGTGATCCGTGATCGGCGGTTTGGCGCGGCGCGCTTTCGGACCACGGATCACCGATCACCGATCACGATGCTCACTTTCACCGAATCGCAACTGTCCGCCTGGTACGGCGCCGTGTTCTGGCCGCTGGTGCGCGTGCTGGCGCTGTTCTCGGTCGCGCCGCTGCTGTCGCACCGCGCGGTGCCCGCGCGCATCAAGGTCGCGCTGGCGGTCGGCATCGCGATCGTGCTGATGCCGAACACGCCGGCGCCGCCCCTGAGCGACGTGCTGACCGGCCCCGGGCTCGCGCTGCTGGCGCAGAACATCGTGATCGGCGTGATCATCGGCTTCACCGTGCGCCTCGTGTTCGCCGCGCTCGAACTCGCCGGCGAGGTGATCGGGCTGCAGACCGGACTGTCGTTCGCCGGCTTCTTCAACCCCGCCATGGGCGTTACGCAGACCGCCATCTCCAGCTTCATGTCACTGCTGGCGCTGCTGATGTTCGTCGCCATCGACGGCCACCTGATGCTGATCCATGCGCTGTCTGAAAGCTTCCGCCTGTTCCCGCTCACCGGCAGCGCCGAGTTCCCGCTGCCGTTCGACCGTGTGGTGCGGCTGGGCGGCGACGTGTTCGCAATCGGCCTCACGATTGCGCTGCCGTTCATCGCGGTGATGATGCTGGTAAACGTCGTGCTCGGCGTGCTCGCGCGGGTAGCGCCGCAGCTCAACATCTTCGCGGTCGGCTTTCCGCTCACGATTCTCGTCGGCCTCGGCACCTTGTTCCTGCTGCTGCCGTACATCGAGGCGCCGCTACGCGCGGCACTGGAGCGCGGGTTGACGCTGTGGATCAGTTAGAGCCCCTCGCCATCCTTCCCTGAGCTTGTTAGCCTCGCCCCATCATGGGGTCGACGCACATGCATCTGCCGATCGGCTGGGCGGTCTCAGGCTGGGCCGTTCTGCTCGCGCTCCAGGCGCACGCGTTCGTGCGCACGTTGCGTCCCGCCGTCCGGCGCGATTTTCTGCCGCTGTCGATCCAGCAGCACGCGTGGCTGGCGGGCATCGTCTGTCTGGGTGTGCTGTGGTCGCTGCAGATCAGGATCGGCGACGGGCTGCATCTGTCGATGATCGGCGTGTCGCTGTATGCGCTCGTGTTCGGCTACCCGCGCGCGCTGCTGGGAGCGGCGGTGGCGCTGATCGGACAAACTGCGTTGAGCGACGGCGCATGGCTCGATCTCGGCATGACCGGGGTGCTGATCGCGGCGCTCCCGGCCGCCGTCGCGAGCACGCTGCAGCGTGTGCTCAGATCGCGCCTGCCGCCGCACCTGTTCGTGTTCATCATTGGCAATGGACTCTTCGCGACGCTGATCGCCTCTGGCTGCGCCGGCCTGGCCTCTGTCGCGCTGCAGATCGCCGTTGCGCCGACCGAGGTGGCCGGCGCCACCGAGACCTTCGGCTACACGCTGCTCCTGGCGTGGGGCGAAGCGCTTGCGAGCGGGATGATCTTCTCGGCGCTGGTGATCTTCCTCCCGCAGGTCGTCATGACCTATTCGCAGGACGAGTACCTGCCGCGGCGTCCTTGAGTCGCCGCTGCTATTCTTTGCGGCCAGCCAGAAACAATCCGGACTTCACATGAGCGCGCGTAGCGGCGCCCGCATCCTCGTCGACCAGCTGCTGGTCCAGGGCGTCAACCACGTCTTCTGCGTGCCGGGCGAGAGCTACCTCGCGGTGCTCGACGCGCTGCACGACACGCGCGCGATCAAGCTCGTGATCAATCGCCACGAATCCGGCTCGACGTTCATGGCCGACGCGTACGCGAAGCTCACCGGTCAGCCCGGGGTCGCGTTCGTCACGCGCGGGCCGGGCGCGACGAACGCGTCGATCGGCATTCACACCGCGCACCAGGACTCCACCCCGATCATCGTGTTCGTCGGCCAGGTCGGAACCGATTTCGTCGAGCGCGAGGCTTTCCAGGAACTCGACTACCGGCGGGTGTTCGGGCAGATGACCAAGTGGACGGCGCAGATCGACGCCGCCTCCCGCATTCCCGAATACGTCGCCCGCGCCTTCCAGATCGCCACCAGCGGCCGCGCCGGGCCCGTGGTACTCGCGCTGCCCGAAGACATGCAGACGCAGACGGCCGACGTCCCGGATGCCGCCTGCCACGCCCCGGTGCAGGCCTCGCCCAGCGACACGCAGATCGCCGCACTGCGTCGCTTGCTGGGACAGGCGCAACGGCCGATCGTGATCCTCGGCGGGTTCGGCTGGTCACCGGCCGCGTGCGACAACCTGCGGCGCTGGGCCGAATCGAATTTCCTGCCAGTCACCTGCGCGTTTCGCTACCAGGATCTGTTCGACAATCGCCACTCAAACTACGTCGGCGATGTCGGCATCGGCATCAATCCGAAGCTGGCGCAGCGGATCAAGGATGCCGATCTCGTGATCGCGATCGGCCCGCGCTTGGGCGAGATGACCACCAGCGGCTACACCCTGTTCGACGTGCCACGTCCGAAGCAGGTGCTGGTGCACGTGCACCAGGGCATCGAAGAACTTGGCCGCGTCTACCAGGCGCCGCTGGCGATCTGCTCCGGCATGCCGCAGTTCGCCTCCCGGCTGGCGATGATGATGCCGATCGAGTCCCCGCCCTGGCGCGGGGAGCTGGCGGCCGCGCGCGCCGACTACGAGGCGTGGCAGGGGCGTCCGCCGGTGTATGCCCACACGGTGCCGAAGCTCGATCTGTGGCAAGTGGTCGAGCATCTGAAGAAGACGCTGCCCGACGACACGGTGATCACCAACGGCGCCGGCAATTTCTCGGCGTGGGCGCATCGCTTCTTTCGCTACCCGCGGCTGCGCACGCAACTGGCCCCCACCGCGGGCAGCATGGGTTATGGCCTTCCCGCCGGCGTGGCGGCGAAGATCGTGGCGCCCGAGCGCACCGTCGTGACCTTCGCCGGCGATGGCGATTTCCTGATGACCGGACAGGAACTCGCGACCGCCGTCCAGTATCGCGCCGCCGTGCTCGTGCTCGTGTTCAACAACGGCATGTACGGCACGATCCGGATGCATCAGGAGCGCGAGTTCCCGGCCCGCACCTACGGCACGCAGCTCTCCAATCCGCACTTCGCCCTGCTGGCCGAAGCGTTCGGCGCATTCGGCGCGGTGGTCGAAACGACGGACCAGTTCGCGCCCGCGCTGGCGCAGGCCGTGGCGCATACGCGCGAGAAACACCTGCCGGCACTGATCGAACTGCGCTGCGATCCGGAAGTGATCACCCCGAACGCGACACTGTCGGCGATCCGCGCGACCGCGCAACTGCAGAAGTGAGCGGGTCCCGGACCCGCGCCTCGATCGGTGCGATGGCGGCATGACGCGCTGTTCATGCGGATCGTGCTGCGGGTCGGCATCGCCGTCGTCGTCATCTGGGGGGCGGCCGGGCGCATGCCCTGCCCGATCGCGCTCGTCGTTGCCGGCGGATCGCTCGGCTTCGTGCCGGGCCGGCTGCGAACTGCCTCCCTTCCGGCCCTGATGCGGCAGATGGTGCTGCCGCCCATCCTGGTTGTGGCCGCAACCAAGATCTCGTGGGCCGAGGCGGCGGCGCGCAGCAGGGCCCCGGCTTCATCGAGGCACCGACCGAGTCCGCCGTTCAGTGGATTCAACGGTGCCCGCAGTGCGTGCTAGCTTGCGTTTCGTCGCCGCATCCCGGGAGAAACCATGCGTCGCATCGTTGTCGTTGGGCAGCCCGCACCGCCGCCACTGTGTTTCCACGAATTCGCGCGCTCGCTGGCGCTGCGGCTGGGCGCGCATCAGGTCACGCGCGAGACTTCCGCGACGCTGATGCAGGCGGAAGCGTGGGTCGGATCCGAGCGCGTCGGCGTCTTCACCGAATCACTGTTCCGTCAGGCGGACACGATCGTGTGGCTGCACTTTTCACCGCTGGCTTTCTTGCGCGACTGGTCGGCGCGGACGGCCGATGCACTGCGCGGCATCGTCGCCGGGTTTCGCCGCACGAGCACCTCCGGTCAGGTGCGAGTACTGCGTGCTTCGTGGAACGATGTGAAGCGCTCGTACGACCATCTGATGATCGCCCCGCAGATGTATGCGCTGATGGGCCACCCCGCCCTGGCGCACGCACGGGTGATCGAACTGCGCTCGCCCCGGCAGGCCGCATTCTGGCTGATGACGCAGCGCCGCCGCAGCGGGGTCAGCCTGAGGCCAGGCGCCGGATCGCCGCCGCAAGCGGCGAATTGACGGCGACGTTTCGCTCCAGGTAGTCGAGGATCGCGCGCGCCGAGGCGGCACTTTCCCCATAGCCGCGCATGAATGCTGGCAGCTCGTGCGCGAACCGCGGCAGGCGCTGCTCGACGCGTCGCTCCGGCGCAAATGGATCGTGCGGCGCACCTTGTGCCGGCTCGCGCCGGGCCGCCAGTTCCAGCACACGGTCCACCGCGTGCACCTGGATCAACCGCAGTGCCGCGAGCGTCTCGCCGCGCGCGCGCCGCGCCAGCCCGACGTACAGATTCGTCAGCGCCTCGCCCACCAGCCAATCTTCGCTGCGGACCTCCGACACCGGCAGCGGACGGCGCGGCTGCGCGATCGCTGCGTCGACGTCCGGGTGCTTCCAAACGATGCGGCCGGGCGCGAACGGTATCGCGTCCAGCTCCTGCGGTTCAAAGACCGCGAATTCGCAGAAGATGCCATCGGCATACAGTGCCTTGCAACCGTCGACCGTGTTCCGGAACTGAAAGTCGAGCGGGCACGGATCGGCGAGCCACGACAAATCGTCGAGGTAACGGCGCTTTGCGTTCGCCTCGACAATGACGAAGAAGTCGAGATCCGAGTGCGCATCGAGCCGCGCCGTGTCCAAGCCGACCGAGCCCAGACCGATCAATGCGCGCGCGTCGACCCGGCGGGCGAGCGCAGCGCCGATCGCATCGAGCCGGGCCAGAAGTGCCTGCGGCGTGACCTCGGCTCGCGGCGTCACCGGGTGACCTGCGCGTGCTCGCGCGCGTAGGCACGCACGATCGACTCGACGTCCGCATCACGTGCAAAGCCCAGCGCGGCGGCGCGCGCCGTGTCGAAGCGCGCCGGCCAGGTCCTGACGATGGCGCGAATTCGCTCGTCGGGCTGCATCTGCACGCGCGCGACGGCCGCATCGCCGCCGACCGCGCGCAGCGCCTCGAGCATCTGTGCCACCGTGACCGTCAGGCCCGGCAGGTTGAGCCCGCGCCGCGGGCCCCAGACGTCGCCCGCAATCTCGTGCGCACGAACGAATGCCGCGATCGCGGCCGCCGGCGACAAAACCCACATCGCGGTTTCGGGCTCAACCGGGCAGGCGCCGATTTCTCCGGCCAGCGGTTCGCGGACGATGCCGCTCGCAAAACTCGACGCCGCCGCGTTCGGCTTGCCCGGCCGCACGACGATCGTCGGCAAGCGCACCGCGCGGCCATCGATGAAGCCCTTGCGCGCGCAGTCGCCGACCAGCAGTTCGCCGATCAGCTTCTGCACGCCATAGCTCGTCTGCGGCGTGGGCGGCGTGTCGTCGGTGACGATATCGGGAAGATCGCCACCGAATACCGCCACGCTGCTGGCGAACACCAGCTTCGGCTTGCCGTGCTGCGTGCGGCAGGCGTTGAGGATCGTGCGCGTGCCGTCGACGTTCACGTGCATGCCCAGATCGAAGTCCGCTTCCGCCGCGCCGCTCACGACCGCGGCCAGATGAAAGACCGAGTCGGTGTTGGTCTCCATCACATGGGCGATGAAGCCACCCGCCGCGACGTCGCCCACCACGTACTCGACGCGGTCGTCGACGAAAAGCCGCCCGCTGTGCGACTGGTCCACCGCGACGATCTGCGCGATCGTTCGCACCCGGCCGGCGGCATCCGTCAGCGAGCCGCGCTCGCACAGTGCGCGGACCAGCAGCTGTCCGAGGAAGCCGGCACCGCCGGTGATCACGATCTTCATCCGTTGCCCCCCTATGCTGCGCGCCGCAGCGGGCGGAACACCTTGTCGTCGTCATAGAAGCCGGGATTCTCGTTCGCCGCGCACCAACCGGGAATCCCGAGGACCGGAAGGTGCTCGAGCAGTCGCGGTGCGAGATCGGATCGCCGGACGAAGGCCGCCGCTGCCGCATCGAGCGACGCCGACTGACCGTCGCCCAGCGGGACCGGCACGACTGCGGCGGTGATTGCCTTGTACGGTCCGACGAGCCGGTCCAGAAGCGCGTGCCCGAACACCCGCGGCACAACGTCGCGTTGCCAGTGCGAACGGTGCGCAACCAGCAGCGCGCGCCAGTTCCGCTGCCTGAGCCAGTCGATCACCGCATCATCGTCGCAGGCGAGCAGCATGCCGCTCTCGTCGATCAGCGTGGCGGCATCGCGCACGGCGCCGCGCGTGGCTCCCACGCCGCGACGGGCAATCTCCGCCGCCTGACACGCGTTCAATGCCGCCTTGGTGCGCGGGTACGCGAGCCACATCAGCGCGTTGAAGCGGTCGTGCCGGTTGTCGCGGCTCGGCACCCGCCCGGTGGCGGCGATGTGCGCCTCGTAGGCGGTGCCCGGCGGGGCGTCATCGGCGGCGACGAACGCGATCGCTTGGCCCTGCCGGTTGCACACGCCGCCCTCGGCGGCGAGGCGTGTCAGCGCCGAGCGCCAGTCCGGCGACTCGAACGCCGGGCGGAACTCGACGTAAGGCGCCAACCACGGTGCCGACCAGTCGATCACGGCGCAAGCTTCCACGACAGCGCTTCGCCTGCACCCAGTGGAACGATCGTCTGCTCGCCGAATTTCATTTCTTCGGGCAACGTCCATCGGCGCCGTTCGAGGGCGACCGTGCCGGTGTTGCGCGGCAGTCCATAGAAATCGGGGCCGTTGAAACTCGCAAACGCCTCGAGTCGGTCGAGCGCGCCGGCCAGATCGAATGCCCGTGCGTACATCTCGAGTGCCGCGGCCGCGGTGAAGCAGCCGGCGCAGCCACAGGCGTTTTCCTTGTCGCCCTTCGGGTGCGGTGCGCTGTCGGTGCCGAGAAAGAAACGTGGATGCCCAGAGGCCACCGCGGCGACCAGCGCCTGCCGATGCGCCTCGCGCTTGAGCACGGGCAGGCAGTAGTAGTGTGGACGAATGCCGGTTTTCCCGGCCGCGGTCATGAAGATGCTGTTCCGGTTGTAGAGCAGATGCTGCGGGGTGATCGTGGCACCCACAGGACCCTCGGCCTGGGTGACGTACTCGACGGCCTCGCGCGTCGTGATGTGCTCGAACACCACCCGCAGCGCCGGAAAATCGCGCCGCGTCGGGATCAGCACCTCGTCGATAAAGCGCTTCTCGCGGTCGAACACATCGACCTCGCCGTGCGCGACCTCGCCGTGCACGAGCAGCGGCACAGCGAGGGCCTGCATCGCTTCGAGCGCCTGCGCGCACTTGCGCAAGTCGGTCACGCCCGAGTCCGAGTTCGTCGTGGCGCCGGCCGGATACAGCTTCACGCCATGCACGATGCCACTGTGCTTCGCGCGCACGATCTCGTCGGCCGGGGTGTTGTCGGTCAAGTACAGCGTCATCAGCGGCTCGAATTCGAGACCCTCCGGCAACGCGCGCCCGATGCGTTCGCGATAGGCGCGCGCCAGCGCGGTCGTCGTCACCGGCGGCTTCAGGTTCGGCATCACGATCGCGCGCGCGAACTGGCGCGCCGTGTACGGCAGTACGTCGGCCATCTGCGCGCCGTCGCGCAGGTGCAGGTGCCAGTCGTCAGGGCGGGTGAGCGTGATGCGATCCACGGTTTTGTCCTCCGCCGCCATTATCGCTGCGTCATACCGGCAGCAGCGTGCCGGTCTCGCCCTTCACCTCCCGCAGCGAAAAGCTCGAATACATCTCCTTCACGCCCGGGAGCGCGCGGATCGTGTCGCGCGCAAAGCGGCCGAAGCTTTCCAGATCGGCGGCCACCACGTACAGCAGAAAGTCATAACGCCCCGACACGTTGTGGCAGGCCAGGATCTGGGGGATCGCGCGCACCGCATCCTCGAACGCGCGGCCCGCGGCGGGGGTGTGGCGCTCCAGCATCACGCTCACGAACGCCGTGACGCCAAAGCCGAGACGGCGCTCGTCGAGCACGGCCCGATAGCTGCGGATGAAGCCGGTCTGCTCCAGGCGCTTGATGCGGCGCCAGCACGGCGAGGTCGACAGCGAGACGCGTTCGGCGATCTGGGTCGCCGAGAGCCGCGCATCCGTCTGCAGCAGCGCCAGGATCGACCGATCGACACGGTCGATCGGAGCCTCTGGCAAATCTTTTGCGTCAATTGTCGTCTTTCCAGGTTTTTTTTGCCGCACTGTTGACTCCCTGAGCAAGGAATGCACGAATTATCCTCGAAACCACTCCTAACATCTCCCCAGTACCCGCCACCTGCGACCGCCCCCAAGGAGACCCGCATGCCATCCCTCGTTCGCCACGGCTTCGCCACGCGCGCCATCCATCATGGCCATGACCCGCTCGACCATCAGGGCGCGCTGGTGCCGCCGGTGTACCTGTCGGCCACATTCGCCTTTCCCGACACCGACTTCGGCATGCGCTGCTTTACCGGCGAGCAGGCAGGCTATATCTACTCGCGCATCGCCAATCCGACGCTCGCCCTGCTGGAGTCGCGGCTCGCCACGCTGGAAGGCGGCGCCGCTGCCGTCGTGTTCGGCTCCGGCATGGGTGCCATCAGCTCGACCCTGTGGACGCTGCTCAGTCCCGGCGACGAGGTGCTGGTCGATACGACCCTCTACGGATGCACGTTCGCGTTCCTGCATCACGGCATGGCCCGTTACGGCGTGCGCGTCACGCACGTCGACATGACCGATGCCGCGCACGTCGCGGCGGCGATCGGGCCGAAGACCCGGCTCATCTACTTCGAGTCGCCGGCCAATCCCAACATGCGGCTGGTCGACATCGCCGCCGTCGCCGCGGTGGCGCGTTCACACGGCGTGCCGGTCGCGGCCGACAACACCTACTGCAGTCCGTATCTGCAGCAGCCGCTCGCGCTGGGCGCCGACATCGTGCTGCATTCGGCCACCAAGTATCTCGGCGGCCATGGCGACCTGACCGCGGGCGCGGCGGTGTTCCGCGACGCCGAACTCGCGCAGCGCGTGCGCATGCAGGGACTGAAGGACATGACCGGCGCCGTTCTGTCGCCGCAGGACGCGTATCTGGTGCTGCGCGGGCTGAAGACGCTGGCGCTGCGCATGCAGCGGCACTGCGCCAACGCGCAGGCGATTGCCGAACTGATCGAGGCGCATCCGGCGACCGCGGTGGTGCACTACCCCGGTCTGCCTTCGTTCCCGCAGCACGCGCTCGCGTGCCGGCAGATGCGAGGGCACGGCGGCATGATCGCGTTCGAACTGAACGGCGGACTCGAAGCCGGCCGGCGCTTCATGGACGCGCTGCAGTTGTTCACCCGTGCGGTGAGCCTGGGCGATGCGGAGTCGCTCGCGCAGCACCCGGCCAGCATGACGCATTCGACCTACACGCCGGCGCAGCGACTCGCGCACGGCATCAGCGACGGGCTGGTGCGCCTGTCGGCCGGGCTGGAGGACATCGATGACCTGCTCGCGGACGTGCGGCAGGCCTTGGATGCAGCGACGACGACACGCCGCGTCGCTGCCGGTGGCCTCGCAACGGGGGCGGCGGCGGCCCGCGCGCGATAATCGCCGGCAACACCACCACGGCCCTCGCGCGCGGAAGCGGGCGAGGGAGGAACCCATGAACCGCGACGATCTTGCCAAGCTCGCCACGATCGCCTCGTGGCGACTGCCCGAAGCCGACGCCGATCCGCAGGAAACGCAGGAGTGGCTCGACGCACTCGACGCCATTGTTCACGAGGTTGGGCCGCAACGCGCGACTTTCATCCTGCAGAAACTGGTGCAGCACGCACGCCGCCGCCGCGTGCAGTTGCCCACCGTCGCCAACACACCGTACATCAACACGATTGCCCTCGCGCAGCAGGCGCCGTTTCCCGGCAACCTCGACCTCGAATCGCGCCTGAGCGCACTGGTGCGCTGGAACGCACTCGCGATGGTCGTGCGCGCCAATCGCGTCAGTGCCGAACTCGGCGGCCACATCGCGAGCTACGCCTCCGCGGCCGATCTGTTCGAGGTCGGCTTCAATCATTTCTTTCGCGCCGGGCAGGCGGGAGATCTGCTTTACTTCCAGCCGCACTCGGCACCCGGCGTCTACGCACGCGCGTTCCTGGAAGCTCGTCTCAGCGAGGAACAGTTGTCGAATTACCGCCGGGAAACGGGCGGCAAAGGCCTGAGCTCGTACCCGCACCCGTGGCTGATGCCGGACTTCTGGCAGTTCCCGACCGGCTCGATGGGCCTCGGTCCCTTGTTTGCGGTCTACCAGGCGCGCTTCATGCGCTACCTCGCGCATCGGGGCCTGCTCGACACGCAAGGGCGCAAGGTATGGGCATTCGTCGGCGACGGCGAAATGGACGAGCCGGAATCGCTCGCCGGGCTCTCGCTTGCGGCGCGCGAAGGACTCGACAACCTGGTGTTCGTCGTCAACTGCAACCTGCAGCGGCTCGACGGCCCGGTGCGCGGCAACGGCTCGATCATCCAGGAGCTCGAAGGACTGTTTGCCGGCGCGGGCTGGAACGTGATCAAGCTGCTGTGGGGCAGCGACTGGGATTCGCTCTTTGCGCGCGACGAACACGCACTGCTGCTGCGCGCGTTCCACGAGACCGTCGACGGGGAGTTCCAGCAGCTCAGTGCGACCGACGGCCGCTTCAACCGCGAACACTTCTTCGCCAAGTATCCGGAGCTGCAGCAACTCGTCGCGCACCTGACCGACGAAGACATCGACCGCCTGCGCCGCGGCGGCCACGATCCGGTGAAGATCTATGCCGCCTATCACGCGGCGGCGAATCATCGCGGCCAGCCGACCGTGATCCTGGCCAAGACCAAGAAGGGTTACGGCATGGGCCTCGCGGGCCAGGGACGCATGACCACGCACCAGCAGAAGAAGCTCGACACCGAGCAGCTGCTCGAGTTTCGCGACCGCTTTGCCCTGCCGCTCACCGACGCGCAGGTCGATGCCTGCGAATTCGTGCGCCCGGGTGGCGACGCGCCGGAGATGAAATACCTGCACGCGCGGCGCGCCAAGCTGGGCGGCTACCTGCCTGCGCGCAAGCGCAGAAGCGAGCCGCTGACGCCGCCGCCGATCGACACCCACGCCCGCTTCGCCCTCGAAGCCAACGGCAAGGAAATGAGCACGACGATGGCGTTCGTGCGCATGATCTCCGCGTTGCTGAAGGACAGGACGCTGGGCCCGCGCATCGTGCCGATCATCGCCGACGAAGCGCGCACCTTCGGCATGGCCGATCTGTTCCGCCAGATCGGCATCTACTCGCCGCTCGGGCAACTGTACGAGCCGGAAGATCGCGACCAGGTGAGCTACTACAAGGAGGCAAGGAACGGCCAGATCCTCGAGGAGGGCATCAACGAAGCTGGCGCGATCGCGAGCTGGGTGGCGGCGGCCACCAGCTACAGCGCCCATGGACTGGCGCTGCTGCCGTTCTACATCTACTACTCGATGTTCGGTTTTCAGCGTGTTGGCGATGCGATCTGGGCCGCGGCGGATTCACGCGCGCGCGGCTTTCTGCTCGGCGCCACCGCGGGCCGCACGACGCTCTCCGGCGAAGGGCTGCAGCACGAGGACGGCACCAGCCACCTGATCGCCAGCACGATCCCCAACTGCCGCGCCTACGACCCGTGCTTCGCCTACGAGCTGGCGGTGATCCTCGACGATGGCATGCGCCGCATGCTCTGCGCGCACGAGGACGTGTTCTATTACGTGACGGTGATGAACGAGAACTACGCGCAGCCGTCGGCACCGTGGGTTTGCCTCCCCCCCTCCCCCTCTGCCACCGGGGCGGAGGCGCATCAGCCGCGCGCCACGGACGCAGGGATCGAAGGCATCCTGCGCGGCATGTACTGCGTGCGTGCGTCCGCGCGAGGCGAAGCGAATGTGCGGTTGCTCGGCGCCGGCGCGATCCTGCGCGAGGTGCTCGCTGCGGCCGAGCTGCTCGAGCAGGATTTCAGCATCAGCGTGGACGTGTATTCGGTCACCAGCTTCACCGAACTGCGGCGCGAGGCCATGGAAATCGAACGCCAGCGCCGTTTTGGCGGCACGCGCGGCGCCCCATGGGTCGAGCGGCAACTGCCGGTGAACGGCACGCCGGTGGTCGCCGCGAGCGATTACGTCGCCGCGGTTCCCGACCTGATCCGCCCGTGGATTGGCGACCGGATGATCGCGCTCGGCACCGACGGTTTCGGTCGCAGCGACCTGCGCGCCAACCTGCGGCGGTTTTTCGAGGTGGACCGGCACGCCATTGCGGTTGCCGCGCTCTCGACGATCGATTCCGGGCTCGCGGCGATGGCGCGAGATCGATACGACGTTGAGGCGGCCGGCGCACCGCCGTGGTGTCGCTGACAGAAGGCGCTACGCGGTCGTCCTGCGGCGCTACTTCAGGATGCGCACCAGGTTGTGATGCGCGTCGGTGAATGTCGGCAGCTCAGGCCGGTCCCGGATCTCGGTTGCCGCCCGGCTTATGCGCGGATGCGCGAGCAGCGTCTTGTCGCGTGAGACGAGAATCTGGTCGGTGGCACTGAGCCAGTAGTTCGCACCGCCCTGGGATTCCGGGCTGTCGGACAGAAGCACCGCTTCCATGCCCTGTTCGGTCGCCAGCCGCTTCACCACCGGCATCATGTCGATGTAGCGGTTGGTGGCCTGGAACACGATGACGCCGTCGGGCGCAAGGTGACGTGCGTACAGCGCCATCGCCTCGCGCGTCAGCAGATGCATGGGGATCGAGTCGCCGGAGAACGCGTCGATGCCGAGCACGTCATAGCCGCGCGCCGCCTCGCGCTCAAGCGACAGGCGGCCATCGCCGAGCACAATGCCGGTGCGCGCGGGCGTGTCGCGCAGGAAACTGAATTCCCTCTTCTCGATCTCGATCACCTTGGCGCTGATCTCGTAGAACACCATTTCATCGCCGGCGCGGCCATAGGCGGCAACGACGCCGGCCCCCAGCCCGATGATCCCGACCTTGCGTTTGCCGGGCTTCGTTTCGTTGAGCGCGGCGAAGAGTCGCCCATAGCCCGAGCCGGGGCCGAAGTAGTCGCTCGGCGTGTTGCGATACTGATCCGCGAGCAGCTGCCCGCCATGGATGATCGCGCCGTGATACATCGCGCGGTAGCGCACGCCGTCGACCTCCCGGTCGCGCGTGCGCACCACGCCGTAGAAGTCGCGCGCGATCACGCGCATGTCGCGCGCGTATTCGCGCGCGGCACCGATCGCGTAGTAGCTGGTCGCAACGAGCGCGATCGCGCCGAGCGCGAAGGCGCCGCGCGGCAATCGCAGCATGATCAGCAGCGCCAGCACCACGAGCACCATGTTCAACTCGAGGTAGCCGTCGAGCGCCAGCGGTGCCACGATCGCGATCAGCACCGCGCCGAGCGCGCCGCCGAGCGACAGCATCAGATAGAAGCGCGTGAGATGCCCCGGGTCCGGCTTCATGCGCGCCAGCTCGCCGTGGCAGAACATGCAGGCGACGAACAGCCCGCCGAAGTACAGCGCCACCGCGAGCTTCAGATCCAGCGACGGGATCTTCCACGCCATCACCGGCACCAGCACGAGCGCGGCGACGATGAACACCGGCCGCACGTACCAGCGCGGGTGGTCGAAGCACAGGATGAACGTGATCAGGTACAGCGACAGCGGCATCACCCACATGAACGGCACGCTGGCGATGTTCTGCGTCACGTGATTGGTGACCGCGAGCAGCATCACCGAACCCATCGCCGCGAGTGCCAGCCACATCAGTTGCGTCGCCAGCGCTGGTGCCGGCGCCGCCGCGTGCTCGCGACTGCGCATCGCCTGCGGCGCGGCGAGCGACGCCGTCATCGACCTCCAGCCGGTTGCGGCGCACAGGACAACGAAGGCCGCGTACGCGACCGACCAGCTCAAGCCGAGCTGCGGCAGCGTGAACCACGGTTCGACGAGCACAGGGAAGCCCAGCAACGCGAGCAGCGAAGCGAAGTTCGACAGCGCAAACAGCCGATACGGCACGGCGGACCGAAAGCGGCGCCAGTACCACGCCTGCAGCAGCGGCGTGGTGGTCGACAGCAGGAAGTACGGCAGGCCAATCGTGCAGGCAAGCAACAGCAGGATGCGCGTGATCGGCTCTTCATCGCCCGCGGGCTTCCAGTCATCGCTCGCGAGGATCGGCAGCGTGGCGAGCGAGGCGATCAGCAGCGCGATGTGCAGCCCCGCCTGTCGCCGTGTACCCAGGCGCGTGGTCGCATCCGCGTACGCATAGCCCGCCAGCAGCACGCTCTGGAAGAACACCAGGCACGTGGTCCACACGGTCGCCGCGCCGCCGAACCACGGCAGGATCTGCTTGGCGATGATCGGCTGCACCAGGAACAGCAGGAACGCGGAGAGGAAGATCGTGCCCGCATACGGCAGGATCGCGGCACCCGCGCGCGACGCTTCAGCGCCGGAAGCGGTGTTGGCGGACATGCGGCGAGACAACCAGGCGCACCGGCGCGGATGATCGGCGAAGCGCGCGGCGCGGCCGCCCGCCGGTCAAACCGGCGTCGGCTCTGCGCCGAACACGTCCTGGTAGGACGTGTACGTCGTCAGCATCAGCACCGGCGCCAGCACGAGCCAGCCGAGGCCGACGGGAATCGAGGCGATGACCGCCGCGATGATGTAGAGGATGCCGAACAGCAGGAACGGCACGATGTTCTTCAGGTTCGCGGAAAAGCTCGCCTTCAGTGCATCGACCGGCGCGACATTGCGGAACACGACGAGCGCCGGCGCAAACCACATCGCCATGGCCACCAGCGCGCCGAGCACAAGCGCAACGAGCAGCGCCAGCATGCCGGTGCCGAGCGCGGCCATCATGGCGCCGGGACTGTGCCGCGCCCCGCCGAGGAACATGCCCATCACGGCGCCGAAGCCGAGTGCCCCGGCCACCAGCGCAATCACGACCCCGGCCACGAGAACGATTGCGCCGAGCACGAGCAAGGGTGTTAGTTTGTCCTTGAACCCGGAGAACAGATCACCGAGCTCGAGCGCGCCGCCGCCTTCGACCTTGCGCGCCGCCAGAAGCCAGCTGGCCGCGAACGCCGGAAACAGCAGCGAACTGACCAGGCTACCCAGGAACGGAATGAAACCCAGCGCAATGAAGATCACGATCATGATCAGCGCCAGCACGATCCACATGCCGGGGTTCTTCATGAACAGCGCCCAGGCTTCGCTCCACCACGAGATGCCGCGTCCGGCATCGACGGCGCGCGCTGTCAGTTCCGTCGCACCTGCTTCTCCCATCGTCTGACTCCGGTGCAGGATCAATCAGTGCCCGAGGATCTTGGACAGGAAGTCCTTGGTGCGATCGCTCTTCGGGTTGTTGAAGAACTCGTGCGGATCGTTTTCTTCGACGATCTGGCCCTGGTCCATGAAGATCACGCGATTGGCCACCGCCTTGGCGAACCCCATCTCGTGCGTGACGCAGAGCATGGTGATACCGCCCTTGGCCAGTTCAATCATCACGTCGAGCACTTCCTTGATCATCTCGGGGTCGAGTGCGGAGGTCGGCTCGTCGAACAGCATGATCTTGGGCGTCAGGCACAGCGCGCGCGCGATCGCCACGCGCTGCTGCTGGCCGCCCGACAGCTGCAGCGGATACTTGTTGGCCTGCTCGGCGATGCGCACGCGCTTGAGCTGCGTCATCGCGCGCTCCTCGGCGTCCTTCTTCGGCATCTTGCCGACCCACATCGGCGACAGCGTCAGGTTCTCCAGCACCGTCAGGTGCGGGAACAGGTTGAACTGCTGGAACACCATGCCGACTTCCTTGCGGATCTTTTCGATCGCCTTGACATCGTCGGTGAGCTCGGTGCCATCGACGATGATGTGGCCTTCCTGATGCTCTTCCAGGCGGTTGATGCAGCGGATCAGCGTCGACTTGCCCGAGCCTGACGGGCCGCAGATCACGATCCGCTCGCCGCGCGCGACCTTGAGGTTGATGTCGCGCAGCACGTGGAAGTTGTTGCCGTACCACTTGTTCACCTTGTCGAAGGTGATGATCGGCTGCCCCGGATGCGCGGGGTGCTCGGCCGCCTGCTTTTGTTCGGTCATGATGTCTCCAGACTCAGCGCGTCTTGCTCACGTTGACCTGCTTCTCGATCCACAGGCTATAGCGCGACATGGAAAAGCAGAACACGAAGTAGATCGCCGTGATGAACAGATACCCCTCGATCTTGAAAGGTCGCCAGTCGGCATCGGAGTTCAATGCCAGGCCGAGCGCGCCGGTCAGTTCGTACAGCGAAACGATCGTCACCAGCGAGGTGTCCTTGAAGATGCCGATGAAGTTGTTGACGATGCCGGGAATCACAAGGGCCAGCGCCTGCGGCAGCACGATCTTGCGCTGCGTCTGCCAGTAGGAGAGCCCGAGCGATTGGGCCGCTTCGATCTGCCCTTTCGGAATCGCCTGCAGCCCGCCGCGCACGATCTCGGCCATGTAGGCACCCGCGAACAAGGTGATCCCGACCAGCACGCGGATCAGCACATCGATGGAAAGACCCGGCGGCATGAACAGCGGAAACATGAAGCTCGCCATGAACAGCACCGAGATCAGCGGCACACCGCGAATCAGTTCGACGTAGATCACGCAGAAGGTGCGGATTGCCGGCAGACCGGAGCGGCGTCCCAGTGCGATCAGGATCGCGAGCGGAAAAGCGAAGATGATCGACAGCGATGCCAGCATGATCGTCAGCGGGAGCCCGCCCCAGCGATCGGTGGGCACCACCTCGAGTCCCATCACGCCGCCGATCATCAGCGCGAAGAAAGCGGCGAGGCCCGCCACCCAGACCGCGCCGAGCCACGGTTTCCAGAACGCGCGCATGCAACTGACGATGAGCATCCCCAGCAGCAGCAAGGTGGCCACTTCCGGGCGCCATTGCTGCTCGTACGGGTAGCGGCCGAAAATGATCAGCCGATATTTCTCTGCCACCACACCCCAGCAGGCGCCCACGCCGCGTGCGGCCTGGCAGGCCTCGGCGCTCGGTTTGAAGATCGCCTGCAACACCAGCCAGTTGACGATGGTCGGCGCCCAGTAAATGATCAACGCGCCCGCCAGCACTGTGGTGAGCGTGTTGCGCCAGTTGCTCAACAGGTTGCGCCTGACCCAGGGAACAAATCCCTCGAGCTTGACCGGTGCCGGACGAGCGGCGATGGGCTGAAAGACGGCGCTCATCTCATCGCTCCCGGATCGCCGAGCGCTTGTTGTACCAGTTCATGATTCCCGAGGTGGTCAGCGACGTCGTCAGGTACACCAGCATGATGATCGCGATGCACTCGACCGCGCGCCCGGTCTGATTGATGGCGGTGTTGGAGATCGACACCACGTCGGGATAGCCGATCGCCACCGCAAGCGACGAGTTCTTGGTCAGGTTCAGATACTGGTTGGTGATCGGCGGAATGATCACGCGCAGCGCCTGCGGCAGGACCACCAGCCGCATCGACTGCCCGCGCAACAGCCCGAGCGAGCCGGCCGCTTCGATCTGACCGTGCGGCACCGAGGCGATGCCGGCGCGCACCACTTCGGCCACGAACGAAGACGTGTAGAACACCAGCCCGAGCAGGACCGACATGAACTCCGGCGTGACGGTGCCGCCGCCTTCGACCGATATCTCGCCGCTGCCCGGCACGTTCCACGCGGTGGGCGCTCCCCCGATCAGCCAGCCCGCCAGCGAAAAGATCAGAATCGTCGCCACCGTCGGCCAGAACACATGCGGAATCTTGCCGGTCTCTTCGAAACGGCTAATCGCCCGGCGCCGGTAGAAGATCGCAACGACGACGCCGATCGCCGCGCCGACCAATGCCAGCAACTGCCCGAGCCCCCACACCGGCATCGGAAACGCAAAACCGCCCTTGCTGAGGAAAAACAGCCCGAGGAATGACACCGGCTCTTCCGGCGCCGGCAGCAGTTCCGTGAACAGCAGGTACCACATCAGCAACTGCAGCAGCACCGGAATGTTGCGGAACAGCTCGACGTACCCGTAGCACAGGCCACGCACGATCGCGTTGCGCGAGAAGCGGCCGATGCCGAGCAGCGTGCCCAGGATCGTGCACAGCACGATGCCGACGATCGCCACCCGCAGCGTATTGAGCACGCCGACCAGGAACGCTTTCCAGTACGGGTCGAGCGCGTCGTAGTGCATCAGCGTCTCGCCAATATCGAAACCGGCGGCACCGCCGAGAAAGCCGAAACCGCTCTGGATCCCGCGCACACGCATGTTCTCCATCGTGTTGTGCGCCAGGAACCAGACCGTCGCGGCGATCAGGCCGATGGCGATGATCTGATAGATGACACCGCGAAAGGCCTGGCTGCGCCACGACCAATCGCGCCGCTTGGGCGGAGTCCGCCCTGGCAACGCCTGCGACATGCTGCTCTCCTCCCAGGAGGGCTTGTGTTCTTCTCGCTCTGCAAAACGGATGCCGGTGCCACCGCTTTGCATCGGAGCCTGCGCACTTGCCCAGGCTCGGCCCGGGCCCCGCTTCGCCGCCAGGACCCGGATCAATCGCTGTGGCCTAGCGCACCGGCGGCGCGTACATCAGACCGCCCTTGCTCCACAGGTTGTTCACGCCCCGCGGCAGCGCCAGCGGCGTCTTCGGCCCGACATTGCGCTCGAAGACCTCGCCGTAGTTGCCGACCGCCTTGAGCGCGTTGACCATCCAGTTCTTGTCCAGCCCGAGCAGCTTGCCGGTGTCCTCGCTCTTGCCGAGGATGCGCAGCACGACCGGGTCCTGGCTGTCGGCCAGCAGTTTGTCGACATTGGCCTGTGTGATGTCATATTCCTCGGCTTCGATCAGCCCGAACACGACCCACTTGACGATCGCGAACCACTCGTCATCGCCGCGGCGCACGCTCGGACCGAGCGGCTCCTTCGAGATCAGCGTCGGCAGAATGAGGTGGTCGGCCGGGTTCTTGGCCTGCTTGTTGCGCGTCGAGGCCAGGCCCGAGGCGTCCGTCGTATAGGCGGCGCAGCGGCCCGAAAAGTAGGCGCCCTCGGCGGCTTCCAGCTTTTCGAACACGACCGGTTTGATATCGAGCTTGTTGGCGCGCGAATAGTCCGTCAGGTTCTTTTCCGTCGTCGTGCCGGATTGCACGCACACGGTCTGACCCTTGAGGTCCTTGCCCGTCTTGATCTTGCCTTTGACCGGCACCATGAATCCCTGACCGTCGTAATACGTGACGCCGGTAAAATGCATGCCCAGCGACGCATCGCGCGTCAGCGTCCAGGTCGTGTTGCGCGAAAGGATATCGACCTCGCCGGACTGCAGGGCAGTGAAGCGCTGCTGCGCGTTCAGCGGCACCCATTTGACCTTGCTGCCGTCGCCGAGCACCGCGGCGGCAATCGCGCGGCAGATATCGACGTCGAGTCCGGTCCAGTTGCCCTGGCTGTCGGCGGCCGAGAAACCGGCCAATCCCGTGTTCACGCCGCACACGACCTGGCCGCGCGCCTTGATCGAGTCCAGGGTCTTGCCCGCGTGCGCCGGGGTGGCCATGGCGCCGACGGCCAGTGTCGCGACGCCTAGCAGCGCGCGGGTAATTGTCTTCCTCATTGGATGAATCTCCTTCTTCGGTGTTGGACCGGCAGCGCCGGAGCCGCGCGTCGACGCGTCGGGGTCGGCCAATCTACCACCGCAGCCGACATTGCAGCAATTGCGCTTGCCGTTCAAGAAAAGTGGCGCCTCGTACCGGACGGCAGGATCTGCACTGCATTAGTGCATGCCTGCTCGATTCTTGACCACCCGCGCGCCGGGGAGGCGCCGCCGCCCCCCTACGGGTGCGGACGCTTGCGCAGCCGGGTGGGCCGGGTCAGCACATCCGGATGCAGGATTTCGTGCAGCTGCGCTTCGCTCAGCAGGCCCCGTTCCAGGACCAGCTCGGCAACGCTGCAATGGGTCTTGACGCGGCCTTGGCGATCTCGGCGGCGGCCTCGTACCCGATATGCGGATTGAGCGCGGTGGCCAGTCCGGCCGAGGTCTTCACCCGGTGCGCCAGCAGTTCGATGTTGGCGGCGATGCCGTCGATGCAGTTCTTGGCCAGCGTGAGGCAGGCGGCCTGCAGATGCATGATCGACTTGAAGAGCGAGAACCCCATCACCGGCTCGAACGCGTTCAGCTGCAATTGACCCGCTTCGGACGCCATCGTCACCGTCATGTCGTTGCCGATCACCTCGAACGCGACCTGATTCACGACCTCGGGAATCACAGGATTGACTTTGCCCGGCATGATCGAGGAGCCCGCGGCGCGCGCCGGCAGAAAGATCTCGGCCAGGCCGGCCTGCGGCCCCGATGACAGCAACCGCAGGTCGTTGCAGGTCTTGGAGAGCTTGCAGGCGATGCGCTTGAGCACGCCGGAGAGCTGGACGAAGCTGCCCGTGTCCTGGGTGGCTTCGACGAAGTGGGCGGCCGGTTTCAGCGGCAGTCCCGACAGCTCGGCGAGATAGCGACAGGCGAGCGGTGCATAGTCGGGATCGGTATTGATGCCCGTGCCGATCGCGGTGGCGCCGAGGTTGATCTCGGTGATCAGGCTCATGGCCTCGCGCAGGCGTTGTTCGTCCTCGCCGAGCATGATCGCGTAGGTCGAGAATTCCTGCCCGAGCGTCATCGGCACCGCATCCTGCAACTGCGTGCGGCCGATCTTCAGCACGTCGCGGAATTCGAACGCCTTCTTCTCGAAGCTCTGGCGCAGTACCGCCATCGCCTCGAGCAACTGCCGGATGGCGAAGCACAGGCCGACCTTGACCGCCGTCGGGTAGGTGTCGTTGGTGCTCTGTGAGGCGTTGACATCGTCGATCGGATGCAGGCGCGCGTAGTCGCCCTTCTCATGCCCCATCAGTTCGAGCGCACGATTGGCAACGACCTCGTTGACGTTCATGTTGGTCGACGTTCCGGCGCCGCCCTGAATCACGTCGACCACGAACTGATCGTGCAGGCGTCCGGCCTCGATCTCCTCGCAGGCGGCGATGATCACCGCCGCCTTGGTCGCCTCGAGCAGCTCCAGATCGCCATTGGCGCAGGTGGCCGCCTTTTTCACGAGGGCGTAGGCACGGATCAGTTCCGTGACCTGGCCGATCGGGATCCCCGTGATCGGATAATTCTCCCGCGCACGAACGGTGTGAATGCCGTAGTACGCCGCACCCGGCACGGGCAGTTCACCCAGCGAGTCGCGCTCGATGCGGAAAGCGTCACGGTTCTTCATTTATCCTGCCTCTCGCGGCCCGGCCCCGAACAACTTTCATGGTCTGCCGCTGCAACCAGCGCCGCACGAACGGCCCACGGCTTGATTCCGTTCGCGCGGAGCGCCTGAGCGTGTCGAAGGACGAAGGCCGAACGCAATTCTGCGACCAATCCACCGAAGGCCAAAGTGGTCCCGCCCCGTGGTGCGGCGCAGGCGATGCCTACTCCGCCGGCGCCGCTTCGGCCGCCTCGGCGGCATACTGCTGCTGCAGCGACCACATGCGCGCGTAGGCGCCGTTGGCGTCGAGCAGTTGCGCGTGCGTGCCACGTTCGATGATGCGGCCGTGATCCAGCACCAGGATCTGGTCGGCGCCGACGATGGTCGACAGCCGATGCGCGATCACCAGCGTCGTGCGATCGCGCGCGATGTCTTCCAGCTCGGTCTGGATCAGGCGCTCGGTCTTGCTGTCGAGGGCGGAGGTCGCCTCGTCGAACACGAGGATCGCCGGGTTCTTGAGCAGCGTGCGCGCGATCGCCACGCGCTGTTTCTCGCCGCCGGAGAGCTTCAGGCCGCGCTCGCCGACCATCGTCTCGTAGCCGTCCGGCAGCCGGGCGATGAAGTCGTGGATGTGTGCGCTGCGCGCCGCGGCGATCACCTCGTCGCGCGACGCGCCGGGGCGCCCGTAGGCGATGTTGTATTCGATCGTGTCGTTGAACAGCACCGTGTCCTGCGGCACGATGCCGATCGCGCCGCGCAGCGATGTCTGCGTGACGCGCTTCACGTCCTGGCCATCGACCAGGATGCGTCCGTCCTGCACTTCATAGAAGCGGAACAGCAGCCGCGCGAGCGTGCTCTTGCCCGACCCGGTCGCGCCCACCACGGCGCAGGTGGTGCCGGCGGGGATCGTGAAGTCGACATCGAACAGCACCTGCCGCCGCAGGTCGTAGCCGAAATTCACGCGCTCGAACCGCACCTCGGCGCCGCCGATGCGCAGCGGCTGCGCATCGGGCGCATCGGCGATCTCGCGATGCGCCTCGAGCAGCCGGAACATGCGGTCCATGTCGGTCAGCGCCTGTTTGATCTCCCGGTAGATCACGCCGAGGAAGTTGAGCGGCACATAGAGCTGCAGCATGAATCCATTGACGAGCACGAGGTCGCCGATCGTCATGCGCCCCTCGGCCACGCCAAGCGCGGCGCGCCACAGCATCAGCGTCAGTCCAACCGCGATGATCAGCTGCTGGCCGGTATTCAGGATGTTCAGCGACTGCTGGCTCTTGATCGCCGCGCGCTCCTGCGCCGTGAGCGTCGCGTCGTAGCGGCGCGCCTCGTAGTCCTCGTTGTTGAAGTACTTGACGGTCTCGAAGTTGAGCAGGCTGTCGACCGCACGCGACGAGGCCTTGGCATCGAGCTCGTTCATCTCGCGCCGGAAGCGCGTGCGCCAGTTGGTGACCGTGAACGTGAAGCCGATGTAGATCGTCAGGCTGATGGTGACGATGAGTGCGAACCAGATCTCGTATTTCACGAGCAGGTAGCCGATCACGAGTGTCAGCTCGACGATCGTCGGCAGGATCGAGTACAGCGTGAAGCTGATCAGCGACGAGACGCCGCGGATACCGTGCTCGATCTCGCGCGTGACCGCGCCGGTGCGCCGCTCCAGGTGAAAGCGCAGCGACAGCGCATGCAGGTGGCGAAACGTCTTCAGCGCCAGCGTGTGCACCGACGCCTGGGTCACCTTGGCGAAGAAGAACTCGCGCAGCTCGGTGAAGAGCGACGTGGCGAGGCGCAGCAGGCCGTAGCCGACGATGAGCGCGATCGGGATCGCGACCATCGCCCCTCTGGGCGCCTGCGCAAAGGCATCGACGATGTGCTTGAGCAGGATCGGCACGCCGACCACCGCCGTCTTGGCGGCGATCAGGCAGCCGATTGCGAACAGCACGCGCCCGCGGTAGGCCCACAAATAGGGAATCAGCGTGCCCAGCGTCTTCCAATCGTCACGATGCGACCCCGCGTCGGGCGGGGCGCTCGGCATCTGGCCTGGCAGGTGGCGCATTCCGCGCATCGGTACGATTGAGGTGTGTGGTCGACGTGTGTCTGCCTGCCGCCGTCCAGATTGCCGTGACGGAAACTGACTTTCAACAAGGCGCAGATCGGGGTTAGCCGCGATTATCCCTCGTGCACGAGGCCGGCACGCTTGATCGATGCGATATCGGAACAAAGTCTTCGTGATCACCGGCGCCAGCGACGGCATTGGCGCCGAGCTGGCGCGCCAGCTGGCGCGGGAGCGGGAAAAACTCGTGCTCGCCGCGCGCACCACCGATGCGCTCGAACGCATCGCCGATGAGTGCCGCTCGCTCGGCGCGCAGGCGATCGCGGTGCCGACCGACGTCACCGTCGACGGCGACTGCCGACGTCTGATCGAACGCGCGGTCGAAGCGTTCGGCGGCATCGATGTCCTCATCAACAACGCCGGCGTGTCGATGCATGCGCGCTTTGCCGACCTCACCGACTTCTCGACATTCGAAAAGCTCTGGCGCGTGAATTGCCTCGGCACCATCCAGTGCACGCGCTACGCGTACCCGCACCTGCGCGCCGCGCCGGGCAAGCGCGGTGGACAGATCGTCGGTGTCTCGTCGCTCGCCGGAAAGGCCGGCGTCCCCGCGCGCACCGTGTACTGCATGAGCAAGTTCGCGCAAAGCGGATTTCTCGACGCGCTGCGCATCGAGGCCCAGGACGACGGCATTGCCGTCACCGTCGTCTATCCGGGTATCGTCGCCACCGAGACTCGCCGTCATGGACTCAATGCGCAGGGCGAGCGGGCCGGCTTTTCCGGACTCACCGAGAAAGGGGCGATGCCGGTCGATGTCTGCGCCCGGCTTATCATCGGCGCCATGCGCAGACGCAAACGCGAACTGGTCATGACGTCGCAAGGCAAGATCGGGATGTGGCTGAAGCTGATCGCACCGCGCTGGGTCGACCGGATGGCACGCGCCAAGATCGCGAAAATGCCGGACTAGGACGATGACCGAGCGCGAGTCGCTGCCGCCCGGCAACCCGGTGCTGCGCGTGATGCCGGTGCCGGCGGACGCCAACATCCACGGCGATGTCTTCGGTGGCTGGATCATGGCGCAGGTCGACATTGCCGGCGCGATCCCTGCCGCGCGCCGTGCCAATGGCCGCGTGGCGACGGTGGCGGTCACCAGCTTCCTGTTCAAGAACCCGGTGTTTGTCGGCGACCTGTGTTCGTTCTACGCCCGCGTGCTGAAGACCGGGACGACGTCGATCACGGTCGAGGTCGAGGTTTTCGCCGAGCGCAACCGGCTCGAGGCCGAGGTGGTCAAGGTGACCGAGGCAACGCTCGTCTATGTCGCCACGGGTCCGGACCGCAAGCCGCGCGCGCTGCCGGCACTGCCACCGAGCTCCTGATCGCCGTCGACACGCGCCCGTCGCGCGCACCGTGCGTCGCGCGCGACGCACATCAGCCGCCCAGCTTCGCTTCGATCCAGGCGCCGATCGCGAGAAGTTTCGCGTCATCGCCCGGGCGCGCGACGACCTGGATGCCGAGCGGAAGCCCCGCCTCGCCGACGCCGAACGGAATGTTCAGTGACGGGCAGCCGAGCAGCTGCCAGGGCCGGTTGAAGAGCGGATCGCCGGTCGAGCCAACTCCTTTCGGCGCTTCGCCCGGTGCGCCAAACGTCAGCACGACATCGGCCGCACCGAACAGGCTGTCGATCGCTGCGGCACACGCACGGCCGAGCTGCAGCGCTTCGAGATACTCAATCGCCCGGGTCGCTCGGCCCTGCTCGATCATGTCGATCAGCCGCTGCGACAGCTTGTCGCGGCGATAGGTGAATTCGGGACCGAGTGCGCGTGCCGTCTCGTACACCTGCACGACCCGCTGCGCTTCAAACAGGCCGTCGAACACGCGCGGCCAGGTAAGCTCCGTATGGCGTGCGCCCTGGTGCATCAGCTGATGCGCGGCGCGTTCGAGCGCATCGCGCAGCGAAGGGCTGGCGAGCTGCGCCTGCGGTGTGCCGGTCCACGCGATCGTCGGCACGCTGCCGGCGGCCAGGTATTGCGAGGGCAGGTCCAGCCACCCTGGCTTCAATGCCAGCACCGAGGCGGCCAACGCCAGGTCCTCGACGGACTGCGCAAACACACCGACCTCATCGAGGGTGTCGGAAATCGGCTTCACCCCGGCGCGCGGGATCAGCCGCGGCGACGGTTTGTACGCGGCCACGCCGCAGAACGACGCGGGGCGGATCACCGAGCCCGCCGTCTGCGTGCCGAGCGCCAGCGGCGCGAAATGCGCGGCAATGGCGGCCGCGCTGCCGCTCGACGAGCCGCCCGGCGTGTGCGCGAGGTTGTGCGGATTGCGGGTCGGTCCCGGCGTGAAGGTGGCAAGTTCCGCCGTCACGGTCTTGCCCAGCGCGAACGCGCCGGCGTTGCCGAGCAGCGCCACGACGGCGGCGTCGGCCGGCGGGCGATGCGAGGCGTAAATCGGCGAGCCATAGCCAGTGGGCATGTCGGCCGTGTCGATCAGATCCTTGATCGCGACCGGCACGCCGTGCAGCGGACCGCGGCGCGCGCCATGGGCCTGCAGGCGATCGAGTTCGCGCGCGATGCCGAGCGCGCGATCGGCATCGAACCACACGAACGCCTGCACCTGGCGCTCGCGCGCGTGAATCGCATCGATGCATGAGCGCGTGACGACTTCGCTCGTCGCTTCGCCCTCGGCGATCATCTTCGCCAGCCGTGTGGCGCAAAGGCGATGCAGCGGAATCTTCATCGGCGGTTCACTCGGTTTGTTGCGCCGGTCGGTGATGGGGACCGGCCCGGCCCGGGCGGATGCAAACTGTCTTTCGAAGGCTCGCCGCGGGGGGCAACCGGTGCATGTACGGCCGCCGGATCGACCGGTGCCTCGCCGTCCGCGGCCGCCGGGTCGGCGAGCGTCTGCGCGATGATCGCCGGCGCAACCAGCGTGGCAGCCCCCGCCGACAGCGCCGCCGATTGCTTGAGGAATCGGCGGCGCGCGGGAAAACGATTGCGATGGTTGGTCATGTGCCGCGGGACGCCGTCAGGACACGGCAAGCGTACCCCAATGGGCGCACGGGGTTCATCGGCCCGATCCGTGAGCCCGGCGCAAGGCGCGCGCTCCCCCGGGCAGACGCCGCGATCGTCGTGCACGGATAATCGGCCATGGCCGCCTCCAGCCTGCTTGCCCTGATCGACGACATCGCGACGATCCTCGACGACGTCGCGGCGATGACCAAGGTCGCCGCGACGAAGACGGCGGGCGTGCTCGGCGACGATCTCGCGCTCAATGCGCAGCAGGTGGCCGGCGTACGCGCCGAACGCGAACTGCCGGTGGTATGGGCCGTGGCGAAGGGATCGCTGCTCAACAAGGCGATCCTCGTGCCCGCGGCGCTCGCGATCAGCGCATGGGCGCCGTGGGCGGTCACGCCGCTGATGATGATCGGCGGCGCGTTCCTGTGCTACGAGGGTTTTGAGAAGCTCGCACACCGGTTCCTGCCCAGCGCGGCCGACGACGACGCGCACCACGCGCAACTGGCGCAGGCCATCATCGATCCCGCGATCGACCTGGTCGCGCTGGAGAAGGACAAGATCAAGGGCGCGGTGCGCACCGACTTCATTCTGTCGGCCGAGATCGTCGTGATCACGCTCGGCACGGTTGCCGCCGCGCCGTTCGCGCAGCAGGTGGCGGTGCTGCTGGGCATTGCACTGATCATGACGGTCGGCGTGTACGGTCTCGTCGCCGGCATTGTCAAGCTCGACGATGCGGGTTTGCACTTGAATCGAACGACGGGTGCCACCGCGCTGGCACGCTTCCAGCGAACATCGGGCCGTGCGCTCCTGCGCGCCGCGCCGTATCTGATGAAGGGCCTGTCGATCGCCGGCACCGCGGCGATGTTCCTGGTCGGCGGCGGCATCCTCACGCACGGCGTGCCGGCGCTGTATCACGCCATTCAATCCGTGGCACAGCGCATCGGCCCGTTGCTGGGTGCACCGGTGCCGCTGATTGCCGATGCGCTCGTCGGCATCGTGGCGGGCGCGGTGGTGTTGGCCGGCGTGATGCTTGTGCGGCGGTTGCGCGCGGCGGTTTCTGGCGCAAGCCGCCAGACGTGAGTAACGAAGGCGCGCCACCGCCTTTGAGGGATCAGCATGGCCCGCGCGAGCGGGCTTTCCCGATCCCGCATGACACTCAGAACGAAGCCGTTGGAGAAAATGCGCGTCACGCTGCCGCGGACCACCGCTCGCCTGTCCGCGCACGGCAAAGATACCTTCCACGGAAAGGTCGAACTTCCGCATGAGACGATGAGCTCGCCCCTGCGGCTGGACAAACGCATCAAGGTCGACGAGGACCTCGTCGCGCGCAGACAACGGACCGAATCGCACTTGTGCGTTGTCAACGGGTCCGATGGCCTCATGAATCGACGGCCGCACGATCCTCGCCGAGTCTCTCGACTGGCGGTGAGGGATCAGGACGGTTTGTCATTCGCACGCCGATCCATTTAAAGCCAGAAGAACGTCCCGCCGACGAAGGGCGGGCGGACACCGATGGACCCGGGGCTGTACCGGGCCTTGAGCGTGGGCCGGGCCGAGATCGGCGGTGGCGATCGCCGTTGCGCCTCAACAATCCGTTCGCTCATCGCGCTGCCCGGCAGCCGTCGCTCCCAGCCGGACCGGTAACGGCCCCCCCATGCGCCGGGGCGCGGCCTGCCGCACCTCGATCAGAAGAGTTCCGGCACGTACTTGAACGGCAAATCGGCGGCCTTGTAACGGCCGATCTTTCGCTTGGGCAGCTTGACCTTCGTCGGCGGCGGGGACTTGTAAGGTATGCGCTTGAGCAAGTGGCTGATCAGGTTCAGCCGCACGCGTTTCTTGTCCTCGGAGCGGGCCACGTACCACGGCGCCCATGAGGTATCCGTCGCGGCGAACATCTCGTCGCGCGCCTTCGTGTAGTCGTCCCAGCGGTCATAGGACTTCAGGTCCATCGGCGACAGTTTCCACGTCTTGCGGCCGTCGCCGATGCGCGCCTCGAGGCGTCGCGTCTGCTCCTCGGGGCTCACCTCCAGCCAGTACTTGAGCAGGATGACGCCGGACTGGACCATCAGTTTCTCGAACAGCGGGGCGACTTGCAGGAACCGACCCGCCTCCTCGTCGGTGCAGAACCCCATCACGCGCTCGACACCGGCGCGGTTGTACCAGCTGCGGTCGAAGATCACGACTTCGCCTGCCGCCGGCAGGTGCCTCAGATACCGCTGCCCGTACATCTGGGTCTTCTCGCGCTCGGTCGGCGCGGGCAGCGCAATCACGCGAAACACCCGCGGGCTCACGCGCTCCGTGATCGCCTTGATGGTGCCGCCCTTGCCGGCGCCATCGCGGCCCTCGAAGAGGATGCAGACCTTGAGTCCCTTTTTCACCACCCATTGCTGCAGATTGACCAACTCGACGTGCAGCTTCTTGAGCTCGCGATCGTAGTCTTTCGTGGTCAGTACTTTGCCCTGCGCCGTGTCGCCGCTCTGGCCCGCCCCCGCCTTGGCGGTGGCATCTTGGGCCTTCTTCGCCTTGGCTTTGGGCTCGTCGTTTTCTTTCGCCGTCTTCTTTGCCATCTTCATCTCCATCGAGTCATGCCGTCGGATGTCCGCCGGTCAACGCACTTGGGCGAACCCACTGGGTTCCTTGACTGTCGCTGCATCATGCTGCCACTCTCGGCTCAACCGCCTTGCACGGCCAGACCAACGTCGCGTGCGCCGTGAGCGGTGTTCCGGTCGCGGTCCGTCCCTCGCGTCCCCAGGTGCGCTCACGCCGCGATGTCGAAGCCATGGTCGACGCACAGCGTCTCACCATACCGCTGCCGCGCGGGCCGAGCTGCAGAACAGGCGCAGGTCATTGCTTGCTGCCGCTGCGACAAAGGCGGTGGCGAACCGCGTCCACGCAGGCGTCGATGTCGTGCGTATCAGAGACGTCTTCATTTCGACGAGATGCCCTGGCTCCCGGCCGCCGCCATGTTCTGGGATTCGACCTGCCATCCCCCGCCAGGCGCCTTGTAGAGCAGGATCACGCTCAGCGACTCGTCGCGCTTGGCCTGGACCAACTGGTTTTCCGCGTCGAACAGCGGACGTCGATTTCGTGTACATCAGAGAGAGCCTCATTCCGACGAAATGTGCTGACTCCCGGCCGCCATCTTCGGGGATTCGGCCTGCCATCCTCCGCCCAGCGCCTTGTAGAGCTGGATCACACTCACGGATTCGTCCAGTTTCGCTTGGACCAGCAGGCCCTCCGCGTCGAAGAGCGTCCGCTCCGTATCCAGCACTTCCAGATAGCTGGACACCCCACCCGCGTACCGCATATTGGCGACCTGGCTCGCATCCTGCAGCGTCTTCACGGCCAGTTCCTGCTGTTGCCGATACTCCTGCCGTTTCCGGATACCGATCAGGGCGTCCGACACTTCGCGGAACGCTTGCTGCAGGGCCTGCTGATACCGCAGGACTGCTTCCTGAGCACGGGCCTCGTTGAACTCCACGTTGGCCCGCAGGCGCCCCATGTTGAAGACCGGCAAGCTGATTGCCGGCAGCGCGTTGAATATCCAGAAGGGTCCAAACTCGGTGCCGTTGATCGTCGCGCGGCCCGCTCCGGCGAAGCCGGTTATCGTAATCTGGGGATAGAGCAAGGCCTTGGCGGAACCGATTTGCGCGTTCGCGGAAACCAGTTGCTGCTCCGCCTGGCGGATGTCCGGCCGGCGCGTGAGAAGTTCCGACGGCAGGCCCGGGGGCAGCGTCGGGGCTGCGATCTGCTGTTCGAGCGGGCGCCCCCGCTTGACCGGGCCGGGATTCTGTCCGAGCAGGATGTTGATGAAGTTTTCGGTCTCCTCGATCTGTCGCTGGATATCGGGGATCGTCTTCTTCGCGTCATACAGAAGTGTCTCGGCCTGCCGCAGATCCAGTAGCCCGGCCACGCCGCCGTCCAGTCGGGCTTGCACGAGGTCGACGGACTGAATTCGGGAGGTCACGGTGCGCTGGGAGATTTCCAGCCTGAGGTCCAGCGCCCTGAGGTTCAGATAGGCCTGACCGACCTGGGCGACCAGCGTCGCCATCACCGCGTAGCGGGCATCCTCGGTAGCGAGCAGGTCGGCCCGCGCGGCCTCGGAATTCCGGCTGTACTTGCCCCAGAAATCCAGTTCCCAGGCAACGCCAAGCCCGCCCTGCGGCTGAATACTGTGGTCGGGGAAGGTGCTGGGTCTGTCCTCCGAGCCCGCGAACCCGGCGTAGGGGGCTTCGAGGCGGGCGTCCACCGTCGGGAATGGCAGCGACCGAGCGATCGTGACCTGACTCTGCGCCTGCAAGATGCGCGACGCGGCCACGCGCAGATCGTAGTTCTGCGCCAGGGCCGTGCGGATCAACGCCTGCAGGTCCGGATCCGGAAAGACGCTCCACCATTCGAGAGCGCCGAACGTTTCGGCGCCGGCCACCGGCGGCGCGGCATCGGCCGCGCGATACACCGGCGGGACCGAGACCTCCGGCCGCTTGTAGTCGGGACCGACCGCACAGCCGGCGGCAATGAACCCAACGGCGCAGAGAAGGAGAGTCTGACGGCGGGTCATCTCATTCGGCTCCTTCCTCTTGGGGCACGGGCGGTGCCTCCTTCGTGGCCCGCTGGCGGCGGCCGAGTCCCTCGACAAAGGTGTAGTTGCCCGGAATGATGAACACGCCCAGCCCGGTGGCGACCAGCATGCCCCAGAACACGCTGCTTCCCATCACGTTCTGGGCGCCGGCGCCGGCGCCGCTCGCCAGCATCAGCGGCACGACCCCCAGGATGAAGGCGAAGGCGGTCATCAGGATCGGCCGGAAGCGCAGCCGGGCCGACTCCAGGGCCGACTCCTCGAGCGATGCGCCCCCATCATGCTTCGCCTTGGCGAATTCCACGATCAGGATGGCGTTCTTCGCCGCCAGGCCGATCAGCATCACCAGGCCGATCTGCACGTAGACGTTGTTGTCGTAGCCCATCAGCCAGACGCCAAAGAAGGCGCCCAGGGCCACCAAAGGAGATCCCAGGAGGACGGCCCAGGGCAGCCGCCAACTCTCGTACAGCGCGGCCAGCAGCAGGAACACGCACACGATGGCCATGATGAAGGTCGGCGTGGCGGGCGGTGCCACCCTTTCCTGGTAGGAGACCGAAGAGTAGGCAAAGCCCATCTCTTTGGGCATCGTCTCCGCGAACACCTGCTCCAGCGCGGCGAGCGCCTGTCCGGAGGTGTGGCCACGCGCGGGCGCCCCCTGGATCTCCACGGAGCGCAGCAGGTTGAACCGGGTCGTGAGCTCGCTCCCGGCGATCTCCCGGATGGTGACCAGCGTGGACAGCGGGACCATCTCGTTGGTCGTCTTCGAGCGAACGTAGACCTTGCCGATATCCTCCGCCTTCAGCCGCGCGTCCGCCTCGGCTTGTACGTAGACGCGGTACAGCCGCCCGAAGCGATTGAAGTCGTTCACGTAGGTGCCTCCCAGCGCGGCCGACATCGCCTGGAACACGTCGTTCACTTGCACGCCCAGCGTGCGCGCCTTCTCGCGATCCAGCTCCACCTTGACCTGCGGGTAGTTCGGGTCGAACGCGGTGAACACGTTGCCCAGCTCCGGCCGCTGCCTTGCTGCCGCCAGGAACTTGCGCGTCTGCGCGCCGACCTCCGCGACCGTCAGGGAGCCACTGCGATCCTGGAGGAGGAAATTGAACCCCGACGCGGCCCCGAACCCGGACAGGGTTGGAATATTGAACGGGAAGATGATCGCCTCCGGGATGGCAGCGAACTGCCCCTGCAACCGGGCCATGATGCCCTTCACGTGCAGCGCTTCTCCCTTGCGCTCCTCCCACGGCTTCAGGCGCGCGAAGATGCTGCCGTAGTTCGGCTGATAGGTGCTCGTCACCGCCCCGTAACCGCCAACGGTCTGGAAGGATTCGATCCCGTCGGTCTTGGCCAGGATGTCTTCCACTTTCTTCAGCAGCACGCTGGTGCGCTCGAGGGAGGCACCCGGCGGGAGCTGGACGTTGACGCCGAAGATCCCCTGGTCCTCGTCCGGGATGAACCCGGCCGGGATGACGCGGGCGAACAGGCCGGCCCCGATCGCCACCGCGGCCACGATCGCGATCGTGAGCAGCGATCGGCGCACGAGCACGCGCGACATACTCACGTAGCCGGCCGTCGTGACGTCGAACACCTTGTTGAAGCCCCGGAAGAAAACCCCCAGCGGCCCGCGCATGGGTCGCGGCGCCTTGAGGAGCATGGCGCAGAGTGCGGGCGTGAGCGACAGCGCGTTGAACGCCGAGAGCAGGACGGAGATGGCGATGGTCAGGGCAAACTGCTTGTACATGCTGCCGACCAGCCCGCCCAGGAGCGCGACGGGGACGAACACCGCCGAGAGGATGAGGGCGATGCCGATGACTGGGGCCGAGACCTCTTTCATGGCCTGGATGGTCGCCTCCTTGGGGCTCATCCCGCCCTCGAGGTGGTGGATGACCGCCTCGACCACGACGATGGCGTCGTCCACCACGATGCCGATGGCGAGCACGAGGCCGAACATCGACAGCGTGTTGACCGAGAATCCCAGGACCGGGAAGAAGATGAACGTGCCGATGAGGGAGACCGGGATCGTCAGCAGCGGGATGATCGTCGCCCGGATGTTCTGCAGGAAGATGAAGACGACGAGCGTCACCAGGATGAGCGCCTCGACGAACGTCTTCAGGATCTCGTGGATCGAGGCCTGGACCGCCGGCGTGGTGTCGTAGACGATCTTGTAGTCCATCCCGGACGGGAAGAGTCCCTTCGCCCGTTCCATGGTCGCGTAGATCGTCTCGGCGGCCTTGAGCTGGTCCGCGCCGGGCAGCAGGTAGACCGCCATGGCGCCCGCCGGCTTGCCGTTCAGGCGCCCGAAGGCGTTGTAGTCCTGCGAGCCGAGCTCAGCGCGGCCGATGTCCTTGATCCGCACCACGGCGCCGGTCGCGCTTTGCCGCACGATGATATTTTCGAACTCCTCCGGCGTGACCAGACGGCCCGGCGCGGCGACCGTATTGGTGAATTCCTGGTCCTTGGGCGTGGGCGCGGCGCCGACCTTGCCTGCGGGCGCCTGGAGGTTCTGATCCTTGATGGCCGAGATGACGTCCGCGGGGGTGAGACCCAGCTTGGCCAGCTTGTCCGGCCGGAACCAGATCCGCATCCCGTAGTCGGTCCCCCCGAAGAGGTCCACCTGGGCGATCCCCGGGATCCGGAGCATCTGGTCGCGCAGGTTGATCCCGCAATAGTTGATCAGGAAGTTGGCGTCATACGCCTCCGCGGGCGAGTAGACCGAGATCACCATCAGGATGCTGGGGCTCTGCTTCTTGACGGTGACCCCCTGCTGCGCGGCTTCCTGGGGCAGGCGCGCCTGCGCGGCCGAAACCCGGTTCTGGGTGAGGACGTTCGCGATGTCCTGGTCCGTCCCGACCTCGAAATTGACGTCGAGCTGCATTCGGCCGTCGCTGGTATTCGAGGACTTCATGTAGATCAGTCGGTCTACCCCGTTGACCTCCTGCTCGATGGGGGTCGCCACCGACTGCTCCACCGCCTCGGCCGACGCGCCCGGGTAGTTGGCGGTCACGCGAATGTTGGGCGGGGCAAGGAAGGGATACTGCTCAACCGACAGTCCTCCGATGACGATCGCACCGAGCAGCACGGTCAGGATCGCGATGACGATCGCGACGATCGGCCGGCGGATGAAGAAATTGGCCACGGTCTATTTCCCCTCAGCCTTGGCGGCCGGCGCCGGCGCCGCGGACTTTCCCTTTGCCTTCTCATCCTCCTTCGTTTCCGCTGGGCCGCCCACGGGGGCAACCGACGGGTTGACTTTGGCCCCCGGCCGGGCCTTCTGGACCCCGTCCACGATCACCCGTTCACCTGGTTGGACGCCATCGTGGACGATGAGGAACTGGCCCACAGTTTCCCCGGGCCGGATGGTGCGCAGCGCCACCGTGTTGTCCGCGCCGACCACCAGCACGGTCTTCGCGCCCTGAATCTCCTGGACGGCCCGCTTGGGCACGAGGATGGCGTTCTCGGCCACTTCAACCGGCGCCCGCACGCGGCCGAACTGTCCAGGGCGCAGCATGCCATCGGGGTTCGGGAACTCGGCAACGATCGAGAGCGTGCCGGTCTTCAGGTCCACGGCCCGATCGACGATGACGAGCTTGCCCTGGTGCGGATAGACACTTCCGTCGGCCAGTAACAGCTCCAGCGCCGAGGCCTTGGCCGTCCGCCCCCCCGCCCGCTGCGCCGAGAACCTGAGGAATTCCGCCTCGCTGATGGTCACATCGACTCGCATCGGGTCGACGCTCGACACGGTATCCAGGAGCGTGGCCTCACCCTTGCCCACGAGATTCCCGGGGGCCACCAGGCGCTTGCCGATCAGGCCCCCGATGGGAGACGCGATCGTGCAGTAGCTCAAGTTCAGCTCCGCCTCGACGACGACAGACCGGGCGGCCGAGACTCCGGCCCGGGCGGCTTCCAGATTCGCGACCGCGTTGTCGTAGTCCTGCTGGGGCACGGCCTGCCGCTCGGCCAGCGGCTTCAAGCGCCGCTCGTCCGTTTCAGCCTTGCCGAGTCTTGCCTGGGCAACCTCGAGCTGACCCTTGGCCTGCAGTAGCTTCGCCTCATACTCGCGCTTGTCGAGCGTGAACAGGAGCTGGCCTTTCTTGACGACGGTGCCCTCGATGAAGTGCTGCGCCTCGAGGAACGCCTGCACCCGGGCCCGGATCTCCACCGTTTCCTTGGCATCGGTCTGGGCCACGAACTCGCCGTAGATGGGCACCGTCTTCTGGACGACTTCCGCGACGACCACCGTCGGCGGTGGGGGGGCGCTTGCCGTTTGCTTGGCCTTGTCGGCTTCCGTGCCCCGATCGCAGGCCGCCAGAGAGACGGCCAGCCACACGACACAGAGCGCCGTTGCCACCTTGGCCTGCGACCGGCCATTCAGGAACCACTGCAACACGGCCATCTGACTTGCCTCCTGGCGGGATCCAAGACTCATTCCTCAATCCGACACGTCCATATCGCCCTTCAACCTGGCCGGGCGACGTTCACGCGTTGGCAAACACAGCACGACGTTGCCCCGCTCCGCGACGGATCAACCAGCGTGAGACTTCCTTCGATACTCTGCCGGATCGAACGCCCGCATCTTGCGAACTAAGATAGCAAGCGGATGACGTTGGCAGTCATTCAGGTCTGGTGCGATGTTGTCATTGATCAACCCCGCCATGAAGCCCTCCTACTTGGGCAACCCTTTGTCCCAACCCTCGAACGTGTCGCGCCTGAACACGCGACGCTCGACAGCCGCCCCGTGTTCATCAAGCAGGCACGCTGCAACGAGTGCCTTCGCGCGATTGCCGCCCGAGTCGAGGCGATGGGCGCTTGCTGGCTCGACGGGGTCAGAACAGGATGCCCAGCAGCCTTTTGAGCAATTCCTCCAGCGGCATCATGGTCAGTGCCAGCGGCGCGATCGGCACGAGCGTTGC
>Ga0209048_10000006_pt1 | contig 184655 bp, 180 predicted proteins | sample FrelakmetCRP12CR_FD_187146 | JGI IMG/M metagenome (GOLD analysis project Ga0209048, IMG submission 187146) | Freshwater lake sediment microbial communities from the University of Notre Dame, USA, for methane emissions studies - CRP12 CR (SPAdes)... | ecosystem: Environmental > Aquatic >...
CGCCGTGCGCCTTCAGCCGGCGCGCGATCAGCCGCCCGCCGTGGAAGATCCCGGTCTGCTGCGCGCCTTCTGTCGACACGTGCGCGACTCTACCCGTTCGTCGCTCGCCAATGGCGACTCACACCAGATGCCCGGGGTGGGATTCGAACCCACATGCCCGTTTCGGGCCATCGATTTTAAATCGACTGCGTATGCCCATTCCGCCACCCGGGCCGGTCGCGCTCATCCTATGGGGAGATCTGGCCCCGCCGAGCGCAACTTCCAAGGCCTTACGGGGTATTTAGGAGTGCGACACACGGCATTTAGGGGCGGGAGCGAAGATAGGAGCATCGGTGGAGGCATCAGCGCTAACACGTACCAACGTCTCGGGCCTGCGCGGTCCGTCTCCGATGCTGCGCCTGCAGTCCGACGAGCGGCTGATCGCACTCACTCGTCGCGGTCAGCACGCCGCGTTTGAGACGCTCTGCTCACGCTACCAGTCTCGTCTGCTCTCCTTCTGCCGGCACATGCTCGGCTCCCGCGAGGACGCCGAGGACGTCCTGCAGGAGGTCTTCGCGGCTGCGTTCAACGCGGTCCTCGCCGACGAGCGGGAGATCAATGTCCGGCCCTGGCTTTACCGCATAGCGCGCAACCGCTCGCTCAACCACCTGCGCCGCGCCTCCGCGGTCGGCGTGGATTCGATGGACGTGCACTTCGCCGACCATGGCATCTCGACCGGCGATCGCGTCATCCGCCGAGAGAGCTTCCGCGAGCTCCTCGCCGACGTGCAGCAACTGCCCGAGACCCAGCACACCGCCCTTCTGCTGCGCGAGATCGACGCGCTCTCCTACGAGCAGATCGCCCACGCGATGGAAACAACCGTGCCCTCTGTCAAGTCGCTGCTGGTGCGCGCCCGCGTCTCCCTGGCCGAGGCCGCCGAGGCGCGCGCGCTGGGCTGCGCGGAGGTCCGCCTCGAGCTTGGCGAGGTCGCGGAGGGCCTGACCAAGCTGAGTGCGCCCGCGCGGCGTCACGTGCGGGGCTGCGAGCGTTGCCGCTTCTTCAAGAAGCAGCTGAAGGACAACAACCACGCGCTCGCCGCCATCTTCCCGGTAGGCCCCCTGCTGCTGGCCAAGAAGCTGCTCCTCACCAAGCTCGGCTCCACCGCATCGGCCGGAGGCGCGCATGTGGCCGGCGGCGCCGGGGCCACGGTGGGTGCCGGTGCCGGTGCCGGTGCCGCCGCAGGCGCCGGAGCTACCGGAGGGGCAAGCGTCGCCGGCGGCATCTTCACCGCCGGAGCAGGAGCCGTCGCCACGAAGGCGGTCGCCGGACTGGCGGCCGCCGCAATGGTCACCGCCGGCGCCGTCGCAGCGGACCATGCGGCCAGCCAGCCCGGTCAGACCTCTCACCGGGTCACCAACTACGCGCCCGTCGTGCGCCACGCACGCGAACCGATCGTCCTCAACGAGCGCTCTCAGCCACTGAGCCCCGGGGTCCAGAAGCCCGCGGCCAGCACCAGCGCCAAGGACCGCTCGCGACACCACCAGCTGCTCGTACCGGCCAAGATCGCCTCTGCCACGCCCACCGCTGTCGCCGCATCCGCAGCGCCGCCGGTTCCTGCCACCGTAACCGCCGCCGTGGTCAGCTCGCCTGCCACACCGGGCGACGCCAGACCCGCTCCGCCGCAGGTGACGGAGGTCACCACGCAGACGACCCAGCTTTCTTCAGCCGCCAGCGGGGCAGGCCAGTCGACGAGCCAGGCGGCACCGCCCGCGCCGCCGACCTCGCCGAGCAGCACGGGACCGGCGCCCACTCCGCCGACGAGCACCGAAGCGCCCGCTTCGCCCGCCAACACCGAACCCGCGCACACGTCCACGGGCGGCACCGAAGCACCGCCAGTCTCGCCCAGCATCGAAGCAGCGCAGAGCGCGGGCAGCTCAGGACAGGCTTCTGCCGGTCCGGCGAACGCCGGCTGATCGGTGCCAGTTCCCGCCTGCGGCTGCGCGAACGGCGAGCGGGGGTCGAGGCTCATCAACGTGGGGTCGCGAACGCGGGTCGATCGGCGTTGATGCCCCACGCGACGAACTTGATGCCTCACTCAACGAACTTGATGCCCCGCTCGACGAACGCGGGGTCCCGCTCGGGGCTAGTTGAGCGTGAACGTCCTCACCGGTTTGAGCAGGACACCCGCTTTGGCAACCTCCGTCGCGGAGGTGACCTGGGGGTTCGCCTTCGGCGCGGTCAGCATCGTGATCACCACCCCTTCCCGCGCGCCGGGGGTTTCCGGTAGGAGCAGCACGTTGCGCCCGTACATCTTGTGTCCCTCGACGAGCGCCGTGAAGAAGACGTCGTAGGCGGGAGCGGTGTTGATGGTGGTCTTGCCCTCGCCGCGCAGGACGAAGTGGGGATAGCTCCGGGCCAGGCGGGGGATGTAGCTCGCCGCGTACAGGGGCAGCTCGCTGAAGAGGTTGCCGGAGTAGGGCTGCAGCCGCAGCGGTCCCACCGCGAAGGAGTCCTCGAGCCGGCCGTCGGTGCGACGGCGCTGCACCCTGACGTATCCGCCCGGTTCGGGCGCGACGCGGTAGAGGTTCCGGTAGCTGAAGCTGAACGGGACCCGGCCCCCGCGGGAGTAGGTGCTGTTCAACAAGGTCAAGCCGGTGGCGACGACCAGCGCCAGCAGGCCGACGCCCGCTGCGATCACGGCCCCGCGCGCGAGTGGCGACGCCGCACGCCATCGCGGAGCCAGCAGCCGGCCCAGCGTCGGTCCGTACTCCGGCTTGATGGGTACCGCGGCCACGGCGTCTGCGGGCTATTCCCCGATCGAGAACAGCGCTTCAAGATCGTGGCGCGAGTAGGCGGCGAACGCCACCATCGTCTGGGTACGGATCACGCCCGAGAGCCCGCCGATCTCGCCGGTCACCACGTCGGCGAGCTGCTCGTGGTCGGGAACGCGCACGATCGCGACGAAGTCCCACTCTCCCGTGACCGAGTAGGCCTCCGCCACGCCCTCGATGTCCGCGAGCGCGCCTCCGAGGGCCGAGAGCGCGTCGCGCTCGGCCTCGATCAGCACCACCGCGTTGGTCATGGTCATGACACCACCATCATAAGTGCCACCCGCTCCGGTGCCTCGCCGGCGATCGGCGAGGCCTCCGCGGTCGCGCTCCCTGCGCCCGGACCGCTCAACAGCCACCCGCCACTACAGCTCGGCGGCGCCGAGCCTGCGCAGGCCGAGACCGAGCGCCAGACCGAGTGCGGCGCCGGTGACTCCGGCCAGCCAGCTCACCCCTGGAACCGCGAACGGCATCGCCAACAGGACGGCCGCGATCGCTGCGGCGCCCAGCAGGTCGCCCTCGTAATAGGAGTCCGCACGGACCGCCTGCAGATCGGGAATCACCCAGGCGGCGAGCAGGGCGAGGGCAGGTCCGTTGCCGCCGCTGACCACCGCGTGGGGATACACGGCGCTCGCGACGAGCGCCCCCGTGGCGCCCACGCCGAGGAACAGCGCCAGCACCACGACCGCGCCGTGGCGGCGCTCCAGCAGCCAGCCGAAGATTGCGATCGCCACCAGCGTGACGAACGCGTACAGGCCATTGGCGTAGGTGAACAGACAGGTGAAGAGCTTCCACCAGTCGCCGTGCAACGGACCCGCGATCACCAGTTCGTTCAGGCTGACGAAACCGCCGCGCCACGCCACCCACACACCGCAGCTCGCCGCCACCAAAGCGATCGTGGCGTACGGACGGGACGCCACCATGATCCCGGGTGCCGCGCGAAACCCGCGGGGCAGCGCTCGAGAGCGCGACGGTCTCGGGATGCGCAGGCGACGCCGCGAGCGAGCCTTGGGGACGCCGGGCGAGGATCGGCTCAGGGCGTTCGCACGCGGCAGCTTTGGGGCGCGCCGGCGCAGCCGATGACCGCAATAGGGGCACTCGGTTACGTACGGGCTGACCTCCGATCCGCACTGCTTGCACACCACGAACAGATCGGCACCCGAGGACATCGTCGGTCCATTCTAAGGACCTGGCGACCTCAGCCGGGGCGCCTTTGGAATACTCAAGCCATGAAACTCGGCTATGACCAGAAGCTCTACATCCTCGCGTTCGACCATCGCGGCTCATTCCAGAAGAAGTTCTTCGGTATCGACGGCGAGCCTGACCCCGAGCAGACGGCAATCATCGCCGATGCCAAGCACCTCATCTTCGAGGGCATGCTGCAGGCCGTGGCCGCTGGGGCGGATGCCTCGGTGAGCGGCGTGCTCGTGGACGAGCAGTTCGGCTCGACCGTACCGGCGCAGGCGCGCGAGCGGGGGCTGAAGCTCGCCATGCCGGCCGAGCGCTCGGGACAGAACATGTTCGACTTCCAGTACGGCGACGCCTTCGGCACGCACATCGAACGCTTCGACCCCGACTTCACGAAGGTGCTCGTTCGCTACAACCCCGACGGCAACAAGGCCGAAAACGACGAGCAGCTGGCCAAGCTCAAGCGGTTGAGCGACTGGCTGAAGGAGCACGAACGCAAGTTCCTGTTCGAGCTGCTCGTGCCCGCGGAGCCCTTCCAGCTCGAGTCGGTGGGCGCCGACAGCGCCCGCTATGACGGCGAGCTGCGCCCCGAGCTGATGCGCCGCGCGATCGCCGAAATCCAGGATGTCGGCATCGAGGTCGACGTGTGGAAGATCGAGGGCGTCGACGAGCGCTCCGACTGCGAGATGCTCGTAGCCCAGGCCCGCTCGGGCGGCCGCGACGGCGTCGTCTGCGTCGTTCTCGGCCGCGGTGCCGATGATGCCAAGGTGGACCATTGGCTGGCACAGGCAGCTCCGGTGGAGGGCTTCGTCGGCTTCGCCATCGGTCGCTCGATCTGGTGGGATCCGCTGAAGGCATATGTGGATGGGAAGATCGAGCGGGTCGCCGGAGCACGGAAGATCGCTCAGAACTACCTGCGCTTTGTCCAGGTCTACGAGCGCGCCGAGGGCAAGGCGCCGATCTCCTCCTAGCCGCCCCGGCCGGCACGACCCCCATGAAGATGCGACAGAGCCTCGCTGAGTGGGAGCGGGCATTCGTCAAGGAGATCTCGCTCGATCGTCACAGGCGGGACTCGCTGCGGCGCACGGCCGAGCAGCGAGCGCTCAAACGCCAGGCGGACCGCCGCCACAAGCGCGGCTCGGTCCGCTTCGTGCTGCTCGTCCTGACCCTCGTGATGACGGCGGTGGTGGTCACCGTCGTCATGTTCCGCACGCTCTACCTTCTACTGGGCTGAGCGACCCCCAACGCCGGGCCACTCCCGGCCTCGGAGGTTGAGGGCTCCAGAGGTCGAGGTGACTACCGACCCGGCGACGAGTCGCCCAGTTCGCGCAGCGCGTCGCTCACCTCGGCCCGAGCGTCCTTCTCCGGCGCCTCGGCGCGCTCGCGATGGATCTCCAGGTAGATCTCCTTGCGGAACACGGGAACCTCCTGCGGCGCCTGGATGCCGATGCGCACCTTCTCGCCCGTCACAGCAAGCACCGTCACCTCGACATCGTCTCCGATCATGATGCTCTGGTTGGACTTGCGCGTCAGGACCAGCATTTCGGTGCACCTTCCTCTTTGCCGACCATCGACCGGCACAACCCCCCGACCACCGGTGCGGCAAGCATAGTCCCAGGACCGGCGGGACGACGTGCTCCGTGGGCAGACCGGAGGCAAAGCCTACTCCGTGAGCGCGCTCGACGCACCGCGACGGGCCATGTCGGTCTCGGACCTCCCCCCCGCCGCACCCACGGCGTCCGGCATGCGCTATGCGCTAGTCTCCCGGACCGTCCATGCCTCGTAGATCACTGCGCCCCCACCTCAACCAGATCCGCGCCTGGGTCAGGCAGGGCCGCACCGACGCATGGGTGGCCCATCAGCTCGAGGTAAGCGTCCATGACATCGAGCAGTTCAAGCGCCAGAACGACCTTGTCAGCGACGAGGAGTCCGCTCCCGGCGCGCCGGTGGCGGACTACTCTGAGGAGATCGACCTGCGGGCGGAGGACGACGCGCTGATCGCCGCCGAGCTCGAGGCAGCCGAAATCGAGGCCGAGCGTGCCAAGCGCGAAGCCGAGGCCGACCGTGCCAAGCGCGAAGCCGAGGAGGACGCCGAGGAGCCCGAGGAGCCCGAGGAGCAGGATGCCACCCGCACCCGTCGCCGCGGACGGCGCGGTGGTCGGGGACGGCGCGCGGTCGGAGAGCGGGCGCCGGCGCGCAACCTGGGGCCACTGGAGGGCACGTTCGACCACGGCGAGGAGGGTTATGGCCTGTGGCTTGACCCCGCCGTCCAGGACAACCCGATCTACGCCGAGTACTGGGCCGGTCACCGGCCCGTCGAAGTGACCGTGGAGGAGGATCGGATCGTAATCCGCCGGGTCGGCGAGGACGGCGATGACGACTAGCGTCCCTCCTCGCCGCGCCAGGGCCTCGGCCGTGCCGCGGCCTGCTCCTCGCTAAGCCTCGGTCAGCGACCGCTTTCCCCCGGCGTAGTCCGCGGACTCTCGCAGGTACCTGCTGAAGGCCGCATCCACGACCAATCCCGCCTCCCAGGCCCAGGGATCGTCCGGGGCCACCCGCATGGCGACCTGCAGGCACCAGGAGGTGCCCCGTCCGTACAGCTCCACGAGCTCCTCCGAGGAGAACCGCCCGCCCAGGCGCCGGCGCAGCTCCGCAACCAGCGCATCCGCCACGCGCTCCAGCAGTCGCCTGCGCTCGGGTGGCGCAGCCTGCAGGCGGCGCTCGCCCTGCTGCCACTGGTAGAACGCATTCTCGAACGACACCCGCCGAGGCTAGCAGCGGCTCCCTTCGGCGCGGGGGTCAGTTTGCAGGCAGGCCGCTGACGACATACGGCTGCTCGCCTTTGTTCATCATCCCCAGCTGGCGAGCCTCCGCTTCCAGCGTTCGCTGACTGCTCAGAACCTGGTGCTGCCTCACCAGGCGCCTGTTTTCGCGTTCCATCGCGACCACCGTGGCGCTGTCGCTGCGCGCCTGGCGCCAGGTCGAGAACATGTGGATCCCGGCGCTGAGATACAGATAGACCAGCGCGCCCAGCACGAACAGCATCGCGATGCGCCCCAGCCGGTCCCAGCGCACGTGTGCCGCCGTGCCGGTGGGCGCTGTCCGGGCCGCGCGCTGTTCGCGTCCTTGCTTCGAGCGCGCCCCGGCGGAGCGACCGAAGCGAGCTGGGGGGGCCGAGGCGGTGGACATGCTCCACCCGCATTCGCGGCCGCTGGCGAACCTCCTGCTAGCGGCCGCCGAACGCCGCGCGCCCCGGGAACTCGGCGTCAGCCCCGAGCTGCTCCTCTATGCGCAACAGCTGGTTGTACTTGGCGACCCTGTCGGACCGCGACGGGGCGCCGGTCTTGATCTGCCCGCACCCGGTGGCCACCGCCAGGTCCGCGATCGTCACGTCCTCGGTCTCGCCCGAACGGTGGCTCATGACCGCCGTGTAGCCGGCCTCGCGCGCCATCGCTATTGCGTCCAGCGTCTCGGTCAACGTACCAATCTGGTTGACCTTGATCAGGATCGAGTTGGCCACCCCCGCCTCTATCCCCCTGCGCAGGCGCGCCGTGTTGGTCACGAACACGTCGTCTCCCACGAGCTGCACCTCGGCCCCCAACCGCTCGGTGAGCGTCCTCCACCCATCCCAGTCCTCCTCGTCCATGCCGTCCTCGATCGACACGATCGGATAGCGCGCGGACACGTCGGCCCAGTAGTCGGCCAGCTCGGTCGCGCTCAGCGTACGACCCTCATGCTCAAGCACGTAGCTGCCGTCGCGGTAGATCTCGCTGGCGGCGGGGTCGACGGCGATCGCCACGTCCTCGCCGGGCCTGAAGCCGGCGGCCTCGATGCCGGCGATGAGCATCTTGAGCGCGTCCTCGTTCGAGCTCAGATCGGGCGCGAACCCGCCCTCGTCGCCCACCGCGGTGCTCAGCCCGCGCTCGTGCAGCGTGCGCTTCAGCGCGTGGAACACCTCGGTCCCGAATCGCAGGCACTCGGCAAACGTCGGCGCGCCACACGGCACCACCATGAACTCCTGGAAGTCGACCCTGTTGTCCGCGTGCGCCCCGCCGTTGAGCACGTTCATCATCGGCACCGGCATCACGCGCGCCGCCTCGCCGCCCAGGTACCGCCACAGCGCCATACCCTCCTCGGCCGCCTGCGCGTGGGCTGCCGCGAGCGACACACCCAGTATCGCGTTGGCGCCCAGCCGTGACTTGTTGGGCGTGCCGTCGAGCTCGATCAGGGCCCGGTCCAGGCCGCGCTGGTCGGAGGCGTCCATGCCGATGACCGCCTCGGAGATCTCGCCGTCGACGTTCGCGACCGCATGCGTGACGCCCTTTCCCTGCCAGCGCGTGCCCCCGTCGCGCAGCTCCGTCGCCTCGAACTCGCCCGTCGATGCCCCGGAGGGCACGGCTGCGTGGCCGTGAGCACCCGAGCGCAGCCCCACCTCCACCTCCACCGTCGGGTTGCCCCGGCTGTCGAGGATCTGACGGGCATGGACTCGCTCGATGCGGCTCATTCGGAGGACCTCCCACCCGGCGCGGCCGGTATCACCAGGCCGAGGCCATGCGCGGCCCCGCGATCCCGTCGCTCGTGGTGGAGGGCGCCGCGGTGGTCCAAACCGACGTGCTCGACTACGGGGCGGGGGTTGTGGCGGTTGAGCCCGTACTCGGGACCTTGTACTCCTTGCAGTCCGGCACCACGTAGCCCGGCCGACATTCCGTCTGGCCCGTCCACTTCGATTTGAAGTCTTTGACGAACTTCGTGAGCGCCGCCTGCTGCTGAGTGGTGCTCAGCTGCTGCTTGATCGACGCTTCGGCCTGCGCCAGCGTCGACTGGCTGCCTGGAGTCACGGTCGTCACTTCGTAGATGTAGTAGCCGAAGGCGCTCTTGACCGGGCCTCCCAGGACGTTCGGCTTGGCCGAGAAGATCGCAGTGTCGAGCGACCTGTCCTCCTGACCTTTGACGACACCCACCACCACGCCACCGTTGCCCTTGGACGTGGAGTCGATCGACACGCTCTTCGCCACGCTCGCGAAGCTCTTGCCCGATTCGATTTCCTGCTTGGCCTTCGCCGCTTCGGCTTCGGTCTTGGTGAGGATGATCTTGATGTTGCGTTTTTCCGGCACGCCGAACCGCTGGGGGTTTTCGTTGTAGTACTTGGCGATCTGCGCGTGGGTGGGGCTGCCTTTCGTCTTGATGATCTGCTGCTGGATTTTCGCCGAGAGCATGTTGAGCTTGACGCGCAGCAACAGGTCCGAGGCCGTCTGGCCCGAGGTGGCCAGGAATTTTTCGAATTCCGCCTGCTTGGGGAACTGCTGGGTCTTGACCTGTTCGAACCGCTTCTTGACTTCCGCGTCGCTCACGTGCAGGCCGAGGCTGGAAGCTTCGCCGATCACCCACTGCGAGGAGAGCAGGAAGCTGAGAACCTCCTGCTTGAGGGCCTGGTACTGCTGTTCGCACTGGGCCTTCAACTGTGCCTGAGTCGGCGGAGCCTGTCCTTTGACGGGCGCGGGCGTCACGGCTTTCAGGTGTTCGATGCAGGCGGTGTAGTTGGGCGGTTCGGGCAGGACCGGCTTGCCGGTGCCGGAGGAGGTGGCCGTTGCCGCTGCCGCCACCGCGAGCCAGTGGTTGAACGTGGCCTTGGTGATCGGGGTGCTGCCCACCTGCACGACGGCGTTCGAGGGGATTCCCCCGCCGCACGCCGAGATCGCCAGCAGGGCAAACAAAACGGCGCCTAGCGCCGGGATCGAGCGGAGTTTCATAGGCACGACGTCGGCACTCTAGCGGAAACCCGGCACCAAGTCGCCGGTAACCCCCTAGGCCGCCTCACGCATCACCGCCAAGAGCACGTCCGCCGCTCGAACCACGGTCGGGAACCGCTCCTTTCCCTCCTTGGGGACCCGCATCGAGACCTGGGAGAGCCCGGACTCATAAAGCGCCTCGGGTAGCTCCTCGCGCAAACGCCTGGCCCGCACCGAGTCGAGCTCGATCGGCACAACCGCGAGACGATCCCCACGGAAGCTCACCGTGCGCGCCCCAGCCTGCCCGAACTTGATACGCGCTCGCTGCAGGGCCAGCAGGTTCTGCAGGGGCTCGGGCACCGCGCCGAAGCGATCCTCGAGCTCCTCGCGCAGCCCCTCCACGTCGGCGACCTCCAGCGCAGCGGCCACGCGGCGGTGCACCTCGATCTTGCCCTGCTCGTAGGGGACGTAGTCCGTCGGCACGTAGGCGTCGACGTTCACGTCCAGGCGCACCGGCTCCGGACGGCCGTCTTCGGCACCGTCCGCGGCGCCCGCTCGATCCTCACCCTCCTGCTGCTCGGCAGCGCGCACCGCCTCGTCGAGCATCTGCATGTACAGCTCGAATCCGAGCGCCGCCACGTGTCCGGACTGCTCGTCGCCCAGCAGGTGCCCTGCGCCTCGCAGCTCCAGATCGCGCATCGCGATCTTGAAGCCGGCCCCGAGCTCGGTGTAGTCCGAGAGCGCGGAGAGCCGCTGCGCCGCCTCCACGGTGAGCGCGCTCGCCGAGTCGTACAGCAGATACGCGTACGCGCGCTCGCGGCTGCGTCCCACCCGTCCCCGTATCTGGTAGAGCTGCGCCAGCCCGAACGTGTCGGCGTGCTCGACGATCAGAGTGTTCGCCTGCGGGATGTCGATGCCCGACTCGACGATCGAGGTGCACACCAGCACGTCCGCACCGCCTCGCAGGTAGTCGATCATCACCGTCTCGAGCTCCCCTTCGCCCATCTGTCCGTGCGCCACGGCGAAACGCACGCCAGGACACAGCGCACGCAGCCGCTCCGCCGTCTGGTCGATCGAGTCGACGCGGTTGTGCAGGAAGAACGCCTGCCCGCCGCGCTCGTGCTCACGCAGGATCGCCCGCTTGACCAGCTCCTCCTCGTACTCGCCCACGTACGTCTTCACGGGCCGCCTTCCCTCCGGCGGGGTCTCCATCACCGAGATGTCGCGCAGCCCTGCAAGCGACATCTGCAGCGTGCGCGGGATCGGCGTCGCGGACATCGAGATCACGTCCACCTTCAGCTTCAGCTGGCGCAGCAGCTCCTTCTGCCTGACCCCGAACCGCTGCTCCTCGTCGACGATCAGCAGGCCGAGGTCCTTGGCGCGCACGTCGCGCGAAAGCACGCGGTGGGTACCTATCAGGATGTCCACGCGACCCTCGGCGAAGCCCTTCACCGCTGCCTTCTGCTCGGCGGCCGAGCGAAACCGCGAGATGTGATCGAGCGTGATCGGATAGTCGGCCAGGCGCTCGGCGAACGTACCGTAGTGCTGCTGGGCGAGGATCGTCGTCGGCACGAGCATCAGCACCTGCTTGCCCTCGTTGGCCGCCTTGAAGGCCGCCCGCAACGCCACCTCCGTCTTGCCGTAGCCGACGTCGCCGCAGATCAGCCGGTCCATCGGCCGCGGCGCCTCCATGTCCGCCTTCACCGCTTCGATCGCCTCGCGCTGGTCGGAGGTCTCGGTGAACGGGAACCGCTCCTCGAACTCCCGCTGCCAGTCGGAGTCCGCCTCGAACGCGTGACCGCTGCGCCGGCTCCGCTCTGCGTACAGGCTGAGCAGCTCCCCCGCGAGCTCCTGCGCGGCCCGGCGGGCGCGCGCCTTCATGGTCTCCCAGCGCGTGCCCCCCAGCTTGCTCAGCGGCGGGTGCTCGCCGCCCGCTCCTACGTAGCGCGAGATCTTCGCGAACTGGTCGGTGGGCACGAATACGCGGTCGTCCCCCTGGTATTCGAGGTACAGGTAGTCGCGCGTCACGTCCGCCACGGTCCGCGTCTCGAAACCCGCGAACCGGGCCACGCCGTGGTCCTCGTGCACGACGATGTCCCCGGTCCGCAGCTCGGCGAACGAGCGCAGCGCGCCCCGGCGCATGCCTCCCATCCCCCCGTGCCCGGCCGCGTCCAGACCACCGGCGCGACCGGTCACGGACCGCCCCGAGCGGCGACGGCGCAACAGCCGGTGCTCGGGGAACACCGCAAGCTTCAGCTGCGGCGCGACGAAACCCTCCCGCAGGGACGCGGCCGCGAATCGCAGCGAGGGCTCGAGCGGGGCGCGCCCCACGTCCACCTCCTCGCCCAGCCAGGTCGCCTTCAGCCGCCCCAGGTTGTAGGCCGCCCGCTCCCCCTCGCCACGCTGGGGAAACGCCACCACCGTCCTGTAGCCCGAGCGCACGAGCTTCTCGAGCTCCGGCTCGGCCTCCGCCAGAGACCGCGCGGCCGTGTCGGGCGATTGCGCGCGCAGCTCGATCTCCTGGCCGCCGGAGATCGCCGACAGCCAGATCCGCGTCCGCTGCCGCAGCGCCGACTGAACGCTCTCGGGGCTCACATACAGGTGGTGGGCATCCTCGTCCGCGAACGCCGCGCACACGTCGGTCCAGTGGTCGCTCAGCGCCGGGGCCAGCTCCTCCTCGGCCGCCACCACCAGCTCCGTCCCCTCCGCGATCAGGTCGAGTAGCGCCCCGAACCGGTCGACGGGCAACAGCTCGGCGATGTCCGGCCGGTTTGCGCCGTCCTGCTCGCCGCCCCCGGCGAAGGTTCCGGGCTCCGAGGAGACCGCGTCCCTGGCGATCAACGGGAGCGTGCGATGCTCAACCGCGAGCTCGGCCGCCGGGGCGATCTCGACCTCATCGACATCCCCCAGCGAGCGCTGCGTGAACGTCGAGAACCAGCGCATCGATTCGATCTCCAGGTCGAACATGTCCACACGCACAGCCCGCTCTTCGGTCGCCGGAAAGACGTCCAGCAGACCTCCCCGCAGCGCGAACTGCCCGCGCTCATCGACCTGCTCGGTGCGCTCGTAGCCGGCATCCACGAGCTCGGCCGCGCATTCCTCCAGGTCCAGGAGCTCCCCAACCCGCAGCGTGAACGAGCGCGGTCGCAGCGCCGGGTCGGGCACCTTCTCGGACAGCGCGACGGCGCTTACGACCACCACCGGCTGGTCGATCTCCCCCGATCGGTCCTGCTCGGAGCCGCTCGCGGGGAGCAGCGCGTCCAGCGCGGCAACACGCAGACCCACAAGATGCGGGGGCGGAGTCAGATGGGACTCGTACGCCACCCCCCTGGAGGGGTAGTAGCGCACCCGCCGCGGCCGCAGCCATGCGCGCAGGTCCGCCGCGAGATCGCGCGCCGCCCTGTCGTCACCCACCACCACGAGCGTCGGCCGCGCCCTCGTGGCGGGGTCGATGTCCGCCAGGGCGGCGATCATGTAGGGACGCAGCGCGCTCGACACGAACGCGTGACCCCCCTCGCGTGCCAGCGTTCGGGCGGACTCGTCGTCCTGCGCCAGGCCGAGCAGCGTCCGCAGGGTGGAGGCCTCAGGCGTCATCTCGGCCGGCCTTCTCCCCCGTCGCGACGGGCCCTCCAGGCGGGCTGTCCTGTCCCAGCACGAGGCGCTCCACCTGCTCGCCGGCACGCTCGACGAGCTCGCTGACTTCGGCCTGGTCCTCGCGAAAGCGCCCGAGTACGTAGGCCGAGACCACCTCGGGGTCGGTGGAGCCCGGCCGTCCTACGCCCACGCGCACGCGCACGAAGTCCGCACCGCCCAGCTCCCGCTTGATCGACTTCAACCCGTTGTGACCGGCCAGGCCGCCACCCGTTCGCGTGCGCACCTCGCCGAAGGGGAGGTCTATCTCATCGTGCACGACTACCACCCGCTCGAGCGCGAGCCTGAACGTCCCGCGCGCCGGGCCCACAGAGCGCCCGGCATCGTTCATGTACGTCTGAGGGCACAACACCGCCACCCGCGGACCCCTCGGCCTGTCGGGCCCGTGATCGACTGGAACGGGGACCCGACCCTCGGCGATCCGTCCGCGAAAGCGCTCCTTCGCACGGCCCAGCCCCCACCGCTCGACGAGCAGCTCGGCCACCATGAAGCCCACGTTGTGGCGCGTAGCCGCGTGCTCGCGGCCGGGGTTGCCCAGTCCGACGATCAGCCAGTCTATGGCCCCGCCGCCACCGCCACCAAAGGGGCGTCGCAGGAGCTGCTACTCCTCGCCGGAGGAGCCCTCGGTGCCGGCGCGCTCGGCGGCCTCGCCCGTCTCGGCGCCCTCGCCGACGAGCTCCGTCTCGGCCTCGATCTCCTGCTCCTCCTCGACCTGCAGGCGCGGCGGGGAGAGGGTCGCGACGACCGTCTCCTCGATGTCGTCCAGCAGCGTCACTCCCTCGGGGACGGCCAGCGCGGAGAGCACGATCGTTTCACCAATCTCCATCTCGCCAACCTCGTGCACGATCGACTCGGGGATCGAGGTCGGCAGAGCCGCGACGTTCAGCTCACGTGTGATCTGCTCCAGCACCCCGCCCTGCTTGACCCCCGGGGCATCCTCGGCACCGACGAGTTCCAGCGGCACAACGGCGTTGATGGCCTCATCCAGGCGCACCCGGAGGAGGTCGACGTGGATCGTCTCCCCACGGACCGGGTCGCGCTGGGCCTCCTTCAGCACCACCGGCGTCGCCTTCTTCCCGTCGATGCTGAGGTCCAGCACCGCGCCCGAGGACGCCAGCGCCAGCCGCAGCTCGCGCGCATCCGCGTCGAAGCCCACCGAGTCTCCGCCACCCCCGTACAGGACCCCGGGCACCCGGCCGGCGCGGCGCAGGCGTCGCGCCGTGCGCGACCCCTCGGCGCTGCGGCTCCTCACATCGAGCTTGGTGGTGGTCTCGGTCTTGGCGGTGGCTGCCATCGGCGGACGCTTGACTCTATCAACGGTCGTTTGCGCCACGTTGCGCCGCTCCTGGCCGATCCGTACCCGGCCGCGCCGCCTGCGCAGCGCGCCCGGCGGCCCGTGGGCGCCGGCGCCAAGGGCCGCGACCCTTCAGCAGTTCGCTTCGTTCGGGATCGGTGCGCTCAGCGACAGCAACGTGATCGTGATGCCCTCGATCGGACTGCCCGTGCGGCGCACCTGCACGCACTGCACGACCGGCAGCCTCCCGATCACGGTCCAGGCCAGACGCGTCTTGCCAGTGGCTGCGGTGAGCGAATACGCCGTGCTCGATTTGAGCGACAGGATCTTCACGGCTCCGGGCCTGCGCAGGCTGGCAGCGTCCGTCCGCACGGTAGCCAGGCATGACGGGCTCTCGCGGCAGCCGCTCAGTCGGTCGAGCATGCCCTGCACGTCGCCCCTCGCCTGCGCCTGGATAAGGGCCACCTCCCGGTCACGTTCGACGTTCTCGGTCGACAGGAACCTCGCCAGCAGGCCGCTGATCGCCAGGAACAGCAGCACCGCCACCGCTATCAAGCCGATACGTCGCAGAGCCGGGGTTCAGTTGTCCACGGGCAGCGTGCGCGGGGCCATCGCTACGCCTCGCTCCCATTGCGTGAGGCGGTCTCTTCCAGGCGGCCCCGCAGCCACGCGCCGCGGCCGGCCGTGACGGCGCGGGCGGCTCGCTCGTCACCGAGCTGAACGCCATGGGCGGCGGCGTAGTCCAGAAGGTCCTGGCGCTCCTCGATCTCGCGCGCCGCGCGCAGGAACAGCCACCAGAACAGCCCGATCGTGAGCAGGCTGCACTCCAGCATCATCACCCCCCCGGCGTAGATCTGGTCACCCATGGGCGAGACGTGCCACCTGGCATCACCGCTCGCGTAGACCGGGTAGAGGACGCTGCCCGACCAGGTGAACACGTTTCCCACCACCATCCCGGCCAGTCTCACCAGCACTATGTACAGGAGCTTCGCGGCGTTCCCGAACCAGGCGGGCATCGGGAGCGGCCCGAACAGGCACATCCACATGTTGATCCCGCAGGCGATGAACATCGTGTGCTCGAGCGCGTGCACGCCGGGATGCCGTACGGCCGCCTGGTAGAGCGCCGGCAGGTGCCAGATGTAGAGGTCGATGATCCACAGCGGCAGCGCCACCGCTGGGTGAGCGAGCACGCGCAGGCGATTCACCGGGCCGATGCGCAGCAGCGGCGCGATCATCGGGCCGGTCAGGCCGAGCACGATCAGCAGGGCACCCATGTCTCCCATCAACAGGTGCTCGACCATGTGCACGGTGAGCAGTTCGTCGCTCAGCGGACCGATCGGCGAGATGTATGCGAGCAGGATGGTGGCAAGGCCGCCGTAGAAGCAGATCTGCCGCCACCGTGGCGGCTCGCGTCCCTCGAGTGCGAGCGTGTGCGCGCGTCGCGCGTAGAGCCCGCCGATGCCCGCCATCAGCGCAAGGGTGATCAGCGGCAGCGGGCCGGAGTCCAGGCTGACTATGGGAACCGAGGGCATCGCATCTCACCTTCCGGGTGAACCTCGGCCGTCGCGTGCTCGCCACCGAAGGCACCCCGATGGCTGGAGGGTGAGGGTAGGCATCACCACGAGTATCGCAAGCGAGAGAGGGGCCGGCCGCGCGCCCTGCTCCCCGGCATGAGCTTGATCGCGGGCGACAACCTGCCGCCCTTGGAGACCGGATCTGGGAGGATCGAGCATGTGAGGCGCATGAACACTCCGCGGGCCGTCGCGCTGGTCATGGCCGCAGCTCTGTTCACGGTGCTGCTCTGCGGGTGTGGCGGATCGAAGTCCTCCTCGAGCTCGGCCGCGACGGCGAACGCCGCGAAGCTGGACGCCCCGGCCGAACTGCAGCCGCCGGCGCCCTCCCCCGACTTCACGCTGCGTGCCTCCACGGGCAACCTGGTGCGCCTCTCGCAGTTCAGGGGCAAGGCGGTGCTGTTGACGTTCATCTACGACCACTGCCCGGACGTGTGCCCCCTGATCGTCGGCAACCTCCACAGCGCGCTGCTCAAGCTGGGCTCGCAGGCGAACAAGGTCCAGATCGTGGCGGTGTCGGTCGACCCCAAGGGTGATACACCGGCAACCGTCAAAGCGTTCCTGGCCGCGCACGAGATGACAGGACGGATGCAGTACCTGATCGGGTCGCTTGACCAGCTCACCCCGGTTTGGCGGTCCTACGGCGTCGCCGTGCAGGGGACTCCCGACAGCCGTGAGGTCAGCCACACCGCGTTCGTGTACGGGATCACCGCGGGCGGCAAGCGGCGGGCGCTCTACCCCTCGAACCTCGAACCCGACTGGATCGTGCACGACGTGCCGATCCTCGCAAGCGGCTGACCGGCGCCCACGCGCAGCTCGGACGGATGCCGCCGAGCGGCAGCGCCCGGGCTCAGAAGAGCTGGTTCTCGCCGCCGAAGACCTCGCTCACCGAGTCGTCGACGAATATCCGCCGGATCGAATCGGTCAGCAGCTCCGCGCACGGAAGCACGCGGATGTTCTCAGGGCGATCCGGGCTCACCGGGATCGTGTCCGTCACCACGATCTCCTCCAGCCCGGAGGTCCTCAGGTTCTCGAACGCGTCCCCGGAGAAGACGGCGTGCGTGGCCGCCGCGTACACCCTGGCCGCGCCCTCCTCGGCCACCGTCTTCGCGGCGGCCTTGAGCGTCCCCGCGGTGTCGATCATGTCGTCGACGATCACCGCCGTCCTGCCTCGCACGTCGCCGATCACGTAACCGATCTCCGCCACCTGCTGGGCCGGGCGCTCCTTGTCCAGGATCGCGAGCTCGGCGCCGATCTTCGACGCGAACTTCTTGTTCAGCTTCACCCTTCCGGCGTCGGGCGCGACCACGACGAGGTCCGGCAGCCCGAGGTCGCCGAAGTACTGGGTGAGCATGAACAGCGCCGTCATGTGATCGACCGGCTTCTGGAAGAAGCCCTGGATCTGCCCGGCGTGCAGATCCATCGTGAGCACCCGGTCGGCCCCGGCCGCCTCCAACATGCGCGCGACCATCCGCGCGGAGATCGGCTCGCGCGGCGAGGACTTCTTGTCCTGCCGTGAGTATCCGAACCACGGCGTCACCGCGATGACCCGGTGCGCGGAGGCACCAACGGCCGCGTCGATCATGAACAGCAGCTCCATCAGCGAATCGTTGGCCGTCACCCCGGTCTGTGGGTTCCCGCAGGTCGACTGCACGATGAACACGTCGGCGCCGCGGATCGACTCCTCATAGCGGCAGTAGACCTCGCCGTTGGAGAACGTCTTCAGGGTGACCGGCCCCAGCTCGACGCCGAGCTTGTCCGCGATGTCGACCGCCAGCTGCGGGTTCGCGCGCCCGCTGAACAGCATCAGCCGCTTGTTGTAGTCGATCGGCAGGCTCGCCCGCGAGGACTGAGTGTGCGTGTCGATCACGCCGCTCATCTCTTCTCGGAGTGTAAACAGCGCTCCTGTCGCCGCGCGTACCCCTCGATGTTCTCCTGCCTGGCCCTGGCCACGGCCAGCGCGCCCGCGGGCACGTCCTCGGTGACCACCGATCCGGCGGCCGTGTAGGCGTCGTCCCCCACGACCACGGGGGCCACGAACGCGGTGTCCACCCCGCCGCGCACGCGGCTTCCGATCCTCGTGCGGTGCTTGCCCCTGCCGTCGTAGTTGGCCGTGATCGTGCCCGCACCCAGGTTTGTCAGCTCCCCCACGTCGGCGTCTCCTATGTAGGACAGATGCGGGATCTTCGCACCCGGGCCGATGTCCGAGTTCTTCACCTCCACGAACGTCCCGGCCTTCGCGCCCCTGCGCAGCACGGCCCCGGGACGCAGGTAGCCAAACGGCCCGACGCTGACGCCGTCCTCGAGCACGCAATCGACGAGGTAGGAGTGCTTAACCGTGCAGCCTTCTCCGATCCTCGTGCTCCCCCTGATCGTCGTGAAGGGCTCGACCACGGTGTCCTGACCGATCTCCACGTCCAGGTCGATCACCGTCGCGCCCGGGTCGATGATGTCGACTCCGGCCCGCATGTGCCGCTCGTGGATCGCCTCTTGAGCGATACGCCTGACCCGCGCCAGCGCCACACGGTCGTTCACGCCGAGCACCAGTCGTGGATCCTCGATGACGTGGGCGGCGACTGCAGCCCCTTCGGCTCTGAGCAGGTCGAGCACCTGGGGCAGGTACAGCTCGCCCTGAGCGTTGTCGGCGCTCAGGCGCGGCAGCACCTCCCTGAGCGCCCGTCCCTCGAACGCGTAGATCCCGGCGTTCACCTCGAGGATCCGCCGCTCCTCGGGCGTCGAGTCCCCATGCTCCTTCGTCTCCACGACACGCTCGACCGTTCCGCTCGCGCCGCGCACCACGCGTCCGTACCCGCTCGGATCGTCCAGGACCGTGCTCATGATCGTGGCGAGCGCACCGCTCCGCCGGTGCGCCTCGAGCAGCCCCGTGATCGCCTCGGCGCCGAGCAGCGGCACATCGCCGCTCAGGACCACGACGGGTGCGTCGGCGTCCGAACCGGACAGGGAGTCCAGCGCGGAGACGCCGGCCACGACGGCCCCGCCGGTGCCGTTGGAGCGCTCCTGCACGGCAAGGTCCACGCCCTCCGGCAGGACCTCCTCGAGCGCCCTCTGCGGAGTGTCGACCACCACGACCCTCCCCGCCCCGGCCGCGAGCGCCGCCCGCACCGACCAAAGCACCATGGGCGCTCCGCACAGGTCATGGAGGACCTTTGGCGTCTTCGAGCGCATGCGCGTGCCCTGGCCCGCGGCGAGGATCAGGACGGCTGGAGCGGTCATCGCAGAGATGCTATTCGCTTGCCCCACCGACACATCCCTACATCACCGCAGGCCGGGGCCGGCCGGCCCGGCGGCGCGAGGGGCCGGCGCCGCGCGCCGAGCTGGGGGGCAGGGATTCGAACCCCGATTCTCAGGACCAAAACCTGATGTCCTGCCATTGGACGACCCCCCAAGGGCCCATAGAGAATAGATCGTGGGTCAATCGGCTCACCGTTTCTGCGGGGCCCCTGGCGAGTGCGGACGCCGTGACCACGTCGTGACGCACCGATCTCCTCTCTCTGCAAGCATTTCTGCACTCTGTCACGGGGAGGCTTGGAAATGCGGCTGCGCGTCAGCGCTGCGCTCGTCGCGGTGCTGGTCGGTGCAATGGGCACGCTTGGCGCGGCTCCTGCCCCTGCCCAGAGGGCGTCGAGCGGCTGCGCGGGGGGCGACCTGATTCCGACCCCGGGCAACACCGCAACGATCCGGGCCGCCGCGCTCTGCCTGATCGATCAGGTGCGCACGGCCCACCACTTGCGGCCCTTGCGGGCCAACCGCGAATTGCAGACGGTGGCCGCCGCCGAGGCGGGCGACATGTTGCGAGGGAACTATTTCGCCGACAACAGCCCCCACGGGCAGACGCTCGCGGCGCACATGGCGGCGTCGCACTACCTGCTGCGCGTCGCGACCTCCTCCACCGCGCAGAACATCGGCTGGGGAACGCTCACGAATGCGACCCCCGCTCGCATGGTGGAAGCGTGGATGCGCTCCCCTCCCCACCGTCGGATAATCCTGACCGGCGAATACCGCGACGCCGGCGTGGGGGTGATACCCGCGGTGCCGGCGGCGGTGGGAGGCGGCCTCGGCGGCGCGACCTGGACCGTCGACTTCGGCGTCCGCCGCCCCTGAGCGCATAGCCGCGGCGGCCCCGCTGCGCGCAGCGTCGTGGCGGCCCTGCCGGGGGCGGGTCCCAGGGCTGCAGTGCTCCGTGCGCCCCGGCTCCTACCTGCGAGCGACTGCGCGGCCTCAAGGCAGATCCGCCCAGGCGGGCGCTTGGCGCAAGATGGGCGGTAGCTGCCCGGTTGCGCGGTGCGCGAGCGGCCGCTAAGTGCGCCTGCCGGACCCGCGCGGAACCCGTCCACCCTCCGCCCCGGCCTCCAACGCCGGGCCGACCGCCGAGGAGATCCCAAGGACACGCATCGCCTTCAGTCCCAGGCTGAGCTTCTCCCGTCCGTCGCTCGAGCTGACATCCAGTCCCGAGAGCTCGCGCACGCGCTCCAGGCGGTAGTAGATCGTGTGACGGTGCGTGAACAGCCGCTGGGCCGTTCCCGCCACGTTGCCGTCGGCCTCGAGGAAGGTCTCGAGCGTGTGCACCATATCCGCCTCATACTGCTCGTCGTAGGCCGCCAGGGGCTCGACGGTCTCGGCATAGAAGCGCTGCAGCTCGCTCGGGTTCTCGATCATCGCCGAGAGCAGCAGACGGTAGGCGCCGGTCTCATCGAACGCGAGCGCAGGTCCGCCCGAGCTGCCCTGCGCCACGTTCGCCGCCAGCAGCGCCTCGCCGGTGGCCCGGGGGAGCTCGGCGGGATCCTCCGCTATCCGGCTGCGCCCGATCGCGAAGGTGAAGCCCGTCAGCCCAGCCTCCATCTCGCGCAGTACCCCATCTGCGGCACGCGCCGCCGTTGACTCCTCGCCGCCCGGTACCAGCAGCAGCACCTCGGCGCCGAGGATCCCGTCACGCTCGGACAGCGCCGCGATCGAGCGGCTGACGACCGCCCGGGCGCCGCGCTCGGCGACGACGCGTACACGTTCGCGCCAGCCCTCGTCGGTGGGGGCCTGTGGGTGGGCGCGGGCGACGATCATGCTCGCCCCCTCTTCCACGTCCAGGGCCAACTCCTTCGCGCGCTCGAGCAGCTCCTCGCGCTCTGTCAGCTCGCGGCGGAGCACCGCGCGCAGGAAGTCCGCCGCCGCGCTCTCCGAGGCCCGCTCGGGCGCTCTCACGCGCTCGACCTCGGAGGCGATCATCGTCACGAGCAGCCTCCACATCGACGCGTCCGCTCCGTCGAGCGAGCGAGCGTCGCGCGTGCGCATGTGCAACGCGCCGACGACCGTGTCGGCAACTCGTAGGGGGGTGCTGCTGACGCCCCTGCCGCGCGACAGCAGCGAACTCTCCTCCGCCGGCGAGCGGGCCGCCACCGCGAGGGTGGCTCCCGCGGCATCCGTAACCGCCAGGCTGGCCTCGAGCGCCTTCGCCGCCGCGCGCACGACCTCGGGCAGGCCCGCGCCCGACTCGATCGCCTCGGTGACCGCGTCCAGCGCCGCGAAGTCGGACACCCCGGCTTATCCCCAGAAGTACACGGCGGCGAGCGCCCCGGCCACCCCGGTGCCCACGAGCACGACGAGCACGTAGAGCGAGAGCACGGCTGCCGCAAGCCGCTGCCACAGGCGCGAGTAGGCCGTCCACGCCGGTACGAGGATCAGACCGGCGAACAGCGCCAGCCCGAACGTTGCCGCGCAGACGGCGACCAAGTCGTTGATTGCTGTCCTGCTCATCGGTTGTGATTGTGACGCACGGCGGTGTCGGTCGGCTGCGCGGGCCCGCCCTCGCACGGGCTACGTCGCTCGCCGGCGGGGGACCCGGCGGGCCTCCGGGAGCGTCACCGCCCGCGCGAATCCGGCATCAACCGGCGTGGCGCAGAGCGGCGCGGGCACGCGCCGCTCGAGGCTCGCGGCGGCGCGTGCCGCGCCCCGAGCGCCGCCGGTCGCAGGGTCGCCGGTCGATGAGCCCGAGCGCGCCTGCCCCCGGCGGTCCTCGGGCGCGAACAACCCGACCACCGTCGGCCCCGACCCGCTCACCAGCGCGAGCTCTGCCCCGGCCTGCCGGGCCTCGGTCAGAGCATCGGCGATCTCCGGGCACAGCGAGAGGGCGGCCTGCTGGAGGTCGTTGTGAAGGAGCTCTCTGGCCACGCCGACCGGGTCGCCGGGTGCTTGTCGGGTCTGCGCCCAGGCCGCCAGCAGCGCGCGGCGGCGTTCCGCGAGCGCCTGCGGCGGGCGCGCCAGGGCGAGCCGGTCCGCCTCGGCGTACACCGCCGCGGTGGACAGCTGGACGGGCAACGGCAGCACGAGCAGCTCGAACGGGACGCTCGGACCGGGCAGCGCCTGCAGGCACTCACCGGCGCCCGTGGCCAGCCAGCGCCCAGGGGAGACCTGAGCGGGGACGTCGGCGCCCAGCTCCCGGCCCAGCTCGCGCAGCAGCCCCTCCTCGCCCCGCCCCGACACGTGCCTGGCCAGGCGCAGAGCGGCGGCCGCATCCGCCGAGCCGCCCCCCAGCCCAGCCGCCACGGGAATCCGCTTGGCGATGCTCAGACGCACGGGCGGCGCGTCCCAGCCGGTTCTCGAGCGGAACGCCCTGAGCGCGGCCGCCGCCAGGTTCTCAGCCGGCGGACCAGGCAGGCCAGGGCACACGATCTCGTCCTGCGCCGCGCCCGCCGGGGCGAGTTCCAGGGTCAGCTCGTCGGCGAGCGAGATCGACTGCATGACGGTCACCAGCTCGTGGCGGCCGTCCGAAGCCCGCTTCGGCCCGAGGAACAGCCCTAGGTTGACCTTCGCGGGCGCGAGCGCCCGGTAGACGCTCATAGCCCGAGCAGCCGCTCGAGCCCCCGGAAGTCCTCGGGGGAGAGACGCTCGGCGCGTGCGTCGGCGGGGTGACCGAGCCGTTCCAGCGCCCCCCGCACCTGCTTGCGAGACCGACCCGGTGCTCGCCCGGACAGCGTCAGCGAGCCGGCCAGGGTCTTGCGCCGGTGGGCGAATGCGCCGCCGACGAGCGCCCGCAGCGCCGGGGACGGGGTCGAACCCCCGCCCGCCGGCCCGCGCCGGCGCAGACCCACGAGCACCGAGTCCACGTTCGGGACCGGGTAGAACACCGTGCGCGGGATCGCCCGCATCACCTCGACCTCGCACGCGAGCTGGGCGATCACCGACGGCGTGCCGTAGGCGCCGCTGCCCGGGGCGGCCGCAAGGCGCTCGCCGACCTCGCGCTGCACCATCGCGACCCAGCGTGTCACGCCCCCCAGCTCCTCGATGGTGCGCAGCAGGACCCCCGCCGCGATCCCATAGGGCAGGTTCGCCACCACCTTGGTCGGCTCGGGGCGCAGGCCGCGCAGGTCGATCGCCATCGCGTCCCCCCAGTGCACGGTCACGTTGCGGTGCGCGTCCGTCGCGTCGCACAGCGCCTCACGGAGCCGTTCATCGATCTCCAGGACGTGCACGGCCCTCGTGCGCTCGGCGAGGTACTCCGAGAGCACGCCCAGGCCTCCGCCGATCTCGAGCACGCAGTCCTCGCCGTCGAGCTCGGCGGCCCGGCCCACAACGCCGAGGATGTTCGAGTCGATCAGGAAGTTCTGGCCTAGAGTGCGATCGGGCCGCACATCGAACTGGCGCATCCGGCGCAACGTGGGCTGGATCGGCTCGCGGGATGCCGCGGGTGCGGCCCGGAGCGACGGCGGCGAGGGTTCCCCGGCCTGGTGCGCGGCTGTCTGCGGCAACCTCGAGGCCCGCCCGGTGCGTCGTTCGCCGGTCATGACCCTCATTCCCAGCCGAACACGCGGGCAGCGTTGCGCTGGACCGAAGCGCCCAGCTCCTGCGCGGACACACCGCGCAGGTCGGCCAGGAAGGCCACCGTGTGCGCCACGAAGGCGGGCTGGTTGCGCTCCTTGCGGACGGCCTGCGGCGTCAGATAGGGGGCGTCGGTCTCCACGAGCAGGCTGCCCTCGGGGACCCGGCGCGCGGCCGCGGCCAGCTCGGAGGCGTTCCTGTAGGTGACGTTTCCGGCGAATGAGATCGCATAGCCGCGCTCAAGACACTCCTCCAGGCGATCGGGCATCGAGAAGCAGTGGATGACCACGCTCACGCCGCGAGCTTCGCGCGCGAGCTGCGCGAGCGTCTGATCCTCGGCGGCCCGGGTGTGGATGACCAGCGGCATGCCCGTCTCGCGCGCGAGCGCGATCTGCGCCGCAAACGCGCGCTCCTGGTCTGACCGCGGCGCCGCCTCCCGGTAGAAGTCCAGCCCGGTCTCCCCGATGGCCAGACAGCGACCGTGGGCGGCCAAAGCGCGCAGCTCGGCCAGATCGGCGTCATCGAAGCCCTTCGCGGCGTTCGGGTGGCGACCGATGGCCGCATACACCTGGGGAAAGGCCTCCGCGGCAGCAAGCGCCGCTCGGCAGGACGCGCCGTCGATGCCGACCGTGAGGATGCGCTGCACCCCCACCGCCTCGGCCGCCGCCACGAGCTCCGCCGCCGGCGCCCCGCACAGGTCCAGGTGGGTGTGGGAATCGATCACGGTCAGGCGCCCCCCGAGCCCTTGGGGAAGAGCGCCTCGACGGGCCGTACGCGCGTGATCGTCCCGGCCCCGAGCTCGGCGCCCGTCAGCGACAGGTCGGGAGCGCCCAGCGCCGCCAGCAGCCGCTCGGCACTCGCCGGCAGGTATGGCCACAGGAGCACCGTCACGACCCGCAGCCCCTCGGCCAGCGTGCGCAGCACGCGGTCGAGGTCCTCGGCGCGCGACTGGTCCCTGGCGAGCCGCCACGGCGCCTGCTCCTCGACGTAGCGGTTCAGCCGTCGCACGCGCTGCCAGATCTCGTCCAGCGCGAGCGTCAGCTCGGCGCGGTCCAGGCGCGCCGATACGCTCGCGACCATGCCGGCGAAGTCCCCAGCCAGCGCCGCGTCGACCTCGCCCGCAGGCGCGGCCCCGTCGCGAAAGCGCTCGAGCATCGCGATCGTACGGCTGGCGAGGTTGCCGAAATCGTTGGCAAGCTCGCTCTCGTAGCGCTGCTCGAACGAGACGCTCGACACCGATCCGTCCTGGCCGAAGGGAACCTCGCGCAGCAGGTAGAAGCGCAGGGCGTCGGCCCCGAAACGCTCGATGATCTCGAACGGATCGAGCACGTTGCCAAGCGACTTGCTCATCTTCTCCCCATCCATCAGCAGATAGCCGTGGACGAAGATGTGCTCGGGCAGCTCGATCTCCGCCGCCATCAGCAGAGCGGGCCAGTAGACCGCGTGGAAGCGCAGTATGTCCTTCGCGATCACGTGGTAGGTGGCCGGCCAGAAGGCCGCTGTCAGGTCCTCCTCCTCGTTCGCGTAGGAGAGCGCCGTGTAGTAGTTCAGGAGCGCGTCGAACCAGACGTAGAAGACGTGCTCGGAGTCCCACGGCACAGGCACCCCCCAGGTCAGCTTGTGCCGCGTCAGCGGCACGTCGCGCAGCCCGGAGCGGATGAACGACAGCGCCTCGTTGTAGCGGGTGCGCGGTGCGACGAAATCCTCGCGCTCGGCGTAGAGGCGCTCGAGCGGCTCCTGGAAGGAGGAGAGCCTGAAGAAGTAGTTGTCCTCCTGCTCGCGCGTGAGCTCGATGCGGTGGATCGGGCAGGTGTTGTTGGCGGCGATCTCGTTGTCGGCCTTGAAGTCCGCGCACCTCGGGCAGTACCAGCCCTCGTAGGTTCCCTCGTAGACGAACCCGTTCTCCCTCACCTGCACCAGCACCTCCTGCACCCTGGCCATGTGCTGCGGATCGGTGGTACGGATGAAGAAGTCGTTCGTCGCCCCGAGCAGCGGCGCCAGGGCCTTGAAGCGCTCGGCGTTCCTGTCGGCCAGCACCTGGGGGGCCACGCCCAGCGCGTGGGCGGCGTCGGCCACCGGCTCGCCGTGCTCGTCGGTACCCGTGAGGAAGAACACGTCCTCCCCGCGCTGGCGGTGATGGCGGGCCATAGCGTCGGCGGCGATCGTCGTGTAGGCGTGTCCCAGGTGAGGGGCCGCGTTGACGTAGTAGATGGGCGTTGTCACGTAGAACGACATGCTCGACCCAGGCTACTGTCCCCCGGGCAAGTGGCACTTGCGTGATCGGCTCCATCGAAGCTCCTCAGCATCTTCTACCCGGATCGCACGTGGCCGGATACGGATGTGCCGGCCGCGATCGGCCTGCTTTCGTCTTAGCCATGCCGCCGTCCACGTTCTCCTCAAGGCGACTCATCGGCGTAGCCGTGTTGGCTTGCGCCGCGGCGCTGGCGCCCGTGGCTGCGCTCGCCGCCACGAGCTTCCGGCCGGCACCTCCAAGAGCCGCCGCCGCTGCCGGCACGCCGAGATGCGCGACATCCGGGCTCGTCATCTGGCTGGACACCCAGGGCTCGGGTGCGGCGGGCCACTTCTATTACAGGCTCGAGTTCACCAACCTGTCTGGACATACGTGCACCCTCCTCGGTTATCCCAGGGTCGCGGCGGTCAACCTCCGGGGCCATCGGCTCGGCAGCGGGTCGGGCCGCTACGTCTCCCGCATGTCGCTGGTCACGCTTGCCAACTGGGCCACCGCGACGGTCGTGCTGGAGATCGGCGACGTGAGCAACTTCGCGGCCTCTGCCTGCCGCCCCGTGACCGCTGCGGGGCTGCGCGTCTTCCCGCCGAAGCGGAACGCGTCGAAGGTGGTCCCGTTCCCCTTCCGCGCCTGCTCACGCACCGGGCCCGGATACCTCTGGGCGCAAGCCGTGCGACCTAACGAGTGACGCGCGGTCTGCACGCGTGCCGACCGCCCGCTGCCCAGGTGAACATCGGTCTCCCGCGGGTGTCCGGCTCGGTCGGTCCCTCTCGGCGCGCTTCCTGCTCGAGGCGTCTGCCCGGCTAGTCGCCCGTCCTCCTGCCTCGGGCGGGGATCTCGCTTGCCGTGGGGACGGAATCCTGCCCCCCGCGCGTCAGCTCCCGGTACAGCTCGTTCGCACCCACGCCCGTCAGCTTCGCCACGGCCGTGGCCGCGGGACGCGCGCGCGCGCCGGCATCCACCAGGTCGCCAAGCGCCGCGAGCGCCTCCTCGCGCCTGGCCGCACCCGCCGCAGCCGCGCCGAGGACCACCGTCACCTCTCCGCGCGGGGGACCGGCCGAAGCCCCGCCGGCACCGTAGTGGGCCGCCAGCTCGGCGGCGCTTCCACGGCGGACCTCCTCGTGGACCTTGGTCAGCTCCCGGCAGACGGCCACCGGACGCGCCGGGTCGCGCGCGGCGAGCAGCTGCAACGTGGCCGCCAGACGGCGCGGGGACTCGAACGCGACGAGCGTCTCGGTCGCGTGCGCCAGCAGGTCCTCCAGCTCGGCCCGCCGGCGAGGCAGAAAGCCCACGAAGGACCAGCGCTCGGCCGGCAGGCCGGACGCGACGAGCGCGGTCACGACCGCGCTCGGCCCCGGCAACACCTCGACCGGCAGGCCGGCGGTCAGGCACCCGCGCACGAGCGCGAACCCGGGATCGGATACCAGCGGCGTTCCGGCGTCGGACACGAGCGCCACCACGGCGCCCTCCCGGATGCGCTCCACGAGCTGTCCGACGCGGGTACGTTCGTTGTGCTCGTGGAAGCTGAGCAGCGGTGCGGCCAGCCCGTGCCGGTCGAGCATCCGTTTCGTGCGTCGCGTGTCCTCGCAGGCTACGACGTCGGCCGCCCGCAGCACAGCGAGCACACGCAGCGTCACATCCTCTAGGTTGCCGATCGGGGTCGGACAGACGACCAGCCGCCCAACTGCCGCATCCCCGGGGGTCATCCGGCAAATATAGGGTCCGCCCGACGCCCCCGAGGGTCCGCCCGACCGCCCCAGCCAGGGTCCGCCCGATGCCCGCCGACCACGATCAGCCGCCGCAGTACACCCGCTACCACGCCCGGCGCCGGCTGCTGTCCCGGCGCAACGGCGAGGGCTGGCTCGTGCCGCAGCCGACCGGCTCGCCGCCCACGGCGGGCTGGCGCGAGCGGGTCACGCCCAAACGGGTCGCGCTCGGCCTGCTCGCGATCGTGACCGTCTGGCTGGCGCTCTCGCTCCTGCTGTTCCTGGCCAGCTCGCACTTCAATCGCATCTCGCCGCCCGCCGACGTCGCGGGTGTGCTCGACCCGGGCGGCTTCCCGCTGACCTCCGCCAACAACATCCTCGTGCTCGGCTCCGACCGACGCCAGAAGAACAGCAAGGAACCGGGGGCCAACATCTCCGGGCCGAGCCGCTCGGACTCGATCATGCTGATACGCACCGGCGGTGGGCACGCGTCCCGCCTCTCGATCCCGCGTGACACGGTGGTCGAAATCCCCGGCCACGGGCTGCGGAAGATCAACGCCGCCTACGCCTTCGGCGGACCTGCGCTGTCGATCTCGGTGATCAAGCGCTACCTGGGCATCCCCATCAACCATCTCGTGGAAGTGAACTTCGAAGACTTCCCCCAGCTGATCGACGCGATGGGCGGCGTCGACTACAAGGGCGGCTGCGTGTTCTCGCGCATCGACGGCGGATTCGCCAACGGCGGCTATACGCTGCGCCTCCCACCCGGTACCCACCGGCTGGACGGCAAGCAGGCCCTCGCCCTGGCGCGCACGCGGGAGAACCTGTGCGCGCCAAGCCAGACCGACCTGCAACGCGAGGAACGCCAGCAGGCGCTGTTCCAGGCGATGAAGGGCCGGCTGCTCTCGCCGTCGAGCTTCCTGCGCCTGCCGTGGATCGCCTGGAACGCCCCGCCGGCGATCGTCTCGGACATGAGCGGCCCCACGCTGCTCGGCGTGTTCGGGGCGCTGGCCATCTCCGGCACGCCGCCCACCCACCTGCTCACGCCGTCAGGCTCGATCACGCTGCCCGACGGCGGACAGGGCCTTACCGTCTCGGAAGCCGACCGCCGCGCAGCGGTCGCGCGATTCATGAGCGGCTGACGGTCGCCCGGCGCCGGTCAGGGCCGGCCTCGGTCAGGGCCGGCCTGCAAGCCTGCGGATCAGCTGGTGGCCGGGACCGGCTTGTCCTGCTTGGACCTCGCCGCTTGCTTGGAGCCCTTCTCGCCCTTTGCCGCGCCCTCCGAGGAGGAGGTCGACGACGCCTCGCCTCCCGCTGAGGAGCCCCCCGAGGATGAGCCGTCGGCAGATGAGCCGTCGGAGGAGGAAGAGGAGGAGGATCCCTCCGCCGCGGCCGCGGTCTCGCGCTGACGCTTGCGCGTGCCGTAGTCGGTGTTGTAGAAGCCTTTGCCCTTGAAGTGGACGGCCGGGGCGTGCAGCACCCTCTCGACCGGCGCCCCCGTGTCGGGGTCGACGGTGAGGGCCGCCTCAGAGAAGGACTGCTGGATCTCGAACGTCGTACCGTCCGGGCGTCTGTACTCGTAGATCGGCATTGGCACTCCGATTATAGGAGTGCCAGCCGAGCCTCAACGAGGGCGGGCGGGGCGGCCCGGACGCGGGGCGGCGGGCAAGCCATGCCCGCGACGCGTCAGTCGGTCAACAGAGCGCGCGCGCAGGCGATGCCGGCGCTCACCGTGGTGGTGAAGTCCCGGTCGGGCTCGGCGAGCATCCGCAGGGCGAACCCGTCACCGAGGGAGAAGAGGATCTCGGCCACCGCATCGGGCTCGGCGTGCAGGCGCAGGATTCCTTCCCGCTGCGCCAGCGCGAGCATCCCGGCCACCTGCTCGCGGGTTCGCCGCATCAGCCCGGCGTACTCCGCGGCGATATCGGCGTTGCGGCGCGAGAGCGTGAACAACTCGAACAGGAGCGTCACGAAGTCGGGTTCCTTGCGCACTGTCTCCCGCAGGTTCTGCGCCATCAGATCGATGAAATCCTCGGCCGACTGCGCCCTGGCGAGCTGACCCTCGAGAGCCTCCATCCGCAGCTCACAGTCGCGGCGCACCGCCTCGACGAGCAGTTGCTCCTTGGTGCCGAAGTAGTAGTGCAGCAGGCCTCTCGACACGCCGGCCTCGCGCGAGACGTGGTCGAAGGTCGAGCCCGCGGTGCCACGCTGCGCGACGCTCCGCCTCATCGCCTCGACGATGCTCTGCGCCTTCTCGCCCGAGAGCGATCGGGTCCTTCCCGCCGCGGACGCCCGGGCGCGGGATCCCCGACCCCGGGCGTCGGTCTGCGCGGCGGCCACGGCGGTCGGTCTCGGAGCCGGAACTGCGAACTCAGGTCGCGGGGGTGCCCGCCGGGGCGGGCTCCGCCGGAGCCATGGTCGAGCTGTAGTCGAACTCCTCCTCGGCTCCGAACATCAGGTCCAGCACCTTTGAACGCAGGCTCTCGTTCAGCGCCACCGCGAGCACGCCCGCGACCGAGAGCAACAGCAGCGTGCGGCCCAGCCCGCCGCGCCGGCGGCGAGGCTTGGGAGGCTCCCGCAGCGCGGTCGAGGCGTCCCGCAGGGCGCTCGCCGCCTGTAGGAGCTCGCGCTGGAGCTTGCGGTCCTCGAACAGCGCCTGGGTGGGCGGCTTGCCGTTGCTCATACGCCCGTAGGCGTTGCGCGCCGAGCCATATGCCAGGAGCAGATTGGCACGCAGTGCCTCGTCCTCGATGAGACGTTGCAGATACCTGTTGCTCCGCGCCGCTCGCGCCAGTTCCCCGGCCCTACCAATTCTGTCCATCGCTGCCATCTTGGCCACCTCGCCTCTGCCGAACGCTTTGCTTGTTCGCTCAATATACCCCCCGGGGACCGCCATATCCACGCCGCTCGCGCGGACACCCGAAGGGTCCGGGCTGAGCATCTGACAGCTAGGCGTGCAGTGCGGCCTGCTCTTGCGCGGAGGGAAACGCCCACGCGGCACGCGAGCGGCGCTCCTGACGGAAGACGAACCGCAGCTGCTGCGGCGGCTTCAGCTGGGCCTCGTTGGGACGGAAGGTCCCGCAGGGCTCGGCGAGATCGAGCGCGCAGAGGAGGTTACGCCGGAAGTAGCACTCCTCGCAGCTCACCTTGGGCAGCGACCGTTTGGGCGGTCGCTTGCTCTGCGTTCTCTGCACTACACTACCCCCCTGCCGCCGAGTTGGATTGAGCGGAACGACGGTGATCAAAGCAGCACTCGGCAGGCGACTCAAGGGGCGGCGACCAGCCACTCCGCAAATCGCAGGGAAAACCGTCTTCTAGGCGGAAATAGCCGAGAACGAGTCACTTTCCTGTGACAATCGGGGCGATTATCGCCCACTTTCCGACGCTTCCGGCTTGCCGGCGAAGCGCCGGCATCATCATCTGCCCACATGCGCATCCTCGTCACCGGCGCCAGCGGCTTCGTCGGCTCGCTCCTGGTTCCCCGCCTGCTCCGCGACGGACACGTGGTTCGCGCTCTCGGGCGCTCACCCGCACGTGTGAGCGCGGCGCTCGCGCTCAAGCCCCCACACTCGGACGCGGCCCGGGTCGGGGTCTTGCCCGGGGACGCGCCTCCCGGTCCGCGGCCGGCACCGCAGCTGAAAGGGCTTGAGGTCGTCCGCGGCGACGCGCTCACCGGCGAGGGACTGGCAGAGGCGCTTGAGGGGATCGAGGTCGCCTACTACCTGATCCACTCGATGGAGCGCCCGCGCGCATTCCCCCTGCCGCCTGACGCGTCGTCGCAGACCGCCTGGCCCTCGGATCGCTCCCGCGCCGGCCGCGCCTCCGCGGGACCGTTCACCGAGCGCGAGCGGCTGGCGGCCGACTCGTTCGCCGCCGCGGCCGCTCGTGCCGGCGTGCGGCGGATCGTCTACCTGGGCGGCCTCCTGCCACGCGCCGGCGAGCTCGGACCGGGGCAGGGGGGCACCGGCCCCGCGTCGCGCCATCTCGCCAGCCGTGCCGAGGTCGAGCGCATCCTGCTTGGGGCGGTGCCCGGCTCGGTGGCCTTGCGCGCGTCGATCGTCATCGGCGCGCGCTCGCGCTCCTTCCGCCTGCTGGTTCACCTCGTGGAGCGTCTGCCGGTGCTCACGCTGCCCGCCTGGCGAAGGTTCCACACCCAGCCGATCGATGCACGCGATGTCATAGAGATGCTCGTCGCAGCCGCGAGCGCCCCCGTGGCAGGCCGGTCGCTGGACGTGGGAGGCCCCGACGTGCTCACCTACGGCGAGATGCTGACCCGCATCGCCGACCTGATGCTCGTGAATCGCCCATCGCTCGGGCTCCCCCTCAGCGTGACACCGGTCGCCGCCCGGGTCGCGGCCGCGCTCGCCGGCGAGGATCCGGAGCTCGTGCTGCCGCTGATGGAGGGCCTGCAGGGTGACCTCCTGCCGGCGGACGACCACGCTGCCGAGCTGCTGGGCGTGGTGCTCCACACATTTGACGCCGCGGTTGAACACGCGCTCAGGGAGTGGGAGGCAAGCGAGCCGCTGGCCGCACGCTGATGGGTGAATGGCCTGAGAGTGGCCCCGATGGATACCGTGGTCGGAGCGCGCCGGGCCCGTGACACGAACCAATGAGCCTCGTCGAAGCCTCAACCGAGATCGCGATCGCACCGGAGGAGGTGTGGAAGATGGTCATGGACCCCGACCGCCTGGGCGAGTGGGTCACGATTCACCGCAGGCTGCTTCGTGCGGACGAGGGCCCGCCCCGCGTCGGCTACAAGATGGACCAGCAGCTGCGCCTGCGGGGTGTGGCACTAGAGGTTCACTGGAAGCTGGTCGAGTGCCTTGACGCCGAGCGAGCCGTGTGGGAGGGACGCGGGCCGGCACGGTCACGCGCCCGTACCGAGTACCTCCTGACGCGGCAGGACGGCGGCACCCGCTTTGACTATCGCAACGAGTTCCGCCCACCGCTGGGCCCACTCGGGGCCACGGTCAGCCGTGCGCTCGTGGGCGGGATACCCGAGCGGGAGGCCAACCGAACGCTCGACCTGCTACGCGCCCGCCTCGAGGGCGAGTTCTCCGAATAGAACTAGTGGTAGGGTGAATGCGCAATGAAATGTGACTGGATCACACTTACACTAGTGAAGAGGACTTAACCGTGACCGACTTCCTTGACGACAAGCGCCGCGAGATCGCAGATCGACTGAAGGAGCTCAAGCCGGCTGTTGACGAGTACAAACGCCTCGAGGCGGCGGCCGCCGCACTGGCGAGCGTAGGTGGATCGGCCAGCGCCAGCGCCGCGACCGCTGCTCCTCGCCGCCGCGGACCAGGACGCCCGCGTGGCTCGGCCACCAAAGCCGGCACGGCAAAAGCGCCAGCCAAACCGAGGCGGAAAGCCACTCGCCCGGCGGGTCGCCGTCGCGTGGGTCGACGCAAAGGCAGCGGCACGCGCGCGGCCGAGGCGCTCACTCTCGTGCAGGGACAGCCCGGCATAACCATTCCGGAGCTGGCCGCGAAGATGGGGATCAAGCAGAACTACCTCTACCGCGTGCTCCCTGGCCTTCAGGAGGAAGGCAAGGTAAACAAGCGCGGACGCGGCTGGTACCCGAAGTCCTAGGGAGCCCGCGTCCTAGGGGCGCCGGAAGCCCAGACGCCCAGGCGAGCGGCGCCGCCAGCGGACGGCAGGGGACCGTAGGCCCTGGGAGGGCCTCGGCCGCCGGCCCCTTTGGCCGGGTTGGGAGGGAGCGGTCGGCGGGCCGTCGGGCACACACGCTGCCGTGGGCGCCCGGGAAGGGTAGTCCCCAGGCGGGAAGGTCCTCGGCCACGACGTCGACGGGACGGGAGTCCTCAGCGTGGGACTCCCGTCACCGTCCGTCTCCCGTCACCCTCCCCTCAGATGAGGCCCTGACCTTTGACCGTGTCGCGCTCGTCGGTCAACTCGCCGACGGACGCGTCTATCCGCGCCCGTGAGAACTCGTCGATCTCGAGGCCCTGAACGATCGACCACTCGCCGTCTGCGCACTCGCAGGGGAACCCGCTGATGAGACCGTCGGGCACCCCGTAGGAGCCATCGGACGCGACGCCCATCGAGACCCATTCTCCGCCACTGCCCGCAACCCAGTCGCGCACGTGATCGATCGCGGCGTTTGCCGCCGAGGCGGCGCTTGAGGCGCCGCGCGCCTCGATGATCGCGGCGCCGCGCTTGCCGACCCCGGGCAGGAAGCTGTCCTCTATCCAGGCCTGGTCGTCGACGGCCCTGGCCGCCTGCTCGCCGCGAACCTCGGCGTGGAAGAGGTCCGCATACATGGTGGGCGAGTGGTTCCCCCACACGCCCATATGGGAGACGTCACCCACGGGGACGGCCAGCTTCGCGGCCAGTTGAGCGACGGCGCGATTGTGGTCCAGCCGCATCATCGACGTGAACCGCTGGCGTGGGAGGTCCGGGGCGTTGCTCATCGCGATCAGGCAGTTCGTATTGGCCGGGTTGCCGACGACGAGGACCTTCACGTCTGCAGCAGCGTGGTCGTTCAAGGCCTTCCCCTGGACGGTGAAGATCTTTCCGTTCTCGCCCAACAGCTCCGCTCGCTCCATGCCCTTGGTGCGCGGGCGCGACCCGACCAGCAGGGCCACGTTCACACCGTCGAAGGCGTCATTCGCGTCATCGTGCAGGTCGAGACCGCTGAGCAGCGGAAAGGCGCAGTCGACGAGCTCCATCGCCACGCCGTCCAGCGCCGCCATCGCCTGCGGGATCTCGAGCAGACGCAGGTCGACCGGCTGCTCGGGGCCGAGCAACTGCCCGCTTGCGATACGAAAGACGATGCTGTAGCCGATCTGTCCGGCGGCTCCGGTCACGGTGACTCGTACTGGTTGCCTCACGGGTTCGCCTCCTGGGTGAAGTGCTGGGATAACGGTTCGCTTCGCTGTGGAGCAGGTCTCATGCCATCGTCCGCTTGAGCTTCTCATCGATTGAGGCAAGGAACTCCTGCGTCGTCTGCCATGGCTGGTCGGGACCCACCAGGAGCGCGAGGTCCTTGGTCATGCTCCCACCTTCGACGGTCTCCACGCACACGCGCTCCAAGGTCTCGGCGAAGCGGCTGACCGCGGGCGTGCCGTCCATCCGCCCGCGCGCCAGCAGACCCCGGGTCCACGCGAAGATCGAGGCGATCGGGTTGGTGGAGGTCGGCTTTCCCTGCTGGTGCATTCGGTAGTGGCGCGTGACCGTTCCGTGCGCCGCCTCTGCCTCGACGGTCTTGCCGTCGGCCGTCATGAGCACGCTGGTCATCAGCCCGAGTGAGCCGAACCCCTGAGCGACGGTGTCCGATTGCACGTCACCGTCATAGTTCTTGCAGGCCCAGACGTAGCCCCCCTCCCACTTCAGCGCGGCGGCGACCATGTCGTCGATGAGGCGGTGCTCGTAGGAGATCCCCGCCGCTTCGAAGTCGGCCCTGAACTCAGACTCATAGATCTGCTGGAAGATGTCCTTGAAGCGTCCGTCGTAGCGCTTGAGGATGGTGTTCTTCGTCGACAGGTAGACAGGCAGACCGTGCTCCAGGCCGTATCGCAGCGAGGCCCGGGCGAAGTCCCGAATCGAGGAGTCGAGGTTGTACATGGCCATCGCCACACCCCCGCTCGGGAAGTCATACACGTCCAGCTCGATCGGCTCGCCGCCGTCCTTCGGCGTGTAGGTGAGGGTCAGCGAGCCCGCGCCGGGCACGACGAGGTCGGTCGCGCGGTACTGGTCGCCGAACGCGTGGCGGCCTATCACGATCGGCTTGGTCCAGCCGGGCACCAGCCGTGGGATGTTCGAGATCACGATCGGCTCACGGAAGATAACCCCCCCGAGGATGTTGCGGATCGTTCCGTTGGGCGAGCGGTACATCTCCTTCAGGGAGAACTCCTCCACGCGCGCCTCGTCGGGGGTGATCGTCGCGCACTTGACGCCCACCCCGAACTGCTTGATGGCGTTCGCCGCTTCGACCGTGACCTGGTCCCTCGAGGCATCGCGGCTCTCGATGCCGAGGTCGTAGTACCTGAGGTCCACATCCAGGTAAGGAAGGATCAGCTGCTCCTTGATGAACGCCCAGATGATCCGGGTCATCTCGTCGCCGTCGAGCTCGACGACGGGGTTCTTCACCTTGATCTTTGCCATGGCTCGCTCTCCGGATCTCCTCGCCGCGGAGCCCGAGCCCCGTGCCGGTCCTCTCGACAGCGGCCGATGCTATCTGGCCATGGATATCTCGGAGTTCTCAGCATCTGCTTCACTTTCATGGATGGCCACCGTCTCGCAGGCCGGACGCATGAGCAACTCGCCGCTGCAGACGCACGCGGTCCTCAACCAGGTGCCTCCGCTGCAGGACGTGGATGTGTTCTCCAGCCACCTGCCCCTCGTCGAGGCCGTCGAGCGCGAGGGCGCCGGATGGGTGCGCGGGCGGGCCGCCGAGCTCGGACGGGTGGTGGGCGGGGCTCCTCAGCGCGACTGGGGCCGCCTGGCGAACGAGAACAGGCCCGTGCTCCGCACGCACGACCGTTACGGCAATCGCGTCGACGAGGTCGACTTCCACCCGGCCTGGCACGAGCTGATGAGGATGGGCGTCGAGAACGAGTTGCACTCGCTGCCCTGGACCAGCGGGGAGCCCTTCGCGCACACCGCGCGCGCCGCTCTCTACATGACCGCCATCCAGGCCGAGGCTGGCTTCGCCTGCCCGATCACGATGACCTACGCGGTGGTGCCCTCTCTGCGCGCCCAGCCCGAGCTCGCGGCCGAGTGGGAGCCGCTCGTGACGGCTCGTTCCTACGACCCGCGACTCATCTCGGCCGGCGAGAAGGGCTCGGCGATCGCCGGCATGGCGATGACCGAGAAGCAGGGCGGCTCTGACGTCCGCGCCAACACCACCGTCGCGCGTGCGCTGAACGGGGGCGGTCCCGGCGGAGAGTACGAGCTGACCGGCCACAAGTGGTTCTGCTCGGCGCCGATGTCGGACATCTTCCTGGTGCTCGCCCAGACCGACGAGGGCCTGTCCTGCTTCCTGCTGCCGCGCATCCTGCCCGACGCAAGCCGCAACGCCTTCTTCATCCAGCGGCTCAAGGACAAGCTGGGCAACCACTCGAACGCCTCCAGCGAGATCGAGTTGAGCGGCACCTGGGCGCGTATGGTGGGCGAGCCCGGGCGGGGCGTGCCCACGATCATCGAGATGGTCGGTCACACGCGCCTGGACTGCGTCATCGGGACCGCCGCCGGTATGCGCACCGGGGTCGTTGCCGCCACCCACCACGCCGCGCACCGTCAGGCGTTCGGCAAGACGCTGATCGACCAGCCGCTGATGCGCAACGTGCTGGCCGACCTGTGCCTGGAATCCGAGGCCACGACCGTGCTGGCTATGCGCCTGGCACGTGCCTACGACGAGGCGCACGCCGACGCGCAGGCCGGCGAGAACTCCAGCGACGCACAGCTGTTCAAGCGCCTGGCGACCGCGGTGGGCAAGTACTGGACGTGCAAGCGCGCCCCCAACCACGCGTTTGAGGCGCTCGAGTGCCTGGGCGGCAACGGATACGTCGAGGATTCGGGGATGCCGCGCCTCTACCGCGAGGCGCCGCTCGCCTCGATCTGGGAGGGCTCGGGCAACGTCATGAGCCTCGATGTCCTGCGCGCGCTCGCGCGCTCGCCCCGCTCGCTCGAGGTGTTCCTCGACGAGGTGCGGCAGGCCGGCGGCGCCGACGCGCGTCTGGACGCGCGGGTGAAGGATCTGGAGAGCCAGTTCGCCGACCCGGCCACGCTCGAGACCCGCGCCCGGCGCGTGGTCGAAGACATGGCGTTGTGCCTGCAGGGCTCGCTGCTCGTGCGCTACTCGCCTCCCGCGGTGGCCGACGCGTTCTGCGCCTCGCGACTGGCAGGCGACGGCGGCCTGGAGTACGGGACGCTGCCGGCGGGCTGCGACTTCGAGGGCATCATCGCGCGCGGCCGCGCCCAGCTGTAGTCGGGCGCGGGGACCGCCCGCCCTACCATTCCGGCATGGCGCCGCGTACCAACATCCAGCTCGCCCGCATCTTCGGCATCAGGGTCGGCGTGGGTATCAGCTGGTTCGTGGTGCTGTTCTTCTTCATCTTCGTGGTCACGCCCTACTTCCACGAAGTGCTGGGGGGCTCGCGTACGACCGCCTACCTGGTCGCCGTCGCCTCGGTCCTGTCGTTCTTCGCCTCGCTGATCATGCACGAGCTCGGTCATGCCCTCGTCGCCCGCCGCAACGGCCTGACAGTCGTGGGGATCGACCTCTGGGCGCTGGGCGGCATCACGCGTGCCAGCGAGTCCGAGAACCCGGGCATGGAGTTCCGCGTGGCGGCCGCCGGCCCACTGGTCACCCTGGGCGTGATCGTCGCCTGCACCGCGGCCGGCAGGCTGGCCGCAGGCGGCGGGCACTTCTTCGACGTGGCGGTGGGCAGCGGCGGCGTGCACGCGACACCGGCGCTCGTGTGGTTGAGCTGGGTGGCGACGATCAACGTGCTCGTGCTGGTCTTCAACCTGATCCCCGCCTTCCCCCTGGACGGCGGCAGGATCGCCCACGCCGGGATCTGGTGGCGCACGGGCGATCGCAACCGCGCCACCTACATCACGGGGCGTGCCGGACAGGCCTTCGCCCTGCTGCTCGGGCTCCTGGGGCTGTGGGCGTTCGTGACCGGCGGCTCGTTCGGGCTCCTCTCGATGGTGCTCGCCTTCTTCCTCTACCAGGCTGCCGGCGCAGCCGTTGCTCAGAGCTCGCTGGGCCGGCGCATCCAGAACATCACGGTGGCGGACATCATGGACCGCGAGCCGGTCACGATCCCCGCCGGATTGACCCTGCTGGACGCCCAGGAGCAGTTCTTCCTGCGCTACCGCTGGCCCTGGTTCGCCGTGGTCGACCCGGCGCGCCACTTCCTCGGCGTCGTGCGCGGCCAGCGCGTCGACGCGGAGATCTCCGCGGGCCGCCCGGCCCTGCCGGTTGCGGAGGTCCTGGAGGAGGACCTGCCGATCCGGATCGACGAACAGGCGCCGTTGGAATCGCTGCTCGGTGCCGAGGGCCTCGGTCGCCTGGGCGCGATGGTCGCGGTCGACAAGGACGGCGTCCTGACCGGCGTGGTCACCCTCGGGCAGGTGCACAAGGCGCTGCGGCCGGCGACGTAGGCGGGCCGGCAGGCCCCTGCCCGCCGAGCGGCCGCGGCCCACCGAGTAGGGAGAGCCGGCGAGGAGGCCGGGGCCACGCGGGCAGCTCGACCTGAAGGCTTGCCCGGGATCGCCTGCAACGGGCCAAGCGGGATCTCGTTATAGAGTCTCCGACGCAAGCGCTCCTCCTGCCAATCGACCTCAGCCCAATCGAGACCAGAAAACCATGCCAGCACACGACGTATTGATAATCGGGGCCGGCCTCGCGGGTCAACGCGCCGCGCTGGCGGCCGCGCTTGAGGGGGCGAGCGTCGCCATCATGAGCAAGGTCCATCCGGTCCGCTCGCACTCGGTGGCCGCCGCCGGTGGGATCAACGCGGCGATCAGCGTGGACGACGATTGGCATTCGCACGCTTATGACACGGTCAAGGGCTCTGACTTCCTCGGCGACCAGGACGCGATCGAGATCATGTGCTCGGAGGCACCCCACGAGGTCATGCACCTCGAGCACATCGGCGTCACCTTCCACCGCAACGAGAAGGGTGAGCTGGATCTGCGCGCGTTCGGCGGGGCCTCGGTCAAGCGCACCGCCTACGTAGCGGACATAACCGGCCAGGCGATCCTGCACGTGCTCTACGAGCAGCTGATGAAGCATCACGGCAGGGTCGAGCGCTACGAGGAGTGGTTCACGACCTCGCTGGTCCAGGACGCGGACGGGCGCTGCTGCGGGGTGGTGGCGCGCAACGTGCGCAGCGGGAGCATGGAGACGTTTCGCGCCAAGAACGTGATCCTCGCCTGCGGCGGCGCCGGTCAGGTCTACCGCCCGACCACCAACGCGCTGATCGTCACCGGCGACGGAATCGCACAGGCCTACCGCGTCGGCGCTCCGCTGATGGACATGGAGATGGTCCAGTACCACCCCACCACGCTGGTCGAGAACGGCCTGCTGATAACGGAGGGAGCGCGCGGCGAGGGCGCGGTGCTGCTGAACTCCGAGGGCGAGCGGTTCATGGAGAAGTACGCGCCCAACAAGATGGAGCTCGCCTCGCGCGACGTGGTCTCGCGGGCCGAGCAGACCGAGATCCTCGAGGGCCGCGGTGTGGGCGCGGACGGCTCGGGCATCTACCTGGACATCACCAAGGTCCCGCGCAAGCGCACGCTCGAGGCACTGCGCGAGATCGTGAACATCGGCAAGGACTTCGCCGGCGTGGACATCACGCGCGAGCCGATCATGATCCGCCCCGGTCAGCACTACATCATGGGCGGCGTGAAGACGGACGTGAACGGGGCGACCTCGATCGAGGGGCTGTACGCGGCCGGCGAGGTGGCATGCGTGTCGGTGCACGGAGGCAACCGACTCGGCGCCAACTCGCTGCTGGACACGCTGATCTTCGGCCGCCGCGCCGGGGAGCACGCCGCCAAGCGGGCGCTTTCGATCCCGATGCCCGACGCCTCCGACGCCCAGCTGCACGCCGACGTCGCGATGATCGATGAGATCCTCGCGCGCGAGCGGACAGGCCGGCGCATATCGGAGATCAAGGACGAGCTCGGGGATACGATGAACCAGTACGTCGCCGTCTACCGCGACCAGGAGGGCCTCCAGAAGGCCCACGAGGTGATCGGGCGTCTGAAGCAGGAGGCACAGCGTGCCTATATCGACGACCGCGGCACGGTCTTCAACCAGGACGTCCTCGGGGCGATCGAGCTGGGATACATGCTCGACTGTGCCGAGGCGATCGTGGTCGCGGCGATCGAGCGCAAGGAGTCGCGCGGGGCGCAGTTCCGAACCGACTTTCCCGAGCGCAACGACGAGGAGTGGCTCAAGCACATCGTGATCTCGCCCAATGGCGATGGCCCCCAGGTTGGCTACTCGCCGGTTACGATGACGCAGTGGCAGCCCGAGGAGAGGAAGTACTGATGGCTGCCCCTACCAGCCAGCGCGCCGCCGGTGTGGGCCCGGCCGGAAGCTGCCAGATCGAGCAGGAGAGCGCCTGATGGCCGACACGCACAGACCGCCTGAGGAGTTCACGCTGAGGATGCTCCGCTATGACCCCGAGTCCGGCGAGGCCCCCTACTGGGACGAGCACACGATCACCCTCGAGCCGCACCGCTCCGTGCTCGAGGGCATCCTCCAGGCCAGAGCGCGCTTCGACGGCTCGATCGGCATTCGCTGCTCCTGCCGGGCGGCGATCTGCGGCTCCTGCGGGGTGCGCATCAACGGCGAGCCGGGGCTGGCCTGTCACACCCACCTGGACCACGCCCGCGACTCCGCCACCGACGGTGTGATCGAGATCGAGCCGATGGGAAACATGCCGGTCATCAAGGACCTGATCGTGGACATGGACGCGGTCCACTGGAAGAAGGTCCAACGGGTCACCCCATGGCTGATCGCCAAGCAGCCGGTGCCCGAGCGGGAGTATCTGGCCTCGCACGAGAGCATGGTCGACATCACCCAGACGATGGCCTGCATCCAGTGCGGGGCGTGCGTGTCGGACTGCCTCGCGATGGAGGTGGACCCGGGCTTCATCGGCCCGGCGGCGCTCGCCAAGGCCTACCGCTTCGTGGGCGATCCGCGCGATGCCGAGCACGACGCCCGCCTACGTGATCTCGCCCACGACCCGCAGGGCATCTACGACTGCACGCACTGCTTCAAGTGCGTCGAGGCCTGCCCCAAGGACGTCAACCCGATGGGCCAGATCATGCGGCTCAGAAGAATCGCCGGCAGCGATTTCAAGATCGTGGACAAGAACAACGGCGAGCGCCACGAGGCGGCGTTCACAACGCTCGTCAGGGACCACGGGCTGCTGTGGGAGGCCGAGCTGCTGCCCCGCTCATACGGCGGGAACTCGCGCTGGGGCAAATTCTCCCCGCGCGCAGGCAAGGAGCTGATCAGCTCCTTGCCTGCGATCCTCAAGGCCCTGGCGCGCGGCAAGGTCACCGCGATGGGCGCCCTGAAACCACACAAGATCCCGAAGCGCGACCTCGAGAGCGTGCGTTCGATCTACGACAGGATCGAGGGCCGCGAGGAACGCTATGAGCTGAACCTCTACGTCACCGGCCACGACGAAGAAGAGCCCACCGCTGCGGCCGGCGCCGGCTCGGCGGGCAGCGCCCCGACGACGACGAGTACCGAGGGGAGTCCGGGATGATGAGGGTCGCCTACTGGCCCGGCTGCGTCAGCCGCGGCTTCACGCCCGAGCTGCACGGCTCGATGGCCAAGGTCGCGCCGCTGCTGGACATCGAGCTCGTCGAGCTCGACCGCGCCTGCTGCACGGGCGCGGGCGTGATCGCCGAGCACAACCAGGAGCTCGCGGACACCCTGAACGCGCGCACGTTCGCGCTCGCTCAACAGGTCGAGGGCGCGGAGATGATGATGAACATCTGCTCCACCTGCCAGGGTGCCCAGAGCGAGTGCCAGGAGCGCCTGGACGCAAGCGCGGAGTACCGCGCGCACGTCAACGAGACCATCGCCGGCGAGGGTCTCGCCTACGAGAAGGGCCTGGCGAACAAGAACTTCCTATGGCTGCTGGTGGAGGAGATCGGCCTGGAGGAGCTGCGCAGCAGGGTCAAGCGCCCGCTCACGAACCTGAAGGTGGGCCCCTTCTACGGCTGCTACATCGTGCGCCCGCGCAACCGTCTGGGAATCGACGCCGAGCACCCCCGCGACCACTATCTGCACGACGTGATCGAGGCGCTCGGCGGCAGCGTGATCGAGTACGCCGGGGTGCGCAAGTGCTGCGGGTTTCCCATCATCACGATGAACAAGGAGGCCTCGCTCAAGCAGGCCGGGCGCCATCTGGGCGACGCCGTGGATGCGGAGGCCGACTGCCTGGTCACACCGTGCCCGCTCTGCCATTTGAACCTCGACCTGCAGCAGCCGCTCGCCGAGCGCGCCGTGGGCAGGCAGCTCCAGATGCCGGTCCTGCACCTGCCGCAGCTCGTCGGCCTGGCTCTGGGCCTGGAGCCCAAGGAGCTCGGCCTGACCCGTCACGTGGTGCGCCCGGCCGCGGTGATCGACTGGTCGACCTCGGTCGTGGGCGCAGCAGCCGCATAGGCTGCGCCGGTGAAGATCCTCACGATCGTCGGCAACCGGCCGCAGTTCATCAAGGCCGCTGCCGTCTCGGGCCTCTTGCGCGACGAGCACGAGGAGATCCTCGTGCACACCGGCCAGCACTACGACGACTCGCTCTCGCGCGTGTTCTTCAGCGAGCTGGGTCTCGCCCGCCCTGACCGTGAGCTTGGGATCGGCGGAGGCTCGAACACCTCGCAGACCGCTCGCATGCTCGCGGCGCTCGAGCCGCTGCTGGGCGAGGTGGAACCCGATGCGGCGCTCGTCTACGGCGACACCAACTCGACGCTCGCCGGCGCACTCGCGGCGGCGCGCGCGCCGATCCCGGTGGTGCACATCGAGGCGGGCATGCGCTCGTTCGACCGGACGATGCCGGAGGAGCTCAACCGGGTGCTCACCGACCACCTCGGCGACCTGCTGCTGTGCGCATCGGACACGGCCGCGGCGAACCTGCGGGCCGAGTCGGTCGCGGGCAGGGTCGAGGTCGTGGGAGACGTGATGGTCGACGTCGCGCTGCGCCGCCAGCCCACCGCGCGCGCCGACCTCCAGACCCCACGTGCGCGCGGACTGCAGGCCGGTTCCTACCTGTTGCTGACCGCTCACCGCGCGGGCAACGTCGATGACCCGAACCGCCTGCGCGCCCTGGTGGCGCTGGTGAAGCGGTTGCCCGCGCCGGTCCTGTTCCCTGTCCATCCCCGCACACGCGCACGCTTGCAGGAGGCGGAGTTGCTCGAGGAGCTCGAGCGTATCGAGGGCCTGCTCATGACCGAGCCGCTGGGGTACGTCGAGTTCAGCGCCCTCCTCTGCCACGCGCGCGCGGTGCTCACGGACTCCGGGGGCGTCCAGAAGGAGGCATATCTTGCCGGTGTGCCCTGCGTGACGCTCAGAGCGAACACCGAGTGGGTCGAGACCGTTCAGACCGGGTGGAACTCGCTGGTCGACCTCGACGCCGAGGCCGCGCTGGCCGCGCTCGAGCGCCGCCCACCCAGCGAGAGGCCGATGGGCCTGTACGGCGACGGCCACGCCGCCGAGCGCTGCGTCCGGGCGATCGGCACGCTGTGAGCGGGGAGCCGAGCAGACCCGTGCGGGTCGGGGTCGTGGGGCTGGGCTACTGGGGACCGAACCTCGCGCGCAACCTCGCGGCGATCCCGGGATGCGAGCTTCGCTGGTTGTGCGACCCCTCCGCGGATGCCCGGGACGGGCTTGCGGGAGCGTTTCCGGGCGCGCGCGCGGCGGCTGATATCAAGGACCTGCTCGAGGACCCCGAGCTCGACGGGGTCGTGCTCGCCACCCCGGTGCCCACGCACGCCGAGCTCGCGGTCGCCGTGGCCCGGGCGGGGAAGCACTGCTTCGTGGAGAAGCCCCTGGCCACGAACGCCGCGGACGCCGAACTGGCCGTCGCCGCGGCCGCGAGCGCCGGGAAGATCCTTATGGTCGGCCACCTTCTCGAGTACCACCCTGCCGTCGGCCGCCTGAAGGAGCTGGTGGACGGCCACGAACTGGGCGAGCTCTACTACGTCTACGGCAACCGCCTGAACCTGGGCAAGCTGAGAGCCGACGAGAACGCGCTGTGGAGCCTAGGCGCACACGACGTCTCGGTGGTGCTGCACCTGGTCGGCGAGGAGCCCGAGGAGTGCATCGCCCACGGCGCCTCCTATGTACGGGAAGGGGTGCAGGACGTGGTCTTCTGCTACCTGCGCTTTCCCTCGGGGATCGTTGCCCACCTGCACCTCTCCTGGCTGGACCCGCACAAGGAGCGTCGTCTCACGGTCGTCGGCGCGCGCAAAATGGCCACCTTCGACGACATGCTCATCGAGGGCAAGCTCACTATCTACGACAAGGGCTTCGACGAGGACGCGCGCTCCTGGGGGGAGTACATCGTCCGCTCCGGCGACATCTTCTCTCCGCGCATCGCGAACACCGAGCCCCTGCGGATCGAGTGCGAGCACTTCGTGGAGTGCATCCGCAGCGGGCGCACCCCGCGCTCAGACGGGCACAGCGGGCTGCGCGTGGTGCGTGTGCTCGAGCGACTGCAGAGCTCGCTCGACGGCTGAGCTGTCGATGGCATCCGGTGGCGCCGGGCGAGGCTAGGCGACGCGCGCGGCGCCGCGACGGTCGGGTCCGTCAAACGGCTGCTGCCGACGCCCGCGGCGGTTGGGCCGCAGCACGGGGCCTACGGAGTTCCCAACACGACGCAACACGTACGCGTCTCGCGAAGAGCTGTAACGGAATAGGAGCTTCAACGGCCCGAACCAAGGCCGGGCGAGGTATCGGCGTGGTCTTCTGGCTGAGCGCAACGGCGTTCCTTCCTCTGGCCCGTCTTGGTCCATCGAGCCTCGCCGAGCCCTGCCGTGTCGCCGGGGCCCGGCAACTGCGGATGATAGCCCGCGTATGCCCATGCGAGCGCCGACGAGCCCACCGGCAGGTGCCGATCGGCGCTAGGTCCTCTGGCGAGCCTTGAACGGCTCCTCTTCGCCGACCGTCCCCGGACCAGAGAGCTCAAAGGCGCTGTGCAGGACCTGCACCGCCCGCTCCACGCGGTCGCGGGCGATCACGCATGAGATCTTGATCGGAGAGGTGGAGATCATGTCGATGTTCACGCCCTCGTGTGCCAGCACGCCGAAGACCTTCGCCGCGACGCCGGGGTGCGAGCGCATGCCGGCGCCGACGATCGAGACCTTGCCCATCTCCTCGTGGGCGCTCAGATCGACGAAGGAACCGCCCGCGAGCGGCTGCAGCGCTGTGCGGGCAAGGCGCAGGTCCTCGCGTGGAACGGTGAAGGAGATCTCGGCGCGGCCGCCCGCCGAGGCCGGCTCGTTCTGGACGATCATGTCCACGTTCACGTTCGCCTCCGCGAGCGCCTCGAAGATGCGCGCGGCGGCGCCGGGCTCGTCGGGCACTCCGACGAGGGTCACCCGCGCCTCCGAGGTCGAATGCGTGACGGCTGTGATGAGGGGCTGCTCCATGGTCTCTCCTTCTGCGAGCACAACGGTACCGGGCGAGTCCTCGAAAGAGGAACGGCAGTGGATGCGCACGCCGTGGTTGCGCGCGTACTCGACCGAGCGCAGCTGCAGCACGGCGGCGCCGGAGGCGGCCATCTCGAGCATCTCCTCGAATGAGACGGTCTCCAGCTTGCGTGCATCCGGCACGATCCGTGGGTCGGCAGAGTAGACGCCCGAGACGTCCGTGTAGATCTCGCACACCTCCGCGCCGAGCGCCGCGGCTACGGCGACGGCGGTCGTGTCCGAGCCCCCGCGTCCCAGCGTGGTGACGTTCCGGGCCGTGCTCGAGACGCCCTGGAAGCCCGCGACAAGCGCGATGCTGTCCTCTTCGAGCGCCACCCGAATTCGATCCGCGCGCACGTCGAGGATGCGCGCCCTGGTGTGCGACTCGTCGGTGACGATACCGGCCTGGGATCCCGTCAGCGAGATCGCATGGTGACCGAGATCGTTGATCGCCATCGCGCACAGCGCACATGAGATCCGCTCACCGGAGGACAGCAGCATGTCCATCTCGCGCGGGTCCGGCGCATCGGATACCTCCTCCGCCATGCCGATCAGCTCGTCCGTGGTCTTGCCCCGCGCCGACAGCACGGCGACCACGCGAAAACCCTGTTCGCGCTTGTCCACGATCCGGCGTGCGGCGCGCTTGATGCGCCCGGCGTCGGCGACCGAGGTGCCCCCGAACTTCATGACCACGATGCTGGACATGCGCCGAGGATTACACAGCGCGGCGTCCGGCGAGGGCCTTACCGAGGGTCACCTCGTCGGCGTACTCAAGATCGGAGCCCACCGGCAGGCCGCTGGCCAGGCGCGTGACCGTGAGCCCCGGGGCGTGCACACGCAGCTCCTCGGCGATGTGCAGCGCCGTGGCTTCCCCGGTCGTGGTCGGATTCGTGGCCAGCACGACCTCACGCACCCGCTCCCCTGCCGCGGGATCCTGGCGCCCCGCCTCCTGGGCCCGTTCATCGCCCCCGGCCCCGGGGCCCGCCTCCGTGGGGCCCGCCTCCGTGGGGCCCGCCGCCGTCGGCCCCGCGCCGGAGGAGGTCGCGCGCGCGATCAGCTCGGCTATCTTCAGATCCTCGGGATCGATGCCTTCGATCGGGGAGAGCGCCCCTCCAAGCACGTGGTAGACGCCGTGGTACTCGTGCGTACGCTCCATCGGGATCACGTCGCTCGGCTCCTCGACCACGCAGATCAGCCCGTGATCGCGGCGGGGATCCTGGCAGATCCGACAGCGGGGTTCGTCGGTGAGGTTGAAGCACACCTCGCACAGTCCGATCTTCTCCTTCACCTCGCGGATCGCCTCGGCCAGCGCGGAGGCATTCTCGGCGGAGGCGCGCAGGATGTGGAACGCCAGCCGCTGGGCCGTGCGGTTGCCGATGCCCGGCAGCTTCGACAGCTCGGTGATGAGCGTCTGTACGGGAGGGGCGTAGGAGATGCTCACAGGCCCGGCAGGCCGAGCCCGCCGGCGCCGCCCAGGTCAAGGCCGCCCGTGGCGCCGCCCAGCTTGCGCGCCGCCAGCTCCTGGGCCTTGCGCAGCGCCTCGTTGACCGCCGCGAGGACCATGTCGGCCAGGATCTCCACATCCTCGGGATCGACCGCAGAAGGGTCTATCTTGACCGCCCTGAGCTCGAGGTCGCCGGCGACCGTGACGGTGACCATGCCTCCGCCTGCCGAGGCTTCCACAGTCTCCTTCTTCAGCTCGTCCTGAGCCGCCTCCATGTCCTGCTGCATCTTCTGAACCTGCTGGAGCATCTGCTGCATGTTCGGCATCCGCGGCTGCTTGGGCATCGTCAGGCCCCTTTCTCCCGGCTGGTCACCGGCCGGTCGCTCTCGCCAGCCTGGGCCAGCGGCGCTGCGCTCTGTGCCGGCGCCCACTCCCCGGCCAGCTCCTCGGCGTCGAACTCCTCCATGAAGCGTCTCACCCACTCCTCCTCGCTGTGCCCCTCCTGCTCGGCGGGCTCGTGCAAGTCGAGCTCGTCCCGCAGCTCATACGACACGCGCCAGCGCCGACCGGTGACGTCGCGCAGCGACTCCGTCACGATCACGCGGTTGGCACGGTCCTCGGCCTTCTTCTTGAGGAACTGCGCGGTCGAGGCAAACCCGATCGTCAGATCCTCGCCCGCCACGGCGACCGGCTGAGACTCCGCGACCAGCGCCCCGAGCAGGGCGTTCTCGGCACGCACGAGTTCGACCACCGCGGGCCACAGTGAGCGCAGCGACTCCAGATCTTCAGGTGTGCGGGCAACGCCCTCAGGCACCCGCCCGACGGGCTCGGATGCCGGTCCAACGTCGACCGGCGCCCGACCGGCGTCCTGCGGCGCGCGACCGGCGTCCTGCGGCGCGTGAGCGACGGGCTCGGCTGCGCTCCCGACAGGTGACCGCGCAACGTCCTCGGGCGCCCGTCCGCCGGGCTCATCGCCGTTTGCGGCGCCCACCGCCACGGTCGCCTGCGGTGACCCCTCGCCGCCGTTGCCGTTGGTCGTCCTACCCTCCAACCGCTCGATTCGCGCCAGAAGCGCCCGCGTCGAGGCCTCGACCTCGGGCTTGGCCGCCTTGACGAGCGCCAGCTCCAGCCGGGTACGGGGGTCGGCGCCCGCGCGCACGCCCTCCATCGCCACCCCGAGCAGCTCCAGCAGGCGGACCACCGCGGTGTGGTCCACGCGCTCGGCCTGGGCCAGCAGGGCGGCGTCGGCCTCCGGCGTGAGTGACAGCTCGGCAGGCACCTCACCAAGGGTCTGTACGACCAGCAGTTCGCGCGCCCGCACCTCGAGGTCAGAGGCGAAGGAGCCGGCGTCGCGTCCCTGCTCCACGCACTCTCCAAGCGTCTGCAGCGCCCGCCTGGCGTCGCCGGCGGCAACCGCGTCGACGGTTGCTTCGAGCAGCCGCGCGTCGGCCATGCCCAGCACCGCCAGCACGTCCTCGAGCGCGATCTCCCTGCCGCTGTAGGTGACGAGCTGCTCGAGCGTGCCGAGCGCGTCGCGGAAGCTGCCCGTGGCCGAGCGGGCCAGAGCGGCGACCGCCGCCGGGGGGATCTCGATCGACTCGGCCGCGGCCGTGCGGCTCACCACGCTCGCTATCTGCTCGACCGTCGGGCGATGGAAGTCGAAGCGGTGGCAGCGGTCCACGACCGTCGCCGGGACCTTCTGCGCCTCGGTCGTCGCGAGCACGAAGACCGTGTTCGGCGGCGGCTCCTCGAGGGTCTTCAGAAACGCGTTCCACGCGGCCGTCGAGAGCATGTGGGCCTCGTCGAGGATGTAGACCTTGCGCCGGCCGCTGACCGGGGCGTAGGCGACACCCTCGCGCAGCTCGCGGATGTCGTCGACCGAGTTGTTCGACGCGGCATCCATCTCGATCACGTCGAGTGAGCTCGCGCGCGCGATCGACCGGCACGACTCGCACTCGCCGCATGGCTCGGTCGTCGGCCCACGCTCGCAGTTCAGACACGCCGCAAGGATCTTCGCCACAGAGGTCTTGCCCGTGCCACGTGAGCCGACGAACAGGTAGGCGTGGTGCACCTTTCCGCGCTCGATCGCATTCCGCAGCGTTCGCACCACCGGCTCCTGGCCGACCACGTCAGCGAACGTGGCGGGGCGGTGCCTGCGGTAGAGGGACCGCTGCTGATCCTGTGGCTGCTCCTGTGCCGACATCCGCGGCTGAGTCTATCCACGCCCGCGGCCCGCATGAGCGGATAGCGTGCGCGCTCGTGACGGGCTCTACCAAGCGCCTGCCGGCGCGCCTGGGCGCTCTGCTGGCGATAGCCGCCGGGGCCGTCCTGCTGCGCGTCCTGAGCGGGGTGGGGTTCGCCAACTACGACACGCTCTATGCGCTCGCCTGGGGGGCGCAGCTCTACCGCGGGGAAGGCCCGGCCTACGGAGTGCCGATCGCCCCCACGCCACACCCGCTGGTGGAGGTGCTCGGGGCGGTCTTGTCCCCGCTCGGGCCGCGCGCCGCCGAGAACCTGACGGTGGCGCTCGGCTTCCTAGCGCTGTCGGGATGCGCGTGGGTCCTCTACCGTCTCGGCGCCGAGTGGTTCGGGCGGGCGGCCGGGGCGCTCGCTGCCCTGATCTTCCTCACACGCGTCCCGATCCTCTCCTATGGCGTGCGCGCCTACGTGGACCTTCCCTACCTGCTGCTTGTGCTGAGCGCCCTGCTCGTCGAGTCCCGCCATCGGCGCGCCGGTGTGCCCGTGCTCGTGCTGCTCGCGCTCGCCGGCCTGCTGCGCCCCGAGGCGTGGGTCTTCTCCGGCCTCTACTGGCTGTACATGATGCATTGGACCCCCTTTCCCGCGCGTGCTCGCGAGCGCACCCGCGCGAGGGCACCGGACGAAGCGCCCCCACGGGCGCCGGTCTGGGTCCTGACGCTGCTGGCGCTGGCGGCGCCCGCGGTCTGGATGCTCGGCGACCTGGCGGTCACGGGCGACGCGCTGTGGTCGCTGACGAACACGCGCCACACCGCCCGCACGCTCGAGCGGATCACGGGGATCGGCAACGTCCCCGAGTACATCCCGCGACGGATCGGCGAGATCCTGCGCCCACCCGTGCTCGCCGGCGCCGCCCTGGGTGGCGTGCTGTCGCTCCTGTGGCTGCGCCGTCGTGCGCTGCCGGGAGCCGCCGCGGGCCTGCTGGCCGTGGCGGTCTTCGCCATGTTCGCTACGGCTGGGTTGCCAATCAACACGCGCTACGCCTTCCTCGCCGCGGCGATCCTGTGCGTCTTCTGTGGCGCGGGCGCCTTCGGCTGGACCCGCCTGGACAGGGCGGACCCGCACCGGCGGTGGTGGATGGCCGGCGGGGCGCTCGTGCTCCTGGCGCTCGTCGCGTACGCCCCGGCTCAATACCGCTCGGCGCACCGCGAGCTGGAGAAACTGGCCCACCAGCAGGGCATTCAGGACGACCTGCTCGCCCTCGTCGACGACCGCTCGATCACGCTCCGCTGTGGGCCAGTGGGCGTGCCCAACCACGCCCCGATCCCCCTGCTCGCGCTGTACCTGAAGACGAGTCCGCGCAGGGTGCTCAACGCACAGGTCGGCCGCATCTCCTCGGGAGAGTACGTGGACCCGGCGAGCAAGGATGTCGAGGAGAGCTACGTCCTCGACCCCCACGACCCGCGTGTGGCGGTCAGCGTGCCGCCCGGCTTCACCGAGGTGCGCGCCAACCGCTCGTGGCTGATCTTCCGTCGCTGCACCCGCTAGGAAGCGCGGCCAGCGCCACCGCTGCGGGCGAGCATCGGAGTGGACCGTGCACCCCTCGTCGACACTCCGGTCACCGGACGCCGATCGCCGCTCGCGACTCCGGTCCGGGAGCTCCCTCTGCGCCTGCCGGGTATCGCTTAAGGCTGCTTCCTTCCGGACCTGACCTGGTTCGCAAGCCGACACCGCAGGGGACCCGAACCATCGACGCCCCGAGCTGCGGAGCAACCGGGAACGGAACCCCTCGGAGGGGAGTTCAGCCCCGCTAGAGCGGATTGCGGATTCAGGGCACCGCTACCTCCCCGCCTAGCACGGTCCACCTTCGATCCTAACGCAGTGGCCGGCACCGCGAAGCTGCACCGGGCACGGCACGCCCGCGCGGTGCGGCACAGGCGCACTGGGGCCCCGCCGCGCGGAGTTCCGGTAGGCTGCCCACGTGACCAACTTCGAGGACCTCCCCATCAGGCGGCGCCGCATCGGCTTCGTCGTCGCCATGCTCGGCACCGCGCTTGTGATCGCCGGTTGCGGCTCCGGCGAATCGAGCACGATCGGCGTCAACAACCAGAACACGGCCGACGCAACCATCGCGAAGGCCACCGCGGCCGCGAGCACGGAAGCCACGAAGGAAAAATGCCCGTCCGGCAGTCCGTCGCCATGCGCGTACACGGCGACGACGCCCACCAGCGGACCGCTGTCCAAAGAACCAGTGGTGACGCGACCCACGGGACCGCCCCCGACCACCCTGGTGACCAAGGACCTGATCACCGGAACAGGCGCGGAAGCCAAGAACGGCGACACGGTCGCGGTCAACTACGTCGGCGCGCTCTACTCCAACGGCAAGGTTTTCGACGCGTCCTGGAAGCGGAAAGCACCTTTCCCCTTCACCCTCGGCAAGGGCCAGGTCATCCCCGGCTGGGAACAGGGCATCGTCGGCATGAAGGTGGGGGGGCGGCGTGAGCTGATCATCCCACCGTCGCTTGCGTACGGCGCAAAGGGCTCACCGCCCACGATTCCGCCGAACGAAACGCTCGTGTTCGTGGTCGACCTGCTGGCCGTATAGGGCTGCGACGGACCCTCGGGCGAGCGGCCGGCCCGGGAGCAGCTGTGCGCGGCCCGGCGTCGCTCATCTTGAGCGGTGTGGCGATGGCGCTCGCCGGCTGTGGCGGGACGAGCGCAACGCCCAGCCCGGCGGCGCTGAGACTCCAGCGCGAAGACCTGGCTGCCGTGAGCCGTGCCCTGAAGACAGCCGAGCCCTCGGTCGCGACGGAGGCGGCAGCCGCCAAGAAGGCGTGGCCGCTCGTCGCCAACGGCCCGACCGGCGCACCCGCGATCACCCGCCCGCTGATCGCCGCCGCCACACAGAGCGCCGCGAAGGTCAAGGTCCCCGCGCCGCTGGGCGAAACCGAAGCGCTCGCCCTCACCGGCCCGGCCTCCCAGCTGGCGGGCCTGTTCGGATCGTCCAGCAGGCTGGACGCGCGCGGGTGGAGGATGATCGGCGCGGCGCTCGAGGAGATCGAACACGGCCCTCCCGCCGCCATGCGCTTCGCTCGTGAGAACGTCGCTCTGTACATCGAGAGCGTCTACGACGGCCACTTCGAGCTCGCGCAGATCGGCAAGCAGCTGCTCGACGGATACCGCAAGCTCGGTGGCCCCAGCGCGTTCGGGCGAACCCTCTCCCAGCAAGAAGTGGATGCCCTGGCGCGCGCCTACTCCGAAGCGGCAGAGCGTCTGCACCCGCACGTCGGTGCTCGGCTGGGGTCATAGGGGCGGGCGGCGCCGGCAGGCCCCTTCTTTGCCCTGCCGCCCTTCTTTGCCCTGCGGCCCTTGCCGTTGGCGCCGGCTAAGCCGGGCTGGCCAGTCTTGCCCTTGAGTGCCTTGAGTACCTTCGGGTTGATCACGAGTGCGACCGCATATACGCCTGAGGGGACGACAAAGAGCCCCCGCTTGGCCGGGGGCTCTCGCGTGCTCATGGCCGTCGCTCTCTACGCGGCCAGTCTGGCTATGCGCACGGGCGACGTAACCACGGGAGGCGTAACCACCGGCGGCGTCGTCGCGACGGGCAGTGCGTTGAGCGTCAGGCTCGGGATGTGCAGTTTGGTCGTTTTGCCTACTTCAAACTTGATCTGGGCACATTCGTCGGTGCTCTCTTCGCAATACCATTCGTGGCCTTGTTTGTCAGTGCATACCGTCATGTTGGTTGCGGTGTGTTCGCATGTGTAGCTTTTTTCCTTCAGTTCTTTTTGTGTCGTGTTTGCCTGCGCGGCGACGGGAGCTATTGTCGCGCTCGCGAAGCTGCATGCTGCAATGAGGGTGACGATGATCGTGCGGACTCTGGTGCTCATTGTCTGCCTCCTTTGAGGGCCGGTTGGTTGGTGAGACCATCCTCGCCCCGACCAAGCCCGCCGGATAGGCACCCTGGGGGTAGGGTTTCGTTACCCGGCCGGATCGAGGTGCTCAGCGCGAACGGCGGCGAGCTTGAGGGCTGAGGCTGCGTGACCCGCGAGCGTCGTGCTCCACCAGCTCGCGCATGCGCGTCGCGCCGGCTGGACGTTCGAGAAGCGTTCGCGTCGCTGCCGTTCGCTATCGGCGAGACACCGCCCTAGGTGATGGCGCAGATGGTCCACGCGTCAGCCAACCTCACGCTCTCGATCTACGCCCGAGAAATGGACCGCCGCGACGGCGAGCCAGAGCGCCTGAGAGCGCTCATAGGGGGCGCGAATCGGTGGCGAATAGACGGCGCCCAGGAGATTGACGCCCCGGAGACAAGCGACGCAACGCAGCGAACCCCCGTAGAATCGGGCAAGAAGGGCGCGTAGCTCAGTGGGAGAGCGCTCGCTTCACACGCGAGAGGTCGCAGGTTCGAAACCCGCCGCGCCCATCGGAGGAAATGCCTGCTACCTCCACGGTTCTTCGGTTCTGTCCTGGCGGGGAGGCAAATCGTGAGGCCGTCCGCGGCGGCGCTCGCTCGTTTTGTCCAGCGGACGTCCCTCCACCCGGCCCCTCCGCCCCGTCGGCGCGCGAGCGCTCCTCTGCCAAGATGTCGGCGATGCCGGACGGCATGCTGATCGACCCGCGCTCACTGGCGGACAGGCTCAACGAGCCTGGACTGAGGGTGCTCGACGCGACCGTGCATCTGCGCCGCGAGCGCGCCGGCGCCCCCTACACCGTCCAGAGCGCGCGCGCGGACTACGAACTGGCGCACATCCCCGGCGCTGTCTTCGCCGACCTCTCCGGCGCCCTCTCAGACCCCGATGCGCCGCACCCGTTCGCGCTCCCGGACCCCTCGAGGTTCGCGGACGCCGCAGGCGCGCTCGGGATCGGAGCGGGAACCCGGGTCATCGCCTACTCCCAGCACTCCCCGATGTGGGCGACGCGCCTGTGGTGGCAGCTTCGCTACTTCGGCTTCGACGAGGTCTCGGTGCTTGACGGCGGACTTGCTGCCTGGACGTCCGCGGGCCTGCCCGTCGAGGCGGGCGTGAACGTTCCCGAGCCGACGCGGTTGACGGCGCACCCCCGCGAGGCGATGCTCGCCCGGCTGGACGAGGTGCGGGCGATCGCGGCCGGCGAGGAGCAGGCGTGCCTGGTGAACGCGCTCTCGGGAGAGGTGTTCCGCGGCGAGAGCCCGGGGGCCTACTCGCGTCCGGGCAGGATCCCGCGCAGCTCCAGCCTGCATTGGGAGCGGATGATCGACGGCGCGACGCGGCGTTTTCGCTCACCGCAGGAGATCTCCCGCGAGCTCGGCGATCTCGGCACGCCGGGAACCCTCCCCGTCGTGGCCTACTGCGGCGGTGGCATCTCCGCGACCGTCGACCTGTTCGCGCTTGAACTCGCCGGGCGCACCGGAGCCCGCCTCTACGACGGCTCGCTGACCGAGTGGTCGGCGGACCCCGCGCTGCCGATGGAGATCGGCTGAGAGCCTCTCAGCGGACGGAGTGCTCGCGCAGCGCCTCGCGCAGCCGCGCCTCCTGCGCCGCGAACTCCTGGGTGCCGAGCATCTCGAGCGTGCGCGGGCGCGGCAGCTCGATCGACAGGGTCGCGGCGACACGGCCCGGGCGCGGAGAGAAGACATAGACGCGGTCGGCGAGGTAGACCGCCTCGGCGACGTCGTGGGTGATCAAGAGGACGGTCGAGCCGACCTGCTCCCAGACCTCGAGCAGCCAGTGCTGCAGGTCCGCGCGGGTGATGCCGTCCAGGGCCCCGAACGGCTCGTCGAGCAGCATCGCGGGGCGGCCGAGCAGGGCCGTGCGCAGGAACGCCGCGCGGTGGCGCATCCCGCCCGAGAGCTGCCATGGCCATGCCCGCTCGAAGCCACCGAGCCCGAACCGCTCGAGCAGCGGCCCGGCGCGCTCGTGCGCCTCGGCGCGGGGAACGCCGGCGAGCGAGAGGCCGACCGTGACGTTGTCGATCGTGCGCCGCCACGGCAGCAGCCCGTCCCTCTGCGGCATGAAGGCGCATGCCCCGAGGCGCTGCTCGACGACGGAGCCGTCGATCAGGACCTGTCCCGCCTCGGGGTCCTCGAGCCCGGCGAGGATGTGGAACAGGGTGCTCTTGCCGCAGCCGCTCGGCCCGATCACGGCGACGAACTCCCCTGCTGCCGCCTGCAGGCTGGCGTCTTCGAGCGCGAGCACCTCCGCGCCCTCTGACGTGCGGTAGCTCTTGCGCAGCGAGCGGGCCTCGAGGCGGGCGCCGGGCGCGCGCTGCACGGCGCCCGCCGGATCCGCCTGCAGCAACGGGGACACGCTGCTCACCAGTCGACCTCGCTCTGGCTCGGACGGCGCCAGGGCATCGCCAGGCGCTCGAGCAGCGCGACGCCGACGAACAGCGCGAGCGTGAGCAGAGTCGTGACGAGGATCGCCCCGAACACGAGTTCCGTGCGGAAGGCGTTCTTGCTGGCCTGCATGTAGACGCCGAGGCCTTGTTCGGCGCCGACGTACTCGGCGAAGATCGCCGACACATAGGCGTAGGTCACGCCGACCTTCAGCCCCGTGAACATCTGCGGCACCGCGCTCGGAGCGCGCACGCGCAGCAGCAGCTGGGCGCGGCTCGCGCCCATCGTGCGCAGCAGCGCCATCGCATCCGGGTCCGCCGACGCGAGACCCTGCACGGTCCCGACCGCGACCGGGAAGAAGGTGAAGAGAGCGACCAGGCCGATCTTCGGCGCGGTGCCGAACCCGAACCAGATCACGACCAGCGGCGCGAGCACGATGATCGGGAGCGTCTGGGAGGTGACCATCAGCGGGTAGAAGCTGCGCCTCACTGTGCGCGACCAGTCGATCGCGACCGCGAGCGCCACCGCGACGACGGTCGCGAGCGCGACCCCGAGGACGGCCTCCTTGGTGGTGGTCCAGATCGCGGGCCAGAGGTTGGCCCGGTCTTCCCAGGTCGCTTCCAGCACGAGCGCCGGACCGGGCAGAACGGTCGTGCTCACGTGCAGCGTGCTCGTCAGGACTTCCCAGAGGACCACGACCCCCAGCAGGACCAGGGCCGGAGGCCATACGTGATGCGGGCGCCAGCGCAGCGTGGAGGGACGGCGCGCAGGCGGAGCCTGCTCCAGGCTCTGGGCCGGGGCGTCGCTGACAAGCGTGGTGGTTGTGGCGCTCACCGTTCTCAGGTTACCCGGTCGCTGGCCCGATATATTACTTTTTCTATCTGGATAATGTTCTTTTATTCCCCGCCGCCTGATAGAAAGGCCCGTGACTGTGAGAACGAACGTCACCCGAGCAAACCTTCGAGCGCTCCTCGCGACGGTCGCGGCGGTCGCGGCGACCGGGCTGCTCGCTGCGTGCGGCTCGAGCTCCGGCACATCGTCGGCCGCTAACTCGTCCTCCGGTCAGGGTGCTCAGACGGTACGGATCGCGCTCGACTTCACGGCGAACGTCAACTACCTCGGGATCTACGCGGCGATCGCCAACGGCTACTTCGCCCGGCAGAAGATCAACCCGCAGATCATCCCCTACGCCGAAACCCCGGCCGAGACGCTGATCCAGGGCGGCAGGACCGACCTCGGGATCAGCTACCCGCCCGAGGTGGTCATCAACAGGGCCAAAGGCCTGAAGTACAAGGCCGTCGCCGCCCTCGTCGCCGGCAACACCACAGCGCTCGCGGTCCTCTCCTCCTCCTCGATCACGCGGCCATCACAGCTCTCGGGAAAGCTCTACGGCGGATTCGGCATCGCCAGCGACAAGCCGATCATCAGCTCGCTGATCGCCGCGGACGGCGCGGCGAACCCAGCATGGCGGGAAGTCGTCCTGAACACCAGTTTCATCCAGGCGCTCTCGAGCCACCGCATCGACTACACCGCCGTGTTCGGCGGCATCGACGACGTGACCGCGGAACTGCAGGGCACCAAGCTGCGGCTGTTCCCCTACCGCACGTTCCTCAGAGCGGCGGGCAACTTCCCGAACGCGGTGTTCGTAGCGTCAGACTCGACGATCGCCTCGAGGGGCTCCGCGCTCAAAGGCGCCCTGAAGGCCCTGGCCGAGGGCTATGAATGGTCGGCGGCGCACCCCCAGCAAGCGGCGCAGATTCTGATCAAGGAAAACGAGACCGCGCTCGGCAAGAGCCAGAACATCGTCTACGCGACGGCCAACGCCACCGCCAAGCAGTTCGTAGGACCGTCGGGTAGATGGGGCACGCTGAGCGATGAAGATTTCGCGGGCCTCACGCACATCCTGGCCAAGGGCGGCCTGCTCGGCGGGGTGCTGCCGACGCCATCCGAGGTCTACACGAACTCCCTGCTGCCGAACGGCTAGCGCCCGGGACACTGAGGATGGCCGAGAAGCGCATCCGTCTGCACGCGCTGCGCCAGTGCACGGTCGGCCACACGGCCGCCGGCCTCTGGCGCCATCCGGACAGCCGCGCGCACGAGTACCGCGAGATCTCCCACTGGCTGCAGACCGCGAGCGTGCTGGAGCGAGGGCGCTTCGACGCACTCTTCATCGCGGACGCCCTCGGCCCCCTCGAGGTCTATGAAGGGCGACCCGACGCGGCTCTGCGGGACGGGATCCAGACCCCGACCGACGACCCGCTTCTGCTGATCAGCGCGCTGGCCGCCGCCACCAGCAGGCTCGGCTTCGCGGTGACGGTCTCCAGCACCTACGAGCGTCCCTACCAGTTCGCCCGAAAGATGACCACGCTCGACCATCTCAGCGGCGGGCGGATCGGCTGGAACATCGTCACGTCGGCGCTCGACAGCGCGGCGCGCAACCTCGGGCTCGAGCGCCAGATACCCCACGACGAGCGCTACGAGATGGCGGACGAGTTGATGCAGGTGCTCTACAAGCTCTGGGAGGGCAGCTGGGAGGACGGCGCGGTCGTGCTCGACTCGGGGCGCGGCGTGTTCGCGGACCCGACGCGCGTGCACCCGATCAGACATCGCGGAACCCACTTCAGCGTCCCCGGCATCGCTCTGTCCGAGCCTTCGGTCCAGCGCACTCCCGTCCTCTACCAGGCGGGCACGTCCAGCGCCGGGAAGGCGTTCGCCGCGCGGCACGCCGAGGGTGTCTTCCTGAGCGTGTACAGGCCGGAGATGGCACGCGCGCTCGCGAGGGACATCCGCTCGCGCGCGGCCGGCGCGGGCCGGGACCCGGACTCGCTGAAGTTCCTGACGATCGCGACGGTGATCGTCGACCGCACGGACGAGCAGGCGCGCGCCAAGTACGAGCAGTACGCCTCCTACGCGAGCCTTCAGGGAAGCCTGGCACGCTATAGCGCGCTGCTGGAAATCGACCTCTCCCAGCTCGACCCGGACGAGCCGCTCGAGTACTGCGAGACGGAGGGGATCCGCGGCATGCTCGAGGCCTTCACACGGCTCGACCCCACCCGCCGCTGGACCCCTCGCGAGATCGCGGACTTCGTCGGCGTCGGCGGCGGCGGCCCGGTGATCGTCGGCTCCCCCGCGACCGTCGCCGAGGAGCTGGAGCGCTGGATGCTCGAGGGCGAGATCGACGGCTTCAACATCGCCGACCCCGTCCCGCCCGTGACGCTCACCGACTTCGTCGAGCTAGTCGTCCCGGAGCTGCAGCGCCGCGGGCTCATGTGGCGCGAGTACGAGGGAGAGACGCTGCGTGAGCGCTTCCACGGGGTCGGCAGGCGGCACGTGCTCGACGACCACCCCGCAGCCGGCTACCGCGTGCCGGCGCACGCCGCGTGAGATACGCCGGCGGGAGGCCCGCATGACCCGCCTGCGCGTGATGCTCGAGTACTTCCATCCGTGGACGAACGACGCCGGCCTCTATGTGGCCGCCGGCGCCGGGCACTACAGCGCCGAGGGCCTGGATGTGGAGATCGTCGTCGGCGACCCGCTACGCGGCGACGCCCTCGCGCACCTCGCCCGCGGCGAGTGCGACTTCGCGGTGTGCCCGAGCAACCGGCTGCTCCTGCGAGCAGAGCGCGGCGAGCCGCTTGTCGGCGTCGCCGCGATCAACCACCGCGGCCTTGAGACGATCCAGTCCGTCTCAGGCACCGGCATCACGCGCCTGCGGGATCTCGAGGGACGCCGCGTCGCTCTGAACCCCACGCCGCGCGGCACCGCGATGGTCCGCCATCTCGTGCGCAGGGATGGAGGCGACCCGGACGCGGTCATCCTCGTCGACAGCGGCGTACGGGAGCTCAGCGTCGACGACATCGCGGCAGGCGAGGTCGACGCGACGTTCGGCGGCTACTGGGCGTGGGATGCCCTGTTCGGCGACGTCGAGCAGGAGCGCCGGCTCACCTGGCACGCGGACGAGGCCGGCGGGCTGCGCTACCACAGCTATCTGCTCGCTACCAGCCGGGATACTCTGGAGGGCAGGCCCGAGATCGTGCGGGCGTTCCTGCGCGCCACGGGGCAGGGCTACGAAGGCGCGAGCTCCGAGCCGGACGAGACGCTCGCGACCCTCGAGCGTGTGATCCCCTATTTCCCCCGCCTGATCCTGAGGCGCTCGCTCGGGCTGATCGCCCCGACCTGGACGCACGCGGGCCGCTGGGGCGAGCAGCGGACCGAGCTGCTCGCCGGCTACACGGCATGGCTGGCCGAGAACGCGCTGTTCGAGTCCGCCGACGTCTGGCGCGAGGCGTGCACGAACGAGCTCCTGCCCGGCGAGATGCGGTGACGATCCCCTCCGCCGAGCCCGGGCAGAGCGCGAGGGAACTCATAGACACCCCGAGCCGGCGGTGCGCGCGACGCGAGCACAGCCCGCTGATTGACCACGAGAGGCGTAGCCTGATCCGGACCATCCCCGAGCACGTCCTCATGCATGACTGAGGTGGCCGAGCGCCTCGCAGCGCTGACAGGCGGTGCCCCCGCACGGGCCGGCATTACGCGAGTGCTCGCGATCGACGGGAGATCCGGTGCGGGGAAGTCGACGCTCGGAGCGGCGGTCGCCGCCCTCACCGGCGCCCCCGTCCTCTCGATGGAGCAGCTCTACGGCGGCTGGGACGGGCTGCGGGCCGGCATCAGCCGCCTGCTGCACGACGTGCTGCTCCCGCTCACCGCGGGCGAGGAAGTCGCCGTCCCTCGCTATGACTGGGTGGCCGCGCGCTGGCTCGAGCCCACCCCGCTCCCGGCGCCCCGCCTGCTCATCGTCGAGGGCGTCGGCGCGGGCGCCCTGCAGCTCGCCCCGCATCTCGCGGTGATCGCGTGGGTCGAGCTCGGCGAGGAGGCCCGGCATGAGCGCGCGATGGCGCGCGACGGAGACATCTACGACAGGCACTGGGCGCAGTGGGGCGCCCAGGAGGATGAGTACATCAGGACCGACCGCACCCCCGAACGGGCGGACGTAGTCCTGCCCGGCGCTCCCCGCTAGATCTGTTCCTCGGCCGCGCCGGCGGGCGTCGCGACCTCGGGCTTGAAAGCCCGCAGACCGCGCGCCCGGATGAACCTCAGGCGTCTCGGCTGCCCGCGTCGGTCACGCGGCCGTCCACGATCCGCGCGACCCGGTCTGCATAGTGGGTGATCCGGTCGTCGTGGGTCACGATGATCGCCGCGGTGCCCCGCGACTTCATCTCGTGACGGATCAACTTGACGACCTGGTCGCCGAGCTGCGTGTCGAGCGCCGAGGTGGGCTCGTCGAACAGCACCAGGTCGGGTTCGTTCATCAGGGCCCGGCCGATGGCGACCCGCTGGCGCTCTCCCCCGGAGAGCTGGGCCGGCAGGTTTCCGGAGCGGCCGGTCAGCCCGAGCTCCTCGAGCAGCTGGTCCGCCCGATCCCTCGCCTTGCGACCCGTGCGCGGGCCGAGCTCATCCACCACGAGCAGGTTCTCGCGTGCCGTCAGGAACGGCACGAGGTTGACGGTCTGAAAGACGAACCCGACCGACTCCCGCCGGAATCCCGTGAGCTGCCTGGCGCTGTACTGCGAGATGTCCTGCCCGCCCACGATCACCGAGCCCTCCGTCGGGGTCAGGAGACCCCCCGCGATCGAGCAGAGGGTCGTCTTTCCCGATCCCGACGGCCCCACCAAGGCGACGATCTCGTCGGCGCCGACGGTCAGGTGAACCCCGTCGAGCGCCACGACCTCGGCGTCGCCGACCCGGTAGACCTTGCGCACGCCCTCCATCTGCAGAGCGAGGTCGGTGGCGGTGGCGGTCATGGTCGGCTCCAGTGTGATGGGCAGGTGGAGATGGATTGCGTTGCGCGGGCGCGCGGCGACCTACTGCTCGCCGCCGATCGCTGCGGCGGGATCAACTCGAAGGACTCGGCGTAGCGAGAACGCGCAGCCGAGCAGCGCGGCGAACACGAGATAGGCCGTGCTGGTGAGCAGCCGCGCGGGCGTCGCAACGAACGGGATCGAACCCGCAGGGATCGCGGCGTCGAGTGCGAGCGACGCCGCGACGCCGATGGCCGACGCGATGAGCGTCACGACCAGAGCCTGCAGCAGAACGCCGGCGAACAGGATCCCGGAGCTCGCCCCGACCGCCTTCAGCACCCCGTAGAGACCGACGCGCTCCACGGTGATCAGCGCGAAGAACAGCCCCACGACAACCACGGCGATGAGGACCGTGATCCCGATGATCTGGTTGAAGACGGTCTGCTGCTGCGCGACGCCCGGGAGCGCGTTGATCGCCTGGGGGATCGTCAGCGTCTTGGTGGCGCCGTTCGTGGCGCGATCGATCGCATGGGCCTGTGTGCTCGAGTCCACCGCGCCGATGCGGACGACGAGCGCCTGGTCCACGCCCGCCCCCGCCCGCTCACCCGGTCGGTTCGCGGCCAGCACCGAGCGCCACGTCTGGAGTGAGCCCCACAGTGTGCCCTGCAACGAATAGCGACTGTCGCCTAGGAACCCGACCACCTCGACGGGTGTCCGCGCGGGGCCCAGAAGGACTGTGCTGCCCTGCCTGACGCCCTCGGACTGCAGCGAGCGGTCGGCGTAGACCCGGCCGGCCGCGGGCACGGCGTCCGGCAGCCCTCTCGGCGCGAGCTCATAGCCGAAGAGCACGACCGGCACGAGGTCCCTTGGGCCGTGGCCCTCGATGCGGGCGCCGAGCTGGACGCTGCCGAGCCCCGCCACCCGGCCGACCCCCACGGTCTTCTCGATCACCTGCCGCACCGCGGGCGTGATGCGGCTGCGCACAAGCGATTCCTGCGAGGCGGACGAGTACACGATCAGCTGACCGCGCTGCGCGCGCAGCGCACCGGTGCTCCCGGCTACCAGCCCGTCGAGCAGGCCGCCAAGGACCATCAGCAGCAGCGCGATCAGGGCCAGGATGGCCGTGGCGACCGCGAAGCGACCGGGCCGGCGTAACAGCTCGCGCAGGGCCAGCTTCAACGCGCGCCCCCCCCGGTGGTGGCTTCGACGGGGTCGATCGCCAGAACACGGCGTGCCGCAACCATCGCGCTCGCAAGGCCGAGCACGAGGAGCAGGACGGCCCAGAAGACCACCGCCCTCAGGTCGAAGCTCAACGAGAGCTTCCCCAGCTTGGCCTGCGACAGAGGGACGTAGAGCAGGGTGCCGAGCACGATCCCACCTCCGATGATGATCACGACCTGAACGAGCAGCGAGCGAACGAGTGCGCCGGCGGGCGCACCGATCGCCCGCAGCAGGGTGAGAGCTCGTGCCTTCTGGAGCGTGATGATCAGGAAGAAGAGCCCGGCCACGAGCGGCACGACGAGAGCGAAGAGCAAGAAGATCAGGTTGAACGAGCTGCGCACCGCGGCTACCCCGGGGGCCTTTTCGGCGGCCTGCCGCCGGGTCAGGGCGTCAGCCTCTTCGGACGCGCCGTTGATTCGCCCGGCGAGCGCGGCGGCTGTCACTCCCGCGGCCGGACGGACCCCGATGACGCTCGGCGGGACCGTCGCGGCGTCGGGATTGACCGCCCGCGCGGCGGCGACATAATCTGGCCAGGAGACGAACAGCGTCGGCGTCACCTGGATCTGTGCGTCGTCGGCCAATCCCACTACGCGCAGCACGGGACCCTCGCCGGGGCCCACGACGCGGACCCGGTCGCCGAGCGCGAAGTCCGAAGCGCTGCCCACCGCCTCGCCGGCGGCGCTTGGCATTCGCCCGGCACTCAGCCGGTCGGGTCCGCCCAGCTGACTCTTTTCATACCCGACCAGGGCCGCGTTCGACCGGCCACCCCGCCCCACCACGACGGTGAAGGTGCCCTGCCCGATGCGCCCGGCCTCGGCGACTCCCCGGACTCCGTCTATCGACTTCTCGAGCCGAGGGGTGATCACGCTGCCCTGCAGCGTGCGTTGACCGTCGACGGCGAACACGAGGACCGGCGCCGACTGGCGCCGGATGGCGCCCACAAACGACGTGATGAGGCCATTCTGGAGCGCCTGCTGGGTCAGGATCAGAAACACCAGGAGAGCGACGGCGGCCACGAGCAGACCGAAACGCAGCTTGGCTCGTCGGATCTCTCTGAGGGCTAGGAACATGGTCCGTGTGTCGTCGAGAGCAGGTGCGCCCGGAGACCCGGGCTGCAGGTGCGCGACGCTCCTCGCTGCTCACGGTGGCCGGAGCATCCGACGCGCGGCCGGCCGCCGGCGTCTGTCGCGAGCTCCTCGCCGCACGGCCTCGGGTCCGATCCTATCCAACTGCGACCGCGCCATCGCTCGCCCTCGGCACGCTGGGTGTCCACCCGGGGTGAGGCCCGGGCTCCACCGCCTCGCCGGGGTCAGCTCCCCGGCGCAGCGGAGAGCGGGCTCGCCCCGGCGGGCACGCGCCGGGGCGAGCGTCGGCCGTCGGCTCGGGGCTACCGCGCTCACCGTGATCGCCCCCCGGCGCTCCACCTCTCACCAGGAGACGCACGGTCCAGGTACGGTTCTCCTGTCGGCAGGGCTTGCGGACGTGGATCGATTGCCAGAGGACCTGGCCGGGTTGGCGCCAAGCGGGTTTTTAGCCCCAACGGCGTGGGTTCGACTCCCACCAGGTCCACTCGCTCGGAGAGCGGCGCCCCGGGGGCGTGCGGGGGAGCTCCGAGGGGCCGTGGCTCGCCCGCGACACCATCCACCCCGGGCTCGGCGAGCCGTTCGGCGGCCGCGCCCGAGTGGCTGGGGGCCTGTCGCCGCTGGTATGTTCTGCACCCTTGCAGCGGTCGGAGGCTCAATCGCACCGTGCTCGCCGTGCTGGGCCGATGACCGCCGGGTACGCGCCGCAGCCGGAGTCGATCCGAGGCGACGTCACGGCGTTGTCCGAGATGGGACGATCCTCCGCGCGAGCGGGCGAGCGCGCGAGCGCGCAGTGGATCCTGCGAAGGCTGCGCGAGCTCGGGATCGAGGACGTCGAGATCGAGCCCTATCGCTACCAGGCGACGTACGCGCTCGCGCACGGCCTTCACAACGCCGCCGGGATCGCCGCGAGCGCTCTCGGCGGGCCACTTGGCGCGGCCCTGGCCGCCGCGACGCTGTGCTCGTATGAGATGGAGGTGAGCGGCGCGCGCCAGTGGCTTCGGCGCCTGCTGCCGGCCGGCGAGGGCGCGAACGTGGTCGCGCGGGTACCGGCGACAGGACGCCGTCGCGCGACACTCGTCCTCGTCGCCCACCACGACGCCGCCAACACGGGCCTGATCTGGAGCCCGGCGCTTGTGCAGGCAGGCGGCGCTCGCCGCGTCCGCCGTCGCCGGGTCGGCCCCTTCATGGCGCCCGTGGAGTCTGCTCTGTGTCTGGCGAGCGTGGGCTGCCTGGCCGGCCGAAAGGGCCGCGCGGCGCGCGCGCTCGCCGCCGGCCTGCTCGGGCTCGCGTGTGCCGTCGATGCCGACGTCGCACGCAGCGGCACGGTGCCCGGGGCCTGTGACAACGCCAGCGGCGTGGCCGTCTGCATCGACCTGCTGCGGGCGCTCGCCGCCGAGCCGCTGCCCGAGAGCGACGTGCTCGTGGCCTTCACCGGATCTGAGGAGGCCGGCATGGGTGGCATGGCGGCCTTCCTGGATCGCTACGGGCCGCAGCTGAAGCACCAGCCGGCCTTCGTGCTCGGCCTGGACACGCTGGGCGCCGGCACGCCGATCGTCTGCAGCGCCGAGGGCGCAATGCGTGAGCAGCGCTACCGCGAGCGCGACATCGCGCTCGTCGAGGAGGGTGCGGCGATCGCCCTCGTATCCGCTCCTCAGCGCTGGCGCATCGGAGGATGGACCGATCCGGTCCTGGCCGTCCATCGCGGCCTGCCGTGCGCTTCGCTGCTCTCGATGGGGCCCGGCTACTTCCCCAACTACCACGCGGCGACCGACACCGTCGAGCGGGTCCAGTGGGCCTGCGTCATGGACTGCGCGAGGATCGCCGCCGGGACGCTCGAGGCGTTTCGGCGCCGCGTCGGCGCGCTGTCCGCGCCGTGAGGGGATCTCCGCGTCGGGTCCTCGGTCCCTGGGCCGAACGTCTCGGGGCGGGTGGCCAGACCCGGGATGACCTGGAGACGGTCGGGATGTCGCGCATCGGGCTCACGGCTCGTCAGCGCGGCTGGGCCGGCGTCTGCTGCCGGTCTGCCGCTAGTAGGCTTCGGGTCGTGTTGGAGCAGTTCGCAGGCACGACCTCGGGGGTGCGATCGGGCTCGTGGTCGCCGTGGTCCGGTTGGGCGCCCGCGCCCCCCGGCGCACCGCGGCGGTCACCTCTCAGGGGTGATCTGACGGCTCCGGGGCCCGGGGAAGGAGCAGGGGCGCCATGACCGACGCCAAGCAGCACGCGCTGGATCAGTTCGCGACCTTCATCAACCCGCAGAAGGTGCGCGTCATGAGGGCCGCCGGGCTCGACATCATCGAGGCCGAGCGGTCGGGGCCGTGGGTGTGGGACGTCGAGGGGACCAGGTTCCTCGACTGCTTCACATCGGCGGGCTCGTTCAACGTCGGACGCAGGAACCCGCGCGTGGTTGCCGCGGCGCACGCCGCCGTAGACCGGCTGGACAACGGGAACTTCCTGCTCTGCTCGCAGGCCAAGGCCGAACTCGCTGCCAGGCTGGCCGAGATCACGCCCGGCGAGCTCTCCTGCACAATGTTCGGCAGCGGTGGTGGAGAGGCCATCGACTTCGCCATCAAGCTGGCCCGAGGCTCCACCGGCCGGCCCCGGATCGTCTCCGCCGTGAACGGCTATCACGGACACACGGGGTTCGCGCTCTCGGCCTGCGGCCGGGCCTCGTTCCGCCAGCCGTTCGAGCCGCTGATGCCGGAGTTCGTCCAGGTGCCCTTCGGCGACCTCGACGCCCTGTCCGCCGCAGTCGACGAGCGCACCGCCGCCGTGCTGCTCGAGCCCATCCAGGGCGAGGGCGGCATAGTCATGCCTCCCCCGGGCTACCTGGCCGGCGTCCGCGCCGCGTGCGACCGGGACGGTGCGCTTCTGATCCTGGACGAGATCCAGACCGGGCTTGGCCGCACCGGGCGGTGGTGGGCGAGCGAACACGACGGAGTTGCCCCCGACATCATGGCCACCGCCAAGTCCCTCGGCGGCTCGCTCGTGCCCATCTCGGCCACCGTCTTCACCCAGGAGCTCAGGGAGTTCCTCATCCCCAACCCGTTCATCCACCTCTCCACCTTCGGCGGCTCGGACCTGGCCTGCGCGGTGGCGCTCGAGGTGATTGCCGTCATCGAGGAGACCGGCCTTGTGCAGCACGCCGCGGCCATGGGCGAGCGCCTCTTCGCGGGGCTGCGCGCGATCGCGGCGGCACGCCCGGAGGTGATCACCGAGGTGCGCGGCCGGGGCCTGATGGCGGGCGTCCAGTACGCCGAGGACTCTTTCGGGCCGAGGATGTCCTACCACCTGGCCCGCCACGGGGTGCTCGCCATCTACAGCGGCAACCAGCCCTCGGTGATGCGCCTGATGCCCGCCCTGGTGATCGAGCCGGAGGAGGTCGACTTCCTGCTCGCGTCGCTGGAGCGGGCGATCGGGGACCTGGTGTCCGGCGCGGGACCGGAGCAGGCCGCACCCACCCGGCCGAGACGCCGACCGGCCCGGGCGGCCGGCGCAGCGAGCTGAGGGTGCGATCGTGGCCGACTGGGACGAGCTGGCCGAGGCGCTTGCCGACTACACGGTCAGCTGCAACAGCAACGAGCGGCTGCGCAAGATGCAGCGGGACTGGTCGAGGACCCTGCACTTCGTCTGCTCCGATACCGGAGTCACGTTCTCGATGGATGTGGACCACGGCGAGATCCTCTCTTCGCCCGAGGGTCACATCGGCACGCCGGACATCGTGGTGACCACACACTCGGAGACCTTCTGCGACATGTTCTGGGGCGATCTGAACCCCGTGCAGAAGTACCTGCGCGGCGAGATCACGGTGAAGGGATCGCAGGAGGACATCATGCGCCTTGATGCGATCAGCTATGTGATCTGGCCCGACGCCTGATGGCGAACGCCGAGGGGGCTCCCCCGGCCGCCGTCAGGCTCCGCCGTTCGGTTGGCGCGGCAACCGCAACAGCCACCTCGGCCGGCCTGGCCTTTGCGGCGATCGACTACCTGGGCGTCGTGTCCGTCATGGCCTACGCCCCGGGTGCCACGGCGGCCCTGGCCATCCTCATAGGCGGCGTGCTGGTGCTCCTGGTGGCAGGGATCTTCTCCGAGCTGAACGGCCTGTACCCGACCGCCGCCGGCATCCGGCTGTATGTCGCGCGCGCCGTCGGAAACCGGACCGCCCTGTCGGTGGCCTTCACGTACATGACGACGGTCGTGCTGGTGATCGCGGCCGATGCGTTCCTGATCAGTGCGGCCGTCCGTCACGTCCTGCACCAGCCGGCGGCCCTGGCCTACGTCTGGATCGTCATCCTGCTGGGCCTGGCGCTGACCTCCAACCTGCGGGGGGTGCGCCTGGCCGGCTGGGTGCAGACGCTCGTCACCTACACCGTGCTGGCCGGCACCGCCGTCCTGTCGCTGCTCGCCCTCTTCCACGTCGGCCGCGCCTTCCATCGACCCTTCGACCTCTTCGGCAAGGGCTCCTTCTCGGGAGTCCAGGCCGTGGCCTTCGCCCTCTTTCTGTATGCCGCCTTCGAGTGGGTCACCACCACCGCCGAGGAGGCCCGCACGCCCCGGGTGATCACCCGGGCCCTGTTCATCGCCCCCCTGCTGATCTGGCTCGTAGCGACCCTCTTCGCATTGGCGCTGGCCCATCTGGTGCCGTTCTCCGTGCTCCACCACAGCGCCTACCCCCAGCTCCTGCTGGGCAAAGCCGCATTGGGCACCGTCGGCGAGCTGTGGATGCTGGCATTGACCGTGCTGACCGCCCTGAACACCTTCAACGGCGGCTTCCTGGTGGCCTCGCGCTTCATCTACGCAGCCGCCCGCGAGGGCAACCTGCCCCGGCAGTTCGCCCAGTTGAACCTCAACGCGGTGCCCTGGCTGGCGGTCGCCACGCTGGCCGGCGTCTCCGCGGTGGTGGCTGCAGTCGTGTTCGCCACCGGGCAGTGGCTGCTGCTGGTCGCCGTCGGCGCGGCCATGGAGTCGGGCATCTACGCCCTCGGATCGCTCAGCCTGCTCATCCTGCGCGGACGCGAGACACGGGAGCGGCCCTTCCGACTGCTGGCCGGCCGCCCTCTGGCCGCGTTCGGGGTCGCGCTCTTCACCCTGCTGTTCCTGGCCACCGGGTTCTCCGACCCGAAGAACGCCAGCCGCTTCTCGGCCACCCCGATCTCCATAATCGCGACGCTGACCGCGGTCTCCACGGTCTACGTGCTGATCTTCGTGCCCCGGCTGCAGGCGGCAGCAGCAGCCCGCGCAGCGGCCAACCGTCCGCGCCGGCGACCACGCAGGCCGGCCGCAGCCGTCGAGGAGCAGGCGGCGGAGGCGAGCAAGCCGCCGTCGGTCGATGGCTGAGTCGGCCCTTCCTCCGGCCCAGGACTGCAACCGCGTCGGCGTCCATCCGTTCAGGCTCGGCGCAGCGTCGGCCCCGACAAGCGCCCCGAGACCGACCACGCGGCCGTGCTAGCGCGGGGCGACCTCCGGATCTTCGGCGACGGCCCGGCGCAGCGCCTCGTCGAACCCGATCGGCTGAATGTCGAACAGCGCCATCCCACGCGGGTCGGTCACGACCGTGGGTACGCCGAGCCCCTCGACCAGGGGCCTCGCCACCCCGGCGTCGACCGGTGTCACCAAGCCAATCCACAGCGAGGACAGCCACGGCGTTATCAGGGGTACCGGTAGCCGCGGGCGGCGACGAAGTCCCAGCACAGCCGCCATGCGGTCGAGCATCTCACCGTAGGTCAGGACATCCGGCCCGCCGATCTGGATCTCCTCGCCTGTCGCTGCCGCGATCGACGGGGCCTGCGCGAGGTAGCGCAGAGTGTCGTCGATCGCGATCGGTTGCGTGGCGTTCTTCAACCACGCCGGCGCGATCATCGCCGGCAGCCGCTGCACGAGGTAGCGCAGCGTCCGGTAGGACTCGCTCTGCGCGCCCACGACCATCCCCGCACGGAAGTAGGTGACCGGCGGGCCGTGCCTGGCCAGCGCGAGGGCGGTCTGGTGACGGCTGCGCAGGTGCTTTGACTCGGGGCGATCACCGAGGCCGCCGAGATAGACCACCTTCTCCACCCCTTCGGCCCGCATCGTCTGCGCGAACGCTGCCGCGGCAGCGCCCTCGCTCGCGGCGAAGTCGCCGTCGGCGCCACGGCCCATGGAGTGGATCAGGTAGTAGGCGACATCGACGTCCCGACCGGCGCCGCGCAGACTCTCCGGGTGCAGGACATCCCCCACGTGCAGCGCGAACCCGCTGCGCTCCAGCTCCCGGGCGCCCACGCCGGCGCGGTCACGCACCATGCAGCGCACCTCCCACCCCTCTTGCGCGAGCTCGGGTGCAAGGCGCCCACCGACGAAGCCGGTGGCGCCCGTGACGAGCGCGCGGCCGGCCATCAGCAGCTGCTCGAGGTCAACGCTTCGCCCATCTCCTACCAGGGTAACCGGCAGCAGCTGGCTCCTGTGGGGATCGTCCCGGACGCTCGCCCACCGCCTCGGGGCGGCCACCGGCCTGAGCGATCGGCGTCACTGGCGCCGATCCGGCGCTCGGGGCTCTCGCTCTCAGGTGCGTCAGACGATCCGCTGTACGTCGTGCTCGAGCTCGTGCAGGCGCCGCAGCCGCGGCGACTTCAAGGTCCGGCCGGTGAGGAGCGTGGCCAGGGCGCAGGCCAGGAAGCACGCCGCGCCCAGCGCCGTGTTCCAGTTGGCGGCGGCCAGGTCGATGATCGCGCCGGTCGAGGGAACCACGTAGCCGGCGACCGCCGAGATGCCGAAGAAGATGCAGCCCAGCAGGTTCACAGACGGCTCCCACCATCCCGGACCGCCGTGCGCGGGCAGCCAGCCGCGGCGCGGCGAGGCGATGTAGGCGATCATGCCCGAGACCAAGAAGCAGATCGAGCCCAGCGCGTCCGGCCGCCAGACGAGCTTGTCGTACTCCGTGCTGGAGAGGGCCGTGTACATGGCCTGATAGGTAGTCACGTTGAAGAACAGGGTTCCGGCCGACTGGATCGTGGCCGCCCGCCACGCCGCACGCCCGGCGCCGGGCGCATGGCGCTCACCGAACGCGAGCGACGTCTGCAGCGCGCCACCGGCGGTGAACAGGATGGAGCCGATGAAGAACGTGACCGAGTCGGCGCCGTCCCCGACCAGACTTGCGTATCCGGGAAATGGACCGATCAAGAAGCACGTCGACCCGGCGGCGAAGCAGAGCGCCATCAGGCGCTCGCGACTGACCCTCGGAGCCTTGCGCGAAGCTGCGGCGGAGCCTGGCACGGGCATCGGCCTACCGGCTGGAGTCACGCCGCATCCCCGGCATCCAGATGGGCGAGCCCCACTCGGCCGCACCTATGCCAGATGCTCGGGGCCCGCTACTGGCGCGCCATGTGCAGCCGCAGCTCGGCCTCGTCATCCTTCACCCGCGTCGAAGCCGGCCACGCGGGAGACGATTCCTCGGTCGTGCGACCGATCACGCCGGGGAAGGGCTCGACGCGTGGGTATTCGGTCAGGGCCATGCTGTGGATCTCCTTCGCTTTGACGTCGACCGGCGTGCGGCACTATACGGCAAGGACGCAGGGGGCCCGACGTGCCGAAGCAGGGCGCGGGGCGGCCTACGATGACAGCGTGCTGGACTCAGCGACGAACGAGCCGCGCGACCACATCGCGGCACCCGCCCCAGTGGCCTTCGGCCGCGAGGCCGGCCGGTGAGGTTGCGCACGGCGGGCGGCGCCGTCGGCCTCGCGATGGCGCTCGCTCTGGCGGTTCACCTGTCCGGGGTCAGCAGGAGCGCCGCACCGGCATCGACTCCGATATCGGTTGCGATCGACCAGAGCCGTCCGGGCGCTCCGGTTCCGAAGGATTTCCTCGGGCTCTCGTTCGAGCTGTCCAGCCTGCCGCAGATAGCACGCTACGGAAGCCGCGGAGACTTCCCGGCCATGCTGCGCTCGCTGGGACCGGGCGTGGTGCGCTTTGGGGGGGTGTCGGCCGACACGCGGGTAGCCTGGACCGACGCCGCGACACCTGCTCCGGCCTGGGCCTCCTCGACAGTTGACGTCCGCGACCTTCGCGCTCTTCGCACGCTCGCGACCAAGAGCGGCTGGCGTGTCCTGCTCACGATCGGGCTCGCCCACTATGACGCCCGCGCCGCCGCGCGCGAGGCCGCTGCTGCGAAGACGGCGCTCGGCGGTTGGCTGGCCGGGATCGAGCTTGGCAACGAGCCGGATGCCTACGCGCGACACGGCCTGCGGCCCGAACCATGGACGTTCTCCCGCTATGACGCGCAGGTCGCGGCCTATCGCCGGGCCATCGAGAAGGCGGCGCCCGGCCTTCGGCTGGTCGGCCCGGACGTGTCCGGCTCGCAGATCTTCGAACGCTGGGGACGCGATGCGGCGGTCAGCCAGAGACCGGCGCTGCTCGCCGGGCACCACTACCCGCTCGGCTGTCACGACGTGCCCACGCCGACGATCTCGCGGCTGCTCAGTCCGCGGATCCGCCAGGCGGAGGAGGTCTCTCTGCGCCGCTACCTGTCCGTGTCGGGCGCGCACTCCATTCGCTTCCGTCTCGACGAGACGAACAGCGTGTCCTGCGGCGGCAAGGCCGGCGTGAGCAACACCTTCGGCTCGGCGCTCTGGGCGGTCGACTACATCGCGCACACGATGCTCGCCGGCGCCGTCGGCATCAACCTGCAGGGCAACCCGGCCAACTGCCGTGGCTACTCGCCCGTCTGCGCGCCGACCTCGCAGCAGCTCGCCGACGGCGCCCTCACCGGCCAGCCGGAGTGGTACGCGCTGCTGCTGGGCAAGGAACTGGTCGGAGCGCGCCCGGTGCGCGCCATCGTCTCTCGGAGCCGGGCCAACGTGGATGTCATCGCGCTGCTGGGCGGTCATGGCGAGCTGCGTGTGCTGATCGTCGACGACGACCCTCCCGGAGCGGGGCCTGTCGCCGTCAAGCTGCACGTCGGGAGCCGCTTTGGAGCTGCGAGCGTCCTGTCGCTGACGGCCCCCTCGCCCGCCGCCACGGCGGGCGTCCGTCTGGGGGGTCGAGGCGTCGGACGCGACGGCCGATGGCGCCCGCCCGCGCGGCTCCCGCGCGTCGCTAATCGAGCAGGCGTGATCACGCTCGCCGCCGCGCCGGCCAGTGCCCTGCTGATCACGGTCCCGGCGGCTCACGCCCCCTCGGGCTAGCTGGTCGCCGCCCGCCGCCGTCAGCCCGGATCGCGGCCCGACCGGCCGAGCGAGGAGGGCCACCGGCGCAGAAGACGCTCACCGGGCTCGCAGCGTGCAGCGCGCGCCCACCAGGCGGGCGGCGGGGCGCGCGCCGAGATCGACCAGATAGGACCTCGCGTATGGGCGAGCGGCGAGGCGGCCCGACGGGGCACATGCCACGCTCGCCGCACCGGCAACCGGTACGCCGATGAGGGTAGGGCTCGAGTAGGAGATGCGCACCGCGTCGGTCAGATCGAGGTTCGTGTTGAGCACGGGGATCCCCGGTCCGACGGTTCGCGGGGCGTTGTAGGCGTAGACGATCGCCCGCTTCGGGAGTCGGGGCAGAACCGCGTGCAGGTCCGCCAACAGCCGACGCTGGTCGGCGGCCGCCCTGTCCCATGCATGCGCGTCGACCGCGGTCTGCCTGACGTAGGCCGCGCCGAGCCCCAGCGCGGCGACGCCGGCCGCCACACCGGCGGCGCCTGCGGGCCGCCGCGCGAGCCGGGCGAGCATGCGCGCGAGCAGCATGAGAGACGCGTACAGGAGAATCGCGATCCCGATCGCAGCGCCGGCGTTGACGCGGTTGACCGTGCCCCACGCGGTCGGCGCGTAGTGATCGGGGGCCGGCACGTACACGGTCCACGCCGCTACCGCGACCAGCGCGCCGGCGCCGGCGACGGCGAGCCAGCCACGGAGCTCCACGCCGGCGTCGCCGGCCCGCCAGGGGCGTTGCAACGCCGCGGCAGCCAGCACCGCGGCGAGCAGCCCAACGCCCACCCAGGGGCTGACGCCGTGGATGGGCAGCGCCGCGGCACCGAGGAGCCGCACGCCCAGGCGCGCGATCAGGCCGGCATGGGCAACCATGCCCGCGAGCGACTGCGTCCGCGAGGGCGTGGCGACGTCGATCGGCAGCGCGGTCCGTACGACGGCGAGCGTCACCCCGATCGTGACCACGTCCAGCGCCCAGCGGGCGCGAGCGCGACGAAAGCCCACGGCGCGAACGTAGAGCAGACCGACGAGAGTGCCGGCGACGGCGAAGACCTCATAGCTGACGATGCTCACCGCGTAGAGCGACAGCGACGCGACGTGGAGCGCGAGCGCGCGGCCTCCCGAGCTGTCCAGCGCACGCAGCGCGAGGATGACGCCGAGGAGCGCAGCGGCGATCGCGAGGCTCGTGAGCGAGAGGATGCCCCACAGCCAGACGCTGTCGCTGAACGGGAAGGTGAGCGACAGGGCCGCGATCACCCCGGCGTGGCGCGCAGCCAGGCCCAGCCGTCGCAGCAGCGCATACAGGCAGACGGCCTCGACGAGAACCATCGCTGCCGCGAGCGCGAGTCGCGGCGCCGAGTGCAGGCCGAACGCCCGGTCGAGCGTCGCGTAGTAGAGGACCTGGCCGGGGCGCTGGCCATAGTCGAGCCAGAGGCCATGCAGCAGGCCTCCGGGCGGGGGGAAGCGCCCCGTCGCGAGCACGGCCCAGTCGTCGTAGTAGAAGCCACCCCGGCGGATGTGCACCGCGCACATCAGAAGCGTGATCAGACCCAGTCCGAGCCCGCAGACGAGGAGCTCCGAAGGCGCAGCGCGTGCGCGACGCGTGGCCGGGGACCGCGAGCCGCCGTGGTCCGGCGCCCCCCGATCGACCCGGACCGGGAGGGCAGGAGCGGGCGGCGAGCAGGTCTCGACCAGCGGGGTTGAGGTGCCTGGTGGGTTCATGCCGGTTGGAGCACCGCAGGGGCCAGCCTGCCGGTGGCTGCCACGAGCGTGAGGACGGCGTCCACGAGCGCGATCCGCCCACGAGCGCGACTCGCCGCATTCTATGCCCGTCCTGCGCTCACGCACGCACCGGCGCGGGCACCTGGCAACCGCCACGCGGCGGGTGGGCAGAGAGCTCGCGCGCTGGAACGCCACCGGCCGGCGGTGCAGGGGTGCGGGCCGCAGGCGCATGCGGCGCGTCCGGCCTCTACAGTTCGATGGCCAGTATGACCGCCAGCGATGAACCCGATGACCGCGTCGGGCCGCTTGCGAATCCTCGCGCCGAATACCTCCGTGCTCGACGCGAGCGGGCGCGCCGGACGCTTCGACGGCGACGACTCGCAGCAGGCCTCGCGCTCGCGTTGGTACTCGCCGTGGCGGTGCCTTCGATCAGCGGCCTAGGCGGCGGATCTGCAGGCAGCGGATCTGCGGGCGGCGGATCTGCGGGCGGCGGGCCCGGGGGGCATCCGCTGAGCACAGCCAATGACGTTCCACGACGAGCGGCGGCGAAGCAGAAGAGCATCCCGCGGCTCGCCCCGCAGGCTCACCCGGCGGGTCCATCGCCGGGCTCGCTTCCCCAGACGCATGCCTACCCGTCCGGGAGCGACGCTCGGTTCAAGGCGCTCATGGCCTCGCTGTGGGCCGGGATCGCGCACGACTCGCCCGCCCTGGCGCTGCCCGCGTTCTTCCCGAAGGGCGCCTACGTCCAGCTGAAGGCGATCGGCTCGGCGAGCTCCGATTGGACCGGCCGTCTGGTGCGCGACTACGGCCTCGACATCGCCGCCGCCCACGCGCTCCTCGGAGGTGATGCCGCGCATGCGCGGCTCATCAGGGTCGACGTCCCTTCCGGCTACGGTCACTGGATCGAACCGGGCGTCTGTTACAACAGCATCGGCTACTACGAGATGCCCAACGCGCGGGTCGTATACGCGGCGGGAGGCCGGATCCGCTCGTTCGGCATCGCCTCGATGATCTCCTGGCGAGGCGTGTGGTACGTGGTCCACCTCGGCGCGATCCTCCGCGCCACCGACTCGGGCGAAGTCGATGAACCCGCACCTGGGCCCGGCAGCTCTGCCTATTCGGGGACCTGTTAGGTGTGCGCTGACCGCTCTTGGGTAGGGTTCGCGAGGGGCTCGGCGAAACCTCCCTGCGTCCGCTTCTGGGCGCGCTGAGCCGGACCGCCCACCCATCACCGCGAGGTCCGATACTGCCCACCCCTCGAAACCCGTCCGATCTCGCAGACGAACGAGCCGCCCGCCGAAGGGAGGCCGACCGCGCCAAACGCACGCGGGCGGTCCGGCGCCAGCGTGCGTTTGCGCTTGGGCTGATCGCGCTGGTCGTTGGCGCGGTCGCGCTGAGCGTCGGGCTGGCGACCGGCGGGTCGGGATCGAAGCCGCACGGGGCGATCGGAACCGGTCCCGGCAAGAGCGCGGGCGTGACAACGAGCACGGGAGCAAGCCAGCCCCAGTCCTCGACACAGAAGCCGTCATCGTTCGCGGTCGGGCTGCGCGTGCTGCGGCTGGTCGACACCAGCCGCACGGTCACGCTCCCGAATGGGACGAGCGAGCCGCGAACGCTCGTGACGTACGTCCGCTACCCGGCGCTCGGAGCATCCAACCGAACCGATCTACCGAACGCGCCGGCCGCCAGCGCCTACGGCCCGTTTCCACTCGTGATCTTCGGACACGGCTTCGCCGTCACTCCCGCTCTCTACGCACACATGCTGCAGAGCTGGGCGCGGGCGGGCTATGTGGTCGCCGCACCGGCGTTTCCGCTCGAGAACGCCAACGCCCCGGGCGGGCCGGACGAGTCCGACCTGACCAATCAGCCGCTCGACATGCGCTTTGTGATCTCGAGCCTGCTCGCCGCCGGCGGCGCGACCTCGGGCCCTTTGGCGGGGCTCGTCGATCCCAAGCGAATCGCGGTGACCGGGCAATCAGACGGCGGCGACACGGCCCTCGCGGTGGCCTACAACCGCGACTTCCAGGATCCGAGGGTGGGCGCCGCGGTGATCCTCTCGGGCGCGGAGATCCCGGGCGTGGGGGGATTCACCTTCCCGGCAGGGAGCCCGCCGCTCCTGGCGACGCAGGGCACGGCCGACACGATCAACCCACCGAGCCTGACGAACGCGTTCTTCGCGGCCGCGCAACGGCCGAAGTACCTGCTCAGCCTGATCGGGGCCGAACACCTTCCACCGTATTCCTACCAGCAGCCCCAGCTCGCGATCGTCGAGCGGGTGACGATCGCGTTCCTAGACGGCTACCTCAAGCAATCTCCATCGGCCCTGAAGCGGCTGGTCTCGCTGGGCAGCGTTCCCGGGACAGCCTCGCTGCTGGCCGAGCCGTAGCGGCGCCCGCCTCGGCGCTAGGCCGAGAAGGCGCCGCTTCTCGGCGCGCCGGCCGGGGTGACGGCCTGGAGGTTCAGGTGGCCGATGCTCGCGTTCGCCGCGGGCACCTCGGCGATCGCGATGCCCCCCTCGTGAGCCAGCATCTCGACCCTCACGTGATCGAAGCCGGATCGTTGCAACGCCTCGTGCCACCAGGCGACGTTGGCGGGATACTCCCAGCGCCCACTCGCCAGCCGGGCGGCGTTCTTGAGCAGTCGCCAGATGCCGGGGAGCCCCCGGCGCGCGATCTGGCGCACCTTCTCGGCCACCACGCGGCGGTCGCGAGACTGCATCGGGTTCAGCGAGAACATCATGTCGCCGATCACGAGCCGTCCGCCCGGCTTCAGGACGCGCCGGGCCTCGGAGAGCGCCCGGTACTTGTCGGCGTTTGGCAGCTCGTGCATGCAGTAGTTGGAAACCACGAGGTCGGCCACCCCGTCAACGAACGGAAGGCTGACGGCAGACGCCAGCACAGTTTCGACGTTGTCGAGGTCTGCGCTGATCGCCTTCACGCGCAGATACTCGTTCATCGCGGCGGAGCTGTCGATGGCCCACACGCGTGAGACGCGGGCGGCGAACGCCAGGGACAGCAGGCCCGTGCCCGAGCCCACGTCGATGACCGTGTCACCCGCCCGTGGCCCTGCCAGCTCGATGATGCGGTCGCGCACGTCACGAAACCCCGCGCTGCGCGCGATCAGCTCGGCAGCGGCAACGCGGCCATCCCAGTTTTTGGCGGTCGTGAACGTCCCTCATTCTGTTCAGCGGAGCTAAGGCCACGCTATGCGTTCCCAAAGAGGTTTCTCATCTTCGGCTTGGCCCGGACCTCGCGGACGCAGCGTCGAGCACTAGCGCTTCCAGATCGCGCGCGCCGTGCGTCCCCCGAGGGCGCCCAGGAGCATTCCTGCGATCGCGTCGATCACGATGAGCAGCGGCGGGAAGCTGCCCAGCGAAACCTTCGCGTCGGTGCCCGCGATCGCATGCGCGAGCAGGATGCCGGTGCCGAACATGGCCCCGCCGACCAGGCCCCGGTCGGCGCCACCCCATCCGTCCTGATGCTCGAAGCCGGCCAAGAAGCCCCCCACGGCCGCCACCGCGGCGAGCCCCCAGTATCCGGCGGAGGAGACCCCCAGCACGACTCCGACTACGAGCCCCAACGTGAACGGAACTACGCCCCCCAGGACGACCTGGGCGGGCCGCGACCGATTGCGAAACAGCGGCGGCGCGTCCATTCGATTCCCCTCCCCCTGTCCTCCCGGAGCGCCCTAGGTGCGAAACGGCGCCAGGCCGGCGCCGCTGCCCCGGAACGCCTTCTCTCGGCGCCCCAGCTCCTCGGCCTGGGCGCCACCACGCCTCATCCTATGCCCTGCCGGCAGGGCCTGGCAGGGTGGCGCCGCTGACGCCCCTCCCGATCCCGGGGGCTGATCGGTCAACGTTCTCCAGCCCGTCCGGCGTCCCGCTCTGCCAGCCGCTTCAACGTGAGCAGCTGCTTGCGCATCATCAGGAGGTCCCCGAGGGTCAGGGCGCGACCCGCCAACTCAGCGCCGAGGCGAGCGCCGGGTGGGTCAAACAGGACGCGGGCGACCAAGCGCGTCGGACCGTCCCCCGAAAGCAGCGCGTAGGTGATGGCCACCCGGCGGCCGCGGAGCGTGATGTGCTCGTCGCGCGCAAACGACGCCAGCGAGAAGATCGACATGAAGCGCTGCCCGACCTCGAGCTGCTCAGCGCCGCCGACCAGGCGTCGCGGACTCCTGCGCCCGCGGTTGTCCAGGAGGTCGTAGCTGTAGGGAGCCAGCTTGAGCTGGCAGAGCCAGCGGAACACGATGCGGGCGGGAGCGTCGACCGAGACGGCGCGATGCATCCGGACGGGTGCGCCTTTGAGGAGCTCGTCGCACGCCATCGGCATCGCGCGCTCGTCCGCGCTGGCTCCCCAGTTCGTGCCGAGCATCATGCGGGGCTGCTGCGGACCGCCGGCCGAGCGGCGCCATCTGGCCGCTCGGTCATCAGGCCGAGGTGATCGGGAGCCTGCGCGGCCCGTGGCGATGCAATGAGATCTCTCATCATCTGATTACCGCCTCCTTAGCAAGCGTCCGCAGACTCGCCCGATGGCGGTCCGTGAACAGGTGAGCACCCTGCCACCAACAAGGCATCGGCGCGATCCCACCCGGTCGGAGCCTCCCAAATCCCGTCCACCCGCGCGCTGGGCACATGCGCTCGGCCGGCACCTGGTCGGAGGTGGCACTGCCGGTAACGAGCGGCTCACGGCGGTGACCGCGGTCGTCCTCCTGCTCCTGTTGGCGGCCCTCGGCATCACGATCCTCAGGATCCGACCGCTTCTGAGCGCTCACATGTTCATCGGGCTGTTGCTCATCCCGCCCGTCCTCTTGAAGATGGCCAGCACCGGATACCGGTTCGTTCGCTACTACACCTCAGACCCTCGCTACCGGCGCAGGGGCGCCCCGCCGCCCATCCTGCGGCTGATCGCCCCCATCGTCGTTGTCTCGACGGTCGTGGTGTTCGCGAGCGGCGTCGCCCTGCTGGTGGTCGGGGCGGGTTCGCGCGGACTGCTGCTGCCGGTGCACAAGGCGAGCTTCATCCTGTGGATCGCATTCACCGCGTTACACGTGCTGGGCCACCTGACCGATCTTCCCAGAGCGCTGAAGCCCGACCGCGAGCGCCGACCGGAGTGGAGCGGCGCCCAAGCCGGCCGCGCCGGCCGGGTCCTGTCCGTGTCCGGCGCGCTGGTCGCGGGATTGGCGCTTGCCATCCTCTACGTTCCCCAGTTCGGCCCTTGGCTGCACCTGAACTACTGATGGGGAGGACCTGAGCCCTCCGCCGGCCCGGCAAGTCCAGGGACACGGCTACGCGCCTCGCAGCTCAGAACCCGGGCTTCCCAACCCGGCGCCACAAGCCGGCCGTCCACGCTGCTGAGGCGGCCATTGCAGCCTGGCATACGGCGACGTGGTAGTAAGTACGCATGCCCCGCTCGATATGGACCGGTGCTATCAGCTTCGGACTGGTGATGGTGCCGGTCAAGCTCTACAGCGCGGTCAACCGCAAGACGGTGCGCTTTCACCAGCTCTCGGGCAAGAGCGGCGTGCGGGTGATCCAGAAGCGCATCGATCCACGGACGGGCGAGGAGGTCGCCTACGAGGACCTCGTCAAAGGCTACGAGCTGACGCCGGACCGCTATGTCGTGATCGAGCCCGGCGAGCTCGACGCGCTCGAGCCGAAGAAGACCAAGACGATCGAGATCGAGGACTTCGTCGAGCTCGCGCAGATCGACCCCATCTTCTACGACCATCCCTACTACCTGGCACCCGGCCCCGGAGGCGCGAAGCCCTACCGGCTGCTGCTCGAGGCGATGCGCCAGACCAACAGGGTCGCCATCGCCCGTTTCGTCATGCGCTCCAAGGAGCAGCTCGTCGCGATTCGCCCCATGGGCGAGGTGCTCCAAATGGCGACGATGCTGTTCCCCGACGAAGTCATCCCACCCGGGCAGCTCGACGAGGTGCCCGATCCCTCCGAGGTACGGACGACCGAGCGCGAGCTCGACATCGCCAAGCAGCTCGTCGGGTCGCTCGCCGGGGACTTCGAGCCCAACAGGTACCGCGACACCTATCGGGAGGAGGTCCTCGCCCTGATCGAGCGCAAGGCCGAGGGCGAGAAGATCGTGGTGCAGCCCCCCGCCGAGGAGCTCGAGGCGCCGGTACCCGACCTGATGAGCGCACTGAAGGCGAGCCTCGAGGCCGTGCGCGCACGCGACCAGGGCACGGCGATACGGCGCAGAGCGGCCCCCAAGGCACCCACCACCAAGAAGCCTCAGGCAAAGAAGCCCGGAGCGTCGCGGGCGCCCGCAAAGCGGTAGTGCCGCCCGGGCCGAAGGGCGAGCGGGCCGTCCGGCTGAGGAGCTACCGCGCGAAACGCGATTTCGCCGAGACCCCCGAGCCTGCGGGCGGCGCGGCCCGCGCCCGGCGCACGCCACGTTTCGTCATCCAGGAGCACCATGCGAGTCACCTGCACTGGGACCTGCGTCTGGAGCGCGGCGGCGTGCTGGTCTCGTGGGCGATCCCCAAGGGCCTCCCGGAGACGCCCGGCACCAATCACTTCGCTGCGCTGACCGAGGACCATCCGCTCGAGTACCTCGACTTCGCTGGCGAGATCCCGAAGGGCCGGTACGGCGCCGGCGTGGTCACGATCTGGGACCGCGGCACCTACGAGATCCTGAAGTGGGAGCCGCGCAAGGTCGAGGTGGCGTTGCACGGTGAACGGCTCGCAGCCCGATACGCGCTGTTTGCGACCGGTACCGAAGATCAGCCGAAGGACTGGATGATCCACCGCATGGACCCACCCGCGGACCGCGACCGCGAGCCGATGCCCGAGCGGCTCGCGCCGATGCTCGCGCGCTCGGGCCCGCTGCCCGGAGCGAAAGGGGACTGGGCATATGAGATCAAGTGGGACGGCGTGCGCGCGCTGGCGTACTCAAGGCCGGGTGAGCTGCGGTTGAGCAGCCGCAACCTCAACGACATCACCGATCAATACCCCGAGCTGAGCGGGCTCAACCGAGCGCTGAGCTCGCACAGCGCCGTTCTGGACGGCGAGATCATCGCCCTCGACGAGCAGCATCGGCCAAGCTTCTCGGCGCTGCAGCGGCGTACGCAGGTGACCTCCCCCGCCCAGGCCAAGAGGCTCGCGCGCGGTACGCCGGTGACCTACATCGTCTTCGACCTGCTGTGGCTCGATGGCCACTCGCTGATGGGCCTGCCCTATGCCGAGCGCCGCGAGCGTCTCGCCGGGTTGAAGCTGGCCGGCCGGCGATGGCAGACGCCCGACTACGTGACGGGCGATGGCGAGGGCGTGCTGAGGGCCAGCGCGGAGCACGGCCTCGAGGGCATCGTGGCCAAGCGGTTGCGCTCGACCTACCAGCCGGGGCGACGCTCGGCCGCCTGGGTGAAGGTCAAGAACGTGGGGCGCCAGGAGTTCGTCATCGGCGGCTGGATGCCCGGAGCGGGGCGCCGGCGCGGGCGCATCGGCGCGCTGCTCCTCGGCATCCACGACGAGGACGGGGCCCTGCGCTACGCAGGACGTGTGGGGTCGGGGTTCGGCGAGGAGCAGCTCGCCCACCTTTCCCGCCTGCTGGTCCCGCTGAAGCAGCTGCGCTCGCCGTTCACCGGGGGCGGGGACGCGCCGCCGCGCGGAGCCGTCTTCTGCGAGCCGAGGCTCGTAGCCGAGGTCGCGTTCGCCGAGTGGACCGAGCGTGGCAACCTGCGCCACCCGTCGTTCAAGGGCCTGCGGGAGGACAAGCCCGCCGAGGAGGTGGTACGCGAGCACGTCGACGCCAGACGCCTGGAGCGCAGCCGGCCCGGGGGGCTTGCGCTACGCGAGGGCACGGGGACCGGGGCCTCGGCGGTGGTCGAAGGGCGCGAACTGAGGCTGTCCAACCTCTCCAAGGTGCTCTACCCGCAGGTCGGCTTCACAAAGCGCGATGTGATCGACTACTACGTAGCGATCGCGCCGGTCCTGATCGGCCACCTGGACGGGCGTCCGCTCACGATCAGGCGCTGGCCCGACGGCGTTGGAGGGCACTCCTTCTACCAGAAGCAGGCACCGGCGCATCGACCGGACTGGGTGCGGACCGTGTCGCTCCCGAGCGAGCGCAAGCCGATCGACTACGTGCTCGCGCGCGACCTGCCGACGTTGGTATGGCTGGCCAACCTCGCGGCCCTCGAACTGCACACTCCGCTCGCCCGAGCACAGGCCATCGAGCGTCCGACTGCCCTCGTCTTCGACCTCGACCCCGGCGACCCCGCGGGACTGCTCGAGTGCTGTCACGTCGCACTGGCACTCGAGGGGCTATTCGAGAACCTCGGCCTCCGCAGCTTCGCAAAGACCTCGGGGCTGAAGGGCCTGCAGGTGTATGTCCCACTCAATCACCGCACGGCCACCTACGAACAGACCAAGTCGTACGCCAAGACCGTCGCCGAGCTGCTCGCAGGCGCCGAACCGGACCTGGTCGTCTCGCGTATGACGAAGTCTCGCCGCGCGGGCAAGGTGCTGATCGACTGGAGTCAGAACGACCGGCGCAAGACCACGGTCAGTGCCTACTCGCTGCGCGCCGGCGAGCGCCCGTCCGTCTCAACGCCACTCGCGTGGAGGGAGATAGGCGACACGCTTGACTCCGGCGACCCGCATGGGCTCGCCTTCGACGCGGGCCAGGTGCTCGAACGCGTCGCCCGGCAGGGAGACCTGTTCGCCGAGGTCCTGTCGCTGGTCCAAGAGCTACCCGCACCCTGAACGCCCCTCACGCCTGCGCTCAGGCGGCGGGGCGTCGCATCTCATCCGACCGCGCTCCTCAGAGGACCGGGCCCGTGAGCTGTCGCTCATAGGGCCCTCGACCCGTGAGACATGCCGCCCCACAGCGGGCACCCAGCTCGACGGCGGCCGCTACCGTCATGCCGCTGGCGAGCCCGTAGGTGAAGCCCGCCGCGAAGGAGTCGCCGCATCCGTAGGAGTCCACGGCAGCCGCAGGGGGCGTGGTCGGCGGCCAGGTTCCCGACTCACCGGTCCTGGAGCGGTAGGTGCCGCCGCGCTCGCCCTCGGTGAGCACGAGCAGCTCGGCTTCGGCCTCGGCGGCGGGGGCCTCGCGACGCTCGATCGCGTCGTCCTCGCTCAGCACGAGGGCGTCGAGCGGGACGTCGTGCCCGAGGGCATGCCGGGCCCGTGGGTTTGCCACCAGCACGCGCGCCGAACGCGCGGCACGCAGGGCGTTCAGGTCGCCGGCCGTGAAATACACGGCGTCCATCTGCGCAAGCCTCTGCCACGGCAGGTCCTCGTCGTCGCCGACGGGCTCGAGGCGGGCTCCGAACGTGACAATCGTGCGCTCGCCGCTCTCGTCCAGCAGTGTCACCGCCCGGCGTGTGGGGGCGGCGCGCTCGGCCGCCCACACGTGGACGCCGAGCTCGCGCAGGCGCGACCGCGCCCGGCGGCCGAGCTCGTCCTGGCCCAGCGCGCTGACGAGCACCGCCTCGCCGGCAAGACGGGCCAGCTGCACCGCGGCGACGGCCCCGCCTCCAGCCGGCTCCTCAAACGGATCGCGCGCGTGCACGACCTCACCGGCTCCCGGTACGTGGGGCACGCGCGCGAACTGCACCCACTCGACGTGGCCCACGACCGCCACCCTTGGCCCGGTCAGCTGCACGAGCGCCAGTCTCACACACTCGGCGACCTCGGCACGCCCGCTCAGGTCCTGGCGCTCGCGCGCGCTTGGCGAGGCCGTAGGATGCAGCGATGAACTCGCTGCTGCTGGTCGATGAGCCCGCGCCCCACGTGCGCCGCCTCACCCTGAACCGCCCTCAGCAGCTCAATGCGATGACCTGCGAGCTGTGCCAGGCGCTGCACCGTGAGCTGCTCGACGTGGCGGCCGACCGTTCCTGTCGCGCGGTCGTTCTGACCGGCGCGGGGCGCGGGTTCTGCGCCGGCCTTGACCTGCACGGCTACGGGGCGGCACCGGGGAACGACGGCAGCGACGAGGCGCGCGATCGCCTGGGCAACCAGCAACACATGTCTTCGCTCGTCCTCGAGATCCGGGCACTCCCCCAGCCGGTCATCGCCGCCGTCAACGGCCCGGCCGCCGGATTGGGTCTCGCGCTGTCGCTTGCATGCGACATCCGCTTCGCCAGCCGCGAGGCGGTCTTCCGTGCCGCCTTCATCAACGTCGGCGTCTCCAACTGCGACATGGGTACCAGCTGGCTGCTGCCCCGCCTGATCGGCGCCTCGCGCTCACACGAGCTCATGCTCACGGGGCGTAGGGTCGACGCCGAGGAGGCGCTGCGCATTGGCCTCGTGGCGGACGTCCTCGACGGCTCGCAGCTGCTCGAGCGGGCGCTCGAGACGGCACGCCAGATCGCGTCGCTTGCGCCCTGGGGCGTAGGCCTGACCAAGCGCGGCATCTGGGCGGCCCTCGAGCTTCCCTCCGAGCAGGCCGCCATCGAATACGAGGACCGCCAGCAGATCATGGCCACGTTCGGCCAGGCCCCACCCGAGGCGGTCGCCGCCTTCCTCGAGAAGCGTCCGGCCGAGTTCGCCGACTGATGGCAAACCTGGGCGGCAGCGCCAGCACCGAGATCGATGCGCCCATACAGGAGGTGTGGGCAATCGTCGAGGACGTGCTCTCGGCACCGGATTGGCAGGGGGGCCTCGACGCGATGACCGCGCTCGAGACCGACCCCGACGGCCGCGCGGTACTCGTGGAGACCGAGAACGACATCAAGGTCAGGCGCATCAAGGCGCGCGTCCGCTTCGCCTATGAGGGACCGAGACGCCTGCGCTGGACCCAGGAGCAGGGCGACATGAGGTCGGTCGAGGGCGCCTGGGAGCTCGAGGACCTCGGCGGCGGGCGCACACGCGCGACGTTCACCCTCGACGCCGATCCCGGGCGCATGCTCGGGATGCTCATTCGCGGGCCGGTGGAGGCGGCGACGCGCGCGATCTTCGTGAACGGCCGGCCCGAGGAGCTGAAGCGGCGTGTCGAAGGCACTCAACCGGGCTGAGCGCAGCGCGATCCTCCGCCGCCGAGGAGGCTCCCCCTGTGTCTGGCGCCCCGACGTGAGGAGGGCGCCGGGGCCGGCGGCGTAGACGCCGGGGCCTCTACGCTCTAGCTCGTGACACGCGAGGCCGAGGCGGGCGCCGAGCAGGAGCTGACCTTCGACGAGGAGCTGCTGCTCTGGCTGGGCGACGAGCCGCCGGGAGCGCGCGCCGCCGACGCCGAGCGTGTGCGCGACATCGCTGCCGAGCTGGCCCGAGGCTTTGACGCGCTCGCCCCCGTCGGACCCGCGGTCACGGTGTTCGGCTCCGCTCGCACGCCTGCCGAGCACCCCGACTACGCGCTGGTCCGGGAGGTCGGGGCGTGCCTCGGCCGGGCCGGCTACGCGGTCATCACCGGGGGCGGGCCCGGCCTGATGGAGGCCGCCAACCGTGGCGCGCGGGACGTCGGCGCGCTGTCGATCGGCTGCAACATCGAGCTCCCACGTGAGCAGGCCCTGAACCCCTATGTGGATATCGGGCTGCGCTTCCGCCACTTCTTCGCCCGCAAGGTCATGTTCGTACGCTACGCCAGCGCCTTCGTCATCGCTCCAGGCGGCTACGGGACGCTCGACGAGCTCTTCGAGGCGCTCACGCTGATCCAGACCGCCACCATCCGTCACTTCCCGGTGATCCTTCTGGGGGACTGCGAGTGGGACGGGCTGCTCGACTGGCTCCGGGCGCGGGCGCTCGCCCAGCAGCGGATCGACGCCGAGGATCTTGCCGCTCTCCGCGTGGTCTCCGAGCCGTCGGAGGTCCGCGAGATCATCGACGCAGCCCGTCGGCGCCTGCGTGAGCGCAGCGGCCGCCAGGCGCCAGACACCGCCACCCGGAGATCCACCTGAGGCCGTCGGGTTCAGGCCTTCCGCGTACCTCGGCGGCGCCACAGCACCCAGCCCAGGAGCGCCGCCGCAGCCGCCGCGATACCGGCTGCGAGCGTGATCGTCAGCCGGTGTGTCCGGGCCTTCGGCGTCACGACAGCACCGGCCGTCGCAGGCAGATGGCCGCCACCGGCACCGAAGCTGGCCGCGTACTCGACCCTGGGCTGGGCTCCCAGCGTGAGCCAGGCGGCTACGGCGCGGTCGTTCGCGGGATCTACCGCGAGGCTGGGGGCGACGTTCGGTCCCGCCGTGGCCACCATCTCCGGCGGCTGGGCCGCGAGCCGGTCCTGAGGCACGAGGTGCGCGCTGGCCGCCCACAGCTCCGCCCGACGCCCGTCGAAGCCGCCGCCGAGCAGTGGCGCGCTCTGCCACAGGGCGACGACGTCGCCGTGCGGGCCGGCTGCCAGGTCGGCTAGTACCGACTGGGCTCGCGCATCTGACAGGCGTGTAGGGGGTCGCGTCGCGGCGAAGACGGCGGGGGCGGCGCGAACGACGTAGTGTCCGTGCTCGGCGTCGGTCCAGGCGATCATGACGTTCTCGGTGGAAAGGCGCACCAGAGCAAGGCAGTGCGAGCCGCGACACACGCGCTGCGGGTCGCGGAACGAGGCGAGCAGCTGCGGCGCCCCGAAGCGCACGCCGACCGCTGAGAGGTCGATGTAGATGCGCGTCCGCGGCGGCGCCCCCGCCACTGCTTCGGTGCTCGACCAGGCAAGGATGCCGCGGTCGTCATCGCTGACCAGGGCCCGCAGCTGCGGGTAGGGGGCGCTCGCAATGACGCGCTGGGTCGGGTCCGGGCGACCGGAGGCGCGCAGCATGTGCGCGTAGATCGCGCCGTTCTGCTGCCAGCTGACGAGCACGTCGGAGCGGTAGTCCATCGTCGCCGTCAGGGCCGTCACCCGACCGGCTGGGATCGGGATCAGCCGCGCATGCGCGAACCGATGTCGGAAGTAGCGCTGGACTCGCACGGCGATCGCAGGCCCCGCCACCACGGTGGCGATCGTCGCGTCGCCGAGGTAGGCGCGCGCCAGCGCGGGCGGGGGGCCCTGCCCGGCGAGCGGCCTCGGCGCGGCGAGCCTCCGCGTCGCGCGGCCCTCGAGCGCCGCCGCGATGCCACCGGTCGGGGTGCTGCTGCGCAGCGGCGCAACGAGGATGACCCGCCCGAAGCTGCCGCCGACGGCCGCCAGCCCCGCTCCGGAGGACTCCGCGAGCGACTGTCTGCTCGCGAGCGCCGCCCTCTCGGTCGGCCCGATCGCAGCAACGTTCACGCGCCAGGGCGCACGCGCCAGGGACGCGGACGGCCCGCCGCACCCGAGCCCGCGGGACTCCCACGCGATCGCACCGGGCCCGGTCGGCGTGGACGGGCTTTCGCTGGGGAAGGCGACGGCCGGTCCGTCGACGATCCCACATGCGCCGAGCGTGCTTGGATCAGACCAGAGGCGCGTGACCGGGCGCACGAGGGCGGCGGGCGCCACATCCGCACCCGACACGCGGACCGTGGCCTGCGCCGCCGCGACGGTGGGCAGGCAGCCGAACACCGCCGCACCCGCCAGCGCAAAGACGATCGCCGGCCCTGCGCCGGCCGGCTTGCGGTATCGCCGGTGCCGGTTCGCCATGGGCTGACGATATTCTCCGCCCTCGACGGGGCGCTCGGGCCGAGATCGCCGACGCCCGGCCAATGGCGATCGCCCAGCGGGGCCCGGACCTGCAAGGCGAGCGCGCGTCCCGCCCGCCTCGCACCCCGGCCTCGGCCAGGAGAGTGGCGTCGCGTCCGCTTGCGCGAAGGCCCTACGGGCCCATGTAAAGGCGCCGGTGCCCGCCCGATCGCATCACGTTGCTCATCGGCGAGTCGCCGACGTGGGGGATGGCGCCGGGGCGCGTTGAGCGTGACGTCCGGGAAGTACGTGCCCACGGGCGGCGTCGGCCGGATGTGCCCAGGAGCGGGCCGCGAGCAGCCGCAGCGGACGCGGAGCCCACCAGTTCGCGCGCCCCAGCAGCGCCATCAACGCCGGGACCAGCAGCGCGCGCACGATCGTCGCGTCGATGATCACCGCCAGCGCCGCACCGATCCCGAACTCCTTCAGCGAGACCACGCTCGAGGCGGCGAGCGATCCCACCGCGGCGCAGAACAAGAGCGCCGCCGCGCTCACCACGCGTCCGCTGCGCTCCAGGCCCGTGGCCACCGCGACCTTGTCGGACGCGCCCGCGTCGTGTGCCTCCTTGATGCGGGCGAGCAGGAACACGCCGTAGTCCGTGGACAGGCCGAACGCGATGATGAAGAGGATGATCATGTTCGTCTGCTCGAGCGAGCCGGTCGCCGTGTAGCCGAGCAGGCCCTGGAACCGGCCGTGCTGGAAGATGAGCACCAGGATGCCGAAGGCGGCGCTGAGCGTCAGCAGGTTCATGATCAGCGACTTGATCGCGAGTGCGACCGACCCAGTCATCATGAACAGCACGATCAGCGTCGTCACGGCCAGGATCGTGAGCGCCAGCGCCATGTGCGAGCGCAGGCTCAGGTGCTGGTCGTACTGGCTCGCGGCCTCGCCGGTGAGCGCGACCGGATAGGGAGCGGGCACGGTGTGGATCTCGCCGACGAGGCGCTGTGACGCCGGGCTCAGCGGCGGATGCGCGGCGAGCACGTCGATGCGCCACAACCCCGAGGCGATCCGCGCCGGCGGCTGCGCGACCGCGACGCCGGGCAGCCGCGCGAGTTGCGAGCGGTAGGAGCCCAGCGCCGGGCCCGCTCGGTCGGGGGCCTTGACCAGCGCCACCACGGGGTTCACGGCGTCGGCCGCGAACTGGCCGGCCACCGCGGCGTCGACGACGCGGGCGCTCGACCCGGGGGGCAGCACCCGCGAGTCCGTCGCCCCGAGTCGCAGGTGCACCGCGGGCAGGCCCACCAGCAGCAGGCCCGCCGCGCAGGCCGCGGCGACCCACCCGGGTCGGCCCATCACCCGCATCGCGAGCCGGTACCAGCGACCTCCGGCCACCGTGCCCTCGGCCTGCTCGCGCGCGCGCTGCAGACGTGCCGGTGCGAGCGCATTCACCCGGGGGCCGAGCAGCGCGAGCAGCGCTCCGAGCGGGATCAGCGCCGCCGTGGCCGCGAACACGGTTACCACGGCGGCCGCGATTCCCATCGACGAGAGCATCCGCTGCGGGAAGACCAACAGCGACAGCAGCGCTACGGACACCGTCAGCGAGGAGAACGCCACGGTGCGACCGGCCGTCCCCAGTGTCCGCTGGAGCGCCTCCGAGCAGTGCCCGCAGCGGGCGAGCTCCTCGCGGTATCGGTACACGATGAACAGCGAGTAGTCGATCGCCAGGCCCAGACCGAGGCCCGTCACGAGGTTCAGCGAGTAGACCGACAACGAGGTCACCTGCGCGAGCGCGCGCATGATCAGCAGGCTGCCCGCCACGGCGACGGCGCCAACTATCAGCGGCAGCGCGGCGGCGACGAGGCCGCGAAAGGCAACGAGCGACAGCAGCAGCAGGATCGAGAACGCGATCAGCTCGACCTTGGGAAGCTGCGCGGATATCGTGTCTTCGAGTTGGCTGAACGTGAGCTGGTTTCCGCCGACGCTCACGCCCCGCACGCCACGCAGGTCCCGCGCGACCCGCTGCGCCGCGGCCGTTGCGGCGCGCTCGGAGGCACCGGCACCGAAGAAGCCCAGCACGAGCGTTGCGCGTCCGTCCCGCGACAGGAGCGTGGCCGGCCGCCGGACGTCGAGGATGCTGAGCACCCGAGACACCGCGCGCTGGGAGCGGACCTCGCGAGCGACGCGCGCGACCAGTGCCCGCCCGCCCCGAGCGAGCACCGGACCAGGGGTGCGCACGAGCAGCACCAGCCCCGGCTGCGAGGACACGCCGGTGGCCGCGACGACCCGCTGTTGCGCGATCACGCTCGCAGCGTTGGGGTCCGAGGTCCCGCCGTTGCTCAAGGAGCCGACGACGCCGGCGCCCACCACACCCGCCGTGACGGTGAGCAGGGCCGTGATCGCCAGCACGAGCTTGGCGCGTCGATGTATCAGTTCAGCGAATGTGCGCAAAGCTACGGCGGCGCCCGACCGGCATGCCTCGGGGTCGGGTGCGACACCGCCGGCGCGATCACGACACACGCGCCCGAATGCCGGACGCGCCCTGCACCTAGCCTAGCGAGTCCTCGCCGCCCGCCACCCCGGTTCGGTGGCGGCAGGGGCCGGTTCCGTCGAGCCCGTCATCCGAACGACCGGGCTGGTGCGCCACCACAAGTCGGGTGGTGCGCGGAGCGCGCCGGCGCCACCGCGCCGTCAGCCGCGCCTCGCGCCTGCGCCGACGCAGGCCGGCCGCCGGTGGGCGTGGGTGCCGGCGCGCCCGCTCAGCGGAGCTGCGAGCGCCGAGCCCTCAGAACGGCCTCAGACGCCCGGACCTGCTCTCAGACGGCCGAGACCTGCTCTTCCTCGGCTACGCGGAAGGAGGAGCCGCAGCCACAGGCAGCCACCACGTTGGGGTTGTTCACCTTGAAGCCCGCGCCCTGCAGGCTTTCCTCGTAGTCGATCGTCGATCCGCTGACGAACGGCAGGCTCTCGGCGTCGACGAGCAGCTTCAGCCCGTGACTCTCGAAAACTCGGTCCCCGTCGCGCTGCTCGTCGAAGGCCAGCTGGTACTGGAAGCCCGAGCAGCCGCCGCCGCGCACACCCACGCGCAGGCCCGCCATGCTCACATCGGCCTCCTGAGAGGCAAGAAACTCCTGCACCTTCTCGGCACCCTTGTCGCTGATCGTGATCATCACTTCGCTCCTCGTACGGGCTTCAATGCTTTCCAAAGTATAGCGATCGACCCGCGCCGTCGACAGCGCTCGGGCGGGGTCCCGGGGGGCGTGTGCAGCCGCTCGTGCTCGCGGCCACCCCCGCGCCCCACGCCCACGCCGATACGCGGCTCACGATCCTCTAGGCTAGAGGTGATGCCGACCCCCGAGGACATTAAGCGGCGGATCGAGGAGTCGATCGCGGGCGCGCAGGCCGAGGTGGAGGACTACACCGGCGGGGGCGACCACTTCCGCGCGACCGTCACCGCGTCGGCTTTCGAGGGGCGCAGCCGCATTGAGCAGCACCGCCTCGTCTACGAGGTCTTCGGCGGGGAGATCGGCGGCGCCATCCACGCCCTGTCGCTGAAGACACAGACGCCGGCCAAGATCCCGACCCACTGAGAGCCAGGAGCGTTCCATGCCCACCAGCCAGTCCAACCCGATTCGCGACGCGATCAGCGAGGCCATCGAGCAGCACCGCGTGATCCTGTTCATGAAGGGCACACCGGAGGCGCCCGCCTGTGGCTTCTCGGCGCGCACGGTGGCCGCCCTGCAGGCGCTCGACACGCCGTTCGCGGCCGTGGACGTCCTGCCCGACCCGCGCATCCGCCAGGAGCTGTCGGCGATCTCGAACTGGCCGACGATCCCCCAGCTGTTCGCCAAGGGCGAGCTGATCGGAGGCTGCGACATCGTCACAGAGATGTACGAGTCCGGCGAGCTCGCCCAGGCATTGCTGTAGCGTCTCGCCCCCGCATGCCCTCCGTAGCGGTCGCGACCGACAGCACGCACTACATCCCGCGCGCGTTGGCCGACAGCGAGGGCCTCCATCAGGTCAGCCTGTACGTGGGCTGGAAGGGCGAGCCCCTGCGCGAGCTCGAGATGGACGGCTTCGACGGCTTCTATGCACGCCTGGCCAGCGACCCCGATCTGCCGACCACCTCGCAACCCTCGATCGGTGACTTCCTCGCCGTCTGGGAGCCGCTCATCGAGGCCGGCCAGGACGTCGTGTCGATCCACCTGGCGGGCGGCATCTCAGGCACCTGCGAGGCCGCCCGCCAGGCGCACGGGCTGCTCGTCGAACACGGCCTGGGCGACCGCGTCGAGGTCATCGACGGCGAAACCGCGTGCGGAGGCCTGGGACTGCTCGTGCTCGCCGGGTGCGCGGCCGCGCGCGAGGGCGCCGACAAGGGCGCGGTCATCGAGCGGGTGCGGCAGGCGCACGCTGCGCTCAGGATCTGGTTCTGCCTTGACACGCTCGAGTACCTGAGACGCGGCGGGCGGATCGGCAAGGCCCAGGCGTGGCTGGGCGGCACGCTCAGGATCAAGCCGATCCTCTCCCTGGAGTATGAGATCGTGCCGGTCGAGCGTGTGCGCACCGCCGGACGGGCGTTCGAGCGCATGGTCGAGTACGCGCGCGAGCTCAAGGACAGCGGTTCCGATGGCTGGGTGGTTCAGCACATCCAGGCGCCGGAGCAGGCCCAGCGCCTGATCGACCGCTGCCGGGAGATCTTCGACTCCGAGCCCGTCTACACCTCTGAGGTCGGACCTGTGATCGGGACCTACACCGGCCCGGGGCTGATCGGCGTCGGCGCCATCCCGCGGGCGCTCCTGGCCTGATCAGTCACGGCGACGGCGACGGCGCAGCATGCGTACGCCGAGCGCCAGGCCAACGACGGCGGCCCCGATCATCAGCTCGCTGCGATGGCGCTCGATGTGCCCGCGCCAGTCGGTCACGTAGGCGACCTCACCGCGCAGGCGATCCAGCGAGCGAGCCAGCTCCATGCGGTTGGACTCGATCGAGTCCCGGATCTCGGCCGGCGTGCGCTGCGTCTGGGCGGCGGAGCGCCGGGTCTCAGCCGGAGTGCGCCCTGCCTGGGCCGCGGGGCCCCCAACCTCGGCCGACGTGTCCGGCGCCATCAGCCCGCCGCCTCGGGTCCGGACGGCGCACCGGGCTCTGCCGAGGTCCCCGAGCCACCGGGGGCGTAGGGGCCGGCCGGCGTGCCCGCGCCCTGCGCGGCCCGCGGAGCTGCGGGCGCCCCGGCGGGGGCCGGGAGCCGGCCGGAGGCGGCCGAGGCGGCGCTCGCGGATGGGCGGGCGGACCCGTCGACCTCCGGACCGGAGCCGGCGCCGACCGTTGCGCGAATCCTGCGCGCCTCCTCGATCGCCATGTCGGGTGTGGGCGGGGCGGCCTTCATGACGACTTTGCGCGCGATCAGCCCCGCCAGCACGCCGAGCAGCGCCAGGATCAGCGCCATCGCGAAGAAGCCCCAGAAGTAGGCGTACGTGTCACCGGGCAGGTAGAAGTAGAGAAGCCACGCGCCGCCGATCGCCACGAACAGCAGCGACGTGATCAGGAAGACCCCGGCGACGACGCCGACCGCCGTGCCGCGCGCGAGCTTGCCCGCCTTCTCGGCGACCTCCGCCTTCGCCAGCTCGATCTCCTCGTGGACGAGCAGCGCGGCCTGTTCGGAGACCTCCGCGATCGCTGTGACGATGTTCTGGGGCACGTCACCGAGCTGCTCGCTCGCGGCGCGCGGTGGGGGCTGGCTCACTCGGGCGGCTCCTCGCCGAAGATCCGCTTCCAGGCGATCCTCGCCGCCCGGCTGGCGACGATGCTGGCCAGCGCGCTGAGGCCCGCCACCAGACCCGACCACATCAGCCGCTTGACCAGCTCGTTCTCCATCAGGGCCGCAGTCTATTGCCTGAGACGACGGAGCGCCCGGAGGTGGGGCGGCCGGTCGCCGCGGCCGTCTCGAGACCGCCACAGACGCTCTCGACCACCAGCCACTTCGCCCGCTCGAAGTACTCCTCGTCCTCCGGCAGCAGTCCGAAGATCCAGCCGGTCAGCAGCTGCTCGATGGCGCCGTAGAAGGCCATCGCCGCGAAACGCGCTTCTATCTCCGGCTTGAAGGAGCCCTCTGCCTGGGCCTTTGCGACGATCTCTCCGATCAGCTCGTAGGCCATCCGGATCTGGCCGAGGTGGGTCTGTCCGAACGAGTTCGCCGCGCGTGTCACCTCGACGATGATCACCTTCATCAGATCCGGGTCGTGGCGATAGCTGTCGACGATGAACGAGACGATCGCCTCCAGCTTCTCCCGCACCGGGATCGACTCGACATCGACCTCGCGGATCATCTCGAGCATCACGTTCCAGCGCTCGAGGAAGAGCGTGTCGAGCACCTCGTCCTTCGAGGCGAAGTAGTGGTAGACCAGCCCGTAGGCCACACCCGCCTCGTCGGCGATGTCCGATACCCGGCAGGCGTGGAAGCCCTGGCGCGCGAACACCCGCACCGCCGCATCGAGGATCACGCGGCGCTTGTCCTGCGCCGCCTTGGCGCGACCGATCGGAGCTCCCCCGGCACTCACGCGAGGGCCTCCGCAGGCCAGCGGTAGACGGCCGGGCGGCGGTTCGCCAGCGCCGGCAGCTGCTCGCGTATCTCGCGCTGGCGCTCCAGGTCCAGCTCGGCGACGATGTGGCCCTCGCGGTCGGGGGCCTGCGCCAGCACCAGACCCCAGGGATCGACGATCATCGAGCGTCCGCCGGAGCGGTGACCTCCCGGATGGGCGCCGATCTGGTTGGCCGCGACGAGGAATGCCTGGTTCTCGATCGCGCGCGCGCGAACGAGGACTTCCCAGTGGTCGCGCGTGGTCGGCAGCGTGAACGCCGAGGGCAGTGCGATCACGCGCGCACCTCGCACCGCCAGGATCCGGTAGAGCTCGGGGAAGCGCAGGTCGTAGCAGATCGACAGCCCGAGCCCGACGCCGTCGACGGTCTCCGACAGCACTATCTCCTGGCCCGGCTCCTCCACGTCGGACTCCCGGTAGGAGTGCCCGCCGATGTCGACGTCGAACATGTGCACCTTGCGGTACACAGCTCTGACCTCGCCGCGCGGATCCACATGCACCGAGGTGTTCGCGAGCTTCTCCTGTCCGGCGACCCGCTCGACGATCGAGCCCGCGACGAGATCCACCGCCAGCTCGCGCGCCGTTGCGCGTGCCCATTCGATCGCTGGCCCCTCGAGGGTCTCGGCCGCTTCCCGAAGATCCGCGTCGGAGCCCATGGCCGTCCACTTCTCGGGGAGCACGATCAGCCGCGCGCCATCCGTCGCCGCGGCTCGCGTCAGGCGGTCAGCGGCGGCCAGGTTGGCCGCCCGGTCGGCGGTTGAGTTGAGCTGGACTGCAGCTACCCTCAAAACCCTTCCCCTCCCGCGAGCGTCCCACCCACAGAATAGATTGACTGGTCAGTCAACACCTCCAAGCATAACGCCCGCGGTAGCCGGGATGGCGCCCACAGAAGCGGGGGCTCCTGCTCGTATGGGGCTGTTCCGCGGCCTGCGACCGCTCAAGCGCTGGCGCTACGTCGGCGTGTTCTGCGAGGACTTCATGGTGTGCGCCGCGCGCGTGCACGTCGGGCCCGCGCTGCAGTCCTTCTGGGCCGTGCTCTCGCGTGCCGACGGCCGTCTGCGTGAGCGCACGCGCCTGTTCGGCGGGCCCGGCGCCGTCGAGCTGGTCCACGGCCGACCGACCGCGCGCGACGGCGGCTTCGCAGCCGAGCCGGGACGACTGCGCGTCGGCGACGCAGGAGTCCTGCTCGATCTGGCGCTCGAAGAATCCGATGGCATCCAAGCCGTCTGCCCGCACGGCCGCGGCCAGGTGTGGACGCGCAAGCAGGCGGGCATCGCCGCGCGTGGCACGCTCGCGCTCGACGGCGGACCTCCCAAGAGGATCGAGGCGCTGGCGGTGATCGACGACACGGCCGGCTACCACGCGCGCCACACCGAGTGGCGGTGGACTGCCGGGGTCGGCCACGGCCCCGACGGCACGGCGCTCGCGTGGAATCTCGTGGCCGGCGTGAACGACCCGCCCAGCGGCAGCGAGCGCGCGGTCTGGGTCGCCGGCGAGCCGCACGAGGTGCCGTCGGTCACGTTCGCGGGCGACCTCTCGCGGATAGCCTGCGAGGACGGTTCCGATCTGCGCTTCACGGCCGAGGCAGAGCGCAGCCGCAAGGACAACCTCTTGATCATCAGCAGCGACTACCGAGCGCCGTTCGGCTCCTTCTCCGGGACCCTCCCCGGCGGCATCGCCCTCGCTCACGGCCTTGGGGTCACCGAGCATCACCGCGCGCTCTGGTAGATCGGTCAGCGCGCCGCGCGCTGCCTGCGCCTCGGTCAGCGCCCCGCGCCTCGGCCCGCGCTACGCGCGCCGCCCGCGCCCATGTCAGCGCCCCGCGCGCTGCCTGCGCAGCTCGGCCAGCAGCAGCTTGGAGTGCATCGCCCCGATCAGCTCTCGCAGCGGCTCGACGCCCGCCGCCACGATCTCCGTGGCGCGCTCCACCTCGACCTCGCCCGCCAGGCGGCCGAGCAGCGCCCGTACCTCCTCCTGCACGAGCGGCTCAAGCGCCTCGCGGTAGCGAAGCGTGTCGTACACCGTGAACCCGAGCGCCTCATCGTAGCCGCCTGCCCGGAAGCTCGCTATGGCCTCGATGATCTTCACGTCGTCCTGGTCATAGCCGCTGCGGTTGGGCGTGAGCACCCCGATCTCCGCAAGCCGATCGAGCACGTTGCGGGGGATCTCGTAGCGCTCGCGCACCACCTTCATCGACACGCGGCTGCGCGCCTCCGCGCTCGCGAGCGCCCGCTCGAGGATGCGGTCCTCGAGCTCGATCAACGCGTGCACGCGCTCGGGGTCCTCCTCGAGCGCGCCCTTGATCACGCGCAGCGGCATGAAGCGCTCCTCCTGCAGGCGCTTGATCAGCTCGATCCGATCTACGTACTCCGGCGGGTAGTAGGCCATGTTGCGGCTCGTCCTGACGATCTCCTGGCCCCCGCCCAGCAGGCCCTCGCGCAGGTAGTAGCGGATCGTCCCCGCGCTCACGCCCGAGCGCTCGGCGAGCTCGCTCATCCTGAGCAGCGTCCGGTCGGAGGGATCCTCGTACGCCGCTCCCCCGTTCGCGCCGTGCGCGTTCACGTCCATGCCCGTCGGCTCATGCCCGGAAGGTCACGGCCTGCTCGGAGGCGGCCGGCCCCGCCACTGCTCCGGCCTGGTGCAGCTCTTTGACCTCGGCCTCGGAGTAGCCGGCCTCGAGCAGCACCGCGGCGGTGTGCTCGCCCAGCGCCGGACCGGGCAGCCGCGCGTGCTCGCCGGGAGTGCGTGAGAGCTTGACCGGCACGCCCACCTGGCGCACGGCCCGCTCGCTGCCGGGCTGTTGAATCTCTACGACCATCCCCCGCTCGCGCACCAACTCGGATTCGAGCGCCTCGTCGAGCTCGAGCAGCGGCTCAAGGCAACAGTCGTGTTCGCGCGCAAACGCCTCCCATTCGGTGCGGCTGCGCCCCATGAAGATCTCCCGGACCTGCGCATGCGCATCCGAGCCCGGGTGCTCGAACTGTCTGGAGACCAGGTCCTCGCGGCCGACGCCCTGACACCAGGCCTGCCAGAACTTCGGCTCGAGCGCCCCCAGCGTGACCCAACCGTCGCTGCACTCGTAGGGCCGATAGCAGATCAGCGACCCCGCCAGCGGCAACTCGCCCCTGCGCGGAACCGTCCCGTCGGCGAAGTGGCTCGCCGCCACCATCGCGAGCCAAGAGAGCGCACCATCGGTCATCGAGACGTCCACCAGCTGGCCTTCGCCCGACCCCTCATGCCCCGAGCCGGCTCCGCCGCCGTCGCGCTCGCGCAGGGCCGCCATGATCCCGAACGCCGCCATCAGCGCGCCGCCGCCGATATCCGCTATCTGGCCCGCGGCCTGCACCGGCTCGCCCCCGCGCTCTCCCGTGAGGCCGAGCAGACCGATCAGGCCCAGGTAGTTGGTGTCGTGCCCGGAGGCCCCGCGCTTGTGGCCGTCCTGCCCGTAGCCGGTGATCGCACAGTAGACGATCCCCGGGTTCTCCTCGCGCATCCGCTCATAGCCCACGCCCAGGCGGTCGAGCACCCCCGGGCGAAAGGACTCGAGCACCACGTCGTATTCGCGGACGAGCGCCAGCAGCACCTCGCGGCCGCGCTCGTGCTTGAGGTCCAGCCGGATCGAGCGCTTGTTGCGGTTCAGCGACAGGAACATCGCCGAACGCGCACTCTCGTGTGCGCCCTCGTAGTAGGGCGGCGACCAGCGGATGTAGTCGCCCATTCCCGTGTCCTCGACCTTCAGGACGTCCGCGCCGAAGTCCGCCAACAGCAGAGAGCAGAACCCGCCCGGCAACAGACGCGAGAGGTCGAGCACACGGATGCCCCGAAGCGGTGGGCTCACCTCGAGACCGCCACGCCCACGCCGCCGCCGAGCACTCCCACGCCCACGGCAGCCACCTCCACGGCGCCGGCCGCTCCCGCTTCGGGCAGGGAGCCGCTCATGAGCCGCTACCGGCGCGCGGGGCGATCGCGAGCATTGAGCGGGCCTCCTCGACGGTGGCCCGGCGGCGGCCCATGTCCTCGGTCATCTGCCTGGCCTTCGCGATGAGATCCCCGTTCGAGCGGGCCATCTCGCCGTTCGGCAGGTACAGGTTGTCCTCGAGCCCCACCCTGATCGAACCGCCGAGGGTCAGCGCGCTGGCCACCAGCATCCACTGGTCGCGCGAGATGCCGATCACCCCCCAATGGGAGCCCGCCGGGATGTTCTCGACCATCGCGGCCAGGTTGCGCGCCGTCGGCGGGATTCCGCCGGTCACCCCCATCACGCAGTCGACGTGCAGCGGGGTCTTCAGCACCCCCATGTCGATCAACGGCGCGAGGCTGCCGACGTGGCCGATGTCGAAGCACTCGTGCTCGGGTTTGATGTCAAGCTCGTTCATCGCCTCGAGCAGCTCGATGATCTCCTCGAATGGGTTCGAGAACACCATCTTGAACACGAAGTCCTTGCGCGAGCGGGAGTACTTCGCGTAGTTCATGGATCCCATGTTCAGCGCCGCCACCTCCGGGCGACACTCGCGCAGGTAGGCGACACGCTTCTCCACCGGAACGCCGATCGTGCCGGTCGAGTAGTTCACGATCACCGCGTCGCCCACCTCGGCTCGGATCGCCTCGGTGATCGCGCTGAAGTCCTCGATCTCATAGCTCGGAGTCCCGTCCGGGCGGCGCGCGTGGATGTGGATCATGACGCCTCCCTCGTCCACGATCCGCCGCGCCTCGGCCGCGTACTCGTCCGGCGTGTAGGGGATCGCCGGGCACTGATCGCGGTTGGCGATCGCGCCGGAGATCGAGCAGGTGATCACGACCGGGTCCTCGAGGCTCATACGGGGACCACCCCGTGGCGCTTCCACGGCCGCTCGATCCGCTTGCCCTCCGCCATCTCGAGCGCCCTGCAGATCGTCGGGCGTGTCTCGCGCGGGTCGATCACGTCGTCGATCATGTCGTTGCCGGCAGCGATGTACACATCGATGATCTCGCGGTAGGCGGCGATCAGCTCCGCCTTCTTGGCCTCCGGATCCTCAGCTTCCTCGACCTGCCTGCGCATCACGATCTCCACGGCCCCCTCCGCGCCCATGACGCTGATCTCCGCACTCGGCCAGGCGACGATCAGATCCGGCTCATACGCGCGCCCGTTCATCACGTAGTAGCCGGCGCCGTATGCCTTGCGGGTGATCACCGTGATCTTCGGCACGGTCGCGTTGGCGACCGCGTAGAGCATCTTCGCCCCATGCCTGATGATCCCCTCCGCCTCGACCTTGCTCCCGACCATGAACCCGGGAACGTCCATCAGGAACACCAACGGGATCCCGAACGCGTTGCACAGGTTCACGAACCGCGCAGCCTTGTCGGCGGAGTCGTTGTCGAGGATGCCCCCGAGCTGCTTGGGCTGGTTGGCGACGATCCCCGCCGGGCGCCCGCCGAAGCGCGCGAAGCAGGTGATGATCGTCTTCGCCCACTGAGGCTTCATGTCGAAGTAGTGACCCTCATCGGCGATCCGCCCGATCACCTCGTACATGTCGTAGGGCTTGCGGTTGGACTCCGGCAGCACGTCCAGGAGCTCGTCGTCCATGCGCTCAACCGGGTCGCTGCTGGGGCGCAGCGGCGGCCTCTCCTGGCAGTGCTGGGGCATGAACGACAGGTACTGCTTGATCCTCTCGATGCACTCCTCGTCGTCAGCCACCTCCAGATCCCCGACCCCCGACTTGCGGCAGTGCACGCGCGAGCCCCCCAATTCCTCCTGGGTCACGTCCTCCCCGACGGCCGCCCGCACCAGGTGCGGACCCGCCAGCGCCATCGAGCCGCGCCCCTTGACCATCGGCACGAAGTCGGCCAGCCCGGGGATATAGGCGGTGCCGGCCGCGCACGGGCCCATCAGCGCAGCGATCTGCGGAATCACGCCGCTCATCACCACCTCCTCGCGGAACAGGTGTCCGGAGCCGGCGAACAGCGAGCCCACCGCCTCCTGGATGCGTGCGCCCGCGGAGTCCAGCAGCCATATGAAGGGGATGCGCTTGGTCAGCGCGAGCTCGCGCAGGCGCGTGACCTTCAGCTCGCCGGTCATCCCCATCGAGCCCGCCATCACGGTGAAGTCATACGCGCACACGGCCACGATCCGCCCGTCGACCTTGCCGTAGCCGGTGATCACGCCGTCGGCGGGCGCCTCCTTGCCCTCCATCGCCCGCTGCGCGAAGTGCGGGCGGCCGTGGATGCCCAGCTCGGTGAACGTTCCCTCGTCGATCAGCAGCGCCAGCCGCTCGCGCGCGGTCAGCTTCTCCTGCGCGTGCTGCCTCGCGATCTTCTCCTCGCCTCCGCCGAGCTTGATCCGGGCGCGCCGCTCCTCCAGGTCCTCGACCAGCGGCCTGAGCATCGATGTGGTCTGCGGGGTGCTCATCATCGGCCTTTCCATTGCGGCTCGCGCTTCTCGAAGAACGCCGTAACGCCCTCCACGATGTCCTCGGTCGAGAGCGCCAGCGTCAGCTGTGCGCGAAGGTAGTCGAGCGCGTCGTCCAACGGCATGTCGAGCTGCCGGCGCATGGCCTCCTTGCCGAGCCTCATGATCACCGGCGAGGCACTCGCGAGCTTCACAGCCCATCCGCTCACAGCCGCGTCGAACTCCGCCCCGGGCACGACCTTGTTCACGAGCCCGGCCTGAAGCGCCTCGTGGGCGCTGAAGCGCTCGCCGAGCAGGAGCAGCTCATTGGCCTTCTTGCGCGGGACGTTCCGGTAGATCAGCGCCATGATCATGAACGGGAACGCCCCCACGTTGATCTCGGGCGTCCCGAACGTCGCCTGCTCGGAGGCGACGATCAGATCGCAGGCGAGCGCGATCCCGAGCGCGCCCGCGAGCACGTGTCCGCGCGCCGCGCACACCGTCGGCTTGCCGAGCGAGCCGATCAGCTTGAACAGCTCCACGAAGCGCTCCGAGCCGAAGTGCTTCTGCACGAGCGGCACCTCGCCCGCGAAGCCGCCCAGGTTGGCTCCGGAGGAGAACACCTTCTCGTGTGAGGACGCGAGCACCACGCAGCGCGCGTCGCCGTCGTTGCGGGCTTGCTCGAACGCCTCGATCAGACCTCCCAACATCTCCGCCGACAGCGCGTTGCGGGTGTCGGGGTCGTTCAGCGTGATCGTCGCGACGCCCCACTCGCCCACGTCGTAGAGGACTGACTCGGTGGCCACCGGCGCATCCTAGCCGGATCGCGCGTGTGTGGGAAGTAAGTAGCTCTACTATTTACTTTTCCGGTTTCCTGCGTTAGCGTCTGCCTCCACCGCGCCGGCCGATCGCCGATCGGCGCCCGCCTCGAGAACAAGGAGACCGCCCGACATGGCCGCGACCGCCGAGAGCGTGCTGAAGCCCGACTTCAAGTCGGACCGCAAGCACTTCATATTCACCGACGAGCACGAACAGCTGCGCGAGTCGATTCGCAACTTCGCGATCAGGGAGCTCGCCCCGCACGCCGAGGAATGGGAGGAGACGACGTTCCCGGACTCGGTCTTCAGGCGCATGGGCGAGCTCGGCTTCCTGGGCTTGGACAAGCCGGAGCAGTACGGCGGGCAGGGCGGCGACTACTACACGAGTCTCGTGCTCGCCGAGGAGATCTCGAACGCCAACTCGGGCGGCCTCTCGATGGGGATCGCGGTGCAGACCGACATGGCGATGCCTCCGATCCTCGCGTTCGGCACCGAGGAGCAGAAGCAGCAGTGGGCGGTGCCGGCGATCAAGGGCGAGGCGATCCTCTGCCTCGGCATCACCGAGCCGGACGCGGGCTCCGACGTCTCGGGGATCAAGACGCGGGCGGTGAAGGACGGCGAGGACTACGTGATCAACGGCTCGAAGACGTACATCACGAACGGCCATCGCGCGAACGTGATCGTGCTCGTCACCAAGACGGACGTTGATGCGGGCTATGACGGCTTCACCCTGTTCCTGGTGCCCATGGACGCCCCCGGCGTGATCCGCGAGAAGAAGCTCGAGAAGCTGGGCATGCACGCATCGGACACGGCGCTCCTGGCCTTCCAGGATGTGCGCGTGCCGGCCTCGGCGGTGCTCGGCCAGATCGGCAAGGGCTTCTACCACATCATGTGGGAGCTCCAGGGCGAGCGCCTGATCGGCGCCGCCGGATGCGTAGCGGGTGCCCAGAAATGCTTCGAGCGGACCCTCCAATACGCCCACGAGCGCAAGGCGTTCGGACGCGAAATCGGCAAGTTCCAGGTTATCCGCCACAAGTTCGCCGAGATGGCCACGAAAATCGAGTCCGCACGCCAGATGGTCTATGTGACCGCCTGGCGCTTCAACAACGGCGAGTACCCCGTGCGCGAGATCTCGATGGCCAAGCTCCACTCGGCTCGTATCGCCTGCGAAGTCGCCGATGAGTGCATCCAGATCCACGGCGGCGCCGGCTACATGCGCGAGTACGGGGTCGAGCGCATCTGGCGCGACATGCGCTTGAACCGGATCGGGGCGGGCACCGACGAGATCATGCTCGACGTGATCGGCCGCTCCTACGGCCTCTGATCCTTGCCGCCCACGCCCCCGTTCACCGAGGAGCACGAGGAGCTGCGGACCTCGGTCCGCGGCTTCATCGCGCGCGAGCTCGCGCCGTACGCGCAGCAGTGGGAGGACGAACGCTGGTTCCCCGAAGAGGTCTTCCAGAAGCTCGCCACTCAGGGTCTCCTCGGGCTGAAGTACCCCGAGGAGTACGGCGGTCAGGGCGGCGACTACCTCCACGAGGCCGTGCTCACCGAGGAGCTCGCGCGGAGCGGCTCGGGCGGTACCTCGGCCGGGATCGGGGCGCACGTCTCGATCGCGACCCCGCCGATCTGGAAGTTCGGCTCAGAGGAACAGAAGCAGCGCTACCTCGTGCCGGCGATCCGCGGTGAGCGGATCGGCGCACTCGGGATCACCGAGCCGGAAGCGGGCTCCGACGTGGCGGCGCTGCGCACCCGGGCTGAGCGCAGCGACGGCGGCTGGATCGTCAACGGCGAGAAGACCTACATCACGAACGGCGTCCGTGCGCACTTCATCGTCACGGCCGTCAAGACGACAGAGCAGGGCGGGCATCACGGCATCTCGTTCCTGATAATCGACCGCGGAGAGGGAGTCAGCTCGTCGAAGCTCGAGAAGCTGGGCTGGCACGCCTCGGACACGGCCACGATCAGCTTCGAGGACGTCTTCGTTCCGGAGGAGAACCTGCTCGGCGGCCTGCACGAGGGCTTCGCGCTGATCATGGCCAACTTCCAGTGGGAGCGCCTTGCGATGGCCCTCGGGGCGGTCGGCGCCATGCAACTTGCGTGGGAGCGCACCGCAGCGTTCGCGCGCGAGCGCCACGTCTTTGGCCGCCCGCTGTCACGCCATCAGGCGATCCGCCACAAGCTGGTCGACCTCGCGACCTCCGCGCACACCTGCCGCTGCGTCACCTACGACGCTCTGCGCCGCTTCGTCGCGGGCGAGGAGCCGGTGCGCGAGGTGACGATGGCCAAGCTGCTCACCCAGCGCGCCTCGTTCGACCTGATGGACGCCTGTCTGCAGATCCACGGCGGCGCCGGCTACATGCGTGAGTACTGGGTGGAGCGCGCGGCCCGCGATGCACGCCTCGGACCGATCGGCGGCGGCAGCGACGAGATCATGCGCGAAATCCTGGGGCGCACCCTCGAGCTGTAGCCGAACCGGGCCCGGCCTGCGGGCGATCACGACCGATCGGGCATGCATCAGGCGGCGGCCGCTGAGGTCCCGGTCGAGCCTCAGGGGGCGGTCGGAGCGGGCGGCGGCTCATGCGCGAGCAGCTTTCGGCCGATACCGAGGACGTGGGGCGTGTCCGCCCGGATCTTGTTGCTGCCTTCTGCGCGCTGTGCTGCTGCGCCTGCGCCGGGATCCCCCCCGCGCTTGGTGCGCCCGTCACGCGGGCCAAGCCGCGCCCACGGACCGGCCAGCGCCTCGCTCGGCACGCTCGCTGTGCAGGTCCCGTCAGCTCTCACGCCGGCGAGCGCCCGACGCAGCGCGCCCGAGGACGCGCGCGCTGCGCGCGGCGACACTCTGGTCCCTCCGGCGGGCATCAGCAGAGCGGGCGGGCCACCGGCCGACATCGATCCGGCGGGCGGGCAGCGGGCAGGCGAGGCGAGGCTAGGCGGCCGGCGCACGCCCTCCACACGCCGGCCACCGCCAACAGCAGCTCCTGTCCGGACGTCGACCTGACGCCCACCGAGAGGGATCTCGGCCGCATCCGCACCGCGACCCTCTGCCTGGTCAACCGCGAACGAGCCGCCCGCGGCGAGCGGCCCCTGCAGCCGAACGCGCGGCTCGAGCGCGCCGCCCAGAGCCATTCCCGGGACATGGTCATTGGCGACTACTTCGACCACGTCGGCCCGCGAGGGGACACGCCGCTTGGTCGCGTGCGCGCCGCAGGCTACGTCTACGGCGCACGGATAGGTTTCGAAATCGGTGAGAACATCGCCTGGGGCACGCTCTGGCTGGCTACTCCCCGCGCGATCGTCGCCGCCTGGATGGCCTCGCCCGAGCACCGCGCCAACATCCTCTATGGCCATTTCAGGGACACAGCCATCGGGGTCTCCCCCCACCCCCCCGCCTCACTGGCCCATGGTCAGCCGGGCGCGATCTACACCGAGGACTTCGGCGCCATCACCGTGGGGTGAATGGCTCGGGCCGCAGCTGCCTGCGCGCCGGCTTCAGGGCTGTGGCCGGGGCCTGCGGGCGCGCCGACCCTCGGGCCGGCCGAGGTGGCCGGCGCGCGTACCGCCGCAGCGATCGCCTTGGCGGCGGCTGAAGGGCTGTGCTCGGTCCCTGCCGCAGCGCCACCCTTGGAGCCGGCCCGAGCCGGCCGCGGCGCGTACCGCCGAAGGCATGCCTGCCAAGACCTGCCCTGGGAAGGTGCTCGGGTAGTCTCCCCGGACTTCAAACGCGACAAGGAGACTGAACGAAATGGGCGTACTCGATGGCAAGTCGGCGATCGTCACGGGCTCGGCGCGCGGAATCGGGCGCGCGACGGCGGAGCTGCTGGTCTCGCAGGGGGCGCAGGTCCTGGTGAACGACCTCGACGGTGCTGTCGCCGAGCAGGCGGCCGGCGAGATCGCGGGCGAGACGGCGGTGTTCGCCGGCGACCTGACCAAGCCCGGCGTTCCCGACGAACTCGTGCAGAGGGCGATCGACTCGTTTGGGAAGATCGACATCATCGTCAACAACGCGGGCTACACGCTCGACGCGCCGGTCCACAAGATGTCCGACGATCAGTTCCAGGCGATGCTCGACATCCACACGGTGGTGCCCTTCCGCGTGATCCGCGCGGCGGCGCCGCACCTGCGCGAGCCCGCAAAGAAGGAGCGCGAGGAAGGCCGCGAGGTGTTCCGCAAGATCGTCAACGTCTCCTCCACCTCGGGCACCTTCGGCAACGCCGGGCAGGCGAACTACTCCGCGGGAAAGGCCGGCGTGGTCGGGCTGACCAAGACCATCGCCAAGGAGTGGGGCCAGTTCAAGGTCAACGTGAACGCCGTCGCCTTCGGCTTCATCGACACGCGCCTGACCCAGGCGAAGGTGGATGAGAACAGGATGGAGAAGGACGGCGAGACCATCCAGCTCGGGATACCCGAGCAGATGCGCCAGATGGCATCGATGCTGATCCCGCTCGGCCGCCCGGGCACGCCCGCGGAGGCGGCCGGCGGGATCTTCTTCCTGTGCTCCCCCTGGGCCGACTACGTGCACGGCCAGACCCTCCACATCACCGGCGGCATATTCGGCGGGATGACGGGCTGACGCGAGGCTGAGCGCCCGATCGCCGGAGCCGGGCTAGCTCGCGGCGGGGCCCCTGAGGTCCATCAGGCAGCCCGAGAAGTATGCGCCGGCGGGCGAAGCGAGGTAGGCCGTGAGCGCCGCCACCTCGCTCGCGGTCGTGGCTTGGCCGGGAGCGATCGTGACGGCGGTGATCGAGTGGCGGGCCCACTCGATCGACAGCGTGCGGGCGAGGTTCTCGAGGCCCGCGCACGCCGCGCCGGCATGCGCGCCTTCGCTCGGGCGAGGAGCCAGGTAGACGATCCGCCCACCGCGCCGACCGGCAAGGAAGGCGAGGTTGACGGCCGCGCGCGTCACGTTCCAGGCGCCATCCAGACACGCGCGCAAAGCCACCCGCGCGCCTTCCTGCATGTCCGTTTCGCGGGCGCCCGCGCAGGCGAACAGCCCGGCGCCGTCGACCACCAGCAGGTCGAGCCTGCGCGCGTCGGCCAGCACGGCGCTGACCGCCTCATCGGCGGCCGCATCTGCCGACGCCGGGTCCTCACCGGGGTGAGAGCGGTCGCAGATCGACGAGCGGTGGGACACGTCGGCTCCCAGCGCGGCACACGCCGAGGTCACCGCCGCCGCGAGCGAGCCCTCCTGCTCCTCCGATGCCAGGGTCGCGCCCGCGACCAGCATCGAGACACCCTCGAGCAGACCCTGGCGCAGCAGCTCGGATGCCTGGAGCGTTCTCGTCACGCGAAAACACCCTATACCGGAAGCGGGCGGGCGAGGTCAGATGGCACTGTCCGGGCCACGGCCGGGCGCAGCTGCGCCGCTGGGACCGTTTTCGTCCCTCCCGGCCTGGCCGGTCTGATCTGCGCCCGCAGACCCAGCGCTCGGTGCGGCTTCGCCGGTCTGATCCGGTCGCCCCGGACCAGTGCCCACGGGGTCTGCGCCCGCTTGAGCCGCGCCCGTCCCGGGGTCGCCGGTCTGGTCCGTGCTCGCCGGCGGTGCGCCCGGGGGAGCTGCGCTTGCAGCGACTGCGCCGGCGAATCGGCCGCGCAGTTCGAAGTAGAGCACCGCGGCGGCCAGGGCCGACAGGGGGGCGCTCAGCACCCCGACGATCACCCTGGCGACGATGCCCGCCCCCGAGCCGGCTGATGCAGCCGCTATCTCGATGGCCGAGCCGATGAACACGACCAGAACGTCGAGCAGGAGGATCACGCCGAACACCTGCCAGCCGTTGCCGCGCACCAGTTCCCTGCTGCGCCCGAGCGCCCGCAGGGCGCCAGGCTGCTCGAGCACGACGACGGGAGCGGCCAAGGACCAGATCGTGATGAGTATGAGACCGGGGACGATGAGCATGATGAAGCCGATCACGATCCCCACGCCGGCGATGATCCCGACGAGGATGAGCTGGCCGAGCACGGGCACCACCGCCTTGAGCAGCTGGCCGACGCTCGCGTCCCTGCGACCATCCTGGATGTCGGCCACCAGCTCGACGACCATGCCGGTGAAGAGCGTGGTGGCTACCAGGCTGGTGACCACGGCCACCAGGGCAAGGCCGGGGGCGCCGGCGAGCAGCACGGCGGTCAGGATCCCGGTGAACACGAAGACGACCGCCGCGGCAGGCATCAGCACGGGTGCCTGGTCGACGTAGATGCCAAACACGCGGCGAACCACCGCCCCGACATCCAGCGAGCCCCGTAGCTCCCGGGAACTCACGCCGGGGCTGTGCGCCGAGCCATCCGCTCGGCGCGACGCTGCTCGCGGGTGCGCTTGAGGATCCCCTTGCGGCCGTGCTCCTCAAGGCCGGCATACAACCCCCGGATCTCCAGAAGGACCTGGTCGGCCACCGCCTGCTGCTGCTCGCGCGTAGGGTTCTCGACCCGCTCCCAGCGCAGCGCGTCCCCGTACTGGACGGTCACCTTGGGGAACTGCAGTCGCCGCCAATTGCGCACGTGCGAGGAGCCGTAGATAGCGATCGGCACGACCGGTGCCCCCGTCTCGAGCGCCAGGCGGCCGATCCCGCGCTTGGCCTGCTCGGCCATCTTTCCGGTGCGCGAGCGACCGCCCTCGCAGTACATCGTGATCGCCCCGCCCCTGGCGAGAATGGCCTCGGCGGTGATGACCATCTCCTCGTCGCGTGCCCCGCGGCGCACCGGGAAGACGCCGCCGTGGGAGCCGATGAACTCCATCGGCCCCTTGAACAGCTGCGACTTGGCCATGAAGCGGACCTTGCGCCGGATGTAGCAGCCCATCAGGAAGTGGTCCATGAACGAGAAGTGGTTGGGCGCGAGGATGACCGCGCCGGTGCCGGGTACCTTCTCCGTGGAGATGGGACGCGTGCGCAGGAACGTGTAGGCATACAGCGAGGTGATCACCCGCACCACCTCGTACACCCAGTCCGGTTCGCGCGTGCGCGCGCGTGCGTGGAAGCGGTCGAAGTACTCCTTCGGCCGCGGGTCGGAGTACACCTGCTCGCGCATCGGGACCAGATCGCTCATCTGAGCGCTCTACGTCGCTGCGAGCAAGAAGTTACGCGCGTAGGACAGGCCCCGTCCGGGGTCAGGCTCCGCTGCGCGCGCGGGCCAGCGCGTCCGCCCAGCCCGCCAGCAGGCAGGCGCGCTCGTCCTCGCTCATCCGCGGCTCATAGCTCCTGCGTTCGCGCCAGCCGCCACGCACGTCGCTCACCGTCCAACTGCCCACGCCGACGCCGGCCAGGTAGGCAGCCCCCAGCGCGGTGGTCTCGGTGATCTCGGGCAGCACGACCGGTACCCCGAGCACGTCGGACTGGAACTGCATCAACCACTCGTTTGCGCTGGCTCCGCCGTCGACGCGAAGCTCGCTCAGCGGCTGCGCGGACACCGCCTCCATGGCCCGAACCGCGTCGAGGGTCTGGTAGGCGATCGCCTCGAGGGCGGCGCGCGCCAGGTGCGCGCGTCCGCTGCCCCGCGTCAGCCCCACGATCGTCCCGCGTGCATAGGGATCCCAGTGCGGGGAGCCCAGCCCGGTGAGGGCCGGCACGAAGTACACACCGTCGTTGCCCTGAAGCGTCGCGGCCAGCGTCTCGCTGTCCTCGGCGCGCTCGATGATCCCGAGGCCATCACGCAACCACTGAACGGCGGCGCCGGTGACGAAGATCGAGGCCTCCAGCGCATAGGCAGTCGAGCCGCCGATGCCCCAGGCGACCGTGGCCAGCAGTCCCGGCGAGGGCTCGGGAACGGTGAAGCCGGTGTTCAGCAGCAGGAATGACCCGGTGCCGTAGGTGTTCTTGCCCATGCCCGGGTCCACGCAGGCCTGTCCGAACAGGGCCGCCTGCTGGTCGCCCGCGACCCCCGCCACCGGGACAGCGTGACCGTGCAGCGCCTCCGGACGCGTCCGGCCGAGGATGCCCGCGCTCGGCAGCACCTGCCCCAGCGCGCGGGCGGGGACGTCGAACAGGTCCAGCAGCTCGGCGTCCCAACGGGCGGCGGCGATGTCGTAGAGCAGGGTGCGCGAGGCGTTCGAAGCGTCCGTGGCGTGCTCGCCGGTGAGCTTGAACAGCAGCCATGAATCGACCGTGCCGAACACTGCGCGCCCGCTTCGAGCCCGCTCGCGCAGCCCCTCCACGTGCTCGAGCAGCCACTGGATCTTCGTGCCGGAGAAGTACGGGTCGAGCACCAGGCCGGTGCGCGCCCGCACGAGGGGCTCGTGCCCGGATGCCCGCAGCTCATCGCAGCGTGCGGCCGTGCGGCGGTCCTGCCACACGATCGCGTTGTGCAGCGGCTCGCCGGTATCGGGGTCCCACACGCACACGGTCTCGCGCTGGTTGGTGATCCCCACCGCGACGAGCTCCCCCGGCCGCAGCCCGGCGTCCTCGAGCGCTTCTCCGGCGACCGCCTGCGTCACCTCCCAGATCTCGCGCGCGTCGTGCTCGACCCAGCCGGGCTGGGGGAAGTGCTGGGCGAACTCGCGATAGGCCCGGCCGATCGGATCGGCCCGCTCGTCGAACACAAGGCAGGTGGTACCCGTGGTTCCCTGGTCTATCGCGAGGATCATCCCACCGCGAGCCTACCTGCGGGCGAGGTAGACCCGCACGAAGTCCACCAGCTGACGCCCGCGATGGGCGAACCCCGCGAGCGTGCGGCCGGTCGCGCGGTGGACGAGGTCCAGCTCGACCTCGGCCAGGCGATGCCCGGCGCGGACCGCGTCGATCGTCATCCCGACCTCCATCCCGTATCCGTGCGCGAACGGCAGGACGTCCTGCAGCACCGAGCCACGCAACGCGCGCTGCCCGGAGATGGGCGCCCTCACGCGTGCGCCGCACCGCCGGCGGATCGCCCAGCGCGCGAACGCGACCGCCAGCCCGACTCCGCCGCCCACGCGCCTGGCGAAGGCCGCCACCGCGATATCCGCCCGTCCGCGACGGACGGTCTCGGCGAGGGCGCCAAGCTCTCTGGCCGACTCCGCGAGGTCGCCGTCGCAGAGGATGAAGATCGCGCTGCCCTCCCCGCCGCCGGTGTCCACCCGGGCCTGCCGCAGCGCATTCCGGGCGGCCGGCGTCGCGGCGTCGCCCTTGCCGATCATCCGCCCACTGCGCACCAGCCGCGCACCGGCCGCGAGGGCGATCTCGGGAGTGGCGTCGGTCGAGCCGTCGTCGGCGAGCCACACCGGCGCACCGGGAAAGGCCACGGCGAGCGCCGCGAGCGTCGCGCCGAGGCGGTCGGACTCGTTGAAGGCGGTGACGATGACGAACGTGTCGTGGGCCATGGTTCGGTCGGCCGCGGAGGCTATTGTCCGCGGTCGATCGAAGGTCCCTCGAGCAAGGCTCGGCGGACGGTGGCGACTTGTGGTCCGGAAGCCGGCGGCCAGCCGGCTCTCCTGATCACGGTGGACGCCCCAACAGGCGTATCGACTGGGCGATGGCCCTTTGGAGACTCACTATCGGGAGGTTCACGTGGCTGACGTAGAGGCCCATATCACCGGCACCGTATGGAAGATCGAGTGCGCCGTCGGCGACACCATCGAGGAGGGCGACACCGTTGCGATCCTCGAGTCGATGAAGATGGAGATGCCCGTGGAGGCCGAAGACTCGGGCACCGTCGCCGAGATCCGCTGCCAGGAGGGTCAGGCGGTCAACGAGGGCGACACGCTCGTCGTGCTCGAGTAGTCGCGGGGGCTGGACCCCGCGAACGGCTCTCGCAGCCCGCTCGGGCGCGCAGGGCTGCTGCCCGGAGCACGGCCGGCCGGCCGGCGCCCCGGCGCGCGCGGCGGCGCTCGGTTAGCCTGTCGCTGCGGTGTCCTCCAGCGCTCCTCCACGCGAGCTCGCCGACGGCAAGCTGCTGCTCGACGAGCCGGCCGCCGGCGTCGTCCGCCTGACGATCTCCAACCCGGCCAAGCGCAACGCGCTCGACCATCCGATCCTCGACGCGATCACCGCCACCGCCACGGAGCTGGCGTCCGCCGTCGAGACCGCCCGGGGAGACCGATCGACCGAGGCGGGCGTCGCAGCCGGAGCGCCCGAGGCACGCTGCCTGGTGATCACGGGGGCGCACGGGATGTTCTCGGCGGGCTACGACATCGGCGAGATACCCGATCAGGAGTTCGAGGAGCGGGCCGAGCGCCTGATCGCGCACCCTTTCACCGACGCGATCGACGCTCTGGAGTCGTTTCCGTATCCAACGCTGGCCGTCCTTTCGGGCCACACCATCGGCGGCGGCCTGGAGTTGGCGCTGGCCTGCGACCTGCGGCTGGCCCGGGAGGACATCAAGCTCGGCATGCCCCCGGCCAAGCTGGGATTGGTCTACTCGCACACGGGCCTGCGCCGCTTTCTCGACGCAATCGGCGCGGCGCGCACGAGGGAGCTGTTCCTGCTCGGCCGCTACATCGACGCGGGCACGGCGCTGGCGTGGGGGCTCGTCAACGACGTCACGGGGCCCGAGGAGCTCGACGGCGCGGGGCTGCGCCTGGCCGGCGAGCTGGCTGGCAACGCGCCGTTGGCGCAGATCGGCAACAAGCGCGTGATAGCCGCCCTGCTCAGCGCCCAGGGCGAGCTGACGGCGGAGGTCGAGGAGGAGCTGATAGAGCTGCGCCGCGCGTCGTTCGCGTCGCATGACATGCGCGAGGGGATGCGCGCATTCGCCGAGAAACGTCCCGCGCGCTGGCGCGGGGAGTAGCGCTCGGGCCGCTTGCGGCCCCGGTCCAGGAGGGCAGGGCGGCCGGACGGGCGCGGGAGGCGGCGGCCCGAGGGTTGCCGTCCGCGCCAGGCCATATGTTGCGCGGCATGCCGCCGCTGGTCACCCGGGAGGAGGCCCTGCTCCTCGGCGAGATCGAGGACCAAGAGCAGATCGAGGCGCTCGTGCAACGCGCCTGGGAGGCACGCGTGGAGCGTTTCGGGGACTCCACCGACATGTGCTCGCTGGTCAACGCCAAGTCCGGCGGCTGCGCCGAGGACTGCGGCTTCTGCGCCCAGTCGCGCTTCGCGGAGGCAGAGACGCCCATGCACCCGCTGATGGATCCCGAGCAGGTCCTCGAGCACGCGCGTGCGGCAGAGGCGGCGGGGGCGCACCGCTTCTGCATGGTCACCCAGGGCCAGGGACTGTCCAAGCGCGACTTCGACAAGTACCTCGAGGGTGTGCGCCTGGTGGCCGAGCACACCAACCTCAAGCGCTGTGCCTCTGTGGGACACATGTCCGCCGCCCGCGCGGCGGCGCTCAGGGAGGCTGGCGTCCAGCGCGTGCACCACAACGTCGAGACCGCATCCAGCTACTACGACGAGGTCTCTACGACGGTTCGCTACGAGGGACGCCTGCGCACGATTCGGGCTGTGCGTGAGGCCGGGCTGGAGACGTGCGTCGGCGGCATCCTCAACCTCGGCGAGACGCGCGCGCAACGCGTGGAGATGGCCTTCGAGCTCGCCGCGATCAACCCGACGAGCGTTCCGATCAACCTGCTGAACCCGCGCGCCGGAACGAAGTTCGGCGACCGCGAGCTGATCGATCCCTGGGAGGCCGTGAAGTGGATCGCGATCTTTCGCCTGATCCTGCCCGAGGCCCTCTTCCGCCTGTGTGGCGGGCGAGTCGAGAACCTCGGTGAGCTGCAGCCGCTCGCGGTCCGGGCCGGGTTGAACGGCGTCATGATGGGCAACTTCCTGACCACGCTGGGAGCCGAGCCCGAGCAGGATCGGGCGATGTTCCAGCAGCACGGCCTGAACGTCGCGCGCCAGCCCGACAACGCGGCCGACCCGCGACCCGACAACCGCTCCGGATGGCTGTCCGGGGAGACGCCCGACGTGGTCGAGGAGCTGTTGGACGACTCCCGCCCCGCGGACGTGATCGACCTGCGCGTGCGCATGTGGGATCCGTCGACCCAGCTGCGCTACCGGGCCAAGCGCTCGGTCCCGCAACGACCCGACGGAGCGCCGAACAGAGTCCCGGTCGGCTAAGGGAGTGGACGTGAGCGAGATCTCAGAGCGACTGGCCGAGCTCGAGACGCTCGGCCTGGACCGCCGGCTACGGATGGTGAGCGGACCGCAGGGGCCAACCGTCCTGCTCGACGGCAGACCCGTCCTGCTGCTGTGCTCGAACAACTACCTCGGGCTCGCCGACCATCCGCGGGTGCGCGAGGCAGCGGCCGAGGCGGCGATGCGCTGGGGCGTCGGCGCGGGCGCCTCGCGGCTGGTGTCCGGGACGATGACCATCCATCGGCGCCTGGAGGAGCGCCTGGCAGCGTTCGAGCGCGCCCAGGCGTGCCTGCTCTTCGGGTCCGGCTACCTCGCGAACATCGGCGTGATCGGCGCACTCGCCGGCAACGGCGGCACGGTCTTCTCAGATGAGCTCAACCACGCCTCGATCGTCGATGGCTGCCGCCTGTCGCGCGCCGAGGTCGTCGTCTACAGGCACCTCGACGTCGAGCACCTCGACTGGAGCCTCGCGCGACGCCGCGGCCGCCGCGGCGGTCAGGGCGGGCGGTTGATCGTCACCGACTCTGTCTTCTCGATGGACGGCGAGGTTGCCCCGCTACCGGAGATCGTCGAGCTGGCCCACACCCACGGGGTGCGGCTCGCCGTAGATGAGGCACACGCAACCGGCACCCTCGGCCCGGGGGGGCGCGGGGCCATCGCAGAGGCGGGACTGGAGGGTGAGGTCGACGTCATCGTGGGCACCCTCGGAAAGGCGCTCGGCTCCTACGGGGCATACGTGTGCGCGGATGCAGAGATGGTCCGCTACCTGATCAACACGGCGCGCTCGCTGATCTTCTCGACCGCCCTGCCGCCGCCCGCCGTCGCCGGCGCGCTGGCCGCGCTCGAGCTGCTTCAGAAGCGCCCGCACCGGGTGCAGCGGCTGCACTCGAACGCGCGCGCGCTGCGCCGGGCGCTCGTCGCCGAGGGCTTCGCCGTGGCCGAAGAGGAGATGCACATCGTCCCGCTCATCGTCGGCGACGAGCGTCTCGCGACGCAGATGTGCCAGGAGGCGATCGAGCGCGGAGTGTTCGCCCAGGCGATCCGCCCCCCCACCGTGCCGGTCGGAACGTCCCGTCTGCGCCTGGCCGTGATGGCCTCGCATACGCCCGCCGAGCTGCGCATGGCCGCCGGCGCGCTCGCCGAGGCTGCGCGGGCGATAGGGCTCGACCCCGCCGCGATGGGCCCGCCCATGGTCGGTCGGGAGCCCTCGGTCGCCGACGAGCGTGTCCAGGAGCCCAGCCTCGCGGCGCGAGGCATGCCCGGCCGGTCTGAGCGTGTCCCGTTCGACCTCGAGCGGAGCGTCGAGCCATCCGAGGCCGCTCCGTTCGACCTCGAGCGGAGCGTCGCGCGACCTGAGGCCGTTCCGGCCCTGTTCGACGGCGACGAACCGTCGGGGTCGGGCGCCCCGTTCGACGCCGAGCGCGAGACGTCGATCGTCCGCGCCGCCTAGTCCTTCACCGCGCCCGCGCCCATGCGAGGACTATTCGTCACGGGCACCGATACGGGTGTGGGAAAGACGATCCTGAGCGCCTGCCTGTTGGCGGCCATGGTGGCGGAGGGCGAGTGGGTGTCCGCGTACAAGCCGGTCATCACCGGCCTCGACGAGCACGCGGGTCCCGATGACCCAGCGACCTGGCCGACCGATGACGAGCTGCTCTCGACCGCGTCGGGCATGTCTGCCCGGGAGGTTGCGCCGCTGCGCTACGGCCCCGCCGTCTCCCCACATCTGGCGGCGGAGCTGGCGGGCGAGCACATCGACCCGGAGCAGCTCCTGCGGGGTGCTCGCGCCGCCGCGCTCCCCGACGCCGCGGCTCCCAGCACAGGAGAGGGTGCCGCGGGATCGGAGGTCGCGGGCTCCGACGCCCCTCGCAACGGGCGGCGCAGGACGCTCGTCGTCGAGGGCGTGGGCGGCCTCTTGACGCCGCTTGCCGCCTGCTACTCGGTGCGCGATCTCGCAGCCGCATTGAAACTGCCCGGCGTGATCGCCGCCCGCCCCGGGCTGGGCACGATCAACCACACGCTCCTCACGCTCGAGGCCGCTCGCGCGGCCGGCATCAGGGTGTGCGCGGTCGTTCTCACCCCCTGGCCCGACCAGCCGTCAGAGCTCGAGCTGTCGAACCGCGAGACGATCGCCAGCCTCGGGAGCGTCGAGGTCGCCGGTCTGGGCCCCGTGCGCGGTCTCGACCGGAGCGATCTGGCACGCGCGGGCGCAGATCTGCCGTGGCAGCGCTGGCTGAGCGGATCCTCAGCCTGAGTAGCCGGCAAGCGCCGCGGCCGTAACCGCCGCGGTGACCGCTGCGAGGTCCTCCTCGTCGATCACATAGGGGGGCATCGTGTAGATGAGGTCGCGGAACGGACGCAGCCAGACCCCGCGCTGCACCGCCGTCGCCGTGGCCGCCGCCATGTCGACTTCGCCGCGCAGCTGTACCACTCCGATCGCGCCGAGCACGCGCACGTCCTCGACACCCGGCAGCTCTCGTGCCGGCTCGAGCCCCGAGCGTAGCCCGCGCTCGATCGTCCCTACGCGCTCGCGCCAGCCGGTCTCGGCACGATCCCCACCGACACCCTCCAGACCGTCTGCCCCACCGACACCCTCCCCACCCCCTGCCCCTGTCAACAGCGCGAGCGAGGCGAGCGCGACGGCACACGCAAGGGGGTTCGCCATGAACGTCGGCCCGTGCATCAGCCCGCCGCCCTCGCCGCCGGAGACCGCGTCGGCCACCGCTCGAGTGCAAAGTGTGGCGGCAAGCGTGAGATAGCCCCCGGTCAGCGCCTTGCCGACGCACATCACGTCCGGTGCGATCCCCGCGTGCTCGCTGGCGAACATGGTGCCGGTGCGCCCGAAGCCCGTCGCTATCTCATCGAGCACCAGCAGCAGGCCGTGCTCGTCGCACAGCCTGCGCAAGAGCGCGACGCACTCCGGTGCATGAAAGCGCATGCCCCCGGCCCCCTGCACGACGGGCTCGACCACGATCGCCGCGAGCTCATCCGCGTGGCGGGCGACCAGCGCGCTCACGTGCCTGGCCCAATGCTCGTCCAGGCCTGCATCGAACCCGTCGGGCGGACGCTGGGCGAACACATGCTCCGGCAGGACGCCCGCGAACAGGCTGTGCATCCCGGCGACGGGGTCGCACACGGCCATCGCGCCGAACGTGTCGCCGTGGTAGCCGCCTCTCACCGTCAGCAACCGCGTGCGCCGCGTGCGCCCGAGCGCACGCTGGAACTGCAGGCACATCTTGATCGCCACCTCGACGGACACCGATCCCGAGTCCGCGAAGAACACGGCCTCCAACCCGCCCGGCGTCAGCTCCACCAGACGCTCGGCCAGGCGCACGGCCGGCTCGTGCGTGAGCCCGCCGAACATGACATGCGCCATCTGCCCCAGCTGCCCGCGCAATGCGCGGTCCAGCACGGGGTGGCGGTAGCCGTGGATCGCGCACCACCACGACGCCATGCCATCTATCAGTTCGTGCCCGTCAGCCAGCTTCAGCCGCACCCCCTCAGCCGAGACGACGGGCAGCGAGGGCAACGCGGAGGGCAACGCGCCGTAGGGATGCCAGACGCGCCGACGGTCTACCGCGAGCAGCTCATCCCAGCCGGAATTCGCCCTTTGGCCGCCCGGCGGCATGGCGCGGAGCGGAGCGGTTCCCGCTAGTCCTCGTACAGGACGAAGTCGCGCTTGCGCGCGCCACACACCGGACAGAACCAGGTGTCAGGGATGTCCTCAAAGGCGGTTCCGGCGGGGATGCCCCCGTCCGGGTCGCCCTCCTCGGGGTCATAGATGTAGCCGCAGGATTCGCAGATCCAACGCTGCAGGGTCTTGGTCGTGGCGCTCATGCACCTAACATTACCGGGCTGTAGGGTCAAGCGATGAGCAGCCGTGGCCAGAGCGAGCCTGCGGGGCCCGGCGAGGAGTACAACCCGGGGCCGGCCACCGCCGCCCGTCAGGCGGCGACCGTGATCCTTCTGCGCGGGGGCGACACGTGCCTGGAGGTGCTCCTGGTCAGGCGCACGCCGCACGCGCGGTTCATGGGCGGGGTGTGGGTGTTCCCGGGCGGGGCGATAGAGGCCGGAGACATCCCGGGCGATGCCCCGGCGCAGTCGGGCAGCGCGAGCGAGGCACACGCGCTACGGGCAGCCGCCGCACGCGAGCTGCGCGAGGAGGCGGGGATCGCGCTGGCCGAGACGGCCGAGCTCGTGCAGTTCTCGCGCTGGATCACCCCGGCCGTGGTGCGCACCCGCTTCGACACCCATTTCTACCTTGCCACCCTGCCGGAGGGACAGGAGCCGCAGGTGGATGGCGAGGAGTGCGTGGCGCTCGGCTGGTTCACGCCGCGGGCCGCGCTCGACGCCCACAGCGCCGGAGAGATCGCGCTCGTCTTCCCGACGATCAAGCACCTAGAGCAGCTCGACGTGTTCTCCTCGAGCGATGCCCTCCTCGCCCACGCCCGCGGGCGCGAGGTGCTGCCGGTCGAGCCGAGGGTGGTTCTCGAGGGGGAGCTCGCCCGCGTGCTCCTGCCCGGCGACCCCGGCTACTGAGTCGTGCTGGAGCACGACCCGAGGGCAATTCGACCGGGCCGGCGAACATCCGGCGGATGCGCGGTCGGGTCAGCCCTGCTGCTGGGCCGCGATCACGTGCGTGACCGCGTTGATCAGCGCCAGGTGGGTGAACGCCTGGGGGTAGTTGCCGAGGTGACGACCTGAGGAGGCCTCGAGCTCCTCGGCGTAGAGCCCCATCGGCGAGGCGTACGCGAGCAGGCGCTCGCAGAGATGCTCGGCGTCGCGGTGCTCGCCGATCTCCGACAGCGCCGAGACGAGCCAGAACGAGCAGATCAGGAACGTACCCTCCTCCCCGTGCTGGCCGTCGTCGGTCTCGTCGGTCCGGTAGCGCAGGACGAGCCCGTTCTCGGTGAGCTCGTCGCGGATCGCCGTCACGGTCGCCCGCACGCGCTCGTCCTCGGGTCCGAGGAAGCGCACGAGGGGAACGAGCAGGTTGGAGGCGTCGAGCGCGTCGGTGTCGTAGTGCTGGCGGAAAACCCCTCGACCGTCGACGCCACGGTCGAGGATCTCCTGACGGACCTCCTCGGCGAGCGCCTGCCAGCGATCACAGAGGTCCTGCTCGCCCCGCCGTTCGGCCAGCCGCGCACCGCGGTCCATCGCGACCCAGCACATAAGCTTCGAAGAGACGTAGTGGTGGGGCTCGCCGCGACCCTCCCAGATGCCCTGGTCGGGTTCCTTCCACACCCTGATTGCGCACTCGACCTGATCGCGGAGGACCGGCCACAGCCGCTCAGGGATGTGGTCGCGCGCCTTGGAGTGCAGGTAGACCGAGTCCAGAACGGCCCCGTAGACGTCGTTCTGTCGCTGGTTGTAGGCCCCGTTTCCGATACGCACCGGACGCGCCCCCTCGTATCCCTTGAGGTGACCGAGCGTCGTCTCCTCGAGGTCCATCTCGCCCTTGATCCCGTACATGATCTGCAAGGAGCCGTCCTCGTTGCGGCCCATGTCGGCGACGTACTGGACGAAGTCGTCGGCCTCCCAGTCGAGGCCCAGCGCGTGCAGGCCCCACAGCGTGAAGGAGGCATCCCGCATCCAGCAGTAGCGGTAGTCCCAATTTCGTTCGCCCCGCGGCGTCTCGGGCAGTGAGGTGGTGGGCGCGGCGACGAGCGCGCCGGTCGGCATGAACGTGAGGCCCTTCAACGTGAGCGCCGAGCGCTGTAGGTGGAAGCGCCACGGGTGATCGGGGTAGGTGCCTTCTGCGAGCCAACTCCGCCAGAAGTGACTGGTGCGCTCCAGATGCTCCTCGGCCTGTGCAACGGTGCGCGGGCCGCGCCGCTCCTCGGTCCAGGACAGCGCGCAGAAGCGCTTCTCGCCCTCGCTCATCGTGTGGCGGCCGTGGACGCGGTTGCCCTCGATGCCCATGCGCATGTCGCTGAACAGGCGCACGCCCGTCACGCCGTCCGTTGCGTCGAGGGCATTGCCACCCTCCTCGCCGGTGTCCGCGGCACTCCACCGCGCCGGCGTCGCGCCATAGTCGAGCATCGGCTCGCACACGAGCTCGACCGGCACCTGGCCCTGGATGCACTCGACAACGCGCACCAGCAGGTGCTCGGCGTCGGAGTCCGTCGGTGGGCGGGTGTGGGAGGTGCCCTCCTTGTTCTCGTGCCACTCGCCGATCGTCAGCGCGTCGACCACGCGCAGCCAGCCCTGCGGCGTCATCCAGGTCGTCTCGATCAGGTTCGTACCCGGGATGTAGCGCCGGCCGGCGGGCACGTAGATGCCGTACGGGCCGACGCGGAAGCTGCCGGCACCGCGGTCGAGCATCGCGCCGAAGACGGAGGGCGAGTCGAAATGGGGCAGGCACATCCACTCGATCGACCCGTCGGAGGAGACGAGCGCACCCGTGTGACAGTCCGTCAGGAAGCCGTAGTCGGCGATCGGCGGGAAGGGCGAGTCCGTAGAGGAGGCTTCCGAGCGGGCGCCGTCGGCTGGCGTAGGTAGAACCGGCCCCGCTGCCGCTGCGGCCGTCCGGGGGAGATCCCCGCGCACCAGCGCGGGCGCCCTCCCGGCGCTCGGCGCCTTCCCGGTATTGCGACGTCCTCGAGCGTCCGGCGAAGGCGAGCCTCGCGACACGCTCACCACTCCGTGCGCTCGAACGTCGGGCGCTCGACGTCCGGGGGCAGGATCTGCTCGTCTGCCAGCTTGTCCAGATGCGCGGCCAGCGTGACGGCCGCGGCGGGACGGAGCGCCTCGGGCACATCCGACCAGGCGGCGTCGAGCAGCTCCGCCACCGTGCGCGCGCCTTCTCCGAGCGCAATCAGCAGGGAGCGCTCCCGGTCCATGCGGTGACCCACGTACTCTTCGAGCTTGGCGTGCGAATCCCACACGGGTGGGCCGTGCCCGGGGCACAGGACATCGAAGTCCTCGCGCAACCCCAGACGGGTGAGTGCCAGCAGGTAGCCGGACATCGCGCCGGGATGGGGAGTGATGAAGACGCTGCCCTCGCCGAGAACCGCGTCGCCGGTGAAACAGGCCCCGTTCGCCACCAGCGCGAAGTGGTCGGGCGCGTGGCCGGGCGTGGCCACGGCCTGGAAGGGACCGAAGCGCACGTCCTCCGCGAGCGTCACGTCGACATTCCCGCGTCCGGCCGCCAGTGGCGCCGGGCGTCGTTCGAGCAGGACCTCGACGCCCTCGGAGTGATCGGCGTGGTCGTGGGTGAGCACGACGCCGCCCAACCCGCCCCGAGCATCGATCGCGGTCAGGAGCTGCTCGACGTGGGCATCGAGCAGCGGGCCGGGGTCGACGACCCATGCGGGTCCGCGCCCCACAACCCAGGTGTTGCTGCCCGACAGGGTCAGCAGCCCCGGGTTCGGCGCGCGCAGGCGCAGGATGTCATGCGCCTCGAGCAGGTCGAGCTCCGGCCGAGCCTCATCCGGCGCGGCCTCCGTCCCGGGACCGGGCTCGGGCGAGGTGCTCATGAGCGCGACGTTAGCTGAGACCGACCCCCAACCGGAGCCCGGCCGGGCTCACTCCCCTCAGCACGTCGAGGCTCGCACTCCGTCGGCCGGACGCTCGGGGGGCGCTCCTAGTCGTGTCTCGCGAGGCTCATCGCGACCGGCGGGGCGCCCGGCGGGTCCCCCTGGAGCCGCCGCGCGAGACGTCGGCGGCGTGGCGGGGACCGGCGCCCGATGCGGCAAAGCGGCGACCGCGCGCCGGGGCGCTGCGCCGGGGGGCGCCCCCGCGTCCCGAGGTGGCGTCGCTCGGAAGCCCGCCCAGCTCCAGCTCGCGATGCAGGCCCAGATCGCCGACCATGCCCGCGAGCTCGCGCGCCTGGTCGGCCGCTACGAGGGTCACGCCCACTCCGGTCGCGCCCGCCCGCGCGGTACGCCCGATGCGGTGGACGTAGTCGTCGCGCGTGGCCGGAATGTCGTAGTTGATCACATGGGTTATGCCAGCGACGTCGATCCCGCGTGCGGCCACGTCCGTGGCCACGAGCGTGTCCACCACGCCTGCCTCGAAGTTGGCGAGCGCGCGCTCGCGCTGGCCCTGTGACTTGTCCCCGTGCATGGCGACGGCCTGCACCCTGCTGGCCGCCAGCCGCTTGACGAGCCGGTCGGCACCGCGCTTGGTGCGCACGAACACCAGCGTCAGCCCGCGGTCGCAGTCGTTCAGCTCGAGGACCAGCCGCGCGACCTTGCCCTCGTGCGAGACCGCCACGAAACGGTGCTCCACGTCTCCCTTGCGCTCGGCCGGGTGCGCGTGCTCGTGACGGCGGGGGTTGGTGGTATAGGCCTTGGCGATGCGCCCGACCTCACCCTCGAGCGTGGCGGAGAACAGCAGCGTCTGGCGTTCGGGCCCGGTCATCTTCACGATCCGGTCGACCACCGGGCGGAAGCCCATGTCGAGCATTCTGTCCGCCTCATCGAGCACGAGTAGCCGGATCCTGCCCAGCGACACCTCACGGCGCTCGATCAGGTCGAGCAGCCGTCCGGGCGTGGCGACGAGGATGTGGGCGCGCGCGGCGAGCCGCGCCTGCTTGACGATGCCGGCGCCGCCGTAGACCGCGGCGATCGACAGGGCGCGGGCGTGGGCGACGGGGCGCAGGTCGTCGACGATCTGTATCGCGAGCTCGCGCGTGGGCGCGAGGACCAGCGCGGATGGCCTCGGGTCCGTGTCCCTCAGGCGTTCGACCATCGGGACCCCGAAGGCGAGCGTCTTGCCGGAGCCGGTCGGGGACTGCGCCAGCACGTCGTGGCCGGCCAGCACGTCGGGGATGACCATCTTCTGGACCGAGAACGGCGCGGCGATCCCGCGCTTGGCAAGCTCATCGACGACGACCTCGGACACGCCGAGATCGGCGAACGTTTCATGCTTCATGTTGTTGGTGCTCCTTCCGGCGACCCGCTGGTCGCCGCTGCGGATGGAGATTCGACTGACCCCATCCGCGCTCTCGGGCGCCAACAAAGACAAAGAACCTCGCGGACGACTTCGCCGCCCGCACGGCAACCGTAGCAGCCCTCCCGCCGGCACCCTGCAGCTTCCCCCGCCGACGCCTGGCGCCGCCCGCGGCCTGCGGGCCTATTGGAGGCTTGCCATCACGTGCTTCACGACGGTGTAGTCCTCGAGCGAGTACACGCTCAGATCCTTGCCGTAACCGGACTCCTTGAACCCGCCGTGCGGCATCTCCGAGACGAGTGGGATGTGGTCGTTGATCCACACGCACCCGAACCGCAGCGCCCTCGAGACGCGCAGCGCGCGGCCGACGTCGCGCGTCCACACCGACGAGGCGAGCCCGTAGCGGGTGGCATTCGCCCAGGCGATCGCCTGCTGCTCGTCGGTGAACCGCTGAACGGTGATCACTGGGCCGAAGATCTCCCGCTGGATCATCTCGTCGTCCTGACCGAGCCCGGCGACCACCGTCGGCTCCATGAAGAAGCCCGGCCGGTCGGGAGCGCGCCCGCCGGTCACGATCTCCGCCCGCTCGGGCTTGCGCTCGAGGAAGCCCTCCACGCGCTCGCGTTGACGAGCCGAGTTGACCGGCCCAAGCGTCGTCTCGGGTGCGAGCGTGTCTCCGATCACGAGCCCCTTCGCCTGGTCCGCCAGCCCGGCGACGACGTCGTCGTAGACGCCGCTGGAAGCCAGCACGCGCGTGGCGGCCGTGCAGTCCTGCCCGGCGTTGTAGTAGCCGGTGCCGGCGATCGTCTCCAGCGCGCCCTCGAGGCTCACGTCGTCGAACACGAGCACCGGGGCCTTTCCCCCCAGCTCGAGGTGCACGCGCTTGAGGCTGTCCGCCGCGGTACGCGCGATGTGCTTGCCCGTCTCGACCGAGCCCGTCAGCGACACCATGTCGACGTCGGGGTGGCTGATCAGGGCCTGCCCGGTCGGCTGGCCGGGTCCGGTGAGGACGTTCAGCACGCCCTTCGGCAGGATGTCGGCCGCCAGTTGTGCAAATCTCAGCGTGGTCAGAGGCGTCGTCTCGGCCGGTTTCAGCACGATCGTGTTGCCGCCGGCGAGCGCCGGTGCGACCTTCCAGATCGCCATCATCAGCGGGTAGTTCCAGGGCGTTATCTGCCCGATCACCCCGACCGCCTCGCGTCGCGTGAACGACGTGTAGCCCTCCATGTACTCGCCGGCGGCCCTCCCCTCCAGGCAGCGCGCCGCGCCCGCGAAGAAGCGCAGGTTGTCGGCCATGACGGGGATCTCGTCGTTGGCGACGTTCGCGATCGGCTTGCCCGCGTTCAGCGCCTCTTCCCGCGCTAGCTGCTCGCCGTTCTCCTCCACGCTGTCAGCCAGCGCCAGGAGGGCCTGGGCACGTTCCGCCGGCGTGGTCTGCGACCACCCCTCGAACGCCCGCCGCGCCGCCAGCACGGCTCGGTCGACGTCCTGCGCGCTGGACATCGGAGCCCGGGCCAGCTCCTCGCCCGTGGCAGGGTTGAGGACCGGCTCGGTCTCTCCAGCCGATGAGACCTGCTCGCCGTCGATGAAGTTCTGCAGGGTGCCTGCCGCGGTGGCCATGGTGTCTGTCTCCTTCAGGGAATCGTTCGTGGGTGGCTCGCCGGGGAACCGTTCATGGGTGGATCCCCGGAGGATCTGCGTGGGTGGGTCGTCGGTATTGGTTCACGGACGGATCTTCATTGGAGTCGTTCGGGTGGGCGGCCGAGGGACCGTTCCCGGGCGTGACCCAGGGGATTGTGCGTGGGTGGCGCGAGCCGCTCGTGGTGGCTTCTCGAGAGGTGGTCACGGCTGCATCTCGGAGCCTGCCCGAGAACCCGCTCCCTGGGAGCTCTGCCCGGCAGCTGAGGATCACGAGCTCGCGGCCGGGGTGACGCTTGCGGTTGCGCCGTCCGGTGAAGCGGCCACGACACCCAGCGCCTCGGCCACCGCCGGATGGGTGATCTTGCCGCCGGCCACGTTCAACCCCATGCGCAGGCCAGGGTCGCGGGCGAGCGCCTGCGTGATCCCGTGCTCGGCCAGCTCGATCACGTAGGGCAGCGTCGCGTTCGTCAGCGCGTACGTCGAGGTGATCGGCACCGCCCCCGGCATGTTCGTCACGCAGTAGTGGGTGATGTCGTCCACCTCGTAGGTGGGCTCGGAGTGGGTGGTCGGTCGCGAGGTCTCGAAGCACCCGCCCTGATCGATCGACACGTCCACGAGCACGGCGTGCTTCTTCATCAGCTGCAGCTGCTCGCGAGTCACGACGCGCGGCGCGCGACCCCCGTGGACGAGTACCGCGCCGATCACGAGGTCGGCGAGCGGGAGCATCTCCTCGATCGCCAGCGTCGATGAGTAGACGGTCGACGCGCGCCCGGCAAACGCGACTTCCAGCTCGCGCAGCCGGTCGATCGAGCGGTCGAACACGAACACGTCGGCCTGCATCCCGATGGCGATGAACGCGGCGTTCATCCCCACTACGCCGCCGCCGATCACGAGCACCGTCGCGGCCGCCACGCCCGGCACGCCGCCGAGCAGGATCCCCCGCCCCCCGAGCGGCTTCTCCAGCATGAACGCACCCGCCTGCGTGGCGATCTTGCCCGCCACCTCGCTCATCGGAGCGAGCAGCGGCAGCCTCCCCTCGGGGTCCTCGACCGTCTCGTAGGCGATGCAGGTAGCCCCCGATCGCATCAGGCCCTGTGCCAGCTCCGGCTCGGCCGCCAGGTGCAGGTAGGTGAACAGGGACTGTCCCTCACGCAACCTCGACACCTCCTCGGGCTGCGGCTCCTTGACCTTCAGCACGAGCTCGGCCTCGGCGAACACCGCCTCAGCGTCCCTGACGATGCGCGCGCCCTGGGCCTGGAACTGCTCGTCCGGCATGGCGCTGCCGTCTCCGGCACCAGCCTGCAGGAGCACCTCGTGCCCGCGCGCGCTCAGCTCCCTGACCCCCGCGGGGGTTATCGCAACGCGGTACTCATCGGACTTGATCTCGCTCGGAACCCCGATTCTCATACCCCGGCCGCTCCTTCCAAGGACGGTGTGCAAGGAAGGGGCTCCCGCGCGGGGCCCCCGTTGACAAGGACCATCACCGTGCCAGCTCTCTTCCGCGCAGCGCCAGCCAGAACTCGATCCGATCGCGGGCGCTCGAGAAGTCGCGCCCGGTCAGCTGCTCCACGCGGCGGATGCGGTAGCGCAGCGTGTGGCGGTGGCAGTAGAGCGCGTTCGCGGCCTTCTCCCAGTGCCCGTTGTGCTCGATGAAGACGTCCAGCGAGCGCAGCAGCTCGTCCCCGTAGTCGCCCTCCCCGTGCTCGACCGGGCCGAGCACGCCGCGGCAATAGGAGATCAGCGCGTCGTCGTCCTGGAGCGACAGCAGCAGCTGAAACGCGCCGAGGTCCTCGTAGGAGGCTACCTCGGGGGCGTTCCCGTTCTGAAGCCGCACCGCCTCGAGCGCACAGCGAGCCTCGTGGAAGCTCAGCCGCAGCGAGTGCGTCGCGGCGGCCCGGCTCGCGGCAGCGCGAACCGTGCCGAAACGAGCGGCCAGCTCCCCACGGATGCGGCGCGCCAGCTCGATCGGGTCCTGTCCCTCTGCGTCGATGACCGCGCACAGCAGCCCCGCCCGGATCGCCACGAGGTTGTGCACGTGCTCGCGCTCGAGGATCCGTTCCAGCGGCCCCGCGGCCGCGCTCGGGTCCGGTGGCTTGAAGGCCAGCACCGCCACCTGCTCGCCGATGCCGAACGGGCGCAGCCGCGCCTGCAGCTCCTCCGGGTAGAGGTGCCCGGTGAGCGCCTCGGCCAGCACGTCGCCGACCATGTTGCGCTGCAGCAGCTCATAGCGCTCGTTGACCAGCTGAGCGAACGCACGCTCGGTGATGGCGATGAACGGCAGCTCGTAGGGGACCTCGAACACGGGAAACGAATGCTTGCGCGCTGCTGTCAGCAGGGCCCCCGGCAGCCGTCTGTGGCTGAACCCGGTGCCGAAGCCGAGGCCGGCGATCTCGCTGTCGACGAGCCGCTCGATCAGCTCGCGCTGCACCTTGGCTCCGGTGAGCTGCACGCCGGTCGTCAACAGCAGCTCGCCCCCCCGCAGCCACGGGGTCGGGTCTGGGAGCTCCGTCGAGTGCACCCAGCGAACGTTCGCCCTCGCCGATTCCTGGCCGCTCACGAGCGCGAGCCCGAGCTCGGCGGTCAGGCTCTCGACAGTGAGCTCCATCTCTCCACCCGCTCTGACGCCTCGCTCAGCACCGGGCGAAGGACCGCCTCGATCTCCTCGAACTGCTCCTCTCCCGCGATCAGCGGCGGGGAGAGCTGGACGATCGGATCGCCGCGATCGTCGGTCCGGCAGATCAGCCCATGCTCGTAGAGCGTGCCCGAGAGGAAGCCGCGCAACAGCTCCTCGGCCTCGTCGTGGCTGAACGTCGCCTTGGTCTCCTGGTCCTTGACGAGCTCGATCGCCTGGAAGTAGCCGGCGCCGCGCACATCCCCGACGATCGGCACGTCGCGCAGGCTCTCAAGCATCGCGCGCAGGCGGCCTTCGTTCTCGCGGACGTGCTCGTTCAGCCCCTCCCGCTCGATCACGTCGAAGTTCGCGAGCGCCGTCGCGCACGCGATCGGGTGCCCGGCGAAGGTGAAGCCGTGGTTGAAGATCGCCTTGCCGTGCAGGAACGGCTCGGCGATGTGGTCGCCGGCGATCACCGCACCCATCGGTGCGTAAGCGGAGGTGATGCCCTTCGCCGCGGTGATCATGTCGGGCTGGTAGCCAAAGCGTTCGCAGCCGAACCAGTGTCCGAGACGCCCCCACGCGCAGATCACCTCGTCGGAGATCAGCAGCACCCCGTGGCGGTCGCAGATCTCCCGCACGCGCTGGAAGTAGCCGTCCTGCGGCACGAAGCACCCGCCGCCGTTCTGCACGGGCTCGAGGATCACGGCCGCCACGGTGGCGGGACCCTCGAACAGGATCGCCTCCTCGATCGAGTCCGCCGCCCACAGCGGGTCACGGTCTTCTTTCCAGCGGTAGGAGTTGGTGTTGGCCGCGTGCCGCCCTCCCGGCGTCAGGGGCTCGAACGGTTCGCGCAGTGCCGGCAGCCCCGTGGCTGTGAGCGCGCCCATCGAGGTGCCGTGGTAGGCCAGGAAGCGGGAGATGATCTTGTGACGCTTGGGTTCGCCCCGCGCGGCGAAGTAGGACTTGGCGAGCTTCCACGCGGACTCGACCGACTCAGAGCCGCCCGAGGTGAAGAACACGCGGTTCAGGTTCCCCGGCGCGAGCTCGGCGATACGCGCCGCCAGCTCGATCGAGCGTGGGTGGGCGTAGCTCCAGTTCGTCCAGAACCCGAGCTCCTCGGCCTGCCTTGCCGCGGCCTCCCCGAGCTCGGAGCGCCCGTGGCCGATGTTCACGCAGTAGAGCGCCGACAGCCCGTCGAGGTAGCGCTTGCCGTGCTCGTCGTAGACGTAGCAGCCATCGCCGCGCGCGATGATCGGCACCTCCCCGTCCGCGTAGGCGCCCATCCGCGTGAAGTGCATCCACAGGTGGCGTTTGGCCTGCTCTTGAAGCTTGCTGGACATTCTCTATGCACCCGACCCCGGTCGCTGACTAGACACCTCGGACAACGCTACTCCCTCGAGACAATAGGCTCAAGGCGCCGCATGGTGAACAAGTCGCGCGCCAATTGTACGGAGCGTACAATCAGACGTTCACGTTTTGGGAGTTGCGCCCCTTGCGCCCCCGCCGGTCAAGGACGTAACGTCTGTCACGACGGCCCAGCGGGGCCGCGGTTCGAAACCTTCAGGAGAGGAGCGTCATGGCCACCGATAGCGCCGCCGTCCCGGCCACGTCCGGGGGCCCGGCATCTGGCCAGGTCGAGGACAAGGGCCTGAAGAAGGGCGCGATCGGCTACATCTCCAACCTCGTCATCGGGGTCGCCTCGACCGCGCCCGCGTACTCGCTGGCGGCGACCCTCGGCTTCGTGGCCGCGGTGAAGGGCGTCGGCGTGCACGCCCCGGCGGTGCTGCTGGTCGCGTTCATCCCGATGCTGCTCGTCGCCTCGGCCTACAAATACTTCAACCGCGCGGACCCCGACGCGGGCACGACCTTCGCATGGACCACGCGCGCGATGGGGCCGATAACCGGCTGGTGGAACGGCTGGGCGATCTTCCTGGCCGACCTGATCGTGATGGTGTCGCTGTCGGACATCGCGGCGATCTACACCTTCAAGCTGTTCGGGTTCACCGAACTGGGCAACTCGAAAGCGGCGATCATCATCGCGGCCGTCCTCTGGATCGTCCTGATGACCTGGATCTGCTACCGCGGGATCGAGCTCTCGGCCAGAATCCAGACGATCCTGCTCGGCACCGAGATCGCCATCCTCGCGATCTTCTCCGTCGTGGCCCTGGCGAAGGTGTACGGGTCGCACCCGCCGAGCGGGTCGGTTCATCCGTCGCTGTCGTGGTTCAACCCGTTCGCGCTCAAGTTCGGCGATCTCCTTGTCGCGCTCCTGTTGGCCGTGTTCATCTACTGGGGCTGGGATTCGGGCGTGGCCGTCAACGAGGAGTCCGAGGACCCTGCAGAGGGACCGGGGAAGGCGGCGGTCGTATCGACGATCGTGCTCGTCCTGATCTACGTCATCGTCTCGGCCTCGGCCCAGGCGTTCCACGGCGTCGGCTTCATCACGAACGAAGAAAACTCGAGCGACGTGCTGAACGCCCTCGGCAGCGGCGTGCTCGGCGAACCCTGGAACAAGCTGCTGATCATCACCGTCCTGACGTCCGCGTCCGCCTCCACCCAGACGACGATCCTGCCGACGGCGCGCACGACGCTCTCGATGGCGCACTGGAAAGCGGTCACCTCGCTGCTATCGCGCGTGCACAAACGCTACCTCACTCCGACCGTGTCCACGGTCGGCTTCGGAGCCCTTGCGATCGTCCTGACGGTCGTGGTGCTGCTCCTGTCCGGGTCGGTGCTCGAAGCCTCGATCGCCGCGGTGGGCTTCCCGATCACCTTCTACTACGGGTGGACCGGCGTCGCCTGCGCGATCTACTACCGCAAGGAGCTTCGCAAGAGCTCACGCAACCTCTTCCTGCTGGGCATCGGCCCGCTGCTCGGCGGCCTGATCCTGTGGGGGGTCGGTGTGCGCGCGGCGATCTACTACGGCCACGCCGAAAACAACCTCTCAAAGCCGATCGCCGGCATCTCGCTGCCGCTCTGGATGGGGATCGGCGGCCTGCTCCTCGGCGGGATCGTGATGCTCGCGTCCCGGCCCATATTCAAGGATTACTTCTCGCGCAAGCGCGAGGTCGCGCCACCGGGCCTGCTCGAACGACCGGCGGCGGAGGCCATACCGGCGCCGGTCGACTTCTGAGCGGAACCGGCCGACCTCCGTACACCCGACGCACCGGTATTGCCGTCGCCATACGCGATCTCCGGGAGGCACATGCCCACCCAACGCAGGGGCACACTGAGCGCCGCCGAGCGGACTCCGTCCAAGGTCGAGCTGGCAGACGTCCACGCACCCGGCGCACCGGTATAACCATCGCGATACGCGATCTCCGGAGAGCAGCATCTCCACCCACCGCACGGCGATCCCAACGCGGCGCACGGCAATCTCGACCCGGCGCACGGCGCGCGCGGAGCACAGGTTGGCGAGCTAGGCGGGCAGCTCCTGCTGGCCGTGGGGCGAGCCCATCGTCTGCAGCAGCTCGAGGAACGGCTTGGGTGGGAAGGCCTCTGGGCCGAGCACTCCCACGCCCTTCCAGTCGCCGCGATCCAAGAGCTCCAGCGCGACCACGGGATTGATGGCCGTCTGCCAGACGACCGCCTGGCTTCCGTACTCGCGCATCGTGTGCTCATTGTCAACGACGTGGTAGAGGTAGGTCGAGCGCGGCTTCCCGTCGGTGCCGACTCCCGTTGCCCACGTGCCCGCGCAGGTGCGGCCGGTCATGCGTTCGCCGAGCGTCGCCGGATCCGGAAGCGCGGCGGCCACGACGTCGCGGGGAGCAACCTTCATGCCGCGAACGGACACCGGCTCGGTGGAGTCCAGACCGAGCTTGTGCAGGGTGCGCAGGACATCGATGAACTCCTGCCCCAGCCCGTACTTGAACGTGACGCGCTCGCACTGCACCCACCGTGGGATCAGCACGACCTCCTCGTGCTCGACGTTCACGCACTCGACCGGGCCGATCCCCTCCGGGAACTCGAACACCTCGGGCTCGGAGAACGGCGCGGTCGTGTAGAAGCCACGCCCGCGCTCCCAGATCAGCGGCGGGTTCAGGCACTCCTCGATCGTCGTCCAAATCGAGAACGTCGGTGCGAAGTCGTAACCCTCGACCACGAGGTCGGCGCCGTCCCGCACGCCGATTTCCGCGACGCTCGAGAACAGCTCCTCGGCGGCATAGCGCGCGAAGACGTCAGAGAGCCCCGGCTCGACGCCGATCCCGACGAGTGCGAGCAGACCTGCGTTCTCCCATTGCTCGCTGCGGGCGAGCTGGCGATCCCCGAGCATCTCTCCGGGCAGCTCGTACGGGCGCTGCGGGTGGGGATGGGAGAGCGTCATCGCCATGTCGAGGTAGGTGACCCTCGCCTCGAACGCCGCCCCGAAGATCGGCTCGTTGAAACGCGGGTCGCAGGCGTTGAGCACAGCGTCGGGTTTGACGCGGCGGATCAGGGAGGTGAGGTCCTTCTGGTTGGACGCGTCGACGCGCTCTGCGGCGAAGCGAGCGGGCTCACCGAGGCCCGCCACCACCGATCGCACGCGCTCCAAGGCGACGTCCGCCAAGATGACCCGCTCGAACACTGGCCGGCGCTGGGCGATGGCGGCGAACGCCGCCCCGACGCCGCCGGCTCCGACCACGAGAACCTTCATACCGGCAAGTGTGACGCAAATCGCGATGTCGGTATGGCGCAACGCCCGCGCGCCGATGCGCCGTTGTGTCGCAACTGGCTCCCGTATGCTGCGCCGATCCGCGCCGTCCCGCCCCCCAGCAGACGATGAGCACAGACGTCCCGAGCCCCCCGCGCGCGCCAGCCGGATCAACCGAGCCCGCAGGCAGCGGCGCGGTGGCGCGCGAGAAGGACACGAGGTCCGCTGCTCCGAGCCCGGCCACGCCCACCGGCCGCTGGACGCCGTCGCCCGAGCTCGGCTGGCGCGAGCTCCTGTGGGTCGTCCTCGCGGGGATCGCGCTGGCGGTGCTTACGAGCTGGCCGCTCGTGCTGCACCTGTCCAGCCGGATCGCGCCCGACCTCGGCGACCCGGTGCGAACGGCCTGGCAGATCGCGTGGGTCGGACACGCGATGCTGCACAACCCGCTGCACTTGTTCGACGCGAACGCCTTCTACCCCCATCCTCTCAGCCTCGCCTTCTCGGACTCCCTGCTCGGCTACGGACCCGCGGCGTTCTTCGGCTCGGGCACGGTCGCCGCGCTGGTCCGCTTCAACCTCCTGTTCCTGCTCGCCTGGTCGCTGTGCTTCGTGGGCGCCTACCTGCTCGCGCGCGAGCTCGGCCTCGGTCGGCTGGGCGCGGCCGCGGCCGGCGCGGCGTTCGCATACGCGCCCTACCGCGTGACCGAGGCCGGCCACCTGCACGTGATCTCCTCGGGCGGCATCCCGCTGGCGCTGTTCCTGCTGCTGCGCGGCTATCGGCGCGGCTCGCGCGCAGTGGTGCTCGCCGGCTGGCTCGTGTCGGCCTGGCAGATCAGCCTCGGCTTCACGCTCGGGCTGCAATACACCTATCTGCTCGGCGTGCTCGGGCTGGTGGCGCTCGTCTACTGGTGGCGATCGGGGCGCCCGGCGCTCCCCCGCCGCCTGCTCGCCGTCACCTGTGCGGGCATCGCCTTGGTCGGGATCGTCGCCGTCTATGAGGCTCGCCCCTACCTGAAGGTCTCCCAGGACTACGCGACGGCGAAAAGGACGATCCGGGAAGTGAAAACCTACTCCGCCGGCCCCGCGGCGCTGCTGGCCGCCTCATCGGAGAATCGCGTGTGGGGAAGCATAAGCGTGGGGCTGCGCGCGAAAGTGCACTCCAAGAACGAGAGCGTCTTCTTCCCCGGCGCGCTGATCCTCGTGCTCGCGCTCGTCGGCCTGTCGGCGCCCCTCTACACGCGACGATTACGCCTGGGCCTGCTCATCGGGATCATCATCTGCTCGGTCCTCGCACTCGGCTTCGGGCTCACGGGTGCCGGCTACCCCTACCGGTTGCTCTACGACCACGCGCCCGGCTGGAACGGCGTGCGCGTGCCGGGAAGAGTCTTCACGACGGCGACGCTGTTCTATGCGTTGCTGGCCGGCGCCGGCGCCCAGTGGCTGGCACGGGGCGTCAGCGCCTGGGGTGAGCGGCGCTCGCTGCGCGGGCTGTCGATCGTGGCAGGCGTGGCGCTGCTGGTCGGCCTGGTCGGCGAGGGCGCGGGGCACCTCGGCCACCCGGTCGTGCCCCAGCCGGCGAGCGCGGAGATCGGCCTGCCGGCACCGCGGCTCGACCTCCCCACCGACGGAGCCGCCGACCGCGTCTGGCAGTACTTCTCGACCGATGGCTTCTACAAGATCCCGGTTGGCAACAGCACCTTCGACATTCCCGCCGTCGACGACCTGCGCGGCGGCATGAACGGCTTCCCCGATCGCGCGAGCATCGAGAAGCTGCGCTACTACGGCATCCGCACGGTGGTCCTGCACCTGCACCTGCCACGCCTGCCGGGGGTGGTCGGCTTCGCTAGGGCCGAGCCGCCCGACGTGGCAGCGGCGGCGGCCAAGTCGGTCGCCGGACTGGGCGTCACGCGCCGGCGGGTCGGCTCGATCGTCATCTACCACATCGGCCCCGGGCCGAAGGCGCTACACGGGAGCGACTGATGAGCTCCTCCTCATCGACCACCGGCCAGACCGGTACCGCCCCCACGCTGACCGGCGCCACCCGCGATCAACGCGCATCCACGCGCACCGCGATCGTAACCCGCAAGCGCTTCGCGCTCGCCGCGATCCTGCTCGTCGGACTGGCGTACGCGACGATGATCCAGAGCTTCTCCTGGAACCAGACCTCCCACTACGACCTGATCCGCTCGCTCGACAAAGGCGGGACCACGATCGACGCCTACCAGGTCAACACGGGCGACAAGGCGTTCTACAGGGGTCACTGGTACTCGGCCCGGGCACCCGGGCTCGCGCTGTTCGCGCTGCCCTTCTACGACACGCTGAACCTCGTCAACGCGGATGCCTGGGCGCGCAGCTCCCAAGCGCAGCGCGGCAACGACGAGATCATCTACCTGATCGGCCTTTGGGCGAACGTGCTGCCCGGCGTCCTCTTGCTCCTGCTCGTGTGGCGCGTGGCCGAGCGCTTCGAGCCCGGCTACGGGGTCGCTGCGGCGGTCGTGCTCGGCCTCGGCACGCTGGTGCTGCCGCTCTCGACGCTCCTGTTCTCGCACGTCTTCACGGCCTTCCTCGGTTTCGCCGCGTTCGCGCTGATGCTGCACGAGCGTGACGGGCCACCGAGCGCGGCCCTGCTGGGACTTGCCGGCCTTGCGATGGGCTACGCGGTCAGCGCGGAGTACCCCCTGCTGTTCGTCGCCGTCGTGCTCGGCCTGTACCTGCTCTCACGTCGCGACGCCCTGACGCCGCCGGGGGTCGCGCGCCGGGCCGGTGCCTACATCGCCGGCGGCGTCGTCGGGGTCATCCCGCTGCTGCTCTACAACCACTACGCCTTCCACTCCTTCACGCACCTGGCCTACTCGGACGTCCCACGCCAGCAGAAAGGGTTCTTCGGGATCGGCGTACCGAGCCTCAAGGTGCTCGCGACGCTGCTGTTCGACTCGCGCGGCCTGTTGACGCTGTCCCCCGTGCTGCTGATGGGAGCGATCGGCACCGTGCTGCTCTACCGGCGCGGGCGCCGGGCCGAGGCGCTGACGATCGGCGGCATCTGCCTCTGCTACCTGGGCTACAACTCGGGGTACTACCTGCCCTTCGGCGGCGGCTTCATGGGCCCACGCTTCCTGACGACGACACTGCCCTTCCTGGCCTTTCCGCTCGGGATCGCCTTCAAGCGCTTCCCGGGTCCCACGATCGCCCTGGCGGGGGCCTCGATCACGACCATGGTGCTCGCCACGATCACCCACCCGCTCGTCGGCTACGAGACCGAGGCGGTGATCTGGGCTCGCTACCTGCGCGAGGGCCTGTTCCAGCCGACGATCGCCTCCGCCTACGGGCTCGGGCGGGGCTGGGGTGCGATCTGGCCGTTCCTGCTCGCCGCCGGCGGCGGTGTGCTGCTGGCCGCTTACGCCAGCGCACGCTTCCGGCTGACCGCCGCCGCGTTGGGGGCAGGCGTGCTCGCGCTGGCGGCGTGGAGCCTGTTCGCCGCCGTAGCTCCCACCGTGCTCGGGATCGACCATCGAGGCCTTCTGAGCATCGTCGCAGCGGGTGACCACACCGCCCTGCACAAGGGCTTCGGCTCCTACCCCCTGAAGACGCTCGTGCCGATCGCGGCGATCGCCGGCCTGCTGGCCCTCGCCGCCGCGCGGCTGTGGCACAACGAGCCTGATCCGGCCACTCACGTCGCGACGGCCCGGGCAGCGAGCGCCTGAGACGGCCGGGCCGGGGGCCGGGCCGGGGCGTCAGGTGCGGACGGTCGGGGCGACTTGCAGCCTCAGCGGCTGCTCACGCTGATGTTGCACTTCGCCGCGTGCAGCTGGCGACAGACGACCACGTAGCCGGGCCGGGGGTTGTGATGGGCGTCGGTGAGCCCCGCATCGAAGCGGGTGGAGTTGACGCCGCCGGTCCAGTCGTAGATGTACAGGCGCTTGACCTGCGAGACGGAGCCGGCGACACCGAACATGTACTTGATGACGCTCGCCGCCCGCCTCAGGCCGGAGCCGTGGTAGTTGGGGAAGGCGCCGCCGAACTGGACGATCCCGCCGGTCTCGGTGAGCCACACCTGGCCTCCGAGGGCGCGGGCGAGTTCCCGCGTGCGCCAGCTTTCGAAGCGGTTCACGTCCGAGTAGTCGTGCAGGCCCCAGATCGAGGGCATGATCGTCCGCAGGCGGCCGATCGCGCGCTTGAATTCCGAGATGTAGCCGAGGGTCCCGCCGATGTTCGCCTGATCGAGGACGTCGAGTCCGATCACGGTGCAGCGCTTGCACACCCGAATCAGAGCCTGGTAGTACTGCGCGGCGCCCGTTGCGGATGGGCTTGAGAACGCGCCGGGCACGTTGCCCCGGTTGGCCTCGTCCCAGGACTGGTACTGGTGGACGTTGGGGAAGAGCTTGACGAACTTCGCCACGTCGCGCTGGTAGACCGCGACGCTGGGCAGCCTCGTGGCGGTGTACTCGGAGTGGTAGAAGGCCACAAGCACCTGCTGGTGCTGCCGTTCGGCGGCATGGATCCAGACCTTTGCGCGGTCCAGCGAGAAGGGTCGGACGGCCGCGTCGTAGGGGGCGATGTAGCGGGCGATCCGCGTGTGCAGCTGCCGCCAATGCGCGTCGTTGAACATCTGCGCCTGCTCGTCGCCGATGCCCGTCTGGTATGAGGCGGCCGCATGGGCGCGGGCCGGGGAGCGGCTCCCGGCCTGGGCCTGGCCGATCGCGCTTGGCGCGAGCGCGGCCGACAGCAGTGACAGGACGACAAGGGGAAGGAGGCGGCGAAGGTTTCTCATACTGTGCTCAACAGGTTCTGGGGCTCAGGGTTGCGGGGCTCCCCGGTCTTACGAGGCGTTTGCTCGCTCACCTGCCTGGTCATCGGACATTCTTTCAGCCTCGACCGCCCGCCGTCGCAGTGTCGGGTCGCTGACAACGCGAACATCCACGCCCGGCAGTCCTTGCAGGAGCCGGTCAGCAGGGTCCAGCCTTGCCGATGGGGGCCTTCAGGCGTTCTGGTCGGTCGGGCGCGAGACCATCGTCCTGGACTCGTCTGCCGCCAGCACGGCTTCGTAGCGGCGGCGCACATCCGCGCGGTCCCCCTCCTCGGGCACGGACTCCTCGCTCGCGCGGAGAATCATCACCGCCTGCTCCAGAAGAACCTCACGCTGCTCCTTGGAGGTCGTATGGGTCATCACCTTCGCGAGCCCGTCGAGCTGGCGGATCATCACGGCCGGCATCCCCCGGCTGGCCTGTCGTACCTTGTCGTGCGCCCGCTCGACAAGCCGGCGAAAGCCGACCGTGACGGTGATTACGCGCACATGCCCCTCGGCGTCGCGATACACGGTGGCCGGCCGCCAGCGATCGGCGATCTTGCACAGCCCGTCGCCGAGCCAGTCGATGCAGGCAAGGGCTGTGAAGGTGTCGTTGACCGCCGGCGAGAGCGCTCGGATGGCGATCTCCACGAGCTGATCAACCGCGAACGAGAGGTCCTGCGTGAGGGTCCGGTGCGGTCCCGTCGCATGCGCGCCGCCGAGCGCCCGGGCGACACCGGGCGCGGCGGCGGCGGGCCAGACATCTGCCAGTGGCTGCCCCTCGACCACGAAGTGACCCGGCCGGTACAGCAGGCGGATCACCGCGTGACTCCTCCGCGAGATGTCGATCAAGGTGTCCATGCCCACGAACTGCAGGTAGCCGCTGCTTGGGGCGCGCACGACGCCGCTGTCCTCGTCGAGTAGCGCCGCCGCCTCCGACGAAGATGGCCCCACCTTCGTCGTGCCCGCTCGGGGCAGGCCGACGTCCGCATCGATCGCCCGCCCCAGGTCGCCCGCGATGCTCGCGATGACCTGCGGCAGCTGGATCGACTTGGCGATGTGGTCGATGAACACGACCAGCACGGCGACGTCCAGCACCAGGAGCGCCATCGTCACGGTGATCGACAGGTGCGGGACGAAGTCTCCATGACTGCCCGAGCCGATCGAGACGAGCGCCAGGACCGCGTAGACGAAGGTCGCTACGAACGTCCCGAGCGTGAACTGGGTGATCCAGTCGCGGATGAAGTTGCGCAACATGCGCGGCCCGAACTGGGTGGAGGCCAGCGTGAGCGTGACGATCGTGATCGAGAAGACGAGCGTCACCACGGTGATCACGGCCGCCGCGGTCGCGGTCAGGATCTGTCGGGCGGCGTCCGCGCTGCCGCTGATGACGAACGACGGGAAGTGAAGCGTTCCATCGTAGGCTGCCCGGTCGAGCGCATAGGTGCCGGCGAACAGCATGACCGCCAGCGCGATCTCGACCGTCGGCACGAGCCACAGGTTCGTGCGCAGCGCCTCGCGGCGCCACGCAGAAGGCAGGAGAATGCGGCGCCTCATCCGACGCCTGATGCTACCCCTCCAAGCACGTGTCAGACCGCCTTCAACCGACGCGGCCGCCGCTTGATCACGCTATCTTCGCCTCAGATCGGCACCCCGGCTCAAGCTGACGGCAGCGGGGGCCGATCTCTGCTCCAGGAGGCACCCGAGGTCGCCGCGAGAACCGTCGGCCCGCTTCGCGATGAGACTGCGCACATACCGAGTCGTCTGCGCCGCGCTGGGAGCGCCGGCCCTCGCCGCCGGGGCGCTGTCGCTCGCTGCGCCGGCGGCTGCCGGCCTGCCGCCCGCTCCCGCAGCCCTCGCGCGCGCCGGCTACAGCCCCCGCGCACTGTGCCCGGCGCCGGCGCCCGGCCGTGCCAGCTGCCTGGGGCTGCGGCTCGTCGCGAGAGCACCCCTGTCCGTGCCCGGTGCGCGCGCGGTGCCGGCGAGCCGCGCTGCCGCCCGGTCTTCCTCCCCGGCGGGCCCCCCGCTGCCGGCCAACAACCTCCTCCCCAAGTCCGCGGCTGCGCCGACCCCGGCGACCGAATACACCAAACCCCTCGCCGCAAGCCTGAAGCCGAACGAGCTGCTCACGGCCTACGGCCTGCCCCTGTCCCCGCAGCCCGCGAGCACGCAGACGATCGCCATCGTCGACGCCTATGACGACGCGACCGCCGAAGCAGACCTCGAACATTTCGACAAACAGTTCGGGCTGCCGGTCTGCAGCAGAGAAAACGGCTGCTTTCGGAAGGTCAACCAGGCCGGTGAAGCAGCCCCGCTCCCGCCTTCGACAGGCGTCGAAGAACGGGGCTGGGCGGCGGAGATCGCCACCGACGTGGAGATCGCCCACAGCGTCTGTGAGAGCTGCCGCATCGTGCTCGTGGAGGCCAGCTCCCCCTCCTACCAGAACCTCGAAGCGGCCGAGAACACGGCTGTCGCCCTCGGGGCCACGGAGGTCTCGAACTCCTGGGGCGGACCAGAGCCCCCGACGGACAGCCAGGCCTTCAACCATCCCGGGGTGGTGATCGCCGCCTCATCGGGAGACAACGGCTACCTCAACTGGTTCGAAGAACTCGGCTCCCGGTTCGCCGAGTACCCGGCCTCCTCTCCGCATGTGGTCGCGGTCGGCGGCACCCGCCTGAGCATCAGCGCAGGCGGCGCGTGGGAAGGCGAGACGGTGTGGAATGACGGCGGCGCAAACGCAAGCGGCGAACTGGAAGGCCACGGGGCCGGCGGCGGTGGCTGCAGCGTGCCCTTCACGGCTCCAATCTGGCAACGGCGCCTTCCGAACTGGAGCTCGGTCGGGTGCGGTGAAGGCCGAGCCGTCGCCGACGTCGCCGCCGTCGCCGACCCCTACACGGGCGTGGCGGTCTACGACTCCACCGAAGGTCCGGCAGGGGAAAGGGGCTGGGGAATGATCGGAGGCACGAGCGTGGCCTCGCCGATCATCGCCTCCGTGTTCGGGCTCGCGGGGGGGGCGCACGGGGTGGAATACCCGGCCAGGACGCTCTACGAAAACCTCGAAAAGACTCCAGCCTCGCTGCACGACATCGCCTCCGGGTCCAACGGCGAATGCCTGGAACCCTTCAACGCGGCAAAAGGAACGTCCGGCTGCACGAGCACCGCCGAGGCGAAAACCTGCTCGGGCCAGGCCAAGTGTCTCGCCGGCCCCGGCTACGACGGCCCCAGCGGCGTCGGCACACCGAACGGAATCGGGGCCTTCCAGCCCGCCGCCCAGCCCGAAGGCGGGGAAAAAGCCCCGGGCGGCGCCGGGGGTGCCGGTGGTCAGGGCGGCGGATCGGGTGGAGCCGGTGCAGGTAGCGCCGGCGCGGGCAACGCCCAGGCCGGCGGCGGAGGTGCGGGCGGCCCGGGCGGCCCCTCCCAGGGCACGACCAGCGCGCCTCCAGCCACAGGCCGGGGTGCGCAGACACCCGCGCTGTCGGCCCTGTCGCTCACCCGCAATGCGATCGTGGCCCTCAACCGCGTCCGGCCCAGGGTCTCCCTTGTGGGCTTCGCCTTCACGATCAGCGCCCCCGCGCGGGTGCACGTCACGCTGTCCAAGCGGGTGCGACTGCGCGGACGCCCGCGATGGCAGGTGCTGCCGGACTCGCTCACCCTGACGGCCGTCGGCGGGGCCAACCGGCACCGCCTCGCCGGCCACGACACGCTCACACCGGGCCGCTACAAGCTCACGCTCAGGCCGGCCCACGGCGCGGCGCGGTCGATCGTGTTCCTGCTCGGTTAGACCCCGCCGCAGGGGGCCGAGCCGTCGCCGCAGGGGCCCACCGCCGCCGCAGAAGGTGGAGCCTTTGCGACCTGGAGCCGCGTCGCATCCAGTCGAGCCCTCAGCGGGCGGGCAGCTCCGCGGGGGCTCCGTAGGGCACGAGGCATTCCGGCAGCGCAACACTGCCGTCCTGCCGCTGGCCGTTCTCCAGCAGGGCGACGATCGTGCGCCCGGCCGCTACGGCCGTCCCGTTGAGCGTGTGCAGCGTCTGGGTGCGCTGGGATCTCTCCGATCGGTCTCCGCGCATGCGTATGTTCAGGCGCCGCGCCTGGTAGTCGGTCGTGTTGGAGCACGAGGTGAGCTCGCGGTAGCGGTCCTGGCTCGGCAGCCACGCCTCGCAGTCGTACTTCTTGGCGGCCGAGCTCCCGAGGTCCCCAACCGCGATGTTCACCACACGGTAGGGCAGCCCGAGCTCCTGCAGGATCTCCTCCTCGATCGCGAGGATGCGCTCGTGCTCTGCGGCCGAGTCGCCGGGCGAGACGAAGCTGAACATCTCGACCTTCTCGAACTGGTGGACCCTGAAGATCCCTCGCGTGTCCCTCCCGGCGGCGCCCGCCTCGCGGCGGAAGCAGGGCGAGTAGCCGGCGTAGCGCAGCGGCAGGCGCTCGGCGTCGATGATCTCTCCATCGTGGATCGAGGCCAGCGCGACCTCGGAGGTTCCGACGAGATAGAGGTCGTCCTCGGGCAGCTCGTAGATCTGGTCCTCGGTATCGGGCAGGAAGCCCGTCCCGAAGAGCGCGCGCTCGCGCACGAGCACCGGCGGGATGACCGGCTCGAAGCCGTGCCGGCGAAGCTTCTGCAGCGCCCAGGCGACGAGCGCTAGCTCGAGCATCGCAAGGTCGCCTTTCAGGTAGGCAAAACGCGTGCCGGAGACGCGCGCGGCACCGTCCATATCGATCCCCTCCCCGGCCAGCTCAAGGTGATCGCGCGGCTCGAAGGAGAGCCTTGGGCGCTCCCCGACCTCGCGTAGCACCGCGTCCTGCGGCCCGGGCGCAGCGGAGGGCTCGGGCAGGTTCGGAAGCGGGGCCAGGGCCGCCTGCAGGTCCGCCTCCACCTTGCCCAGCTCGCGCTCCAGCTCCTTCCCGCGCTCGGCCACTGCACGCATGGCTTCGATCTCGCGATCGCGCTCCTCAGCCTCGCTCGCGGCCCTGATACGGGCGTTGGCCTCGTTCTGCTCGGCGCGCAGCCCCTCGAGCTCGGGCAGCAGCGCCCGTCGGCGCTCGTCCAGCTCGACGACGCGATCGAGTCGTGCGGCGATCGCCTCCCCACGCCGCGCCAGCGCCGCGCGGACGCCGTCGGGGTCCTCCCGGATGCGCTTGAGGTCCAGCACGCCGCCGGTGCCGCCCGCGGGCGTCCTACCTCGTGGACAGCGTGATGTTCACCGACGGGACCTTCTGCGCCTGGTGGCCGGAGTAGGCGGCGAGGAAGTTGGCGACGGCCTGGGCGTCTTCGCCGAGGACGATGTTCTGCGGCATGATCGCCCCGGAGAAGCCGCCGTTGCGGATCGCGTAGAGCACCTGTTCGCTGTTCTCCTTGCGGTAGTTGAAGTTCGGCCCGTTCGTGGGCACACGGTTCTTGATGCTCGTCGCCGACCCCTCCGCCCCGACCGCCGAGAGGGTGTGGCAGCCCGCGCAACGCGCGCTGAACAGCGTCGCGCCGCGGTAGTAGGGACTCGACTCAGAGACCTGTACGCCCTGCGACCCGCACGCGCCGAGAACCGACGCCGAGGCCAGCAGGACCGTCATCGTGGCGCCGATCTTCAGGCTAAGCCTCATGCGGGGCGGAATATATAGCCCCGAGCCCGGCGTCGCGCTCGGCGAGTCAGAACCCACTGGCCGTGCCCGCCGCGCGCAACGCGAGGAAGACCACCACGAGGGCCGACAAGGCCATCACGCCGATCTCGCGCCGCACGATCTCGGCGACGATCCCGTGCTGCTCGGCCTCGGGCAGCCCCCCGACTGCCTGGGCGTCGCTCAGACCATGCTGCTCGAGGATCGTCTGCGCAGAGGCGATACGCAGCTGCTCGGCGACGAACGCCACCGCGAGCGGAAGCAGCGCGTACAGGTAGAAGAGGCTTTCGCTCGAGTGCTTGCCCGCGGCCGCGAGCGACGCGATGGCCAACGCGAAGATCAGAGCGGCGCCCTGCCCCACACGCAGCAGCACCCAGAACGCGGTGGCCCAACTGCGGTCGGAGGGCCCGCCGCGGTACCAGAGCCAGCCGCCGAGCACTCCGGGGACCGTGTTCAGCGTCGCCACCACCAGGGCGCCGGCGATGACCGCATCGGTCATGGGGCGAATATCGAGCCGATTGCCACTATGTAACACTCTGCCACAAGCGGTGATATAACAGCGCGCGGTGCTGCGTAGCTATCTACCGGCGATTGTCTTCCTGATCCTCGGCGGCGCCGTGGGCGGAGCGTTCGCGGCGCTCAACTCCGTGATCGGCCCCCGTCGCGCCACCCCGCACAAGCAGGATCCCTACGAGTGCGGACTGCCGTCGGAGGTCAAGCGCGAGATGCGCTTCGGGATCAGCTTCTATCTGATCGCGATGCTCTTCATCCTGTTCGACATAGAGGTGGTCTTCCTCTACCCGATAGCGACCCAGCTGCGCGCCTACGGCAGCTACGCGCTGGGAGAGACGATCGTCTTCATAGTCCTGCTGTTCGTGGCGTTCATCTACGTCTGGCGGACGGGGGCATTGGAGTGGAAGTAGAACGCTCCCCGATCGGTGACCGGCCGACCGGGCCCTCGCAGGCGGCCCCCGGCGTGACGGTTGATCCGCAGGCGCTGCGCGTGAGTCGGCTGAACGCGCGCCAGCTGCTGCGCGGCGGCGAGGTGGAAGGCCGCAACCCGTCCGCCCACCTCGAGGGCGCCGACCTGGAACGCCATGTGGAAGAGCGCGTGCTGACAACCACGCTCGACCGGGCCGTGGCGTGGGCGCGATCCAACTCCTTCTTCCCCGCCACCTTCGGGTTGGCGTGTTGCGCGATGGAGCAGATCACCACGGTGGCCTCGCGCGTGGACATCGCCCGCTTCGGCTTCGAGGCCTTCCGCGCCTCGCCCAGGCAGGCCGACCTGCTGATCCTCTCCGGGCGCGTGTCGATCAAGATGGCCCCGATCGTCAGGCGCATATACGACCAGATGCTCGAGCCGAAGTGGTCGATCGCGATGGGCGCCTGCTGCTCGTCTATGGGCGTGTTCAACAACTACGCGCTCGTGCCGGCCGACAAGTTCATGCCGGTCGACGTGCACGTCCCTGGCTGCCCTCCCCGCCCGGAGGCGCTCATGTACGGGATCATCAAGCTCCAGAAAATGGTTCAGAACAACGCCGTCCCCGGCTGGCGCGAGCGCTACGACGCGGCCGGCACCGAGGAGACCCTCCCGGGTGCCTGACGCCACCGGGCTGGAGCTGATCGGCCAGGAGCTTGGAGACGCCGTCCTTGAAACGGTCTTCTTCCGTGACCGCGCGACGCTCCTCATCGACCCTCAGAGCATCCGCTCCGTGCTCGCCCACCTGCGCGGCAAGGGCTATACGTTCATGGCGAGCGTGCACGGCGTCGACTACTACCCGGAGGAGCCGCGCCTGGGCGTCGTCTACGAGCTGCTCGACATGGGTCGTGTCGACCGGATAACGGTCAAGCTGCGCGTGCCGAGCGACGCGCCGGAAGTCGACTCGGTCACTCCCGACACTCCCCAGGGGGCAGGCTGGCCCACCTGCGACCACCAGGAGCGCGAGGTCTATGACATGTTCGGCGTCGTCTTCCGCGGCCACCCCGACCTGCGACGGATCCTGATGCCCGAGGACTACGAGGGGCATCCCCAGAGGCGCGACTTCCCGCTCGGCGGCGAGCCGGTGATCTTCACCTACAACGAGCCGCACGGCCCGAGGTCGCAGCGGTGAACTCGACCGAGGAGAGCAGGGCGAGGTCCGAGTACCGCCGCCGCGAGGAGAGCATCACGCTGTCCGCGGTAGAGGAGCAGATCGAGGACGCGAGAGCGACCGGCGGAGGGCCTGAGCTGCTCACGCTCAACTTCGGGCCCCACCACCCGGCGACCCACGGCGTGCTGCGCCTGCTGGTGAACCTCCAGGGCGAGGTCGTGCGCGACATCAAACCGATCATCGGCTACGTGCACACCGGTATCGAAAAGACCGCCGAGGACAAGTCCTATTGGAAGGTCATCCCGGTGATCGAACGGATGGACTACCTCTCCTACTACTTCAACTCGATGGCGTTCGTCGGCGCGGTCGAGACGCTGCTCGAGGTCGAGGTCCCCAAGCGCGCCCAATACCTGCGCGTGATCCACATGGAGCTCAACCGGATCATGTCCCACCTGGTGTGGCTCGGCACAAGCGCGCTGGACCTGGGGGCGATCTCGATGCTGTGGTACTGCTTCCGCGAGCGCGAGCGGATCTGCGACCTGTTCGAGATGTCCTCGGGCCAGCGGATGCACACGCGCTACTTCCAGGTCGGCGGGGTGATCGAGGACATCCCCGTCGGCTTCGCCGCGAAGCTCGCCGAGTTCGTCGCAGAGATGCCCGGTCGAGCCGACCAGTACAAGGCCCTGCTGCACCGCAACGAGATCGTCTTGAACCGGCTGCGGGGAGTGTGCCCGCTCGACACCGACACGCTCCTGGGCCTGGGCGTCACCGGTCCGCTGCTGCGGGCATCAGGCAACCCTTGGGACCTGCGCAAGGCGGCACCGTACTGCTCCTACGGCGACTTCGACTTCAAGATCCCGGTTGGCACCGTGGGCGACAACTACGACCGCTACGCGGTGCGGATGGCCGAGATCTACGAGTCCGTGAAGATCATCGAGCAGGCCCTGGCGGGTCTGCCCGAGGGACCCGTCATGACGAGTGACCGCAAGGTGGCGCTGCCGCCGCGCCATGAGCTGGCGACCTCGATGGAGGCGCTCATCCACCACTTCAAGCTCGTGACCGAGGGCTTCCGCGTCCCGCCCGGCGAGGTGTACAACCCGATCGAGGGCCCGCGCGGCGAGCTCGGCTGCTTCGTGCGCTCCGACGGCTCCTCAAAGCCCGCCCGCGTGCACATGCGAGACCCGTCGTTCGTCAACCTCCAGGCCTTCTCCCACATCGCCGAGGGCTCTTACATCGCCGACATGATCGCCGCCCTGGCGATGCTCGACCCGGTCCTCGGGGGGATCGACCGATGAGCGCGATCCCCCGCCTGGACGGCGGCTCCCGAGCTCCCGGCTTCGACAGGGCGGCCGACCTGCAGAAGGAGCCGGCCGAGGTCCCCGACCCCGCGACTACGCCCGTGCCCGCCGAGCTGCGCAGCGCGATAGAGCAGGCGATGGAACGCTATCCGGACCCGCGCTCGGCCACGATCCCGGCGCTGCACGCCGCCCAGGAGCTGCACGGCTGGTGTTCACCGGAGGCGATCGAGCAGGTGGCTTGCGTGATGAGGCTGACCCCGGCCTACCTCGAGTCGGTGGCGTCCTTCTACGACATGCTGGAGACCGCGCCCGTCGGGCGGCACAGCGTGTACGTGTGCACGAACATCTCATGTTCGCTCCGCGGCGCCGACGAGCTGTTCGAGGCGGTCCGCGCGGCGGCCGGCGAGGATCCCGACTTCAACGTCCGCTCGTTCGAGTGCCTCGGCGCATGCGACATCGCGCCGATGGCCTCGGTCGACGGGGTATACGTGGGGCCGCTCGGCGCCGAAGATGTCCCGCAGCTGATCGAGGACGTGCGCGCCGGCCGGCCGGTCCTGCCCGAGAAGCAGCTCGTCCGCCGCGCCTGTGCTGACCCGGAGGCCGGCGCGTGAGCAGCAAGCTCCTGTTCGACCGCATCGACGAGCCGGGGCTCAGCACGCTGGCGGTGTACGAACGCCGCGGCGGCTACTCGGCGCTGCGCAAGGCGCTTGCGATGGCGCCCGAGGACGTACTGAGCGAGCTCGAAGCCTCCGGGCTGCGCGGGCGCGGTGGCGCCGGCTTCCAGATGGGCAAGAAGGTGTCCTTCCTGCCGAAGGGGTCGATGGAGAAGTACCTGGTGTGCAACGCGGACGAGTCCGAGCCGGGGACGTTCAAGGACCGCGAACTGATGCAGAAGAGCCCCCACATGCTGCTGGAGGGGATCGTGATCGGCTCCTACGCGGCGGGCGCGAACTGCTCGTTCATCTACATCCGCGGGGAGTACGTGCTGCAGGCCGACGTGCTCGACGCCGCGCTGGCGGAAGCCCGGGCTGCCGGGTACCTCGGCGAGGACATCCTCGGCTCCGGCCATTCGCTGTCGCTCACGGTCCACCGCGGCGCGGGCGCCTACATCTGCGGCGAGGAGACCGGGCTGCTGGACTCGCTGGAGGGCAAGCGCGGGAACCCGCGCCTGAAGCCGCCGTTCCCGGCCAACCAGGGCCTCTATCAGGGACCGACGTTGATCAACAACGTCGAGACGCTCTGCACGGTGCCCACGATCCTGCGGATGGGAGGCTCGCAGTACGCGAAGCTGGGCGTGGAGACCTCGACCGGCACGAAGATCGTCAGCGTCTCCGGCCAGGTGCGGCGCCCGGGCAACTACGAGATCACGTTGGGGACCCCCTCGCGGGAGATCGTCTACGGGCTGGCCGGGGGCCCCCCGGAGGGGCGCGAGGTCAAGTGCTGGTTCCCGGGCGGCTCCTCTTCGCCGGTGCTCAGGGCCGACGACCTCGACCTGCCCTACGACTTCGACTCGATCGCCAAGGCCGGCTCGATGCTCGGGTCGGGGGCGATCATCGTGGTGGACGACTCGACCCCGATCCTCGACGTCGCGTTGAAGGTCGCGAAGTTCTACCGGCACGAGTCCTGCGGCAAGTGCACCCCTTGCCGCGAGGGCACGAACTGGACGGTGAAGATGCTCGAGCGGATCGACTCGGGCGAGGCCACCCCGATGGACCTGGACATCATGGCCTCCGTCCAGGAGCACATCATCGGCAACTGCCTGTGCGTGCTGGGAGACGCGATGGCCATGCCGATCGGCTCGATGATCGCCAAGTTCCGGCCAGAGTTCGAGGCTCACATCGAGGCTGCGCGGGCGCGCAACGGGCTCGGCGCCGCGGGCGCGCTCGCCGGGCCGGCCCCGGCGCTCGCCCAGGGGGCCCTCTGATGCCGCGCCCACAGCCGCGGACGATCACCCTGACGATCGACGGCCGCGAGGTGCAGGCGCCGGAGAACGCGATGCTCGTCGACGCCGCCAAGCACGGCGACGTCGAGATCCCGGTGTTCTGCTACGAGCCCAAGCTCGGCAACCCGGTCGGTGCCTGCCGCATGTGCCTGGTGGAGGTGGAGGGGATTCCCAAGCTGCAGACCGGCTGCTCAACCCCGGTGAAGGACGGCATGGTCGTGCACACGCAGACCGAGCGCGTGAAGATCGCACAGCAGTCGGTGGTGGAGTTCCTGCTCATCAACCATCCGCTCGACTGCCCGGTATGCGACAAGGGCGGCGAGTGCCCGCTGCAGGACATCACCTTCGGCTGGGGGGGCGGCATCTCGCGGTTCATCGAGCCCAAGCGCCACTTCGTCAAGCCCTTGGAGCTGTCACCGCTGATCGCGATCGACCGCGAGCGCTGCATCCTCTGCTACCGCTGCGTGCGCTTCTCCCAGGAGATCTCCGAGGACTACCAGCTGGTGCTCTCAGAGCGCGGCGCGCACTCCTACGTCTCGACGTTCGACGGCCACCCCTACGTAGCACCGTTCAGCGGCAACATCGTCGAGCTGTGCCCCGTCGGCGCTCTGACCTCGCGCGCCTACCGCTTCCGGGCGCGCCCGTGGGAGATCGAGGACGCGGGCTCGGTGTGCACGCTGTGCCCGGCGCAGTGCAACGTGACCCTCACCGTCCGCGACGAGCGCGTGTTGAGGGTGCTGGCCCGCGACCACCCGGAGGTGGACGACGGCTGGCTGTGCGACGCCGGACGCTTCGCCTATCCCGCGCCGGACGGCGGCGAGCGGGTGACCGAGCCGCTGATCCGCGACGGCGGGATGCTGCGCCCCGTCTCCTGGGAGCAGGCGATGGAGCACGCCGCCGCCGGCCTGCAGCGGGCGGGCGTGCGCACGGGCGCGATCGTCGGCGGGCAGGCGACGAACGAGGAGGGCTTCCTGCTGGCGCGGCTGCTGCGCGAGGGCCTGGACTCGCCGCACCTGGACTCGCGCGTGGCGGGCGCGCTGCCGCTGGAGCTGCACCGCGCGCTCGGGGACCCGCGGCTGCAGGCACGGGTCAGCGATCTCGAGTTCGCCCACGCCGTGCTGGTGCTCGACGCCGAGCCGATCACCGACGCGCCGATCCTCGACCTGCGCCTGCGCAAGGGTGTCCGCCGCCACGGCATGAGGCTGGAGCGGGCGGGCAGTGAGGATCTGCAGGCGGTGCGCGAGCTGGCCAGGCAGCTGTCCGAGCGGGGCGAGGAGGTCGTCTTGCTGTGGGGAGAACGCCTCGCCGGCGGGCCGAACGGCGCGGACGCAGCCCGGGCGCTGCTGGACATCGCCACGACGCTCTCGCTGGGGGACGTCGAAGGAGCGGGACTCTTGGAAATCCCCGCATGGACGAACGGCCGGGGCCTGCGCGAGGCCGGCGTGCTCCCGAACGCCGGACCCGGCCTCAGCGCCGTCGCGCAGGAGGGGCTCGATGCGCGGGGGATGGCCGACGGACTGATCGAGGGGGAGCTGAGCGCCCTGTACCTGCTGGGAGCGGACCCGCTGGAGCGCCTTGCCGATCGCGCCAGGTGGGAGCAGGCGCTCGGACGGGCGAGCACCGTCGTGGCACACGCGGCGTTCCTCACCGACGGGGTCCGCGAGCACGCGAGCGTGGTGTTCCCGGCGGAGTCCTACGCCGAGAAGGAGGGAACCGTCACCCATCCGGACGGGCGCATTCAGCGCCTGCGACCCGCCGTCGCGCACGTCGGCTCGACGCGCTCGGAGTGGCGGGTGATCGCCGAGTTGGCCGCACGCGTGGGGCTCGACCTGGGCGTGCTCACCGGGAGCATGGCGACCGCGCAGCTCGTGCGAGCCGTGCCCTTCTATGCCGGAATCACGCCCGAGGAGATCGGGGGCAAGGGGGTCCGCTGGCAGGAGCGCGAGGCGGCCGGCGCCTACCCGCTACGGGAGCAGCTCAGGTGAGCGCGGCTGGATCGCTGGCCGTCGTCGGCTACTACGAGCCGTGGTGGATACAGATCCTCAAGGCGATCGTGATCTTCGCCATCGCCCTGCAGCTCGTCCCGGTCGTGCTGATCACCGAACGCAAGCTGCTCGGGCGCTTCCAGGGCCGTTACGGCCCCAACCGAGTAGGCCCCTACGGCTTGCTGCAGCCGCTCGCCGACATCCTGAAGCTGCTGACCAAGGAGCAGTTCCGACCGTCCACCTCCGCCGGCCTGTTGTTCGTGCTGGCCCCGACCATCTCGATCCTCACGGCCGTGGCCGCGTTCGCGCTGATCCCGTTCGGCGACCCCCAGTTCATCTTCGGGACCAAGGTCGGGCTGTACGGCGTGGACGTCTCGATCGGCCCCCTCTACCTGTTCGCGTTCAGCGCGATCGCCTTCTACGGGATCATGCTCGGCGGCTGGTCCTCGGGCTCGAAGTACTCGTTCCTCGGGGCCATGCGGGCCGCCGCGCAGCTGATCTCCTACGAGGTCTCCCAGGCGCTGGCCCTCGTCGGGGTGATCTTCGCCGCCCAGACGCTCTCGCTCACCGGCATCGTTCACGCCCAGGCGGGCATGTGGTACGTGGTGCCTCAGTTCCTGGGCTTCCTGATCTTCCTCGTCGCCGGCTTCGCCGAGACCAACCGCGCGCCCTTCGACCTGACCGAGGCCGACGCTGAACTCGTCGGCGGGTACAACACCGAGTTCGGCGGCGGCCGCTTCGCCTCCTACTACTTTGCCGAGTACCTGAACGTGCTGGTCGTCGCGGGCATCACGACCACGGTCTTCCTCGGCGGCTGGCTGCTCCCGTTCGGCCTGCACCCGCCGGGCTGGGTCGATCCGATCGTGGTTCTTTTCAAGATGGCGTTCGTCACCTTCCTGTTCATGTGGATCCGCGCAACGCTGCCGCGCCTGCGCTACGACCAGCTGATGAGCTTCGGCTGGAAGGTGCTGCTGCCCCTGGCCACCCTCAACACCCTGGTGACGGCGATTCTCGTCGTCGCGTTGAACTGATGCCCGAGCACCCCAATCCAGACGCCGAGCAAGCACCGGCGACGACCGCCATAGCGGTCACGAGCTGGAACCCCGGCGACGACGTGATCGCGGTCCAGCGCTCACCCGACCCAGGCGCCGCCCGTGGCGCCTGGCGAGCATTCCGCGAGACGGCGCGCGGTCTACGGACCACCCTCGCGCGCATCGGCGAGGGTCCTTCGACGATCCAGTATCCCGAGGAGAAGGTGCCCGTGTACCCGCGCTTCCGCGGACGACACAAGCTGCACCGCTTCGAGGACACTGGCCTTGAGAAGTGCGTCGGCTGCTCGCTCTGCGCCGCCGCCTGCCCCGCCGACTGCATCCGCGTCGTCGCCGCCGAGAACACGCCCGAGAACCGTGTCTCCGCCGGCGAGCGATACGCGGCGGTGTACGAGATCAACCTGTCTCGCTGCATCTTCTGCGGCTACTGCGAGATCGCCTGCCCATTCGACGCGATCACGATGGGGCACGACTACGAGCTCTCCGACTACGACCGATCTGACCTGATCTTCACCAAGGAGATGCTGCTCGCCGAGCCGCTCGAGCGCACCCCGCTGAGGAACGAGGGCGAGTGAGCTCGGTCCTGTTCTTCATCGCCGCCGTAGGCGTCATCTCGGGCGCGGTGGGCGTCGTCATCCTGCGCGACCCCTTCTACTGCGTGCTCGCCCTGGTCGTCCACCTGATCTCGCTCGCGGTCCTGTTCCTGCTGCTGCGCGCGGAGTTCGTCGCGGCCGTCCAGGTGGTCGTTTATGCGGGCGCGGTGATGGTCCTGTACGTGTTCGTCGTCGCCTACGTCGGCGGCGACAGCGAGGCGATGGGCGAGCGCCTGCGCGGCCCCGGCCCCGCGGGCTCGGGCCTGCGCCTGGGCGGGGCGATCCTCGGAGGGGCGCTGCTCGTCGAGCTGCTGATCGCGCTGCTCGGCACGGGCCTGTCCGGGATCGAAGGCAGGGGCGCTCCCTACAGCCCCGGAGCACAGGCGTTCGGAACACCCGCCTACATCGGCAAGCTGCTGCTCACCCGTTTCCTTTTGGGATTCGAGGTGGCCTCCTTCCTGCTCGTGATCGCAGCCGTCGGCGGGGTGGTGCTCGCCCGGCGCCGGCGCGAGGGCGGGCAACAAGACGAGGCCGACGTGCTCACCCCGCTGCAGCTGCTGCGCCCGTCGGGCACGGGCACGATGGCCGAGGGCGTCGGGAGGCGCCCATGAGCATCGCCTGGTACCTGGCCGTGTCGGCCATCGTATTCGCGCTGGGCGCGATAGGCGTGATCACCCGCCGCAACCCCCTGGTCGTGCTGCTCTGCCTGGAGCTGATGCTCAACGGCGCCAACCTCGCGCTGATCGCCTTCTCGCGCATGTGGGGCAACGGCGACGGGCAGATCCTGGCGCTGGTGGTGATGACGGTCGCCGCCTGCGAGGTCTGCATCGGCCTCGGCATGATCGTCGCGATCTACCGCCGGAACCTGCCCATCGACGTCGATGAGATGCGGGAGCTTCAGGGCTGATGAGCGCCACCACCTACGGCTGGCTCGTCCTGGCCTTCCCCCTGCTCGGGATGCTCATCGTCAGCTTCGGCTACCGCTCCCTGCCGGGCCGCTCGGCCGGGTGGATCGCCACGGGGGCGATCTTCCTCGCCTTCCTGGCCGCCCTGGGGGCGTTGATCTCGATCCAGGGACACTCACCTGCCCACCGTCAGTTCGTGTCCTCGCTGTGGAACTACGCCGTCACCGCGGGCGTCGATGCCCAGATGTCGATCCTCGTGGACCCCCTGTCGGTGTTCATGATCCTCACGGTCACCGGCGTCTCGACGCTGATCCACCTCTACTCGATCGCCTACGTGGACGAGGATCGCGGCTTCGCGCGCTACTTCTCCTATCTGAACTTCTTCGTCTTCTCGATGCTCCTGTTGGTGCTGGCGGCCAACTTCCTGCTGCTGATCATCGGATGGGCCTTCGTCGGCGCCGCCTCCTACCTGCTGATCTCCTTCTGGTACCGGCGCACGACCGCGACGCGCGCGGGGATCAAGGCGTTCGTGATCAACGTCCTCGGTGACGTCGGCCTGGTGCTCGGCACGTACTTCATCTTCAAGCACACCGGCACGCTCGACTTGTTGAAGACCTTCCACAGGGCCAGGGCCGAGGCCTTCGGTCCGGTCGGCTCGGAAAACGGCGATCTGATCGCGGGCTGCATGCTGCTGCTGGTGGGGGCGTTCGCGAAGTCCGCCCAGGTTCCCCTGCACACGTGGCTGCCCGACGCGATGGAGGGCCCGACTCCGGTGAGCGCGCTGATCCACGCCGCGACGATGGTCACGGCCGGCGTCTACCTGATCGCGCGCATGCACCCCCTGTTCGAGCTGGCCCCCCCGGCACAGGATCTCGGGGCGATCGTCGGCGCGGCGACGCTCCTGATAGCGGGCACGATCGGCCTGGTCCAGACGGACGTCAAGCGCATCATCGCCTACTCGACGATGTCCCAGATCGGCTACATGATCATGGCCGTCTGCGTGGGCGCCTACGCGGCAGGGCTCTTCCACATGATGACCCACGCCTTCTTCAAGGCGCTGCTGTTCATGGCGGCGGGCTCGCTCATCGGCGCGATGGCGGGAGAGCAGTCGCTCGAGCGGATGGGCGGCTTTCGCAGGGCCATGCCCTTCACCTACGGATGCTTCCTGATCGGCGGCCTCGCGCTGTCGGGGATACCGCCCTTCTCCGGCTTCTTCTCAAAGGACGAGATCCTGCTCATCACGGGTGAGCAGGGGGGCTGGCACTGGGCGCTGTACGTGGCCGGCTACGTGGGCGCGTTCCTCACGGCGATCTACACCTTCCGGATGATCTTCCGCGCCTTCCACGGCCAGCCGGTGCCCGAGGCGCGGGAGCTCGAGGCCGGCCACCTGCACCACGCCGAGGTGCCCACCAACCCCGCCACGGGCGAAGAGGAGGACACGGACGTGGGCTTCCCCGGCCCGGTACACGCGATCGCCGAGCGCGCCCTGAAGATGCGGGTCGCGATGGTCGCGCTCGCCGTCGGCGCGATCGGCGCGGGCCTTCTGCAGGTCCCAAGAGCGGACTACGTGGTCGATGACTTCCTGCGCCCATCCTTTGCGGACTCCCACCTGTATGAGACGCACACCAAGAACACGCTGCTCGTGACGGGATTGATACTCGGCACGCTCCTCGGCCTGGCCGGGATCGCGATCGCCTACCGCGTGTGGGTAGCCCGCCCCGGAACGGCCGCCGTGGTGCGGGCGCGGGCGCGTCCCGCCTACGTGCTGTTCGTCAACAAGTGGTACTTCGACGAGCTGATCGCCGCTGCGGTCGTGCGACCCGCCGCCGCCGCGGGACGCTTCGCACAGGACACCTTCGAGCGCGTGTTCGTCCAGGACACGCTCGTCGGCGGAACCACCGGGCTGATCCGCGCCGGCTCGGCCGCGGTGCGCGCGGCGCAGAGCGGCTTCGTCCGCTACTACGCCGGGCTGCTCATGATCGGCGTGGCGGGCGTCGGCTTCTACTTCCTCCTGCAGTCGTGATCGCCTGAGCCGCCCGCATGCCCGCTCTCTCGATCCTGATCTGGTTGCCTGCGGCCTGTGGCGTGCTCGGGGCTATTCTCGCCCGGGCGGGCGGCGGGCCCTCCAAGCACGACCGGGACCCCGCAGAGGGCGCCAGCGAGGGGCGCCGGCGCGCCAGCGTGCCCGGCCTGCTCGCGCTGATCGGATCGCTGGGAGCGCTGGCGCTCGCCGTCGGCTACATCGCCGACTACCACGCCGGGACCGCCGGGCTGCAGCACGTCACCGACGTGGTGTGGATCTCGGAGCTGGGCATCCACTACAAGCTCGGGATCGACGGGTTGAACGTGTTCCTGCTCGGCCTCACGACCCTCCTGTTCGCCGCCGCCACACTGGCCGCGAACCTCCGCGACTGGGAACGCCCGCAGCTCTTCTACTTCAACTTCATGCTCGCCGAGTCCGCGGTGCTCGGCGCATTCCTGGCGCAGGACCTCGCGCTGTTCGTCGCGTTCTTCGACCTGATGCTGATCCCGTTCTACTTCCTGATCGGGGTATGGGGCAGAGAGCCGGGGCGCGTGAAAGCCACGACCAAGCTCGTCATCTACACGTTCGTGGGCTCTTTGCTGATGCTCGCGGCGGCGATCGCAACCGGCGTGCTGGCGGCCCAGCGGGGGGGCGTGCACATCACCTTCGTCCTCTCCTCCCTGCAGGCGCTGCCGCTCAGCACGAACTCCCAGGAGTGGATCTTCCTCGGCTTCGCAGCGGCGTTCCTCGTGAAGATGCCCGCCTTCCCGCTGCACGGCTGGATGCCCGACGGCTATCGCGCGATGCCCATCGAGGTGCTGATGGTCTTCTCCGGGGTGCTGTCGAAGGTGGGTGCATACGGCTTCCTGAGGATCGTGCTGCCGCTGTTTCCGCAGGGAGCAGCGCACTTCCAGACGCTGATGCTGCTGATCGCCCTGGCCTCGATCCTGTACGGCTCGGCGGTCGCGTTCACCCAGACCGACGCACGGCTGATCGCCGGATACTCGTCGGTCGCCCAGCTCGGCTTCATCACGCTCGGGATCTTCTCGCTGAACGCGCAGGGCAATCAGGGGGCGCTGCTGCAGATGTTCAACCACGGGCTGGTGATCGCGCCCCTGCTGTTCATCGTCGCCCTTCTCTCGAGGCGTGCCGGGGGTTCGGAGGACGTCAGGGAGATGGGCGGGATCGCCTTCCGCGCGCCGGTGCTCGCCTCGGTATTCCTGATCGTGACGCTCGCCACGCTGGCGATCCCGGGCTCGTCGAACTTCGTCGGCGAGTTCCTGATCCTGCTCGGGGTGTTCAACACGAAGCTCCTTATCGCGGTGATCGCGTTCAGCGGCGTCGTGATGGCGAGCGTCTACGCGCTGCGACTGTTCATCCGCGCGATGCACAACCGCGTCGGCTCAGGGGTGCAATCGCATGAGATCAGTCTCAGGGACGGCGCCATCCTCGTGCCGCTCGTGGCCGTGATCGTGCTCCTGGCCCTCGACCCCCAGCTCGCGCTGCAGCGCAGCGAACGCTCGGTCAAGGCGGCGGTGGCCCCCGCCCACGCCGCGCTGAATCCTGCCCCGCGGACGTCCGCGAGCGCGCTCCCGTGACCCTCTTGGCCGCAGCCCACCTCAAGGGCCCGCACGTCGACCTGGCCGCGCTCGCGCCGCTGATCGCGCTGCTCGGCGGCGCCGTGGTGGTCCTGCTGGTGGGCCTCCCGCGCGCGCGCTGGGTGCGCTCGCAGCTCGTGCCGGCGCTAAGCCTGGTCACGCTCGCCGCGGCGCTCGGTTTGTCGATCTGGCAGTGGAACGCCGAGAAGTCGGTCATCGCCGGCGCGCTGCGCATCGACGATCTGGCGCTCGCCCTGAACCTCGTGCTGATCACCGGCGGCAGTTGCACCGTGCTGCTCGCGTGGCGCTCGCTGGCCGCCCGGGAAGCCGGCCACGGCGAGTTCCACGCGTTGCTCCTGACATCGATCGGCGGGATGTCGCTGCTGGCCGCGGCCCAGAACACGGTCGCGATGTTCCTCGGACTGGAGCTGCTCTCGATCCCGCTGTACGTGCTCTGTGCGACCGAGATGCGGCGCGAGCATTCGCTGGAGTCGGGGCTGAAGTACCTGATCATCGGGTCGGTCGGGTCGGCCACGCTGCTGTACGGGCTGGCGATGATCTACGGCGCAACCGGCGCAACCGACTTCGGCGCGATTGCGCGGGCACTCGCGCGCGGCGGTCTGGCGAGCGACCCGCTCACGCTGACCGGGATCGCGCTATGCATGGCCGGCCTCTGCTTCAAGGCCTCGGTCGCGCCCTTCCACCAGTGGACCCCGGACGTCTACGAGGGGGCGCCGACCCCGGTCACCGCGTTCATGGCGGTAGCCACGAAGGTCGCCGCGCTGGGGGTGTTCCTGCGCTTCTTCGACGTGGCGCTGATCGGAGCGAAGGGCAGCTGGGGGCCGGCGCTTGCGGTGCTCGCCGCGATCACGATCCTGGTCGGAAACGTCGGGGCCCTCGGACAGTCCTCGCTGAAGCGGATGCTCGCCTACTCTTCGGTCGCGCAGGCCGGGTACATGCTCGTAGGGGTGGTCGTCGCGACACGGCTGGGCGCGCAGGCGACCGTCTTCTACCTGGCGGTATACGTGCTCATGAACATGGCCTCCTTCGCGGTCATCGTCGCACGCGAGCGCGAAACCACGTTGGAAGACTCGATCGAAGCGGTAACCGGACTGGGACGTGAGCGCCCCTGGCTGGCGTGGCCGATGACCGTGTCAATGCTCGCGTTGGCCGGCATCCCCGCGACGGCCGGCTTCATCGGCAAGTTCTACCTGATCGACGCGGCCGTCTCGGGCAACTACACATGGCTCGGCATCGCGATCGTTGTCGGCTCGATGATCTCGCTCGGCTACTACCTGCCGGTGATCGCTGCGATGTGGATGCGTGAAGCGCCGGCCGGCGCCCAGCGGCGTCCAACGGCGGGCACTGGCGCTCCCGTGCCCGCTGCGGGCGGGCTACCGGCGCTGGCGGGCGGATCGCCCGAGCTCGACACCCGGCCGCCCGAGGACGGCAGCTCCACGACCGCAGCCGGCACCCAGCCCGAGGTGCTGTTCGTCGCGGTCCTCACCGGAGCGGCCACGATCTTCTTCGGCATCTTCCCTCAGCCGCTGTTCAACCTCGTGGCGCACGTGGGCAGCGTCCTGGGGCTGCGCTGATCGGGCGCGACCGGCCCCGGCCTAGGAGCCAAGCGCCGCCTGCGCCGCCTTCTCGGCGTCCTTGAGCTGGCGCTCGACGAGGTCCAGCCCGGCATCCCAGAAGCCCGGGTCGGCGAGGTCCACGCCCACGATCGCTCCCAGCTCCTCGGGGCTGCGCGAGCCGCCGGCGGCGAGCAGCTCCAGATAGCTGGGCACGAAGGCCGAGCCGATCTGCTCGTAGCGCTGGTAGACCGACAGCGCGAGCAGCTGGCCGTATGCGTACGCGTAGACGTAGCCGGGACTGCCTATGAAGTGAGGTATGTAGGACCACCACGAGCGATAGCCGTCGGACATCTCGACCGAGTCGCCGAACAGCTCGGCCTGGCTCTCGGCCCACAGCTCGGCGAAGCGCTCGACCGACAGCTCGCCCTGCTCGCGCCGCGCGCTGTGCACCAGATCCTCGAAGCGGTTCATGGCTACCTGCCGGAACACCGTGGCGATCGTGTCCTCGAGGTTCTCTGCGAGCAGCGCCAGACGCGAGGCCGGCGTCGAGTCCTCCTCCAGCAGGCGCCCGAAGACGATGGTCTCGCCGAATACCGATGCCGTCTCGGCGAGCGTGAGCGGTGTTGTCTGCTGGAAGATGCCCTGACGAGCGGCGAGCGCGAAGTGCACCCCGTGACCGAGCTCATGGGCGAGCGTCAGCACGTCGCGCCGGCGGGAGGTGTAGTTGAGGAGCACGTAGGGCTCCACCGAGGGGCCGGCCGACGCACAGAAGGCGCCGCTGCGCTTGGCCGGGCGCACGGGCGCGTCGATGCGGCGCCCCTCGAAGAAGCGTCGTGCCACCTCGCCGAGCTCCGGCGAGAAGGATGAGTAGCAGTCGAGCACGATCTCTCGCGCCTGAGCGAACGGGAAGCTGACGTCGTCCTGGGTGACGGGAGCCATCCTGTCGTAGTCTGCGAGCCGCTCGACGCCGAGCAGCCTCGCCTTCAGGCGATACCAGCGGCGCGCGATCCCATATCGTCCGCGAACGGCCTCGATCAGCGCCTGCACCGAGTCGTCGCTGGCCTCGTTGGAGAGGTTGCGCGCCGCCAGCCAGTGGGGGTAGCGGCGCAGTCGGTCGTCGGTCGCCTTGTCGGCGAGCAGCGTGTTGAACAGGAACGCACGCGTGCGCAGACCCGGCTCAAGCGCTGCCGTCACCCCCTCTGCCGCCTCGCGGCGGACCTCACGATCAGGCAGCGACAGGCGGCTCAGAGCGACCGCGAGCGCGACCTTCTCGCGGGCACCGTCCTCGCCGGAGCCGCCGGCCCCGGGACCATCGCTCCCCTCCTCCCCCGAAGCGTCGCTGGCGCCGTGCGCCGGCCCATCGCTGCCGCGGGTCGCAGGCAGCTCGACCTCGATCGCCGAGGTGAGCTCCTCGAACAGGCGCGTCCACGCGCCTGCGCCCGTGAGCGCCTTCTCGGAGAGGATCTTCTCCTCGGGCTCTGACAGCAGATGATCGCGGTAGCGGCGCACGTTGCGCAGGTGGTGGCGGCAGAAGTCGAGACCCTCGCCCGCGAGTAGCGCATCGGCCCGCTCCTGAGGCAGCGCCGCCCACTCGAGCTCGAAGAACAAGAGCCTCGTCTGGATCGCCGTCTCCTGCTCCTGGGCCCTCTGCAACAGCGCGCCGTTGGCGGGGTCGGCCGTATCGGCAGAGAAGCGCAGCGCCGCGTAGGCTCCTGCGCGGCCGACCATCTCGTGGATGACGGCCAGCTCGCCCATCGCCTCCGCGAGACCCTCGCCGTCGAGCTCGCCCAGCTTGCCGGCGTAGCGTTCGGGGAACGCCTGCGCCCGCGAGAGGGCCTCGGCCAGACGGCGCTCCACGCCGTCGGGGCCCTCGCCGTCGACGAGCGGGTCGAGGTCCCATGCGGTCGCCTGGAGCTCGGGGTCGGCCGACTCGGAGGAGGCTTGCGTGGCCATCGTGCGGCAGCTTAGCGTCGCGACACGTGGAGTAGGTGGCGGCGAGCGCCGCGGCAGCCCCAGGCGGGCCGGGCCGCCGGCAGCTGCGCGGCGCGAGGCACGTCGGCGCGGCCGCCGCGACCGCCGGCGCGGCGAGCACGCCCGCCGGCGCCGCGGCCCGCCGATCAGCCCGGGGCGACACCCGGCACGGGATGTAGCATCGTGCGCCCCGTGCACGAGACGACTCCTTCAGTCTTCCTGATCGCCCGCCCGTCGATAGACATCGAGGGCATGCGCGGATACCTCAGGGACGTCGGCGGAGAGTCCTGGTTGGAGCTGAGGCTGGGTGAAGGGGACACAGGCGCCGGCGCCCGGCGTGGTCAGGAGGCCGGCGCGGGAGTCAACGCGGGCGAGCTGCTCGTGGAGTTCGGGGGGCGCGCCTGCTACCGCAGCTGGGAGCCGGGGCTCAACCCGAACGTGACCCGCATCCGCACCGACCGGCGTGAGTACTTCGCGAACATCCTGCGCTCCGCCCACGGCAGCGTGCTGGAGCACGCCAACTACTCCTTCGCGCTCCGCGAGGTTTCACGCGTCTTCACCCACGAGCTCGTCAGGCACCGAGCTGGCTCCGCTTTCAGCCAGGAGAGCCTGCGCTACGTGCGCCTCACCGACATCGGCTTCCGCGTGCCGCCCGCGCTCGAGCCCGTGCGGGAACAGGTCCTCACGATCGTCGAGCAGCTCGAGGAGTTCCAGCTGAGCGCCGCGAAGGAGCTGCGCATAGACGAGGAGGGCGTGCCGTTCCACGTCAAGAAGGAGGCCACCTCGGCGCTGCGCCGCCTGGCGCCGATCGGGTTGAGCACGGACATCATCTGGACGGCGAACGCCCGCACGCTGCGCCACGTGATCGAGATGCGCACGGCCGCGGGCGCCGAGGAGGAGTTGCGCCTGGTGTTCGACGCCGTCGCCCGGATCATGCAGGCCGAGGCGCCCGGCCTCTTCCAGGACTTCGCCCGGCAGGACGACGGCTCCTGGGTGCCGGAGTACCGGAAGGTGTGAGCAACCGCCGCTGCCCGCGGCAGGCGCGCTTGGGGAGAGCTCCTGCCGCCGCCGAGGCGGGCCAGCGGCGGGCGCGTGCCGGTCGTGAGCGCGTGCGGCCGTCCGGCGCGGGGCCGCATGCGGCCGGTGGCGACTCAGGCGTCCATCCTGCGCGTGCGCCAGGCGCCGAGCGCGAGGAAGACCGCGAGCCAGGCGGCCATCACGATCAGGGCCGTGGTCTGAGACATCGTCACGTTTGCGCCACGATCGCCGCCGATGTGCACGGGGCTGAAATGCACGAGCGCCTGGCTGAGGACGCCGTCGCGGGCGCTGCCGAGCGAGCTGATGTTGGCTATCAGGGGGCTTGCCACCAGCTGCCAGGCGATCAGCGCCGTGATCGCGGCCGGCTTGGAGGTCGTCAGCGAGGCAAAGCCCACCGCGACCACGCACACCACGCCTGTCGCCAGCAGCGTGAAACCGAGCCCGTTCAGGATCAGAGCGGTGTCGGGCGTCGGCAGGTGCGACGCGAACGCGAACGTGCAGGCCACGACGATCGCGTAGCCGACGATCATCACCGACCAGCAGACGGCGAGTGCGGCCGGAACGCGCGAGAAGAACAGAGCCGAGCGCGAGCGCCCGGTCACCACGAGGTCGCGGAAGACGCCCGCCGAGACGTCGCCCGTGCCGGCCTCGACGCCGACCAGGATCGCCGCCAACGGGCCGAAGAACGTGCACAGCAGGCGCAGCCCGTCGATGAAGCCGGGTGTGCCGCCGGCGGGACCGTATCGATGGGGCGTGGAGGAGTGCTGGACGGCCCTCACGGTGAACAGGACGACCAGCGGCAGCAGGGCCAACACGAGTACCCAGACGAGCGTGCCCCGCTTCTTGCGCAGCTTCAGCAGATCGGCGTCGAACATCCGCAGGGCGACGGCGTTCATGCCCGCGCCTCCTCGGGCGTCGCGTCCAGGCGCGCGGTGATCTCCAGAAAGCGTTCCTCGAGGCTGTGCCGAACGGGCTCCAGGCGGGCAACCGCGAGGCCGGCGGAGACCAGCCGCGCGTTGACCGTGGCCGCGGCCTCCGGCCCATCGGCCAGCACCACGCGCAGACCCTCCTCGGAGCGCCGCGCCTCGCGCACCTGCGCCATGTCGTCGAGCAGCGACAGGGCTCGATCCGGGTCATCGACCCCCACGATCAGTTCGTTCTGCGTCCCGCCTTGCGCCAACTCGGCGATCGGACCCTGCGTGACGACCTTGCCGCGGTCGACGATCGCCGCGGCATCGCAGACCTTCTCAACCTCGTCCAGCAGGTGGGAGGAGAGGAAGATCGTGCGGCCCTCCTGCTCGACCATCGCGCGAATCATCTCCCGGAACTCCTGAATGCCGCCGGGATCAAGGCCGTTGGTCGGCTCGTCGAGGATCAACAGCAGCGGATCGGCGAGCAGCGAGCGGGCCACACCGAGGCGCTGGCGCATGCCGAGCGAGTAGCCCTTGACCTTCTCGTCGGCGCGTTCTGAGAGACCCACCCGCGCCAGCGCCGGAGCGATCCGCTCGCGTGTCTCGGGGCCGCGGACCGCAGCGACGGTGCGCAGGTTCTCGCGGCCCGAGAGATGCATGTGAAAGCGCGGCTCCTCCACGATCGCGCCGACGCGCCGCAGAGCCATGGCCCGCCCGGCGGGCACCGGGTAGCCGAGCAGCTTCATGCTCCCGGCGCTTGCGTGCGTGAGGCCGAGCAGCATGCGGATCATCGTGGTCTTGCCCGCTCCGTTGGGGCCCAGGAAGCCGAACGCAACCCCGCGCGGCACGCTCAGGTCAACGCCGTCGATCGCCGCACGTTGGCCGAAACGCTTGACCAGGCCACTGGTCTCGATTGCCAAGCGGCTCCCCGTCGACTCGGAGGTGGACTGCGCGGCAGCCGGGGCATGAGCTGGTGAGGGCAACGACTGTCCTTTGCTGGGGTGGTCGACGGACGGGGCTCGCACAACCGACCCTCTCAGAGCAACCTAAGGATCCCCTGATGGTGGCCGAAGAATCGCATGAGAGGATCGCACTGTCTTCGCGTGGCGCCTCAATCCTCCTGCGTTCGAGTCGGACCCAATACTCCCACTCGGGCCAGATCGCTCGCCCCTCAGCCGCGCGCCCTGCGCTTGCGCTTGCGCTTGCGCGAGGAGCCGCTCGACGCCGGTTTGGGCGGGGCCGGCGCCACGTCGACGCCGGCCGCGGCAAGCGCCGGCTGCCCCTCACCTGCCCGCTTGGCAGCTCGGAGCTCGGCCTGCGAAGGCCACGGGCGGGCCTCTCCGGCGGCCCAGGCCGGCGGGTCGCCGTTAGGCCAGCGACCCATGTAGAGGATGCCGACCCCCACCATCCAGAAGGCCGGCACGACCTCGAGCGTCTGACCTCCTATCGGCAGGAAGATGAGAACTCCTGTGAACATGCCCACCACGCCCAACCAGCGGGTGAGCAGCCCGACGCGGATGGCGTTCACCATGGTCGCGATCATCCCCGTCGCCAGCGCGAGCCCCCCGAGCAGGTCGGCATACTGGGTGATCAGGTTCGCGGTCCCCTTGGTCAACGCCTGATCCACCGCGTGGTTGGAGAAGTCGTGTCCGACCGCGAAGCTGTGCGTCTCGATCGCGCTGATCACCTGGTGGCCGATGCTCACGAGCGCCACCGTGATTCCTCCAAAGATGACCAGCGGCCGGGCGGCCGACCAGGTCTCGGGGCGGCGGAAACGCGTCGCGTCTAGCAGCACCACAAGGCTGAGCGTGAGCGCCGCGATGGCCAGCGCCGCGAACGTGCTGCCCGCGATCAGAGCGAACGCCTGATGGCTGATGAACCTCACCTCCGGCGCCCGCGGGCTCACGGCCGGGTTGGATTCCCCGGACAGCGCGGGAGCGAGACCCTGCAAGAGGCCCACGCTCGGCGCCCCACGCAGCGCCGAGGTGATGATGATCCCGCTCAGCAGGTAGAGCACGCCGCCGGCGAAGGACGGGACGGCCATGACGCGACGGCGTTCGGACTCACGGGCTACCTGCTCGCTGATCTCGCTCTTGCTGGGCATGAGCAGGGCAGTCTATGATGCGCCTATGGAAAGCGGTGGTCTCGGAGACCTGTTTGGCGATCCCGAGGAGTTGCAGAGGCGCTTGGCCGAGTTCGCCGAGCAGATGCAGGGACAGCAGCGTCTGGCGTGGGCGGACAACGCGATCAAGCTCGCGGTCGACATGACGGTCGCCGCCGTTGCACGGGTGAGCCTGCAGGGCAACATCGAGGCGCAGGCCGAGCAGATACGGACGGTTATGGCCCGCGTGTTCCCAGAGGCCGTCGCCCTCGTGCGCGAGGCGCGCGAGGGACTTCAGTAGGCGCTCGCAGGCGCGACCGCCGCAGCACGGGCGAGCGGGCAGGCTTCCAGAGGCCCCTCCGGCGCGCGTAGCGGTGCGACGGGCAAGACGCGAGGGACCTCAGTAGCGCGCGCGCAGTCGCTGCGTCGAGGGTGCGCCCGGCCGCAGCGGATCCTCCTCGAGCGGGAGGTCGTCCCCCAGCAGCACCCCGGCGCGCTCGGCGGCGCGCTCGGCGTCGCGCGAGGCGCGCCCGGCCAGGAGCACCTCTTTGAAGGAGCGGAAGCGGAAGATCAACACGACAGCCCCCAACCCGACCAGCGCGGTGAAGGCGGCGATCGCGATCTGCTGGCCCACCGAGTAGGCCGCCACCACCGCCGCCGGGGCGCTGGTGGCGAAGACCTTGACGAGAAGCGCCTGCTGTACGCCGGCCCCACCGGGCGTGAACGGCACGGCTCCCGCCACCTGGTTGACGGCGAAGACGAGCAGCACGTTCTGGACCGAGCCGCCGACTCCGAACGCGTCGAGCAGGAGCCAGAAGGCAGCGGCGCGGCATAGCCACGCCACAGCCTGCCAGGCGGCTACCTCGCGCAGATAGCGCGGACGATCGCTGAGGATCGTCAGACCCTGGCGCACGCGCGTCCAGAAGGCCTTCACGCGCACCGACAGCAGGGCAAACGCGAACAGGCCGAGCACCGCGAGCGCCGTGATCATGAACAGCGTGAGACGGAAGTGCGCAGCCAGGTAGGAGATGTCGAACGAGTTCAGCTTGGAGAAGTCCGGGGGCTTGGGAAAGACTCCCTGCGTGAAAGCGAAGATCAGCACGAGCACGCCGACGCTCAGGTCGAAGATCGCCTCCACGAAGAAGGCCGAGGCCACCGTTGTGTAGGTGGAGCCCTCAACCGACGAGCGCGCGAGGAACAACTTGATCACCTCGCCTCCGCGTACCGGGACCACGTTGTTGAAGCCGACCGCTGCGAAGTACGCGCCCCATATCCGCCGCCACCGGATGCTTGCCGCGGGGTAGGCGGCGCGCAGGCTGTGGAAGTAGGCGCGCGAGCGCAGCGTCAGGTTCAGCCCGAAGCAGAGCAGGCCCAGCAGCAGCAGCCCCCAGTGGACCGCCGCCAGGTCCGAGAAGAACTGCCCGGCCGCGTCGAAGAACGAGGTGAGGCTGTGGGCGATCGAGGTTGATCCAAGCAGCGCGTGCACGACCTCAAGCGTACGGCCACTGACGCTGCCGGTGGCCGAGCCCCGTCTCGGAGCGCACGTGCCGGCCAGCGCACCGAAGATGGACGCCGGTGGAAGACGCGCCGCCCAGCGCATCGCGCCTCGGCCCGGCAGGGGCGATGGTCGCCCGTCACGTATGCTGCGCTCAGCGCATCGGTGCTAGGCCGACCGCCCCGCCGTGCCGGCAGGCCGACAGCGTTGAACCCCAAGCGTTAGAACCCAAAGATGGCGTCCAGCACCACCCGATCAGCAGGTCTCACCGTCGCGGTCACAGGCCCCACGGGCGAGATCGGTCAGGCCGTGATCGCGGCGCTCGAGCGCTCACGTGACGTGAAGCGCGTGCTCGGCATGGCGCGCCGCCCGTTCGACCCGGCCAAGCAGGGCTTCAAGAAGCTCTCCTACAGGCAGGGCGACGTGCTCGACCGCAAGGCGGTGGCAGACCTGGTGAGAGGCGCAGACGTGGTCATGCACCTGGCCTTCATCATCATGGGCGGAGCCAAGGACAGCCGCGAGGTGAACCTGAACGGCTCGCGCAACGTATTCGAGGCCACCGTCGCGGCGGGCGCCGCGCGCCTCGTCTACGCCTCCTCGGTGGCCGCCTACGGCTTCGATCGGGACAACCCCCAACCGCTGAGAGAGGACGACCCCGCGCGCGGCACGGCCGCGCACTACTACTCGGCCCAGAAGGCTGAGGTGGAGACGCTGCTGGCGCAGGTGCTCGACGGCGCCAGGACCGCCGCCTACGTCTTTCGCCCCTGCATCGTTGCGGGCCCCGAGGCGCCGCTGCTGATCGACAGCCTGCCCTACACGCAGATCTCAGAGCGCATGCCGGGGCCGGTCCTCAGCCTGCTCGACGGCGTACCGATCCTCAAGCCGGTGCTGCCCGACCCCGGCGTACCCTTCCAGCTGGTACACCACGATGACGTGGCCAGCGCGATGCGTTCTGCGGTTCTTGGCCGCGGCACGCCCGGTGTCTACAACCTCGCCGGGCCCGGCCGGCTGACCGTCAAGCAGCTCGCCGAGGAGCTCGGCTGGTACTCGATCCCGGTGCCCGAGCTCGCGGTCGACGCGGTCACCGAGATGGTGGGGCGTCTGGGCTTCCTGCCCGCACAGGCGCAGTGGATCGCCGCCTTCCGCCAGCCCATGATCGTGGACACGGCCAAGGCGCGGCGCGAGCTTGCCTGGCGCCCCAGGCACGGCGCGCTCGAGACCTTGCGCGAAACGATCACGGCTGCGCGGCTGAACCGCCTGATCCGGTAGGGCCGCCGGCGCTGCGACCCACCCCGCCGGCGGCGGGGCCAAGCCCGCGTGCGCCGCGGGCCAAGCCCGCCGGGACCGCGAGCCGTTGCATCGATCTGCCCGCGGCCCTAGGCTTCGACCCCGTGAGCGCGCCCGAGGAGGTCCAAACAGCCGCAGAGGGAAGCGGCGTCGCCGTCGTGACCGACAGCACCCCCTACCTGCCCCCGCATCTGATCGAGCGGTGGCGGATCCGCCAGGTCAGCCTGTACGTGGGCTGGGAAGGCGATCTGCGGCCCGAGCACGAGTACACCGACCTCGACGCCTTCTATGCGCGACTGCACGATTCGCCCCAGCTGCCCACGACCTCGCAGCCCTCGGCGGGGGACTTCCTCGCCTGCTACCAACCCCTCGTGCGCGCGGGCCGAGACGTCATCTCGGTCCACATCGCCGGTGGCCTGTCGGGCACGTGCGAGAGCGCGCGCGAGGCGGCTCGGATGGTGGCCGAGGAAGGACATCCCGGACGCGTAGAGGTGCTCGACAGTCAGACCGGCGCCGGCGGCCTCGGCTGCATGGTTATCGTGGCCGCGAGCGCCGCCGAGCAAGGTGCCTCGCTCGATGCGGTCCTCGACACCGTCCGTCGCGCCCGCGAGAGCCTCGACATCTGGTTCTGCCTGGACACGCTTGAGTACCTGCGCCGCGGCGGACGGATCGGCGCGGCACAGGCGATGGTGGGGACCGCGCTCAACGTCAAGCCGATCCTGACCTTCGGCACCGAGATCGCTCCCGTCGGGCGCGTGCGCACCCGGCGACGGGCCTACGAGCGGATGGTCGCCTATCTGCACGAGCTGCACGATCGTGGCGCGACCGACTGGATCGTGCAGCACGCCCAATCGCCCGAGGACGCCCGGCACCTGGTCGCCGACGGCACGACGATCTTCGGCAGCGAGCCGCTGTTCTGCACCGAGGTCGGGCCGGTGCTGGGCGCCCATCTCGGTGCCGGCATGCTCGTCGGCGGCATGACGCGCCCGCCGATCTCCGACCGCGACTGAATGTCATGAAGGAGGGCCTCCTCGGTGGCACGCTTTGTGTGTCATCGAAAAGCGACCATAAGGAGGCCCGATTCATATGTTGCACGCTGGACTGGATTTGAGCCGCAAACGCCTGGACTTCTGTCTGCTGGACGAGGGCGGCGAGCGCGTCGAGGTCGGCGCGGCGGCGCCTGACGGCGACGGCTTGGTCGGGTTCGTGCGTCGAGTCCGCGAGGAGCATGGCGACATACCGGTGTGCGCGGCGATCGAGTCGATGAACGGCGCGCGCTTCGTACACGACACGCTGGAGCGCTGTGGCTGGGAGGTCGAGATAGCTGACGCACAGAAGGTCAAGGGCTTGGCGCCACTTGCGTGCAAGACCGACAAGATCGACGCGTGGGTGCTGGCCGAGCTCTCGCGCCGCGACCTTGTGCCGGCGATCTGGCTGCCTTCCTTCGAGCTACGAGCAGAGCGCGAGCGAGCCCGCTGGCGGCTATATCTCGTGCGCAAGCGCAGCTCGCTCAAGCACCGCGTGCACGCCCAGCTCTTGGCCTTCGGGCACCGCTGCCCGGTGTCCGACCTGTTCGGCCGCTCAGGCCGCGAGCTGCTCGAGCGCCTCGAGTTTCCCGAGCCGTGGCGCTCCGGGGTGCTCGCGGCGGTAAGCATGATCGACGATCTCGACGGGCAGATCACCGCGATCGATCGCGAGCTGAAGGCCCTGGGCGCCGACCACCGCTACGTCCCGCTGCTGATGAGCGTCCCCGGGATCGCCTGGGTGCTCGGCTACACGATCGCCGCCGAGATCGGCGACATCCACCGCTTCGCCTCGCCGACGAAGCTGTGTGGCTACACCGGCCTGTGCCCGAAGGTCTACCAGTCAGGCTCAAAGGATCGCCGCGGCCAGCTCACTCACGCCGGCCCGAGGTACCTGCGCTGGGCGTTGATGGAGGCAGCCGTGCACTCCGCTAAACACCCGGTCTACCGCGAGCGCTACCAGCGCAACAAGCGCCGCCTCGGCAGGCTGTCAAGCACGGTCTGGTCGTTTGCGCTTGCAGTGGTGCGTTTGCGCCTGCGGCCTTCACGACCGTGAAGTCTGCGTGCCCCTTTGCGACGACGACGGCCATTCCCAGCATCGGGAGCCGGTCGGCTCGCGACCGGCACCTCCTCCAAGGAGACCAGAGCGATCTCCAGTTGCTGCGCTTCAGAGACCGCACCGGAGAGAACGGCAAGACGGTCCTCGATTTCGGAGCGGACACGCTCAAGCACGTCAGTGGGCATGGTTCCTCCCGTAGGTATTGAGCATCTGTCAACGATCATGCCACGGGTCGGCTTCGAAGCCTTGCAGGACCTCACCTCGTCCTTCGCAAGGTTGCCGCTGAGTGGGCGAAGCGCTGGCGAGGCGACTTCCTGGTTGGTCGATGCTTGACCCCTTCGGCCTTGCGTCGCTAGCACGTAGGTCCCGAGATTAGGCTTGGCGTCTTAGAGGCGGTCGAGACGCCAATCTTCGACTAGCTCGCCTTGGCCGTCATCCGCCGCCCGCTAGGGAGCAGGACGCGCCGGTCGGGCTTGTCGTGCTCGTAGAGCTTGAGCGCTCTCCTGGCGCTCGGGACATACCACTATCCCAGCGGCGGCTGGAGGCTCCAGCGCAGGTGCAGCCTGAGCGCCTTATGGGGCGGGACCTCCCCGGCGTGGCTGTGCCGACCGACCATGCTCGAAGTCTAGGTGCCGCCAGCGACGGCGTGCTGGCGGGCCAAGATCTTCACATCCCCCCGGCCACCACGGACGAGATTACGAAAGCCTCAGATGGGCTTTACCCCGCCCTCAGCGAGGGGGGCGAGTCTGCCCGATGGGGGAATCGACATGACCGCAAGATCAACTAGGGAGACCCCATGGCTCGAATCATCGTGACGACCGATCCGACGACCCAAGACGCCGCTCCAGTACTGCTGGACGAGCGCGTCAACTCAGTGCATCTCAGTGACGACCACTCCGCTGCTCAGCTTGTCGAGAGGCTCGGCTGGGCGATCACCGACGCCGAGGACACACAGCGTGCGGAGCAGGCGCTGTAACGGATGACCCCTCCTGCGGCGGCCCGCGTCTATGCGTGGGTCGCCGGGGTCGGGTCATCAGGCTTCTCGCGTCAGGCGGCCATCCTCTCGAACTCGGGGGTGGCGTCTGCGCCCGCGCCGGTCCCGGCCCGTCCATAGCTGACGCGTCGCGACCGCCTTCGTGCCGAAAGCTAGACTAGAACACCCTCGACCAGGACGGTGCTTCCCTTGTACCTAGCTGTGAGCGACGCAGGAGCCGCAGGTATTGGAGTCGCAGCATTCATTCTCTACGTCTTTCTGCTGTTCTTCTTCGGCCTCAGGACGATCAAACGCGGCCATTGGGTGCTGTTCATCCTGGGGTTCTTCTTTTTCCCGTTTTGGATCGTCGGCGGCATGATTCCGCCGAAGGGCATGTCCCGCATGGACGCCATGTACGCCGAAAAAGACCGTTCCTCCTAGATCCGGAGCAGCCGAATGGCCGGCGACGCCACAACCCTCTCTCGCGTCAGGCGGCGGCGCAGGCGTCCGCCCACTGAGGCAGAGCGACTCGCCCTTGGGGTCATGCTCGGCGCGGCCTTCGGGATCGCTATGTGGCTGGCTATCGCATCGCTCGTGAGGGAAGCGTGGATCGTGCCCATCACGATCTTCATCATCGGCGTCAACGTGGTCCTAGCCGCTCGGTACTGGCCGACTGCCCGCAACTACATCCTCCACGGCTACCGGGACGATTGAGCCGGGCAGCAGGCTGCTCTAAGCGGTTCGTACGGCACGCCATCGCGAGAGCGATGACCCACGCCGTCTGCGGCTCCCTGTCTCGTGTACCGAGCCTTGAAGTCTGTCAGAGCGCCACTGTGGCGGGTAGGTGGAGGTCGGCGAGAACTAGCCCCAAGCTAGGCCGCCACCCCCCGTCAGGCACCGGCAAGCGCAGCAAGCACGAGTTCGTCGTGCTGCGCTGGCTTGACCTTGCGCAGGACCTCGGCAACCTTTCCGTCCGCGTCGATAGCAAACGTCGTGCGCTCGTTGCCGAAGTAGGTTTTCCCATACATCGACTTCTCCACCCAGACGCCATAGGCATCTGCGACTGCATGGTCCTCGTCGGAGAGCAGCGGGAAGTTCAGCGACTGCTTCTCGTGGAACTTCTTGATCTTCCCCACGGGGTCCGGGGAGATGCCAAGAACGGTCACCCCGGCCTTGGCGTACTCGGACTGATGGTCTCGCACGCCGCACGCCTGCGTCGTACAGCCAGGGGTAGCCGCCTTTGGGTAGAAATAGAGCACGACCGTCTTGCCTCGCAGCCCCGACAGGGACACCTCGTTGCCGTCCTGATCCGAGAGCTTGAAGTCGGGAGCCTGGTCGCCGGGATCTAGAGCCATGAGCGTATACCGCAGTTAGTAACGGGCGTGTCGGCCTTCGGGTAGAAGTAGACGACCACCGTCTGGCCGCGGAGGTCGGACAGCTTCACCGTCTGGCCGTCCTGGTTGGGCAACTCGAAGTCGGGTGCCGGCGACCCCTGCTCGATCATGTCGATCCTCTCCCTTCTACGCGTTCGGGCCAGCCGCCCGGTTGGCTGGTGCGCCGTTTGCGCTCGGACGCGGACGCGACCCAAGGCTCCCGGCGGCGGCCTGTGGTCGATCGGCAGGATACCCACCCGACTCGAAGCTCATCGCAGCAGCCTGGAGAGCCTACGATCCTTGAGTACCCGCCCTTCCGTCTGGCAGGCGGGACAGTAGGCGATTACGTAGTCCTCGAAATGAACGGCCTCGAGCGTGGCGGTGCAGCGCGGGCACGGCTCGCCCTGGTGCCTGTGCACGCGCAGCGGCATCGGCAGCTTGTCGGGAATCGGCAGCCCGATCGCCTGCTCGTAATGTGCGATCGCCCCGCCGATGGTCTCGATGATCGCTTCCCTCAGTCGCTCGGCCTCCGCCGGAGCAAGGTCGGCACCTCGCCTGTACGGTGACAGCATCGCCTCCCAGAGGATCTCGTCGACCCATGAGCGGCCGATGCCGGAGATCGTGTGTTGGTCGCGCAACAGCGAGTGCAACGGGCGCGGCGCGTCCAGGAGGTCCCCAAGGGGCGGTGGCTCCGGCCACGCCTCCGGTCCGAGCGTCGCGAGCGAGTCGTCCCGCTCGAGGTAGGGAGCCCGCAGGAGCTTCACCCAGGCTGCCTGCTTGGAGCCGAACTCGCGCAGGCGCAACTCGCGGCCGCCCTCGAGCCGCACAAGCAGCCGCGACGTGCGATCGCGCGGCCCGGCCCGCTTGTCATAGAGCTGCAGCCGCCCGGCGGACATCAGGTGGATGAGCATCGCCAGCTGCCCCGACATGTCGAGGATCAGGTGCTTGCCACGTCGGCGCACCCGCTGGATCTGCTCCCGCTCCAGCTCCGCCAGCGGCGGGTCGAACGTCTTGAGCGCGTTGATCCCCGGCGCCAGCGCGGACTCGATCCGCGCACCCCGCAGGGCGCCGTCGAGGAGGCGCGCCGTGATCTCCACCTCGGGCAGCTCGGGCATCGTCCCCACTGTAGGGCTGCGGCACGAGCCCCGGCCTGAAGCGGGTGGCACGCGACCGGTCCGCACGCGACCGGTCCGCACGCGACCGGTCCGCACGCCGGAGGAGCGACGCGGCCGGCTCCGGCACCGCCAAGCGTCCCCTGCCGGCCCCGGTCGGCGGGCCTTCGTTCGACCTGCCGGGGCCCCGTCCGGCGAGACGTCCCTCAGTTGGCGCCGATCGGCGGGCCTTCGTAGCGCCGGCCCGACGGACTCGTCCAGCGCACGCGCCAGTGGACCCCGGGCGTGGACGAGTTGAAGGACCAGTAGCCCCCGCTGTTCGTGGAGACCGTCTTCAGCGTGCGGTAGCGACCGGAGCCCTTCGCCTGTACGAGCACAGTCACCTTTGTGGAGCCGCTCGCCGGCCGCGCGAGGCCCCACAGCGCGAAGCCGTGACGCTGCCTGGAGACCGTCAGCGGCACCGGCCAGCCGTAGTAGAGCGGCTTCGGCCTGCCGTTGACGTACTCCAGACCGGTCTGAAAGCCGATCGTGCCACCGCGCACGCTGGATCCGGGCGCGCCCCCGAGCGGATCGTCTTTGAGCAGGTATTGGGAGAACGCCGCAACGCGGGGGTTGGAGTAGGCGATGTGCTCGGCGATAGCGTCGAATTCGGCCTGTTGGGAGACGGGGACGCCCAGGAACCTGTTCGGCTTGCTCTGCACGCCGAACTCCGTCAGGTAGATCGGCAGGTGCGCGGGAATCGCGTGGGCGGCGGCGGCGAGGTCGAGGGCGCGGCTCAGACGCGACAGCGCGCCGATCATCACGTTGTCGCGTTCCGGAGGCACGAAGTACGGGCTCGTCGCCTGGGTGTAGGCGTGATGGGCATAGCCGGACGCGGGCAGCGGGCCACACGAAGCGGCTTTCTGGTATTTCGCGTTCAGGCACAGAGCTCCGCGCAGAAACGCCAGCGGTGCCACGTCGTGCAGCAGCGCCCGGGCGCCTTCGGTGCGGACGTTGACGGTCGTGTAGCCGGTCGGCGCCGTCTCGCCCAGCAGCACCTGCGGTTGCGCGATGCCGCCCGCCTGAAGCCCCGCGTAGCCCGCCTGATAGAGCCCGCGGTAGACGCGCGGCGAGGCGGGCGTGCCGTTGGAGTTGAACTGGGGCTGCAGGAAGGCCGGGTGGTTGGGCTCGTTCCAGATCGAGTAGAGCGAGACCTCCGAGCCGAAGTGGCGCGCCACGGCCGTCATGAACTGCCCGAACGCAAGGCCGTTGGGGCGGGTTACGTAGGGCGCCTTGCGGTTGGAGGTCGCCCACCTGGGCACGGGAGACGTGACGGTCAGGAGCACCGGCCAGTTCAGCGCCTTGGCCTTGGCCAGCAGCCAGTCGTAGTTGCCCCAGGCGTAGCTGGCGGGGTTGGTGGCGTCGAAGTTGGGCCGCTTGGCGCTCTTCGGGCTCGGGGCGACGTCGTACCAATACAGCTCGACCCTCAGGGCTTTGACGCCGAGCGACTGGAGCTGCGCGACCGCGTGTTCGCGGGTGTTCGAGCTGAGCAACTCGCGCGAGCCCTCGAAGTAGGTGATCTGACCGTGGGAGGCGAGCGCCTGACCGGTGCTCAGCCCGCCGAGGGCGAGCGAGCAGGCGATCAGGGCAGGAATGAGCGCGCGGATTCGGAGCATGGTCGCTTGAGACACCTGAGCCGCGGCAAGGTTGCGGTATTACGATCGCCGGCTCGACGATTCCCGGCGCCCCGCCCGCGAGCGCGTGCACAGGCGCACGGTCGCGGTGGAGCGTCGGATAGCTTTCAGCATATGAGCATGGCCATCGCACCGGACGACATCGTCAACACCTCCGCGGAGGCGCAGGGAAACGCCCGGCCGCCGCTGCTCGTGCTCGAGCCCCTGCGCGACTTCCTGGACGACCTCGGTCTCGGCCGGGGGAAGCTCGAGGCCACGCCGATCGGGGAGGGGCATTCGAACGTGACCTACTTGATTGCCCGCGGCGACGTCGAGGTCGTCCTGCGCCGCCCACCCCGCCCTCCGCTGCCGCCGAGCGCACACGACGTCCTGCGCGAGGCACGCCTGCTGCGCGCGCTGCAGGGCACTCCCGCGCGCGTGCCGAAGGTGCTTGCGGTATGCGAGGACCCCGCAACGATCGGCTGCCCCTTCTATGTGATGGAGCGCATCGAGGGCGAGGTGATCGTCTCGAACGTCCCCGACGCATTGGACACGCCCGCAGAGCGCCGGCGCATCGCCGAAGAGCTGATCGACGCGCTCGCCGAGATCCACGGCGTGGACTGGCGGGCGGCCGGCCTGGAGGGCTTCGGCAAGCCGACCGGTTACCTGGAGCGCCAGCTGCGGCGGTTCACCGGCCTGTGGGAGCTCAACAAGACGCGCGAGATCCCCGCTGTCGAGCGCGTCGGAGCATGGCTGGCCGGGAACCTGCCAGAGTCCGGCGGGGCCACGATCGTGCACGGGGACTTCCGCCTTGGCAACACCATGTTCGCAACACACCCCCCCGCCCGGCTGGTGGCCGTGCTCGACTGGGAGATGGCCACGATCGGCGACCCGCTGGCGGACCTCGGGTACCTGTGCATGATGTGGACCGAGAGTGGCGACCCCAGGGGCGGTATGCGCGAGCACCTCGGCGGGGTCACCCGCCGCGAGGGCTTTCCCACCCGTGATGAGTTGATCGGCCTCTACGAGCAGCGCACGGGCCGCTCGATGAAGGACCTGCGCTGGTATACGACGCTTGCGCTATGGAAGTCGGTCGTGTTCATGGAGGGCAACTACAAGCGGGCGATGGCGGGAACGACCGACGACCCGTACCTGAAGCAGTTCGGCGACGGCGTGCTCGAGCTCGCCCGCGAGGCCGAGGCGGTGGCGGATGGGAGCTGAGGAGCAGCCCGCAAGCGAGGCCGCGGGTCAGCGCCACGGGGCCTGGCCCGACGGTGACGGTGGTCAGGTCGACCCGCAAGGGGGAATCGAGACCGCCGGCGAGGCCGAGGCCCGCTCGGGCCTGCTGATCGACTGGGGCGGGGTGCTCACGACCAGCCTGTTCGCCTCCTTCCAGGCCTACTGCGTGGAGGTCCAGATCGACCCACAGACCCTGGTCGGGCGCTTCAGCGCCGACCCCGCCTCCCGTGAACTGCTGATCGCGCTGGAGAAGGGCGAGCTCGACGAGACGGCCTTCGAGCTGCGTTTCGCGGCCCTGCTGGGCATCGAGCCCGAGGGTCTGATCGACGGGCTGTTCGCGGGCGTGCAGCCCGACCCGGCGATGGTCGACGCGGTCCGCAGGGCACACGATGCGGGCGTGCGCACGGCGCTCGTGTCCAACTCCTGGGGCGTCCACCGCTACCCTCACGACCTTCTGTCGGAGATCTTCGACGGCATCGTGCTCTCGGGTGAGGAGCGCATGCGCAAGCCCTCGCGCCGCATGTACGAGCTCGGCGCCGAGCGCGCCGGAGTGGCCGCGGCGCTGTGCGTCTACGTCGATGACCTGCCGTTCAACCTGCCGCCGGCGGAGAAGCTGGGGATGGCCACGGTCCATCACACCAGCGCTGCCACGACGATCCCAGCCCTCGAGCGCCTGCTCGGGATTCCCCTCGCCTGAGCGGGCCGGCCCCGACGCAGTCCTCGCGCCCGCCACCTGCTGAGACGAGCGGGTGTGCGGCGCTTCGCGTGCGCGCCGCACGACCTGCTCAGCGGGTGGGCCTCCCGGCGGCCGTCTTCAGTCCCGCCTGCCGCGGCCGTACAGCAGCTTGAACACGCCCGCCAGCAGCCGCGATGTCCGCGCCTTGTACGGGAACATGTGGACTTCGCGCTTGAGCGCCAGGCGCGGCGTGATCACGATCGCCTGCTGAGAGCAGTACTTGCGGATCCCGCCCGCGCCGTGGCGCGAGCCGAGCCCCGAGGCCTTGGCGCCGCCCATCGGCAGCTCCAGCACCGTGTAGTTGATGAGCGCATCGTTCACGTTCGCAGCGCCGACCTCCAGCCGCCGGGCGATCGCCTCGCCGCGCTCGGTGTCCCGCGTGAACACCGACGCGCCCAGGCCATACGGGGAGTCGTTCGCGAGCCGCACCGCCTCCTCGACATCTCGGACCTTCATGATCGGCAGCGTCGGCCCAAAGGTCTCCTCGGTCATGATCTTCATCGAGTGATCGACGTCGACGAGCACCGTCGGCTCGTAGAAGCGCCCGTGACCCTGCACGGCATGACCTCCGGCCAGCACGTGGGCACCCTTCTGGACCGCGTCGTCGACGTGGTCCTTGATCCTCTCAAGCTGGGGCGGGAAGGTGATCGCGCCGACCTCGACCGAGCCGAAGCCCTCAGGCTTGCCGACGCGCAGCGCACGCACCTTCTCGGAAACCTTCGCCACGAACTCGTCGTAGACGGGCGCCTCCACGTAGACCCGCTCGATCGAAATGCACGTCTGGCCGGCGTTCTGCATCGAGTAGTAGGTCGCGAAGTTCGCCGCGCGCTCGAGATCGGCGTCTGAGAGGACCAGCATCGGGTCCTTGCCACCGAGCTCCAGGGAGGCCGGAATCAGCCGCTTCGCGGCCTCTTCGGCGACCTTGCGGCCGGTGCTGGTCGAGCCCGTGAACATGATCATGTCCACCTCCTCGACGAGCGCCGCGCCGGTCGCCCCGCGCCCCGTGGCGATCTGCAGAACGTCCTCGGGCAGGCCGCACTCACGTAGGCCTTCGGCCAGCAGCAGCGAGGTCAGCGGGGTGATCTCCGAGGGCTTCAGGATCACGCTGTTGCCCGCCGCGAGCGCGGGGATGCAGTCGCCGAAGGAGTTCGTCAGCGGGTAGTTCCAGGGGCCGATCACGCCGATCAGACCAAGCGGGCGGTAACGCAAGATCAGCTTCTTGCCCTTGACCAGCAGCTGACCGGACTTGACGCGCTCGTCGCTCAGGTAGTTGGGTGCCTCGCGCGCCCAGACGCCGAAGGCGTTGGCCGTGTAGGCGATCTCGGCGAACTCTGCGTCCTCGTGGGTCTTGCCGGTCTCCGAGACGATCGTCGAGATGACCTGCTCGGCGTTGTCCATGAGCCACTTCTGCGCGCGCAACAGCACCCGGGCGCGCCCCTCGAAGCCGAACGCCTCCCACACGGGCTGCGCAGCGCGACCACGCACGGCCATCTCGGCAACGGCGTCCGCGCCCAGGTCGGGCACGGTGGCAACGATCTCGCCGGTGGCAGGATTCTCGACGGGAATGTCCTGCTCGGCGTGCGCGAAGCCGTTGTTTGTCGCGGGTGGGTGCTGCTCTACAGTGGCCATCCGTATCTCCCCTTCTCGTTCGCTCGTACGAACAAGACTACTCCGAGCGAGCGTTCCGTCGGAGCGCCCACGGGCGACGTTCAGTCGGGCAGCTCGATCGACGAGATGCCGATCGGCTCGGTGGGGCGGTCTGTGCCGTCCGTGGCTACGCCCTCCAGCTTGTCGACCACGTCCAAGCCGTCGGTCACCTGCCCGAAGACGGTGTGCTTGCCGTCCAGCCAGGGACAGGCCGCCGCGGTGACTATGAAGAACTGCGACCCGTTGGTGTTCGGCCCGGCGTTTGCCATGGCGAGCGCCCCCCGGATCACCTTGTGTTCGTTGATCTCGTCCTCGAACGTGTACCCGGGGCCGCCGGTGCCGGTCCCCTGCGGACAGCCGCCCTGGATCATGAAGTCCTTGATCACCCGGTGGAAGGCCAGCCCGTCGTAGAAGCCCTCGCCGGCGAGCCGACGGAAGTTCGCGACCGTCTTCGGCGCGTCCTCGTCGAACAGCTCGAAGACGATCGGCCCCTCGGTGGTTTGCATGGTGGCAGTCGACATGATCAGCTCTCGCGCCCGGAACGTTCTCTGGCGATCATATGTAATCGGGCCCGCGGCGAGCATCCGCCCCGTTCAGGCGGTCGGGCCCGCGCGGCGATTGGGTTACCGCCACGATCCGTCTCGTGCCGGCGATCGGGCCTGCGCCGCGAACGGGCTGCGCTCGCCCCGCCGGCCTACTTGGCGGCCCGCTGCAAGCTGAGCGTGTGACCGCGCAGCTCACGTCCGTCGAGCGCCGCGATCACCCGGTCGGCCTCGGCGACCGGCACGGACAGGAAGGAGAAGCGGTCGAGCACGAGCACGTCGCGCACCGCCTCGCCGTCGAGCTCGGCCGAGGAGGTCACGGCGCCCACGATGTCGGCCACGCGCAGTCCGGTCGCGCGACCCCCTCCGAGCACCAGCTTGACGTAGGGCTCGTCTTGATCCGGTCGCGACACGTGCGGCTTGGAGTGCCTGCGCGGCCGCTCGCGCACGGGGGTGGGCGGCGCCACGGCGCCCTTCTTCCATTGGGTGACAGAGGTTCCGATGTGGCGTTCGATCGCCTCCAGCTCGCGCTTCTGGCGGTCCTCGACGAACGTGATCGCCCTGCCGGTCCGCCCCACGCGCCCGGTCCGCCCGATGCGATGAACGTAGGTGTCCGGAGAGGTGGGCACGTCGTAGTTGATCACGTGCGTGACGGTCGAGATGTCCAATCCGCGAGCCGCCACGTCGGTGGCCACGAGGATCGGCACGCGTCCGCCCTTGAACGCGAGCATCACGCCGTCGCGCGATCCCTGCGACATGTCGCCGTGGAGTGCCCTGACGTTCATGCCGCGGTCGCGCAACGTGCGAAACAGCTGGTCGCAGCGGATCTTGGTGCGCACGAACACGATCGCCTGCTCTGGCGACTCCGCGCGCAGGACCTCGACGAGCTTGTCCGGCTTGCCCTTGGCGTCGACGGGGAGCTGGAACTGCGCGACCGTGTCGATCGTGAGCGTCGCCGCCTCCACCTGGATGATCGAGGGGTCGTACATGTAGCGATCGGCGAGCTCGCGGATCGGCCCGGGCATCGTGGCCGAGAAGAGGGCCGTCTGCCGACTGCCGGGCGTGAGCGAGAGGATCTTCTCGACATCCTCGAGGAACCCCAGGTCGAGCATCTCGTCAGCCTCGTCCAGCACGACGAAGCGGCAGTCGTGCAGGACCAGCGAGTGGCGGGAGATCAGGTCGAGCACCCGCCCCACAGTGCCCACGACGACATGCCCGCCGGCGCGCAGCTGGGCCTGCTGCGTGCGGATCGGCGCGCCACCGAACACGGCCACGACATCGATGTCCGTGTGGGCGGCGTAGGTGCGCAGGGCCTGCGTGACCTGGATGCACAGCTCGCGCGTGGGCGTGAGCACGAGTGCCTGCACCGAGTCCTCCGCGGGGTCGATGTACTCCATGATCGGCAGCCCGAAGGCCGCCGTCTTGCCGGTGCCCGTCTGCGCCTGGCCGATCACATCGCGCCCTTCCAACAACGACGGGATCGCCTGCTCCTGGATCGGGCTGGGCGCCTCGTAGCCCACGTCGCGCAACGCGTTCAGAGCGGAGTCGGAGAGCCCGAGATCGGCGAATGACTTGGCCATGACGGGAGCGGAGCTTACGGGCTCCGGAGCGCTTGGACCCCTGCGAGGTCTCGCCCAGCCCCCGGCGGGCGGGCTCTGGATGTCGGGAGGGGCCCGATAGGAGGCGTCGTGGCCGGGTGCTCAGGCTGAGGGGTCGAGCAGCAGCTTGCCGGTGGTGCGCCGCTCGCGCAGGTCGATGTGGGCTTGCGCGGCCTGCCCGAGCGGGTAGGTGTGGCCGACGACGGCCTTCAGCTCGCCCCGCCCCGCCCGTGCGAACAGGTCGGCCAGCGCGTCCTCGAACATGCCCGGGCGCTCCAGGCAGTGGAACAGGTAGAAGCCGACCACCGCCCGCGAGTGGCGCAGCAGCGAGCCGGTGGCGACCTCGTTGGGCTGTCCGGACGCGATTCCATAGGCGACGATCCGCCCGAATGGCGCCAGCGCCTTGTAGGAGGCGTCGAACACATCGCCACCAGCCATCTCGAACACGACGTCCACCGGCCGCCGCCCATTGGCCTCGATCAAGCGCTCGGTGAGCGCCTCGGGTGCCGGGTCGATCGCCACGTCCGCGCCCAGCTCGAGTGCGAGCTCGCGCTTCTCGGCGCTCGAGGCGGTCGCGATGACCCGCCCCGCGCCCATGGAGTGGCCGAGCTGCACGGCCAGCGAGCCGACACCTCCGGCGGCGGCGTGGACGACCACGCTCTCCCCCTGCGCCACGCGGCCCGAGGTCCGGTAGAGGTGCCACGCGGTCAGCCCCTGGACGATGATCGCCAGCGCGGTGCCGTCGTCGAGCTCGTCGGGGATCGGGAAGACCAGCTGCTTCGGGGCGGTCGCGTACTCGGCGTAACCGCCAGTCCCGACGAGCGCGACCACCCGCTCGCCCGTATCGTCGCGGATTCCGGCCACCTCGCCGCCCGGGATCAGCGGGAGCGTGGCCCTCTGCACGTAGGAGTTCGTTCGCGTGTGCGTGTCGGCGAAGTTCAGCCCAGCGCGCGTCACCCTGATCAGCACCTCCTCGGGACCGGCCTGCGGCGTCGGAAGCTCTGCGAGCTTCAGCACCTCGGGGCCACCGAACTCGGTCATCTGGATCGCGCGCACGGCGCTCAAGGCTATCGGAGCACGCGCGTGTCGCGACGTGCTCTAAGGTCCGCCCGATGCCAATCACAGTGGTCGGGTCGATCGCCTACGACACCGTGAAGACGCCGTTCGGCGAACGCGAGCGGATGCTCGGCGGCGCCGCCGTGCACTTCGCCCTGGCGGCCCAGTTCTTCGAAGAGGTGCGCGTCGTCGGTCCGGTCGGTGAGGACTTCGGGGAGAGCGAGCTGGAGGTGATGCGGCAGCGCGGCGTGGACGTCTCGGACGTGGAGCGCATCGCCGGTGGCAGCACCTTCTACTGGCGGGGCGAGTACGGCTGGGATCTGAACTCCCGCGAGACGCTCGACACCCAGCTCGGGGTGTTCGAGGGCTTCCAACCCAAGCTCTCGCGGCAGTCACGCGCAAGCGACGTGCTGTTCCTCGCGAACATCCAGCCCGAACTGCAGAGTGACGTGCGCGGGCAGATGCCCCACGCCCGCTTCGTGGCGCTGGACTCCATGAACCTCTGGATCGACGTCGCGCGCGACTCGCTCGTGAGCGCGATCCGCAGCGTCGACTGCCTGATCCTCAACGACGCCGAGCTGCGCCAGCTGACCGGCAAGCCGAACCTCGTCTCCGCCGCCCGCGAGGTGCTGTCCTGGGAGCCTGCGCCCGGGCACCGTGGACCCAGCATCATCGTCGCCAAGCAGGGCGAGTACGGTGCCGCGCTCGTCACGAGCGACAGCTTCTTCGCACTGCCGGCCTATCCGCTGGAGAACGTCGTCGACCCCACCGGCGCGGGCGACACGTTCGCCGGGGGGCTGGTCGGCTTCATCGCCGCCCACCCCCAGCAGGAGCTCTCAGGGGAGCTATTGCGGCGGGCGATGGCCCACGCGACCGTCCTGGCGTCCTTCAACGTCGAGGAGTTCGGGACGGAGCGCCTCGAGCGCCTCACCGGCAGGGAGATCGTGTCACGCATGGAGGACCTGCGCGCAATCACCCAGTTCAGCGGCGCCCCCCTGAAGATGCTCATCTGAACCCGCGCGCCACGCGCCACGCGGGGCCTCGCGGCGGCCGACAGGGCGCTTCAGACGGAGGGCCAGCCCGAAGGCAGACGCGATCTCGGGCGGACGGGGGCGGGGCCTCGCGGCAGACGGGCGCGGTCGCGCCGGTGCGGGTTTGCGCGGATGCCAGACCCGGGGTTACTACGGATGTCATCTCGGGGGGTTGTACGGATGCGGCGCCCCGTATACGATCAGCGCAGATGGACACGTGGACCTTTATCTGGCTGGTTGTCGTACTCAAAATACCCGTCGTCGCGCTGTTCCTGCTGGTGCGGTGGGCGGTAAGCCAGACCCCCGAGACGGCGCCCGAGGACGATGGCGGCATCGGTCCGCGGCTCCGTCCGGTCCACCCTCACCACCCCCGCTCCAGGTTGCCGCGGCCCCCGAGGCGCGGCCCGCACGGCGAACCCTCGACGCCGTCGCCCCCGCGTGTGCGCACGGTCGGCTCGGGCCGGCGTCTGCCGCAGAGCTGAACGGCTACCGGGCGGACCTGCCGGGCTCGGGCGCGGTGCGCGCACCGTCGCGGGGCGGGGACGAGAGGGATGTCCCGGTGGCGCATAATCGCAGTGCGAGAATCCGAAACCGTCGATAGGAGAAGCAGATGAGCACCGAGACGCAGGCCCAGAAGCAGAGGTCCGCAGATGGCGCGGCGCCCACGAAGGCGACGCTCACGGTGACCGACAACCGCACGGGGCAGACCTACGAGCTGCCGATCGAGGACGGGACCGTGCGGGCGCTCGACCTCAGGCAGATCAAGACGGGCGACGAGGACTTCGGGCTGATGGCCTACGACCCTGCGTACACGAACACGGCCTCCTGTCGCAGTGCGATCACCTACATCGACGGCGCGGCCGGGATCCTCCAGCACCGCGGTTACCCGATCGAGGAGCTGTGCGAGAAGTCCAGCTACCTGGAGGTCGCCTACCTGATCATCCACGGCGAGTTGCCGAGCAGGGCGCAGCTCGAGGACTGGGTCCACGCGATCACCATCCACACGTTCGTGCATGAGAACGTGAAGGACTTCATGCAGGGCTTCCGCTACGACGCGAACCCGATGGGGATGCTCGTGGCCTCGGTCGGCGCCCTCTCGACCTTCTACCCCGACGCGAACCGCATCCACGACGAGGAGGTGCGCGCGATCCAGATCATCCGGCTGCTGGCGAAGATGCCGACGCTGGCCGCCTTCGCCTACAGGCACGCCGTGGGCCAGCCCTACGTCTACCCGGACAACGAGCTCGACTACGCGGGGAACTTCCTCGGAATGATGTACAAGATGACCGAGCTCAGGTACCAGCCGGATCCGCGCCTAGCGCGAGCGCTGGACGTGCTGTTCATCCTGCACGCCGACCACGAACAGAACGCCTCCACGAGCGCGGTGCGCTCGGTCGGCTCCACGCAGGTGGACCCCTACACGGCGGTGGCGGCCGGGGTCGCGGCGCTGTACGGCCCCCTTCACGGCGGCGCCAACGAGGCCGCGCTGCGCATGCTCGGCCGGATCGGCAGAGTCGAGGACATACCCGACTTCCTGGAGGGCGTCAAGCAGGGCAGGGAGCGGCTCATGGGCTTCGGCCACCGCGTCTACAAGAACTACGACCCGCGGGCACGGATCATCCGGAAACACCTCGACGACGTGTTCGAGGTGCGCGGCAAGAGCCCGCTGCTGGACGTGGCCACCGAGCTCGAGAAGCGGGCGCTCGACGACGACTACTTCACCTCGCGCAAGCTCTACCCCAACGTCGACTTCTACTCGGGGCTGATCTACGAGGCCCTCGGACTGCCGGCTGCGATGTTCCCGGTGATGTTCGCGATCGGTCGCACGAGCGGGTGGATCGCACAGTGGCTGGAGATGGTGCAGGACCCCGACCAGAAGATCGCCCGCCCGCGCCAGATCTACACCGGCCAGCGCGACCGCGACTACCTCACGCTCGACCAGCGGGGCTAGCGCTCGCCGGGTCTGGCTCGCCGCCCGGCGGACGAGATCAGAGGACGAGCGTCGCCCCGTTGCGCCTGAGCCACAGTCGGTCCTCGCGGTAGCCGGGCCAGCGCTGCTCGAGCAGCGCCCAGAAGCGCGGCGAGTGGTCGAGGATCTCCAGATGACAGACCTCGTGCCAGACGACATAGTCGAGCACCCTTTCCGGCGCCAGCAGCAGCCGCCAGTTGAAGCTCATGCGCCCCCGGGCCGAGCACGACGCCCAGCGGGTGCGCTGCGCGCGGATGGTCAGGCCGCCGTAGGTGCACCCGACGCTCGCGGTAGCGCTGTCCAGGCGCGTCCCGATCTCGACGCGCGCGGCCCGTCGGTAGAAGCGCTCGAGCGCGGGGCGGGCGTCGCCGGCGGGCACCAGCAGGCGCTCGCCCCGGCGGTGCACTCGCGTGCGTCCCGCCTGGGGGACCAGCTCGAGCGATGCGTCCAGGTAGGGCAAGGTGCCGGCGCGGGCGGCGATCCGCGCCAGCGCCTCGTGGGCCTGGTCCAGCCGTCGCTCGATCCAGGGCCGCAGCTCGCTCACGGCCGCCGCCGCCGCGCCCTCGGGGACGCGGGCCGGCAGGACCACCTCGACGCCGACGGACTGCAGATCGTCCAGCGGCTGCACGTTCACGCGCACACGCCGGGCGCGCGCGGAGCGGCGCACGGTGTAGGGGATGTCGGTCATAACGGATGCCGCTCGCGCGGATGCCGCTCGCAGGGATGCCTCGGTCACGCTGAGCAGGGTACGCGCCCCGGCGGGTGCATAATCCCGGGCTGCGATGACGAGATCCAAGGTGAGGCTGCCGCGCGGCGTGCGCGAGCCCTACGAGGTCTACCTGAACGGCGTGCCCCAGCGGCTCGGAGTCGACTTCTCGGTGCGAGAAGGCTCGCTCGTGTTCGAGCGGGAGCTGCGCAAGGACAAGATCAGCGGATGGCGCTGGCTGCTGGGCGCGTGGGGCGTCGGCACCTACCGCCAGAACGACTCCGTAGACGTCCGCTACGAGGCCGCCGACGGCTCGCCGCGGGTGGCCGAGGCGCTGGAGATCGAGGCGGAATAGCCCGCCCGCTCCCACGGCTCGGAGAGCTTCAGGGCGCTGAGGATCGCGCGCGTGGCGGGGGACCGGTTGAGCGTGTAGAAGTGGATGCCGGGTGCGCCGGCGGCGAGCAGCTCGGCGCACTGCAGCGTGGCGTAGGCGACGCCGAAGGCGAGTACGGCCTCGGGATGGTCCCCGCGGGCG